>Ga0074199_1000010_pt1 | contig 506222 bp, 533 predicted proteins | sample EPASupsiteSAE347_FD_64528 | JGI IMG/M metagenome (GOLD analysis project Ga0074199, IMG submission 64528) | Bioremediated contaminated groundwater from EPA Superfund site, New Mexico - Sample SAE3-47 | ecosystem: Environmental > Aquatic > Deep subsurface > Groundwater > Contaminated ... | reverse complement strand
CTTGACCTTCTTCTAATGTAACTGGATAAGATACTGGTGCACCAGTCATATAATTAACACAGTTCCAATTTCCCTCTTCGTATCCAGAAAGATTATTTTCAGTTAGGTTGTATTCCTTATTTGACTCTACTGTTGTTAGGATTGAAGTGTAAGTTACAGTATTACCTAATATTATTCCTTCATCAAAACTTAATTCTGCACCATCTAATTTAATGTCAAAATCTTCAACAGTTAAGTTTCCACCATTATCATTTACTATTTCCTTTACTATTCGTAACGTTGGTGCATTATCATTATTAGTTATTGTACAAACAGCAATATCTCCTACTTCTAATTCAATAGTTGATCCCTCAACTGCTGAACCTCCGTTTTTAACACAGGACCAAAGACTGGAATTATATCCTGATATACTACTGCTTTCATTGAGAGAATATATTCCCGCTTTAAAACTAGAGCCACTTTGAACATCTATATTTCCAACTGCGCCAGTACCTTGTAAGGTACCTAACAATCCTCCGTCTGCTTCCAAAGTCCAATCTGATTCAGAAGCATTTCCACCATTATCATTAATAATGACTTTATCTAAGGTTAGACTTGGAGCAACATCGTCGTTTGTAATGATACAAGTTGTTCCACTAGACGTTACCATTACATCGGTACAATTATTATAAGTTGTTGAATATCCAATTACAGGATTTTCTACAACAGTATATGTTCCAACTGGAACAGTAATTTCGTTGATACCATCTGATTCAAAAAATATATCAGAACCGTTATTAACCTTAAAACTAAAATCTTCCTTGTCTAAAGTTCCGCCATTATTGTTAGTTAAACTTTTCTCAATACGAAGAGTACCTGTATTTCTTGTATTGGTGAATGTACAAACTAAATTTTGACCAGAAGAAATTGTAATACTCTGACTTTCTACAGCACCATAATTATTATCTGCACCATCCACACCATTGTTACAAACTAATGAAGTTACATGATATTCATCTTTTTGATCCTCAGAAAAGACGAAAGTGCCTGGCATAAATCTGGAAATCACAGAACCCATACCATAATTACCTTCTCCATCTATATCCCAAGTCCAAAGTCTAGAATCAGTTATATCAACATCTCCATCTCCATCGGTATCAACATTTTTAAAGAAAGTTACAGAAGCAGATTCTACATTTATAAAATTGTTATTAAAATCATTTTCACCTGGATCAAGCACTACTGTTAAAAAATCATCAGTAGGATAAAGAACAAACCAACCAGTCTTAAGACCTTCTTTTAATTTATATTCACCTGGTACAAGGTTGCCAAATCCATATGAACCATTTAGTGCTGTTGTAGTAGATGCTTTAAGTACATCATTTTGATAAAGTTCTATAGTCCAACCTGCAACACCTGTTCTATCTCCAGTTGTTGCGATACTTCCATCGGCATCGTTATATTTATATCCACCAATTGCACCTCTCATGACATTATTAAATGTACAAGTAACGTTTTCTCCAGCAGATATATTAATTGAAGTATTATTACTGCCATCACTACATACAGCGTTTACTAAATCCCAACCACTTTCGCTATTTTCAGTTACACTATATGATCCTGGTAACAAGCTAGAAAAAGTTTTTGTATTAGATAATGTGGCATCAGTATCATCATCTAATGAAAAATTTGAAAGTCCTGTTCCTGATGTAACAAAACTGAAATTTTGAGAACTATCTGGGTTAGCATTTTTGACAACAGTTAAACTTCCATATTTAGTATTTGTTATCGTACAAATAGCACTTTGCTCGTATGTTAAATTGCCTGTACAACCAGAACTGTAAATTACGCTGTAGCCACTTCCTGGATTTGATTCTGTAATTGTATAAGCTTGCCCTGGAACAACATAAATATTATTACTTCCATCTGCCTCGAATGGAAAACTGGCACCGCCATCAACTATAAAACTAAAATTAGTATAAGGAATACTTTCTCCTACCAAAACTTTTTCAACTGTTAAAACCGGAAGTTTTTTGTTTACAATTGTACAATATTCAGTCTCACCAGCATCTATTTGAATTCCGGTACATCCGTTATTTGTCATTCCCCAACCAGGAAGAGTGTTTTCAGTAACAGAATACGTACCTGGAGTTACTTCATAATCTTTGTCACTAGTATCACTAATAGTACCATTTCCCCCATCTGTAATAGTTCCTGTCCCTGAAGCGTTGATGGTAAAAACTGTAGAATCATTTGATGGAAAAGTTGTTTTTTGAACAACAAGATGTCCTTTTTCAAGAGTGTTGGTTATTGTACATTCTTGATCTTCTCCATTTGCAATTACAACATTGGTGCAAGTGTTTGAAACTAAAGCCCATCCTGTAGGTACAGTTTCTGTAATATTATAAGTACCTGGAGCAACACTAAATGTAACTGGGTGATTTCTTGAAATTGTACCTGTATTTCCATCCAAAAATGTTCCAGAACCCAAAGTAGTTGGAATTCCCGTTCCTGTAATATTAAATTGAGTATTGTCGTTACCTGGAACAACTTTATTTACAGTTAATGTTCCTTGAGGAATCTGGCACCCATTATTCCACACTGATTGTCCATATAAGTCCCAGTTTTTTCCAGCATATGTACCACCAGGATATGTAAATGAAGGAATAATATCTCCCCAAGCAACAGAGATACCTGGATACCATATTGGACCATTGTGTCCATCATGTCCACCCACATCGGCCGTTCTATTTGGCTCAATTGTGTTATAAGGATTTGTTTGACTATCAGAGGCATGACAAATTGTTATCTTACCAACACCATAATAATTTGCGGACTCATTATTACTTGTATAAGTTGTACCATTATGTTTTCCTGTTACATGTGCAGTATTTGTATATTGACCAGAAACTGCCGTTGAACTAACAGAACAGATCATAGATTCTCCAGATTCAAGTGTTGTTTTAGGACATGTAACGGTCAAACCCTTACTATCAGTAACTGCAATATTAGTCATCTGTACATTACCAGTGTTCTGAACAGAATATGTAAAGTTCACAGTTTCTCCTATTCCAACTAGAACACCGGGGGCGGTATCAGCATCATCTCCATTAACAGCCTTTTCAACTAAAGAAATTTGTGGAGCAGCGACTAAAACTGATGATAATGTTCCAACTAGAAAAGCTGAATTATTTTTTTGTTCCTCCGTTATAAATTGAGAAATTGCTGATCCACTTGGGTATGAATCAACAAAACCAGTAATTTGTAAAGTATATAATTTATCTCCTATCTGAAAACTAGTAGAACCATAGCTATTTGGAAAAGTTATTTTATCATCGCAGGGTGTATCTGATATTTGATAACTCTTGCAACTTCCTCCAAGATTTAATGTTTCTTCAATATCAAAGTCATAACTGAATACCTGATTTTCTATATCTGGTCTATTAAAATCCAACGTAATTTGTAAAGTTGCTCCATCTGCTGCAGTTCCTGAATATGTACCCCAATTCATATGTGTAAGCATTCCAAGATAGAAAACCTCTCCACTATTAAAAGATTGTGCCCCACTATTAGTAAATTTAAGTCCACTCTTTTCAGAACCCGCAGGCGTTCCCCACCTAATTTCGTTTGTATTAACACCTTGATACCCACTTCCTCCAGAAATGGATGTCCAAACACCTGTAACAGAATTTAAAACGTAATTATCAGTCAGATCATAATGTAAAGTTGGAATTGGTGTCGATACCTCAACTATAATTCCATTATTTAAACTAGTTGAACTACTAGTACCACTACAACTATCATTATTATAGGCTTGTAAATCAAGATTATATGTACCTTCAGAAGCCGGAGCAGTAATAATAAAACCATCAGTAAAATAGGCGTAACCAGAAACAGTATCTTGATGGTCGGTTGTATTAATACAAGTCCAGCTACCACTTCCTATACGATAGCTTGAACTTTTCCACCAGTCGCCATAACGCAAGCCGACCTCTAAAGAAACTTCTATATTTGTACCAGGATTAACAGTAACTTGACTTACACCACTGAAACTTCCTGAAACTGACATACTTGCACTAACAATCCAAATTGATAGATGATCTAAACTCTCTACTTTTACAATATTATCTTCTTGTTTTGTTCTATCTTCCCCAACAGCCTTTAATTCCCCACCTTTATCCTCTAAATAAGAAACTTCTGCCGTTGAATTTTCTGGTTTGGGAAGAGTTAATTCATATTCAAAATCTCCATTATTCATTCCGGTTGTTATGTCATAGGCATATTCTCCATATGGATTTGTATCTTCAGGGAGATTTAGGTCCGAAATCTTTACTCTTTGAATTTTTAAAGAAGTTCTTAAACTTTCATCCTTAGGAAGACATTTAAAAGTTAAAGTTACTTTATTTTCCAAAGGAAAAACATATTTTGTTCCAAGAGCTACTTTTTCATTTGTTTCCGCATACCCCTCTATCTCATTAATATTCCAATCTTCATTTTTAGTATCAACAACTGCCTCATCTGTTAAACAAACTTTCTCTACTTCTGCCTCAGGAGTGGGAGAAAGTTGAGCAGAAGGTTCGAAAACATCCCCAGTATTTGTATCAAAGCCTTCCGGACTTGAAGTTGGAGTTGGAGAAACTATCAGTTCTTCAGATAGCGTCGGACTTACGGTTGGTTCTTCTGAAGGAAAAGGAGTTGTTGTTAGTTCTTCACTAGGTGTACTTGTTGGTTCTGAGATTAAAGTTTCTGTAACTTCAGGAGAAGGTGTAGGAGTAGATTCCTGCGCATAGGCAACAGCAAATGGATAAATTAAAGAATTAAGCAATAAAGCCCCAGAAGTAATAAGAGAAAACAACTTATATAGGCCTTTGTTTTTCATCAAGATGAGGCAGATTACCCCGAATTATACTCCTCAGCTTAGTAATGTCAAACAACAAGAAATTAATCCACTAAAGTTGAAATTACAACTAATCTTTTGAGAGTTGTTCCTGGAGGGTAACACGTCTGAAGAGTCAAAGTTTTTCCTTCCGACAACTTTCCTAAGTAATATGTATCGTCTTTTGATACAACCTTAACTTCACTTACACTATATATATATTTCTTATCCTTATAGAAAAGTACTATTTCATCTCCTTTTTCGAGTTTTCCTAAAAGATAGAAAACTGCGTTATAATAGTTAACATTGTAAAAAGCGTCTGTTGAATGGGCAAAGATATATACATTTCCAGGTTCATTTGGATACGGCGTTCCCATAGCATGAGCAACACCTTTTTTAAGCTCAGGTAAAAACTTTTCAGGGTCACGATAATCAACTTCTGAAATTACAGGTGCTACTGCCTCAATTTTAGGTATTACTATGGAAAAATTAGTATTTGGGGGAACTAATATTTTTACTTTTTTATCCTCTTTAACATCCTTCAGATCTTCTTTATTTTCAACAATTTGATAGGTAATATCCTGGCCTTTTTTTACTCTATAAGATAACTCCTCCTTAACTGCCGGGTAAAAAGTCAAAAAGAGTAAACCGAGGGAAATAAAAATTAAAATATTTCCGATTGTCCCAAAATTAACGATTTTTTTGTTTTTTCTACTCATTTCTTTAACCATGTTATTCATATTTGATTTCTATGTTTTCACCTTTTTTCATATCCTTACCATTAACCGGTATTCTTAAAGAAAAACCCAAAGCTTGTGCAACCGAAACACCTACTTTTAAACCTGTGAATGATCCTGGACCTGTATTAACTTTAATCTCTGTTAAATCTTTTAAAGTAAGTTTTTTCTTTTTTAATACTTCGTCAATAAAAGGAAGAAGCCTTTGCGATTTTTCTTTTTTAGAGTTAGTTTTAAATATTTCCCCACCTAAAGAAATTATAATTTCTTCTCTTTGGGAAGTATCAATATAAAGTTTCATTCTTCGAATCCTTCGGGGTTTTTAGTATGCCAAAGATAGGCAGTTTCAATTATCTTTTTTAAGTCGTATTTAGGCTCCCAACCTAATACTTTTTTAATCTTTTCATTTGATGCATATAAAGAATCTGCGTCACCCTTTCGTCTCTCTCCATATTTTACTTTCATCTTTTTGCCAATTACCTTTTCTATAGTCTCAATTACTTCTTTATTCGAATAACCTCTTCCTACACCTGCGTTAAAGTAATTACTTTCTCCTCCCTCGAATAAATAGCTTAAAGCCATTGTGTGATTTTCCACTAAATCCAAAACATGAATGTAGTCTCTAACGCATGTTCCATCTGGAGTATTGTAATCATTTCCAAAAATTGTAAATTCTTTGTCATTTATTGCAGCTTTTAAGGCAACTGGAACTAAATGACTTTCTTCCGGATGGTCTTCTCCTAATGATCCGTCAAGACTAGCTCCTGCAGCATTAAAATATCTAATACAGATATATTTCATTCCATAAGCCTTCTCATACCAGGGAAGCATCCTTTCAATCATTAGTTTTGTCTCTCCATATGGATTTTCAGGATTTTTCGCATCATCTTCCAAAATGGGAAGCCTTTCAGGATTCCCATATACTCCTGCTGAAGAAGAAAGAATGAAGTTATCAACATTAAACCTGGCCATTGCATTTAACACATTAATGGCGACTATTAGATTATTCTCAAAATACTTTGCCGGATTTCTAAAGGATTCACCCATTTGAATATAACTTGCCATATGAATTACTCCTGCAATTTCTTCTTTTTCAAAAATTACATCTAATTTGTCCTTCTCATAAAGCAAATCAACCTGACAAGAATCAAAACCCTCTACTGCTTTTAAATGTCCTGAAGAGAAATTATCTGCAACAATAGGTTCATAGCCAGAATCCTTTAAGTGCCTTATCATAAAACTTCCTATATAACCTGCTCCTCCTGTAACTAATATTTTTTTCATATTTCTTATTCTATTATAATTTTTCTTTTGTCATCTGATAAGTATTCAAATTTTATCCAAATTGTATCATCTGGTAACAAATTTTTAATCTTCTCCGCCCATTCAATAATTAAAATATTTTTCTCTTCTTTCCAAAGGTCCTTTACTCCTAGGTTTTCAATCTCTTTTTCAAAGTTACTTTCAATTCTATAAAGGTCTAAATGATATAAAGTATTTTTCTTTTTAGCTTTATAGGTTCTCATAAGGATAAAGGTTGGTGAAATAATCCTTTTCCGTACACCTAATCCTTTAACAAACCCCTGAACGAAAGTTGTCTTTCCACTACCTAAATCCCCCGTTAATGCAATTATTGAAGGAGTTTTTTTAACTAAATTAACTGCAATTTTTCTACCAACTTTTTGAGTTTCCCTTGCACTTTTGGTAATAAATTCCATATCGAATATATTGCTAAAGATGCTCCAATTGTATCAAATATAACATCTCTTACGCGAGGTTCTCTTCCTGGAATGAAAGATTGATGAAACTCATCAGTTGAAGCATAAATTACTGCTAAGGCTATAGCAAAAATTCCTGAGTTCTTTTTATTTACTCCACTACTTCTAAAAGCTCTGTAGAGCATTGATGAAAAAATTGCGTATTCAATTACATGAGCAGTTTTTTTAACAATAAAATCTCTCCAGTATATTTGAGATGTAGAAGGAAGTGAACGAGAAGACAGAATAAATATTAAAAAAGCCCAACCAAGAGGAGGAATCCACGAGCTAAATAACTTCTTTATTTTTTCCATCTTCATTATTATTAAACCCTTTCTTTCTAAAGAAAGCAAAGCCAGAAAATCCTACAAACGAAACTCCTAAAATAACAAAGACTATCGCAAGTATACTTACCTTAGGTTTTTTTGATTCTTCTTCAAAATCGTCATCTGGTGTTGGACTAACATTATCATCTTGAATTCCCATTACTGCTCCTTCATTAATATTTTCTTCAGGTTTTGAAGTTGGTGACTTGGTTGACTTTGGTGTTGGACTCTTAGTAGCAATCAAGGTGGGAGTCGGAGTTACAGTAGGAGAATTTGAAGGAGAAGAGGTAGGCGAACTTGTTGGTTCTAAAGTTGGATCTACTAACTGAACTAGATAATTTAGATCAACAGCTAAAATATTAGATTCACCAGATGAGGATTTACTCTTTCCAGAGTATCTCAAAATCTTTAACAAATAACTACCAGGTCCTTTATAAATACTATTTTCAAAATCATTCTTTATCTTCAATTTACCTGACCAACTTCCTTCAATCGGTTCAAAATTAAAAAAATTATTTTTAATAAAATCAATATCTGGAGATGATACATATTTATTCCAATCTCCAGAATTATTCTGAGTATATCCGAAATAATTTTCTCCTTCGCTTTTTTGGAAAACTCCTTGGAAATAACATATACCTTCCGCACAGCTCTGTGTAGTCAGACCGGAAATATCAACATCAACTTCTATTTCATCTGACTGATTTATTGGATTAGCAATTTGGAAATTAATTGTTGCAGAAATGCAAAAAGTGAAGAATTGAAAGAAAAAAATAAATATAAAAACAAATATCAAAAATTTTTGGAAACATTTGGACATTTTAGAAAGTAAAATTCCTTAGAATTTAATTCTTATTAAAAACTCACAAGTCTTAAACTTGAAATATTCGAAACACTGTACTTTTCTGTTAAATTCTTGTTATATCCATTGGGTAAAAAAGGATCATACATTATATAGTTATCCCCTTGCTTTTCTTTTATTACAATAAAATGATCTGGTCCACTATACAAACCTGCTATGACAGGTCTTCCTGCACTTAACTCACTATCTAAACTACTTACAGAAGCAATTGTTATTTTGACATCTATACCATTAACACTAAATGAATGAAGCAACAATGCAGTAGGATTGACAAATGCTAAACTATTACTAGCTATATCGGAAGGTTTAATATTTTTTCCATAATGACTAGCAATCATTGAAACAGAAGTAACTAAACAACCATATTCTGCCATAGTTAATCCGCTTGAACCCATTATCATATTTCCCCAACTTGAATCTCGTTGGTTATAATAACAACCCCAACCATCACAATACGTCTGGTTACTTAATAAAGAAGCACCACCTTGACCTGTTACATATCTACTAAAAGCTCTTTTTTGAGCTTGCGCCTGGGCAAGTAATTCTTGATATTTCTTTTCATCATTTTTTGTCTGACTTAATAAGGAATTCTTAGCCTTTTTTTGATTATTTAGAGTCAATTTTTCAGTTTCTAACTCCTGTTGTAATTCTTCCTGATCTGTTTTTTCCACTTTATAATCCGTTTGAGTTTTCTGAAGTCTTTCTAGTAAATCTCTATCAGCATCTTGAATATTTTTAAGATACTGAAAACGAGTCATTGCTTCTTTTAGATCAGTTGAAGAAATTAAAACCATAAATGGATCATCAAAACGAAACATTTTATAAGTTTCGACAGCTCTTGATGAAAATGCTTCAGACAGTGCATCCAGTGATCCTTCTAGTCTGTCTATTCTTCCAGAAAGTAGTGATATTTTTTCCTCAGTACGTTCTATCTTTAAAGTTGTCAATTTTATTTGTGCATCAAACTGTGCAATCTGATTTTGAAGAGTAATTGATTGACTTTTTAATATTGATATCTGATTTTGATACTGAGTAATTTGTTCATCTAATTGTTTAATTTTATCCTCATATTCATCAGCATTTACTTTATTAACAAAAACAGTTTTAAAAAATAAAAAACAAAAGATAGATAGGAAAGATAAAGTTAAAAAAATTTTTTTAGTGAATTTCATCTGGCTTTTCTTGCGCGAGACACAGCAAGTAAACTTCCAGAAAAAGCAAGAAGACTTCCAATAATTAGTTCTGCAGCTAAGATAATTACAAACATAATTGAAAGGTTCAATATTCCTTCAGGTAATATTGGAATATCACCGAAGTAAGAAAGAATATTAGGAGTTAAATAAAGCCAAAGAATAAATGCAAAAACCCAACCTAAAAATACTCCTAAAAATGAATAGATTAAAGCTTCAAAAACAATAGGACTTTTGATAAATTTTGAAGTTGCACCAATTAAATCTAATATTTCTACTTCTGTTTTTCTTGAATTTATCCTCATAGTAATAATTACCAAAAGTGTTAAAAATGAACTTAATCCAAGAATTACTGCAAAGCCAATTCCTCCAAACCTAACATATAAAATAATATTTTTAAGTCTTGAAACAACATCTTGTAATGTTTTTTCTCCTCCCAAACTTGCAGTAAAGCCAACTTGACTCACAATTCCTTCTTTCTTAACTTCGTCAATAACTTCTTGTGCAAAACTTAAATTGGTAACTGAAAATTCCAAAGATGCAGGAAAAATAGTTGGACTCACCAATTCTGATAAAAGAGGATTATCTTCCGTTGCAGATTTATAAATAGATAAAGCTTCTTCTTTGGAAACATAACTTACATCTTTTATTTTTTCGTCTGAAGTTAACTTATTTTGTAAAGCTGATATTTGTTCTGGTGTAATTTCGTCTTTCAAAAAAGCAATAATCTGGGGTCTTGTTTCAAAATATTTAAGAATATTTCCTGAAGAATAAACTAATACTGCCAATACAGTTGTTACAAAAAAAGTTATAGTTAAAACAAAAACTGCAGATAAAGCTTGAAAGGGAGATCTTTTAATATAACCTAAAGCAGTTTTTAAATGAATATTCATATTATTATTTTATACCTCTTCTACTTTTACCTTCATCTTTTTTTCAGGTTTTACTTCTTTTTTCTCTTCAATTATAACTTCTTTATCTTCTTTCTTTAATTCTTCTTCTTTATCTTTTTTAATTTCTTTCTTTTCAAATTTTTTGGCTAAGAATTTCGATCCACTGTCTTTAATAATTCCTCCATCCTTTAATTCAATTCGTCTTTTAGATGTATCTTCATAAATCATTTTATGATGTGTTGCCATAATAATGGTTTTTCCATTCTCATTTATTTTCTCAAATATCTTCATGATTGATTGAGTTGTCTCCCAATCTAAATTACCAGTTGGTTCATCAGCTAATATTAATATTGGATCAACAATTAACGCTCTTGCTAAAGACACTCTTTGTAATTCTCCACCTGAAAGTTGTGAAGGAAATTGTTCAGATCTATTTTCTAATCCTACTAATCTTAATACTTGATTTGTTCTTTCATTCCATTCCTCTTCATATACTCCAACAACTGCAAGACCAACTTCTACATTCTCTCTAACAGTTCTCTCTGGTAAAACTTTCATATCCTGAAAAACTACACCAATTTTTTGTCTTAAAAAAGGCAATTCTTTTGAGGTAATCTCCGATAAATTTTTTCCATTAAAAAGAATTTCTCCAGAATCTGGTAAATATTCTTTTAAAATTAACTTAAGTATTGTTGTCTTTCCCGCTCCTGAAGGACCTGTTATAAAAACAAATTCACCTTTTTTAATTTCAAATGAAGCATTTTTCAAAGCTTTTATGTCTCCAAAAGATTTTGATACTGATTTAAAAGATAACATCATTTTAAGGTTACCAGAAGATTAAAAATAAAGCTAGATTAAGGAAATTATTCTATAATTCTTATCTTTCCCACATCCATAAGCCAACCAGCTTTCCTTGCAGAAATTGTTTCACCCCAGACTTTTACATTTTTACCAACAAAACTTTCCAAATCTATAACAGTTGAAGTTAGATAGACAGTTTGAGATACTCCACCTTCTCTAACCAAATGGTGTGTACCTTCACCACTTATTCCACCTGTTTCTAATAATCCTTCTGCTGAATCTCTAAAAGTAGATTCATCAGCAAGTCCTGCTTCTTGAGCTCCTGATTCAGCTCCAGGTGCAACAACTGATCCTTCTGTTGGAGAACCTGAACTTGTTTTCTTACCAGACAAAAACCAACCTGTTAAAACACCTGCTAAAACTAAGAGTGTAATACCTCCAATTAATAATATTTTTTTCTTTATGTCTTTTTTAAAAACTGGTTTAACAATCGGTTTTATTATTTCTGGAACCTTTTGTTGTATATTAACCGTGTTTTGTTGAGAATTAAGCATATATAAATTAGATAACATTCTAACTATAACACCTAAGACTTAAAATTGGCAATATTAAAGCATTTTAATTTGAGCTTCAATAAAATCATCTATTTCTCCATCCAGAAAACGTTCCGTATTTGAAGTTTCTTTTTCAGTCCTTAGATCTTTTATCATCTTATAAGGATGAAGAACGTAGGAACGAATTTGATTTCCCCAAGAAGCTGGTTTGTATTCACCCCTTAAATTATCTTTTGTTTTAGATAATTCTTCTTGTTTTTTTGCCCAAAGTTTTGATCTTAAAAGGTTTAGCGCAATCTTTCTATTCTGTTCTTGAAATCTTTCTGATTGAGCAGTAACTATAAGTTTAGTCGGCTTGTGAATAAGTCTAACTGCAGTAGAAACTTTCTGTACATTTTGTCCTCCTTGAGTTGATGCTCTGAAAAACTGCCAATCTAAATCCTCGTCTTTTATCTCAATATCTGGTAAATCAATTTCCTCAAATTCAGGTAATACTTCAACTAAAGAAAAAGAAGTCTGCCTTAATTTATCCGCATTAAAAGGGGACTGTCTTACAAGTCTGTGAGTTCCAGCTTCATGTTTCAAATGTCCGAATGAATAATTACCTTCAACCAGAAAAGTAACACTCTTAAAACCGGCTTCTTCACCTGAAGTTGAATCTAGTATTTTTGTCTGCCAATTCTTTCTTTCACAAAACCTCAAATACATTCTTAAAAGCATACTTGTCCAATCCATAGCTTCAGTTCCTCCTTGACCAGCATGAATCGAAACAATTGCATTTTTAAAATCATATTCACCTGATAAAAAGGATGAAAAAGTAATCTTATTCAATAATTTTTTAGTTTTATTAACTTCCCCGATATAATCTTCAACTTTTCCTCCATCATTTATGAGAGTCTTAAGAAGTAAAATATTATCTTTTAAACCTTCAACTTCTTCTATCTCATTTTTTAAATCTGCTAAACTTTGCATTATATTTTTGGCTTTTTCAACATCGTCCCATAAATTTGGATCAGTTGATTTAGCTTCTAACTCTCTTAATTTAATTTTTTTATCTTCGATATTTAAAGAATTGTAAAGTTCACCAAATTCTTTGGAAATTTCTTCAATATTTTTTTTAATGTCTTGCATATAGGCAAAGTATAACAAGAAGAATCAGGGTTTGCAGATAGCAGATTTTACCTTATTAGCTTCAGAAACATTTAGTTTTCTATATTCATCCAGTATATCCGACGAGTTTTTTTCTTTTTTAGCATAAGATTCAGGAATTGGATCAGAAATACCCAATACTTCAACAAGTTTACTTCGTCCAGCATCCAAAAGATTAACCAAAGGTTTAGGAGCATCTTTCCAACCAATAATTTCAGTTAAAGCAGTTTTTCCACCTATAATTAAAAAACCTTCTAAAATCAGAGCTAATATAAAACCCCAGAAAATTCCAAAAACAGATCCTTTAACTGACCAATTCAAAAAATGTCTTCTTAAATTTGCTAAAGACAGAACTAAAATAAAAATTAGGAGAAGTATTGCGCCAGCTTGAATATATGAAGGAGATATAGAAAAACTCCCTATATTAAAATTCAACTTCTGAGACAAAAATTGGACAGTATTCATAACAATTCAATTTTAGCATCTAAATAAAAATAATTAAATTTATTCTTCCTCAGAAGTAGCTGCTGGAGAAGCTGTTGTAGTTGCCTTTGCAGTTGCTGTTGCAGAAGGCTTAGCTGTCTGGCCTTTTTTAAGTCCTGTAACAATACTTACATCAAAATCTAAGCTTGATGAAGTTTTAACAGTAACATCTTCATATAATGATTCTAATTCCTCTTGAATTTCCTTTTTATTTTCTTCATCTAAAGTATCGCTAAATGTAACTGTAGTTATTGTTTGGTCTTGCTCATCAGCATTTCCTGTTTCAATCTCTGTATAGCCCAAACTTTTTAATTTTCCCTGAAGATAACTTGCATCCCCAGTTGTTCCAGTCCCATTTAATACTTCTATTGTTACCTCTTCTTTATCAACTGCTTCTGGTGTTTGAGTTGCAGATGGAGTGTTTATTGTAATACCTCCTGTTGGAGTTGGAGAAACCATCTCTGACTCATTTTTACCTTTTGTTACAAAGAAAATTATTCCTCCAACTAAAATTACTATTCCTAAAACAATAAATCCTAATGCATTACTTTTCTTTTTTGTCTTTTGTTGAGAAAGAGGAAAACCAACTTCTGGATTTGAAGTTCTCTCTTCCATTTGAGGTTCCTGTTTTATCTGATCTTCAGCATTTTGTTGACTTTCTTCCATCGTGTCGCGAGTATAAACAAAAAAAGACTACTTTGTCAATATTTATTTAATATTTCTTAATTTTTCCATCAATATTGAATAAAACCTGAGGTTATGAATTGTTGCAAGTCTCATTGCTGTAAAATCATTAATCCGGAATAAATGTGCAAGATATGCTTTAGAATATTTTCTGCAAAGTAAACAATCGCAAACCTTACTTACTGAAGAATCATCTTTATAATACTTCTCCTTATTAGGAACATAAAAAGAATAAAAATCAGGAGAATCTATATTGATATCATTAATTGAATCAGCATTATAAACATACAATCTTTTATGTCTTGCATCTCTTGTTGGAAGTACACAATCGAAAATATCAAAACCTAACTTAACACAATTTACAATTTCCTCAGGTTTTCCTATACCTAATCCATATAACAAATAATTCTTCGGCGAATATTTTGCTATTGTTTTAGCTGTTTCATAATCAAAATTTCCATCTTCATTAATAGGCCAACCTCCGTAGCCCAACCCATCAAACCCAATTTCAACTAACTTTTCAATACAATATTTTCTTAAATCCTGATATTCACCACCTTGCACAACTCCTAAGATATACGGCCTTTTTTCTTCTGCTATTTTTTTGTCTTTACATATTTTTAAAAATTCATCCTTTGATCTTTTTGCCCATTTTATTGTTCTTTCAACAGAATCTTTAGCTTCTTCATAAGAAGAATTCGGATCTGTAAAATCATCTAAGGCAACTACCATATCACAATTTAAATTCATCTGAAAATTGATAGACTTTTCGGGAGTAAAAACAATTTTCCTTTTTTTTGATTCTCTAAAAATTACACCCTTATCAATTACCGATCCACTATTTGGATTTGCCTTAACAATGCTCATTACTTGAAAACCACCAGAATCAGAAATTGTAGCTCCATTCCAATTCATAAACTTTTGTATTCCGCCAAATTTTTTAACCACTTCATCTCCCAGTTCTCTATATAAATGGTATGTATTAACTAAAATTCCAGGGGTTTTGGTTGATTCTAAATCAGATGTATCTAAAGTTTTAATTACCCCTCTTGTGGCATCTGGGAAAAATACTGGTAAAAGTACTTTTTTGTCTTTACTTTTAAAATATTTAATTTTTTTCATAGACTTATTTTGATTTTATCTCATAAACATCTAAAAGAGGATATTCTTCATCAAAAGACACAAGAACTATTTCTTTATCTAAGAGATAACTTTTTAAATACGCTTTTCCTAAATTTCCTTTTGAAATAATGTGAATTTCCTGACCATCATACTGCCAATAGGGATAATTTATTGCTTGCTTTGTTATAAAAACTCTACCTTTTTTACTTAATAACTTTACTGAAACTAAATTTTCAATTTCTTTGTTTCTATTTTGATCTGGTAAGAGAAAGTAACTATTTTTTAGTTCTAATTGTGGTCTCTGATAATCAGAAAGGATAATTATATCTTCTTTTTCAATATCAATCTTTTTAATTAAATTATTCTGTATTAAATAGATGGGGGTTTGTTGGTACTTAATAAAAGTTGGAGTAAAAGACACTATTAAAGTTAATAATAACAAAAAATAAATCTTTTTAGATTTCAAATAAATAAAAGAAAAAATTATTGCTAAAAAGTACGCAATAAAAGAAGAATATCTTCCATATAAACCTCCATACCAATATTTACCAGTAAGAAAAAAAGGGATTAAAAAGAATAAAGAAAATACAATCATTTTTGTATTTTTTTCTTTAATTATAAAAATAATGAATATTATTACTGAAATTAACGAAGCATAAGAATAACCGTTTACTAAAATTAAAAAAACATTTCTAAAAGATCTTAAAATATTAAGAAAATTAAGATCTTTAAAGAGAATATTTATTCCGTGATCTCTGTAAAGGTTTTCTAATCTAAAAAGACCTTGGGTCTTACTTATATCAAGTAAAGTTTTACTTAGAATTAATCCAATAAAAAGACTAATAAATACACCTAAAAATAAATAAAGAAAATCTTTCTTATCTACTTTTTTTCTGAGTAAAATGAAGGCAAATATTGGAATAAACCAAATAACTATTCCCGGAAAATTTAATATTCCTAGAACCCAAAAAAATATTGAAATGATAAATAAGTAAAATCTTTTTTTATCCAAAAAATATATGAAAGATAATATTCCGGCTATCAGGAAAAAATGATCAATTGATTCATGCAGTATATTGGTTTCAATAAGCCAGGTATGTTTAAAAAAAATAAGAGGTATTAAAGAATATAAAGCAGTTTTTTTATTAAACAGTTTATTAATTAATATATAAAATAAAATAAAGGAACCAACACCAAACAATCCAGAAATTAAACTTAATTCCCAAGTATTCTCTCCTTGGATTATTTTCTGAAATAGTTGTGTTAAAAAAAGATAAATTGGATGAATAGATTCATGGGATTTTTGTAAAGAAGAAAAAAAGTTGTTTGAAAATGACTCTCTTAAATATTCAGGAGAGTCATAAAAATAGGGATATTTGGATAGAAAAAATAATCTACTAACAATATATGTAACTAACACTAATAAAAATAGATTTTTCTCGAAGAAACGTTTAAAGAATTTATTAAGAAATAACACCTAGTTCTTTACCTACTTTTGCAAATTTTTCTAAAGCTTTATCTAAGTGATTTTTTGAATGAGCTGCAGAAATCATTACTCTTATTCTCGCTTTCCCCATTGGAACAGTTGGATACCCAAGTGCTACAGCAAAAACTCCTTCTTCAAATAATTTTTTACTAAATTCTACTGCCAGTTTTACATCTCCGAGCATAACAGGAGTTATTGGAGTCTCGGATCTTCCAATATCAAATCCTAATTTCTTCATCTTTTCTTTGAAGTATTTAGCATTATCCCAAAGTTTTTTAACTGGCTCATCAGATTTTTCCAAAATGTTAACTGCTTCAATTACAGCTTGTGTATCTGCTGGGGTCATTGATGTAGAAAAAAGGAATGGTCTGGCTTTTTGTCTTAATATCTCAACAATCTTTTCATTGCCTGCAACAAAACCTCCAATTACTCCTATTGCTTTACTTAAAGTTCCAACTTCGGCATCAACTTTTCCATGAAGATTAAAATGATCAACTATTCCTCGACCAGATTCGCCTAAAACTCCCTCCCCATGTGCATCATCAACCATAAGCATACAATCATATTTACTGGTAATTTTATAAATTTCATCAAGGGGAGCAATATCTCCATCCATACTGAAAACTCCATCCGTTATAATAAGTTTCCTTTCATAATTTGAATTTTCTTGAATTTTTTGTTCTAAATCTTTTGGATCAGTATGTTTAAACACAATAACTTTAGCCTTACTTAACCTACAACCATCAATAATAGATGCATGATTAAGTTCATCTGAAAAAATAACATCTTCAGGTCTAACTAAAACTGGTATTGTTGCTAAGTTTGCACATAAACCACTTTGAAAAAGAATCGCTGCATCAACTTTTTTGAATTCTGCCAATTTTTTTTCTAATCTTATGTGGAGATCCAATGTCCCTGAAATTGTTCTAACTGCAGCAGGACCAACACCATACTTATCAATTGCTTCTTTTGCTTTTTCTTTAAGAATATCGTTATTTGCAAATCCTAAATAGTTATTGGAACAAAAATTTAAAAGCTTTTTTCCGTCAATTACAATTTCTGCATCAATAGAAGATTCAATTGTTTTGATATTTTTAAATAATCCTTTTTCCTTTAAGTCAGAAATTTCTATATCTATCCAATCAAGCTTGTTGTTCATATTGATTAAAAATATCGTATTTTCTACAAAATACGATCATATTAACTATAATACAGTTGATTCAACTTTCAAAACCTCTCAAAATCATTGCATCTACAATTCTTTTTAAAGAAAGATAATTAGCAGCAACCCTAAAAGTAAATTTCTTTTCTCTAGCAATATTGTAAACAGAATTAAAGGCGTTAATCATATATTTTTTTAATTCTTCATTTACTTTCTCTTCAGACCAAGAAACACCTTGTAAATTTTGTGCCCATTCAAAATAACTAGTTATTACTCCTCCTGAATTACATAAAATATCAGGTAATATTTCTTTTCTGTTTTTAATAAGTATTTCCTCTGCTTCAAAAGTTGTTGGACCATTAGCCATTTCTAAAATTATTTTAGCTTTTATTTTATTAGCATTATCTTTATTAATAACTCCTTCTAAAGCCGCTGGAATTAAAATATCAACTGGCAATTCCAAAAGCTTTTCGTTTGAAATAAATTTATATTTTTTATCTTCAGCAATTTCTTTTAAAGTTCCCCATTCTTTTCTAAAATCATTTAATTTATCTGGATCAAGCCCTTTTTCATTAAAAATTGCTCCACTTGAATCAGAAATCGCAATTATTTTAAAACCTAAATCTTTTGCAAATTTAGAAAACCAAAAACCAACATTTCCAAAACCCTGAACAGCAATTTTCGTTTTTGAAGGAACTAACTTTTCTTTTTTGGCAAATTCTTTTAACACAAAAACTCCACCTCTACCTGTTGCTTCATTTCTACCTAAAGACCCTCCCAATTCTAGAGGTTTGCCTGTAAATGTTCCTGGAGATTTATAACCTACTTTCTTTTCATAAGCATCTAACATCCAAGCCATAATTTGACTATTAGTATTCATATCAGGAGCGGGTACATCAATTCTTTCACCAATATATTTTGAAAAGGATCTTGCATAGGCTTTGGAAAGCTTTTCTAATTCTTTTTGGGAAAGTTTTGCATCATCAATTTTAATTCCTCCCTTTGCCCCACCATAAGGAATTCCTGCTAAAGAACATTTAAAACTCATTAAGGTTGAAAGTGCTTTTATTTCATCTTCATTTACATTTACGTGATATCTTATTCCACCTTTATAAGGTCCAATTGCATTATTGTGTTGAAATCTAAAAGATAAAAATGACAATTTCTTTCCCTTGTCTGAAGTAATTTTTAAAGTCTTTTTAATGATTCTTTGAGGTTTCTTAATTTCAGAAATTATTTTTTTAAAGATTTTTTTGTCAGAATAATCATCCTCCAATAGCAAAGAAGTTTCGTCAATTTGTTTTAAGACGTTATTAAAAAAACCTATCACTAAAATAAAATATACCAGTAAAATAAGTCAAACAAGTGGTAAAAAAATAAAAAATAAATATAAACTTATTCAACCTTTAGAAGTTCTACTTCAAAAATTAATGTAGAATTTGGTGGAATTATACTTCCTGCACCATAAGAACCATAACCTAATTCCGATGGTATTGTTAACTTTCTTTTTCCCCCAACTTTCATTCCTTTGACTCCTAAATCCCAACCTTTAATTACTTCTCCTGCTCCTAAATTAAAAGAGAATGGTTCATTTCTGTCATATGAACTGTCAAACTTTGTTCCATTAGTTAAAGTTCCTAAATAATTTACAGTAACCTTTTTTCCATCTAGAGCTTCTAAACCTTCTCCTACCTTTATATCTTCTGTTATTAGTCCTTCCATATTATTTTTATTAAGATTATTTATCTTATCAGATAGAGTTGGATTTGGTGTAGAAGTATTTGTATTTCTCTTTGACACAAAAATTACCAAAAAGAAAATAAATACTATTAATAAAATAAAAATTAGTTTTTTATTCGTTTTTTTCATATTAATACAACTTTTTATTTAACAGATTTAATTAAATAAAAAGCAGGATCATTTCCTAATGAATAGATCGTTTTTACTAAAGATAGATTAGGATCACCTATAAATTCGGATGGATATAACCTAGTTGAAGGAAAAATGAAAAGTGTATTTTTATCTCCTCTTTCACTTGGCCAATCAACTGGCCTAAATTCAAATCTTCCAACTTTAACAGGTCTTAGTTCTTCCGAAGATTTATAATATTTGTCAGCAACTATTAAAGAAGCTTCTTTTTGGTATTCTTCAATTGGAATAACCCCATAAAACAAAAAATGAATATAACTTTCTGTATAAGGATCATCAATTACTACTCTCAAATCACTAGGTTGTTCTTTTATGTACTCAGTAATTTCTTTATATCCATAATCCCATTCTCTCCAAAGAGTAACTGGAGCAACTTTAAATAAGTTAAAGAAAAATGAAAATACAGAATACAAAGATAAAAGAAAAACGGAAGTTAAAATAATATTTTTATATTTTTTATGGTGTTCAATACATTTATAAATTCCAAATCCAATTAAAACAGAAAGCGGTAAATAAAAAAGAATAGACCTGTAAGTATGAAAAGGATCTCTTGTTAATGCTGCAGGTATTGGAGAAATCAACAACCACAATATTAATAATTTTTTATTTTTTACTTTCAATTTGAAAAAATTAATTAATCCAATAACTAAAAACGGAAACATCCAAAGATAGAAAACACTAAAATTAGGAACTATTCTTTGAGGGTTATAGTCACTTTTACTAAATAAATTCATTGGAGAAAAATAATGCAAATATAAAGAAAATACTTCTTTCGGAAATATATATAGTTTTTGCCAGTTACCTAGATCTTGGTTATATCCAGATATAGGATTATTGCTTGAAAAAATACTAACTCCCAAAGCTCTATGATTTCCTGCAGAGGAAAAAGTAAAAATTAAAATTGGAAGATATAACATTAAAGTAAAAATTCCTCCAAAAATCCAAAGCTTTATTTTTTTTGTCCAATTTTTATTTAAAAGTATTGATAACGCTATAAAAAATGGAGCAACAAACCTTGGAGCTTGGTAACTATACATCGATAAAACAAAAAACAATAAACTAATAAAAAATAATTTATTTTTATTTGAGTTAAAAAACTTAAGCCAAAAATAAAATCCTATTGAAAAGAATAAAAGTGCTAAGTTTCCTTCAAATGCACCTCTACTGTAAAAAATTGACCAAGGAGAAATACAAATTACAAACGCAGTTAAAAGACCAATTTTTTCTGACTTAAAAAACTCTTTTGCAATAAGATATGAAATAAATATAAGTAGAATTCCTGAAATGGAAGATAAAGCTCTTGCGGAAAACTCAGTTGGACCAAAAAGTAAAAAAATCGGCAAAGACAAGTATTCATAAGCTGGCATAAAAAATACCTCAAAAGATCTGAAAAATAAAGGAAAAGATTGTCCAAATTCATCTTTCCCAGTTTTTAAAATTGACCAAGTATTAAAACCCATTGCTGCTTCGTCTCTAAAAAAACCTATTCCACCAATACCTAGTTTATTTAAACGAAGAAAAGCCCCCAAGATAATTAAAATTAAAAGAATTATTTTGTTCAGATTTTTTTTCATTTAATAAGTATTTAAAAATTTAATAGACAAAAAAATAATATTTCAAAAAAAGTTAAACTACTAAAAACAACCAACCATTTTTTAGGCCATTTTAAAACCTTTTCTAAACCAAGTGCCATAACAATAATAAATGGAATTGAAAGAGGAATTGTCTGATAAAAACTTCTCCATTTAAATATAAACACAAAAACCAATGAAATGACTGAATAAATACCCAAAAACTTTTTATACTTTCTAATCTTCATATTAAAAAATCCAATAATTAATAAAATAAATTGGAAAAAGAAAAATTTTTGTTTTTCTTCTATTCCAACTCTTTCTCTTGGATGACCTGAGAAAAAATAATTTCCAATATCAAGGTTTTCCAAAACAATATCTAATCTTTGAGAAATTAGTTTCATGGGCCAATTGGAAAAGAAAACATTTGTAGTATTCACAGGAATTTTTCCTCTTTCTGTCTCAACTATTAATCTCGCTTCTTTAATATCTTGTTTAAGATTTATATCAAAAAAATCTTTTGGTAACTTCATAAACCAAAACCAGGGAGTAAGAAGTGAAATAATGAGAATAAGTTTTTTCATTTTATCTACAAACTAAAATCATTATACGGTATACTTTATTTTGTTAAAAAGAAATGAATATGAAAGTCTCTGTAATTATTCCTAGTTACAACGAAGAAAAAACACTTAAAAAAATAATTGATAAAGTATTAAAACAAGAAAACACCAGTGAAGTAATTGTTGTTGATGATGGATCAAAAGATAATTCTTGGAAAATTCTAAAATCAATCAAAAATCCAAAAGTAAAAGCTTTCAAGCATGATAAAAACCAAGGAAAAGGTGCTGCAATAGTAACAGGAATTAATAACGCGAAATTCGACTATGTATTAATTCAAGATGCTGATCTAGAGTATGACCCAATAAATTACAAGACTATTTTTAGTAAGGCTAACAAAAATATGGCAGTATATGGATCAAGATTAAAAACTAAAAATAACTTTGCATATTTTAGAACTTACATGGGGAACATTTGCATTACATTAGTTGGAAATATCCTTTTTAAAATTAGACTTACTGACTCATATACTTGTTACAAATTAATTCCTACTAAAATTGCTAAATCACTAAACTTAAAATCAAAAGGTTTTGAAATAGAAGCAGAGATTACCGGTAAATTAGCCAAAAGAAAAATTCCAATTATTGAAGTACCAATTTCATATAAACCAAGAAGTTATGAGCAAGGTAAAAAGATTAAAGGGAAAGACGCAATCAAAGGTTTTCTTACCTATCTGAAGGTTAAATTCAGTTAATTTAACTAACTATTTTTCCTGTGGATAATGACATTTTTTCCATTTAACAGGTTTTCCTTCACTATCCACTTTTCCACACCAGCATGGGTCATTTCTACCTATCTTTTTCTTTTCTCCTACCTGATCTTTTGAAAATGCAGGCTTTCCTTCTTCCGCTGCAACATTCGCATTACCAGATAAACCCTGCTGATCAATTTTATCTATATTAGTTTTTGCTTTTTCTAAAGGTATTTCTGTTCTTGGAACAGTAACTCCAACTCTAAATATTCTTCTTGAAAGTTCATCATCAATCTTGTCCATCAGCCCCTCAAAAAGAGAAAATGCTTCATTTTTAAATTCAACTAAAGGATCTCTTTGCCCATATGCCCTTAGAGTAATTCCTTCTCTTAAATCATCAATATGATCAATATGGTCAATCCACAATTTATCAATAGATCCTAAATATGCATACTTTTCTATTTGTCTCATAATACTCTCACCAACTTGTTTTTCTCTTGTTTTATAAACGTCTTCAATAACTTTTTTCAAGAAATCTACTAAGTCATCTTTCCCTTTTATTTTTTCAATTTGATTTTTTATTCCTGCTATAGATCTTGGGTCAAAAGGAATTATTTCCAAGAGAGAACCAACAATTTTCTCTATATCTGCTTTATTTTCTAAAATCATCCAAGAAGAATCTACAATTTTCTCTATTTGATTTTTTAGTTTATCTTGAACATCACTACTTATATTATTTGTCTCAAGAATCCTTTTTCTTAACTTATAAACAATTTCCCTCTGTTGATTAGCTACATCGTCAAATTCCACCAATCTCTTTCTTATATCAAAATTAAACCCTTCAACTTTTATTTGTGCTTGTTCAATAGCTCTTGAGACTAAAGGATTTTGAATTGGTTGATCTTCGGGAAGTTTTAATTTATCCATTAAAGAACTTATTTGTTCCCCTCCGAAAACTCTCATCAAATCATCTTCCAAAGATAAGAAAAACCTAGTTGATCCAGCATCACCTTGTCTACCTGATCTTCCTCTTAATTGATTATCAACTCGCCTTGCTTCATGTCTTTCAGTTCCAATAACATGAAGCCCTCCTGCCTCAAGAACTTTCTTGTTTTGTTCTTGCCATTTTTTATATTCTTTTGTTTTCTTAAATTCCTCTTTACTCTGTTTTTCAGGTTTATCAGGAATTGCTCCACCTAAAACGATATCTACACCTCGTCCTGCCATATTAGTTGCAACAGTAACTGCAGAAGGCCTTCCTGCTTCAGAGATAATTGAAGCTTCTTTTTCGTGATTTTTAGCATTTAATACATTATGTGGAATTTTCTTCCTTTTTAGAAAACTGCTTATTATTTCATTTTTATCTATAGAAGTTGTTCCAACTAAAACTGGTTGACCTTTTTTATATTTCTCTTCAACTTCAGCTACAACTGCTCCATATTTGGCCCTTAAAGTCTTATAAATTACATCAGGTAAATCTTTTCTGACCATTGGATCGTTTGTGGGAATAACAATAACTTCTAAGTTGTAAATTTTTTTGAATTCTTCTGCTTCAGTTGAAGCAGTACCAGTCATTCCTGATAAATGTTCATACATTCTGAAGTAATTCTGAAAGGAAATCGTTGCCAGAGTCTTTGATTCTTGCTGGATAGTTACATTTTCTTTTGCTTCAACTGCTTGATGAAGTCCATCACTCCAACGTCTTCCAAACATAAGCCTCCCTGTAAATTCATCAACTATAGTTACCTTACTATCTTTTACAATATAATCTCTATCTTTTAAATATAAAGTTCTTGCACGCAGAGCATTTTCAATATGGTGAATTGATTCAAAATCTTTCTCGTATAAATTTGAAACACCCAAAATTTTTTCAACCCTTGTTATGCCTTGTTCTGTTAAGGTAGCGCTCTTTGCCTTTTCATCAATTTTAAAATCAGTATCTGGATTTAATTTTGTTACTAAATCAGCAAACTTGTAATATTTATCAGTTGGATCAGTATCTGGGGCTGAAATAATTAAAGGGGTTCTTGCTTCATCAACTAAGACAGAGTCAACCTCATCAACAATAGCAAAATAATGTCCTCTTTGAGCCATTTCTTCTAAAGAAGAAACCATATTGTCTCTTAGATAATCGAATCCAAACTCATTATTTGTTCCATAAGTAATATCTGCTTTATATGCTTCTCTTCTTTCACAAGGCTTTAAATGTGCAAGCCTTTCGTCTCCATGAGAAGAATCAGAAAACTTAGGATCATATATAAAAGACTTTGTCTCTTGGATAATTACTCCAACTGATAATCCTAATAGATCAAAAACAGGAGCATTCCACCCAGCATCACGACGGGCAAGATAATCATTAACAGTAACTAAATGAACTCCCTTACCCGTTAATGAACGAAGATAAAGCGCAGGAACAGCTGATAATGTTTTTCCTTCACCAGTTTTTTGTTCAGCAACTCTTCCTTGAAAAAGAGCGACTGATGCCATTAATTGAACATCATAAGGTCGTAGCCCAATTGTTCTTTCTGATGCTTCTCTTACTAATGCATAAGCTTCAGGTAAAATTTTTTCTAAAGTTTCACCTTTTTTTATTCTTTCTTTAAATTTCTCCGTTTCTTTTTTAAAATCCTTTTCTCTAAATTTTGTATATTTTTTAGATAAGGAATTTATCTCAACAACTATCTTTGATAATTTATCAACTTCCCTTTGATTAATATCTAATAATTTTGAAAATATTTTAAGCACGATTCTATTCTAGCAGAATAATAATAATCCTGATATCCTTTTAAGAAAGAATGAATAAACAAATAATAATTGGAATTACAGGTACTTTAGGTGCAGGTAAAGGAGAGATTGTAAATTATTTAGTTAACAAAAAAGGTTTTATCCACTTCTCAGTCTCTGATTATCTAAAAAAGGAAATTAACAAAAGGAAACTCCCTATAAACAGAGAAAGTATGAGAATAGTTGCAAACGAAATAAGAACAAAATATGGAGCAGGATTTATTGTTGATTTTCTTTACAAAAAAGCTAAAACAACAAACAAGAACTCAATTATTGAAAGTATTAGAACTTTAGGAGAAGTTAATACTTTAAAAGAAAAAGGTAATTTTTACCTTTTTGCAGTTAACGCAGATCCAAAAATAAGATTTGAGAGAATTAAAAAAAGAGAGTCGGAAAAAGATAATGTAAATTTTAAGGAATTTATTAATGCTGAAAGAAAAGAAATGAACAATAAAGATCCCAGTAAGCAAAATTTAAAAGAATGTATTAAAAACGCTAATTACAAATTTGATAACAACGGAACATTTGAAAACTTGCATCAACAAATTGATAAAACCTTGCAAGAAATATTTGCAGAGAAGAAATAGTTATTTACAAATAAGCATTAAGTTTGCTTCAGGATAAAAGTATTCTACATTTTTATAGATCTTCTGAAGTCTATTTGCAAAAATAATGGCTTCTTTTCTTTTTTTATCATAATAGAGTCTATTAAATATAACCATTCCTTCTCTAGATAATAACTTTTTAATTGTTTCTAAAAATTCATTAGTTTCAAATTTTTCTGGAAATTTATCTCCTAAATATAAATCGACAACAATCAAATTATATTTATTTTTCGTTCTTAATTCTTTTTGAGAAAATGAATAGGCATCATCAACTATAGACTTAATATCTCTTAATTCTAAATATTCTTGACCTAGTTCTATCATATTTTTATCTATCTCAACTCCAGTTATCTTTGCATTTGGATAATATTTTTTTATTATTTTTGAAACAGAACCACCTCCTAAACCTAATATTAAGCAATTTTTCACATTAGGTTTTTGTTTTTTAATCCTACCTAAAGTTTTCTTCCAAATTTCATAAACAATTCCACCAGATTGGGTTAAACCACCAATAGAAATATAAGTACCAAAAGCTAAACTCTTTACGACTTCTATTTTTCCATTGATGGGCGAATAAATAGTTTTTAATATCTTGTTTTTTAAAAACATAACTTTTAATAGATTATATTAAATTAATTTAATTTGTCATAAATATATCTTTACTTCGTATTTTATTCGGCTTATATTAAACTGATGACTAATATTCCTCTTGCAGAAAAATTAAGACCTAAAAAACTCGAGCAATTTGTCGGTCAAGAACACTTAGTAGGAAAAGGAAAGATAATAAATAAACTCCTTCAAGCAACTTTAAAAACAGGATTCTTTCCTTCTTTAATTCTTTGGGGACCACCAGGTTGTGGAAAAACTACTCTAGCAAGAATAATTGCAGGAGAATTGAAAAGAGAATATTTTGAATTCTCTGCAGTTTCTTCTTCCATAAAAGAAATCGAAAAAATAATGAAAAAGGATGATTTATTTCCTCCGATTGTTGTAATTGATGAAATCCACAGATTTAATAAAGCTCAACAAGCAAAATTACTTCCTTTTGTTGAAAGAGGAGATATTACTTTAGTTGGTGCAACAACTGAAAATCCTTCCTTTGAAGTAATCGCTCCACTTCTCTCAAGATGTAGAGTCTTAGTACTTCACCAACATTCTGAAAAAGAACTTTCAAAAATTGTTTCCAAAGCCTTAAGAAACCTAAAAATTAAAATAGATCCAAAAGCTAAAAACTTCTTAACAGAATCCTCGAATGGTGATGCAAGAGTAATTTTAAATGTTTTGGAAATTGCGAAAAGTATAAGTACAGGAAATATTTTGAATACAAAACACATAGAAGACGCCCTTCAAAAAAGACAATATACATTTGATAAAAAAGGCGAAGATTACTTTAACACTATCAGCTCATATTTGAAGAGTATGAGGGCTTCAGATGTGGATGCGGCTCTCTATTATTTGGCACGAATGGTAGCTGCTGGGCAAGACCCACTCTACATAGCAAGAAGAATGGTTGTATTTGCTTCAGAAGATGTAGCTTCCCCAACTGCAATAGTAGTTGCTAATGCAGTATTCAGAGCATGTGAGACAATTGGTTATCCTGAATGTCAGGAAAACTTAGCCGCAGGAACTGTATATTTAGCAACAGCCAAGAAAGACAGAAGTGCATATGATGCATATATGAAAGCCTTAGAAGATGTAAATAAATATGGAAACCTCCCCACTCCGTTAAAAATAAGAAATCCTGTTACAAAACTTATGAAAGATATTGGTTATGGAGAAGGTTATAATAAATACACTAAAGAAGATTTATTACCTGAAAAACTCGCTGGAAAGGTGTATTTTAGAAAAAACAAATAATATGTCAGCCGAATTAAGAATCGAACCTGTCCAGACAGGTAGGAATGTTTTTCAAGTGTGGAATGAAATACTTAAAAATAGACCTGAAGTTGTCAGACAGACAGCCAAAGTTTATGCAGAAAGGCCACATGGAACAAGTGATATGCAGAGTGTTGAGGTTTTGCCAAGAGAAAGAATTTTATGGAGTGACAACTCACTTTCGTTTTATGGACAACCAAGAGAGGTAAAGGCAATAGGAGCACAAGTCGAACTTAGACCAGATAACTTTGACCCTACTATAGATTATTCAGGTGCTGGCAGGTGGTTTAATGAAGGTGATTTCCTGGATATTGACCCGGAACATTCCAAATCATTTATCTTTGCTGATTTTGAGTCTGAACCTAGCCCCGAACTTCTCGACTTAACAATCAAAACCCTTGATGGATGGAATAGTGATTGGTACTTACTTGATAGTGGTGGTTCGTTCCATTTAGTTATTAACAAGCTTGTTGACTCAAAAGATCTTCCAAAATACTATGGTCAACTAATAATGGATATGTCAAAAAATCTGTCTCCTGTTAAAAGTAAATTGTACGGTTATATCGGAAAATATCTAATAGAAAATACGGATGATAAACACAAACTTAAGTTGTGGGTAGATGACGTTTTAGAAAAATTTGGACATGGTGATAAGCATTCCGATAATGCAAAATTGGTATTTCCTATTGACGTAAGGTATATTGCTCACGTTTTGGATGGCTTAATTAAAGAAACAGTAAACGAAGGATATTTAAGAGTCAGTGAAAAACACGGTTCAGTTCCAATTTTAATTGCACAACAAATAAATGGTCAGGTAATTATTTACCAACCACAAGATGACCCATTCAACCGTTCACAACCAAGATTGCCAAATTTTTAGATTAAGGAGAAGGATACGAAAAATATGATACTGAAAGTCATTTGCCTGAAAAAATAAAAGGTAAAATATATTTTATTAAAAAGAAATGATAACTAATTATTCTATATATAATAAGTCTCTAAAAGAACTTAAAAAATTGGGTACTAACAAAAGTAAAAAAGAAAGACTTTGGGTCCAAAAATATTTAGGAAGTAATAAGCATTATAACTGTGTTGGAACAGGAGAAGTAATAAAACTTGCCAAAAAGATTGTAAATGAAAACAACCTCAACAGAAAGGATTTTGAAAATCTTTTAGATAATTTATATAAAAATGCAAAAACTTTTGAAGAAATAGATCTAGCAGCAAGACTTTTAGGAGTCGCACCAAAACTAAGACAACAAATTGATCCAAACAAATTGGATTATTGGTTAAACTTTACTCATGGTTGGGCAGAAACAGATGTATTGTGTCAATCAAGTTTTACTTCAGATGAATTACTTTCTAATTGGAGTACTTGGAAAAAACTTTTAATAAAATTTTCCAAAGATAAAAATGTTCATAAAAGAAGAGCAAGCTTGGTACTTCTGACAAAACCTACTCGAATGTCTAATGACAAGAGATTATCAGATCTTGCTTTTAAAAACGTAGATCTTTTAAAAGAAGAAAAAGATATCTTAATCACAAAAGCAGTTTCTTGGATATTAAGATCTTTAATTAAATATCACAAAGAAGAAGTAGCCAACTACTTAAAGAAAAATGAAGATGAGTTACCTAGAATTGCGGTTCGCGAAGTTACAAATAAACTTTTGACAGGAAATAAGAATAAAAAGATTAAGAAGTAATTCTATCTTTCCCAACCCATTTTCTTAAAACTTCTGGAACAGTTATAGAACCATCTTTATTTTGGTAATTTTCCATAATCGAAATTATTGTACGACCAATAGCAAATGCAGTACCATTTAAAATGTGTACATATTTATTACCATCTTTACTCTTAAACTTAATATTTAATCTTCTTGATTGATAATCTGTAGCATTTGAAATCGAATGAGTTTCTCTATACTTACCCTGCCCTGGCATATAAGATTCGATATCATAGGTTTTTGAAAGCGGATAGGCGATATCCCCTGCCGCTAAAATTACAACTTGATAGGGAATACCCAACTCTTTCATTAAATCTTCTGAAATAGAAAGGAGTTTCTCATGCATCTTTTCTGAATCCTCAGGTTTTGTGAAAGAAACCATTTCTATTTTGTCAAATTGATGCATTCTTAAAATTCCTTTTGTATCCTTTCCATATGTTCCTGCTTCCCTTCTAAAACAACTTGAAAAAGCTACATATTTTTTAGGTAAATCTTTTTCTTCTAATAGTTCATCTCTATGCATAGGAACTAAAGAATGTTCCCCAGTCCCTATTAGATATAAATCTAATTCTCTTTCTTTTCCTTCTTCCATCTCTTCATAATCTTTAACAAAATAATAATTTTTATTTCCTCCACTCTGCCAATAACCTAATCCTTCAGTAATTTCTTTTTTAATAAGCATTGGTGGAAAAACAGGAATAAATCCTTCTTTTGTAAGTCCCTCAATTGCAAAATTAATAAGAGCAATCTCCAAAAGGACTCCATCACCTTTTAGATAAGTAAATCTTGATCCTGCAACTTTTGAAGCCCTTTCTGTATCAATCATTCCAAGTTTAATTCCCAGTTCCAAATGATCTTTTGGTTCAAAATCAAATTTTTTAGGTTCTCCTACAGTTTTTATTAACTTTTTATTTTCTTCAGAACCTGCTGGAACTTCATCCATTGGAACACTAGGGAGTTTGTAAAGAACTTCTTTTAATTGTTCTTCTACTTCAATCAATTTAGGTTCTTTTTGATTAAGTTCTTCTTTAATTTTCTTTCCTTCTTTAATGTTTTTCTCTTTTGCAATAATATTTCTTTTTGCTCTTAGTTCTTCAATTTCTAAAAGAAGTTTTTTTCTTTCATCATCCAAACCTAAAACTTGATCAACTAAATTAATATCTTTAAAAAGCCTTTTTTCTAAACCTTTTATAACTTTTTCTTTATTTTCTCTAATGTATTTAATATCCAACATTATTTGTATTTTAACAGAAATTTACTGATATTTTCTGCGATTGGCTTTCTATGAGCAAACTTTTTGTGTTCTTTTTCACTTAATTCCACATAAAATTTTTTCAAAAACGGTAAAAACAAAATTGAACGATAAGGATATCCTTCTTCTCTTTTTAAACAAGCTTTATCTGCAATAATTCCTTCCATGGAATTTTTGTCTTCAAATATTATTTTTCCCTTGGGATCACAAATAACTACATAAACACTTAGTCTTGCTCTTCTTTTTTTGTTAGATACTCCTTTTAATTTTTTCAAAACATATTCAATTAATTCTTCATCTGTTCCATCTTTATCTCCGGAAAGTATTCTTCTACTTTTAATTCCAGGTAGACCTCCTAAATAATCAATTTCAAATCCTCCATCCTCACTTAATACATAACTATTGGTAAGTTTTGAATAATGCTTCGCTTTTATAATCGCATTTTCTCTAAAAGTTTTTCCGCTTTCTTCAGGTTCATTAATATTTCCAAACTCTTCTAAAGAGAGAATGTCTAGCTTACCTTTCAACAAAGATTTCCATTCTTTAATTTTTCCTGGATTCGAAGAACCTATTACAAGTTTTGTTATTTTCATAAACCTAAATCGTTAGATATTTTTTGCATTGATTTAAGACATATCCCAATAAATTCTTCCAAAGAAAATCCAAGTTTTTCTTCACAAAGAATAATATCTTGTCTTCTTGTTCCTTTTGCAAATGAGGAAGATTTGAATTTTTTCAGAATAGACTCAACAGTTAAATCAGATAGTTTTTTGGTAGGTAAAACTAAAGTGGATGCAACAACTAAACCTGTAAGACTATCTCCAATAAATGCTGTCCAATCCATTAGACTTTTTGGTTTAACACCTGTTGCGTAGTTGTGGGAAGCCATGGCATGGCAAACGTTTTCAGGTACTTCAAAACCTTTCTCTTTCACCCACTCTGAAATTCGGATTCCCTGTTTTTCATTTGGAACTTCTTCACAATAGTCTCCATCATGTAAAAGACCAACCATCATCCACTCTTCTTTTGTCCCTCCAAGTTCAGTCTCTTTTATTCCTTTTTTCTTTAATCCATCCCAGATAGCACCCATAAAAGCTTCTAAAGCAAACATATGTTTTATTATGTTATTATTTGAAACTTTTTTTTCAATTATCTTTAAAGCTTCCTCTCTTGAAATCATTTAGAAGCCTCCTGAAGTCTTCTAATAACTTTATCTTTCGGTAAAGAAAGCAAAAACCAAGCAGCTCTTGGTCCTCTTTCTTTACCAATCAAAGAAAGATAAATCGATGAAAAAGCCTCTAATGAAGAAATATTAACCTTTTTAGTAAGTTGATATAACTGAGTTTGCAGTTCTTCAGAAGAATCAATATCTTCAACAAGTTTCGTTAATTCACTTAAAAATTTTTTCTGTTTAATTGATAGTTTTTTTGCCTCTTCAGGAAGATTTTCTAACATTAATATCTGAAAATCTTTTGGGGCATATGATGAAACCCATACTTTTGCATATTTTTCTCTTTCTTCTAATATTTCTTTTTCTCTATCTGTTAACTTATCTCCTTTAATCTCTTTAAACTTATCAGTCAATCTAATATTGGGTTGTTGAAGATAATTTACAACATCTCTAAATCTTGAAATAAATATATCTTTTCTTTCAGGGACTTCTTTAATTTGTGCTAATTCAAAACTTCTCGAAAGGTTTTCATTATCATCTTTTATATATGCTTTCCAACTTTTGTCGTATTCATCAAAAAGATCAGGGATAGCCATAGAATTAACCGGATCAAAATTAACTTGTTCTTTGTATTTAGTTCTTGTAAATAAAAATCTTGCAACTTCAGGGGGTAATATTTTGGTTATATCATGAGCCTTTAAACCCAAACCTTTTGATGAAGACATTTTCTTTCCTCCTATTAGGAGAAACTCATAAGGAAGTTTAAAAGGTTTTGGAAAATCAAACACTTTATCACACAATTCCATAGCAATATCATACGAACCACCTTTTGATGCATGATCTTTTCCCGCTCCTTCTATTGTTACTCCTATTACTTTCCAATGTGCTGGCCAATCAACTTTCCAAGGTAATTTTCCCCTTCCTCCAAATGGACTCACCTTTCCTTCATGTCCACACCCTTTGGCCCATTTAACTAAGTTCGGTTCACACTTATAAGAAACTTCTTTTCCATCCCACTTATAAACACGTGTAGTCCCTAACTTTCCACATTTCTCACAGACTACTTGAAAAGGCAACCACCCAATTTCTTTTTTCTTACTTCCACTTACTTCTTCGTAAATATCCTGAATTTTTTCTCCATTGTCTAAAGCAATTCTAATTACTTCATCAAATTTCCCTTCTTTGTACATTTTCCAAGAAGATAAGTATTCCGCTTCAACACCCAATTCTTCCATTACTTTTTTTAAATCATTAGAAAGATAATCTGCCAAACTTTTAAAATCTTCCTTGGGTGATGGAATATCCTTTAATGGGAAACCTAAATATTCTGATAATTTTTCTTTTAACTCTGAAGGAAGTTCATCTGCAGTATCAAAATCATTAAAAACAAAAGTAAATTTTGCTTTTACCCCAGCATCTTTTAATGCTCTATAGATAACACTATGAATTAAAGGCCCCCTTAAAGAACCAATATGTGCAAAGCCTGAAGGAGTCTTCATATCATCAACCCAAAAAGGAAGATATTCTTTTGAAGAAATTATCTTTTTTGCTATTTCATCTGCCCAATACATCCCTTAAGCCCTATTTTAGCAGATTTATTCTATTGCTAAAATCTCATAAGTAAGTTTTCCTGCTGGAGCCTTAACTTCAATCTTATCTCCTACTTTTTTACCAAATAACGCTTGTCCTAATGGAGACTCTGGAGAAATTTTTTTATTAATTGGATCTGCTTCCCATTCACCAACCATTTCGAACATTATTTTATTACCATTTGTTTTTACAGTAATTTTTGTTCCAACTCCTACACCATTTCCATTAGAACCACCCTTAACAACTTCAGCTGTTGCGATTACTTCTTCAAGTTCTTCAATTTTTCCATCAGTAAACTCAAGTTCTTCTTTAGCATTAGCATAATCACTATTCTCTGATAAATCTCCTTGACTTCTAGCATAAGCAAGTCTTTCAACCATTTTTGGTCTTTTTACACTAACCAACTGCTCAAGTTCTTTCTTGAGTTCTTCTAAACCTTGTTTTGTAAGTTGTATTTTCTTTACCATATTTTCCGTTAAAAAAACCTCTCCTTTTTTTGTTGGAGAGGGTCGTAATTTTCTCTTGTCTCCAACAACACCCTACCTTTTAATAAAGGTAATCCTAGAGGCGTTGTTGACTAATAAAATGTTCATTTTTTACTCCAATAACACAAGATTTTAAGTATATTTTTAGTATTTGTCAAGAAATCAGAATGGATCAATAAATACCTCTAAAAAAACTTTAGATATTCTTATTTTGAAGATTCCTTATCAAACCTATCTTTGGCTTCCATCAATCTCTTTTGAGCTTCAGCCTTTCCATGCCAGTCTTTTACTTTTACCCACTTACCCTCCTCCAAAGTCTTGTAGATTTCAAAAAAGTTTTTAATTTCCTTTTTTAAATGTTCCTCAACATCTTCTATATCATTAATATTTTTGGAGTGTGGATCTTTTACTGCAACAGCTACCAATTTCCAATCAATTCCGCCTTCATCTTCCATATCTAAAATACCAATAGGCCTAACCTTCATTACACAACCTGGAAAAGTCGGTTCGGAAAGAAGAACTAAGACATCTAAATGATCTCCGTCTTCAGATCTTGTTCCTGGAACAAATCCATAGTCTGTAGGAAAAAAAACTGCTGAGTGAAGTACTCTATCTAAATGTATCTCATGGTCATCTTCATCATACTCATATTTATTGTGTGATCCTTTTGGAATCTCAACAACAACATTGATTGTCTCAGGGGCATCTTTACCTAATTTAATATCTGAAAATCCCATATATCTAAACTAATGAGGTAATTATAACAAAGAAAAAATTCCAAGCAAAGAGTAAATTTATTAATAGTACTTTTCCTCATTTTCTGATAAGTTACATATATGCCAAATTTTTGGGAAAAAAGAGAAATATTTGTAACAATTACCACAATATCAGACGGTTGGAAAAAGAAAATTCATGATATTAATAAACTAGGTATAGAAAAAGTTGCACTTTTTGTTACAGGATTAGATTACAACAAAATTCCTAAAAAACAGTTTTTTGAACTAATCGAAAAAAGCTGTATTAAAGAAATTCCTTTTATCCATATCTACTCAAATACCTCGCCTGACGATATTGAATACTATAAAAAGAAATTTAAAACTACAGTTTTCAATATTCACTCAGAAAGAGAGTTTCCACAAAAATATGATCTTTCAAAATATAAAAAAGAAATATATTTAGAAACACTCGTCAAGAACTCACTAAAAGAAAGTGAAATAGAAAAATACGCAGGGATCTGCATTGATATATCTCATATGGAAATTGCTAAAAAAAGTTACCCAAAAGTTTATGAAAAAAATACAGAAATAATAAAAAAGTTTAAATGTAGATGTAATCATATATCCGCATATAGAGAAAATGCTATAGAGAAAGCAAGTAGAATAAAGGAATCATCTCATTATTTTACAAATTTATCTCAATTTGATTACCTCTTAAATTATCCTAATAATTACTTTTCAAACTATTTAGCTCTTGAGTTAGAAAATGATATAGAAGACCAACTGAAAGCTAAAAAATACATAATTAATCTTCTAAAAAATAAATAAAATTCACTAAATTGTTATTTAGCCTCAAAAAAGGTAAAATTGAAATCTAGCTGGCCCTATCGTCTAGTGGTCTAGGACATTAGGTTCTCATCCTAAAAACCTGGGTTCGAGTCCCAGTGGGGTCACAAATTAATCCTATAATTTGATTTCCTGCATAGATTTTTATATAATCCCCGTTATGGCAGAAAAATACAGAGGTTTTTTACCCCCAGATTCAATATGGTTTCATCTTAATCGAGATGAGGCCAGAACTCTTATTGAGAGTAACCCAGAAATCAAAGCATTAATTCCAACCGATAAAACCCTTGCAGAATTAGACGATGCAGATATTCAGTCATTACCCGGACAAGCTGAAGACATTGAAAAACTATTACAAAAAGCTGGTATAAAAATAATTACTTTATACGATTAAAATGACAAAACAAGAATATGAATGGCCAAACTGCTGGATTAGAGGTCATATGGAAGAAAAAGACTATCAAGATGACTCTGTAAGGTTGGCAACAATAAGTTGTCCACACAGAAAAGGTCAAATTAGACCAAGTATCTTTGGTAATAAAATGGATTATGACTGCCATCATCCTGCTGTAGGCAGCAAAGAAGAAGTAGAAGGCCCAAGGACAACACATGGAAATGGATTTGTTGGAATTACGGTAGGTGGAGGTGTAGATAGCTTTAAAACTTTCTGTGTACCTGTAGATATGCATCTCACATCCATCGGAGAAGAATCACAACTGATTATTGAAGCAAAATTTAAAGAAACTCCAGGAGAAGAATCACAACTAACTATTGAAGAAAAATTTAAAGTAATTCCAAATGATTATAAGGATAATAAGAAAAAAACAAATATTATAAAATCACAAACAAAGAAGGAGATTCTACCAAAAAAGAGAAAGAAACATATATTAGAAGATAATACACCTGAAACAGCAGACATAATGATGAGAGCTCAATCTGGAGATATAGATGCTTTAATGCAAATAATGAACTCAGGTAGAGATATGATAATTGTAAGAGATGTACAGGGTCAATTAAAAAAATTCAATAAAAAAAGAAAAGGTAAAAAACCATAATTAAAGTTACTTTCTATTTAAAAAGAAATACTTTTCCTTCAAAAATACCCATCCATTCTCTAACAGATTTAATAAATTGAAGTATAATTCCGTTCGAACCTCTGTAAACATAGGTCACAACTAGGAAAACTCTTCATTTAATGTGTAAAATGGACACATATGGCCGAGAAAGTTACTGAGTTGCCCAATCAGGAAAGCTACAACGAAAGGGTTGATAAATTATTAAAAGAAAGAGGGATATCTGAAATTGAAACTGGAAAACCCCAAGTCTTTGAAATTAAAATAGCTTCGCTCGTTGACCAGAGTAATGAAGAAAAAGCAAACAGAGTAAGAAGGGAAACGTTGGCTGTAATGGAGGAACTGGAAATATCCCCTGATACAAAAGTCACAATTGAAAAAAGAGAAGTAAAGTTTAACGAAGACGTTACCCAATCGGCAATGTCTGAGATTTTTCCAGATAGACCGGTGCAACAGCTATTAACACATTACTTGTTGAGATCGAATTCTCTCGTTGTAGGCGACGAAGTTTGGATAAACACCTTTTCGCATGGTGGTACTATAAGGCCGGATACCTCAGAAAAATCTCCCTTTCTTCCACTGATACATACTCTTGCAGAAAAAAGACAGATTCCAATATTTACAAATACAATTAACCATAGAGGCTCCAGACCTCAGGATAAAGAAAAGTACTCACTTTGGGATAGAACAACTGACCTTTTAGTAGCTCATACAGTAATGACATCAGGAGATTTGTTGGAAGATATAGACCCAAATTCTAATAAATTAAAATTCGCACTTGTTGGAAATAGTATGGGTGGGGACGTGGTAGCACTCGCTTCGAAAGATTTACAACCAAATGTAATAATTCTTCCCCAACCCGCTGCTTATTCAGAAAAAGCACATTTTGTTCCTTTGGGACCTGCATTTACAGGAATTATTAGAGAACCGTCTAGCTGGAAAACTTCACCGGCATTTGATTCCCTTGAAGAATATCTCGCAAGAGGGGGCAAGGCGTTGATAATTGGAGCAAGGGAAGATGAGGCTATACCCGGAGGGGTCGCAAAAAGATATATGAAAGAAGTAACCTACGCATATGCAAATAGGGCTGTATCAACTGAAGGAAAAACTCATTTTACAGGCTTAATGTGGATAAACGTTGGACATACTTCGACAACTCCCGATGAGATTAGAGCGATTGTTGAAAGTTTTAGTGTATAAGTTAACTTTTGATTTGAGTACTATTACTGAGTTACCACTACAAGCTGACTAGCTTCAGGAGAAAATATCTTAAATAAATCGATCAAGTTGTTTATAACCTGGTTCGGATCCGGAAGGTATACGGTCACAATTTAATAGTTTAAACCATTAGATCTTCTTTGCTTATAGAGATTAATAACTACTTATAGAAATATAAAATACAAAATTGACTGTAAAATTATTACAAGTTAAAATATTTAAGAATGTTAAATAACAAAGAACGTAAATCTATCGCTAAAGATTCAGATGCAAGAATTGGCTCAGTTAACCAAATAATTGAAGCTGGCGTTCCAGATGATGATGTAGAAGGTATACTAGAGCTACGAGAGACACTTACTTATTACGACTATTCAAAACCTAAAAGTCAACAAATTATCGCTCAGCCAACAATTAAGGCAATGACTGAAGCTTATCATGGCACAGGAGAAGATTTGGACAATTTAGAAGCTGTTGTTGAATTTGCTGGAAGCCAAATTTCTTCACGTCTATCTCATCTTAATCCAGGGATATTAAACGCTGCTATTTATAATGCAGTCAGCAGGTTTCAAAAGGGTGGATTGTACGCCCTCGACGAAGATGATGATGAAGAAGGTAATAATGATGAATAAGTTAATTTAGAGTTACTCGAAATTAACCGGTTAAACTCTTTCCAATCTTCAACTGATTTAATAAATTTAGATAGTATTTCGTTCGAACCTTTGTAAATATAGTTCACACAGATATATTTTGATATATTCAGTTCAAATTTGTTATAATCGACCCAAATGAAAGAAACAGATGTACGCTTCTCGTATTCTTCTATCGGATTTCCCCATCGAGCTTTTACATGGTCAAATGGACACTTTATAGAATGGGCAAAGGACACAGGTTATTCCAGTGCTGAATTTTTACCTTTCAGAAATGCATCAACTGAACTTTTAATTAAAAATATAAATATAATATCCTCGATAAATTTTATTAAAAGCGGACATGTTGTCTATAACCCATACGCCACAATTTGGTCAGTAATAAATAAAGAAACTGACCCGTTAAGAAAAAATGTTCCCTTTGGTACATATAATTTAGCCTTTGTAGAAAAGAAAAATGCCCAAAAAGTACTTAATAAGTTAGAGAACAATCTAGATAACTTCTATGTTGTTACATATCCTTATGAAGTTAACGGCAAAAGACCATATGGGGAATATAAAAATCCTGTAGTCCAAACACACCCAGCGGTTTTTAATAGTAACAATTCTGCTGATGAATTAATTAAATTTGTCAGACAAGGAAAATACTCAGGAGTAGCTTGGGATACATTTCATGCTCTAGAAACAACTGCTGATGGAACACAACCTTTTAGAAATTGGAGAATCGCTTTACACAAACTCTTAGAAGCCAATGTAATAAAAGAGGTTCATATTCAAACTGTAAGAATTAGAGAAAAATATTCCCCTGTTCCTGATATGAGTTGGTTAAAAGGAATGACAGGAGAAAATCCAAAATATAATAATGAATTGGGACAAATGATTAGAATTGTTAAAGAATATAATACTTCAATTCCTTTTGTTATTGAAATAAATACAGGAAGCTTAATTAAGGCAGGTCTAATTAATGATAAAAATGAGATGTCAGCAGATATTAATAAAATACAACAGATTCATGGTCAACTAATCGACTATATAAAAAGGGGCTAGATAATTTATCAATTCTTTAACAGATTCAATAAATTGAAATATTCCGTTCGAACCTGTGTAAAAATAGTCGCAGCCTCAAGGACAGAATTTGTCCTTTAATTATATAATTGATGATAAGGAGAACTTATGAAGTGAGGGCGTGCTCGCCAGCTTGATGTATTTCTTCAAGTTTTTCCAGTCTGTTTTCCACTAAAGTTCTTTCATCTCTTGCTGTAGTTACTTCTTTTAGAATTGGGTCAATTTTTTCAAAGAATTCACTTTTTACTTCAAATATTTTCGTTTCAAATCTCATCTCTTGGTCGTCCAACAAATTTTTTATTTGATTCAGGTCATTCTTTGTAAGAGTCATGTTCCCATTAAATCACCTGAAAAAATCCCCGTCAATGTACAAAAAAATGGGGTGGGTGGAATTTGGGGCTAAAAGTGAATTCTTATTCTCCAAAAATCCCTCTCCATTCTTTAGTAGACTCAATGAATTAAAATACCAGTTTCTTTCTAACTTCTATAAAAGTGATTCGCAGCCTTTATCTGTTAAAATAACTCATGAGATATTTTCAAAAATTATTAGTATTAATTCTTCTTTTTTTTGTTTTTCCATTCATTTTTGCCAAAACTAGTCATGCTATTTATAATCCCCTTGAAACAAATAATAACTACTATGGTATTCATATAGTAGATACATCAGATTTAGAAGATGCAGCTAAATTAGTTAATTCTTCGGGTGGAGACTGGGGATATGTTACTTTTGTTATTAGAAAAGATGAAAGAGATGTAAAAAGATGGCAAGAAGTTTTTGACAATGCTCGAAAACTACACCTTATTCCAATTGTTAGAATTGCAACTCGTTTCGAAAATGGAAACTGGGAAAAACCAAATCTTGATGAAATAGATGGTTGGGTATCTTTTTTAAATTCTTTAAACTGGGTTATAAAAAATAGATATGTAATCTTAGGAAATGAACCGAATCATGCAGCTGAATGGGGCGGTGAAGTTAATCCATCAGAATATGCAAAATATCTTTCTATTTTTTCTCAACAACTGAAAAAAGAATCTGAAGATTTTTTTATCCTCCCTACAGGTTTTGATGCTTCCGCACCAAATTCTAAAACAAGTATGGATGAATCCTTATATCTTAAAAAAATGTTCGAAGCTGACCCTGGAGTTTTTGCTAACATTGACGGTTGGACATCACATTCATATCCCAATCCTGGTTTTTCAGGATTCGAAAACGCTTACGGCAAAGGAACAGTAAGGACCTTTGAATGGGAACTTAGTTACTTAAAAAGCCTTGGAGTAACTAAAGAACTACCAGTTTTTATTACAGAGACTGGTTGGATTCATGAACTTGATACAGAAAATAAAGTTAATACTTCAATTTCAAAAATCGGTCAAAAATTACAATTTAGTTTAACGAATGTCTGGAACGACAAAAGAATCGTTGCTGTCACTCCTTTTGTTTTAAATTATAACGATACTCCATTTGATGTTTTTTCTTGGAAAGACAAAAATGGTAACTTTTATGAATTTTATAATCAGATTCAATCTATTCCCAAAGTAAAAGGAGAACCTATTCAAATTTCAAAAGGTCAAATTAAAATGGCTTTTGTTTCTCCAGTTATTAGACTTAAAAAAAGTTATAAAGGTTTTGTTCTAGCCAAAAACATAGGACAAAGTATTTGGGAACCAGGTACGGTTATAGTTAACTTACACTCTAATAAAGATCTAACCTTAGAAAATATTCAAAGTGGACAAATTGAACCAGGAAAATTAGGAATACTCACTTTTAATGTAATAAATAATCATCCTGTTGGTTTTAATATATTTTCTGTTGCTCTCTTTCAAAAAGATAAATTTATATCAAATGAAATTTTTCTTCCTCAAGTAATTTTGCCTTAAAACTATTCATGCCAGCAACTGTGCTGGCATGATATAAACTTAAACAGAAATATAATAGAAATATTATTTTGGTTGATCACCACTCATTTCACCTGGAAAATTTGTTCCAATAGAAACAGTTTGAGCGGTTACACTACCATCAGTATTTGTAGTTCCCATTACAGTTATTGTTACTCCTTCATCTAGATCGGAAGATGAACCTTCAGACGTTTTATTAATGGTTGTACTAGATGACAAAATAATAATTTTGCTACTACCATCTTGCATTTTAACAGTGATAGAATCATCTTCTTTATTCGTAATTTCTCCTGAAATTGGTTCTGATCCACCTTGTTGACCTCTTTGACTACCATTAGGAGCACCAGATCCAACTGGCATTTGAATACCATTTTTATTCATACCACTATTAGTATTTTGCCCTTTTCCTTTCTGATATTGCATACCACCAAAAAATCCAATAGCACCAATAACTACTGCTAGTATTGCTGTAGTTAATAAACTTTTTTTATTCATTCTATTCACCTCCTTCCAAAACTTTATTCGTATCTTAAAGCTTCAATTGGCTCTAAATTAGCTGCTTTCTTAGCTGGATACCAACCAAAAAGAATACCAATTGCAGCAGAAACAGCGAAAGCTAAAAAGATAGAACCAACTGAAACCACAAAAGTAGAGCTACTATATTTAGCATACAAAAAAGATGCCAAAACTCCGAGGAAAATACCAATAACTCCACCTATTGTTGTAAGAATAACTGATTCAATTAAAAATTGATCAATAATTACCTTGTCTTTAGCTCCTAAAGCCTTTCTTAATCCAATTTCTCTGGTTCTTTCAGTAACAGTAACCAACATGATATTCATAATTCCTATTCCACCAACTATAAGAGAGATTGCAGCAACCCCTGATAAAAGAGTTGTAAAAGTACCTGTCACAGATGATGCAGTTTCCAAAATATCCTCTTGGGACATTATTGTAAAATCTGCACTTGAGACATCACTTATTCCATGTATATCTAAAAGGAAATAACCTATTTCATTTTGAGCAGCTGTCATCAATTTATCACTTTTTGCCTCAATATAAATTGAACTGACATATTTAACTCCGAATAAACGTTTTTGAGCAGTGGTTAAGGGAACATAGATAATATCATCCTGATTTGAAGCTCCAGATCCACCCTTTGCTTTTGTAACTCCTATTACTTGGAAATTTTGCCCACCAATTCTTACTGTTTGACCAACAGGATTTGCATCTTCTCCGAATAGATCCTCAGTAGCAGTAGGACCAAGTATTGCAACTTTTGACATAGAGGTTAACTGTCTTTCAGTAATAAAAGAACCAGATGACAAAGTAATTTTTCTTACTGTCGCATAGGAAGGAGTTACTCCCATAACAGTTGTATTAGTATTGTTTCCTCCAGCAACCACCTGCGATCGTCCTGAATATACAGCAGCGACATTTGCTATTGTTGTAAGTTCAGTTGAATTCTCGATTGCTTTCGCATCATCATAGGTCAAAGTTGTTCCACCTCCTGCTGCTCCAGCAACACGGCCTGTTGTTTGACGTGCAGGACTTATTGTCAATAAATTTGCTCCTAAAGATTGAATTTGTGATTGGACTGCTTGTTTACTAGACTCTCCCAAGGAAACCAAAGCAATAACACTTCCAATGCCAATAACTATTCCAAGAACAGCAAGACCCGTTCTCATTTTATTTATAAATAAAGTTCTTATACTTTCTGTAACTAATTCTGAAAAGTTCATCCGACTTTCTTAATCCTCCTTCTTAAATGATCTTTACCGTCAGCAAATATTTTTCCATCCTTAATGTGAATAATTCTTTCTGCATGTTCAGCAATATCTTCTTCATGGGTAATCATTATAATTGTGTTTCCTTTATCATTAAGATCCTCAAAAATTTCCATTATTTCATCAGCTTGTGCAGAAGCAATATTTCCAGTTGGTTCATCAGCTAAAATTATTGATGGATTTAAGACTAAAGCTCTAGCAATAGCTACTCTTTGTTGCTGACCACCAGAAAGCTGACTTGAAGTATGGTACATCCTATCCTGTAAGCCAACCATTTTTAAATACTTTTCGGCTAAAGTAATTCTTTTTTCTTTAGAAACTCCTGCATAAGCCATAGGTAACATTACATTTTTAATTGCTGGAGTTCTTGGTAAAAGATTGAAAGCCTGAAAAACAAAACCAATTTTTTTGTTTCTTATTTCTGCCAATTCATCTTTCGTAAGTTTACTTACATTAGCTCCATCAAGAATATAAGTTCCACTGGTTGGTTTATCTAACGCACCAATAATATGCATCAAAGTTGATTTACCAGAACCAGATGGACCCATAATTGCAACAAACTCACCTTTTTTAATCTCAAAAGAAATATTATCTAAAGCAACGGTTTCAACTAAATCGTTTTTGTAGATTTTACTTAAATTGGTAACTTTGATAATTGAAGAGATAGCCATATTAACGAGGCATGCCACCATCCATCGGCATTCCCCCACCTCCTCCTGTACTACTTCCTCCTATACTACTAAAGGGAGATGTTGTCTCAGAATCTGTTGTTTTACTACTCGAAGTAGATATTATTGTCTCAATTACAACCTCGTCACCTTCATTAATACCAGATACTATTTCTGTTTGAGAGTCATTTGACTCTCCAATTTCTACTTCAACTGAAGTTACTTCACCATCTTTCATTACTTTTACATATGATTTATCACCCATGTCTTCAATTGCAGAACTAGAAACTAGAATTACATCAGTTTTTACTGAAACAATTATTTCAGCACTTACAGCCATATTGGGATAAACATTTATTGTTGTTGGATCTAAAAGTACTGTAACTGAATAATTGGTCACTCCAGAACTAACACTACCTGTAGTATCTACAGCTAAAACTTTACCTGTAAAAGTACTATCTGGGAAAGCGTCCATTGTAAGGGTAACTTTCTGATCAGATTTAATACTTACAATATCTACTTCAGAAAGATCAATTGAAGCTTGAAGATTACCAGAAACATTTCTTACAGAACCAACATTTTGGGAAGAAACAGAAATTGTTGTCGAAGAAGTACTAGAACTTGTTCCTTGTTCCGTAATAGAAATACTACTATCTGAACTACTAGAAATTGTTATTCCTTCAGCTAAGACAAGATTTTCAACTGTACCTGAAGCAGGTGCATAAACAGTAGAAGAAACTTCTTTGTAATCAGCCCAGGCTGCAGTTACTTTTACCCTTGCATTAGCGATATCTGCATCCGCATTTTTATATTTTAATTCTGATTCCTCAAGAGATTTTTTAGCTTTTTCTAGAGTTTTATCAATAATAGCTTTTTCAGAATCTGTGTAATCCTCATGAGTTGTAGGATTGGTTGTATTATTATTTTTGTAATCAATAGCATCAATTGCATCATAAATTGAATCTCTATCCTCCCACATCTGTAGATCAGCATCAGCTTTATCTTTTTCTGCAGTTTTGACTGCTTCAAGTGCATTCAGGTAACTAACATATGCTGCAGATTGTCTTTCTTGTCCATAATCATCAAGGGTAATTTCTGCAATTTTCTGACCTTTGGTAATTGTATCGCCGTTTTTTACATATACACTTTTAACTGTACCTGTAGCTCCAGTTGTAATATTAGTTGTATTTCCTGAAGTAATTGTCCCAGAACCAGAAATTGAAACTACTAAAGTTCCTTTTTCAGCTAAAGAAGTTTGATATTGAGGCTCACTTTGTTTTTTATTAACTAAGTATTTTATTCCTGAAATAATTCCGACCATAAATGCAACTACACCAACAGAAATAAGAACCTTCTTTTTTAAAGATGCTTTCAAAAACCAATCTTTAAGAAAAATTAACTTTTCTTTTACGTTGATCTTTTTTAAATTCTTAACCTTTTTAGATATATCTTTGATTTTTTCTTTCATAGTAAAAATCTCCGAACTTAAATGATCTTAAAATACTAACCTGATAAAAAGCTGAGAAACTTTAGCCAATAAAAACTCCCACCATTTTTAAAATAGGTGGGAGTTTCTTGTTAATTTATCGGTCTTAGAATTTATTGGTTTGGTTTTTGACCAAAACCTTTGCCCATAAAACCTATATAAGAAGAAAGTTTTGTTTGATCCATTCCATTCTCTTCAAACCACGTTTGCATTTCTTCTCTATTTTGCCCTCTTTCTTGTTGCATACTATTATGCTTATCAAGAAAAGCTTGTTTCTGTTCTGATGTTATTACACCATCAGTTACAGCTTTATCGAGTTCCTCCTCTAAATTTCTTTGTCTTTCTTGCTGACGTTCTTGTCTTTCTTCATCAAAAACTTGTTTTACTTCATCTTCATTTAAGTTAAATTTTTCTGCCAGCTTTTGTACAACTGGAGGATAGGTATCAATATCATCGGCTTTGATTACTTTTGTTCCTACAATCCCTGTTAAACCTAATACTAATAGTGCAATTGCAGGAACTAATATCTTTTTATTCATTTTTTATCACCCCCTCTTAACATAATTAATACTCTATCTAGTTAAATTGAGAAGATGCTTAGAATACTTTTATTACAGATTTACTGGAAGTTTTATTTTAAAAGTAGATCCTTTACCTAAATTACTTTCTACACTAATTGAACCTTTATGAAGTTCTACAATTCTTTTTGCCATAGAAAGACCTAATCCAAAACCACCAATCTCTTCTTTTGAACGAGATTGATCTGCTCTATAAAATCTATCAAAAATATGTTGGATATCCTTTTTAGAAATACCTATTCCTGTATCTTTAATTTTTATAACAATATAGTTATTTTCTTTTGTTGTCGAAACAATAATTTGTCCTTTTTTGGAGGTAAATTTAATCGCATTATCTAATAAAACTGTAATAAGTTGTTCTAAACTTTCTTGATTACCTTTTAATGAAACATTCCTTAAATTAAATTCAACATTAATATTTTTCTTTTTGTATATTGGTTGCATCTTTTTATTTACTTCCTCTATCAGATTTTTAATGTTTATTTTTTTCAATACAAAATTACCATTACCAGACTCATACCTTGTTAAACTTAATAAGTCATTCGCCAATTTATTTAATCGAATAGTCTCTTCTAAATTACTTTCTATTACTTCCTTAGCTTCCTTTAAACCAAGTTTTTTGTCTCTTAAAGAAACTTCTATTGTAGTTTGTAATGCTGTTAACGGAGTTTTCAATTCATGACTTGCATCAGCAATAAATCTTTTCTGTTCTTCTAAAGTCTGTTCAATAGGTAAAAGTGTTTTTCCGGCTAGGAAGTAACCGGCAATAGCTGAAAATATTAATATTATTCCATTAGTATAAATAAGAATTACAAGAACGTTTTTCCTTGATTCATTTAAATCTTCCAAAAAATATGGAGGACCTCCTGCTGGTGGTCTAATTCCTAATTCTTCAAAATCTAATCTTCTTTCAATGTTTCCAAGTCTTCTTTGAAATTCATTAGTAACGGTACTATAGATAAAAATACTGAAAGAAATACTTATTACCATAATAATAAGTAAATACCAAGCTGTTAATTTGATTCGTGCTTTTTTAAACATATTTAAATAATTTTAATAAAGTTAATTAATTAATTTCCAATCTTATAGCCAAACCCTCTTAAGGTTTGTATAAGTGGTTTTTGATTTTTGAATTGTTTATCTATCTTATTCCTTAAGTAACCGACATATACTTCTACAGTATTTGGTAATACATCTGAGTCATATTCCCAAACATGATTAATTATTTGATCTTTCGTAAGTATTTTTCCTTTATGTCTCATAAAATATTCTAAAAGTGCATATTCTTTTTTAGATAATTTAATCAATTTTTCCGAACGCTTAACCTCATAATTAGTTGTATCTAAAGTTAAACCATTTACTTTTAATATTGGATCAATTACTTGTTTTGGTCTCCTTGTTAAAGCTTTTATCCTAGCTAAAAGTTCCAAGAAGGAAAAAGGTTTAGTTAAATAATCATCTGCTCCACAATTTAAACCATTTACTTTATCTTCGATTTGACCTTTTGCCGTAAGCATCAAAATTGGAGTATGAATACCTTCTTCTCTTAAATTCCTGCAAATTGTCATTCCATCTATCTTAGGCAACATTAAATCTAAAATAATTAGATCAAATTCTTCAGTCGAAGCAAGATCATAACCTTCCTCACCATCAAAGGCGATATCAACAGCATAGGCTTCTTGTTCAAGCCCTTTCTTGATTGAATTGGCAATTTTATGCTCATCCTCAATAATAAGAATTCTCATTTTAAGACCATATTATATACTTTTTCTGAGAAATACCTGAGATTTTTACCAGCTGAAGAAATTATATTTATTTCAAAATAGCCACCTTCAAAGCATCTTCCACCTTGTCAGCAAAAATAAACTTAATATCTTTTTTAACTAAAGAAGGAACATCTTCTAAATCTTTTTTATTATCCTTAGGAAGAATAATAGTTTTAAGTCCTGCACGATGTCCTGCAATTACTTTTTCCTTTACTCCTCCAATTTCTAAAACTCTTCCTCTTAAAGTAATTTCCCCTGTCATTCCAACTTCTCTTCTAACTGGCCTTTTAGTTAAAGCAGAAACTAAAGCCGTTGTTATTGCAACTCCAGCAGACGGACCATCTTTTGGAACTGCTCCTTCGGGAACATGTATATGGACATCTAAATTCATTGCAAAACTATCTTCTAATTTCAATTCTTCGTAATGTGCTTTTGCCCAGGTAAATGCAGCTTTTGCAGATTCTTTCATAATATCACCTAATTGTCCTGTTAAAGTAAGTCTTCCTTTTCCTGGCATTAAAGCCACCTCAATGAATAAAATCTCTCCACCAACTGGAGTTACTGCAAGACCTGTAGACATACCTATTTCATCTTTTTTTTCAGCAATCAAAGATGTAAATTTCCTTGACCCTAATAATTTTTGTAAATCGGTTATATTAATTTCTTTTGGATATTTTTTCTTTTCAGCAACAAGCTTAGCAATTTTTCTACAAATTGAAGCCAAATTTCTTTCTAAATCCCTAACTCCTGCTTCCCTTGTATATTTAGAAATTATTTCAGAAAGAGCAGTTTTGGAAATTTTTATCTTCTTTTTATCTAATGCATGAAGTTTTAATTGTTTTGGCCATAAAAAATTACTTGCAATATGATATTTATCTTCCTCGGTATAACCCGGAAAAGAAATTACTTCCATTCTATCTTTTAATGCAGGAGGAATTGTATCCATCACATTTCCTGTCGCAATGAACATTACTTCAGATAAATCAAAAGGTACTTCCAAATAATGATCAGAAAATTCTCTATTCTGTTCTGGATCCAATGCTTCCAAAAGAGCAGAAGAAGGATCACCTCTAAAATCAATTCCGATTTTATCTATTTCATCAAGCATAAAAACTGGATTTTTTGTTCCAGCATTTCTTATCCCTTGGATAATTCTTCCCGGAAGAGCTCCAACGTAAGTTCTTCTATGACCTCTTATTTCTGCTTCATCTCTAATTCCTCCTAAAGATACTCTTACAAATTTTCTCCCCAATGCTTCTGCAATAGATTTTCCGATTGATGTTTTTCCTACACCTGGAGGCCCCATAAAACATAAAATAGTAGGCTGACTTTCTTTATTTGCATTTTTAGTTTTTGTTTCTTCATTTTTAAGCTTCATTACAGCCAAATATTCCAAAATTCTTTCCTTAGCTTTATCCATTCCGAAATGTCTATCTTCTAATACTTTTGCTGCTTTTGAAATTGGAACATTATTAGGAGAAACTTTTTTCCAAGGCATTTCTACTAACCAATCTAGATAGTTTCTTAAATATCCCCCTTCTGGATTTTGAGGTGATAACTGAGAAAGTCTCTTTAATTCTTTTTCAGCTCTTTGTTTTACTTCTTTAGGCATTTCTGCTTCCCTAATTTTCTTTTTATATTCAGAAATTTCTTCTGATGTAACTTCACTTTCATCAAGTTCTCCTAATTCTTTTTCTATAGTTCGTTTTCTCTCTCTAAGCAATGCTTTTTTCATCTGATCTTCAAATCGTTTTTGAGTTTTTACATTAATAGTTCTCTCCAAATCTAGAACATTTATTTCTTGATTTAATAATTTGTGAACTTTTTCAAGTCGAGGTTTTAATTCCAACATTTCTAAAAGTTTTTGTTTATCTGTAACTTTAAGTTCTAAAAGAGAAGCTACTTGATCTGAAAGCTCATGAGCATCAACTTGACCAGAAATAATTTTCATTACTGTTACAACCTCAACTTGTTTACCTAGATTGATTGCTTTCTTAAAAAGAGAGGATAAATTATTCGTTAAAGCTTTAATTTCTGGGGTTTCTTTTCTTTCCTCCTCCAATTCCACAACTCTACCTAAAAGAAAAGGTTCGTGAGAAATAATTTCCTGCAATTTAATCCTAGCCTGTCCCCTTATAAGGGCATGGACTTCTCCATCTGTTTGCATCATTTGGGTAATTGTCGCAATGGTTCCGACTTTATATAAATCATCTTGATCTGGATCTACAGTTTTTGGATCTTTCTGCGAAAAAATTGCTATAACTCTATCTTGCTGAAAAGCAGAATTGACAGCTAGAACGGATTTTTGTCTACCGAAAGATAAAAGCGTATCTGTATGAGGAAAAACAACAGATCCTCTAATAGCAACAATTGGTACTTGTCTTGCTAACTTGATTGTTTTTTCATTCATTATTCTAGCAGTCTATCAACACTACTGCTAATTGTCAATCTTTAATATTTTATTTTTTATTTATTTTTAGAGGAAAAAATAAATTGATCAATAAAGCAACAATACTCCCTAAAAAAGCTCCACCTAAAATATCAATAAAAAAATGAACATTAGCAAAAATTCTTCCTGATGCAACAGTTAATGCTCCTAAAAGAAAGGCAAATCCTAATTCAGGCTTTAATAACAAAATTGAAACCGCCAAACCAAACGCTGAAGCTGTATGAGAAGAAGGGAAAGAATTTCCAGAAGGGATTGTGATTGTTAATGGAGGATATCCATTCACCCTAAAAGGTCTTACTGATGGAATTATCCTTTTAATAATTTCTGACGTTAACCAAGCTAATAAAGTCGAAAATATTACTCTTAACACTATTTCCTTTTTAATTTTCTTTTTTATGCCATAAAAAAGGATAAAACCAAAAATCATTATCCAAATTAAAAAACTAGCAATAAATGTAACTAACCAATTAAAAGTCGGATCTAGTATTATTTTATTCATGAATAACAACTTTTGTTCCAGAGTTTTCTGCAGAGGATTTAACAAAAAATTTTCCTTCAGATAATTGTGGAGTTGTCCAATAATATAGTTTCTCTGCAATTGAAGTTGGTAAATTTACACATCCATGGGAATGAACTCTTCCAAAATCGTTGTGCCAATAAGTTCCATGAAGACCATATCCTCTATAACCTGGAATTTGTTCATTTTCAAAAAACATTACAAATGGAACATTCGGTAAATTGTAATAATATTTTCCTTCTCCACCTTCCATTTTTGTTGCTCTTGTTTTAGCCCAAATTCTAAACTCACCTTGAGGTGTTGGCCACCAAGGAAGACCTGTTGAAACAAGACTTTCAAGGTACAAATTATTTCCTTCCCAAGCCCAAAGTTTTTGAAGTGATAAATCAACTTCAATCCATTTTTCTTCATTTGTACTCCCTAGAACCGAAAGATTCTTTATATTGAAAGTATCTTTAAATACCCAACTTGGTACTTTTACTTCTTCTTTTTCATACGTGCCTTTCATTTGTGAGTAATCAAAATTACTTTCAAAAAGTGGTTCTGAACAACAACTAGATAAAGTAGTCTTTTTAGAAAGAAACCATATTGTGATTAACCCTAAGAAAAGTACTGATAAGGAAAGAATATGTTTAACAGAATTGTTTTTCTTTTTTGAAGATACCATAAATCCATGGTAACATATTTTAAAATTGATATTTAATAAGAAGATTTTTATACTAAATTACTATGAGCAAACTTCATTCAACCCAAAAAAGCTTTAAATATGCTTTTGAGGGAATAAAACTTACTTACAGAAACGAGCCAAATTTTAGAATCCAACTTGTTCTTGCAATACTGTCTACCATTCTAGGAATATTTCTTAAAATATCACAAATAGAATGGTTAATATTAATAATTATCATATTTGTAGTACTTCTTCTTGAGCTCATTAATTCAAGTATCGAAGCATTGGTAGATTTAATTAGTCCTGAAAAAAATGAAAAAGCAAAAATTGCTAAAGATACTGCAGCAGGAGCAGTACTTGTAGCATCAATATTATCTTTAATTATTGGTATTGTTCTGTTCCTTCCAAAGATTACTAATTTTTTAAATTAAAAGAGTAATTAACCCCAAGATTAAACAGTAGAAAGCAAAAATTTTAAACTTCCTTTCTTCTAAGAACTTAAGAACAAGTTTTATGGCAAAAATTCCTGATATAAAAGCAGAAATAAATCCAATTAAATAAGGAACATAATTAATACTTTCTCCCCAACTTGAATATATTTCTAAGACATTAGCGCCAATAATTGCTGGAACTGAAATTAAAAAAGAAAATTCCGCTGCATCTTTGGAAGAAAGTCCTGACTTTATACCCGAAAATATTGTAGAACCAGAACGAGAAATTCCTGGAATAATTGCAAACGCTTGCATAAATCCCACAAAAACAGATTTTTTTGAATCTAATTCTTTTATTTCTTCTTTATGTTTATGAGTAAGAAAATTTAGAAGACCAGTAATAATTAATGCTATTCCAACAATCTCGACATTCGAAAAAAGTATTTCTATAGAATCTTTTAAGAAAAAACCAACTAAAACTGCAGGAATAGTAGCAATTACTATATATAGTACATATTTCCAAGAAAGCTTAAATATTTTTTTTCTGAAGAAAAATAAGACTGCAAATAATGTTCCAAAATGCAAGAAAACATCAAACAAAATACCAGGTTGAGAAAAATTTGGGATTAAAGACTGAGCCAAAACTAAATGACCAGATGAAGAAACAGGTAAAAATTCAGTAAACCCTTGTAAGACTCCTAAAATCAAAGCCCAAATATAATTCATATATTAATCATTATATTTTAAATTCAAATTTTTGAAAGCTGGAGATAAAAGAGCTATAATACCCACATTCAAGCACATTAAAAAGAGGCGCCAGGCGTGGAAAGATACTTAATCTTTAAGTGTTTTTCCGCGCCTATTTAGCAATAAATTAGGAGGTAATATGGAAAGGAAAAAATTAGACTGTGGAAGGAAAAATGCTTGGAAAATTTTATCAAAGATGGGGAAAAAATTCCGCAGAAAAACAGCTATACGAAAACTAACTGAGGCAGGATGTATAAATCCTGAGAAGAAGTTTGAATTTCTTCTTAAAAAAGGATTTATTGAGAAAATTGCCAACGATTGTTTTCAAACAAAGTAATTTCATAAAAATGTAAGGCGCCAGAAAGGTGTGAAATAAAGAACTTTAGGTGGCTCGAGCTCACACCTTTACTGAAAATTTCAGGGGCATTTTGCGTCCTTGTTTAATTTTTATTTTTATATTTTTTCGGGTGGTTTGGATTTATCCTACTATTTATTTTTTTACACAATAAATATAAGATATTTCCAACCACCCAAGCACGTTTTACTTCATTCAAAATATTATTTTCAAGGTATACAATAATCTTTACGTTTATATGGCAAAAACTTTAAAAGAAGTATTTTTTGATGTTGAAACCAAAAGATGGTTTTCCGATATTGAAGAAAGAGATCCATCACAACTAGGAGTATCTATCTGTTCCGTTTATTCCCGTGAAGTTGACGAAAACTTTAAAGAAATAAAAGGTGAAATGAAAAGTTTCTGGGAAAAAGAACTTTCCCAAATGTGGAGCATCTTCCAAGATGCAGACAGAATAATCGGATTTAATTCTATAGATTTTGATGTTCCAGCATTAAAACCTTATTCTCCAATTTCTTTTCCTAAACTTTCTCACTTTGACATTATGGCTGAAATTAAGAAAAAGATAGGTAGAAGAATAAGTTTAGATGCATTAGCAAAAACAACTTTAGGAAAATATAAAATTGATGCTGGGGAAAATGCGATTATTTATTTTGAGAAAGCAGATCAAAAAAGCTTGGATAAATTGAAAAAATACTGTGAGGAAGACGTTGTCCTCACAAAGGATTTATATGACTACGCAATGAAAAACAAAGAGCTTAAATTCTTGGATAAATGGAATACACTCCGTATAATTAAATTAGATTTTTCCTATAAAGAAGACAATAAAAACAATTCTCAAGTTAGCCTTTTTTAATGACCAAAAAATTTGAATCAAAATTAGAAGAACATCTAAGAAAAGAACATAAAATAAGTGTTCTTTCTACTTATTTGAAAGAAGTTGTATACGGCGGAACTGACGGAATAATAACTACTTTTGCCGTTGTCTCAGGTTTTGCAGGTGCAGAAAAAAACCAAGCTTTAGCTATCCCAATTGCAACTGTACTTCTCTTTGGTTTTGCTAATCTTTTTGCAGATGGAGTTTCCATGTCTTTAGGAAATTTTCTTTCAACTAGAGCTGAAAAAGATGTTTATAAACACGCCAAAGATAAAGAAGCCCATGAAATTAAAAACGAACCAGAGAGTGAATATTTAGAAACTGTTGAGATTTTAAAAGATAAAGGGTATTCGGAAAAAGATGCAAAAGAAATTTCCAACTACTACAAGAAAAATCCTAAATATTGGCTTTATTTTATGATGACACAAGAGCTTGAGCTTCCCAATCCAGAAGGAGATAAACCCATAAATATGGCTATCGCAACATTTCTATCATTTGTAATATTTGGGCTAATTCCGCTTATTCCTTTTTTGATTCTGAAAAATGGAAATGTATTTATTTTTTCAATTGCAGCAACCGCTTTCGCACTCATACTCCTTGGAATATTAAGAGGAAAAGTAACCACCATATCTAGTGTAAGAACAATTATTGAAACATTAGTTGTAGGAGGAGCCGCTTCTTCTATAGCCTATCTTGTCGGTACTTTTTTCAAGGCTTAAAAAACTATTTCATCTAGTATAATTACTTCATATGATAATTTATCTCGTTAGACATGGTGACAAAGAAAAGCTCCAAGGTAGTCCTCCCTTAACAAATCTTGGTAAAATCCAAGCCAATAAAACTGGTCAATATTTTCAAAAAATTAAAATAGATAAAATTTATGCAAGCCCACTATTAAGAACAAAACAAACAGCTGATATTATTTCAAGTTATTTAAAAATAAATTATGAAACCAATGAATTATTAAAAGAAAGATTTAATTGGGGTGATATAAAAAATCAAACTCACACAGAATTTGTAGATATGTGGAAAAAATCTTCACTTGTAAGAAATTGGAAACCACCAAAAGGACTTTCCTCTGAAAAAGCAGGTAATAATCTTGATACTTTTTTGAAATCGATTGATGAAAATATATACAAAAGTATTATCGTTGTTTCTCATGGTGGAATAATAGCAGACTTTTTAAGAAATACCTTTGATGATAAAACTTTAAATAAGGTCTTTCCCAACTTCAGTGAATATTATGAAAATCTAATTTTAGTCTGTTCAATAACAACTCTCGAAAAGAGAAATAATATATATAATATAGTAAAGATTGCAGATACTAATCACCTTAAATAAATGAATAATAAAAGAAAAACAATCGGACTAGCGTTAGGAAGTGGTGGTTGGAGGGGGCTTGCCCATATTGGCGTAATAAAGGAATTAAATAAAAACAAAATTCCCATAGATTACATAGCAGGATGTAGTGCAGGCTCTTTAATTGGAGGTCTTTATGCATATTTTGAAAATACAGAAAAAATTGAAAAAATTATAGATGGATTAAATTATAAATCCTTATATAAAATTCTTCTTGAACCAGAAAGACACACAGGTATCATAAAAGGGGAAAAACTCATCCAATTCCTAGAAAGTTACATTGGTGAAACAAAAATTGAAGAATTAAATATTCCATTCAAAGCTGTCTGTGCAGATTTGTTTAGTGCAAAAGCAGTTGAATTAAACAAAGGAAAACTGAGTACTGCAATTAGAGCAAGTTCATCAGTTCCGTTAATTTTTAAACCTGTAAAAAGAAATGGTCGTTTTCTAATTGACGGTGCAACAGCTATTCCAGTTCCAGTAACAACTGTAAGGGAAATGGGGGCCGATATAGTTATTGCTGTAAATCTTTACAATAATATTTTTCCTTTTAAAATGGATTATCTTAAGAAACCTAAACTTAATATGGCTGTTATTGGTAGAATCGCATATCAAATGGTCTTATATAACTTCTCGATTGAAAATATTAAAAAGGCAGATTTAGTTATAAATCCAAAGATTTGGGAGGGACAATTTAACATTTTTAAGAACTTTATTAATGGTAAAAGAATAATACAAGATGGGCAGGAAGCCACAAAAAAAATAATCCCACAACTTAAAAAACTTATTGAATAAATTATTTTTTCTCTTGAAGAATCTTAATTGCTTCACAAGCAATTAATGCTGCATCCTTTTCCATTTTATCTGTAACTTTAAATTTATTATGTATTCTATCAGCAACCACAACACAGACTGCACCTGTTCTTATTCCAAATAATGAACCTAGGGTAAAAAGACAAGATGTTTCCATCTCAAAGTTTTTAACTCCTGCATTCTTCATATCTTTAAAAATATTTTCTTTAAAAGAAGGTAAATATCCTTTAAACCCAGGTCTTCCTTGGCCACAATAAAAAGTGTCAGTCGAAGCAGTAATTCCAACATGATATGAAACTTTTAATTTTTTAGCTGCATTAATAAGTGCATCAACTACTTCATAGTGTGCAACTGCTGGATATTCAGGAATTACATATTCTTTACTTGCACCATCAAGTCTTACTGAACCAGTTGAAATAATCATATCTCCAACATGAATATCAGGTTGAATACTTCCACAAGTTCCAACACGAATAACATTATTTACTCCAATTCTAACTAATTCTTCTAATGCGATTGCAAGTCCAGGAGCTCCAATTCCACTCGAAGTACAAGCAAGTTTTGCTCCTTTGTACTCTCCTTTATAAGTTACATATTGTCTGTAATCTGCTATTTCTTTTGACTTATCCCAAAGAGATGCAATTTTAGGTACTCTTTTCGGATCCCCAGGAGTGATAACAAAAGGAGGAATATCTTTTTTCTTTAGTCTTATATGATACTGCATTCCTTCTACTTCAGGCTTTTCAGCAGACTTAGCTTTAAAACTCATAAACACATTATAACTACAAAAACTAAAAAGGAAAGTTTATCGATATTTGAAGAAAAAATAAACCAAAAAAGAAAAGATATTAATTAAGAAGAGATAAAAAAATTATATTTTCTTAGGAATATAAACACCCTTTGCTTTCTCATACTTATCACCAATTGTTGCCTGATTATAAATTTCTTCACTTACTGATACTTTTGCTTTTTTGCCATTATCTTTTTTAAAAATTAACCTATAAACATGATTCTCATCATCCTCATCAGTAATATCTTTCTTTTTAATTAGCTCACCTTTCCATGAAGAGTTTTTTTCTTTTTTACTTTTTAGAGTTAAGAAAACTGTAACTACAGCTATAAGCACTAAAGTCGATATTAATTCTGTTTTCATAATTAATAAATAACAATTAATTGTATGATAACTTTTCCTATCAAAATATCAATAGATGAAACATTTATATTAAGTTAATCTATAAATGTTAAAGCAACACCTTTTTTATCAATTCTTCCTGTTCTTCCAATCCTGTGAATATATGCTTCATATGATTCTGGTAAATCATAATTTATGACATGACTTACATTGGGAATATCAAGTCCACGAGATGCAACATCTGTTGCAACAAGTATTTGAACCTCACTTCTTTTAAATTTTTCTAAAGCTTTTATTCTTTGACTTTGATTTTTATTTCCATGTATCGCAATTGACTTGAATCCTCTTATAACAAGCTCGTCAGACAGCCTTTGAACTCCATGTTTTGTTCTTCCAAAAATAAGTACTTTGGTAAATTCTTCTCTTATTAGAAGTTTATGAAGGGTATCTACTTTACTAGTGGAACCTTGGATATCAACTACTTTTTGAGTAATGTTTTCAATTGTGTCTCTTGTTTTGACAGATATTATCACAGGATTTTTAACAAAACTTTCCAATATTTCTCTTACATCATTACTTATGGTTGCAGAAAAAAACAACGATTGTCTATTTTTGGGTAAAAGAGAAATAATATATTCAATATCTTTAACAAATCCAATATCTACCATTCTATCCGCTTCATCTAAAACAACTGATGAAAAATCTCTTAAATCAACCACTCTAGACCTTATTAGATCTAAAATTCTTCCTGGTGTTGCAATAATAAAATTCGGATTTCTTGAAAGATCATGAATTTGTCTTTTTATGTTTTCTCCACCTATACAAAGACAAGAATAAACCTTAAGAGACCTTGAAAATCCTAAAAATTCATCTCTTATTTGAAAAGCTAATTCACGAGTTGGTGCAAGAATTAAAACTTTATTGTATCTATCTTTTAAAACCTTATTAATTAGTGGAACAAGAAAAGCTGCAGTTTTGCCAGTTCCAGTATTGGCAATTCCAACTAAATCTTTTCCTTCTAAAATCGGTTCAATTACTTGATCTTGAATAGGAGTTGGAGATTTATATCCTTTTTCAAGAATGTTTTTCTTCAAATCATCAGCTATTTTAAAATCAGAAAACGAATGGGTTACTAGATATTCTTCCTTCTGTTCTATTACTTGGGGGCTATTTATTAAATCTATTGGGTTAAAAGATTTAATCCTTCTTCTTCCATACGAAGGCCTTCCGTTATGACGGTTAAAATTACGCTTTTTGAATGAATGTTTACTAAATTGTCTATTCATATCTTCTAAAAATCTTAGATTCAAAAGAATAAAACTGCCAAAATAGGATTAATATAAAGTTACAAAAGAAAAGATACAAAAAATGTTACTGAGGTATCTTTTATCTAACGAAACTTAAAATAAATTCGAATTTGGGCAGATTAATTCCTTCAATTCTTGAAAATACAATATCAATTGTACCCTTAAGCATATAAATAGTCAATGACTATGGGGTAATTACATCTTCAAGCAAGCGCTTTTGTCAAAGCCTCACGAATATTTTTGCCACCAAACCAATTCTTAAGAAAGACTACTGCATGTTTATTTTTATTCAAATCTCTAAGGTAATATTTATTAACATGTCCGCCTCTTTTTAGAAATGCCTCGACTAATTTATCGACTGAAGTATTTGTATTTATATTTGATTTTAACACAAAAATCTACTAAATAGTTGACTAATTAATAAATAATTTGAAAAAACTTGGTTTGAAGTATCTAAAGAAAATTAATTATTGCCTTCTACCTTTACCCCACCACTGTTATCTGAATTTCCACCACTTTCTACTACCACATTTTGTATATCAACTCCGCTAGGTCCTCCAGCTGAAGTTCCTGGTGCAAATTGCATAGTTCCTCCTTCTATAACAACTCCCGACTCTCCACCCCCAGGACCTGTTCCTGGTGCCCATACATGTTCCACTTTGTTAAAAAATTCGGTTTGGCCTTCTGATCCATTAACTACAACTATTCTTTCTGCAACTTGATTTACAACTTGTTCTTGAACTTGAACAACTTGTTGTTTTCCATCTTCATCAATCTTTGTCTTTATTTCTTCCATTGTTTTTTGTTGCTCTATTGTTCTTTCTGCCACAGCTTCTAAAACTTTTCCTGTGTCATCTTCTCCAAACAAATCATTTTGTCTTTCTTTTATTTGAAGGTAATCCTGCATCAGTTTCTGTACTTTTTCATTATTTCCTTCTTCCGCATAACCCTGTGCCATTACTAAACGTTTCTCTGCATGTTTTTCTAATACTGTAATTTTGTTCTCAATTTTAAAGGTAAATAAATATTCAATTTTCTCCTGAATTTCTACAACAATTGAATCTTCAGAAGTTAATATTTCTTGTAAATCAATTGCTCTCGAAGTTTTAGGAATAAAGAGAACTATTGAGAAGAAAAACAATGTTAATAATATTAATCTCTTAATATTCATGTAATAAGATGATATATCAGTTTTTGGTAACAAATCAAATTAGACAAACTTAGGGCATAAAGAAGTAACCATATTCATCATAGTTAAAATGTCCAGAAGGCCCATTAAGCAAAATATCAGAAATCTCCCAAGCACTCATATTTTCCGAGATTCGGTATTCTGCGTTTGTATCAATTGTTCCTCCTTTTCCAACCTTAATAGCGTTATCACTAGAAGTAATATCTTTAGTATTTTCCAAAGCGTAACGGAACGATTTTTCATCTCTGATAAAACCGTAATAGTAAAGATTCCCGATAAGTGCATCCAAAGTAACATTTGTATTTATTCTTAAGTTTATCTTTCCATCAGATCCTTCCATTAACCTTATTTCAAAAGCTTCTTTAGGACTCATATTCAATCTTTCAATAAAATAATTTTCAACTTTTTTGGGAGAATCCCAGTCTTTTCCAGGAGCTATTAAATTTTCCTTAGTTGGTTTTTTAACAAAAAATGAGCCAACTATAACAACAGCAAGGATAATTCCACTAATTACTAAAAGAATCTTTGTTTTTGATATTTTTTTCATTTTACTTAATTAATTATACCTTATACACGGTACTGTAAATTATGACTAAAAGTTTGAAAAGTTGTATAAATAAGTTATGGGTATAAACTCCAAAATCGCCAAAATTCCTTTCTTTGTTCTTTATTTAATACTTGTTATCTTTACTTCATTTAATTGGATTAGAGTTATCCTATTTCAAAAAAGTTTTGAAAGTTTTCAATCATTACAACCGTGGGATTATTATTTATCTAATTTTTTTGCTGAGAATTTTGGAATTTCCCAAAGACAATATTTTTTGTTTGCCTTTCCTGTAATTCTTCTGTTGCTATACTATATTCCAAAACTTTTCGGGAAATTAATAAGCATGGATAAAACAACTAACATAAAAGGAGATAATCATATTGCTGTACTTCTAATTTTACTCGTTATCCCTTCTTCTTTAGGTTTACATAAACTATTTGCAGCAGGATGGAAAAGTTATCTTATTCCTGGAATTGTTCTTATTATTCTTTTCTCTTTTTGGTCATGGTTTGATGAGAAAAAAACTAAAATAGGTGGCTCTTAACAGCAAGAAAATAATTTCGAATACTCCACTTGTTTAACCAAATAATTAAACCTAAAATAATACAATAATTTTATGAGAAAAAATAAAAACATAATTAGTGTTAAAAACTTAACTAAAGAATTTAAAAATTTAAAAGCAGTCGATAATATTTCTTTTAATGTTGAAAGAGGAGAAATTTTTGCTTTCTTAGGACCAAATGGTGCAGGAAAAAGCACTACTATTAAAATGCTTACTACTATCCTTGAACCAACAAAAGGGGAAATACAATTAAATGATATAGATGCACTTGAAAATAAAGACTTAGCTAGAAAAACTTTTGGAATTGTTTTTCAAGATACTTCTTTAGATGATGATCTAACTGCTTTCGAAAATATGCGCTTTCATGCAGTATTGTATAAAGTACCTAAAAAAATTCAGAATGAAAGAACAAAAGAACTTTTAGAATTTGTTGAACTTTGGGAAAGAAGAAAAGACTATGTTAAAAATTTTTCTGGGGGAATGAAAAGAAGACTTGAAATTGCAAGAGGGCTTCTTCATCATCCAAAAATTCTTTTTTTAGATGAACCAACTTTAGGACTTGATCCACAAACTAGAAAACATACTTGGGACTACATAAAAAACATCAATAAAAAAGAAAACATGACAGTATTTTTTACCACTCATTACATGGAAGAAGCAGGAAAAATTGCTCAGAGAATTGCAATTATTGACCATGGAAAAATTGTTGCAAGCGGGACAAATAAAGAATTACAAAAGAAAACAAAAACTAAATCTTTAGAAGAAGCATTTCTTTTCTTAACAGGAAACGAGATAAGAGAAGAAAAAATTGGAGCTAAAGAAAGGATGAGGGAAAGACATTTTAGAAGAAATCATTAAAATGGAAACAATCTATATTCTCTGGCTAAGACAAGTTATTAAATACTTTAGATCAAAATCTAGAATAATAGGATCTTTAGCACAACCTTTACTTTTTTTAGTTGCATTTGGTTTTGGATTCGGTTCAATCTATGAAAAAGCAGGTGAAGGGAATTATATTCAATTCCTAGCACCTGGAATTATTCTCATGAGTGTCCTTACAACAGCAATGTTTTCTGGAATAGACATTATTTGGGATAGACAATTTGGTTTTCTGAAAGAAACTTTAGTTGCACCAGTATCTAGATTACAAATAATCTTGGGAAAAACCTTAGGTGGAGCAACAGTTGCACTAATCCAAGGAATCATTGTTCTTCTTTTAACTTTAATTGTTGGATTTAAACCCCAATCCTTTGCATCTTTATTTCCTGCTTTTATCTTTACTTTTTTAGTTGCAGTCCTTTTTTCTTCACTAGGAACAGCAATTGCTTCAGTGCTTGAAGATATGCAGGGTTTTCAGCTTATTATGAATTTTCTTATTATGCCAATAATTTTTCTTTCAGGAGCATTTTTTCCACTATCTAATCTCCCAAAAACAATCGATTTTATCTCAAAAATTAATCCCTTAACTTATGGGGTAGATGGCTTAAGAGGAGCTCTAATTGGAGTATCTTCTTTCGCACCTTCAATGGATTTGCTCATTCTATTAGTGGTTACATCAACACTTCTTGGTATAGCTAGTTATCTTTTTTCAAAAATCCAAGCATAAAAATTTTGTATTCATATATAGGAAAATCCAGTAATTCTAATCAGTAGTAATAGAAATGGGTTTAAATCTATTTTCTTTTATTAAGCCAAGAAAGAATTTCTTTTACTAGTTCGTTTTCTTTTGAAGCAAAATTATGAATAGCATTCTTTATAACCACGTTTGTAAAATCTGTACTTACAGTGTTTTTTTTAAGTAGTTTTGATACTTTATCCTGTTGAAGACCTACAGCTACATCATTTTCAGGATTCACTACTAAAATCGGTTTTAAAATCTGATTAAAGTATTTAAACTCTCTTTCTGATTCCTTGAAATTAAAAATCCACGAATCAGAATTATCATTTGTATAATCCCAAAAAGTTTCTGCACTGACTGGAGCGTTACTCCAAAGAGTTATTGGCATTAATTCCTTCCCCTTTCCCTTTTTTATCATCTTTTCAGCTAACTTAGAATATTTTTGCCAATTTGGAACCATTGCATCAAGTAAATAGATAACATCAGCTGTCGAAAGAAGTATTAACTTACTAATATTATATTTAGGTTGGTTAGCCATATAATAACAAATTTTATGTGGCCCAATACTATGTCCTTGAAGAATTATTTCTTCATAACCCAAATCAAGCAAATAGGCAACAACTCCATTTATATCTAAAACTGCATTTTTTAGTATGTCGAAGGCTGTCCCTTTTTTAACCCATTCAAAACCTTGTGTTCCTCTTTGTAACATATCAGCCATATAATCATGACCTCTATTATTAAAAGTCAAAAAAGAATATCCTTCTAATGGATAGCTATAGCCCATTGTTGTTACGAAATGATTTTGAATAAAATGTCCTTCTTTTCCATGTACATGAACTATTACTTTCTTTTTTGATAGTTGAGTTCTAAAAAGAATTGCGTCTAATTCTAGATTATCTTCAGAATAAATTTTATGGAGAGTTACTTCAATATTTTTTGGTTTTATTAACATAAAACAACTTCCACCTTTTATAGTGCATATTTTACTTTAAGAAAGATATTTAATAAAGAGTAATGAATATCAAAGTCAAATGAAACATTTGGAATAATATTTAAAAATGTTTATCTTATTAAGAGAATACTTAAAAATGTTTTAGCTAAAATGACGAAGCAAGAACTGCAACAGCCGTATGACCATTAAGTAAACCTGCTTTAGCTAAGCCAATCGTTTCTTGGAAAGAACACCATCTGTTTTTTCCATTATTTTCTAGTTTTTTAACTAATTCTGGATTTGTAACTTTCATTGTAAATCCTAAATTTGTTGCATCAATTCTATTAGCATCAGCATAAGGAAGGGAAAAAATATCTAATATTCCCATTCTAAAAATCTGATCTAAATTCTTTCCTGGAGCCACACTTGCAATTAAATCAAAAAGTTGAGGATCAAGTTCTCTTTTCCCATCAATTATCCCTCGAAGTTTAGCTGCTGAAGTTTGAAAAGGAGTTCTTGCAACAACTTTTTTTGGTGTATGGGCAAACGGCTCTTGAGATAAAGACAAAAGAACATCACCGTTCTCATTTTTAATGATACCTACAAAACCACTGATTTTTGTTGTTTCTTGCCCTTCTTTAGACGGGAAATTTATCTCTCCCTCTTTTTGAATCAATCCAGGCTGTGTCCATTTAAATCCAACTGTTCCATCTAAATTGTATTTAGTAACCGTTTGTCCTTGAAGAGTAAAAAAGGAACCATCTACTTTATCTATTTCACCGCTTGGAGTAAGTTCTTTCTTCCATTTATCTCCGTCTGTAAGAGGAGCTGCTTCAACAGTCATTTCTCCGAAATTTTTTAGTTGTTCTTTATACCAATTTCTTACCCCAACTAACTCTCCCCCTGCTAGAATAAATTCTACCTTTGAATTTCTAAAATCTGATTGTGAAACTTCTGACACGATCGTCCAATTATATAAGATCTTATATTAAAAATACAAATAATAATTTTACTGATGAAAAGAAAGGTGTGTGAAAGTTGCCCTGTATCTGACTAAACCTACATAGGAATAGTCCTTATTCTTTTATATAAACTAATCCCGACTCAAAAAAAGTTTAGGAAGAATACCTGACTACGATTAATACCGACATTCCCGAAGGATCAAACAAGTATATAAGTCTTTGATAAATAAAGTTTTGACCTTAAAGATCAAAAAAGATTTTATTTAACTAATATTAAAACTTGTCTTTCTTTATATACTACCGTTGTATACCAATCTCTATAACCTAAATCTGGCAACCAAGTTTTTTCACTTAATAGTGAAAAATCACATTCTCTAGTCAAATTTAAAATAGTATCTTTGTGAGTTCCATATTGATAGGGATACTTAGTACCTTCTTGCTCTGCGAAACACAGGACTACTAAACCTTTCGGTTTAAGAACACGTTTCAATTCCAAAAAAAGGTTTTTTCTAAATTTTGGAGTAATATGCGTCAACATATCTTTACAATGAATCCCTTCAAAGGTATTTTCACCAAAAGGAAGTCTCCAAGCTGTTGCCTGAACTCTTTTCTTTTTATTGTCACTCAAAAAACCTAATCTTGAAAGATCAATCTCAATTGTATCAATATCATGTTCCTTCAAATATGTTCCGATATCACCCTTTCCTGAACCAAGATCTAAAATAAGAGGTCTTATTTTAAGTTTTATCACTTGTTCCAAAAAAGGGTTAATAATAGTTTTGACATAGGAAGGATGAATCTCAGATCTTCTATAATCAAAACATTTCTTAGAAGCGTTTTGATCCATAGCATAAATCTTCCCCTGTCTTCTCGTCTCACGTAGTTCAAATCTTGTCAGACGAAAATTTGAACCTTCTGTAAATTCTTTTCTTTCTAGATTTTCCAATAAAGATCTTTCCTGTTCAATTCTTTCCATTTTTTCGAATATTTTAACAGTTAATTTTGAAAAACAAAAAATCAGTTTAAAAAAGTTTCTATATAGAAGTAGAAAGTTAGAATAAAACTCCTGTGGGTATCTTACCAGTTACTTTTTAACAACCACCAAAAATAGCTTCATATTCTTGTGGCATTTTAGGAAGTTTAAGATTAAATTTTTCGGATAAAAAGCAGTTAACGTCATCAAACATACGGAAGTCTGCAACAGGAATAATCATTTGTTCATCTCTCAAATAACCACCCTTCCTCATCCTAGAAATTGCTTTTTCAGTATTTCCACCATATGAACGTAATGTTTCTAGAGGATCCCTAAAACTCGTAAATCGTGTTTCAGTTATAGTGATAGAAGAAATTCCATTTTTTCCTTTTTGGATAGAGTCAATTTTAACAGGATAGGCCATAATCGTACAGGTTAGCATTTTTGGATAGAAAGAACCATGTATATTGGGGATCTTATTATCTAATCTATAGAGAATAAGATCGCCGCGCCTGACTCTTTCTGACTGTGGAATTTCATCCCAAGATTTACTAATTGATAATATTGCCTCAGCCCATCTTTTTGACTTTCCTTCAGCTTCAAAAAAGTCTAAGTCTTCTTTTGTAAATCCTTGTCTTACCCACTCTCCGTTAATCAAATGTGATTCACCTAAAAAATCACGTTGTATTGGTCCCCCATAAGGTCTTTTCAAATAAGGCGGTTTGTCCATTTTTTCTAATGGCATATAAGTTAAGTTTTTATTTATTAGGCAAAAGAATCTTTATACTGAACAATACTAATACCTGTTAGTATTTTTTTCAAGTTCCGTTGGATTCCATCCATTCCTCAATTTACAATCAAAAGAAAGTTAGCAATCGTTTATAAATTCTTTGTCCAATGGCTAGGTATGGGCCTTACTCTTGTTTCTATTATCACAACCTGTGTCTTATGTTGAAGCTAAATGAGACAATTGAGATACTCTAAAAAGAGACTATAGTAGCTACAATACTTGACAGTAGTAGTTTAACTGTTAAACTATTTAACAGTTAAACTTATAACGATGTAATGATGGCAAAAAATTCTGATTTCGAACAACTATTCAATACTGTGTTGCAGTTTGGGAAACTTATGTCGCGACAGACACAGGAAGATCATGAAGAGAAGACTGCAACCATGCTACAATATATGGCACTTCACTTTTTGAAGGAACAGCCTAGTGGAACTGTTGGTGATCTTGCTGACTTTTTAAAATTATCAAAATCCTCAGCAACACAGCTTATAGAAAGACTTGTGGAAGCAAATCTTGTAGAGAGAATTAACGACAAGAAAGACAGACGCATTATCAGACTTGTCATAACTGAAAATGGTGAGAGAGAATTTATTGTTCTCAAGAAAAAACTTATGGAAAAAATGCAAAAGATTTTCTCCAAAATTCCGGCAAAAGACTTAAAGGAATTTATCAGAATTTTTAAAAATCTCATAGAAAAATTAAAAAATGAATAAATTAAAAAGGACTCTTCAATCAGCTAAAAAAATAATTAGATGGTTTCGCAAAACTAGCATGAGAAATAAGATAATTACAATTATCGCTATTTTATTGGTTGGCTTTCTTATATTTAGACAGATCCAAAGTTCAAATACTCAAACACAGTATCTTACACAAGCTGCTGAAAAAACAAATATTTCCCAAATTGTTTCTGAAACTGGGAATGTTGGCACCACAGGACGGGTAGATGTGTATTCCAATTCAACCGGGGTCATTGAAAAAATCTATGTGGAAGATGGAACCCCCGTTAAGATAAATCAATATCTGTTTCAAGTACGCAGTACTGCCACAGATCAGGAAAAAGCAGCTGCTTATGCTACTTATCAAAACGCGTCTTCCGCTTATCAACAAGCCCTTAACAATAGACGAAATACTCAAGCAGCAGTTGACAATGTCCACGATCAAGTTAAAGATCATTCAGGGGATGAAACCTTTACCCAGAAGGCCACAAGAACAGCGGCAGAGGTAGCCAATGATAATGCTTATGATACCTTAAAAGCTGCTGAAGCTTCCCTTAAGTCAGCGGAGTTTACGTATCGTGCAACACAGAACCTTATAATTAAAGCTCCTTCCTTCGGAACAGTTGCAAATTTTTCCTACAAAATTGGTGACAAGGTAACTGCTAGCAGTACCGCCCTAAATTCGGCCGAAGCACCCGTCCTGACAATCGCAAATTTTTCAGATTACACGGTGAAACTTGCGTTGAGTGAAGTGGACATACCAAAAGTGAAAAATGGACAATCAGCAAAACTTACCTTGGACGCTTTTCCTGGTAAAACATTTGACGGAAAGGTTGTACACGTTGATTCAATAGGAACAAACCTTACGGGAGTTATCACTTACAATGTTATTGTCGAAATAGTCAATCCCGATAGCTCTATCCGTCCGGCTATGACTGCAAATGTCGATATTAAAGTTGACGAAGCAGAAAATGTTTTGACGGTTCCCAATAGTGCAATTAAACCATATCAGGGCAAAAAAGCGGTACAGGTAATTGATCTTAAAACCAAAACTGCCAAGTATGTTCCTGTAGAAGTGGGTATCAAAAGTCCGGAGAGTACACAAATTATAAGTGGAATCGATGAGGGTACCCAGGTTATCACCGGTACCAAAAATGCAGCCGTAAAACCCTCAAGTAGCTTTGGACCAATCGGAAACTAACTTATTTGTTTAGCCATAAAACTAATAATGAAAAGAAAAGTTATTATCTCACTTAAAAATATTACCAAAACCTATGGTAATGGAGATCAAGGATATGAGGCTCTAAAAGGAATATCCCTGAATATTAGTGAAGGTGAGTTCGTTGCAATCATGGGACCATCCGGTAGTGGTAAATCGACTACAATGCACATACTGGGAGCACTTGATACTCCAACAAGCGGCCAATACTTCCTGAAAGGCAAAGACATTAGCTCTTATAACAGTGATGAACTCGCATATATCAGAAATCGCGAAATTGGTTTTGTTTTTCAATCCTTTAACCTACTTCCTCGAACAACAGTTCTCAAAAATGTCGAACGCCCTATGGTATATGCAGGTATACCCGCTGAGAAACGAGAAAAAAGGGCCATGGAATCTTTAAAACTTGTTGAGATTGAAACAAAAGCAAATAATCTATCAAATCATATCTCCGGAGGACAAATTCAACGTGTTGCTATTGCCCGCGCACTTGTTATGAAACCTGCCATTATTCTTGCTGATGAACCAACTGGAAATCTAGACAGTAAGACGGCGCATGAAATTATGGTATTCTTTCAACAACTTAATAAAGAAGGCCACACAATAGTTCTTATTACTCACGAAGATGACATTGCTGCTTTTGCAAAACGTATTATACGTTTAAAAGACGGAGAAATTGTCTCAGATCAAAAAAAATAATATGAACTACCATGAACCTATATTATCCGCTATCGCCGCACTTCGCGGAAATCTTCTTCGTACGCTCTTAACAATGCTTGGAATTATTATTGGTATAGCTTCTGTTATTTTGATTATTTCATTGGGAGATGGAGCAAAGAAAAGCATAAGTGAACAACTTTCTTCTTTTGGTACAAATACCATTTATATTATGCCAGGGTCAGATATGAATAATCAAAGATTACAGCAAAGCCAAACAGAAAGCCTGAAACTTGAAGATGCAGAGGCTCTGGCGGACAAATCCCGTATCCAAAATATTTTGGCAGTTTCCGCTATTGTTTCTAAACTTACTCAATTAAACGCAAATGGGCAAACTGTAAATACTAACATTCAAGGAGTAGGTGCTGATTATGCGTCCATACAATCACTTGAAATAGATCAAGGAGAATTTTTCACTAAGGATGACGAGACAAGTCTCTCCCGTGTTGCTATTCTTGGATCAGAAGTCGTGACTGATTTATTTGGAGAAGGCGCAGAACCTGTTGGAGAATCAGTAAAAATTAACAACCGGTCATTTAGAATTATTGGTACATTATTAGAAAAGGATAGTAGTGCCTTTTCTAATCCAAACAAGGTTGTTTATATTCCTGTAAATACTGCCATGAAAATTTTATTAGGCCAAAATTATGTTTCGTCTATTCTGGTAGAAGCAGAAAACGCGGACCTCGTAAACCAAACCACAAATGATATTACTGCCTTAATGATGGATCAGCATAGTATTGCTGAAGAAGATATAAAGGATTTTTCGGTAAATAGTTCACAACAGGCATTGGCAACAGTCAGTTCGGTAACAGGGCTTTTGACTTCCCTTCTGGCGGGCATTGCGGCTATTTCCTTAGTCGTTGGAGGTATCGGTATCATGAACATTATGCTTGTAACCGTTACTGAGCGTACAAAAGAAATAGGCCTTTTAAAATCTATTGGCGCACGCGACAGAGATGTTCTTACTCAATTCTTGATCGAAGCAATCATCTTAACACTTGCCGGTGGAATAATTGGAATGGTGTTGGGAATTGTTCTTTCAATCATTATTTCTGGTTTAATCGGTATTCCATTCGTAGTTTCTCTAAAAGCAATATTACTTGCTGTTGGAGTTTCAACTGTAGTTGGAATACTTTTTGGAATCTACCCTGCTCAAAGAGCAGCAAAACTTTCACCAATTGAAGCTCTGAGGTATGAATAAAAATAAATCGAGAAATAATTAAGACAAACTTCTCACATTTATACCCATTACATATTTATACACATTGTATATTCGTCTCTTGGTAAGAAAAATAACCTATTTGAAGGTATTCTTGGGCTTTTTGAGGAGTCTCAGCCACTGGGGCCTGCTTGGCTGAGTATACCCGGTCTGGACCACTACAGTCCTTATAACTCAGTATACTATTTGTCTCATATCAAGGCTAAATCCTCCTTCACTAAAGCTACGGACGGACCCGGTGAGACAAAATGAGACACTATAATGAGAAAAGTTTTGTTTAACTTATAAATAATGGCTTTGGTTTTCGAAAGAAAAACGGGCCAAAAGGTAAGAAATTGAAGATTCTGCACCCTGGTTTAAGTTAATAGATTTTTCTCCAATCCCGTCATAACATCCCCCAGTGGTCCAATCATAAACTACTTGCTCAAGAATATTTTCTCCCAAGAACCAGTTAAACGACTTGTATGCTAACTCTTTATAAGAATTCCCTTTGGTTATATGGAACATAGTGTTTGCTGCCTCTGTGGTTGCAGCGGCGTCCTCAGGTTGTTGGTCAAAATACTGCCTTGTCTCTCCTTTCCGAAACCATCCGCTTTGGCCGATAGGAATATATAGATTGTCTTTAAAGGTATTTTTAATTAAAAAGTTAAAGGTTTTTTCAGACACTTCAAAATATCTTCTGTCCCCGGTTATTTTGTATCCAAGAAGAAGGGCTTCTGGTAGAACAGCATTTGAATATGTTAAATAAGACTCGAACCACTCCCAGTCTGGAGAATGACTTTTCTTATATAGGGTTATCAGTTGTTCACAGTTATGCCTTAAGACCGCAACCATATTGTCTTCTTTCCATTTTGAAAGTAGACAATAAAGAGCTTTAATGTAAAAAGCAACGGCTCGAGGCGAAGTAAAAAAAACGTTTTTTTTGAAACTTTGTTCAAAGAGAAAATGAGCTTGGTGTTTTAAATGTTTTGGAATTTGCTTAGTGGTTGAAATTAGGGCGAGGGCATATAGACCTCGGGCACTGGCATCTTCAGAGCTTTCGTGAAGATTTTTTATTTCATTGATCGAACGGTCTGAATTGACGTAGTTATTAAAATAACCATCCGGCTTTGCTACATGGCTAATAAAGTTGAGATAAATAGAGATGAGTTTTAACGAAGAGGAATCCATAAATTTTTTATAATGGTTGACAACAACAATTGAGGCTCTGGCATTATCATCCAGGGTATATCCTGATGAAGGATCCGGTTCGGTGAGCTTGGCAAACTGGATAATGCCAAAATTGTCAGTCAATTTCGCTAAATGTGTAAGCTTTATTGACGGAAGTCTTCTTTGCTCTTTGGATAACTCAGGTACAAATAGTGTGAAGTATTTTATGTAGGAGAGAGAAACGTTCTCCCAAGTCATATGTCTTGTGCGAAAATAAGCGTTTTTCCCCATCTGCAAACGCAGCTGGTCATTACTTAATAATTTAATAATGGAATTAGTGAAAGCTTGCGGGTTTTTGAAATCAATTAATATTCCCACCTTGTCTGTAATGTCTTCTTTCGCCTGAGCAAAAGACGTGGATATGACTGGACGACCGCTACCCATAGCGTAAGATAAGGTACCTGAAACGGTTTGTTTCGGGTTTAAAGAGGAAGAAAGATAAATGTCTGTAGCCTCTAAAAGTTTAAGGAGTTTATTTAAATTAGAAAAGGTATTAAAAAACAAAACATGGTTATTCAGACTGAGTTCATAAACCCTTTTAATAAGAGAATTACGATAGCTTTCACCCTCCTGCTCTAAAACAACAGGATGAGTAACTCCTGCAATGATAAATTGCACTTTTGGAAACTTCTTTACAACTGGTGGTAAAGCTTCAATTATGTATTCAATTCCCTTTGTCGAACTAAGAAGACCAAAATTTAAAAGAACCAGTTTATTCGAAAGTCCCAGGACGGATTTGGCAGATTCGGTGGTTTTAAATGGAACGTTATGAATTCCATGAGGAATAATTTGAATATGATTGGAATTTAAACCGTAATCTCTCACCAAAAGTTCTTTCGCGTGGCGAGTCATTACAATTAACCCCTTAGAATATTTTGCTATGTTTCGAACAATATTGAGCAGCTTTTTATCTGGAGAGGGAAGAACGGTGTGGAATGTAACAACAACCGGTTTCTTAATTTTTTCCAGAAAAAGAATGATGTGCGATCCATATTCTCCGCCAAAGATACCAAATTCATGTTGAATGTTAACCAATCGTACCTTCTCGAACTGATTGAGTTTTAGTGCTGCATCAATATAATCCTTTTCGTTAAGCTGACTTATTTGAAGAATTACTTTGTCAGAATAAGGGAGGGAACTTATGTCGTTTATATTCATTGCGACAATTTTCGATTCAACCAACGGCCCAAACATTTGATCGACAGTATTGGTCAAGTCGGTAGTAAAGGTGGCTATTCCACACTGTCTTGGTGGAAATGTAGAAATGAATACTATCAGAGATTTATTTTGCCGATTGGATATCATAGCAATTGATGGTTTCTCTTTAATTCAGTTAAGAGTTCTGAAAGGTCAACAGATTTTGCAGCAATTAACGTGTCGGCGGCTCCATAATAAATATAGAGTCTTCCGTTTCTTACAACCCCACCTGTAGGAAAAACAACATTATTTGTGATACCATTTTTTTCCCAAGGTGTTTTTGGGGAAAAAAGCGGCTCCTTTAACCTTCCTAAGACTTTTAGTGGATTTTTAAGATCAAGGAGTGCAGCGGCGGCGTGATATACTTTTCCCAAAGGCGTATTCTCCACTGCATGGTAAATGATAAGCCACCCTTCTTCTGTTTCGATAGGCGGGCAACCGCCACCGATATTGCGACTTTCAAACCAATAGAGAGGATCAATTACGATGTGGTTTCCAAGAGTTTTAAGATAATTGCGCCAATTATCATCAGTAAGTTCGGAGAAGCTATCAAAATAAATAACTTGAATCCCGGGTAATATTCTATGAAGGAGAGTAAATTTGTTATTTATTTTTTTTGGAAAGAGAGAGACGTCCTTTTCAAATAAAAGGATTTCCCTGCCTCCAATCTTCTTATGAAGGATCTCAAACATAGAGTATCTCTCTCCGACTCCCGATCCACAAAAAATATCTTCTGCTTCATTATAGGAAATTCTCGGAGAAATAAGTCCCTGTTTGACAAAATTAACAAGATCACCACTCGTTGCATAGGAGACGAGAGCATTCAAGCCATCGTAGACGGTATAGAAAAGATAGTAAATTCCGTCCAAATAGGTAATTCTCGGATCTTCGATACCACCTTTTTCATAATCAAATTCAGGTAAGAGAATCGGCTTCTCAAATCTGTTTATAACCTTATCGCCTTTCAGTTGGCAGTAACCTATTGAAGAAATATTCTTATTGTTCACTGCACGATAATACATATGGGTGATGCCATCTATCTGGATACAAGCAGGGTTGAGGACCCCCTTATTTTCAAATTCCAGATTTGTTTTTTCTAAAATTATCCCCTCGTCTTTTATTTTTAGCATAATAAAGCCTCATTAAGCTTACTCTATTTTTGAGAATTAGTACGAGATGAACACGCCATAATCAAAAAGATACTTTCATTGCAGCTGTAAATTTGATCGTGAATGTTCGAAAGGTTATATAAACATACCAAGTATCCATTTTCTTAAAAGCTTGCACTGAGCCTGCCGAAGTGCTGAGCATACCGCTCTGGTACCCAATTGTCCCATATGATGTGGCTCACATCAAGGCCAAATGAGACAAATGAGACACTATAAAAAGAGATTGCTTACTAACTAGATCAAAGTTTTTTAGAAAGTTCTTCGTAAGCTGTAATAATAAAAGGCATTTGCAGATTTATAGTCTTCATATCGACATTAGTAAGGGGGTTGTGTGCGGAAGTATCACCTAAAAATTTAATGCCTTTAATACTTTCCGCAGTTTTGGGCATTAGAAAATATAAACCACCAACTTTTTCTTGTGACGCCAAACTAATCATAGATTCGAGTCCAATAAAATGCCCATTAGCCTCTTTTAACTTACCGTCCAGACCATTTTTCGCAAAAGTTAAAAAGATTAGTTTCTCCAATATCTTTCTTAGTAAGAACGCAGAACATGTTCCACTTCTACCAAAATTTAGATGAAGGTCAGAAATTTCTGTAGCAAATTCTTTATTAAGTTTTTTAACTAGGATGTTTGGTAAAATCTCACTTTTTGTCACTTTTATCTCTCTTATTGGCGCCGGGGTCTTTTGTATATACTCATAAGCCCCTCGGGTACCTCGCCTTAATAAGAAAGTAGCCCTTCTCAAAGCTAAACCGAGTTCTGGCTTTGAAAAGTTATTTCCTCTTTTGCTCAGAATTTGAGATACTTCGTTGAATTTACGTGGTGAGTTGAAAATATCTTCATACCAAAGTAATTCCAGTAATTCTTTGGCAGATCTGAGAACGCTTTTATTTCCTTTCAACATATACCTTTTTCCCTTTTTCCTCAATTTTTACCAGTGGTCCATTTGGCCTCGATAATCGATTAAGGGCTGTTCTAATAACATCCTTTTTATAAATATATCCCTTTTTCTCAAGAGAGAGCCAAACATCATCCACGGTTTTTTTATTATTCAAAAATCTTTCACTAATGAGAAGTAAAACGCCTCCTTTGGGGCCAGAATATTCCGATTTCTGTGACTTTCCACCATCTACATCGGCGGTAGGTTTACTTGTTTTTACCGAAATCATCACGGCCTCCAAGACCGCCACTCTTTTATCCAGGTTTTCAATCTTTTGTTGAATATTTCGATTGTCCATATTACTTAATCTTACTTAATAGAGGCTAAGGCCTCTTCGAGCATCTTATCTCCAGCAGCCATTATTCGGTAGTTAAAACCACCGCTCTGATTATTCGGAAATCTGTCAACATATCTTATGCCACGACCGAGGGCAAGGCTAATATTCTCTCTCTTTATAAGAACTCTGATTTTTTCTTTTAGAAACTGCGTAATCTCGTTTGGTGATAGAGAATCGATCCCTAACTCACGAGCCAAAGTTAGTACCAAGAGAGATTTTTCCAAATACCTTCCTGGAAGGAGCAAAAGACTCAGTCGCTGTTCTCCTATTTTGGCCTGATCTAAGCTTAATAGTTTGTCTAGTGCTTCCGAGTTGGGCTTTGTTCTTTGTCCTTTAACTCGGTTTTGTTTTGTTCCAGACAAATTTTTTACATGCTCGCCTCTATTAAGAGTAATACGCAATATGGCATAATTTGGGACCGAATAACTACCATTATCGTTATCTAAAAACCTTTGTTGATAAAGTTCTCTCAACTCGCGACGAACCGTACCACCCGGAATTCCGCTCATAAGCTCAATCTGCTTTGGTGAAAGTTTGTCAGATTGTACTTTTCCCAATGCTTTTGCTGCTTTTTGGGCAAGAAGTGTAGCAAGTAACTTACTTGGGGTGTCTAATAATCGAAAATCAGTATCCGGGCGTATGTTTCCTTCGTGCGATATAATAAAGTATCCAGTGAGCAGCTCAGAAAGTTTATTTCGGTCCAGCTCATCTGTATTAACTACCAATTTAGCTAGAGGGTCATCGTTTGGCATAATTAGCATATTTTAACAAAACGAAAAATAGAAGTCAATAGCGTTTTCGGTATACAAATGAACTAGAGCCTAGAATGTAGTTCTCCACTTCACTGAACGGTATCGATAAATAATACGTTAGCTGATTTGGCTTTATATTTATCATTTAACGGTGACTAATAGACATACAGTTATGTAGTTATCAATCTTTTTACGGTCAAAAATATTATATGTAACTGTATCTCTGACATCTCTGTCGGAATGTTGAGCGTGTGGTACGAATGTGCGTATCAAAAAATAGCGGTTTTGGAGGTATTTTTGGGATATTCTAGGCATCTCGGTCATTGGGGTGCACTGCTTGGCTGCGGGTCAGGGACTCGAACCCCGATACCATCCTCCAGAGGGATGTGTCCTACCATTAGACGAACCCGCAAAATAGATAGACCTTGAGAGTATTTTACCTCATCCTCATTTTCAAGTCGAACTGGGCTAAATCTTTTTTCCTTGGAAAAGATCTAAAGACTTATTATTATATAATTAACTTATGTCTCGGAAGATTTTTTCTGTTATTTTTATAATAAGTGCTGGAATCACACTTAGTTATTTTGTAGTTAATAAGTTTTTTACGTCTAAAAACCAAAATGAAAGTCTAAACATAGCTTCTATTTTCGAACATAAAGGAGAAGTAATAGGTTTCCTTCCTTACTGGCTTTTAACTAAAGCTAATCAGGACTACTCAGAATATATAAATACACTTACCTACTTTAGTCTTTCAGTTAATTCTGATGGAACTATCCAAAAATATACAAATCCAGGAGAATCAGAACCTGGTTACCTAGCACTTAAAAATGGAAAATTCGATTCGTTTTTAACAAGTGCCAAAGAAAAGAAAGTTAATCTTTCTTTAGCAGTTTTTTGTTCTGATGATGAAGTGATTACTCAAATGTTAGAAAACCCTGAGGAAAGTGCTAAAAATCTAATTAACGACATTACTCCATTAATAGATCAATACAGATTTGCTGATTTAAACTTGGACATTGAACAGGTCAAAGATGCCTCTCCCGAAGCTAGATTAAAATTTACCGATTTTGTTAAAGAAGTTAGAAATAACCTACCTAAAGATAATAGTGTAACTTTATCTATTGATATAAGCGCTTCAGCATTTGTAAAAGATACAAATCTTTCTGATCCTAAAGCCCTTGCTCCTATTGTAGATAAAATAATAATTATGGCCTATGACTACCATTATATTGGCTCTTCTGTAACTGGTCCCGTTGCTCCTTTAGAGGGGGCAGGAATTGTTTCTGAATTTGATACCCAGGCTGCAGTTGAAGCAGCTTTAGAAATAGTTCCAAAAGAAAAAATCATTTTAGGTATTCCACTTTACGGATATGAATGGGAAGCAATAGAAAATGTCCCTAGGTCTGCAGTTATTCCAGGAACAGGCATGATTATAAGTAATCAAAGGGCAGAAAACTTTCTTTACTCATGCGCAACTTGTAGTGCAGTATTTGATAATACTGACAAAGAAAACTACATAATCTATAAAGACCAGGAAACTGGTACTTATCATCATGTTTTTTACCCAAGCGAAAAATCAACCCAATATAAAATAAAATTAGCGAAACAAAATTCTTTAGGAGGTATTGCGCTTTGGGCCTTAGGCTATGAAGGAGAAACTATTCTAGAACCCCTTTCCTCTTATCATAATTAAATGTAAAAGTTTTCCCATTATAAACTGAGACTTCATGGCTTAAATATTCTAAATCATTATATGCTGCAACTGCACTTCCTGAATTTACCTCAAGAGTAATAATGGGTTCTTCTGAATCTATTGAAATTAAAACTTCTCCATCTATTTCTACAAGAAGTTTTAAAACTCTAATAGATATTGTGTTACTACCTTTCTTTGTATATTTACCAACTCCACTCGTTTGGGAGAAAACTATACTTGAAGGGAGTGTCTGAATAATCTCAACTTCTGTTTCGCTAGATAAATCTATTAAACAAACATTTTCAAAAGAAAGAGATAGATTACTATCTTCACCTGTTATATATTTTTCACCCTGCAAAACTTCAGAAAAAGAAGAAAGTTTTGACGCTTCTGTTGCAGTTCTTGATTGCCAACTTATATCTCCCGACATTGACGTAATCTCACCTTTTATGGATTCTTTGGGTGCATTTTCTAAAGAAAAGAATGATGTTTTTTCTGAAACTATTTCTGTCATTGGTGAATAGACACTTGAACTTTCTGGTTTTTTGTCCTTACTAAAATAATAGACAAAAGCAATAATTGCAAAAATTGCTAAAACCAATAATATGTATTTAAAAACTTTCATTTCTTATACTTCTCACAAGCTCTTTTTCAGAGTTATCTAATTTTAGCTTATTATAAGCTTTAGCAATAAAAAAGGTGATTTTTTTAAAGTTGTCTGATCCTACTATTTTAATCATTAAATAACTTACTTTACTCAAATAAACCATTCATAACTGTCAATTAAACCTAAATTATGATAGAATAGATACTGTAAGCTAGAAGTTTATTAGTTTTGTTAGAAGGAAAAAAGAACCTTACTTCAAAAAAGTAGTCTTTTACCATTATTAGAAAACGAAAACTTTTTAAGCACATGAAGGTGGTGATTACAAATGGCTAAAAGATTATTTATAGGAGGATTTCCTTATTCAACTACAGAAGAGGAATTAAAGGAAATGTTCTCAAAAATTGGAGAGTTAGAATCAGTCTCTATTATTACAGATAAATATACTGGAAATAGTAAAGGCTTTGGTTTCGTTGAATACAAAAAAGACGAGGATTCTACAAAAGCAATTGAAACTCTTAATAATACTGAAATTGGTGGAAGAAAAATTAATGTTGCTGAAGCAAAACCTATGGAAAGAAGAGATGACAGAAGAGGAGGATACGGAGGAGGATTTAATGATAGAAGAGGTGGTGGATTCAGTAACAATAGAGGTGGAGGCTTTAGGGGAAGAGGCGGATCAAGAGGTGGAGGAAGAGATTTTCAAAGATCAGATAGATATTAATAATGTCAACTAATTTTCAAAACAACCTTTGCCCACTTTGTGGCAAACAAAGGATTGTGGTTAAAACCTACAAAGAAAAGATAGGAAATTCTGTTATTACATATACAGAAAAGACCTGTCCTGATCCTGAGTGTCAAAAAAAACTTAACGGACAATTGGCACAAGAACAAAAGAAGAGAAATCTAATTACTAAAGAGCAGGAAAAAAGAGAAGAAGAAAGAAAATCAAGATTGAAAGAGAAAAAATCTGATAGGTAGATCACTTTCTTTTCTTTTTTAAAAAACTTAAAAAAGATTCACTTTTTGGTTTTTGGTATATGTCTTTTGACCATACAGAAAGAATAACCCATTCTTTCTTTTCATTTTTTTGGCTACTACTTCTATTCTATTAGTTCCATACGTTCTATAAAAAACCCAAGCTTCTTTAACTGAAGCATGTTTTGACTTCTGGGGCCTTCTCCAAGTTACCCAAGCACCAGACTGAGATATTTCCCCTTTCTTGTAATCTTTTTATTGCATGGTCTGTCCAAAATAACATTACCAAAAAATCTATCCATATTGAGATTATATCTTGAAAAATTACCTTTAGTACCTATAATTCCATTATGTCTAAAGAAATAGACCAAAATCAAAGAGAAATTCGAGAAATAAGCGGTTTTCAAATTGAAGTATTAATTACAGAAACTGAAATAAGAAAAAGATTAGTTGAAGTTGCTGACAAGATATATCAAGACTACTACGAAAAAAATATAAATCCATTACTTATCTGTATCTTAAAAGGAGCTGAACCCACATATACCTGGCTTTCCCAAGAATTGGGAAGAGGAAACCCTAAAACTAATAGAAAACCTGTGTCTGTACATGGAGGGCATATTGGTCTTTCAAGTTATGGAAAAGAAGAAAAATCTTCTGGCGAACTGAAAATTAGTTTACCTTTATCTATTGATATTAAAGATAAAGACGTACTTATTATTGAAGATATCGTTGACAGTGGAAACACTATTTATAAGTCAAAAATAATATTTTCTCAAGAAAATCCAAAAACTCTAAAATATTTTGCTCTTCTGGATAAAGAAAAAAATAGAAAAATACCTGTTGAGGTCAACTACACAGGATTTAAGATTCCAAATAAGTTTGTTGTTGGTTTTGGACTTGACTGTGATGGAAATGAACTTAGGAATTTACCCTATATTGGCATTATATTAAAAAAACCTTGATTTTTCTCCTCATTTCCCCATTTAAGAAAAATTAAAAATATCTCTTAAATTATTAAAAAGTCTCAATTTTTTCTGTCTTTATATCTTCTAAAAGCCCGTAAGCTAAATCTCCAATTTCTCTTTTAATTATTTCTTCTATGTTATCTTCAATTTTTTCTTTCAAAAAATCAAATAATGTTTCATCATAAGGAGCTTCTAAAAACCTTTCAATAAATTGATCATGATATTTCAAAGGTAATTTATCCAAAATTATATCCATCACCTTATGACCTAAAATGTCATCTACTAAATTCCATATTTCGTATTCTTCTTCCTTAGAAGAAGTCTTCTTTTTGACTTCTTTACCAAAATTTTCTAAAACTATTAGCCTATCGTAAAAAATTTGTGACATATTATCCTTTCTCCAAAGATATTAAAGGCACATTAACTTTATTATAATCAACCGGTCCTAAAGGAACTTTATTTTCAGGATCATCCACAAAGAAAACTAAAACAGATCCTTTTTTATATTTTGACCCCCCTAAATATTCCATTACTTCAGGACTTCCCCCAAAACTTTTTCCTGTCCACATAGCAGGTCCTGAATCAGCAATTGAAGCAACAACTGCGTTTCCATTGTCAGTATTTACAATTAGAACCTTTCTATACTTATACCAATTTCTTAAATATGGTTGTCTACTATTCCAATCAGGAAGATATAAAGTCTGCACAACTGCATACCATTTTTCGGTTTCCTCTAAAGAAGAAGTTAATTCGTCTTTAGATGATGCAAAATATCCCCAAGCTCCAAGTCCTGGGGCAATGCCCTCATCTAAAATTGATTCGTCTCCATGTTCGCTAAGACTATCACCTGGATATCTTTTTAAATGTTGTTCTGCTCCGATTAAACCAAAACTTGTATTTAAATGTTCTCCTTCTAAAGTTGCTTTTACCTTAACTCCTAATATTTCTTCAAGCATTTGCTCTAATACTTTTTCTTCATTTCGCGATAAAGGACGAGTTCTTTCTGGTAAAAACTGAGCTAAAAGATCAATCAGTGTTTTTTGAGGTAAATTTGTTAAGAGTTTACCTGGACTTTTTAATTTAGCAAAGACTTCAAGTGGAGTTGGTAAAGAATCAATTCCACTAGGAGGAGTTAAAAGAAGAGTCCCAGTTAAAGCACCTGTTCCAAGAATTTTTGCTGAATATTCTCTAATTTTTTCCAAAGAAATTCCTTTCTTCTTCATATATTTATCTATATGTGGATATTTTTTTGAAAAAAGGTTTTTTGCTTCAATATCTTTAAGTTTTAATTTATTTCTGAAATAATCAAAACCAGTTTTATTTTGGTAAATATCTTCGAATGTTTTGGCAGGAAATTTTTTCATTATTTTAAAGATAACTTTTAATTCTTTTAAGAGATTTACTCTTTCCTAAAATAAAAATAGAATCATTAATAGGAGGAGTAAATTTCTTCCCAGTAATTGCAATTCTTAAATCCATAAAAAAGTTCCCAGTTTTAAATTTATTTTTCACTACCTCTTCCATTAATTTCTTATTAAGTATTTCTTTATCCCAATCTTTAATTTCATCTATTACCTTAAATGCAGTATCTAAATGCTTTTCTTTATTATCCCCGAATGAATTCTCATCTGCTTTATTTTCTTCATAGAAAAAAGAAGCTATTTCCCAATAATCTGAGAGTTTATTAATTCTTTCTTTTACTAAAGGAATAGTTTTTAAAATCAATTCTTTTGAATACTTCGCTTTTAAAAACTTAAAAATCACTTCGGTCAATTTTTGATCATTTTGTTTTCTTAAATAAATTCCATTAAACCAATCTAATTTTTCTTTATTGAAAATAGGATTTGCCTTTTGAAAACCTTTTTCGTCAAAAACTTTTACGAATTCTTCTAAAGTAAATAACTCTTTATTATCTTTAGGAGCCCAACCTAAAAGCATTATGAAATTCAGTAAAGCTTCAGGAAGATAACCCTCTTTAAGAAGCCCTTCGCATGAAGCAGATCCTTTCCTTTTCGAAAGTTTACCTCCTTCAGGATCTAAAATATCAGTTAAATGACCAATTTCAGGTAAAGTAAAACCAAGGAATTTATAAACTAAAAGATGAATAGGGGTACTTGGCATCCAATCATGTCCTCTTAATACATGACTTATTTTCATTAAATGATCATCAACTACAGCAGCTAAATGATAAGTTGGAAATCCATCTGACTTTAAGAGCGTAGTATCAGAAACTGTAGATAAATCCCATTCTATTTCTTTATTTAAAACAAAATCTTTAAAAGAAATTTTTCCTTCACTAACTTTAAGTTTAATTGCACCTGAAGTTAGTTTTTTTTCTCTACATGGATCTCTTAATTCTTCTGAAAAACCATCTGCTTTAGCATTTTTAGCTTGACACTGACAATAGAAAGCGTGTCCATTTCTAACAAGTTCATCAGCAAATTTTTTGTAAATTCCATCTTTTACTCTTTCTGACTGCACATAAAATTCATCCCATTTTAAACCGAATATCTGAAGAAGATTCTTAATTTCATCAACTCCACCTAAAACCTCACGTTTTTTGTCTGTATCCTCAATTCTTAAAAGAAAATCCCCCTTATTTCTTTTTGCTAAAGCATATGCAAAAAGAGCAGTTCTTAAATTTCCTATATGCATCGATCCAGTAGGGCTTGGAGCAAAACGTGTTCTTACTTTAATCATTGCAATTGAATTATACCCGCCTTTGAGGCTATACTCAAAGGAGAAAATATGGCCTCACTAACTGAAGTTTCTATAATGACGAGAAAAATAATTAGATATTCTATTTATTTTGTAATTTTTATTTTTGTTGCAAGAATATTGTTTAAAGCCGGTAAAAATATATTTTTGAAAATATTTCCACCAGCAGAACCTCCGGCTACTGTAACTTTTGGAAAGTTACCAACTTTGCCTTTTCCAGAAAAAGAAAAAATTGGAAATATTAGTTTGACACTAGAAACTGCTGATGGGAATTTACCTGTTCTTCCAACTCAAGCAAAAGTATTTTTTATGCCAAAACAATCTTCACATCTTTTATCTTTAGATATTGCCAAACAAAATGCACAGTCTTTAGGTTTTTTACCTGAAGGCGAAGCAATGAATGAAACATTATATAAATTTATCAGCAAAAACTCGTTTGCAACTTTACAAATGGATATTGTAACAGGAGCCTTTTCTATAAGTTACAATTTAAAAGCAGATCCTTCACCTGTTGAAAGGAAACCTCAATCCCCTGAAATCTTAGCAGCCTTTGCAAGATCATATTTATCAAGTGCAGATCTATTACCCGATGATCTGACAGGTTCCACACAAAATGAGTTCTTGAAAATCGAAGGGGAAAATATTGTAACTGCACTTTCTTTATCTGATTCTGATTTTGTTAAAATCCATTTTTTCAGAAAAAATTATGAAGAGTTACCTACTGTAACTAATGAACCAAAAAAGGGAAATGTCTGGTTTATGCTTTCAGGTTCTCAAGAACAAGAAAGAAAGATAATTGCAGGAGAATATCATTATTTTCCTGTTGATGAGTCACAAAACTCCACCTATCCACTTAAAACTGCTCAAGAAGCTTGGAGTGCTCTTATTTCTGGAAACGCTTATATTGCAAGTTATGGACAAAATAAAGAAGGTGACAGTGTAAAAATCAGAAAAGTATATCTAGCCTACTATGATCCAGGAAAAGCAATAAATTTTTTTCAGCCAGTAATAGTCTTTGAGGGAGACAAAGATTTTGTTGCTTATATTCCAGCAGTTATCTCTGATTATTACGGAGAATAATTATAAAGGATAACTTACTTTCTCCCACTCATAGTTGTCAAATGTCCAATCAATCAGTTCTTTTGTTTCACCAAACCTATCCTGACTTCCAAGTATTGCAATTAAAATCCTTTTTTTATCTTTATTAATATATGTAACAAGATTTTCTCTTGCTTCTTCTGTCCAACCTGTTTTTACCCCCAAAATTCCCTCCTTCTCATCTAATAATTTATTAATATTAGTTAATTTATGGACAATTTTCCCATCTTCACTTTTTACTGTCTTTTCTTTAGTGGCAACAATTTCTGAAAAAAGAGGGTTTTTCATAGCCACCCAAGAAACACGAACTAAATCTCTTGCTGTTGAATAATGACCATTTCCATCAAGTCCTGAAGGATTTGAAAAATAACTATTTGTTAAATACAATTCTTTTGCTTTTGCATTCATGGCAAAAATAAAACCATCTCTTCCACCTAAATAGCTCTGAGCTAACACTTCAGCTGCGTCATTAGCAGAGTAAACTAAAAGACCATATAAAAGATCATTAACTGAGATTCTTTCACCATATACTAATCCCATTTTTTGTCCCTCTACATTAATTCTTCCAACTGTCAAAACTTTATCTAAAGGATAATATTCCATTGCAACAAGTGCTGTAATAATTTTTGTAGTTGAAGCAGGAAGGAGTTTTTTATCCGCATCTTTTTCATATAAAGTAACTCCTGAATTTAAATCAACTATCAGTGCTGCCTGGGCAGAAACAATAGGAAAAGAAGATTCATCTTTTAACTTAGGTAAATCCGCAAAAACTTTTTCGTCATTTTTTGCAAATATAGGAAGATTAATTCTATTTTGATTATCTATCCCAATAAATGAAAAAGATGAAATAAAGACAAAAGAAAGCATTAAAAAATAAAGAAAGTTTTTTTTGAGATCTTTAATTAAACCAGGCATCACATTATCTTTAAGGAGTAAGTCTTTTAACATCTCTTGGCATGAAATTTGCCTCTTTAACAGTTGGAAGATCCAACATCTTCATGATGAATCTTGCTGGACCAATTGCAAGTCCTCCATGTGGAGGACAACCATACCTAAAAAAATTTAAATAATCCTTAATTGATTCTAAAGATATGTTTTTTTCTTTAGCTTGTTTTTCCAAGACTTCAACCCGATGTTCCCTTTGTGCTCCTGTTGTAACTTCTAAACCTTTGTATAAAAGATCAAATCCCATTGTTATATTAGGTTTATCTTCATATCGCATATGATAGAAAGCTCTACCTTCTTTTGGCCAGTCGGTTAAAAAGACAAAATCGTGATCTTTTTCTTCTTTAATAATTTTTGATAATTCTCTTTCTTCTTCTGGAGAAACATCATAATCCTTTTCACTTTTTATTTTCCTTTTAGCAAGAAGTTCTTTCGCCTCCTTCATGGTAACTCTTGGAAAAGGAATAGTAGGAATCTCTAAATTAAGATTTAATTCTTCATTAACTTTCTTAAAGGCACTTATAATTAGTTTTTCTTCCTCTTTCATCACATCAAGGTGTGAATCAATAAAAGAAATCTCAAAATCCCACGAAGTAAATTCTGTCGTATGTCTTGTTGTAAAAGAAGGTTCAGCTCTATAAACAGTACTTACCATAAAAACTTTTTCCATACCCGCTGCCATCGCCGCTTGTTTATAAAATTGAGGTGATTGGGCAAGATATGCTTTCTTATCAAAATATTTAACTTCAAAAACTTCTGAACCTGATTCTGATGCTGTACTCATTAGAGAAGGAGGATAAATTTGTAAAAAACCTTCTTTTTCAAAATATTCTCTCATTCCTTTTTCAAAAGATGTCCAAACTCGAAAAACTAGTTGTTTTTCAGGCTTTCTTAAATCTAAAAATCGCCAATCAAATCTTTTTTCCATTGAAGCTTCTTTTTCATTCTTTTCTAATACTTGTATTGGTAATTCAGGTTTAGCTAAAGATAAAATCTCTATTCTTTTAGGATTGATTTCAAAACCACCTGGAGCTTGTTTTTCTTCCTTTACTAATCCTTCAATTTCAACTACTGACTCCTGAGTCAGTTTATTTGCTACTTCAAAAACTTTTCCATTAGCTTTGGCAACAACTACTTGAATTTTCCCGCTTATATCTCTAATTAATAAAAAACTAATACTTCCTTGATTTCTAATTGTTTCCACCCAACCATAAACCATCACGTTTTCTCCAATATTTTTTCCCAATTCTGAAATAAGTGTTCTGTCCATGATTTGTATTTTAGAGGTTTGATTATCTATTGACAAGCTTAAAAATATATTCTTATAATAAGTCCTTTCATGACTTTTATAGAAAATAAATTAATTTTAATAAAAACCCCCGTTGCCTAAACGGAGGTTTTATTTTTTGAAAGGCCAAGAAAGAAAAACCTTCCACCAATTATGGAAGGTTTTTGTTTTTAACAAAAAATGTCTACAGAAAACGAATGTAAATACTATAACCAATGTGGATTTGTTTCATTTAGAAAAAATTCGGAAAACAATGATCTTGCTATTCCTTTACCTAGTGATGGTAATTGTGGAATAGATAAAGAAAGTTGTTTAAGAAAAAGAGTAACAGAAAATCCTGAATTAGACATGTATCCTGATGAACTTAAGATCAAATTGGAAGAAAAAAATCCTTCAAATACACCAGAATTTAAAGCAGGTTGGAAAATATAATATCTCTAACTTTAATTTGGATTTTTTCCCTTCCATCCCAAATATTTTTATCTATAGAGTACGCTATTTGAATTAAACTATCTTTCACTAATTTTGAATAACTATCTGCCTTGTTAAAGGCTATTGCTTCAATAAATTTATTATCATTTTGGAGAAACAATCTTAAATGTTTTTTGTCTTTACCTATAATTTTAGCATCTTTAACTAAAACATTTTTGGTCATAAAAAGTGGATAAGAATTTCCTATGCCAAAAGGATCAAGTTTAGATATTTCATCAATTAATTCCAAATTAATATTGCTAAAACCTAGATTCATATCAATCTTTATTGTCTTGGCTAAAATATCGTCAGTTAACATTGTATTTGAAATTTTTTTAAATCTATTTTCAAATTTATCAATATTAGAAGTTAAAATTGAAAAACCGGCTGCCATTGGATGACCTCCACCATTTTCCCATAAATCATCTATCTCTCTTAAAGCTTTTATTATATTAAAACCAGAAATAGATCTAGCGGAAGCTTTAGACATTTGTTTCCCTTTAGATATTACAATTGCTGGTTTATAAAACTCTTCTACTAATTTACTAGCAGCAAGACCAATTACACCCTCATTGTAAGATTTATCAGCTAAAATTAATACTTTTCCAACATAACCTTTAGCAATCATTTTTTTAGCATGATTTACAACTTGTTCCACTATTCTTTGACGTTTCTGATTAGTATTTTCTAAAATATTTGCCAATTCTTCGGATCTTTTAACACTTTTTGTACATAAAATTCTTAATGAGTCAATTCCGTGTTCAATTCTACCCATAGCATTTATTCTCGGAGCTATAACATATCCAACTTCATAAGTCCCAATTTCACCTTCTTTTAAACCTGATTTTTTAAATAAAGATATAAGACCTGTTCTATTGGTTTCATTTAATTTTTGAAGTCCCCATTTTACAAAAGACCTATTTGCTCCTGTTAAGGAAACTTGATCAGCAATTGTTCCTATCGCAACTAAGTCCAATTTACTATCTAAATCTGTATTTTTTTTAAAGTATTTAGCAATTTCTCTTGAAAATATCCAAGCAACTCCAGAACCTGAAACCTGTGTTGTATGAATTATCGAAAAGGATTTTAGTTTTTCTTTTCCTTTCTCATGATGATCAGTAACAATAACATCAATACCCAATTTACCAATCTTAGATATATCTTCTTGAGCAACTATGCCATTATCAACAGTTATTAGAACTCCCAATTTTGGAAACTTTTCTTTTAAAACTTTTACACTTTCGTGATTTACTCCATATCCTTCCAAAAATCTTTCAGGAATATATGGCCAAACATCAAACCCCAAATCAAAAAGAGTTTCCCATAAAACCGCAGTGCCAGAAATACCATCAGCATCGTAATCTCCGTAAATTATTACCTTTTCTTTATTCTCTAAAGCGATTTTTAATCTCTCTAAACTTTTTTTTAGATCTCTGGAACTTATTTTCAATTCATTCAATTTAAATTTTTCTGGATGAACAGGATTCAAAAATTCTTTTTTTTGATCTGAAGTATTAATTCCCCTATTCTTTATGAGTATCTCAATTATCTTTTTAGTATCTAAATCTTCAACTTTTTTACTTGATAGAATCTCCCAATTTACTTTTTTATTATCCATAACACCTGAAGTATAATGATAAAGATATGAATGTAAAAGTCCAATTATCAAAATCTGTTAATAACATAATAAAACAATTTTCTCAAAAAAATTATGAAATATTTATTGTAGGCGGAGCTGTAAGAGATATCCTTTTAGGAAGAATTGTCGACGACTGGGATTTTGCAACAAATGCTACTCCTGAAGAAATATTAAAAATAATTGAAGGTGGACTCTATAATAATAAATTTGGTACAGTTTTTACACCTAATCCAGACAATTCTGATAAACCCCATGAAATAACCACTTACAGGAAAGAGGAAAAATATAAAGATTCCCGACATCCAGATAGTCTTGTTTGGGGCAAGACACTTGAAGAGGATCTCTCAAGAAGAGATTTCACCATAAACGCAATGGCTTTAGGTCCTATTAAGAAGTCTGATGAATTTAAACTTATAGATATGTTTGAGGGAAAAAAAGATTTAAAAGTAAAAATAATTCGAGCGGTAGGAAATCCTGATGAAAGATTTTCTGAAGATGCACTCAGAATGATGAGAGCGATAAGAATTGCATCTGAACTTGGATTTAGTATAGATGAAAAAACATTAGAAGCAATTAGAAAAAATGCCAGTTTAATTAATCGAATTGCAAAAGAGAGAGTAAAAGAAGAATTATTTAAACTTCTTTCTTCATCTCATCCCTATGAAGGAATGATTCTTTTTAAAAATTCTGGTTTGATGTCGGAAATTATCCCAGAGCTTGAAAAAACTTTTGGTGTTGAACAAAAATCACCAAACAGACACCATATCTACGACGTCGGAAATCATCTTTTAATGTCTTTAAAAAGCTGTAAATCAGAAAATCCAGTCGTAAGATTTGCAACCTTAATTCACGACATAGGAAAACCTCAAACTTATAAAGTATTAGATAATGGAGTTATTACTTTTTATAACCATGAAGTTATTTCGACAAGAATAGCTGAAAATATTGCTGATAGACTTAGATTCTCCAACAAAGAAAAGGATAAATTTATTAAGCTTGTTAAATTTCATCAATTTACATTGGACGAAAAACAAACAGACTCGGCAATCAGGAGATTTATCAAAAATGTTGGAAAAGAAAATATTGAAGACATGTTGTATTTAAGAGTAGCTGATAGACTAGGTGGTGGAGCAAGAGAAACATCGTGGAGACTTGAAGAATTTAAAAAAAGATTAGTTGAAGTTCAAAAACAACCTTTTACTGTAAAGGATTTAAAAATTAATGGAAATGATATTATGGAAAAATTGAACTTAAAACCCAGCCCAAAAATAGGAGAGATATTGAATAGACTATTTGAAGAAGTAGTAAATAAAAAAATATCTAATCAAAAACAAGAATTACTTTCTAGACTTGAAGAAATCAAATAAAATCTTTTTTCCTTTTAGTTTTCTTCCTAATTCATCAAAACTTACTAAGAGAGAAACTGCAACAAAAGGAGATGAATATGTACCAGCAACTGTACCTATCAAAAGTGCTACTGAAAACCATTTAACAGTAGATCCCCCAAGAAGGATTAACGCTATTAACATAAATAATATTGTAAAAGAATTGTTTAAAGATCTGACCATTGTTTCACTAATTGCCCTATCTGCTAGTACCTTTAAATCTCCGCCTTCTTTCTTTTGATATTCTCTAATCCTATCGTAAACAACTATTGTGTCATGAACTGAAAATGAAAGAGTAGTTAAAAGAGCAGTAACAAATAAAAAATCAACTTCAGCACCAAAAAAATGACCTAGAATACTAAAACTCCCAATTAAAATTAAACTATCGTGAAGCATTGCTAAAATCGCAGAAGCGCCAAATTTAAAACTTTTAAATTGAAGAGCAACCCACAACAAAATTACAATAGTTGATAATAACATTGCAACTACTGTCTTTTTAATAAGCTCTGGTCCTATTGAAGGGCCAACATTCTCAAATCTTAATTCTTCAACGTCAGAACTTAAAATCTCCTCAAGAACTAATAGGATTTTATCTTTATCTTCTCTTTCTAGTGGAGGAAACTTAAAAAGATAATTATCAATACCTGCTTTTTGTATAGAATTTACAGAAAAACCTTTTTCAGAAAGTTTTTTATTAATTTCCTCAGTTGAAAAACTATTTTCAAATTTATATTCAACTACTGCACCACCTGTAAAATCCACCCCCAATTTAAGACCCCATTTGATTACTCCATACGCTCCAACAATAAGAAAAAATAAAGAAATTCCTAAATATACAAATCTGTATTTCATCCACTTAATCATTTTTTCTTCTCCTTTACAAAAACCCTCAATAAATTTCTTGATACATAAATTCCAGTAAAAAGACTTATCCCAATTCCTGAAGCCAGAGTCACAGCAAAACCTCTAACTGGACCTGATGTATGAAGAAAACTCCAATCAAAAGGATTTGCTAAAATAAAAGCAGTTACTAAAGAAGCAATATTAGCATCTCTAATTGAATCCCAAGCTCTTCCAAACGAAACTTCTAAAGCATCTTGTGTATTTCTTCTCAATTTTTCTTCTTTATATCTTTCAAAAATTAAAATATTACTATCAACTGCCATACCAACTGAAAGAAGAAAACCTGCAATTCCCGGAAGTGTTAAAACAACAGGAATTAATTTATATAAAGACAAAGTTATGACACCAAATATTATTAGTCCTAAATCAGCAATTACTCCTAACCAACCATAAGAAAGAATCATAAATAAAAGAACCATAGAAAGTCCAATAAATCCTGCTTTAATACTTTTATTAACAGATTCTGTCCCTAGAATTGCCTCAACCGTCTTTTCTTCCACAAGATTAATAGAAAGAGGAAGTGCACCTGCATTCAGTTGCAAAGAAAGTTGTTTTGCTTGATCTAAAGTAAAATCTCCTGAAATAACTGCTTGACCACCTGAAATAACTTCTTGAACAATTGGAGCAGATATAACCTCATTATCGAGAATAATAGCCAAAGGGTTTCCAATATTTTCAGAAGTAATTTTTTCAAATTTTTCCGCTCCTTCTTCTGAAAATTGCAATTGTATTACAGGATTACCGTTTTTTTGTTGGTCAAAAGCTACACTTGCCTTTGATAAATCTGCACCAGTTAAGTCTGTCAATTTAAAAGATGCAGATTCTGTAGATTGAGGTACTTCTGCAAATAATAATTGAGCTGTCTTTCCAATTGTATTAACTGCTTCTTTTGTATCTTTTACACCAGGTAACTCGACAATAATTCTATCTTTTCCATTAAATGAGGATGTTTGGACAACTGGTTCCGAAACTCCAAATAAGTTAACTCTCCTTTCAATAACATCTCTAAGTGAATCTAGAGCATTACCAACATCGTCTGGATCAATATTTGAAGTATCTGCTTCGAAAACTAAATGGCTACCTCCTGCTAAATCTAGTCCTAATATAAGATTAAAACTCTTTTTAATTTCAAACTTACCTATTTTAAAATTAATATCAGGTCTTACTATGTTCTTTTGAATATCAATTTTCCCTAATTTTAGGTTAACAGGAATTTGGTTTGGTAAAGATATAAAAGTCGCAATAATTGTCAAAAAAAGAATTAATAGTGTTTTTTTAACAGGGGTAGATATTTGAAGCATAAATTAACCAACAAGTTCTTCCTCATCTCCAACAATCATCGTTCTACTGGCAGTTAATATTCCCAAAAGGAAAGGATCCCTTCTCTTTTTTCTAAAATCTAACTCATCTTTACTCATAACAGTATAATTTATTTCTTTTCCCCGTTTACTTTCTTCTTTTCTAATTAATGAAGATAGTTCAGGTAAAACTACTTCACCAACAACTAAAATTTCCACTTCGTCATCTTTTTTTCTATTTTTACCCCTTGCAAATCTACCTGAGAACATAACAAAATTTACTTTTCCGATTTTATTTCTATTTGCAATCATTTCTGCACCTAAACCAGTAGTCTTTGCAACTAAAGATAAAATATCTCCAAAAAAAGGATAATCTTCTCTAATCCAGTAATAAACTCTATTGGCTCTTGGTTCTTTTTTTAAGATACCAGCTTTTTCCATTTTTTCTAATTCTCTTCTAACTGCATTAATCTCTTCACCAACTTCTCTTACAACTCCTCTAACATGATATTTTTCATTTAAATTAGACAAAAAAAGTTCTAATACTTTTATTCGTACTTTTGAAGTAATGATGTCAGCTAATTCAGCCATATATATTTAAATGGGGCAGAAAAAATTAATATTCTATTTCGTTTCCGGCAGGTACAATTTCTATCCAAATTTGTCCTCTTACAAATGAAATTTCTTTTCCTTTAGCGTCAAAAAATTTTGTTCTTCCTTCCCTAGAATCTTTCTCCCAACTACCTTTTATCACACTTCCATTCTGAAATACAAGTGCTTCTCCTTCACCGGTAGTTGTATAGAACATATGATAATTGTTATCAATCGGACCTTTTTCTTTTGCAAAAAGAATTACAACATTTTTTGCAGCAAGTTGATTCTTAGTTGCAAAATCAATGTGTTCTTCACCACCATTAAACCTTAAATACTGATTATTGGTAGAATCATATTTCCAATTCACATCATAATCGCTTTTATTGTCCCAAAACTTAAATGAAATATTGGTTGCAGTAGATGTTTCTGCTTTATCATCAATAAAATTCCATTGAACAAATTTACTATCCCAAGCTTTACCTTTTTCATTCTTTGCACCAAATTCTCTTTTTTCAGCTTCCTCATAAGCAGCATCTAAAGAGGCCATCATTGTATGTTCTGTCGCAACTTCTTTCCCTAATCTTTCATAATTTCTCCAAAAGATTGGAAAACCCGCATCATAAGTTGTATCAAAATCATTTCCTTTAGGAACTCTCCAACCAATTGTTTCTAAAAGCTCCAAGGCTCTAACTTCTTTTGCTGTATCTCCGGATCCAGAATAATTATTAGCTCCTCCCACATGCATAAAAATAGGATTATCTCCATATTCAGAAGCAAAATTGATAAAATAAATTCTTGCAGATCTAACTGGAGCAATTTCCACATCTTCAGCTGCAGCACCGCAATAAAAAATACCTAAAAACCTTGTAATTCCACCTTCAGCGACTGCCTCATAAATAACATCTGCTTTAGAAAGGCCTGAAGCAGGGCGAGAATCTACATGGTTCTCAATCATGGCAGCAATCGGTCTCCTTTCCTCCCAAATATTTTTTTCGTCCTTTGTATATTTCAAACCATTAATAGGACATACTTCTGTTTTTGGAGCAGATAAGTCAACTCTTGAGTCACTAGTCCCACTAGAACTTGTTTTAGAAGCATCATCTTTTTTTATAAAACTGAAGATTGCTAAAGAAACTCCAGTTACTAAAAGATAAATTCCAATAAAACCAATTATTGTCATAAATTTCTTGGAAGTAATAAAGTTTACAAATTTAGATTTTTTGTCCATAGAATAATAATACTAATTTTTTTGGGCTTTTAACAATGCCTTCTTTTCTTCATTGGATAATTCGAATTCACTTTTACCATTTTTGATTGTTTTAGCATATATTCTAGTCCTGTCTCTAGTATGTAGTGTTGTAATAATCACACCGTTTTCTTTTCCATCAAGAAGAGCGAAACAAAAACTATGGTCTCCTCCGATCTCTTTAAAAGGATTGAATCTTACTAATGAGACTTTTTGGATATGTTCTAAATCTGAATATTTAATGTTTTGTATTTCCCTTTTAATTTCTTGTATTTCTGATTGATTTTTTGTTTCTGCAGCTAGAATCTTATCTAAAGTTTTTTTAATATCTGGTTCCTTTATTCCTTTTGATAATTTTCTAAAAAAAGAAAATATTATAAATAAAAAAATACTTAGCACTAAAAGCCAAATACTAACTACAATTAAAATTATTAATTGAATATTTAACATTGTTATTTTTCTCGAACTCTGTCATTTTTGCATTTAGATATAATAGTGTCAAGGAAGTTATTTGCTAATTTCAAAATAAAAATCAATAATAATTGAAATGTCTAAAAAGAGAACTAAAAAAGAAAAACAAAATACAAAATATACATTCGCCTATAAAATAATAAACGAAGCTAAAAATATTAATTTTGAGCCCACTGTCAAGGGGCAAATTAAAAATGCTATTAAAGATACTTCCAAGATAATTAAACAACAAAAAAACGCCGAGCCTACGGCAAAAGACAAGTATAGAAGCTACATAAGAAAGGATATAACTAAAAGTCTTATAATAGTTAGCCTCATATTAGCTTTGGAAGTAGTGATATACTTGGCTTGGCTCTAAAACTAGAGACCAAAGAACTTAATAATAGTTCTGCCCTAATTGAAGGGAGGTGAAGAATAATGATGTACTGTGTAAAGTGTCGTTCAAAAAGAGAAGGTAAAAACCATCAAGACGTCACAATGAAAAACGGAAAGAAAGCCGTAAAAGCAGTTTGTGAAGTCTGTGGCACAACAATGTTCAAAATCGGAGGAAGATAAAAACCGATTTGAATGTTTAAAACACAAAAGGGTTTTCCCGTACATCGGGGCCCTTTTGTTTTACAGGCAAGCTTCTAATAAAAGTGAAAAAATATAATTTTAAAAAAGTATTTAAGATTTTTAGAAAAAATTATGTAAATATCCCTCTGGAAGTTTTCGGAAATGATCCTTATAAAACATTAGTTTCAACTCTTCTCTCGTCTAGAACGAAAGATGAAGTAACACTAGAAGCTTCCAAAAAACTTTTTAAAAAAGCTCCATCAATTGATAATTTATTAAATCTAGAAACAATAGAAATTGAAAAAACAATTTATCCTGTTGGATTTTATAAGACAAAAGCAAAACATCTTAAAAAATTAGCAGCAATTATTCAAAGAGATTTTCAAGGTAAGATACCTAAAACCAAGAAAAATCTTACATCTCTGCCGGGAGTCGGAATAAAAACTGCAAATTTAGTTTTAAATAGAGTTTTTAATATTCCTGCAATTGCTGTTGATACACATGTTCATAAAATTTCTAATTTATTAGGTTGGGTAAAAACGAAAAATCCAGAAGAAACTGAAAAAGAATTAGTTAAAGTTGTTCCCAAAAAATATTGGAAGGATTTTAATAAATTATTTGTTTCTATTGGAAGACAATTTACTACTAAAGAAAAATTAATCAATTTTTTGAAAGGAAACAAACTAATTACTTAGAATCAACAATTATCGTTACTGGTCCATCTAAAATGGGAGTTATTTCCATATAGTTACCAAAACTACCAGTTTTAACCTTAATGTTTAATTCTCTTAATTTTTCAATAAAATAATCATACAATTGTTCTGCTTTTTCTGGGTTCTCTGCATTGATAAAAGATGGTCTATTTTGACCTTTAGTTTCCCCATATAAAGTAAATTGAGAGACAACCAAAATTTCTTCTTTAACATCTCTAATTGATAAATTCATTTTTTCATTTCTATCAGACATTACTCTTAATTTAATTAGTTTTTCTGCTAAGTAATCAGCTTCTTTTTTAGAATCTCCCTTTTTAATCCCAATAAGAACAAAAAGACCATTACCAATTTCACCTACTAACATTCTTTTATCCCTATCTGTGACTATTGCTTTCTTAACTCTTTGAATAATTAATCTCATAACTTAATATTGTACTTGGAAATTATCTAAAGTTTAATATAATACAGACAGTGGCTCAAAGAAAATTAAAATATAGTAGAGTTCTTCTTAAACTTACTGGAGATTTATTTGGTAATGAAAAAGGTAAAGGTATTAACTTTGAAGCATTTAATGAAATATCTGAAGAGATAATTCAGATTTGTAAAGAAACGAAAGTACAACTAGCTATTGTTGTTGGTGGAGGAAACATTTTTAGAGGAAGAGAAAGAGATAGTAAAGTAGATGAACCTACTGCAGATTATATGGGAATGCTCGCAACAGTCATTAATGGAATGGCTCTTCAAGAGGCATTCGAAAGACATGGAATGCCAACAAGAATGATGACAGCTTTTGAAATTAAGGCAGTTGCAGAACCTTACATAAGAAGAAGAGCTATAAGACACTTAGAAAAAGGAAGAGTTGTAATTTTTACAGCTGGAATAGGAAGCCCTTTTTTTACTACTGATACTGGTGCTGCTTTAAGAGCAGTAGAAATAAATTGTGATGTTCTGATAAAAGCTACTAATGTTGACGGAATTTATTCTGAAGATCCAAAGAAAAACTCCCACGCAAAATTACACAAAAAATTAAACTATAACGAAGTAATCAAAAAAGAGCTACAAATAATGGACACAGCTGCTTTTACACTCTGTAGAAAACACAAAATTCCGATAATAGTATTTAATATAAAAAGACTTAATGATCTAACAAAAATAATTAAAGGTTCTAAAATCGGAACAATTGTCTGTGAAGATTAATTTTACCTCTCAACTACTATATTATTCTCATTTATACATTCAGAAACCATCTCTTTTGGAAAATTATAAGATTCTAACTCTTCACACGTTGGATGTGACTGCCCATCATAAACACAAATCCATTCACTATCTACTTTAGCAGCAATAAAGTATGCTCCTCCTATTTCTTCTTTTTCTTTTACTCCTCCTTTTGCATAATTTGAAGTGTATTCACTTACAGTAATATCAGCTGTTAAATTATTTAATCCTGTCTTTTCGTACACTGCTTGCTTAATAGCTTCAATTTCCAAAACTGAATTTGGTGTCGATGTAACTAATGGCTTTTCTGTAGCAGAAGAACTGTTTTCTTTATTACTACCATCTAATTTAATATCACCTCTCCCAAACAAAAATGATACTAGACCTACCAATAATACCAAAATAACGGAAATTAGGATAAAACCTGTTTTCCAAAATTCTTTGTTTTTCATTTATCTTTTGGTGCTCTGGAGGCTAATAAGCCAGGTTCTGTTTCTCAACGATAATCTATCTAACGCCCTCACTTAGGAACTCGGAAAGGCAACCTAATAACGTTCCATTCGGAGGTTGCAGCGGGGAGGATTGCTCTTTTCACCCTCTTTCTTTAAACCTTTAGGGTTTAAAAATGAGTTGTAGTCTCTGTTGCTCTAAACTAGCGCTTACGCGTGCTAGCTTACGCTAGCCACCCTTACCTTTTGCTGCCTGGACTTTCCTCCCTACCCAAAGGTAGGGTAATCGTCCTTCCTCCAGAGCAAGCCATATTATATCAAAAAAGGCAAATTTAAAGAAAAAACCTACTTTCCTTTAAAGTAAGCTTTCAGGAGAACTTCCACGGTTAGATATAAAGGAACTGAAAGTAACATCCCAATCACACCCATTAATCTATAACCTATTGTTAGAGAAATTAAAGTAATAATTGGATTTACTCCTACAGATTTTTCAATAACTTTTGGTGCCAAAAGATAGTTTTCAATTTGTTGAACTAAAAAACATAAAGCAGCAACAGCTAATGCCATTAAGGGGGAAATTGTTAAACCAATAAGGATAACTGGTATTGCAGCAATATTCGGACCTAAAACAGGTACGATTTCTAAAATTCCTGAAATTATTGCAAGAGGCAACGCAAATGGAATCCTTAAAAGCAAAAGCCCAAGATAAGTTAAAAAACCTACAAAAATCATTAATATTAATTCTCCCCTTGCCCAATTTCCCAATTTTACTTCGATTTCATCGATAATTTTTCCTACTTTATTTTTCTTTTCTTCTCCAAAAATATATGCTAACTGATCGTTAAGTTTATTCCTGTATAAAATAAAGTAGAAAGTTAAAACTAAAACGCTCAAAATCGAAACTACATTTGAAAAAACAGATACTCCAACTTTAACTGCCTGAGAAGGAAGTGATCCAATTTGGGAAACAAAACTGTCTATTATATTTAAATTTATTAAATAATTTAGCTTTAAATTGCTTATATAAGAAGGGATATTATTTACAAAATTGGTTGTCTGCTCAACCAATGGAGGAATTAGTTTTGAAACAGAAAATCCGAATATTCCAAAAATTAAAATATAAGTGAGAAATATTGCCAAAAACCTGGGAATCTTCCATTTAGATAGTCTATTTACTAAGGGATTTAAAATTGCCATAAGAAGATAGGAGATAAGAAGAGTAACAATAATATCTCTAATAAAATACAAAAACCACAAAGATAACAAAAACAGAACTGTAAAAATTATAGTTCTATGGGATATTTCAATTTTTCTAGACATCTCAGCTAACTTGAAGAATACCATTTTTTGACCAATTTTTCTATGTTTTTCAAACATCCAGGATTGGTCGTAATATACCAATTAATTTCTTTATGTTTCTTAAACCAGGTCAGTTGTCTTTTAGAATATTTTTTTTCTTCTAAAAACCATTTCTTAAGTGTTTTTTCCTCTGTTTCTTTTCCTTGAAAATATTCCTTCCATTGTTTATAACCCAAGGAACTCATTGACTGATCTGACCACTTTATTCCTTGTTTGAGTAAATTTTCAATTTCTTTTTTAATCCCTTTCGCTCTTTTTTCTATCCTTTTTCTTATTTTTTCATCTAAAACTGATTTATCTGAAGTCAATCCAACAGAAAGGGAATCATAGTTATAATTTTTCTTATTATTTCTAACCCCAAGATTATTTAACTTCCAGATCGCAACCTCAATTGCGCGGATAAGTCTCCTAGGATTTCCTTTATCAGATAAATTTAAAGATCCTGCTTTTGAGGCATCGAGAATAGCTAATTTCTCAAAAAGTTCTTCTTTTGATAGTTTTTTCAAATTTTTTCTTAAAGCTTTATTCTGTGGAATTTCTGCTGTTTCAATTCCTTCAATTACTGATTTAATATAAAAGCCTGTTCCACCTACTAATATCGCAAGTTTATTTCTTTTGTGGATATCTTTTATCACTTCCCTAGCAAATCTTGTATATTGTGCGACACTAAAACTTTCTTTAGGGGAAACTAAATCATAGCCCCAAATTCTTATATCATCAGTTTTATAATAAACACCTAACCTTTCATTAACCTTTTTATAAATAGCACCTTCAGGTATATCTTTTCCTGTTCCAATATCCATATTTTTGTAAACTTGTCTCGAGTCTGCAGAAACAACTTCTCCTTTTAATTTCCCAGCTAAATAGATACCTAATGAAGTTTTACCTGTTGCTGTTGGACCACATATTATAAGTAATTTATTCATTTTATTTAACTTGATGCTGATGAATATTTTGTTAAGGCATAATTCCAAAATTTAATAGACAAAAACATAAATAGTCCTCCTATTAAAAAAGAAATTAATACAGTTTTGACACTCACTAAACCCATCAAGGCTTTAGCTGGAAATGTTATCATTGTTCCTACTGGAATAATAAAGGTCAAAAATCCTTTCAGAGGCTCTTTATAAATATCTATCGGAAATTTACCTAAATTCGATAGATCCCTATAAATTAAAACAGTATGATCAACTTCTAGAGTTATTATTCCTAAAGACAAAACAAAAATATGAAATGCTGCCGAAATAACTAGACTGTTAATTATCAATAATATATATAAAAGTATTGAAAAAAATTCAGGGTTTAATTCTCTAGAAACATAAAATAATGCAATCATTAAAAAGGGAATGGTAATAAAATCTAATATGTCTGCCCCTCCTAAAAGAGATCTAAATAGTGCGTTTATGGGTTTTGATAATACTAAATCAAATGTCCCTTCAACTATTTGAACTCTAAATCTATACACTTCTCTAAATAAAAATTGCGAAGTCACATCTATTAAATTAAAGGTTAGGTAAAAAAAGATTATCTGATTCAAATTGTATCCAGCAAGAGAATTCGTTCCTTTAAGTAAAGCTACTATAAAAAATATATAAGCAAAAAAACGAATTAATTTTCCTAACAAAAAGAGTACTGAACCAAAACGATTTGAAAGCATAGACATAAAAGAATTTCTACTTAATAACCACCAAACTTTAAAATATTTTTTAATCTTTTTTTTCATATTCCTTCTGAACTGAACTTTTTTAAACCTCTTTGCCAAACATATTTCATAGAAAACCATAAAATAATTAACCAACCTAAAGAAATGAACATTCCATTTATTACAACTGAAATTGAAAGTTTACCTAAATAAATCTGTAAAGGAAAAAAAACTAAATAAGGAAAAGGGAGTGAATAAAAGATATTCTGATAACTTTTGGAAAAAATATCCAAAGGAAATACAGACCCTGAAAGAAAATCACCAATTATTACTATAAATAAAAAGGGTAAAGCCCATCCTGCTTCTGGAGTCCAAAAAGAAACCATATTAATCAAAAATACAATTGCAAAAAACAATAAAACTGCAATTAATAAAGAAATAAAAAATAACAAAAGATAAATTGGATTTGATTGAAAATATATTTCAGGCTTAAAAATTAAAAACAATAAAATAGTTTCTACAAAAGAAAAGCTTAGATTGAGAATCTTACTGGCAATATCTGCAGTAAACCAGTACTTAAAAAAATTAATCGGCTTTAATAAGTATTGTGCCAAAGTCCCATCTGAAATTATCCCTGAAAGTTCAATCGTGCGTGATGAAAAAACAATAGCTTTTATTATTAAAATACCAAAAATGTAAGTTAACATTTTTGATCGATTGTAACCAAAAAATTGTCTTGAAGAATCAGAAAAAACACTATCCCATAAAAAAAACATAAGAAAAACTTGCATTACATTTCTTACCCTCCACATAATAAAATTTAGTCTATAAGCGAGCTCTTGTTGAAATGTAATTTTTAAAACTTGAAGATATTTCTTCATTTTCTGTTTTTTGCTGATTTTTTGAATAAAGTTCTTATTATTTCTTCAATTGGAATTTCTTCAATTGTCAAATCCTCAACTGGGAAATTTTGCAGAAGCTCTGAAGCTGCAAGTGCTACTGTTTGCCTAGGAACTGATAATGTAACCAAAGGATAAGAAATATTTCTTACTTTTCCAATTCTTTCAATTTCTTTTATGTTTTCTTCATTAGATAGATAAACCTTAATTATCTTTTCCTTAGCAAATTGTTCAACCAGATTGTCTAGTACTCCATCAAAAATAATTTTTCCTTGATCAATTACAATTACCCTTCTTGCAAGATTAACTACATCATCCATATTGTGGGAAGTTAAAAGAATTGTTGAATTATTCCTTCTGTTGTAATCATAAATAAAATCTCTAACTTTCTGTTGAGCTACAACATCAAGTCCAATAGTTGGTTCATCCAAAAAAAGAATTTCAGGTTTATGAAGAAGTGCTGAAATTAATTCAAGTCTCATTCTTTGACCCAATGAAAGTTTTCTTACTTGAATATTTAAAATTTTCCTTACTTCCAATAAGTCAACAAGTTCTTCTAAATTTTTTGCATAATCATGTTGTGGCAATTCATAAATTTCTTTGTAAAGTTCTAGTGATTCTATCGCAGGTAAATCCCACCATAATTGTCTTTTTTGACCCATTACAAGAGATATCTTTTTAAGAAATTCTGTCCTTCTTTCCCAAGGATCGTAGTTCAAAACCTGAACAAATCCATTGGTCGGATATAAAAGACCCGATAATACTTTTAAAGTAGTTGTTTTACCAGCTCCATTAGGTCCAATGAAACCAACTAATTCTCCAGGTTGAATGGAAAAAGAAATATTTTTAAGAGCTCTAACAATCTTTTTTTCCGGTTTAATTAAAGATAAAATTGAACCCGTTAAACCAGGTTTTTTAACGTTAACTTCAAAATTTTTTATTAAATGATCAACAACAATTGCCCTATCCATATTAAGCACAAGTATACATCAAAAAATGAGCCGAGTTATATAAATTTATAAGAAGAATTTACCTATTTACTTGTCTTTTAAGTTTTTTTCCAGCAATAAACTTTGGAGACCTATGAGATTTTACTGTTACCATCTTTTCAGTATTTGGAATTTTTACTGTCTTACCCTTCATGTTTTTAACTCTAAAAGTACCAAATCCTGAAAGAACAATTTTTTCTCCTTTTGCAAGAACTCTTCCTATTTCAGATAGAAAAACTTCAATTGATTCCTCCGAAGCTCTTTTGGTTAAATGAGCTTTTCTAGCAACAAGCTCAATTAAATCCCTTTTTGTCATATTAGTTTGAAGAATAGAGAAATTTAATTAAAAAGTCAAATTTTGGGGAAAATCTATTTAGCTGAGGTAATGTCAATTGCTCTAACTTCTCTAATTGCGGTTACTTTTATTTGTCCTGCATATTCTGCTTCTTTTTCTAAAGCTTTAGAAATCTCATGAGCTAAAACAGTTAGTTCATCGTCACTTACTTCTTCTGGTTTTACAACTACTCTTACATCTCTACCTGCTTGAAAGGCGAACACGTTATCCACTCCTTTAAACTTAGATGCAATTTCTTCAATCTGTGCCATCCTTTTTATATAACCTTCATGAGGTTCATATCTTGCACCAGGACGTGCACCACTAATTGCGTCAGCCGTCCAAACTATAATTGATTCTATTGAAGAAAATGGCTTATCTTCATGGTGTTCCGCAACTGCATTAACAACTTCTTTTGGAATGCCAAATCTTTTTAAAGTTGAAACACCAACTTCTACATGAGTTCCCTCTTCTTCTGTAACTACTTTACCAATATCATGAAGTAAACATCCCAACCTTACAACATCAAGATTTGCACCTATTTGGTTTGCTATCGAAATACCAATCTTTGTTTCTTCAATCGTATGAAGTGCAAGATTTTGTCCGTAAGAAGTTCTAAATTTATATCTACCTATTAGTTTCAGAAGTTCACTTGGTAAATTAAAGACTCCACATTCTTGAGAAATATTCTGTCCTTCTTCTAATAAGACATCATCCATCTGATTTGTAATTTGCTTAACAACCTCTTCAATTCTTGAAGGTTGAATTCTTGTATCTTTTATTAATATCTCTAAAGATCTTTTAGCAATCTCACGCCTTATCGCATCAAATGAAGAAATTCTAATTTCATTACTTTCGTCAAGTTCTATTTCAACTTTAGCAGCTCTTTCAAAAGCACGAATATTTCTACCACCTGCACCAATAATTCTTCCTTTTACATCTTCATTCGGAGCAATTATTGATGAAACAGTATATTCTGCAACATAGGAAGTTGCAGCATGTTTCATTGCATCAGCTAAAATTTCTTTTGCTTTTTCGTTTGCTTCAAGTTTAATTTTTTCTTCAGAAAGTCTGATTTTCTTGGCAACTTCAGAAGTCAAAGATTTTTGGACTTGATCCAAAAGCTCTTTTTTTGCCTCATCTACAGTCATTTTGGAAACTTTGGACAATTTTTCAACTAATTCCTCCTCATGTTTCTTGAGATATTCCTCTTTTTTCTCCAAAGATTTCCTCTGTTCTTTTAAGTCTTCTACTAAAATTTTTAAATCGTCTGATTTATTCATACTATTTTTCTAAAATAAACTTTTGAAAGCCAAAGAAGATAAAAAGCCTTAATTTAAGACTTTTAAAGAAGATACTTTGTCGCTTCTTTTTATCATATTCTTTAACTTTCTGGAGGTAATTTTACCCTTTTTATTCCTCCTGGTCAATTTATAAGTTTTCTAATTGAATCCCAAGAAATACCTTTTCTAACTAAAAACTGGCTCTTTTTTTGCCTTGCTTCCATAGCCTTATATTTTTTCCACTTATAGTCGTTTTTTTCTAACAAATTTTTGGCAATTTTTACTTCATCGACCTTGCTATCCTCCAAAACTTTATTAACAATTCCTTTATCTATACCTTTCTGAAAAAGTTCATATTTTAAAGCTTTTTTTCCTCTAGGTTTAAAAGATAATCTTTGGTCAATCCACCATCTTGCAAATTTTTCATCATTTAATAATTCTAAACGTTCTAATTTCTGATAAAGTTCATCATTTAAAGACTTATGAACTTCTTTTCTTTTTAGCCAATCTCTTATCTCTTTTTCTGACCTTGGCCTAAACGTTGCAAATCTTAATAATTTATCTAAAGTTTTTTGCAATTGAGCTTTTTTAATAATCTTGTCAATTTCTTCTTCAGAATAATTACTTCCTTCTTTAAGACCTAAAACAACGAAATTTTCCAAATCAATTCCAAATCCAAATTTATTATCAAGATATATATTTACTCTTTTACCGTTTTTCTGCGGCTTTATTGAAGTTATTTCGGGCATTTAATTATTATTCCTTCTCACCCAATTCTTTTGGAATCTTCTTTCCGGAAGCAACAACTTCTCTAATCTTTTTTTCTAATTCTTCTTCAAATTTAACATGTTCGTTCAAGTAAAGTTTTGCCGCTTCTCTTCCTTGAGCAATAACTTTTCCATCATAACTCAAAAATGAACCACTCTTTAAAATTAATCCTAAATCTGTAGCAACATCCAAAAGCCCACCTGCCCTAGAAACTCCTTCTTTCCCTTCCATAATGTCAAATTCAGCAACTCTTAAGGGTGGTGCAACTTTGTTTTTAACAATTCTTGCCCTATGTCTTGATCCAATTACTTTATCTCCATCTTTTAAAACTTCTATCCTTCTTAAATCAATTCTTACTGATGAATAAAATTTCAAAGCAAGTCCTCCTGGAGTTGTTTCAGGATTACCAAACATTACACCAATTTTTTGTCTCATTTGGTTAGTAAATATAAGAATAGTTTTTGATTTTGAAATTGCCCCTGTTAACTTTCTTAAAGCTTGGCTCATAAGTCTTGCTTGCATTCCCATTACTGAATCTCCCATTTCTCCTTCAAGTTCAGCTCTTGGAACTAAAGCTGCAACTGAATCGACAACTATTACATCTAAACCACCTGATCTAATTAAGGTTTCTGTTATTTCCAAAGCTTGTTCTCCTGTATCTGGTTGACTCATAAGAAGTTCGTCTAAATTAATTCCCAAATCTTCTGCTCTTTGTGGATCTAATGCGTGTTCTGCATCGATAAAAGCACACTGCCCTCCTTTTTTTTGAGCTTGTGCAATAACAGATAAAGCAAGAGTTGTTTTTCCAGATGCCTCAGGTCCATATATTTCAACAATTCTTCCTCTTGGAAATCCTCCAACACCAAGTGCTAAATCAAGAGCGATTGCGCCCGTTGAAATTACATCAACTTTATATTTTTGGTCAGTTCCACCAAGTTTCATAATGGATCCCTTACCATATTGTTTTTCAATTTGATCCATTGCCAATTTAATTGCTTGAATCCTTGCAGAAGAATCTGCTTTTTGAGGTTTTACTTCTGGCAAATCCTTTTTCTTTTTTGACATTATAGATTTTTTATCACATCACCAGTTAAAATTCAACATACAATTCGGATAATTTTCGGTCGAGAGAATATAATAATAAAAGAGATAAAAAATTGTTACTTATAAATATCAAATTATTTGTTATCACAAAAGTATTTTGGAACTTTTTAAAAACATAAAAGAAGCAATCAAACTGATCTTCGAAAACTTTATGGATAAATTCAATTAGCCTCAAATGTGATAGAATGTGAATCTATCGGGGTATAGTTTAACGGTAGAATGGGCGCATGGGGTGCGTCTGATCCTAGTTCGATTCTAGGTACCCCGACACAAAAAAGTATGGAAGAAAATATTTACAAAAAACTATTAGAAGGAGAAATTGTTATCCTTCCTACAGATACACTATACGGAATTCATACTTCGGCCTTAAATAAAAAATCTGTAGAAAAAATCTATAAAATTCGTGGCCGTGCACCAGAAAAACCGTTCATAATTTTAATTGGTTCAATTGAACAACTAGGTTTATTTAAAATAAAAGTAGATAGTAAAACAAAAGAAATTTTAGAGAAATACTGGCCAGGAAAAGTAAGTATTATTCTCCCCTGTCCTTACAAGGAATTTGAATACCTACATAGAGGAAAAAATTCCTTAGCTTTTAGATTACCCAGGAAAAAAGATCTAATAGATTTACTTCTAAAAACAGGTCCTTTAATTTCAACTAGTGTTAACCCTGAAAACAAAAAACCAGCTAGTACAATCTTCGAAGCCAAAAAATATTTCGAAAACAAAATTAAGTACTATATTGATCAGGGTAAATTAGAAAGTTTACCTTCAACTGTGATAGAAATAAAAAAAGGAAAAACCACAATTATCAGGCAAGGTGATGCAATTATCGAGTAAATTTGATATTTAATATATAATAGCTTCCTGGGCCATGAGAAAGAACAAAAAACAAAATAAGATAGTCAAAAGAGCTATTGATTTTATCGGCAAAAAGAGCAGCTAATCTTCCTCCTATTGAAGCAATAAGGTACGAATAAGAAACTTATTATGCTACTCTTTCTTTTAAAGCAGAATAAAACTTCTGAAGATAATCTTCTGCATTATTCCAATGTTTATTCCCTAATCCTTTTTGAGCTAAATTCTTTTCAACATTAGCCATTATTCTTAAATGGGCCAGCTTCGCAGCTTGTAAAAGGGAAATTCTATAAACTTCTGCATATAATTCTTGAGCAGTTTCTTCCGCCTTCTTTGCTTTGGCCACATTTTCTTTTCCTTCAGTTTCTTTTAAGAGTCTTGTTTCAAGAGATGCGACAATTGAAGGTTCAAAAGCAAGTTTTAACTCTCTCTTAATTAAGGAGTAAAACTTTTTAAGTTCCTGTTTTGCTTTACCCCAATTTTTTCCATTTTCTTTTTCTAAAAAAGCATTAACCATATATTTTGCTGCTTTTATTGCAAGTTCTTTAGATAATCCGAACTGTTCTCTCAAATGTTTAGCTGCATAATTCCTTAATCTCTCCCCTTTAGGAACTTTTGACAGTCTCCACCAATCTATTTCAAACTTAGCAACTATACCTGGTCTAAAATTAAAATGTTCGACAGCATCATTTCCACCAAATCTTCTTCTTCTTCGGCTATAGTCTAATAAAATCTCCTTCAATTTTTCGGGAGAAAAATCTGGAAAATGGCAATCTAACCAATACGTCTCAGTATATGCTGATTGCCAAAGTAAAAATCCACTAGTTCTTTGTTCTCCCGAACTTCGAATTATTAAATCAAGATATGGATATGGCTGATCTTTAGTATCAAGGTATTTTTCGAAAAGTTCCTTTGTAATTTTCTCCGGTTTAATACCTTTCTTAATAATTTCTCTTGTTGCCCTAACAATATCATCCTGTCCTCCATAGTCTATGGCAATATTCATAATATATTTTTTATTTTCCTTAGTTAATTCTTCAGCATAATTAAGCTTATTAAAAAGGAATTTCGGAATTCTATCTTTTCTCCCCAAGTGAACAATTTTAATATTGTCTTTTTGAGCCTCCTTAAGATAATCATCTACTAGCTTTTCATAAAGCTTCATTAAATAATTAACTTCCTCTTTTGATCTATCCCAATTTTCAGTCGAAAAACCCCATAACGTGATTGTATGAATACCTAAGTTTCTAGCAGCCCTTGAGAGCTCTACTGCCCTTTCAAAGCCTTTCCTATGGCCTTCTAGGGTATACAAACCACGTGCTCTAGCCCAACGCCTATTGCCATCCGGAATAATTCCCAAATGATCAGGAACCTTTGTACCTTTGGGTAATGTTATTTTATTTGTCTTAGGCATGGCAAAATTATAGCACGAAGTATATTTATTTGATTGCTCAAACTGAAATAAAACTCAAATGATTAAACAACAACAACTTCATTAAAATGCATTTTTTTAGCCATATCTTTTAATAATTTTCTAATTGATTCTTCTTTTTCGAGATTTAAACCTTCTATAATTATTCTTAACAAATAATTATTTTTCTCTTTTTTTCCATATCTTATTCCATATATATTTCCTCCAAAATCAGCTATTATTGCAGATAAATTTTTCAGAACACCTCTTTTATCTTTACCAATTATTTTAATCGTTGTTAAACCAATTGATTTTTTGTTAATTCCTAATTGATCAAGATCCGATATAATAATCTCATCTGCGATATAGCCTCCCCCAATCAAAAAATATTTATTGTCACAAGATTGATCAGGTAATCTACCTAAGAATTTTGATTCTAATCCTGGAACATCAGATAAATCCAATAATCCTCTAGATGAAAGTATCTTTTCCAAAATTAATTTCCCTTTCTTAACTAAATTCTCTCTGTTTTTTTGAATAATTGCCTCTTCAAGAATATTTTTGGTTTGGGGAAGTGCATAATTAATCAATTTAGGGTCAACTAAATTCTCACCATTATTACCCCAAATAAAATCTACATCTGAAGCATTAGGAATATTAACTGAAAGTGGTTTTTTTTCTCCATTGATTAAAACTGATTTTGAATAAATACCTCTCTCCGGACTGCACATTACAGCTAAATCAATTCCTGTTGCCTCCTTCTTTAAAAACCATATCCCATAAGGTGTAAAAACCAGCTTGAGCGTAAATTGGTTGAGATTTCTTTCACCTTTCTTTATCAAATTTATAACTCCATCATTATTAAAATCTTCTCTTTCAAAAGTCGTTATAGCAACTTCAACAGCACCTTCTGGAAAATTTAAGGTTGTTTGAATTGCTGAATAACCATTCTCTCGGGGCTTAGCAATAAATTCATCAAATCTTTTTTCATCAAAATGATTATTAAAAAAATTATGTAAAATCCCTAAAAATTTATAACAATCTGTTGTATTTTTAAACAAGGCTCTATAACTGATCAAATCATTAACTTTACTATAATCTCCAGGCAAACTTTTTCCCTCAAAAATATTTTTCTCTTCTTTCTTATTTATTGCCCAAATACCATTTAACTTAAAATGAATTTCTCCTTTTAAATCTGAAGATGATATCAATTCTTTTAAATTAGACTCAATGTAAGAAATAAACAACTCATCATTCCTAGGATCAGATTCTATTCTATCTTTAGTCTTTTTATATCCTTCCGGATTAATATAAAAAAAAGACAAATCTTCTAACTCAATTTTAACTTCCCACATTCCTAAAGATTTGGCTAATTTTGCATACACTTCTATTGTTTCTTGAGATTTAGAGATTTTTTGTTTTTCTGTCATTACACTAAGTGTCCGCATATTGTGAAGTCTGTCTGCCAATTTGATAACTGCAACTCTCGGATCGATATATGACCTTCTTACAATTTTTTTAAGTGTCTCCTTATCCTCTATAGATTTAGAATCTGATCTAAATTTTGATACATTCTCAACTAAAGTTGTTACATCTTCACCAAATTCAGAAATAAGTTGCTGCATATTTATATTTGTATCTTCAAGAGTATCGTGAAGTAATGCTGCACTTAAAATTAATTCATCTTTTATTTCCCATTCATTACAAATTATTTTTGCCACTTCCTTACAATGTTCAACATATGGTTCACCAGTTTTTCTATATTGACCCAGGTGTTCCCTACAGGCAGTTTCATAAGCTTTTTTTACAAGAGAAGATGTAATAAGTAAATCATTAAAAAAGATATTATCTTTTTGACTTAAACCAAATTTATCTCTTTCAGGAAACATATAAATGAGGAAAATTACATTTGATCAGGAACTTCTATTCCAAGAATTCCAAGGGCATTAGATATCACTTGGTAAGTGGCAAGTGTAAGCTTTAAGCGTGAATTTTTTACTGATTCATCTTTCAAATTTAAAACTGGTAAAGAAGAATAAAAATTATTATAGTTTTTAGCTAATTCAAAAATGTAAGACGCAACTTTTGAAGGATTACTAGTTTCTAAAGCTTTTCTAATAATTGATGGATATTCAGCTAATAGTTTTAATAACTTACTCTCAATTTTGTCTTTAAAGCTACCTTTGTCTATATTTTTATTTTTAATTTCTTCAACTAAATATCCCGAAGAGTTAATTATGCTTTTAGCTCTTACAGCAGTATATTGAACATAAGGACAAGCATATCCTTCAAAATTTAAAGCTTTATCCCAATCAAAAATAATTTCTCTTTTAGGATCCTGACCTAAATCATTCCATTTAAGTGATCCTATAGCAATTGCCTTGATTGTTTTATTTCTTAATTCTTCATTTTTATAAAATTCTGGATTTTTTTCTCTTAGAATCTGATCTGCTCTTTTTAAACCTTTTTCAATAACATCTTTTAAAAGAATTACTCTTCCTTTTCTTGTGGACATTTTTCCTTCTGGAAGACTAACCATACCAAAATATATATGTTTAGAGTTATTACCTATTTTATAGTCAAGCTTGTTCAATATTTCAAAAAGCTGTTTAAAATATAGTTTTTGGTCTTCCCCAACTACATAAACCAATCTATCAGCTTTGAATTCTTTCTCACGAAAAATTGCCGTAGCAATATCTCTTGTCATATAAACACTAGCTCCATCTGATTTTTGAATAATTACTTTACCAAGTTTTTTATCATCAAGGTCTATAACTAGTGCTCCTTCACTTATCTTTCCTATACCTTTTTCGTTAGCTTCTTTAATTACATTTTGTAATTTATCTTGATAAAAACTTTCTCCTAAGGTGTATTCAAAATCTACTCCAAGAGTTTCATATATTTGATTGAACTCTTTCATTGATAATTCAATACACATTTTCCAAATTCTTTGAGCTTCAGGATCTCCCTTTTCAAGTTTTAAAAACCAATCTCTTCCTTCTTTTTCCAACTGAGAAACTACCACACGATCCAAAGCATCTTCCAATATTGTTTCTTGATTAAGATCTTCTCTCTTAATATTTTTTCTTTTCATCAGTTCATTTTCAACATCATTTATTGCTTTCTTAAGATCAGGAAAATTTTCTATCCCTTTTTGTTTTAGGTCTTCTTTTATTTGATCACGTAATTTATCTGATTGAATTTTTTCTTCAGAATGAAATTTCACGTATAAATTTTGAAGTACTTTAATGGGATCTTTTGCTTTTAAAAGCTTTTCTTCATTTCCCCACAATTTGATTGCGGTTATCATTTTTCCAAATTGAGTTCCCCAATCACCAATGTGGTTATCTCTAATTACTGTAAATCCTTCAGTTCTGTACATATTAGATAAAGCATCCCCAATTATTGTTGATCTCAAATGCCCGTAATTCATTCTTTTTGCAATGTTAGGAGCCGACATATCAACAACAACTGTTTTACCTTTTCCAATATTTTCTTTTCCATAATCCTTACCCATCTTGAGTACTTGATCAACAACTCCCTTTCCAAAAAGACCCATTTCTAGTTTAAAATTAAGGTAAGCTCCAGATAATTCTATATCTTTAATTACAGGGTTATTGCTTATAATATTCTCTTTAACGGCATCTATCTTTTCTTTTATTTGAGGTGCATACCTACCGGTGAAAATTCCATAATCTGCATCTACATTGTCTGGTGATGGGACAATAGTACTATCAACATTTTTAGTATCAAAAGATATTTCCAAAATAGAATTTATTTTATTTTGTAATAAAACTGATTCATAAACTATCTGATCATTCAAACAAGTTTCTTTTCTTTCTTTCATTTTAACCCCTTTTAATTCCAGCAGTCATACAGTGTAATCCACCATATCCCTTAGTAATATTTACTAAGTTAGCATTGGAAACTTTCTTACCTCTTTTGGTAAGTTCGTGAGTAAGATTGTTACCTTCACATAAAGATAAAATAATTTTATCTTCACCTAAATTCAAAAAGTTAGGTGCATAACATTCTTGTTCCTCTTTTGTTAACTCCACTAAATCAACATTCATTTTTTCCATATAATCAGCAAACCAACCAATATTATTAACTTTCAACTGACCATTATTTTTTACAACTTCTTTGATTTTTCTTCTTCCAACTTCTGAAGGACAAGCTACAATTTCATTCTTTCCGCAAGGCATCCAAAAAGTATCAAGATGCATAGCGTCCATCTCATTCAATTTTCCACCGTCTCTTTCATCATCAATAACCATCATTAATTTATTGCCATCCGATAATATTGAAGAAGCCGTTTTTAGTATTCCTTCTTGATTCGTTCTTCCTCCAACTCCGATATAAACAATCCCATTATGGACAATTCCATCTCCACCTTCGAATTTTCCTTGACCATCAACTTCAATACTATTGATTCCTGAATTTTCAAATATTCCTGAATAATCAAGAACTTGTTTATAAAGAGAGACTTCGGGTTGACGGATTGGGTGCTTCATTGAAGACCAAACCCAAGTACGTCCAAGCATGTTTGATTGATCTCTAGCAAAAAGTAAATTGGATAGAGGCAATTCCCCCGGTAAATTTCTGTCTCCAACCATTGTGTTAATAATAACAGCCGCTTTTTCTCCATATTTCACTGCGTCTGCCTCCAATACTTCACTAAACCAACTTAATACATCAATTTTCGAAATACCTCTGTCTTTATATTCTTCATAATAATTATGTCCAATCAACACCAATTCTTTATTCAGCGTCTTAAGATCTTTTCCTGGTTCAACTTTTTTATCAATAATCATTTTTGCCAATAAATCCTTAACAGAAATAACTTCAATGCCTTCTTTCTCAATTAAAGATTTTGCATATCTAAATTCATCTCTTGCGGCTATTACATCAAACTGTGTCTGGAAACAGCTTATTTCTGTTGGAAGTAATTGTCCTAAAATAGACTCTGAACCAGGCTCTCCCCACATTAATACCTTTTTCAAAGTGTCTGTTTCTTCAAAAACTCCTAATCTAGATGCTTTGTTTACATCTGTTTCGAGTATCTTGCCGTTGTTATCTCTTTCTCTCATTTTTAAGAATAAAAAAACTCGCTAAAATAGCGAGGTACCTCAATTAAAGGATAGGCCTTCTTTCGGCCCTCCTTGACCTTATAATCCTGTCAAACCTTTGTCTCATAGTAATAATGTTGAAATAGTACACCTTAATTAAATTATTTGTCAAGTTTCTCGTTTTAATTTTAATCTTTCAATCCTGAAACAAACTAAATATATGAAACTTACAAATAAATTATTTTTTCCCTTTTCAAGCCCCTATTTCCTTTAATGTTTGAGTTAAACAAAAATCTTGACCTGAAGTTATTGGATCATTTTCTCCTTTGCGTTTTGCCCAAGAAAATGGAATAACTCTACAACCTCCCAAGCATATTTCTTGTTCTTCACAATTTTCCTTACTACATAATCCGCGTAAATTTTTATTAAGCCAATCAGAACTGATAGGTTGTTTTGAATATTTTAAAGTTCCGTTCTCGTATTTGCCTATCTTAAAATCTTCAGGAAATGATAGTGATGCAAAACAACTATAAACATCATTGCTTCCAAATGATACCCCAACATATTGCTGATTAATCATCGGACAAAAGTATTTGCTTTTTGGCCAACGCGATATCTCTCCTGAAAGATATTTATAAGTATTAAAGTTATAAAAATTCGGGCCAAAATAACCAGTAAATAAACCCAGATTCATCTTATTACCAACTTTATGCCGAATATTATTAACATTTCTTAAAAATTTAAGAATGTCCTCATGGTTAAGGAACATCTCATCAGGTAAAGTTTTGGCCTGACCTTCAGGTACGACACGTAAAAACTTTATATCAGGTACTCCTCGAAGATATAAATCTAATACCGTAGGTATTACATCATCAATATTTTGTTTAAATACTGGCATAAAAATGCTGATAGAAAACCCTGACTTAATAGCTAAAGAAATGTTCGAAAGAAGTTGATCATAAGTATCTGCTGGCTCTCTTGTATACATTGAGTAGACTTCTCTACGACCAGATACAGTAATGCTTATACGTTTTATTCCAAATTCTTTAAGTTTTTTAATTACTCCATCTTTATGTAATAATTTTCCATTTGTGAGCACTCTATCCATTCCTTCTTCAGTATAAACAGATAATAGTTGGGGTGAGGTGGTAATTTCTCTTGGATAGAACATAAAAAGATCGGGGTCATCAGGTTTTAATACTTGGATCATTTGTCTAATATCTTCAACCATTTCCTTGGTAACTTTGATTGCTCCTTTACCATCATGCTCTTGGAAATAACAACCAATACAATTTTGATTACATTCGTTTTCAAGAAGAATATCTAAAGCGGTATTTTTGGATTTAGTATCCATAACTTCGAGCAGCTGGTCTTTTCCAGATAAACCTGTTGCGTGATTTATACGTTGATCAAGAGTTCCTAAATTCGTTGCAAAAGTATCATAATAATTAATTTCTTTACTCATTTTTTTTAGACACCTTCATAAGAAATTTAACTGAATTTTCATCAACTGGATTATCAGTAATACTGTCAACTTTTATAGAAGTTCCAACGGTAGCAAAATCTGCAACTTTTAGAAAACCCTTAGCGTTTCCTACATTAAAACCACTTCCAATTCCCACCGGAACGTCGCCTGCTACTTTTTTTGCTTTAAGTATTAAATCTACTGTCGGGGCAACACCGGTTTCTTTAGTAACAATAATTCCCGAAGCTCCATACTTAACTGCCTGTTTTACGGATTTTTCTATGCTTTTATTTTTTTCTATTAATTTATAATGCTTTGGTTGGACAAATACTAAAAGCGGAATCTTACCTGCGCCAATTATTTTTGCATATTCCACTATCTTTTTTGGGTTTGGCCTTATTACAAAAGGTTTAATTGCAACTTCTTTATTAAAACTAAAATTGGATTTAACGTTATCGACAAATACATCCATTTGAACAAAAGATGCGCCTGTTAGTTTGGCTACCAGAAAAGATGTTTTGTAATCATTATTTAAAACATTAATTCCAAACGGTACTTTTATATATTTAGATAATCTATCAACGATTACCAAAAAACACATTGCAGTTTCCAGAGAGACAAATTCACCAACAGATTCTTCTTTCCAATTTTCAATTAAAATTCCGTCTATTCCACCTTTTTGCAAACTATCAATATCGGTTTTTGCCTTATTGATAACATAATCCAAACCTTTGTATTTAGGAGAGCTTAACAAATAGTCCAGATGCAACATTCCAATTATTGGTTTTTGATTACTAAAAATACATGTGAATTTATTTAACATAATTTAATTATAACTACTAATGATAGTTTGCAGTGACTGTTGATAAACTTCTGGGAACATACTTTTTATTACTTCTGAAAATCCAAGATCACAAGGATTTTTACAAGAATAATCTGCTACTTCATGAATTTCGCCAACTGCGTTTGATACTGCTACCACTTTTCCTCCCATATTTTTAATAAACTTTGATAAAGTTATATCATTTTGACCATCGCAAAAGAAGATATAGTTTTTACCATTCAATTGGTTCTTTTCTAATAAAAGTCTTAATTGATAAGATTTATCAATATTTTTAGGGACTATTCTGAGAGTTCTATTTCCTACCTCATATGTCATGAGATCATTAATACCTAATTCAACCATTTGTCTTTCAACTTTTTCTTGAATTTTCAAATATTTGTTTATATATAAACTATCTTCGCTAACACTAGATCCTTTTTTCCACAGACTTATCATTGCAACCCCTTGAAAAATATCTTTTGGTAATTGAATATACGTTGATTCGTCTATGTTTACTCCTTGTAACAATCCCCATCCATCTTCTAAAGGTAAAATATTTTTTGATAACCAAGATAAAATAATAGATCTTTCTTCCATAGCGTTTTTCGAAGCCATAATCTCACTTTTTCCTGATCTAACGACTATCGTTCCACCTTCACAAATAATTGGCCAGTCAACAATTTCGAGAATAATAGTTCTATCAAATTTGTTAATCAATTCAGAAATCTGATCTTTTAAAGAGTTAACTTCTAAAAATGATTGGTCTGTTGCTATGCCCAAACTAATATTGTTTTTCTTTAAAGTAATAAATGATGCTAGGGTTTCAGGATATATTCTTCTTGTTATACCATCCTGCCATAAAATATTTTTTTCTTCTTTTACTGTTCCATCAAGATCAATAATAACCATGGAATTATCATTCGTAAGAATTTCTCTAAACTCAGTATTTTGATTTTGAATACCTTGTTCTTTTTCTTTCATATAAGAAATTACAAAACGAATTCATTAGATCCAATTTTTCCTAAGGTTTTAGCCGCAAATATCGAGGCCTTTTGTAAAGAGGTTTGGATATCTTTTTCTTTAAAATAACTTACTATAAAACTTGCCTGAAACGCATCTCCTGTACCAGTTGTATCAACAATTTTCTTAACCTTTATTGCTTTCTGTCTGTATTTTTTGTTATTAGACCAAGCAATACATCCTTTATCTCCCATTGTTAACACAATTACCTTTGTTGGGTACTTAATTGATAAAGAATCGAGCATCTTAATATTTTTCTCGCTTCCTCCAATAAAAACGATGTCGAAAAATAGAATATTTTTAGTTATCAAATTTTCTTTTTTTTCATAATCTGCCGATTCATAATCCTTAGAAAAATCAGTAATTTTTAATATTTTTGATTTTATGCTTTTTATTTGCTCAAACAACGACTCCAAACCATCAGACAAAGGTATATAAACAAGATCGTGCTCATTAATAAAATTAATGTCATTACTATTCAATTTGAACTTTTTTAAAACACCTGATGAATATCCAACAAAAGCTCTCTCACCCTTTTTAAGTTCAATCTTTTGTAAGGGTAAACTCCCATCCATCTTTTTTAAGTGTGATATATCTATACCTAATTTTTTAACTATTTTGAAGACCTCACCAGATTCTTTTGAATTACCTATACATGAAATTAAAGATATTTTATTATTTTTACTAATTTTTGATAGGTTATAACAAACATTAAAAGCAATTCCACCGACTTTTGTTAAATTGAGATTAACATAGTTATCTATTCCAAAATCTCCAAGAACAACAATTTTCATTTATTTTAGAGGGGGGATTTTTCCCCATTTCCAGTTTGCCTTCCAGTTTTCTCCTTCAGTCCAAGTAAGAGTGTTTCTAGGTAATACTCCTGTCCACTTACCTTCAGCTGATGTTTTTGATAATTCAATTAATCTTTGCACAGAATCGTGTACACTTTCTCTTTTCCCTCTTGCAAATAAAACTCCTGCATCGTGTGCTCCTTGATTTACAGCCCAACTCCAAAGTTGCATGTGTGGAGATTTGATAACTTTATCCTCGATGTTCGCAACCACTTTTCCATTTTGAGTTGTTAATTTAGTTGGTCTTAAATACGGTTTTGGAGTAGCCTCTCCTGTATCATTTATCATTTCAAAATATTTTGAATCAATCTCAGGAGTAAGTGTATTTAAAAACCCATATATCTTATCTGGCATATGACTAAACAAAAACCACAATTCAAAAGGCTGGTCTGGCATAAAAGTCTTTAGCGCATTTGCAGCGGATCCCCAAGCGCCAGGTTCTACAATCTTTACTGTCTTTCCTGTTCCAAAACCCATTTGAAGATAAAAGTCCTTCAAAATTGGATTCGAAAAACTAGTCGGTTTACCACTAGCATCAAGTTCATCCTCTTGGCCCATAAACCATCTATTCCAATCAACATGAACAAATTTTGATCCTTCAAGATTAAAACAATTGTCGCAATTTTGTCTTAGACCTTCTGCTGCCCAGAATATTGGTGTTGCATCACGAGCTGCAAATATGTATGTTTCATCACCTTTCCCGGATTCTAATACCTCATTCACATATGAAGTCCATATGGGACCTAACAAATCTCTTCCAATTTTATAAAATTCAATAGCACCTCCTATTAATAAATCTCCTTCTTTTTTTGCACCATTATTAATCAAAAAATCCGTCAATCTGGAAATATGACCCTCAGCCAAACTAAATGTTGCTAAGTCTGGTGCAACTTCTACAAAATATGAAGATAGCTTTTGCTGTAAACCATTAACGTATTCAAAAGTAATTGGGTTTTCTGAAAATCCCCAATTATTATCAACAATTCCTTTTGCAACATTAAGAAAATCTCCATTTAGAGACTTTTCTTCATATAAATGAGACGGGTGTAATACCCCTTCGACTGAATATATTAAATTTTCTATCTCCATAGCCATCTTAAAATAAAAAAACTTCTCTACTTAGTGAGAAGTTAACAACTTATAGTATACCTCCCACCGTCAAATACAACTTCTCCTAAGAGAAATTGAGCTTCTGATGACGGTGAAATTATAAGACAACATTGTGTGTATTTTACTTCGATTGGAACTTCAAGTCAATTTGTCCAATATACTTATAAAATGAAGACTATATTTGTTAAATAAATGGAGATAAACAAAGACCAATTATTATTAAAATAATCCCAATGTATTGGGTTTTTCCCAAACGCTCTTTTAGAAAGAAATAGGCAAGAACAGCTGTTGTTAAAGAATAAGTTGACACAATAGCAGTAACCAAACTAGTTGTATTTGAAGATGCATGGTATCCCCAAGCGCTTCCCAAAGAACCGATCGCTTCAAAAAAAGAAATAAACAAAAGTAAATAAAGAAATTGTTTCACTTTGAATAAGTCTTTACTTACAACAAATTTTTTGTCTCTAATAATAGAAAAAAGGTAAATTGTAAAAGCTAAAATTATCCTTGATAAAATAATCCAAACCAACCATCCGGGTGACTCTAAGAAATTATCCCAAATAGGGACAAGTATTCCATAAGCTATTAGCGTTATTAATGCTTGTGGTACTCCTTTCATTAACTCATTTTTAGAAATTCTTTTAGTAAAAATTTTTGGATCCAATGCAATTAGAACAATTCCGACAACTATCACAAGTAAAATAAATATTTTATTTGACGAGAAAAATTCTTTAAAAAAAATATACGAAATTATCGAAGCTAAAATAACATACGAAGATGTGATCGGACTAACAATACTAATTTTCCCCAGTTCAAAAGATTTATAAAGAAAAAAATAACCTATTGTGCTTAACAAGCTACAAACAATTAACAATAAAACATTTCTTAAATCAAACACTGGTAAAACCCTGTCTTTCAAGAAAAAAAGCAGTAAAAAGAAAATTCCAACAATCTGTGTATAAAACAATGTTTTAGTACTCCCGATTTTTTCTATAACATTCTTCGCAAAAAAGTCTGATATACCCAATCCTAGCATTGCCACTAATCCTCCACTTATTGCTATCAATACATTGGTATCCATACCTTGTACCAATAGTAACCTGGAAAATACAAAAATTGAAGATTATCTTTTTGGAGATTGTTTCTTTCTTCTGGCTTTTCCACCCATACCAATTTTTCTTCTCTCTCTTATTCTTGCATCTCTTGTTAAGAGTCCCACCTTCTTTAAAGGAATCCTAAATTTATCAGGTTTTACTTTTGCTAAAGCTTTAGAAAGCCCGTGAATAACTGCTTCTAATTGACCTTGCTTTCCACCACCAATTACCTTGGCTGAAAAATAATATTTATCTGATGTTTCTGTTACTCCGAAAGGTTTTGACCATTTACTTTTGTTTACACTTCCAGGAAAATATTTTTCCAATTTCATTCCATTTACAGTATTTTCTCCTTTACCATGAAAAAGTCTAACCCTAGCAGAAGAGGTTCTTCTTTTTCCAACAGCATATGAATAGTTTTGTTTTTTTGCCATATTTATTGTCCTTTAAATTTATCTTCAAAAGGATTTTTACTACCAATTATAATATTGAATCTTTTCATTCTTTCATTTCTTAATCTATTGTTGGGTAGCATACCAAAAACTGCTTTTTTAATTATTCTATCAGGAAATTTTTCTCTCATTAATTTGGCTGTTATTTCTCTAAAACCTCCAGGATATCCAGAATGCCTTCTATATAATTTTTGGTCCTCTTTCCTGCCAGAAAATTTTACTTTTTCCGCATTTAATAAAACAACATAATCTCCCATATCCATATGTTTTGAAAAATCAGCTTTATGTTTACCCATCAATAATTCAGAAATTTTTGTTGCTAACCTTCCTACAATCTGACCTTTAGCATCTACTAAGTGCCATTTTCTTTGAATTTCTTTCTCTTTTGGTTGATAAGTTTTCATATATTAAATTATTTTTTCTTTGTCCTTTTTTCTTTTGTCACAGTGACCTTCTTCAATTTCTTACCTTCTTTTTTAACTTCCTTTTTTGTCTTTCCTTTCTCTGGAACTTTTTTGTCTGATTCTACCTTTTTTACAATTTCTACATATTTATCCACCCACTCCAGAGTAGCCATTTCTGCGTTATCTCCTTTTCTTCTAGGTAAAAGTATCATTCTTGTAAATCCACTATTTCTATCCTTAAAAACAGGAATCTGTTTCATAAAGAAAATGTCCGTAGTTTTTCTATCATTCCCTAAAAATGCCAAGACACTTCTTCTTACGGAAAGATTACCTTTTTTCCCTAAAGTAACTAATTTATCAGCTTGACCTTGAATAGCTTTGATTTTGGCTTTAGTTGTTGTAATTTTGCCATTAACTATCAAAGCCTTTAATAAAGACCTAAATAACGCCCTTCGACTCTTTCGACTTCGCGAAAGTTTTCTGCCAAATACTTTTTTTCTCATATTATTCTGCCCCGAACTTAACGCCTTTTTCAGCTAAGGCAACAGTAATTATTTTTATGGATTTTTCTCCTAAATTCCTAACTTTTACTAAATCTTCTTTTTTAGCTTTCGATAGTTCTTCTACTGTTTCATAACCTGACTTTATTAAGGCATTCGCAACTCTCGTAGGAAGTCCTATCTCTTCTACTGATAATTTACCAACTGGACCTAAAGTATCTTTTACTTCTTCTGTTTCTTCTTTGACAACTTTTTTAGGTGAAACAATTTGATTAAAGTATGAAACTAAAATTTTTGATGCAGAAACTAATGCATCTTTAGGTGTAACTGTTCCATCTGTCCAAATTTCCAAGATTAACTTATCGTAATTTGTAAGTCTTCCAACACGAGTTTCTTCTATTTTGTAGTTAACTCTTGAAACTGGTGAAAAAGCTGCATCTAAAGGAATAAGTCCGATTGTACCTGTTTTTCTCTCTTCAGCCAGAGAATAACCACTACCTGATTCAATTTCCATTTCAGCTTCTAATTTTGCACCTTTGTTTAATACTGCTAAAACCATTTCTGGATTTGCAATTTTAACTTGTGCAGGTACTTTAATATCTTTTGCTTTTACTTCACCTGATACTTTTACAGATAAAGAAGCTTTTACTGGTTTATCACCAGAATAAGAAAATTTAACTTTTTTAAGATTTAGTAAAAATTCAACAACATCTTCTTTCATACCTTTAAGGGTAGAAAATTGATGCTTTACTCCAGAGATTTTGACAGATGTTATAGCGGCACCATGAAGGGATGTTAAAAGAACTCTTCTTAAAGAGTTTCCCAAAGTATCACCATAACTATTCTCTAAAGGAGAAATTATGAATTTCTCATAATTTTTTTCCTTTTTCTCTGATTTAATCTCAAACATTGGTTCGTTCATTAATATCACCTCCTTTAAAATATTTATTACCTAGAATAAAATTCAATAATATCTTGCATAGAAATTGGCTCAATAACATCGTCTAATTTCGGCTTTCTCAACACTTCTCCTACTATAGCTTTTCTTCTTAACCAACTAGGTATTTTTGGTTCTTTTTGAGAAAGAACTTTTTTGACATCTTCAATATTTATAGCCTTAGACGAAAGGCTTATTGTATCACCAATTTTAACTTGATAGGAGGGGATATTTAGCTTCTTTCCATTAACTAAAACATGCCTGTGAGAAACAATTTGTCTTGCAGAAGGTCTGTTTGATGTAAAACCTAGTCTAAAAACTACATTATCCAATCTTGTTTCAAGTGAAGAAAGTAAAACCTCTCCGGTATTTCCTTTACTTTTTAAAGCTAAAGTAACATATTTTCTAAATTGTTTCTCTAATACTCCATACATTCTTTTAACTTTTTGTTTTTCTCTTAACTGTTTACCGTATTGAGATTGTGATTTCATCCTTTTTTGACCGTGCATTCCAGGTAAAACCATTAAGCGTGTAAGTTTTGATCCTTTTCCAAAAAGATCAAAACCTTCTCTTCTTGATAATCTATCTTTTGGTCCGTTATATCTTGCCATAATTTAAACTCTCCTTTTCTTTTTAGGTCGTGGCCCATTATGTGGAATAGGAGTCATATCAGCAATTAAAGAAATTTTTACCCCAGAAGACCTTATTGCTCTTAATGCAGCGTCTCTTCCAATACCAGGTCCCTTAACATATATTTCTACTTCTCGTATTCCATGCTCCTCTTTTGCTTTTTTTAGTACTTTCTCAACTGCAGTTGTTGCGGCAAAAGGTGTTGATTTTCTTGTTCCTTTAAAACCTGATGCTCCTGAAGAACCCCAAGTTAATGTTTCACCAGCTTCATCAGTAACTGTAACTAAAGTATTATTAAAAGATGCAGAAATATACACTTTTCCAATTTCAACTGTTTTTTTAGTTTTTGCCATTTATTTTCCTCCTTTTGTATCAGCCGTCTTTATTTTGGCTAAAGCCTCTTTCTTAAATGCTCCAATTGTCTTTCTTTTACCTCTTTTTGTTCTAGCATTACTTTTTGTCCTTTGTCCCCTCGCAGGAAGACCTCTTTGATGTCTTGAACCTCTATAAGAACTAATTGTCTGAAGTCTAGAAATATTTGATCTTACTATTCTTGAAAGTTCACCCTCTGTTGGAATTTCATCAATTTTAGAGGCAATTTTAGAGAGTTCTTCACTTGTTAAGTCTTTGATCCTTTTTTCCGATGAAATCTTCAAAGAATCTATTATTTTTTTAGACAATGCCCATCCCACACCGCTTATTCTTGTAAGGGCGTAGTCAACTTTCCAATTATCTTGAAGTTCTACTCCTACTATACGTGCCATATTTTAACCTTGTCTTTGTTTATGACGAGGGTTTTTACAAATAACATACAAAACTCCTCGTCTCTTAACAAACTTACAATCTTTACATCTTTTTTTAACTGATGGTTGTACCTTCATATTTTTATCTAATTTTTACCTGAATTTAAAAGTAATTCTTCCTCTTTCCTGATCATAAGGTGTAAATTCAACTCTAACTTTATCTCCAGGAAAAATCCTTACATAACTTTTTCTTAATCTTCCCCTTAGTGTCGCTAAAATCAGCTTCCCATCTTCAAGCTTTACCCTAAACATAGTATTTGGCAAAGCTTCTGTCACCTCACCGTTTATCTCAATATTTTTATTATCTTTCATAACTTACCTAGATTAGCTAGATACATCTGTCAAAACAATCGGACCGTGCTTAGTCACAGCCACGGTCTCTTCGTAAAGTGCTGATATTTTATCATCACGCATGGAAATTGTCCACCCGTCTTTTTCAATCACTAAATCAGGACTACCAAAAGCGTACATCACTTCAATTGCTAAAGCCATTCCTTCTTCAATCCTAATATCATCTGCTTCACTAACAAAACAAGGAATCATAGGCTCTTCATGAAGAGCCTTACCAACACCGTGACCTGTAAGGGCTAAGATTGGACTATAACCTTGACTTGTAACAGTATCTTCAATAGCTCGGGAAATATCTGAAATATAATTTCCTTTTTTACAAGCTTTTATGGCTTTTTTCAAAGCTAATTTTCCACAATCTAAAAACTTCCGGGTTTTTTTGTCAGGATTTATAGCTAAAGTAAAAGACGTATCTGTATGAAAACCTTTATAATAAACACCAATATCTACACTGACAATATCTCCGGATTTAAAAACAATCTCCTTTTTAGGAATACCATGAACAATACCTTGATTTAAATTTATACAAGTCGCCCAATGATAATTTGGAACCATCATAAAAGAAGGATAAGCTTTTTCTTCTTTAATTAATTTAACAGCCATTTTTTCTACATCCATAGCATTAACACCTTCCCTAACCATTTTTTTTAATTGGTTTTTAACCCTAGCAAGAATCTTTCCACTTTCAACCATAGCTAAAATTTCTTTATCTGTTTTTATAGTTACTTTGTTCATTATTTTTGAAGAAAAGAAATGAGATCTTTCGAAATATTTTCAATTGATTGTTCTCCATCAATTTTTTTAAGAATTCCTTCTTTTTGAAAAATCTGAATTAAAGGTTTTGTAACATTTCTGTATAAAGAAAGTCTTTTCTCGATAGCTTCAGGTTTATCATCTTCTCTTTGAACTAATTTTCCTCCACATTTATCACAAATACCCAGATCTTTAGAGGGATTGGTAATCAAATTAAATATTTCTTTACAATTACTACAATTTCTCCTGGCAGACAATCTCCTTACAGCTTCTTTATCACTTATATCAAGTAAAATCGCATAGTCTATTTTTGATTTATTTTTCAACAACCATTTTTTAAGTATTTGATATTGATTTACATTTCTAGGGAAACCATCAAAGATGATATTACTAAAACTATGATGTTGAGATTCAACAAAGTTTTTAAGTAAAGAAAAGGCTAATTCATCTGATGGTAATTCACCTTTTTCTACAAGCTTTTTAACTTTCGAATCTGTCTTGGACAGTTTCCTAAATAAATCTCCTGTTGATAAATAAAATAATCCCAACTTTTCGGCCAAAATTTGTGCCTGTGTTCCCTTACCTGAAGCTTGTGGTCCAAAAATTATTATGTTCATTTTTTATAAAAAAGAATCATATTTTTTCATTACAAGTTGAGCTTCTAATTCTCTTGTAATTTCCAGAACAACTGAAACAACTATTAATATTCCTGTTCCTCCAATCGCTAAATTTTCAACACCAATCGCATTTTGAAAAATAGAAGGAAGAACAGCAATTAAACCTAAAAAAACAGCTCCCACTAAAGTGATTCTGTTCAAAACAAAAGAAAGATATTTTGCAGTCTGAGTTCCCGGTCTTATCCCAGGAATAAAACCACCATTTTTTTGTAAATTTTCTGAAATTTTTTCAGGGTTAAAAACAACAGCCGTATAAAAGTATGTAAAACTTACAACTAATAAAAAGTAAATAATGTTATAAAGTACACTGCCAGATTGAAAATACTTTGTAATATACTGTGCTATTGATACGATCTTCTGGTTTTGTACTGAGCCTGCAAATTGAGCAATAAGTGATGGAACCATCACTAAAGATACTGCAAAAATAATTGGTAAGACTCCTGCTTGATTCAATCTTAAAGGCAAATAGGAAGAATTTACTGGAGAATATTTTGTTCCACGTCTAGCATAACTTATCGGAATTTGTCTAGTAGCTTCGTTCATAAAAACCACAACAGCAACAATCAAAACAGTAAGTATTATGTAGGCAATAATCTTAATACTATCCTCAGGTTGAAAAATTGAGAAAGACTGTCCTAAAGTAATTGGTAATCTTGCAACTATACCCACAAAAATCATTAACGAAACTCCGTTCGTTATTCCATACTCTGTAATTAACTCTCCGAACCAAACAGCAAGAATTGTTCCTGCAGTCATTGTAAGAACTAAAGCAATTAGGTTTAAAGAAGAAAAAGCTGTTATTATTCCCTGAGACTTTAACAACGAATACATAGCGAAAGATTGAATAGCTGCCAAAGGAATTGTTAAATATCTCTGATATTGATTCAATTTTTCTTGACCGTATTCTCCTTCTTTCTGTAATTCTTCAAGTGAAGGAATTACATAAGTTAACAACTGAAAAATTATAGATGCATTAATATAAGGATTTAGACCGAGGGCCATAATAGAAAAATTTACCAAAGTACCACCAGAAAATACATCAAGTAAAGATAGAAGAGGACTTCCTAAAAATAGAGCTTGTAAACTGGCCTTATCTATACCAGCAGCCGGTATATGAGCAATAAATCTAAAAATTACAAGAATAACAGCTGTAATTAACAATTTTTTTCGGATATCAGGTGAAGAAAAAGCTTTTGAAAAAAACTGAATTATTAATTTTAACATCTTATCTATATTTTAAATCTAAAACTAACAGTTTTACTAAACTATTTTTTATTAGTTTTTTTAGATTTTATTTCAGAAGTCTTTTCAATTTCAACACTCCCACCTGCTTTTTCTACTTTTTTAGTTGCAGATTTTGAAATTGGAAGCTTAATAATCAGTTTTTTACTTATTTCACCATCTCCTAAAATCTTCACTCCAAAAACATCAGCTTCATCTTTTCGAACAATTTTTTGTTTTACCAAAAAATCGATATCAACTTTCGAACCAGAAGGTAAAACATTTAAATATTTTAAGTTTATGACTATTGGTTTTCTACCTGGTTTGAACTTACCTTTACCTCTTTGAAATGGTAACTTTTTAATCAAAGACTTTTTAACTTTTACTCCTTCAAATAAAACATTAATATTTCTCCTAGCTTTCTGTCCTTTCTGACCTCTTCCAGAAGTATGTCCACCTCTACCACTTCCATAACCACGACCTACTCTTTTTTTGGTCTTATCTTTTAATTTAGGTAAATTTGTATCTGTCATTTTATAAATCCTTTCTATGAGAAATTACTGAAATAGTTTCTAAAGCTTTTAAAGTTGCATAAACATTTGAAATTTTATTTTCTGTTCCTAAAATCTTTGCAGATGCATCTCTAATTCCAGCTGCATCTAAAACAACTCTCACTGGTCCTCCTGCAATAATTCCAGACCCAGGAGGTGCAGGTTTAAGATATATTTCTGCAGCAGAAAATTTTTCTCTCACAGAACATGGAATTGTTGTACCTTTTAACGGAACAATAACCATTCTTCTTTTAGCTGCAGTAATCGCCTTATTAATTGCATTTCTAACATCATTAGCTTTAGAAAGTCCTACTCCAACTTTTCCTTTCTTATCTCCTACAACAACCAAAGCAGAAAATCTTATTTTGTTTCCACCTTTTGTCTTTTTTGAAATTCTATTGATCTCAACTACTGTCTCACTAAATTCTTTAATTTCTGGATTATCCCAATATCTATTCATTTAAAAAATCAAACCTCCTTTTCTTGCTCCTTCGGCTAGGTTTTTAACTATACCATGATATTTATATCCACTTTTATCAAAAACTACTTTTCTAATCTTTTTAGCTAAAGCTTTTTTAGCAATTAATTCTCCCAAAAACATTGATTTTTCACTTCTGGTTTTACCTTCCTTTATTTCCTCTAAAGAGGCTGACACTATGGTTTTACCTTTAGTATCATCAATAATCTGACAAAAGATAGACCTGTTTGAACGATACGTTGAAAATCTTGGACAAATCTCACTACCAGTAATCTTAGCTCTAACTCTTTTTCTCCTTATTTCAAAATTTTCTTTTTTCATATTTATTATTAAATTTATGCAGCACCAGCTGCCTTAGCTGCCTTACCTGCTTTTCTTCTAATTACTTCATCAGCATATTTAATACCTTTACCTTTATATGGTTCAGGTGGCTTAATAGCTCTTATTTTAGCTGCTAAATGTCCTACCAATTGTCTATCTATTCCTTCAACTGTCACTACATTCTTTTCGACTTTATAAGAAATTCCCTCAGTTTCTTCAACTTTGACAGGATGAGAAAAACCAACAGTTAAAATTAGTGTTTTTCCATCAGTCTCACATCTGTAACCAGTTCCTACTAACTCAAGTTGTTTTTTCCATCCTTCAGTTACACCTAAAACCGCATTTGCCAATAAAGCTCTTGTAGTTCCAAAATTAGCTCTTCCCTGCTTTGATCTATCCTTAGTTGATACTATAAGATAACCTTCTTTCTTTTCTACAAAAACGGCTTTTGGTAAATTATGTTCGACTTCACCTTTTGGGCCATGAACAATAACTTGATTATTATCAACTTTTACATCGACTCCTTCTAATATTTCAATTGGTTGTCTTCCGATTTTACTCATAAATTTATAAAATTTCTGCTAATATTTCTCCGCTTATTCTTTGTTTAATAGCTTTTTTAGATGACAAAATACCCTTTGGTGTTGATACCAAAAAAATAGTTGGCCTTTTTATTTTTTCCAGTTCATCTACACTCTTATATATTCTTAAACCTGGTTTAGAAATTAATTTAATATCCATAATGACCGGTTTTTTGTGAGAATAAGCTAAAGTAACCTTTATTTTTTTATTCTTTTTTTCAATAGTATCTAAAAAACCTTCCTCTTTAAGAGTTTTCGCAACCTCATTTATAAAATTTGAACCGAAAACTTCTACTTCTTTCCTATTTGCCAAAGAAGCGTTTTTTATTCTTATTAAAAAATCACCTACTGGATAATTTTGCATGTTACCAACTAGCCTTTCTAACACCTGGAATTTCTCCTTTTAAAGCATGTTCCCTAAAACAAAGTCTACAAATACCAAATTTTCTCATATAACCTCTTGGGCGACCACATATTCTACACCTATTTCTATGTCTTACATTAAATTTAAATTTCTTTAATTCTTTTACTTCTTTTGCAGTTGTTGCCATATTTTTTATTCTTTCTTTTCGAATGGAATACCTAAATATTCCAATAATCTTTCTGATTTATCAGCATCTTTAGAATTTGTGACTATAGTTATTTCCATTCCATGAGCATTACTTTTTCCTGGATCAATTTCTGGAAATACAGTATGTTCTTTCATCCCTAAAGAATAATTCCCTTGACTATCAAGACTTTTTCTAGATAATCCTCTGAAATCTCTTAAACGAGGTAAAACTATAGAAAATAATCTATCCAAAAAACTATACATTTTAGTTCCTCTTAAAGTCACCGCTATCCCAACTGGCATACCTCGTCTTAAGTTAAAACCCGCAACTGAAATTTTTGCCAATCTCACAGATGGAGTCTGACCTGTTATTATTGCTATATCTTTTATTAACGATTCTCTTTGTTCTTTATTTTTCATAGTATCACCAACACCCATATTAACTATTACTTTCTCAATCTTAGGCACAGCCATATTGTTTTTAATGTCAAAATCTTTTTTGAGTTTTTCGATAATCTCTTTTTGATATTTTTCTTGTAATCTATTCATATTATTTTGTATCTATTTCCTTTTTACATTTTTTACAAATTCTAACTTTTTGATCATCAACAAATTTAAAACCAATCCTAGTACTTTTTTTACATTTTGGACATAAAAGCGTAATTTTAGCAAAATCTACTGGTCTTGGAAGATCATAAATACCACCCTTTTGCTCTCCATAACCTTTTACATGTTTTTTATACATGTTAATTCCCGGAATTAAGACTTTACTTGCTTCAGGAAAAATATTTTCAATCTTTCCTTCTCTACCTTTATCTTTTCCGCCTGTTATTTTAACGTTATCTCCTTTTTTAAATTTAATCATTTTTATATTACCTCCCTTGCTAGTGATGCAATCTTATTGTAACCTGCTTCTTTTACTTCTCTTGCAATAGGCCCTAAAACCCTTGTCCCTCTTGGAAGCCCTTGTTTATCAATAACAACCCCAGCATTATCATCAAACCTCAAATAACTTCCGTCTTGTCTTTTTATTTCTTTTTTTGTTCTGACTACTAAAACTTTCACTTTTTCATGATCAGTAACAATTCCTGCCGAATCTGCACCTTTGACTACACAAAGCACAACATCACCAATCGTTGCTTTTTTCCCGATCTTACCAGAAATTCCAATAACCATTAATCTTTTTGCTCCAGAATTATCAGCAGGCTTTAATATAGTTCTTAGTTGTATCATTTTTTATCCTTTCCTTTCTTAGTTTTTTTAACATTACCTACTATTTCAATAATTTTCCATTTTTTAGTCTTACTATATGGCTTTGAAGCTACAAATTTTACTTTCTGACCAACTTCAACATTAAATTCATCATGAACTTGATACTTTTTAACCTTTTTATACCTCTTTTTGTACATAGGATGAATAACCATTCTTTCAACAAGAACAGTAGCAGTTTTCTGCATTTTCTTTGATACTACTTTTCCAATAATAATTTTCATTTATTTTTGTTTCTTTTCTTCCTCTTTTTTTATTCGTTCAATAATTTCCTTTTCTTTGATTATGGTTAATATTTTAGCAATCTCATTTCTTAAATTTGCCCCTTTTTTAAGATTTTTCTCAGTACCAGTTTTTATGTCTAAAATAACCTTTCTTAACACTTCTCTTTTTTCCTTCAACATTTTATTCAAATCTTTAATTTCTTTATTTTTTATTTCCTTATATTCTTTAATTTTCATTTTATTCTTCCTTTTTAATAATTTTTGTCTTCATAGGAATTTTAGACATAGCTTTCAAAAAAGCGCCTTTAACAATTTCTTCAGATGCACCAGCAACTTCAAATAAAATTCTCCCTGGTTTTATTACAGCAACATATCTATCAACATCACCTTTTCCTCCACCCATTCTTTTTCCAGCGGGTCTAGCTGAAATAGGTTTATCTGGAAAAACTCTAATCCAAACTCTTCCACCTTTTTTAAGGCTATGGGTTATTGCTTTTCTTGCAGCCTCTATTTGCGCGCTGGTTAACCATCCACAACTTAGTGATTTTATCCCAAACTCACCGAAAGCTAAAGCACTTCCACGAACTGCGACACCTCTTCTCCTTCCTCTAAAATCTTTAATAAATTTTCTTTTTTTAGGTTGTAACATATTTATTCCTCCTTAATTCTAGTTATCCAAACTTTTACACCAACATAACCTTTTTTCAAAAGTGCTGGAACTTGAGCATAATCAATATTTTCTCTCAAAGTTTGTGTTGGAACAGAGCCCATGTGATATTTCTCAACACGAGAAATTTCTGCTCCTCCGACTCTTCCGCTTAGAACAATTTTTATTCCTTTAGCTCCAGACGCCATTACTCTTTCCATAGTTTTTGCAACTACCCTCCTCTGCGGCATTCTTCTTTCAAGATCCGCAGCAACTCTTCCTGCAACTAAATATGCTGAAAGTTCCGGATTTTTTATCTCATTAACTTTCAAATCAATTTTTAAATCTTTAATCTTTTTCTTTCTTAAATCTGAAAGAATTGAAAGAATAAACTTCTTCAAATCTTCAATTCCAGTTCCACCTCTTCCAATAACAACACCTGGCCTTGAAACAGTAACAGTAATTACCATACTTTTTGTTAATCTTTCAATTTCAACATCAGTAATCCCTGCAAGTTTTAATTTTTTAATAAGTGCTTCTCTAATTCTTATATCTTCAATTAAAAAGTCTTTATATATTTTATTATCGGCAAACCATCTAGATTTCCACGGTTTGTAGCTCCCAATTCTAAAACCAATAGGATTTATTTTTTGTCCCATTTTATTTTTTATCTCCTTTCTTTACGTCTTTTTTACTATTTTCCGAAATTTTTACAACTTCTTTCTTAACTTGGATTTTTTCTTCTTTTTTAGCTTCTCGAACTCCTAAAACTACTCTTATATGACTCATTCTTTTTATTATTGGGTGCCATTGACCTCTTGAAACAGGAATTCCTCTTTTAAGTCTTGGTCCTTCAGTGATTTGGATTTCTTTAATAAAGAGTATATCTTCTGATATTCCTCTATTTTTAGCGTTAGCATTGGCAGTTTTAATTACTTTCAATAAATAGTCAGCCCCTTTTTTGTTAACAAAAGGTAATTTTTCTATTGCTTCTTGAACTTTCATTTTTTTAACCAAGTTAACAACTGGCCTTATTTTTTTAGGCGCTAATCGAATAAATTTTTGTGTTGATACAATATCCATATTTTTTAAGTTTTATCCATTGTTCTTTTAACAATTTCTCCGTGTCCTCTAAATGTTCTGGTTGGAGAAAATTCACCTAATCTGTGACCAACCATATCCTCAGTTACAAAAACAGCTAAAAATACATGTCCGTTATAAACTTGAAAATATTTCCCTACAAATTCAGGTGGAATTTGACTTCTCCTTGCCCATGTTTTTATAGGATTTTCTTTACTACCCATACCTTTCTCAACCTTTTTAGAAAGGTTTTTATCAACAAAAGGCCCTTTTATAGATGATCTTGACATATTAATGATGTGTTCCTAACTTTCTCCTTTTAATAATAAACTTATCTGAATACTTTTTATGTCGTCTTGTATTTCCAACAGCTTTTTTACCGTAAAATGTTTTAGGAAATTTCAAACCTACAGAGCTTCTTCCTTCTCCACCACCATGTGGATGTGCATTTGGATGCATTGCAACACCTCTAACCGTTGGTCTAATACCCATATGTCTTTTCCTTCCAGCTTTGCCTATTTTTTCAGTCCTGGCTTCAATTCTTCCAAGTTGACCTATTGTAGCTAAGCATTCAGGTTTAAATCTTCTTATTTCAGCTGAAGGAAGTTTAACTAAAACATTATTTTCTTCCTTACCATGGATAATTGCAACTGATCCTGCACTTTTAACCATTTGCCCACCTTTTCCATGAGTTATTTCTAAATTATGTATTCCTGTTCCAACTGGAATTTTAGAAAGTGGAAGAGTATTTCCAGTTTCAATAGGTGCAACTTCGGAAGAAATAATTTTATCACCAATTTTTAAATCTTTTGGTGATAAACAGTATCTCCTTTCTCCATCTTCATATAAAATCAAGGCAATTTCGACATTTCTATTCGGATCATATTCAATTTTTTCTACTTTTCCCCAAACATCAAATTTATCTTTTTTAAAATCAATCTTTCTTAAAAAACGTTTTTGCCTACCACCCTGATGTCTAACTACAACTTTTCCCTTTGATCTTCCGCTATTTTTAGCTAATATTCTTTTTAGTTTTTTCACTTTATTTTCCTTTCTCTTCAAAAATATCTATTTTTTCTTTATCTTTTAAGGAAACTATTACTTTTTTAATAGCTTTTTTGGTTTGTTTTATCCCTTTGTAATTTTTCTTTTCAGATTTTCTATAATTCATAGATTTAATTGATATAACATGAACATTGAACAATTTCTCTATCATAGTTCTTGTAATATTTTTATCCAAATGAAAATCAACTATAAAAGTGTATAAACCATTTTTGGCTTGTTTTAGACTTTTTTCTGTTAATACCGGTTTAATTTTCGTGTTATACATATATTATTTTTTGTTATTTTTATTAGTTTTTTCCTTCTCGAAAATATCTTTATCAAAAACAACATATTCAGGTAAAAAAATCTTACGTGCATTAAGATTTTTAAAAAGTTCCGTCTTTATATTCTTAATATTCTTGAAAAATTTCTGAACATTTATATTTTTATCTGAAAAAACAAAAGTCGTTTTATTTTTGCCAGATCCATTTTTTAAAATCTTATTAATTAAGATTTGCGCTTCTTTAGTCTTCTTTAAGCTTGAAATTGAACTAACAACTATAACTTTTTCTTTCTTTACTTTTAAGGTAATTGCAGTAAATAAAGATTTTTTGCTCATATTTTTGGTCAAATTTAGACCCCTCTTAACCCCTTTAGGTCCGTGAGCTACTCCACCACCAACGAAAATTGGGGCTGAACGGGCACCATGTCTTGCTCTTCCTGTACCTTTTTGTCTATACCATTTCTTTGTCGTTCTATTAATCTCCGACCTTGTTTTAACTTTTGATAATCCTGGATGGGTTTTTGATTCACTAACACGAATTGACTGAGCTAAAAGATTTAAGTTCTCTTTTACCTCTATTTCTTTCGGAAAAATAAAATCTGATACTTTTATTCCTTTTGCTGTATATTGATTAACTTTAAGCATTGTTATTTTCCTCCTTCTTATTTACCTCTACTTTTTCTTGAATTCCTTCTTTAACTTCAACTTCAGGCTCTCCTTCAGTAACTTGAGCTTGAACTTCTGTTATTCCTTCTAATTTTCCTTCCTTAATTTTTCTCATTACAATTTTTCCTCCTATAATCCCAGGAACAGGACCCAAAATTTCAACAAGATCTTTATCTGGATATACTTCCAATACCTGTAAATTTTTAATTGTTTTCTGTTCATATCCCATTTTTCCTGCCATCTTTTTTCCTTTTCTAACTCTTCCCGGAGTCGTTCCTCCACTGATTGCTCCAGGCGCTCTTTGTCTATCTGATTGTCCATGTGTCTTTGGTCCACCTGCGAAATGCCATCTTTTTACAACTCCTGCAAAGCCCTTACCTTTTGACACTCCAGTAATCGAAATAATGTCTCCTTTCTTGAAAACATCTGAAACTTTCACAATATCACCAATTTTAAAAAGATTTCCATCATTTTTCTTTGGTTCACTTTTAAATTTAACTTCAGCCAAAAAATTAGGGACATTTTTCTCTTTAATAATTGTTTTTAAATGTCCCTGTAAAGATTTCGAAATATTCTTAATTTTTTTCTTTCCATATCCCAACTGGACTGCCCAATATCCATCTTTTTCAAAATTTTTAATATACGTAATAACACAAGGGCCTGCAAATACCCTAGTAACAGGAACTCTGCGTCCTTTAATAAAGGATTGACTCATTGTTTGTTTTAATCCTAAAATTGTTTTTAACATTTTTAAACACAAAAAAAGGTGCCGGAGCACCTTCCTTAAAGGTACTTTTCCGAACCCACCTTACGTGGTAATTTTAGACGAACTATCCACGATGGGGAAATTATATCAAATGAGGCTAAATTAAGCAAGAGATATAAGTAGAGCTTATACTTACATCTTTATTTCTATTGAAACTCCAGCTGGAAGATCTAAATTAGAAAGAGAATCTATAGTTCTTTCTGAAGGATCCAAAATATCAATTAACCTCTTATGTACCAAAATCTCAAAATGTTCTTGAGCATCTTTATCTGTAAATGGAGACTCTTTTACAGACATTAAGGTTCTTTTAGTTGGTAAGGGAATGGGGCCTACTATCTTTGCACCGGTTGCCAAAGCACTATCTAATATCTTAGCTGCCGCGTCATCAATTACGCGGTGATCATAACTCTTAAGCTTAACTCTAAGTCTTCCTGCTGGCATATTTACCGGTTTAAGGTGCTAAAATTAGGCAATCACTTTAGAAATGGCTCCTGCACCAACTGTGCTACCTCCTTCACGGATAGCGAAACGGAGTCCTTCTTCCATTGCCACTGGTTGAATCAATTTAACTTTCATCTTTGCATTATCTCCTGGCATTACCATTTCAATTCCCTCTGGAAGTGACACCTCTCCAGTTACATCTGCAGTTCTAATATAAAACTGAGGTTTATAACCAGTAAAGAATGGAGTGTGTCTTCCACCTTCTTCTTTTGAAAGAATATAAACTTCTGCTTCAAATTCTGTATGAGGAGTAACTGAACCTGGTTTAGCTATTACTTGTCCTCTTTCAACATCTTTTTTCTCAATTCCTCTTAGTAAAACTCCAACATTATCACCTGCAACGGTTTCGTCTAATGTCTTTCTAAACATCTCTAGACCTGTTACAACTGATTTCTTAGTTTCTGTAAGTCCAATAATTTCAACTTCTTCGTTTAATTTAAGAGTACCTCTTTCAACTTTTCCTGTAACTACTGTCCCTCTTCCTTGAATTGAAAAAACATCTTCAACATGCATTAAAAATGGTTGATCAACATCTCTTTTTGGTTCAGGAATAAAAGTATCTACAGCATCCATTAATGCCATTATTTGTTTTTCAGCTTCAGGATCTCCTTCTAAGGCTTTAAGAGCTGATCCTCTAATTACTGGAGTCTCATCTCCTGGAAACTTATACTTTTTAAGTAGATCTCTTACATCTGCTTCAACCAAATCAATAATTTCAGGATCATCGACTGCATCACATTTATTCAAGAAAACTACTAAAGCAGGGACATTAACCTGGCGAGCTAAAATTACATGTTCTCTTGTTTGAGGCATTGGACCATCTGCAGCAGAAATAACTAAAATTGCCCCATCCATTTGAGCTGCACCTGTAATCATATTTTTAATATAATCTGCGTGTCCTGGAGCATCAATATGAGCATAATGTCTTTTGGCTGTCTCGTATTCGAGATGAGAAATATTAATTGTAACTCCTCTTTCTTTCTCTTCAGGAGCATTATCAATCTCATCAAATTTATAAGCTTTTGTGTTATTACCTGGTTGTTTAGATAAAACTGTGGTAATCGCAGAAGTTAAAGTAGTTTTTCCATGATCGACATGACCAATAGTACCTACATTTACATGTGGTTTTGATCTGTCAAATTTTTGTTTTGCTTCGCCTGCCATATTTTGTTATTTTAATACAAATTAATATGGGCTTCAAGCCCATATTTATATAGATGGTATTATACCCAAGGCTAAATGAGCCTGTCAAGCAGTAATCTAACTGTATTTTCCAATTTTGAAATAAAAATCTTTTATTTCAAATATTAATTCTCGATCTTAAAAAATCTTACTTTAAACTAACCTCTCGGCATTTCAGTTTTACCTGCTTTTGAAATAATATTTTCTGTAATATTTTTTGGGACTTCTTCATAGTGACTTGGTTCCATATAATATGAAGCTCTACCTTGAGTCAAAGATCTAAGTTTAGTAGCATAACCAGACAATTCTGCCAAAGGTGCTTTAGCAAGTATAACTGTCATCATACCTCTTTTCTCCGTGCCTTGAATCTGTGCTCTTTTAGCAGATAAATCTCCAATTACATCTCCCATAAATTCTTCAGGAGTTGAAACTTCAACCTTCATTACTGGTTCTAATAAAATCATGTCAGCTTTTCTTGCGGCCTCTTCCAAAGCTAAAGATCCAGCAATTTTAAAAGCAATTTCTGAAGAATCAACATCATGATAACTTCCATCAAATACTGCAACTTTTATATCAACCATTGGAAAACCTGCTAAAATTCCATTCTCCATTTTTTCTTTAACACCTTTTTCGATTGGAGATATAAATTCTGAAGGAATTGCACCACCACGAATTTCTGATTTGAATTCGAAACCTTCTCCTCTTCCTTTAGGTTCAATTCTTAAAAGACAATGTCCATACTGCCCCCGACCTCCAGTCTGTCTTATATATTTTCCTTCACCTTCAGCAATCTTTTTAATCGTTTCTTTATAGGCAACTTGTGGAGCACCTGTAGTTGCCTCAACATTAAATTCTCTTTTCATTCTATCTACTAAAATTTCAAGCTGTAACTCTCCCATTCCTGAAATAATTGTTTGTCCTGTTTCTTGATTTGATTTGATCCTAAAAGTCGGGTCTTCATCTGAAAGTTTTCCTAAAGCTATACCCATTTTTTCTTGGTCAATTTTAGTTGCCGGTTCAATAGCAAGAGAAATAACTGGTTCAGGAAAAGAAATTGATTCTAAAATAATTGGATTTTCAATATTACATACTGTATCTCCAGTTGATGTATCTCTAATCCCGACAACAGCCACTATTTCTCCTGCAAAAGCATCTCCAACAAGCTCTCTTTGGTCAGCATGCATTAAAACAAGTTTTCCAATTCTTTCTTTAATTTGTCGTGTTGAATTATATATTTCTTGCCCTGCTGAAATTTTACCTGAATAAATTCTTAAATATACAAGTCTACCAACATGTGGATCTGTCATAACCTTAAAAGCTAAAGCTGAAAACTTTTCTTCACTTTTTCTATGTCTAACTTCTTTTTCTCCAGTTTTAGGATTAACCCCCGCAATTGCAGGTAAATCTAAAGGAGATGGCAAAAATTCGATTACACCATTAAGAAGAAGTTGGGTTTCAACAGTTCTATTATCTCCTCCAAAAATTGGGAAAAATTTGACAGAAATTACTCCTTTTCTTATCGCCTTTTTAATCTCTTCTTCTGTCGGTTCTTGACCTTCTAAAAACTTACTTAATGTAACATCATCAAATTCTGAAACTCTTTCAATTAATTCCTTTCTATATTTTTTGGCTTGATCAATTAATTCTGTAGGAATTTCACTTTCTATTAATTTATTATCTTCCAAAGAGGAATAAGTTAACGCTTTCATTGTAATTAGATCTACCACTCCTTTATGATCATGTTCCAAACCAATTGGAATAGTTACAGGAGTAGCATTTGCACCTAATCTATCCTTTATCGACTTTAAACTCCCTTCAAAATCCGCTCCAATCAGGTTAAGTTTATTTAAAACACAAATACGTGGAACTTTATACTTATCTGCTTGATGCCAAACAGTTTCAGATTGGCTTTCTACTCCAGTTCTCCCATCAAAAACCATTAAGGCTCCATCTAAAACTCTCAATGATCTTTCTACTTCTGCCGTAAAGTCAATGTGACCTGGGGTATCAATAATATTTATTCTGTAATGACCTTTTCCTACTGATGAATCGTTTTCTAAATCCCAAAAAGTAGTGATTGCAGCTGACATAATTGTAATTCCACGTTCGCGTTCCTGAGCCATCCAATCTGTAACTGTTGTTCCCTCGTCAACACTTCCCAATTTATAAGTCTTTCCTGTTTCAAAAAGAATCCTTTCAGTAGTAGTAGTTTTCCCGGCATCAATGTGTGCAATAATCCCTATATTTCGGATTTTTTCTAATGGTACATCACGGTCTTTTGTGATCGTCATCACCATTGCTGATTTTTTCTTTTGTACTTCTGCCATTTTAATTTAAATTAAAGTTCTGAGAAATTTAACTAATAAATAGTTCTCAATAATATTTTTTACCATCTGAAGTGAGCAAATGCACGATTTGCTTCAGCCATTCTTTCGGTATCTATTTTCTTCTTCACTGCTGCACCTTCTCCTTTTGCAGCATCTAAAATTTCGGCAGATAATTTTTCCGCAAAAGTTTTATATTCTTTGCTACTCCTTAATCTTGTAGCATTAACTAACCATCTTATTGCTAAAGAATCTCTTCTTGGACCTCTTACTGTCATTGGAACTTGATAAGCAGCTCCGCCAACTCTTCTTGAACGCACCTCCATTGTGGGTCTAATTTTGTCAAGAGCTTCATTAAACACCTTATCTGGATCTTCTTTAGTTTTTTCTTTGATGATTTCAAATGCTTTATAAACTTGTTTTTGAGTTACAGATTTTTTACCATCTTTCATACTTCTATTAATAAGTTTAGTAACTAAAAGATCTAAGTATATTGGATCAGCATCAATTTTTTTTGCTTTTACAAAACCTTTTCTACTCATAAGTTTTAAGCCTGTGGGGCCTCAGCTGTAGGTATTGCAGCTTGAGTCTTTGGAGCTCCTCCTTTCTTTGTTCCATATCTACTTCTTCCAGTTTGTCTTCCAACAACACCTGTAGTATCAAATTTTCCTCTTACTACATGATATTTAACTCCTGGTAAATCTTTCACTCTTCCCCCTCTAATCATGACAATAGAATGTTCAGCGAGTTCATGTCCTTCACCTGGAATATAAGCAGTTACTTCTTGTTTATTAGAAAGTCTAACTCTTGCAACTTTTCTTAAAGCTGAATTAGGTTTTTTAGGAGTCATTGTTCTAACAGATAGTACTACCCCTCTTTTAAAAGGAGATGTTTGTTCACTAAATTTTCTATCCTTTGAATTAAACCAACGCCTTAAAGCTGTTGTTTTATTCTTTTTAAGAATCTTTTTCCTTCCTTTTCTAACTAGTTGAGATATTGTTGGCATAGTTTTATTTTACCTGATTAGGCATAATTGCTCTCTCTGGAGTTACAGGTATTAATCTTCCTATTATCACATTTTCTTTAAGTCCAACCAATTTATCTTCTTTAGCCATCAAAGAAGCAGTTGTAAGTACATCTGTTGTTTGTTCAAAAGATGCTGCTGAGAGCCAACTTTCTGTATATAAAGATCTTCGGGTTATTCCTAAAATAACTTGCTGTGCTGATGCCGGTTCTCCACCTTCAGCAAGAATTTTTTCGTTTTCTTCTTCAAAAATAGCTTTTTCAACTAAATCTCCAGGTAAAAATGGAGTGTCGCCTGAAGTTAAGACTCTGACTTCATCACTCATTTTTCTAACCATAACTTCAAAATGTTTATCGTTGATTGGTATTCCTTGATTTTCATATACTTTCTGGATTTCACTGATTAAATATTCTTGTGCAGCTCTTAAACCTTTTATTGTTAATATTTCTTTAATATCTAAGCTTCCAGATGCTAACTGTGTACCGGCATCAATAAGTTGTTTATCTTCAACAGCCAACTGACTTGTTTTTGGAACGATATATTCTCTTTCTTCTTTTGGTTTAGTATTAACAGTAGTTACTTTTACTTTCCATCCTTCTTCAGAATCAGCAATTGTTACTTTCCCTGCAATTTCTGACATCGGTGAAAGTACCTTAGGAACTCTTGATTCAAATAATTCTTCTACTCTAGGAAGTCCTTGAGTAACATCTAAACCAACTGTTCCACCTGAATGTTTAGTCCTTAAAGTAAGCTGTGTACCTGGTTCTCCAATAGATTGAGCAGCAACAACACCAGCTGGAGTTCCAATATCTACTAATTTTTTATTTGATAAATCTAAACCGTAACATTTCTTACATATTCCGTATCTTAAAGCACAAGTTAATGGAGATCTGACTTTTACTTCAGTTACACCTACCAAATCAATCTCTTTTGCTTCTTCTTCTCCAATAAGATTACCTTTTGCAACAATTATCTTTTTAGTTTTCGGATTTATAATATCTTCTACTGTATATCTTCCAAAAATTCTCAAATTAAATACATTTGGTCGTGCTACTTTTTTAATTACTAATCCTTCTTTAGTATTACAATCTTCATCTCTAACGATAACATCATGAGCTACATCAACCAACCTTCTAGTAAGGTAACCTGCATCTGCGGTCTTAAGTGCGGTATCAGTAAGTCCTTTTCTTGAACCTCTTGATGAAGTTACATACTCGAAAACTGAAAGTCCTTCTTTAAAGTTAGATTTTGTAGGAAGTTCAACAATATTTCCTAACGGATCAACTACTAAACCTCTTATAGCTGCAAGCTGTTTTACTTGTTCTTTTGAAGCTCTACCTACTTTTGCATCAATAACCAATCTAATAGGTGAATTTATATCCAAATTATTCCAAGTTTTTTCTGCTAAATCTTCGGTAACTTCGATCCAAACTTCTTGTGATAATCTTTTCTTTTCTTCAACTGTAATAAGTCCTTGTTCAAAATTACTCTCAATTTCTGCAACTTTTTTCTCTGCTTCAGCTAAAATTTTATCTTTTTCAGGTAAAATTTGAGCATCATTTATTCCAAAAGAAATACCTGAAAGAGTTCCTCCTTTAAAACCAAGAGTTTTTATTGCATCAATCATTTCAACAACTTTTTCTTTATCTTCCATAGAATATGCTTTACTAAAAAGACCTTTAATTACAGATGAGGTAACAGCTTCATTTAAGAATTCAAATTCTTCAGGTAAAGCTTCATTAAAAAGTATTCTACCAACTGTTGTTTCAATAATTTTCCCGTTATGTCTTACTGAAATTTTTTGCCTTAGTTCTACTTTCCGAGATTGATAAGCAGTTATAGCATCATTAAAATCAGCGTAAATACCTTCATATGGAGCAATTCTTGCATCTTCACTTGTCAGATAATATGCACCAAGTGCCATTTCTTTTGATGCAGGTGTTGAAACTGGTGATCCATCAGACGGTCTAAGTAAATTATGTTTTGGAAGCATTAATTCAATTGCTTCAGTGACAGCTTTTTGAGATAAAGGTACATGTACAGCCATTTGATCTCCATCAAAATCTGCATTAAAACCTGAACAAATTGCAGGGTGAATTCTTATTGCACTTCCTTCAATTAATATTGGATAAAATGCTTGAATACTTAACTTATGTAAAGTTGGTGCACGATTCAAAAGAACTGGATGATCCTTAGTAATTTCTTCCAATATATCAAATACTTCTGCAGGTCTTCTTTCAAGCATATTCTTGGCACTTCTCACGTTTGGAGCAATTGCCCTTGCTATCATTTCCCTTAAGACAAATGGCTTAAACATTTCAAGAGCCATTTCTTTTGGTAAACCACATTGATTAAGATTAAGTTCAGGTCCTACTATAACAACGCTTCTACCTGAATAGTCAACTCTTTTACCTAAAAGGTTTTGCCTAAATCTTCCTTGTTTCCCTTTCAACATATCTGAAAGACTTCTTAAAGCTAACTTTCCACGTCCACGTCTCACTGCTTTTCTTTGAGATGAATCAATTAAAGAATCAACAGCTTCTTGAAGCATTCTTTTTTCATTTCTTAAAATTATCTCAGGTGCTCCAAGTCCAATTAAGTGTTTAAGCCTGTTATTTCTATTAATTACTCTTCTATAAAGATCATTCAAATCACTTGTTGCAAATCTTCCACCAGATAATTGAACCATCGGTCTTAAATCTGGAGGTAAAACCGGAAGTACTCTCAAAATCATTGATGAAGGATTAATTTTTGCTCTTCTTAAACCATCTATCAACTTTAATCTCTTAGCAAGTTTTATAAACTTTGATCCTGTTCCCTTTGTCTCATCAATTTGTGTTCTCAGATCAACTGCAATTTTATCAATATCAACCTTATCCATCGCTGCTAAAACTGCTTCAGCACCCATTTTTGCAGTCATAAAACTCTCTGCTTCATAAGAAGAAAGACTATCATATTCTTCCTCTGACAAAACTGAAAGAGTTTTAACAGATCGAACAAGTGAAATTAAATTATCAAAAAGTTGTGTTGTCTTTTCTATTGTGGAAGTTTCTTCTTCAGATAATGCGGTTTGTTTCTTTCTAAGATCTAGCTCTATTTCAGAAATTGCTAAAGTCGCCTGTTCTTGATCTTTTATCTTTTGTTCTATTTTTTCTTTCTCTTTAGCAGATTCTTGATCTAAAAGAACTTTTCTTTCTGAAAATTCTTCTTTAACTTCCTTTAGTCTTTCTTCTAAATAATTTTGAAGAGTTTTTATTGCCTCTTTTCTTTTTGCTTCATCTGTAGCAATTACTAAGTACCTAGCAAAGTAGATAACTTGTTCAATTGCTCTTGGAGGAATTCCTAAAAGTAAAGAGATTTTTGACGGAGCACCTTTAAAAAACCAAACATGTGCAACCGGAGTAGCAAGATTAATATGTCCCATTCTTTCTCTTCTTACTCTACTTTGAGTTACTTCAACTCCACATTTATCACAAACAACACCTTTATATCTAATTCTTTTGTACTTTCCACAATAACATTCCCAATCTTTCGTAGGACCAAAAATTCTTTCATCAAAAAGGCCATCTTTTTCTGGCTTTAAGGTTCTGTAATTAATAGTTTCTGGTTTTGTTACTTCCCCACGAGACCACTTCCTGATTTCTTCAGGAGATGCGAGTTTAATAGTTAAACTTTCAAAATCCGCCAATTTTCTGAATTCTGATAATGGTTCCATATTATTTTTCTAAATTAACTTTTTCTTCTACTTCCATGTTTCCTTTAGGACTTAGTAATTCTTCTGTTGCAACAACTTCTGATCCAACTGCTTTAGCAAGTTCTTCTCCTTCTTTTACTTCTTCATCTTCATCTTTTATTTCAACTGCACCTTTTGCTTCAATAGATAAACCCAATGAGTTTAACTCTCGAACTAAAACTTTAAAAGACTCAGGAATTGTTGCTCCTGGAATATCAACACCTTTAACAATAGCTTCAAATGCTTTTGCTCTTCCTACAACATCATCAGATTTTATTGTTAACATTTCTTGCAAAGTATTTGCAGCTCTATGAGCTTCTAATGCCCAAACTTCCATTTCTCCAAGTCTTTGACCACCCATTTGTGCTTTTCCTCCCAAAGGTTGTTGTGTTACAAGAGAATATGGACCAGTACTTCTTGCATGAGTTTTATCTTCAACCATATGAATTAACTTCATAATATATCCCACTCCAACAACAGTATCTTCTTTGAAAACCTCACCAGTTTTTCCATCTCTAAGCCTTGTTTTCCCAGAAACAGGAAGACCTGCTTTCTTAAGTTCCTCAGTAATTACTTGATCTCCAACCTTTTCAAAAACTGGGATAGCAGCTTTTAAATTATCTTGCATCATTGCCCAACCTAAATGAGTCTCAAGAAGTTGTCCTAAATTCATACGAGATAAAACTGATAAAGGCGATATTACTATGTCTACTGATGTACCATCAGCCAAATATGGCATATCAGCAACTGGCATAATTTTTGAAATTACTCCTTTATTTCCATGTCTTCCTGCAACTTTATCACCAACTGTCACTTTTCTTATTTGAGCAATTTTTACAATTACTCTCTTTAATATACCTGGTCCTAATTCATCTCCTTTTTCTCTATCTAAAATTTGGACGTTAACAACAATTCCACCTTCACCGTGTGGTACTCTTAATGAAGTATCTCTTACCTCACGTGCCTTTTCTCCAAAAATCGCCCTTAAAAGTCTTTCTTCCGAAGTTAACTCAGTTTCTCCTTTTGGAGCAATTTTACCAACTAAAATATCGTTAGGACCTACTTCTGCACCAATAACAACAATTCCATCTTCAGCTAAGTTTGAAAGTTCGGTTTCGGAAACATTTGGAATATCTCTTGTTAATTCTTCCGGCCCTAATTTTGTATCAACAACATCAGCTTCATGTTCTTCAATGTGAATAGACGTAAGACAATCATCCTTAACTAATCTATCTGAAATCAAAATCGCATCTTCAAAACCATAACCACCGTAAGAGGTATAAGCAACAACTAAATTTCTACCCAATGCTAATTCTGCATTATCAGCTGCAGGACCATCGGCTAAAAGATCTCCGACTTTCACTTTTTCTCCTGGCTTTACGACAGCTTTTTGGTTGTAACATGTTGAATGAGCTGTCCTTCTGAACTTAGTTAGATGATAAACTTCTTTTTTACCTTCATCTATAATTTCAATATCTTCATGAGATTTGTCATTAGTCTTTTTATCAAGTTTTATTTCAATTCTTTCGCTATCAACATAATCAACTTTTCCTGAATGGGCTGCTCTTATTACTCTCCCCATTGCTTGAGCAATTTCTTTTTCCATACCAGTTCCAACAATCGGAGATTCAGGGTTAACCAGAGGAACAGCTTGGCACTGCATATTTGACCCCATTAAAGCACGATTTCCTTCATCGTTTGCAAGAAAAGGAATAAGTGAAGCTGAAGTACCCACAACTTGCTTCGGACTAACGTCAATATAATTAACTAATTCTGAAGGGCCTTCAATAAAAGTACCTTTATATCTTAAAGGTACTCTTTCAGATTTAATAAATCCTTTTTCATCAATTGCTACTCTTGAATGAGTAATGTGATTTTCTTCCTCATCATCAGCAGTTAAATAAACAACTTCATCAGTTACTTTAGCTAGAATTTTGTTTCCTTTTTTAATTTTTTCAACCTTTCTATAAGGAGTTTCAATAAAACCAAACTCATTGACTTTTGCATATAAAGCTAAATAAGTTACCAAACCGATGTTTGGACCTTCAGGAGATCTGACCGGGTCAATTTTTCCATATTGTGAAGAACCTACATCACGAATCGAAAAAGATGCTCTATCACGATTAATTCCACCTGGTCCTAAAACAGAAACACGTCTTAAATTATCAATTTCAGAAAGTGGATTTGTGTCATCAAGAATTGTCGATAATTGATTTGAACGGAAAAATTCATTTAAAGATGCGATAAGAGGTCTGGCATTTATAAGATTTGCTGGTAAAGGTCTATCATCTGGCGAAATAAGACTCATCTTTTCTTTTACTGACCTTTCTAGTCTTAAAAGTCCAACTCTAAAAGCATTTGTTGCAACTAATTCTCCAACCCTTCTTAATCTTCTATTTGACAAATGATCAATATCATCAACCCTACCAATACCATTTTGAAGTCCAACTAAATATTGAAGAGCTCCAACTATATCTTGTCTGGTTAATACCCAAGTTGATTTGTCATTAGGTAAACCCAATCCTAATCTTTTGTTTATTTTATACCTACCGACTTTACCCAAATCATATCTTCTGTTTTCAAAAAACATTGTTTGAAATAAAGTTTCAGCATTTTCCAAAACTGCTGGTTCACCTGGTCTTAACTTTCTATATATTTCCAAAAGAGCTTCTTCTCTTGATTTTGTTGAATCTTTCTCTAAAGTGGCTTGAATATATTTATGTTGCGGATCTTTATCTATTTCTTTAAAGAGTTTTAGTATTTCTTCATCAAATTCAATACCCATTGCTCTTAAAATAATAGTTCCAATTATTTTTCTTTTTCTGTCAATTCTCGCAGCAATAACATCATTTTTTGCAACCTCAAACTCTAACCACGTACCATGAAGTGGTCTTACTTCCGCACCATAAAGCATCCTTCCACTTGAAGCATCTAAATTTCCGTTAAAATATACTCCTGGACTTCTAACTATTTGGTTTATAACTGCTCTTTCAATACCGTTTACAATAAAAGTTCCTCTGGATGTCATCTGAGGAAGATCTCCCAAAAATACCTCTTGCTCAATTTCTTTACCAGTTCTTTTATTGATTAACTTAACGATAATTTTTAAAGAAGAAGAATAAGTAAGACCTTTTTCCTGCGCTAAATTTGGAGAAATTGTTGGTTCTTCTAAACTATGTTCTCCTAAAATCAACTGCCAGTTTTTTCCTGTAAAATCCTCAATTGGAGAAATCTCTTTTAATTCTGAAGCTATTCCCTCTGTTAAGAACCATTCCCAGGATTCTTTTTGAACCAAAGATAAGTCTAATTTAGGTAAGTTCTTTTCTTCAATTCCGAAATTTTTTCTTTTGTTACTTGCGGTCATTGTTGAAAACAGAAAATCCCCGCAAACTAAGCGGGAAACCAGCGTAACTAAAGTACGCCTAACATGGGATTATATAGATAAAAAAGAATATGTCAATAACTATTTAGGTTTAAATTACCTTAAATAATTTGTAATATTGGCATTATGTTCTTCAATTGTCTTAGCATAATGAATTTCTCCTTTTGTATCATGTAAGTAAAACCAATAAGAAGATGTTTCTGGATAAACTGCCGAATTAATAGAAGAAATTCCGGGATTTGAAATAGGTTGAGGAGGTAACCCAACATTTTTATAGGTATTAAAAGCAGAATTAATCTGAATATCATCTTTTGTTAAATTTGGCCACCAATCACAATCTTCAGAATTTTGGAGGCAATTTTTACTAGAAACAGCATACTGAACTGCTGCATCTATCTGTAAAGGCCAATCTTCCTGCAACCTCTTATAAATAATTCCGGCAACTAACGGTTTTTCAGAATCGTTACGTGTTTCTCTTTCAATTAATGAAGCTACTGTAATAACTTCTGCCAAAGAATAAGATGATTTATTAATCTCTGATAATAATTTTTCATCAACTTTTTTTTCAAAAGTTTGAGTTAACTTATTAACAACAGCCGAAGCACTAGCCATTTGAGGAAAAAGATAAGTATCAGGAAATAAAAAACCTTCTTTGTCTTCAGTTAAGTTGATAAATTCTTCCTTAAAATTTTCAGAATCCTGGGGGTTTTTCCCTAAAGATTTAGTAAATATCTCAGCAATTTCTTCCCTTCTTAATCCTTCAGGAATTGTAACCCAAATTTCTTCAGGACCTTTGATAAACTGATCAACTATTTTAAAAATATTCCAACCTGTAGAAAGTCTATATTCACCTGCCTGAATTTTTTGTTGTTTACCTGTAAATTGAACGTAAAACTTAAAAGCTAAAGAACTTTTAATAAAACCTTCTTCTTGTAATTTTTTTCCAATAAGTGAAACAGGTGACCCTTTTTTAATAACAAATGTTTTTAATGATTGGCCATCTGAAATAGGTTTAGTAGTTATACTCCACCAAATAAAAAGACTGAATAAAAAAATAAAAAGAACTGGTAAAAAAAAGATTGCTTTTTTCATTTTTGAAAAATGAGTTCTATACTTCTTCAAGAAGCGCTCTGCGATATTTTTTTGTTTTGGGGTCATAAATAAAAATTCTCCCACAAGAACAGGTTATTTTTTCTGTTGAGTTACTACTTCTTTTTTCTTTCTTAGCAATCTTAAGTTCTTTTCCACAACCAACACATCTCCCTTGAGATAAAAGCCATGCTTGTATTGGTGATATTACATTTTTAAACATTTTTTTCTATATACCATTGTAACATAACTGTAGCTGCATACGCATCTTCAAATAATTTCCTTTTTGATCTTTTAATACCTGCTTCAATCGAATATTCCTGAGCTTTTTTAGTACTTAACGTTTCATCTACAAATTCCAGATCAATATCTTTCTTTACTAATAGTTTTTTACCAAAATTTCTCGAATTTTCTGCACTTTTACCCTCAGATACTCCTACTATTACTTTCTCTATATCTAGAGATTTTATAATTTCCAGAATTTTCTCTATTACTTCATTTTCAGATTGATATTTTAAAACACAATATGGTTCAACAATTATTGTTTCTGCATAAGCAATCCCAATTTTTCTTTGACCATAATCTATTGCTAATATTTTCATATTAATTGAATGGAATTATTTTTGCTCTAACTACTAATCTTCTCGGCATTCTTGGATCTCCCGGAGGAACACAAGTTACTAAAGTTAGATAGGAATCAGATGCTTCTTGTTCGATAATTTGAATGTCTTCAGGATACACTTCAAACATACTGACAACTGAATATTTAAACTCAATTTGATCAAAATTAATTTCAATAATATCTCCTTCTTCCAAAGTAGGAAGTTTAGAAAAAATTGTTTTATAGTCCGAAGGATTGTAAAAAATCGGCAATACTGAATGACCAAAAATTACAGAATTGCCAATTTTTCCTGGCATTGCTGTACCTGGAAAATGAATCAGACTCTTTTTTAAATCTTGGCCACCAATAGTAACAGTTGCATTCCTAATATTTAAAGCTGAAATTGAAAGTGTATAACTAACATTTTGAGTATTGTTATATGGATATTCTTTTCCTTCAAGCCAGTTTTCCATCTGTGTTGTGTCTTTAAATTCCCAACCCAAAACACCACCTAAAGTTGTTTTAACTGGACTAATGAGTACAGGATATTTTTGTCTTGATATAACTTCATATTTAATAATTGGTATCAAAATTCCGAAAATAAGTATCAAACCAGATAGAGCAAAAATTATTGCTGAAAGCCTAAATATGTATTTTTTATCCATAATCAACCCAAATATACTACATAATTATCGTTCTGTGGTAAGATCAACGTTAATATTTTTTGAAAGATGAGGAAGTGTATTCAGTTTACCTGGTAATACTGGAATAAACTTAATTTCAGCTCGAGAAAAACCAGAAACAGTTTCTAAATATTTTTCAACAATATTTTTACTTTTACCTTTAATTTTTTCTTTTATTTCATTTACCTCTATTTGAGGAAGTAAATTTACTTCGATAAAAACATCAAAAAGATAATTTTCATCATCAGCGTCCTGCAAATCAAACCGTACTTTGACCTGATCATTTCGTAAAACATACCCTGACGGTATCTGGTCTTTTAAAGAAGCATTAATAAAATCAAAAAAATCTTTTTCATTAACAGCTACTCCTTTCAAATTTATACTTAAATCGAGCTTAAGATTAGTTGCTTCATCTCCAATTTTATTGCTAAATACTTTTGAGGAATCTGTAGCAATAAGTGATTCCTCGATAAAATAAAGGCTATTTTCAAGATCATTTTTAATATTATTTTTAGCTTTTTCTAATAATTCTTCATTTAATTCTTCTAAAACATCTTTTTGATCTTCTTCAGATACAGCTGAAATTTGTCTACTCGAACCTCCAGAAAAATCTGATGATGCAACTGCATCAACATCAGATTTCGGATAATTTGAAACTTTAAAAACTTCATCTTTTGCAAGATTATAATCTGCACCAATACTATCTGCTGTAATATCTATATTCACTTCTCCTGGTAAACTAGGAGATACTGCTGCAGATACAGATGCAGAATTGTCGATAGTAAATTGTAAGTTTCCAGTTGATAACAATATCGTTCCTGCAGAAAGTCTAATTGAGTTTGAAGTACCATTTTGAATTTTTACATTCCCTTTCGCTTTTTCTCCGATAGTCTTAATTCCTGTTGTAGATTTAGTTTTTTCTCCCTCCTCATCAACTTCAACTATTTTACCTGAAAGAATCCCTCCTGAAATATTTTGGCTGTTACCAGTTGTATCTAATACAAGCTCAATTTTATCTTCAAGTTTTTTAGGAGAAACATAAATTGTTACTACAGCTTTTGGCAATAACCACCATAATAAAAATCCAATTATTAAAACAATAAAAAAAATTACGCCACTTAAAAGAAAAATTCTTTTATTACCACCATTTTTAGTTTTTTCTCTTGACCTCTTCTTGAAAAAACTTATAACACCCATAAATGTCCTTTTTACTACTCCAGAAAGGTTACTTTTCTTTTTGAGAGGTTGTTGAATTTCGTTTTTTAATTGTTGCCCAGTATTCAAATTCTCTTCTTTCTGAATCTCTTTATTTCCTTTTTGAATATCTTCTCCAATCACAAAACCTAAATCTTCTGGCTTTACAGATTCATCTGGCACTAAAACATTTTCAACATCAGGAGATTCCTCTTTATTATTTTCGTTCAAACTCTCAATCGTACTAATATTTGATATTTCTGATGCTCCTGCTAAAGCTGTCGCTGTTATTTTTCTTTCAGGACTAATTATTTCAATTTTAGGAGTATGTAGAAACTTTATTTTTTCTCCAGATTCCCAATCATAAGAAAGTAAATTTTGTTTAATTTCTTCTAATTCACCCTCCTTACCATCATAAATTAAAAATCTTGATGGGTATGAATCGTTTAATCCAAATCTAGTTAATCCCTCAATAACGTCGTCTGGGATTGAAACACTTCTTGCGACAATTGTTGTTCCAACTAGATTGCCAAGTTTAAAAAGACTTATTTCAATATTCTCTTCTCTTGCTGCGACTACCACTGCCGATAAAGGTGATCCTTCTTCGGATTTTGAAAGATGTGCTATTGCTTCTGATAAAACAACAAATCCTGAAGGTTCTAAAGATAATTCTCCACAAATTGTTTTTATTTTTTCAATATATTCTTCTTTTATTTCTCCATTTTCAACCCATTTACTACTTACGCCAAAAACAGTTTTAGAAGGTTCATTGATATCATTTGGAAAATTCTGAATAGCAGAAGACAAAGTAGCATCACACGCACTTATTAATTCTTCATCATTAGTCCAAGAAACAGGGTTACTAATGGATAACACTTGAGCTTTTTCCTGCTTAATAGTCCAAATTGCAGCCTGAATTAGTCCGGGTTCTAATACTATAGCCCAGAAAAAATCTTGGTTTATTTTTTCTTTTGAAAAGAAGTCTTTAAGGTCCATTTTAGGGCAGTTTATTTGTTGGTTGCATATATTCTGATAATTTCAGCACCAACTTTTTCTTGCTTAATAATTTTAACACGACCAATATTTTTTGTTGAAGTAACATGAGGTCCACCACAAACTTCTTTCGAATACCAATTACCTTTAGAATCACCAATTGTATATACTTTTACTTCTTCTCCATATTTTTCTCCAAAAAAAGCTAGTGCCCCTTCATTTTTTGCCTCAATCAAACTTTTAGTCTCAAACGAAACTAGTAAATTTTTCTCTATTTGTTCATTTACTAATTTTTCAACTTTATTTATTTCTTCATCAGTTAGTTTTTTGTTATAAGAAAAATCAAATCGAAGCCTTTCTGATGTTATATTTGAACCTTTTTGTTGAACATGTTCTCCTAAAATAATCCTTAATGCTTTATGCAATAAATGTGTCGCAGTATGAAGTTTCGTAACATCTTCACTCGCATCAGACAAACCACCTTTAAACATTCCAGCAGAAGCGCTTCGGGAAAGATTTTTATGTTTTTCAAATTCATCTTCAAAAACTTTTTTATCTATCTTTTGTCCTTTTTCTTCAGCAATTTCCTCAGTTAATTCCAATGGAAAACCATGAGTTTCATAGAGATAAAATGCTTTTTTTCCATCAATATTTTTGATTTTTTCAATTTCTTTGAGACCTTTTTTTAGCGAGAGAGTGAATTTATTCTCTTCTTGAAATAATGTATCTAATATTTCTTTTTTCTTCTCCAAAAGATCGGGATATCTTCCTTTGTATGTGGAAATAACAGACTCACAAATTTCTGACAAGAATGGTTTATTAATGCCTAAAACTTTACCAAATCTAATTGCTCTTCTTATAAGTCTTCTTAAAACATAACCTTGAAGCTTGTTGGAGGGTGTAACTCCTTCACCTATAACAAAAGTTGAAGCGCGGGTATGATCCGCGATTATTCTAAAAGCTTTTAGATTATCCTTATATTTTTTCTGGGAAATCTCTTCAATACTATTAATAATTTCTCCCCATAAATCTTTTACTAAATAGTTATCACTTAAGTCATTTAATACTGCTGTAGTTCTATCTACCCCCATTCCTGTATCTACATTCTTTTGTTTTAAAACCTCATATTTTCCATCTTTTTCCTTGTTATACTCCATAAAAACGTTATTCCATATTTCTATAAATCTCCCACAATTATCACCTGGTTTACAATTAGGACTGCAAGATTTATTGGTTACCTCATAGAAAATTTCTGTATCAGGACCACAAGGTCCAGTTACACCCGCTGGACCCCACCAATTGTCTTCTTTTGGTAGAAAAACTATTCTTTCTTTCAAAATACCTAAACTTTGCCAAATTTCAGATGATTCTATATCTCGAGGCGCATTTTTATCTCCCTCAAAACAAGTAATCCAAAGTTTTTCTTTTTTTATTCCAAGCTCTTTTACCAAAAATTCATAAGACCAAGTAATGGAATCCTTTTTCCAATAGTTTCCCAAACTCCAATTACCAAGCATTTCGAAAAAAGTTTGATGTATATTATCTCCAACTTCATCAATATCATTAGTCCTTAAACAAACTTGGTTATTTGTTAATCTTTTTCCACCCGGATGAGATTCACCCAAAAGGAATGGTACTAAAGGATGCATTCCAGCAGTAGTAAATAAAACTGTTGGATCATTTTCTGGAACTAGAGGAGCAGAAGGAATTATCGTATGTCCTTTCTCTTTGAAAAAATTCAAATATTTTTCAATTAAATCTTTTGATGTCATGGCTAAATTATATCCTCAAGTTACCTATATTATCCAGCGAAGAAAAAAGAAGCTATCCTTGACCCTTTGTTTCCATTTTTTTATTCTTTCCAAACATCTCCAATACTCCCGTTAATTTTTCAGGTCTAATAAGACCTCCACCTAAAATTGCATCTTCTAAAATTGAATTGAGTCTTTTAACTGCTTTCCTTAAATCAATAATTACCAGAAACACTTGAATACCTACAATTCCCAACAGAACAGTAAGAGTTATTACAACTACTATTAAAAGCGTTTGAACATTATCCATATTAAAATTCAGCTTTTATATTACGATAAATTATAGTTTCTTTTCCAGACCTAGCAACTGCTCTAATGATAATTTCATTTGTCTCTTTGGTTATTTGAATTTCAACTTCAAAATCCCCATCACTCGAAGTTAAAACAGGCTGATTATTAACTGTTATTACAGCATCACTATCAGTTTTTCCAAAAACTTTAACCTTGTGATCTTTTATAATTTGATTTTCTTCTGGGAGTTCCACTACTAAATCTGGTGAACTCACGAATTTTTTATATTGAAAAAGTAAGTACGATACTACCAATAAAAAAGTAAATATAAATCCAAGCCAAAAGGTAAGCTTTGGAGACCAACTAAACTTATCTGCCACATCTGGTTTTGGATTTATTTGATCCTGCTTTTTGAGAGAATAATCTCTTTTTAGGAAAGCAACTGCTTTTCTTTCATCTATCTCTAAATATTGAGAAAGACTTTTTACAAAACCTAAAACTGTAGAATATTCTGGCAATTTTTCCCATCGACAATTTTCAATATTATCAATAAATTCCTTTTTTATTTTTGTTAACTCTTCAACTTTCTTAAGAGAATACTTTTTGGACAATCTCTCCTTTTTTAAAATTTCACCAACAGTATTCATATTAATTAATCAAATTTAAGTTCCTTTTATTTTTTGTGAAGCAGAGAAAAACTCTTCTGCGTTTTGAATAAGTACTTCTCTTGGTTTAGACCCATCTTGAGGACCAACCACTCCTGCTGCTTCAAGCTGATCTATAAGTCTAGCTGCTCTTGCATAACCAATGGAAAGTCTCCTTTGTAAAAGTGATGCAGAAGCTCTTTCATACTGACAAATTTCTTTGACTGCATTATTAAATAATTCATCTACATCTCCATCAATTCCGGGAACAGGTGCAACACCTGATTTAGTCATTTTAGTAACCTCTTCGGTATATTGGACTGGTATTCCTTGATTTTTCAAAAAGCTAACAAGTTCCGAAATATCTCTGTCAGAAACAAAAGCACCTTGAATACGGATTGGTTTTGCCTGTTCTGGAGGAAGATAAAGCATATCTCCCTTTCCTAATAATTTTTCTGCTCCTTGAGTATCTAAAATTACACGAGAATCAACTTGTGATGAAACTGCAAAAGCTATTCTACAAGGAATATTAGCTTTAATTAAACCAGTAATGACATCAACTGATGGTCTTTGTGTGGCAAGTACCATATGAATTCCTGTTGCTCGACTCATTTGTGCAATTCTTGTTATCGCATCCTCAACTTCAACAGGAGAAAAAAGCATAATATCAGCAAGTTCATCAATAAAAAGAATTATGTAAGGAAGTGCCTGAAAACCACTCATCTCGTTATAACTATCAATATTTCTTGCCCCAGCCTGAGCAAATAATTTATAACGTCTATCCATTTCAGACATTAACCATCTTAATGCTGAAATTACCTTCTCTGGTTCTACAATTACAGGAGTCAAAAGATGTGGTATTCCATTATATGAAGTAAGCTCTACTCTTTTTGGGTCAACTAAAATAAGTTTAACTTCAGAGGGAGATGCCCTAAAAAGAATTGACCCTAAAAAAGAATTAACACAAACAGATTTTCCAGAACCAGTTTGCCCTGCTATTAAAACATGAGGCATTTTCCCAATATCTGCAATTAAAGCTTTACCAGAAACATCAAGTCCTAAAGAAACTGCCAGTTTAGAATGGTTTTCTTTCATGGTATCGGATTCCATCATTTTTCTTAGAGGAACAAATTCTGCAGACCTATTGGGGAGTTCAATTCCTACCAATGATCTACCTGGAATTGGAGCTTCAATTCTTATTGTTCCAGTTGGAGCAGCAAGTGCTAAAGCTAAATCTCTTTCCAATGCAGTTATTTTGGACAACTTTGTACCCAAAGCAACTTCTATAGCATATTGCGTTACAGCAGGTCCTAAATTAACTTCAACTACCCTAGCTGTAATTCCAAAACTTTCAAGAGTTTTTTCGATACTTGAAGCATTACCTTTAATATCTCCTCTCTCAGCCTTACCAGCCTGGGTATCATTTAAAATAGAAAGTGGTGGGTATTTCCAAACTTTATTTTCACCCGGGACATTACTTACAAGCTTTTGTTCTAATGTATCTGTAGCAACTTTTGGCTTACTTTGTAGAGCATTAGAAGAAACATTTGTATACGATTGTCCACCTGATACTTTCATTTCTTTTTTACCAACTCCTTGAGAAAATTTTTTGTCTCCTTTTATATAAAAAAATAATTGCTGGAACAATTTTTTCAAAATTTTTATTACTTGATCAAAGGAAGTATTAAAAAGTATTATTAAACCTGTTATTGAAGTTCCGATTAAAATAATAAAAGCGCCAAATGGTGTTACCAAAATTGAAATTCCATCCCAAGAAGCTTTTCCAATTAAACCTGCTTTTCCTAAAGAAGACAAAGAAATAAAAAATAGCAAACTTCCTACAACAACATTAGGTTGACTTAAAGGAAGTTTAATTTTTGAAAGCATAAAGGCGAATGAAAGAAAAATAAAAGGAAGAAAAATTGTTGCCCAAGAAAAATTTAACACTAGAAAATCATTGAGCTTACTTAAAATTAAACCTTGTCTAGCGAATGAAATTAAAACTAAAGCTGCGAAACCAAAAAAAATCGTTTGGGTAATTGAATAAACAGTAGCTTTTTTTAATCTTAAATTAAATTTTCTTTTTACTGACTTTCTTTTCTTAGGCATAATCAACTTTATTTATTATAACCAAGAGGTATATTTCTTTAAAGTAACTTAAACTTCAACTACAACAGGAAGAATCATCGGTCTTCTCCCTATCTCTTCAAAGAAATATTTTTCTAAAAAGGCTGTTGATATTTCTCTTAACATCTTTGCATCGACTTTATTTCTTTTTTCAACTTTTTGTCTTAATATTTTTGCTGCTCTTCCTAAAAACTCTTTCCCTTGTTTTTCAAAAACAAATCCTCTACTTATTATTTCTGGATTATCAATTAATTTTCCTTCATATTTATCAAGCTGTAGTAATACTATTGCTATTCCTTCTTTTGCCAAAACTTGTCTGTCTCTCAAAACGACTTTTCCGACATCTCCAATTCCAAGTCCATCAACTAAAATATTTTTAATGTGTACTTTACCTACAATTTTTGCATTACCTTGACTAAACTCAACAATTTCTCCTGCGCCCAAACCAAATACATTCTGTTCCAAATAACCCATACTCTGGGCAATTAAGCTGTAAGAATGCATATGTCTTATTGTTCCACCAACAGGTATAAGATACTTTGGTCTTATTAATGAAAAAAGCATTTCAATATCTTTTTGACTTCCATGACCCGAAACATGAAGATCCTCTTGCATATCATAGTAATGAACTTCGACATTTTTTTCGATTAATTTATCCACTAGAGAATCAACATTTGTTTTTGATCCTGGTGGTGCAGGGTCAGACGAAAAAACGACGACATCATTTTCAGTCACACTTAAATAATCATGTTCCCCTAAAGCCACTCTATATAAAGCACTTCCTGGTTGGCCATAACTTCCCGAAATAATATACATTATTTGATTTTCCGGAATTTTGTTTGATTGCTTGACAGTAATAACAAGGTTATCTGGATAAGAAAGATAACCCAATTCCTTCGCAATTTCAGCTTTCCTTTCTATTGACCTACCTATAAAAACAACCTTTCTTCCCAATTTAGATGCAACATTTAAAGCCTGCTTCATTCTTGAAATATTTGAGGAAATTGTTGTGAAATATACTTTGTTTTTTGCATTTCTCACAATTTCTTCTATCCTTTTTTCAATTTCTCTTTCACTTTCTGTATATCCTGGGTTAGTAGAACCTACAGAATCTGAAACTAAAGCTAGGGGTTTTTCTGATGAAAGAAAAGCAACCTTCGAAACATCAAAAGGTCTACCGTCTACCGGAGTCCAATCAAATTTGTAATCTGGAACATGGAAAATTCTTCCTTCTGGCGTATCTATTGCGAAACCAACTCCATCAGGAACAGAATGAGAAGTTCTAAAAGGAGTTACTTTAAACACTCCAAAACTTAATACATCCTTTTCTGGATCAAAAACATTCACTTTTTTACCTCTAATTTTATAGTCTTCAAATTTATCTTCTATAAAACCAGCGACAAGTCTGGTTGCATAAATAGGGGCATTAATTTTTTCTGGTAAAAAAGGAAGTGCTCCAAAGTGATCTTCATGCCCATGGGAGATTAATATTGCTCTGATCTTATGAGAATTTTCCTCTAGATAACTAAAATCTGGAATCACTAAATCTACTCCATACATATCCGATTCTGGAAAACCAACACCACAATCAACAACGATTATGTCGTTTCCGAATTCGTAAACATACAAATTTTCAGTAACGTTTGTTGTACCCGAAAGGGCAATAAATTTAAGTTTATTCATATTTATATTAAAGACATTTGATCAATAACTACCTCCGATTTTACTTTTTTTAATACCTCAGGAATAGTTAAAAAATCATTTTTGATCATATTCATTACATTTCCATTTCTTAAAGCAGCTGCTGGATGATACATAGGAATAACTAATATATCCTTATCTTTCCATTTTATATTGAAGAGTCTCCCATGAACAGAACTAATAAACACATTTGGAATAAATTTTGCCATAGAAAATCTTCCTAAAGTCACAATTAATTTTGGTTCTATAGTTCCAATTATTTCATCAATATATGGCATAAAAGCACTAATTTCTTCAGGCAGGGGATCTCTATTATTGGGAGGCCTAAAACAAACAACGTTTGTAATAAATACGTCTTCCCTTTCAAGTTTTATTGATTGAAGTAAACGATTTAATAGACTTCCTGCATTTCCAACAAATGGTCTTGCTTTCTGATCCTCCCAGTAACCTGGTCCTTCGCCAAGAAAAAATATCTCTGCATTAGGATTTCCTTCACCAAAAACTAAATTAGTTGAACCTTTTCTTAAAGGCAAAGATAAGTCCTCTTGCATTTTCTTTTTTATTTGATCAAGTTTTTCTGTTTTATTCATTTACTGGGGTAGAAACTCTTTAATATTTTGTGAAGTTATATTAAATGTTTTTCCTTTCCCTTCTATTATTGAGTGTGCTACTTTTCTAACTATTCCATCAATCGTTCTTTCTAAAGTTCTTATTCCTGCATCATAACCTAGTGGTCTTACAACATTGGCCCATACATCATCTGAAATTATGATTGATCCTTCCGGAATTCCTGCGGATTTTAGAGCCGAAGGTAAAATATACTTCTGCCCAATGACTATTTTTTCCATATCTGTATAGGAGGGCATCACAATAGGTTCAATTCTATCCAATACTGCAGTTGAAATGTTGGTAGTATTATTTGCCGTTGCGATAAAAAGTACGTTAGATAAATTAACAGGATAATCAATATAATGATCAACAAAATTGTGGTTTTGCTCTGGATCCAGAAGCTCAACTAAAACACCCATTATCGACGCTCTTCCTTCATCTGTTACTCTATCAATTTCGTCAAGCAATATAACAGGATTAATGCTTTGTGTATTTCTTAGAGCTTTAACTATTTTTCCAGGTTCCGCTTCAGCGTGCATTTTCGATTGACCTCTTAAATCTAATGGATCTCCCATTCCCCCAAAAGGAATCCTTGAAAATTGTCTTCCTAAAGCTTCTGCAATTGAATAAGCAATTGTTGTTTTTCCAGTACCAACTAAACCTACAAAACAAAGAATTGGCGCTCTATAGATATCTTCTATCTCACCTTTTTCTTGTTTTAATTTCATAACAGACATATATTCTAAAATTCTATTTTTAATTTCATTTAATCCGTAATGATGACTATCTAATACCTTTTTTGCATTTTCCAAATCTAGATTATCTTGAGTCTTTTTACCCCAAGGAATTCCTAATACCCATTCAATATATTTATTTATCCTGTCGTATTCTGGTAAAAAAGATTGTGAATCAGTAAGTTTGGTTAATTGAGAAAGTCTAACTAATATTCTTTCCGAAAGTTTTTCGGGAATTGTTGAATCCTTAACTTGTTTAACTAAATTATCAATCTCTGATAGAGCAGTTATTGCCATAATATATACTTACCTTAAATTTATCACGCAAGAATTATCTTGAGAAGCCCTTCTTGTTTCCTAAAAACCTACTTGTTGGAAAATGTGGACCTGAAGATTTTGTTCTATCTGAAAATCTTTTACCATTATTTCGATCATTAAACCTTCTAACTGGTTGGGTTTTTTCTTTATCTTTTGAAGGATCCAAAAGCATAGACAAATTAATTCTTCCTAAATTATCGACCTCTTTCACTCTAACCTCTACTTTATCTCCAATTTTTACCACATCTTCTGGATTTTTTACAAAACCTTCACTCATATCGGAAATATGGACTAATCCATCTTTACCAGGTAGAATTTCAACAAAAGCACCAAATGGTTGGATTCTTTTTACCTCTCCTGTATATATTTCCCCACTTTTTACTTCTTTTACTAAAGCTTCCACTTCACTAACTGCTTTATTAACAGCTTCGGCATCTATACCTGAAATGTTTACCGATCCATCATTATTAACTTCAACTTGTGCACCTGTTTCTGCAATTATTCTTTTTATTGTTTTTCCACCTGGCCCAATTACTTCACCGATTTTTTCAACAGGAACTTTTACAACTTGAATCTTAGGAGCAAAAGTTGATACTCTTTCTCTAGGAGTTTTTATAGTTTTAAGCATAACATCTAAAATGTGAGCTCTACCTTTTTTAGCTTGTTTTAAAGCTTCTTCTAATATTTCTATTGAAAGATTCAAAGTTTTTACATCAAGTTGAATTGCAGTTACTCCATCTTTTGTTCCTGTAACCTTAAAATCCATATCTCCCATAAAATCTTCAAGTCCCATTATGTCGGACATAACTACAAATTTTTTGTCGTTTTCAATAATAAGTCCCATTGCAATTCCTGAAACTGGAGAAGTAATTGGAACACCTGCATCCATTAAAGATAAAGTAGATCCACATGTTGATGCCATTGAAGTTGAACCATTTGAACTCATTACTTCTGAAACTAGTCTTATTGCATAAGGAAAAACTTCTTCTGAAGGAATAACTGGTTCAAGGGCTCTCTCAGCAAGTGCACCGTGACCTATTTCGCGTCTTGATGGAGAACCAATTCTTCCAACTTCACCCGATGCAAAAGGTGGCATTGAATAATGATGTATATATCTTTTTGTTTCTTCCCCTTCTGCTGTTTCAATTAATTGACTTAATGATGGAGCGCCTAATGTTGCTACATTTAATACTTGTGTTTGTCCTCTTTTGAAAATTGCACTTCCATGAGTTCTCGGCAAAACTCCAACTTCACAAGTAATTTGTCTAATCTCGTCTAATTTTCTTCCATCTGGTCTTTTTCCAGAAAGAATATCTTTTCTAACTTTTTCTTTTAATATCTTTTCGAGAGTATCACCTGCAATTTTTTGTTCTTTTTCATCAAATTCAGCCATAACTGCTTTTTTAACTTCCCAAATACTCTGTCCACCTTCCAATTCAACAAATGACTTAACCAAATCATCTAATCTGTCATTTGTTAGTTTCTTTACTTTCTTTTTAATATCTTCTGTAATTAAATCTTCTGGAACAGCTAGTTTTTTGTTACCAACTTCTTTAGTAAAATCTTCAATAAAAGAAATCACCTTCTTACTTTCTTCTTGAGCAAATTTAATTCCTTCTAGTATCTTCTCTTCAGGAACTTCTTTTGCTCCTGCTTCGAGCATAACTATCGCTTTTTTAGAACTGGAAACAATTAAATCCATATCTGAATAAATCATTTCTGAAACTAAAGGATTAATAAAATAAGAATTATCTTTCATTCCTACTTTTAGTATTGAAACTGGCCCATCCCAAGGAATTGGAGATGAAGATAATGCGGCAGAAACTGCGATAGCAGAAGGTATTGTTGGGTCATTTTCCAAATCAACCGACAATACTGTTACGATAACTTGAACATCTTTTTTGTAAGTTTTTGGAAATAAAGGTCTTATAGATCTATCAATAAGTCTTGCTGACAATATTTCGTCATCAGTTGGTCTTCCTTCTCTTTTTACCCAACGGCTTCCTTTAATTCTTCCGCCAGCATATAACCTTTCTTGATAATCAACAGTTAAAGGAAAATAATCCAACACTGTATCGTTTTCAGAAGCAACCACCGTCGCTAAAACTACAGTATCGCCATATCTTGCCAATACCGCAGATGAGGCTTGCTCCGCTAAAGTTCCTGTAGTTAAAGTTAAATTTCTTCCCCCTAAGTCAATCGTTTTTTCAATCTTTTTCATTAATTTATTTGTCTAATTTTAAATCTTTAATGAGGTTTTTGTAGCGTTCCTCATCTCGCTTTTGAAGATAAGATAATAATCTTCTTCTCTTAGCCACCATACTTAAAAGTCCCCTTCTTGAATGAACATCTTTTTTATGTTCTTTTAAATGAGAAGCTAATTTGTCAATTTGCATTGAAAGAAGTGCTATTTGTACTTCTGGAGAACCAGTATCACCTTTTTCTCTTGCAAATTTCTTAATAATTTCTTGTTTTTCTTCTTTTACTAATGCCATAAGTGTCTTTTTTGTCCTGATTATCAGGAAAACAAAGTAATCGGTATAATCCGAAAACCTTGTTTACATCTTAGGAAGGTATAATATCACAGCTAGAAAGAAAATACAAAAGCCAATTTTAACTTACTGTATTACCTTTGTAGATTTTTGGGGTCAACCAATCTCTTGGAGTTTTTTCTTCTTTAACTTGTTTTTCCTCTAATAAAACACCACTTTTGTAAGGTTTTTGTGGAACAGAACCAGGAGGATAATTTCCCTTCATTTCTTCTTTTTCAATAATAATTCTTCTACCTCCAGATTTCATTAGGTCTGCAATTTTTTGAAAAGTATCTGCTGTTACCTCAGGTCCTTTAAAATCTTTACTTGCTTCTTCAATGCCTGCAATTAAATTTGTTGCTATATCTGGATCTAGATATAGGTTTCCTTCTTCAATAAGTGAAGTTACTATCTCAGAAACTGAAGATGACATCCTTACAAAAGAGATAAGTCCGTTATATTCAATATCTTTTGTCCCAATATGAATAATTCTTGAACTAGAAAAATCCTTACTGGTAACCATTGGAAAATGAGAAATATTTCCTCCCCCTACTAAAATCAGAGTATCCGCCGATACTCCTGAGTTATAAACCTCAATATTCTCTTTTTTAGGTGAAACAAAACCAGATTTGGGAATAACAGTTAACCTAAATTCCCCATTTTCAATATCATAACTTACTCTTTCAATATTGCTTGCATCAAAATTTGGAAACTTTATGGTTAAGTTTTTACTACCAAGTTCAGTTGTAATTTTATCAACCGCGATCAGACGATTAAATTCAACAATCATTTCTGATGGACAAGAAATATTCACTTCTTTTTGTTTACTTAAAGATAAAAAAAGAGAAAGACCAGCAGCAACTTGATCAAAATATGGCTTAGTTGGCAGAAGAATTAAAATTGAATTTGCGGATTCAATAACTGAATGAAAAGAATTTTCCATTTTTACTTTGCGACCGATACTAACATATCACCTTTAGTAAAATCAAGCTGGGGAGTAAATAGTATTCCAAATTCTTCTCCTTGATTAACTTCAACTATTTCTTGTTTTTGTTTTTTAAGAGATATTGCTTTTACCTTTCCCAACTCAATTTCTTTTCTCATAATCTTAAGTTTACTATCTTTATTTATTTTCCCTTGTAAAACTTTACAACCTGCAATTTTTTTATTATTAAAAGGAAAAATATTAATAATTTCTGCTTTCCCAATAATTTCTATCTTTGTATTTTTAACCATCTTTTCCAAAGTTTGAAACAATTCGTATATCACTTTAAACGAATGAATCATTACCCCTTCTGCTTCAGCAAGTTTTATAACTGAACTTGAAATTTTTGATTCAAAAGAAAGTATAATTCCCGATCCTGATGCCTTTGCTAAAAGAATGTCCGACTCATTAATATCACCAATTCCTGAATCAATAACAACAATCTCAGTTGGAATCTGATTTAGAATTGCTTCTAAACATCCTGTGTTTTGAGCCTTTATTATTACTCCAATCTGATCTGTATTCACTTTCAAAAAACTCTTTTTTGTTTCTTTCTTTTCTTTATTAATAAATTCTGTTGAAAACAATTTTGTACCAATTGCTGGCAATAAATCAAACCCAAGTATTTGAACAGGGTCACCTGGAAAAACTTCTCTAACATTACCTTTGTCAGTCTTGAGATTCCTAACCTTAGCACATCCGTGTTCTGTAAATAGAGTTTCTCCCACTTTAATAGTTCCATTCCTTACAATTGCATTTACTAAAGGCCCACTTTTATCTTTTGATGTTTCTATAACTACTGCTTCTAATTCTTTTTTTTCATCTCCTTCTATTTCAGAAACATCTGCCAAAAGAACAACAGTTTCTAATAAATCATCTATCCCTTTACCAGTTTTTGCAGATACTTCTATCCAGGGAATACTTCCTCCTCTTTTTTCCATTAATAAACCTTCTTTTTCAAGTTGACCTAACGTTGATTCTGTATTAGCAGTTTGTAAATCAACTTTAGTAATAGCTACAATAAAAGGTATATTTACCTCCCTAATGTGTTCAATTGCTTCTTTCGTTTGAGGTTGGACTCCTGCGTCAGAAGCTACAATTAATACTGCTATATCAGCCACTTTTGCACCTCTTGATCTCATTTCATTAAAAGCTGCATGGCCTGGAGTATCGATAAAAGTAATTTTTTTACCAGACTTTGTCACAATTTGGGATGCACCAATATTTTGAGTAATTCCTCCAGCTTCTCTCAAAGCAACACGAGTTTTCCTAATGTAATCTAATAAACTAGTTTTACCATGATCTACATGACCTAATACAACAACAATTGGTGGTCTAATGCTTTTCTTATACATTTTATTTTTTAATCCTCTTGAGGAATTGTTAGGACTTGTTGAAGTTTAATTTATAAAGATGTTTAAATTTTCAAATTTATCATTTTTACCAATTTTTAGAACTTCAATCTGTCTTTTTTTCCTCTTTGACAACTTTAATTTTTTTTTCTACTTTTTCTTTAGGTTTTTCTTTTTCTACTTCTGCTTTAGTATTTTTCTTACCTTTTTTGGAAATTAATTCTTCAACTTCAATTCTCCAACCTGTAAGTTTTGCAGCTAACCTAACATTTTGGCCATCCTTACCAATTGCCATAGAAAGTTGATCTTCAGGGGCTTTTACCTTGGCTGTCTTTGTAGCCTCATCAAGAGAAATTTTTAGGTTCTCAGCTGGTGATAGGGAAGCCTCAATAAGTTCACTTAAATTTTCACTCCAAGGAACTATATCCACTCTTTCTCCACCTAATTCATTGGTAACAGCCTGAACTCTTACACCCTTTTGTCCAACACAACTACCAACTGGATCAACACCAGATTGACCTGATACAACTGCTATTTTTGTTCTTGTTCCAGCTTCTCTTGCAATCTCTTTAATGATTACACTGCCCGAAGAAATTTCTGGAACTTCCCTAGAAAAAAGTTTTTTAACAAAACTTGGATCCGCTCTTGAGAGAATTATCTCTTTTCCCTTCGGTGTATCTTGAATTTCTTTTAAAAGAAAGGTCATTCTTTGATTCAAAGACAAAATTTCGTTCGGTATTCTTTCTTCAACTGGCATTATTGCTTCAGTTCGTCCTAAATCAACTCTTACATTTGGTCCATCAAATCTTAAAACCATACCAGAAAGTAAATTTCCAACTTTATCTGTAAATTCGTCCATAACAGCCCCTTTCTCTGCTTCTCTTATTTTTTGATGAATTACTTGCTTCGCAGTTTGTGCTGCAATTCTTCCAAAACCTGGAGGTGTTACATCTTTCTTCTCTTCTGGTTTTTCTGTAGGCCATGAAAAAACTTTTGCTTCTCCATTAACTGGATTAATTTCAACATCAAATTCCATTTCTTCTGTATCATCACCACTTTCCTTTGCATCTCTCCTATAAGCTGCAATTATTGCCTGTTTAATGGTTTCTAAAATAACAGAAACATCAAGACCACGCTCTGTGGCAATTGCTTTTAATGCTTGTGCAAATTCTGTTCTTGGTGTTTGCATATTTAAAAAAAATGGTGGGTCAAAACTCCCACCAAATACTCCTTAAATCAAGGCAATTTTACTCTTAAAGGCTTCTCAAGTCAAACACTTAATTTTTAGAAACCTTCTTTCCTTAGATTATCAATTATTTTTTTCTGCTCTCTACTTAATTTTTCAGGAACAGAAACAAATATTCTTACATATTCATCACCTTTTCCTCTACCATGAGGGTTTTGAACTCCTTTACCCCTTAACCTAATAATTTTCCCTGATTGTGTACCTGGTCTAATTTTTATTTTTATATCGTTATCAATTGTCGGTACTTTTACCTCACCGCCTAAGCTGGCTAAAGAAAAAGAGATACCAAATTTAAGGTAAATATCATAACCATCTCTTTCAAAAACATCATGAGGCCTGACATTTATAGAAAGAACAAAATCCTTAAAACTCATTCTCGACCCTTCATCAACTCCAGCAGGAATTTTTATTTTTCTTTTCTTACCTTCAATTTCTACATCTTTTTCAACTCCTTTTACAGCCTCCATAAAATCAATAGTTATTCCATAACGAGGAACTTGTCTTCTTTGTCTAAAAGGAGACCCACCAAAAAACTGTTCAAAAATATCAAAAGGATCACCAAAATCAAATCCAGCAAAAGGAGAATCTCCACCAGATCCAGATGAAGTATAAGTATACGTAAAAGGTCCATATTTTCCCCCTTGAGAGAAAGGTTGTCCAGAAAAACCACCTTGGTTTGCAAATCCACCTCCAGGAGTAAATGCTGCATGGCCAAATTGATCATACGCAGACTTTTTTTGAGAATCAGAAAGAACTTGATAGGCTTCGTTTATTTCTTTAAAACGTTTTTCAGCTTCTTCTTTATTATCTTTATGTCTATCAGGATGCCATGCTAAAGCTTGTTTCCTATATGCTTTTTTTATTTCATCTGCTGAAGCATTTTTAGAAACTCCTAAAATATCGTAATAATCAGACTTTGCTGCCATATTTTTTTAATAAAAAAGCCTCGAACCTGCCGAGGCCATGTCGACTAAATTTAATAAATATTATTCAACAACTTCCCCTTCTTCTACTTCACCATCTTTTTTTTCATCCTTTTTCTCTTCTTTCTTCTCTTTTTCAGGAGCCTCTTTTTTTTCTTGAGATTGATACATTGCCTGACCTATTTTTGACAACTCATCGGAAAGATCTTTAGTAACTTTCTCATATTCTTCTTTTGTTGAATTTTCTTTCTTCAAAACATCTTTAACTGCATTTATCTTTTCCTCTACTTTTTCTCTTACATCTTTAGGTGCTTTATCTCCTGCATCTTTTAATGATTTTTCCGCAACTGCAACAATTGAGTCTGCCTGATTCTTTGCTTGAATAATTTCAGCTTTCTTTTGGTCTTCTTCTTTGTGTTTTTCAGCTTCTTCTTGCATCTTTTTAACCTCATCATCAGAAAGTCCAACTGCTCCAGTAATTTTAATATTCTGAGTTTTTTCAGTCGCTTTATCTTTTGCCGTAACAGTTAAAATTCCACTTGCATCAAGATCAAAAGTTACTTCAACTTGTGGAACTCCACGAGGTGCAGGAGGAATACCGTCTAAAACAAACCTTCCAAGGGATTTATTATCAACACTTAAAGGTCTTTCTCCTTGACTAACATGTATTTCAACTTGAGTTTGATTATCAGCAGCTGTTGAAAATACCTCTGTTTTACTTGTAGGAACAGTTGTATTTCTTGGAATCATTGGGGTTGCCACTCCTCCTAAAGTCTCTATTCCTAAAGTTAATGGTGTTACATCAAGAAGAAGAATATCTTTTACCTCTCCACCCAACACTCCTGCCTGGATTGCTGCTCCAACTGCAACTACCTCATCAGGATTCACTGATTGATTAGGTTTCTTACCAAAAAATTTCTCAACAGTCTCTACAACTTTAGGCATTCTAGTCATTCCACCAACTAAAATAACTTCATCAATATCTTTAGTTTCAAGTTTTGCATCTTTTAGACATGCCTCAGTTGGTTTAATAGTTTTTTCTATCAAATCTTCTACTAAACTTTCTAGCTTTGCTCTTGTTAATTTCATTGTTAAATGGAGTGGTTGACCATCTTTTTGAGTAATATAAGGTTGATTAATTTCAATTTCCTGACTTGCAGAAAGTTCAATTTTTGCTTTTTCAGCAGCATCTCTAACTCTTTGAAGAGCTTGTTTGTCAGCTTTTAAATCAACTGCATACTCCTTTTTAAACTCTGAAACAATCCAATCAACAATTTCTTCATCAAAATCATCTCCTCCTAAATGTGTATCTCCATTAGTTGCTTTCACCTCAAAGACTCCTTCTCCCAATTCAAGAATTGAAATATCAAAAGTTCCTCCACCTAAATCGTAAACAGCAATTTTTTCGGTTTTCTTCTTTTCGAGTCCATACGCCAAAGAGGCAGCCGTAGGTTCATTTATAATTCTCTCTACTTTAAATCCAGCAATTTCTCCTGCCTGTTTTGTTGCTTGTCTTTGAGAATCATCAAAGTATGCAGGAACTGTTATAACTACTCTATCAACAGTTTCCCCCAAATAACTTTCTGCATCTTTTTTGAGTTTCATTAATATTCGTGCAGAAACCTCTTGTGGAGTATAAGTTTTACCTTCAATATCAACAACTGCCATTCCATCTTTACCAGATTTAATTTCATAAGGAACCATTTCTTCAGTCCTTTTAACCTCTTTATCCTCAGCTCGTCGACCCATTAATCTTTTAATAGAATAAACAGTGTTTTTAGGATTTAAGATAAGTTGTCTTTTAGCAACATCTCCCACCAAATTTTTAATAGGTTCAACAACAGAAGGTGTTGTATTTTTTCCAGTATCAACCGCAGGAATAACCTTTGGTCTTCCACCTTCCATAACAGCAACACATGAATTTGTTGTCCCTAAATCTATTCCTACAATTTTGCTCATATTATTTAATTATTCCTTTCTATTGTATCTCCATAAACTTTAACTTTCGCATGTCTTAAAACAGGTCCATTAATAAATTTCCATCCTCCTAGTACCAATTCTGAAATTGTTCCTCTTTTTCCACCTTCACAGGCTTCTATAACCTCGTGAAGTTCTTCGTTAAAGTTATCATCTTTCTTAGGTAATATTTCTTCTAACAATTCATCATATAAAAGTTTCTTGAAATCAGCAATTATAATCGCAAGTCCGCTATCTTTCAAATGTTTTTGTGCATTTTCAATGCTATCTAACAAAGGTAATATCCTTGCAACAATTCTTTCAGATGAATACTTTAAAAGAACTTCTCTTTCGAGTTCACTCCTTTTTCTTAAATTATCATAATCAGCTAATGCTCTTGCAAGTTGGTTTTTTAATTCATCAACTTTTAAATCTTCTGTCTGCTTAATTGTTTTTTTGTTTTTCATTATATTGATATCTCATTCATTAAACTTCTAAAATACTTTAAGATTGGAATTACAGTTGAATAATTTGTCCTTACTGGACCAATTACTCCTAAAGCTGCGTTTTTACCAAGAACATTAAAGTGAGTTGCAACTATTCCAACTGGCGTAAAACCTGGCCAATCTAAATCTTCACCAAATAAAACGTCAATCGGGCTTCCTGAAACTGCCCTATGGAAAAAAAGTTCAGTCATTTTATCCACTTCCTCAATTACAGAAAAAATATTCGAACAAGTTTCAAGATCTGCAAATTCAGGATTCAAAAATACATTGGAAAAACCTGCACGCCAAATTTTTCCTTCATCAGTTGCAGCAACTGCAAGACTTTTTGTTCTATCAGCCAAAACTCTAGTTGCCTCATCCAACAAAGAATCTAAGTTCTTCCTTGAATCCCAAACATCTTCTTTGGTTTTCACTTCGTCAGTTAAACTCATTTGTCTTTCTTCCATTAACTGGTCAATATAAAACTTCATCGCTAAAGGTGTAGGGATACGACCTGATGAGGTATGCGGTTGTTTTAAATATCCGTTTTTAGTCAAAATATTCATTTCACTCCTGATTGTCGCTGGAGATACTCCCAAATTGTATTTTTTATCTAAATTTTCAGATCCAACAGGAATTGCTGTCTCAATATATTCATCAATTAGAGACTTTAGTATTTGTGTTTGCCTAGCTGTAAGTGATTCTGTCATAAATTAATATTAGCAGTAGATTAACATGAGTGCTAAATGATGTCAAGAGGTTTTTACAAAGAAGTTGTTTCTTTTGGTGGTTCTGACATTGGTTCCATCTCTTTTTTAATTAGCTTTTTAAATTTAGTATTTGAAAATATTCTTTTCAGAAAGTTCAAAAAAAATACAAGATCCTCCGATTTTAAAATCCAAGATATTGTAAGATAGATCAAACTTCCTACTGCAGTAACAAATACAGTTAATATTAAAAGGTTAACTGTATATCTCGTATCTAAAACGAATTTTTCAAAATTGACATTTTCCAATCCATCAATTTTACCTAAAAAAGAAAGTTTTTTTACCCAAACAGATCTGTCAAAAAATTTGAGTAAGAAATACATCACAAATCCTGAAGTTACAGAAGAGATCAAAGATTTTAGTACTGAGGGTAACCTTTTAAGTGTTTGCCCGTCACCAATCTTTTTAATCAGAAAAATATATAGAGATAAAGATTGTAAAAAAGCTGAAAAAGAGAATGCAGCCGCCAAACCCCAGATAGGCAGATAAAAAATCTTTACTAGCAAAAAATCGATAACGATATTAATAAGAATTGTTATCATCGAAATCTTAACTGGAGTTTTTGTATCATGAAGAGCATAGAAACTCCTTGCCAAGATAGAAGAAGTTGCTTGAAAAATTATTCCGAAAGCAAAAGCCGAAACAACTAATCCTGTTTGGACTGTTGATTCCCAACTAAAAATATCGGTTCCATATATAAGTCTTACAATAGGTATTCTTAAAATAATCAAAAATGTTGAAATAGGAACAATTAAAAAAAACATTTGACTTAAAGCATTAAACAAAGTCTTTTTAAATTCTTCAAGGTTATCTGATTGTCTCGCAAGTGTTGGTAAGACAGCTTTAGCAATTGAAGTTCCAAAAAGGCCCACAGGTAAAAGTTGTATGGTATTACCAAAAGTAAAATATGTATAAGATGCAGTTGAAATTAAAGTTGCTAAAGAAAGTTCCACAGTTTTTGAAATCTGTAAAAAAGATACTTCCACTAACCTTGGTATAGCCAATTTTCCAATCTTTTTAACTTCAGGCGTTATTGATATTTTTGTCCGAAATCTAAAACCTAACTTAAAAGCAAGTGGTAATTGAATCACGAGATGTAAAAAAGCTCCAATTAAAACTCCTATTGTGGGACCTAAAAGACCCATTTTAGGAGAAAAAAATAAAGTACCTAAAATTATTCCAAGGTTATAAAAAAGTGGAGCAATTGCAGGAACTAAAAACCTTCTCAAAGATTCTAGAACTGCAGTCAAAACATAACTTATTACAAAAAATCCTTGTGCTGCAAATAAGATTCTTGCAATTAAGACTACCTGTTTCCTATCAACCATTTCAAAACCGGGTACGAAAATTCCATATAATTTATCAGCAAAAATAATTATCAACACAGCAAAAACAAGAAAAATCAAAAAACTAATATTTGTTACACTTCCAGCAATCTTCCAAGCATTTTTCCTTCCCTTCTGTAATGATTTTGTAAAAACCGGAATGAAAGCTGAAGAAAAAGTACCCCAAACTAGAACCTCAAACAAAAGATCTGGTAATCTAAAGGCAGCAAAAAATAAAGAAAGTTCGTTTGGTTCGAAAAAATGTGCCAATACCCTTTGTCTTACCAATCCCAATATTCTTGAAGCAACAATCATGATCATTATTATTGATGCTGCAGAAAATATAGAAGTTTGTTTTGAAGAAAAAATATTTTTACTTTTATCTAATAATTTTTTAAACATTTTTATCCAATCTTTATCTTATTGATACAAGAATTATTTTAGATTATACTTCGAAGCTAACAATTATTGAATAATTGAAAATTATAAAAATATGCCAGTAACAAAAACAGCTAAAAGAGCTTTGAGGTCTTCGAAAAAGAAGACTACAGTTAACTTTGGTATCAGAAAAAAACTTGAAATTGCAGTAAGAGATGCAAAAAAATCTAAATCTTTAGAAGAAATTAAAAAAGCAATTAGTCTTTCTGATAGGGCGGTAAAAAAGAACGTTATACATAAAAACAAATCCTCAAGAATTAAAAAAAATCTTTCAAAATTGGTGAACCTCAAGAAAAAGGAATCTTCAAAAAAAGACTAATAAATAATATAACTAAGCCTTCTCCTCTACTACTTCTAGCCTTGAAACTATGATATAGTAATTCATAATGGTATCTGCCCAAAAACATTTATCTGGTATAAATTTATTACCTCAAGAAGAATTCGCATCATCCACTTTAGGAAGAATACTTGCATGGCTTTTATCTACTTTCAGGATAATTGTAATTTTTACTGAAGTTATCGTTATGGCAGTTTTTCTTTCAAGATTTTGGTTAGATGCAAAAGCAAATGACTTGAATGATCTCATTAGAAAAAATCAAGCTATTCTTTCAACGACAACTGAGTTTGAAAATGAATTTAGAAATATTCAAAAAAAGTTGGAAACTTTTTCAAAAATATCGGCAATAAAAATAAATCCTTCCGAATACATAAACCTGATAAACAAAAGTCTTCCTGCTGACGTTTTTTTAACATCAATACTAATATCAGATGGATCTATTCAAATCAAAGGAAATTCTATTAACGAAATTGCTATCTCACAATTCCTAGTAAATTTAAAAAATATAGAAAACTTTTCAGAAGTTGTTTTAATGGGGACAAATACTAACCAACAAAATATATCTCTTATAGAATTTAATCTAAAGATAGACTTGTCTTCGGAAGGGGGAAAATAAATGGCTATAAGTTGGAAAAAGAATTATTTCAGATATAAAGAACTTTTCCTGAAATTACTCATTGTATATAAGAAAAGAAATGACGTCAGGATGTTTCTTGAAATACTTCTATCTTTAATAACAATTACTTTCTTTTCAGTATTTGCATTAAAACCCACACTACTTACAATTTCTCAGTTAATTAAAGATAACAAAGCTAAAGAAGAAACCATTAATAAAATGGAACAAAAAATAAAAAACATTGCTACCGCACAGAAAATATATGATCAAAACATTGAAAAAATCCCTTTAATAGAACAAACAATACCTGACACACCAACACCCGAAAATTTTCTAAGACAGATTGAAGGAATTGCTTATAAAAATTCTGTAACAATCGTTGGATCATCTATCAACGAAGTGTTTTTAACAGGAGAAAATAATAAAAAAACCGACAAGAATGAAATTAAAAACCTCCCAGAAAATGTTAGCACTATTACTTTTTCAATAAACATAACAGGCCCTTACTTATCACTTAATAGTTTCCTTTCTGATTTGGAAAATTCAAGGAGACCTCTTATTATTAGTACAATTAACTTAAACTCATTAAAAACTGAAAATGAACCAACAATTATGATGTTACTTTCAGGCCAAACACCATACATTAAAAAATGAAAAAAGAAAAAACTCCCAATATTGTTTCTTTAGCAATTTTAACATTAATTACATCTATCTTATGGATTTTTTTTAGTCTATATAGAGTTTTCATAGAAAAATCGGATACAAACGTTCCTCAAGAAATACTTGAACCTCTTTCTCCCATCTTAGATGAAACAATCATTTCAGAGATTGAAAAAAAAGTTTTCATAGAACAAAATCAAATACCAGATACTATTGTTACAAAAGAAATAATAGATGAAACAACAGAACAAAGTCCTAGTCCAGAACCAGAAGAAAAAGAAACAGAAGCAACAAAGTCAGCAAACACTGAAATATTAGAAGAAATATGAAAAAGGAAAAAATACCAACAATTATTGGTTTAGTAATTTTGGTTATTGGAATAATAACAGGAGTTTTCTTAATTAAAAGTCAACAAATCTTCAAATTGGGAGCATCTTCCGAAGAAACGCCAAAAGATGTAAGAATTTCAAACATCACCGATTCTTCATTTACTGTTTCTTGGACTACAGATAAAGAAACATTAGGATTTGTTAAATGGGGAAAAAATGCAAATAATCTTGATAAAGTAGAAAATGATACTATTTCTGAAGAAGGTTATATTCATTCTTCGACAATTAGATCTCTTAATGTTCAAATAGAGTATTATTTTAAAATAAACTCCAATTCTAAAGATTATGATAACCAAGGAACTGTATGGAAAGTAAAAACAGGTTTACAACTCGCGGAACCAACCAAAAATATAGTGATTTCAGGAAACGTTCTTAACCAAAATGGCACTCCAACAGTAAATTCCTTAATATATTTTTCTGTTGGTGGAGGAAGTCTTCTTTCAACTGTTACATCGAAAACTGGTAGTTGGTTAATGCCAATATCCCAAACTAGAAATAAAAATCTAGATTCGTATGTAACGATCAATGAAAGTTCTTCACTTATTGAAATTTCAGTAAACGCAGGTATAAACGGAGTTACAACAGCACAAATATATCCACAATCTGCTAAGCCAGCACCAGCAATTATTCTGGGAGAATCAAATGATTTTAAAAATTCAGAACCGTCAGAAGATTCGCAAATTCCGGAAGCCTCTATCGACTTACCTGAAGGTGAAACTCTCACTCAATCAGGTTTTGAAGTTGATAGCAGTTCAAACGATACAAATTCAAAAACTGTTACTTTAGAAAGCCATGATGAGGGAGAAACAATATCTACCCAAGATCCTGAGTTTTTCGGAAAAGGACCATCTGGTACTGAAATTGAAATTCAAGTTGAATCAGAACTCCAAACAGATTCAATAACTGTAGGCAATACTGGAAGTTGGACTTGGTCACCACCAGCAGGACTAGAAGAAGGAACCCATACGATTACTCTTAAATGGAAAGATACCAATGGGATATTGAGAACTCTTACTAGAAATTTTGTTGTTCAAGCATCAGAATCTCCTGCTTTTGTTTCAACTCCTTCAGCTACACCAAAACTTACCTCAACTCCTTCAGCTACACCAAAAGCAACATCAACTGCTTCAATTGCTGCAACACCTCAACAACCAGTTTCCGGTAGCTTGACTCAAACTTTATTACTATTTATGATGGGAATAGCAACTATTTTATTTGGTTTTATTCTCTGGAAACAATCAGAAATATAAAAAATTACAATGGATGACCAAAATAACTTAAATAATAACCCAAATCAAAATCCAACAAATCCCTTGGATCAAAATCCTGCTGATCAAAATACTCAACTAAAAGAAGAAAATTCCACAATAAACCAAACAAATACCTCAGAAAATCCTCTTCAAGAAAAAGAAAATGCGGAAGTTCCGAGTTTTACACAAATGGATTCATCAACTACTCCACCTCCATTAATTCCAACGGTAGAAGAAATATCAAACAATGATCAAGGAACAAATTCTCCAAATTTAGATATTTCTTCGACTGTTTCAATAGAAGACAAACCAAAGAAAAAGATTGGAGGAAAAATGATTGCAACAATTTTAGGAATCTTAGTACTTGTAGGAGGAATTGGAGCTGGCGTTGTACTTCTTAATCAACAACAAGATATAAGAGAAAAAGCAACATCAACTACTGGTGAAACTTCTTCAACTTGTTCTTCAGGAACCTGTAGATATGGAATTACAGATTGTGGAGTATATAACGAAGTTAAAACTGGAACCTGTGCCGGTGGAACATGTTGTAAAGCTAGTACTACACCTAAACCTACAACTACATCAACTCCAACAGCTACATCTAAACCTACATCAACACCAAACACTTCTACTTGTGAAAGTTATGGAGGTAAGTGCTATTCTTCTGATAATTTACCTACCTGTAGTAATTTAGTAAGCTTAAGTCAATATAATTCATCATGTTCAAGCGGAAGAGTATGCTTAAAATGTGGTGGAACAGCAAGTTGTATACCTGACGGTCAGTGTATGACAAGTAGTACCTCTTGTTGCAATGAATCATATTCAGATACAAGCTGTGGTTACTCTATACCAGTTAGATGTGGAACTAAACCTGTTTCACCTACTTCAACTGCTACCAGTAAACCCACAAGTGTACCATCTGCAACACCCACACCAAGTTCGACAGTTCAATGTCTTAATATAAAAGCTTATGACGCTAGTTGGAATTCACTCAGTGCAACCAATCTGCAAAGTTTAAAAACAGGAGATATAGTAAGATTTACAGTTTCAGGGACTGCTACATCTGGAACCTTTGATAAAGCAAAGTTCACTATTAATTCTGTTTCTTTAGGAGAAACTACTAGTAAAAAACCAAGTTCTGAAGAATTCTATACTGAGTATACAATTCCATCTGGAACAATAAGTTTTACAATTAATGCACAAATTCACCATACGACGAAAGGATGGATTTAAACTATGAAAAAATTGTTTAAAAGTAAATTTGGAACAGTACTTGTTTTAGTTGCAACTGTTGCCCTTGCAGGAATAGCAATATTTACTGCTTTTAGACTTTACAAGTTAAGACAAGAATCTGTTACCCCAAATGCACCTACAAGCCAACCAGGTGCCACTTGTGTTCCTCAATGTCCTAGATCAGATGGAGTTCTAGATAATTGTGAATCAGATGGAGAATCTATTTGTAATGCAACATTCGCCGGAACAAGAATAGAAGAATGTGGAGGTAAACAATATTGTTGTAATAATAACCAAGTATGGACAACTGATTTAACAAATTGTGGCAGTTCTTCTACAACTTCTTCAACAACAACATCTTGTGATGCTTTAGCTTTTACACTTTCGAGTACAACAACCGCAACTCCAACAAATACACCTTCTGCATCAGGAACTCCCAATTCATGTAACGGAACTTGTGGTTCCGACGCAAATTGTAATGAGGGACTGTATTGTTATTATGGATATTGCAGAAATTCATCTTGTTCAACTGATACAGATTGCGTTTGCTCTAGTACATCCTCTCCATCAGCATCACTTCCTGAAGCTGGAACTTCACTCCCTTCCATATTGGGCCTTGGAGTTGGAGGAATTTTACTTTTAGTGTCTTTACTATTAGCTTTATAAAAAAAATTACCTCCAGGAAGTAAACCAATAGTAACTCTTATCTAACCAAAGTGGAATCTTAATTCCTATCCAATGTGGATAAAAATAAATAAACATTAAAAATGCTGTCAAAAAGACTGGTATAATTAACCTTTTTTCTTTTCTCAATATATACCCAGTTGCGATTGCTAAAAACGGAACAGAAGGAAGGTAATGATAAAAAAACATTATTCTTGGAGACGCTGCCCAAGGTACAAAAAACACTAAATAAGAAAACACCACTAATGCAAGTTTTTTGTTTTTATTTATTAAAGAAAAAATAAAAGATGAAACTATACTTACAAAACCAAACCAAAAAACTATTGGATTTCCTAAATTATAGATCCTCGAAACCATTCCACCAATTTCATCAGTAGTAAAAAGATAAACAGGTCTCACATTTAATGGCCAACTCCACCAAGGAGATGTGTAAGGATGAGTAGCCTTAAGTCTGGTATGATACCACCACATTTGTTTCTGCATTCCCCAGAATATTTCCAATGAGTGGCCAGTTAAAAACATTGGTATGTAATTTGCTAAATACACTAAAGGTGGAATAACTAGAAACCAACATATTTTAAAATCAAACTTCTTCTTTCTAGAAAGCCATATTACAAAAAGAATTGGAACTACCCACAGAGCAGACCATTTAGACGAAATTGCTAAACCAAAAGATATCGAAGATAAAAAATCTTTGTTTCTCAAAAATAAATAAATTGAAAGAAGAGAAAAAAATAAAAGGTAAGTATCATTCATTCCAATTCTACTCATCGTCAAAGCTAATCCATCCAAAGAAAAAAATGCCATCGAAATAAGTGCTAACACCTCATCTTTAAATAGTTTTTTTGATATAAGGTAAACTAAAACAACAACACCTGTTCCTAAAATAGCTCCTGGAAACCTCCAATAAAATGAACTTTCCTTAAAGATAGACATTGATCCCCACATAAATAATTTTGCTAAAGGAGGATGTGTCCATTCATATGCAAATCCTTCAGGTGGAGTATTCCACCACTCCCAAGCTGCAATATTCCCATTTAGCATTTCTTTTGCAGTAAAGGCGTGATAGACTTCATCAAAATATTCTTTGTCTGGATAATTTAATCCATATAATCTAGTCCCTAAAGAAAAAATAAATATGCCTAAAAAAATTATCTTTAATGTTTTTCCTTTCAAATTAATTTCAGGAAATATATCTTTCTTAGTTTTTACCTTGATTTGTCTTATCTTTTTCAAAAGTTTATTGATACTAGTAAAATAATTTCTAGTTTTTTCTGTAACTACTTCTCTGAAGAAAAAAAATAAAGACCAAAGATTAAAGATAATAAATAAAATAATGAAAAATCTTGGAAATACTTCCTTAAAATCATACGTTATCCAAACGTATGAATAAAGCATGTTTACAAGGTAAGTAAAGGAAAGAAAAATATAGGGAATAATCGCATTAGGAAAAGAAATAACTGTTAAAACTAAAGGCGCAAAAACAGGCAATAAATGCCTTTCGTGAATCCTCGTCATAAAAAGAAAAGAAGTTAAAAAAACTAAAGCTGAAACTATGTACTTTTTACCCTTTTGTTCTTTTATCTTAAATAAAGCAACTATATAAACTAACAAAAAGATTAACATTCCTAAAATATTTAGAGGTATTTTAGCAATATCAGATTTCCAAAAACCAAAAAGTCCCCAAAAATTGAAGGCGTTCACACTTGAATAAGGATATTGATTTAAAGAAATCAACACTCTTCCAAAAATAAATTGGGTTAAGTTTTCTCCTTTTGGAACAAATGGTAAAAAACCTAATCCAAAAATAAATGCGCCTATTAAAGAATAAATTATAACTTTATAAATTCTTTTTTTACTCTTTAGTAAATAATATAAAAGTAAAGGTACTAAAAAAGCAGTTTGAGGTTTAACTAAAGTGCCTAGAGATAAAAATGTGGCCGAAAGAAAAATACTTTTTTCTACAAAAAAAACTGACAACAAAGAAAATAAAACAATAATAGAATCAATTTGACCCCATAAAGCAGAGTTAGAAAAAACTGCAGGATTAAAAACGTAGAGAGAAGTTATTATTAAAGATTTTTTTTCATTAATGCTTTTTCGGGATATTTTATAAATTAAATATCCTGTCAATATATCAGTAAATATTCCAGGAAATTTAAACAATAATTCATCTGGTATGAATCCTCTAACCTTACCCAATATCCAAAGGACATATAGATAACCAGGAAAATAATCTGACCAACCACTGTAAAAATTTCTAAACCCTTTATTAACCAAACTAGAACTCCAAGCAATAAAAGTGTTTTGATCTAGTTTTAAAGTTAGAAAAGGAGACAGTATAATTCTTATTAAGAAACCAAAAAATAAAATGATAAAAATCTTAGGTAGAAAAAAAACAATTTTTCCAATCTTTATTTTCATAATAACTTTAATTGTTTATTATCTAACTTCAGCAGGAGAAACTCCATATGACTATTTTACCCGACTTGCTACTGCATTTCTTAAGGGAAAATATTATCTTACAGAAAACCCTGTTTGGCTAAATGAGTTAATTCCTGCAGGTAACACAAAGTTTTTTGTTGTTTATCCTCCAATGCCTGCAATACTATCAATTCCTTTTGTACTAATATTTAGTAATTTCCAACAACAACACTTAGCACATATTTTAGGAGCAGGAATAGTTTATTTTACTGTAAAACTTGCTTTAAAAATTAAAAATGATGAAAAGCTAGCTATTTGGTCAGGAATCTTAATTGGCTTCGGAACAATAATTTGGTATTTATCATCAACAGGATCTGTTTGGTATCTGGGTCAGGTTACTTCCTGTTTTTTCTTAATGGCTGCATTAAACGAAAGTTTTGGTAAAAAAAGACCAACTCTAACTGGGATACTATTGGGAGCATCCTTTCTTTCAAGACTTACAACCATTCTTTCATTCCCTCTTTTTTTATATTTAATCAAAGGAAAGAAAACTATTAACAATAGTGCTAAATTTATATTAGGAATATTACCTTTTATTATATTTAACTTTGGATACAATTTTATAAGATTCGGAACTATTTTTGATAAAGGATATTATTTAATTCCTGGTGTATTAAATGAGAGTTGGTACCAAAAAGGAATTTTTCATCCATTTTATATTCCAAGACACTTAAAAGTTATCTTTACATCTTTCCCTATTTTTCAAAAAGAGTTTCCATATATCATTCCATCCCATACAGGTCTTTCTATTTGGATTACAACCCCTGCTTTTATCTATAGTCTATTTTCAAATATAAAAGAAAAGATAATAAAAATATCCTGGATAATAATCGTATTAATAAGTCTTGTAATTTTTTCTCATGGCACAACAGGTTTTGCACAATTTGGATACAGATTTGCTGTAGATTTTTACCCCTTTTTAATGCTTCTTACTATTAAGGGAGTGGCAAAAAGTAAATTAAATAAATACCATTGGATATTACTTACAATTAGTTTCCTTGTAAATTTATGGGGTGTTATTTGGATAAATAAATTCGGATGGGTATCTTTTTAAAACAGCTATTTTTTAGATAGATTATCTTTATATTAATATCTTTTAAGAGGAGTTAATTTAAAAATTGGGGAAAGAATATATTTATTATTTAATTAAGAATATTAATTCTGAAACGCAGTTATCCAACTCTGAATCTCTTTCCAATCACCACTTTTTGAAACAAAAACATATTGATTGTCGTACTTCAATGAAGTTGGAGGATTCAATAATAATTCTTCAGGAATTGTAGAAGATTTTATATCTTCTCTTGCATCAAATATCTTTCTGGCGACAATTACTGCTGATGACTCGTCAATATTTGTTTCTACTGTTTCTTTTAATACGTCCCAGATAGATAATATCTTTTTAAAATTAAGTAATGTCTTAGATGAGAGAACTGTGTTTTTAACTGCAACAATAATTTTTTGTTGTCTTTGTTCCCTTGCAATATCAGTACCTTCATCACCTTGAGCATTTCTGGAACGCACGAACTTTAAGGCAGTGTCTCCATTCATCAATTGCAAACCCTTTTCAAAACTTATAGTTTCGTAACGACATTTATAAGTTTTATCTCCATCACACAAATCATTTTCTTTTCCAGCAATTGGATATTTTTCATCAATAAAACTTCTTTCGACATCAACTTCAACCCCACCTAAAACATCTATTATCCTTGTAAAGGAAGAAAAATCAAAAACAACCGAATAATGAATAGACTGTCCTAAAATATTTTCAATTAAACTTTGAGAAAAGCCAATACCGTCCCCATCCTTCTGTTTTCCCCAATAATAAGCACTATTAATTTTTGCTCTTATTTCTGGAACCCAAATATCTCTTGGAATTGAAATTAATCTTACAGAAGGTAAGTCTAAGGAAATTGTGACTAACATTATTGTATCAGTTAAATCAGGAGCAACATGGCCTTCACCACTTTTTCCAAGTACTAAAATATTTATCCTGTTATCTTCAGATTTAATTTTTGAAGCTGGAGTAAAAATAAAATCTGAAAAGAGATTAAGGTAATTCTTTACATAAATTCCATCAATTTTTCTGTTAGAAAACACTAATATAAATAACAAAAGGAAAACAGTGACAAGAGAAAATAATATTTTAAAAAAAAGATGAGTCGTTTTCTTTAAAACTGTGGGTTTAGGCTTTAATTCCTCCGTGCTAGAATTGTTCTGTTGCTCTAATTTATCATCAATATTTTTCGACATATGACTATTTTATTTCAGGAAGGAAATCTAAACAAGCTCCTAACAGAACTTAACCCTCAACAGAAGGAGGCAGTCACTTATTCTAAAAAATTATTATTAATTTTAGCAGGTGCAGGAAGCGGGAAGACAAAAGTATTAACCCATAGACTCGCTTGGATGATCAACCAAGAGATAGCTAAACCAGAAGATTGTCTACTTTTAACTTTTACCAATAAAGCTGCAGACGAAATGAAAGAAAGAGTTAGAAAATTAATTGGTCAAACACCTGGGTTTGCAGGAACGTTTCATTCATTTTGCGCAAAAGTATTAAGACAAGATGGAATAAAAATAGGAATTCCTAAAGGATTTATTATTTACGATGAAAATGACCAGAAAGACTTGATAAAACAAACAATTACGAATCTTAAATATGAAGACCAGAAACTTAGTATCCCGGCAATAGTAGGAACAATTTCTGATGCAAAAAACCAGATGCTTTCACCTACCCAATATGCAGAATTTGTTAAAAGTGATTTCCAAGAAGCAGTTTTTAAAATTTATGTTGAATACGAAAAATACTTAAAGGAAACCGGAACTTTAGATTTTGATGATCTTCTAATTAAAACTGTAAAACTTTTCAAGGAAGATAATCTAACACTTAGTAAATGGCAACAAAGTCTTACCCATATCTTTGTTGACGAATGGCAGGATACTAATAAGATTCAATACTTATTAGTTAAATTACTTGTAACACCACAAAGTTTTCTTACTGTTGTAGGTGATGCTTCTCAATCCATTTATTCATGGCGCGGTGCTGATTTTCGAAACATAAATTATTTAATAAGGGATTTTCCAAAAATAAAAATAGTTAATCTCGAACAGAATTATAGATCTACAAAAAATATTCTTAATGCCGCAAATTCAATAATTATTAAAAATACTTCACATCCAATTCTCAAACTTTGGACACAAAATAAAATTGGTGAAAAAATAAAAATTTATACAGCAAGAAGTGGTTTTGATGAAGCTAATTTTATTATTGATGAAATACAGAAAATTATTTCTGGATATTCAGATCATAAATACTCTTTATCCGATGTTGCAATACTCTACAGAACAAATGCTCAATCTAGAGTGTTAGAGGAAGCACTTCTTCATGCAGGAATTCCTTACACCTTAGTAGGAGGCATAAGATTTTACGATAGAAAAGAAATTAAAGACGTTATCTCTTACTTAAGACTTTTAATTAATCCAAAAGACAAAGTATCTGAAAAAAGAATTCTAAAACTTGGTAAAAGAAAGTATGAGAAATTTCTAAGCTGGAAAGAAAAAGTTACGAATATTGAAAATCAAACCACTCTTGACCTATTAGACAGTACCGTAAAAGAAGTTGATTATCTTTCTTTTTTTGAAAAAGAAACAGAAGAAAATATAACAAGACTTGAAAACATAAAAGAATTAAGATCTGTTGCAACAGAGTTTCCTGATATTAATGACTTTTTAGAAAATGTCTCTCTGGTTGAAGCAGAGAAAGATTCAAAAGGTAAAATCAAAAAATCACAAAGTAATAATAACGCAATCACTCTAATGACACTCCATTCCGCAAAAGGATTGGAATTTCCTATCGTTTTTATGGTTGGAATGGAAGAAGGACTATTTCCCCATTCAAGAAGTCTTTTTGAACCAGCCCAACTTGAAGAAGAAAGAAGACTTGCTTATGTTGGGATTACAAGAGCAAAAAATATACTTTATCTTTCTTATGCATCTAGGAGATTATACTTTGGAGAAAATGTTTCAAATCCACCAAGTCGCTTTATTATTGATATACCAGAAGACCTGTTAGAAAATATTGGTGGTAGTAGTAAAACAAATTATAAAGATTTAATAAAAAATATAGACGACCTTAATGAAATAGATAATATTAATTTCTAAGAAGATGGTAAATAAAGACACATTTAATAAACATTCCAATCACCCACTTCAAACTTGGGAATGGGGAGAGTTTAGAAAACAGTGGGGCAATAATGTCGTCCGCTTCCCCTTTGGACAAATTACAATCCACAAAATTTCCCTCCTTCCATATAAAATCGGTGTATTTGTTAAAGGGCCAAAACCAGACAAAAATCAACTTAGTTTCCTAAGAGAATATGCAAGAAAAAATAAAATATTTTTTATTAAATTAGAACCAAACTTCGTTCCTAAAAACGAAAAACAAAAAGAAGAATTAATTAAAATGCTTCAAAAAGAAGGATGTAAAAAAGGCAGAAGGCTTTTTACTCCAGAAACATTTTGGATTGATTTGACCAAAACTGAAGAAGAGCTTCTGAAAAGTTTTTCTCAAAAAACACGATACAATATCAAGCTCTCCGAAAGAAAAGGAGTTAAAGTTAAAGAAGATAATTCAGATAAAGCTTTTAATAAATACTTAGAATTAACTTTTCAAACTGCCAAAAGACAAGGATTTTTTGCTCACACAAAAAGATATCATGTGCTTATGTGGAGAATGCTAAAACAATCCGGTATTTCCCATTTATTAACTGCTTCGTACCAAAAGGAAATTTTAACAACTTGGATACTTTTTACATGGAAAGATTTTCTCTATTATCCGTATGGTGCATCAAGCGACAAATATAAAAACTTAATGGCCAATAATTTAATGATGTGGGAAGCTATAAAATTCGGTAAAAAACTAAACTTAAAAACTTTTGACCTTTGGGGGAAAGAAGAAGGAAAAGGTTTTACCAAATTTAAGGAAGGCTATAATCCTGAAGTCGTAAAATTTATCGGAACATGGGACTTAATAATTAATAAACCGATTTACTCTATTTATAGATTTCTTGAAAATCTCAGATGGTTTATATTAAAAAAACTTTTTTTTCTGAAATTCCATGGTTGATATCCGTCAAACACAACAATACGCGAACTATCTTCAAAAGAACGGATGGCACATAGAAACTGAAAAAGGAAATTTCATATTTATAAAAAAACTTCCTTTAATTGGTTCTATTGTAAAAATTCAAAGACCTGAATTTATTAATTACAAGAAGATCAATGAACTTTATCAAAAACATAAAATATTTCAAATAATAGTAGAGCCGAAAAATGATTTTGATACAAAAATTTTAATTAAATTAGGTTATAAAAAATCAAAATCACCTTTCCTTCCTTCCAAAACTTTAAAAATAGATTTAACTAACTCAAAAACAACAATTTTTGACAATTTTAAGAAGGATGCAAAAGGCTTCGTCAAAAAAAATCAAAAATTAAAAATAATAAATTCAAACAACAATATTGATCAGTTCAGAAAGTCCTGGAAAAAATCAATTGGATTAAAAAGATATATACCTCCAATTAATAATTTAAAATCATTACAAAAATCTTTCAAAAGAAATTCTTTTTTTGCTCTTTCAAAAACAAAAAATTCCGGGGCAATATTTTTAATTGCTGATAAGACAGCTTATTATTGGCAAGCATTTACCAACAAAAAAGGGAGAATAAATAAAGAACAATATAAAGTTGTTTGGGAAGGAATTTTATGGAGTATTAAAAATGGAGCAAAATATTTTGATTTTGAAGGAATATATGATGAAAGATTTCCCGACAAAACTTGGCTGGGTTTTACCCACTTTAAAAAAAGTTTTGGTGGAGAAATTTTCCAATATCCAGGTTGCTTTATCAAAGTAAATAAATTAAAAATGTTCAGATGAAGAAAATAGAGAAAAAATGCTGGTCCGAATACTTCAATAAAATTAAATCTGGAGATAAAACGTTCGAGGTCAGGTTAGCTGATTGGAAATGTAATATTGGAGATATTTTAGTATTAAAAGAGTGGGATCCAGGAAAAAATAAATTTACAGGTAGAGTAATTGAAAAGAAAATTACTTATGTTGCAAAGACTAAAGACTTTAAATTTTTTACTGAAGAAGAAGTCAAGAAATATGGATTCCAGATAATTGGATTTAAATAACTACCCCTCTACATTACAAAACAATTTAAATTCACAATCTTTACAAAGAAAATTTCCAGAACAAGTAAAATCAGAATTTTCAATCTCATCTCTTACTTTAAATATTTCTTCCTTTGCTTTTTCTAAATCTTTACTCGTTCTTATTGTTGTTATTTTTTCCTGTTCATCCAAATAATACAAAGATAATTTAATTTTTTCTGGTTCCTTATTAAAGGGTTCTTCAGGAATTTGAGTAGCTGCAAGTCCATAAAAAGAAAGCTGTAAATTTTTGTCTACTTCTTTCTGAGAAGGGATATTTGCACCGGTTTTATAGTCAATTATTTCTATACTTCCATCAGGAAAAATATCTACTCTATCAATTACTCCTCCTATTTTTAGAGGCTTATTATTTTTTCCTTCCAACTTAAGGGGAATCGTAAAAGGTTGTTCTAAAGCAACTGGCAAATTTTTCCTGTCAAATCCTTCTTTCAAAAATCCTGTTAAATATATTTTCCCTTTTTCAAAAAATTTAATTTCGTGTTTTTTCGTTTTAAAACCTTCTTTAACCCAATTATCCTTTAAACATTCAAAAATTAGTTTTTCTGTTGGTTTTTGTCCTGATAAAACTAAGGTGTAAAAGTTTTTCAGAGCTGCGTGTATTGAAGTACCGAAACTTTGAGATGCAGTCTGTGGAGTTGGAACTTTAAATATATATTTTAGCTTGTAATGAAGTGGACAAGTTTGGAAAGTATTTATTTGAGAGTATGAAAGGTAATTTATTTCCAAAGGAAATCTTAATTCATTTATTCTTTTATTTTCTTTCTTTGATGAATACTCCAAAAAACTTAACTGTTTATTATCCACTATCTTTTGTTCTGAAAAAACTAAATCATCTCCAAGGGACTCAAAAATAAAAGGTGAAAGACTTTTTTCTCTTTTTCCTTCACCATAATAATCAGCCGCAGTCAAAAATAACCTTTCTTTTGCCCTTGTCATCCCAACATAAAAAAGTCTTCTTTCTTCTTCTAAGTGATAATCTCCAACTGGCAAAACTTCCTTAATAATACTTTCTGGAATTGGAATTTGCTCTCTTCTTTCCATAGATGGAAATCTTAAAGAGACAAGATTTACTAAAAAGACAACAGGAAATTCCAATCCTTTTGCGGAATGAACTGTTAATATATTTACAGCATTAACATCAGTCCAATCATTATCAATTGCTAAAGGAGATTCACCTAATTCTGTAGAGAGTTCTATCCAATCTACAACTGCAAAAATAGTTGCATCTTCATGATCTATTTCATAGGACTTTAATTTATCAAAAAACTTGGAAATATTAGCAGCTTTTTTTTCAACATCTATAGAATCTGGATTTAATAGTTTTTGTAAAAGTCCTGTTTCTTCCAAAAAATAGTAAAGGAGTTGTCCTGCAGTTTCTTTTTTAACTAATTTAAAATGTTTATTTACTAAACTAATAAAATTAGTAATCTTCTCTCTTGTTTCATCCTTAACTGCGATTTCATCAATCTTTTCGCAGGCTTCGAATAAACTTATGTTGTATTTCCTGGAATAATTTCCCAAAGCAGATAAATCTCTTGCATTAATGTCAAAATAATCCATCGATAAAACTCTATATAAAGAAACAGAGTCGCTAAAATCATAAAGAACTCTTAAATAAGAAACTAAATCTATTACTTCTGATTGCTTAAATAATCTTCCCGGACCTAAAAATTGATAAGGAATACCCCTTCTTAATAACGCTCTACTAAAGGCTTCTGAATGATTATTGGCTCTTACTAAAATTGCAAAATCTTTATATTCATACTTTTTATCCTTAACTAATTCTTGAACTTTTTGTGCAACTAAGTCTGCTTCATTTTCTACTCTATCTATATGGATAAACTTAATAATTTCACCATCTTTTTCAACTTTAGAAATAAGTCTTTTATTAACTTTTTCAACAACCTCTAATCTATCTGGATTATTATGTTGTATAAGTTTATAAGCTTTATTTAATATTTCTTGTGTTGATCTATAATTCTTTGTCAATACAACTACTTTCGATTTCAGAAAATATTTCCTAAACTGAATAATATTACTCACAGATGCACCTCTAAACCTATATACTGCTTGATCATCATCCCCCACAACGGTAATATTTTGATTTTTATCAACTAATATTCTCGCCAACTCATTTTGTGCAAAATTGGTATCCTGAAACTCATCTATTAGAATATATTTAAATTGTTTTTGATATCTTACTAATACATTTTTTCTTTCTCTAAAAAGTTTTAATGTTTTGATAATTAGATCTCCAAAATCCAAAAAACCTTTTTGAACTTTTAGTTCATCGTATTTTTTATAGGCTTTTGAAAGCTCTTCGAATTTTGATATTTCAAGTTTTTCTTCTTTAGAAATTTTTTTGTTCTTGTTTTTTTCCTTTAACTTTTTTAACCATTCACAATAATCGTTTGGAGAAACATCTTCATCTTGAAGTCTTGAAAAGTGTTGTAACATTCCTCCGATAAATTTATTAGGATTTCCCAGTGGTCTAAAATAATCTAAATCAAAATCAAAAAAATGATCTCTAATAAACTGAATACTCTCTGATTGAGTCAATAATTTATACCTTGGATCAAGTCCAATATTTAAAGCTTCCTGTCTTAAAATCCGATCACAAAAAGAATGAAAAGTTGAGATCCACATTTGGGTGTATCCATAGGGCATTGCTATATCTACCCTTTCTTCCATTTCCCTTGCTGCTTTATCAGTAAATGTCAAAGCTAGAATTTCTTGAGGTTTCGCAAATTTAGAAAAAATTAAGTATTTTATTCTTTCTGTTATTACAGTTGTTTTTCCAGTTCCCGCTCCAGCAATAATTAAAAGTGGTCCTTCCTTATGTTTAATTGCTTCTAATTGTTCTTTATTTAATTTTTTTTCTTCTCCTAAATTTATAGCCATTTCATGAAGTATATTACTACAAAATTGTTTGTCTTATTTAATATGTTTATAAAACAATTTACTCTGATAATTAAGAATGCCAAATGATTCTTTTGCATCATAGATAGCAACAATTTTATAACCCAAGTTTTGATGGAGTTTTAATGAAGGAAAATTATTTGGTCTTGTTGCAACATAGGAAAATAAGTCTTCACATTTATTTTCCATTGCATAATCTTCTATTCTTTTAATAAATAATTTTGCAATTCCTTTTTTTGTATATTCGGGGTCAACCAAAATTAAACCGATCAGCCATCCTTTTTCATCATGAAATTTCTTCTTCAGATTTTCATTTCCAAGCCAAGTGAGTGTTGATTCTTTATTCGCCATTTTACTGGTCATCCTCTCAACTCTTGAAATCCCAATAACTTCTCCCTTACTTAAAGCACACTCAGAAAGAATAATGGTCTTCAAAAAAGATTTTGTTACTGGATCTCCAACCAAAAAACCAGTTTTTTCTACCAATGAAAGATATTTTTTATTATCCTGCTTATTACAATCAAACCTATAAATCTTATTTAATCTTTTGTAGGCAGCATAGTCTGAATCTTTAAAATTTCTGAAACTTATATCCATACTAATTAACCAATTTATGAGCTTCTTTTTTTACTCCACCATCCAAATTCTGGGTATTCGATATTCTCTGACCTAAATGAGCAAATGATGTTGTCACACTAGTCATCATGTTATATGCATTGTTTAAATGTTTTTGCAAAACATTTAAATTATCATCAACTTTTGAATAATCTTTTTGAATTGCTCTTAAGGAACCTAATATTTCTCTTGCCTTTGCTTCTATTTTTTGTCCTTCAAAACTCATAAGTATTGCTCTTATATATGCATAAAAAGTTGTCGGAGAAACTGGTAATACTCTTTTAGATTGTGAATATTCAAAAATTGATTGATTATTTACAACTTCATAATATACAGATTCACTAGGTAAATACATCAATGCATAATCGATAGTTCCTTCTTCAGTTAGAATATATTTTTTAGAAATTGCGTCAATGTGATTCTTAACATCTTTTTCAAAACTTTTTTCCAAAATCTTTTTTTCTGAATCAGTTTGAACAGACATCATCTTTCTAAAATTTTCCATTGGAAATTTTGAATCAACAGGAATAATACCAGCAGATGTTTTAATTGCAGCATCTACTTTATCTCCTGACTTAAAGGTATATTGAAGATTAAAAGATGCTTCAGGAAGAAATTGCTTTAACATTTCTTTTAATACTTGTTCTCCAACATTTCCTCTTATTTTCGGGCTTCTTAAAAATTCCTGTAAATCTTTCATCCCACGACCAATTTCACTCATTTCTCCAATATTTTTCTTTACATCAGAAATTACCCTAGCAGCATTATCTAATCTTTCATTCATAGATTGGGTATTTCTTTGCAAAGATTCCATTAATACTTTTCTATCTTCGACTGATCCATCCTTAAGCATTTTTATTATTTCGAGAAGTTCGTCAGAAGGCTTTTGTGCATCTTTAATTTCTATAAGTTTTTTGTTTATAAAAACTGCAATAATCACCAATACTGTTAAAGCAATAACTAGTACAATTAAAGGATCCATATCGTATGTCATTCTACCATCCTCTTAGTTTAAAATGAACTATATGAAAGAAGATAGGAAAAAGAAAATACGTTTCAGAAAAAACTTTTTTCCTACTGTTATTGTAACTCTGTTCTTCTGGTTAGCTACATTTTTAATAATTTATTTTATTGAACCAAATGTCTTTGGAATTATTCCTGTATTTTTTGTAGTCCTTTTTTTATCATTACTTTTTTCATTCTCTACTATTTTTGCAAATACAAGAAAGGGGACACTTATATCTTTATCTCTAATAATATTTTTGTTTTTAAGATATCTGGGGATTGGAAATATTCTAAACGTAATACTTATTGCAGGAATTGCAATAACAACAGAAATTTATTTTAGTAAAAAAACTTAAAACTTACATTAGTTGACAAAAAAAATCTCGTTGTTATACTTTTGGCCACAATGAGAACATCAAATCTAAAGCTTAATCCAACGTTAAAAAATCAAATCGGAAAAATGTTTGCTCAATTAATCTGTGATATTAAATCACCAGAAGAAGCAAATATATTTTTAAAAAGTTTCTTTAATGAAAGCGAATATGAGACTTTCATTAAAAGAATGGCTATTGCCTATTGGTTAACAAAAGATAGAAGCTACTCAAATATAAAAAATAACCTTAAGGTATCAAGCGCAACAATTGCTTCGATCCAAAACATTTTAAATTCAGAAGGAATAAAAATTGCATTGAAAAAAATCGAAGCAGATGAGTGGGCAAACGTATGGGCAGAAAAAATTAAAAAATTCATTAGAAAATAACTTCCAAAAAAACAATAAAATATTAATAAGAATGATTCTATAAAAGTAGGTTTAAATTTTAGCCTCATCTCGTGTTAAAATAAAGGCATGAGCAAAAAATTTTACATTACAGCTGCAATTCCCTACGTAAATGCTAAACCACATATAGGCCATGCGTTGGAGTTTATTCAAACAGACGTAATTGCTAGATATCATAAACTTCTAGGTGAAGATACCATTTCCCTATCTGGCGGCGATGAAAATGCTCTAAAAAATGTTCAAGCAGCTGAAGAAATCGGGATACCTATCCAAAAATTTGTTGATGAAAATACTCAAGCTTTTTTTGATTTAGCAGAAAAATTGAATGTAAAGTTTGATATATGGCAAAAAGGAAGCGATCAAAAAAAACATTTTCCTTCTGTACAAAAACTCTGGAACCTTTGTCTTAAAAATGGAGATATTTATAAGAAAAAATATGAAGGGCTATATTGTCTAGGTTGTGAAACTTTTTATTTAGAAAAAGAACTTGATCAAAATGGAGAATGTTTTGAGCATCCTGGAAAAAAACTTCAAAAGGTCTCTGAAGAGAATTATTTCTTCAAACTTTCTAAATACCAAAAAGATTTAATAGAACTAATTCAATCCGATGAACTAAAAATCATTCCAAGTTTTAGAAAAAACGAAATTCTTTCCTTTCTTAAAGAACCTTTAAAGGATATCAGCGTTTCAAGATCAAATGAAAGAGCAAAAAATTGGGGAGTTCCAGTACCTAATGATTCTACCCAAAGAATATATGTCTGGTTTGACGCTTTAAACATATACCAAAGCGGCATTGGTTTTGGGTGGGATGAAAAAAAATATAAGAGATATTGGCCTGCAGACGTTCATGTTATTGGAAAAGGCATATCAAGATTTCATTCAGTCTACTGGCCAGCCTTTCTTTTATCTGCGAAGCTCTCTCTACCAAAATCAATTTATATTCATGGGTATTTAACAACAAATGGACAGAAAATTTCTAAAACAACTGGAAATGTGATTAACCCATACCCACTAATTGAAAAATATTCTTCTGATGTAATCAGGTACTATCTTTTAGCAAAAGTTTCTTCTTTTGAAGACGGAGATTTTTCTGAAGAAAAACTTAAAAATTCCTATAATTCTGATTTAGCAAATGGTTTAGGAAACTTAGTTTCAAGAGTCGCTAAAATGGCCGAATCAACGCAAGGTTACTTTTATAAAATTGAAAATGACAACCAAAACGCACTTTGGAATAAAATCGAGAATCAAATCAATAACTATAGATTTGATAATGCTTTATCAATCGTTTGGGACACTATAAAAGAAGCTGATGAATATTTAAGTAAAAAAAAGCCCTGGCAACTAAATTCATCTGATGAAAATCAAAAAATATCAAAATACACTATTTTAAACACTGTTATAGCTAATATTAGAGATATTGCTAAATGTCTAAAACCATTCTTACCAGAAACAGCTAGAAAAATTAGTAATCAATTTTCAGCAAAAAAAATAAAATCAGATAAACCTCTATTTCCCAGAATCAATTAAAAATGTCTGAAAAAATCAGAAATTATATCTTAAATAATGAAAAGAAAGTTCAACGAATGTTGGAAATTCTCCCTGCTTTTGTTTCTTATAACATTATTCTTTTCCCTTATTGGGGAATCCTTATTATTCCAAATGTTGTAGCCTACTTTATACTTTTTTTTAATATCTATTACTTCTTTTATTCCTTCCAAATTGCTATGGGTGGAGTTATTTCTCACTTCAGAATTCAAGCATCTATTCAGTATGATTGGTTAAAAGATCTAAAAACTTTTTCCGACTGGAAAAAGGTAAATCATATCGTGATTATACCTACATACAAAGAACCTCTATATATCCTAAAAAGGACAATTAAATCCATAAAAGATCAAACTTTACCTAGAAAGCAAATTACTGTGGTCCTCGCAATGGAAACGAAAGAAGATAAACACGAAAGGTTAGAAAAAGTAAAGGAAATTAAGAAAGAATTCGGAGAAACTTTTGCAAATTTATTTGTTACAGTTCATACACTCCTTCCAGGAGAAGCTGCTGGAAAGTCATCGAATGAAAGACATGCAGCCTTATGGGTAAAAAAGAATTTTCTAGATAGAAAAAGTAAAAGTTTTTTTAATTACACGATGGTATCAATTTGTGATGCTGATCATAAATATCACAAAAGTCACTTTGCCTGTCTTACTTTCAAATTTCTAGATAACCCAAATCGTTATTTAAGATTTTGGCAACCTGCCATACTTTTTTATAACAACATTTGGAAAATTCCAGCAATTACAAGAGTCACTAATACTTTAAGTTCAATTGTAGATATTGCTCTTTTAGCAAGAAAAGATGTTCTAATTACAACTTCAAATTATGCACTTTCTTTTAAACTTCTCGATGAAGCTGGATACTGGGATCCAGATAAAATTCCTGAGGATTGGGGAATATTTTTTAAAACATTTTACGAAAAGAAAGGGGGGGTAGAAGTAGAACCTATTTACTTACCAATATATGCAGATGCAGCCATAGGGACCTCTGTCTTCAAAACTCTTAAAAACGAGTATGAGCAAAAGAAAAGATGGGCTTGGGGAGTTTCGGATGATCCTTGGCTTATTAAAAATTATCTCTTGTCAACAGATGTTCCTTTCTGGGATAAAACATTAAGAGCTGTTTATGCAATCAAGAATCATTTCCTTTGGCCAGTTCATTTTTTTATTGTTTCTATTGGTCTCCAATTACCAATCCTTCTTAATCCCCGTTTTGCAAAAACAGCTCTTGGTTATACTGTTCCAAAAATTTCTTCCTATGCACTTTCTTTAGCTTTATTCTTTTTAGTCCTTATTATTTTAATCGACAGAATCTATAAACCTAAAAAACCAAAAGAATATCCGCTTTGGAAAGCATTACTTTTTCCTTTGGAATTTGTTCTTATGCCAGTTGCTGGTTTTCTCTTTACATCCCTTCCAGGCCTTGATGCTCACACACGTTTGATGCTTGGAAAATATATTGAATATAAAGTAACAGAAAAAGTTTAATCTTTAATCTTTCTTCCAACAAAACGAATAAGACACTTTATCTTATCTTTATAAGTTTCTCCTTCATCGTCAAAAATAATTGGTTCGTACTTATCACTTATAAAAGTTTCCAAATGTTCAATAGTAAAATATCTTTTGACTATGCCTTTAGGGTCAAAATACAGATAATCATCTATTTTCTTAAATATCTTAGTTTCAGGATCATCCATTGTATTAACTAACGTTGCAAAAATTCCACCCGTTTTCAAAATTCTATAAATTTCAGAAAATAACTTTTTAGTTTCAACAATATCCCAATAATGAAGAGCCAAATGCGAATAGACAATATCGAAACTTTCATCCTTAAAAGGTAACTTATTTGAAAGATCTAGTTTTAATATCTTATATTTGAGGTTTTGCTTCTTGGCCAATTCCTTTGCTATTCTTATTGCTGTTTTAGATAAATCAACACTAGTAACTTTAAATCCATTCAGGGAAAAATATCTTGAATCTTGACCTAAACCTGCTCCTAAATCAATCAAATTTCCATTTCGCGGAAAAAAGTCGATAACTGACTCTGCAAAAAAAGTATGTTTACCAATCCAATCACTCTGAAGATATTTTTTAAAGATACTTCTCCAAACTCTCTGGCTATACATTTCAAATGTTTCTATAAAAATCTATTGTTTTCTGAAGTCCTTCATCTACTTTTATTTTTGGTTCCCAATCTAAAATCTCTTTAGCTTTAGATATATCAGGACATCTTTTTGAAGGATCATCTTCAGGAAGATCTGTATAAACAATCTTTGAATTAGATCCAGTCATTTTTTTAATCTTTTTTGCTAAATCAATCATTTTATATTCTTCAGGATTTCCCAAATTAAATATTTCACCATCAGTATTTTGACCCATCATTGCTTTATAAATTCCTTCCACCAAATCTGTTACAAAACAAAAAGATCTTGTTTGATTCCCATCTCCATAAATAGTTAAAGGTAATCCAGATATAGCTTGATTGATAAAATTAGATACAACTCTTCCATCGTCTTTCCTCATTCTTGGTCCATAAGTATTGAATATTCTGACTAATCTAGCATCCAAGTTGTATTTTTTCCTATAGATATAAACTAAAGTTTCTGCAAAACGTTTACTCTCGTCATAACAACTTCTTGGTCCATACGAATTCACATTTCCCCTATAACTTTCTTTTTGAGGATGTTCTTTGGGTTCTCCGTATATTTCAGATGTAGAAGCCATTAAAAACTTTGCTCTTTTATCCTTAGCTATTCTTAGCAAATTTAAAGTACCCATAGAATTCACCAAAGCAATTTCTTCTGAAAGATTTTGAAAATCAGCAGGGGAAGCGGGAGAAGCCAGATGAAAAATGTAATTAACTTCAGGAATATTGATGTTTTCATCTATGAGATCAATATTTAAAAACTTAAAATTTTGGTTCGGCTCTAAAAGAGTAATGTTTTCTCTTTTACCAGTAAGAAAGTTATCTAAACAATAAACAAAATAACCTTTTTTTAATAAATACTCACAAAGATGACTGCCTATAAAACCTGCTCCACCTGTAACTAAAGCTTTTTCCATTAAATTAAACTTACTGTATTATATACTGAAAATTATCTCTTGTGCTAAACTTGAAATATGCTTAAGAAACTTCTAAATAAGCTTCATCTTCCAAAATGGATTTGTATCTTTTTATTTCTAATCTTAATTTTAAGAATACCATCTTTTTTCGAACCATACTTTTATGGAGACGAAATGATTTATATGACTTTAGGTCAAGGAATAAGACAAGGTATTCCACTTTATAAAGGAATCTATGACAATAAACCCCCTCTTCTCTATATTGTGGCTGCAATTGCTGGAAATCTCTTTTGGTTTAAGGCTATCTTAGCATTTGTAAATATTATTTCTATTTACTTTTTCTGGAAATTATCAGTGATTCTTTTTCCTAAAAATAATTATCTACATAAAATTTCAACAATCATTTTTGGATTATTAACTACCCTTCCACTTCTTGAAGGAAATATTGCTAATGCAGAACTATTTATGATTGCTCCGATAATTTTAAGCTTGATTATTATTTTTTCCAAAAAAAACAATTTTAAGAATCTATTTATTGCTGGATCTTTGTTCTCAATAGCATCTTTATTTAAAATACCTGCTTTTTTTGATTTACCTGCTGTAATCATCTTTTGGTTAATTTATTCAATCTCAATAAAAGTAAGGTTTTCTACATTTATCAAAAAGACTATTTATTTATTAATTGGATTTGCTACTCCGATTCTTTTTACTTTCATCTGGTTTTACATTAAAGGATCCTTAAAAGATTATGTTTTTGCTGCCTTTTTACAAAACGTTGGTTATCTATCCAGCTGGAGACCTTCTGACATCCAAAAACCGTTCCTTATTAGGAATCTTCCACTTTTAATAAGAGGCTTTATTGTCTTAACATCATCAATATTTCTTTATTTTAAAAGAAAAAAATTATCCAAAAATTTTATTTTTATCACTCTTTGGTTATTATTTAGCCTTTTTGGAGTTACTTTATCTGAGAGACCATATCCTCATTATCTAATCCAAGCAGTACCAGCCGTATCTTTACTTTTTGGAATACTTTTTGCTGAAAAAACTATTGAACAATCTTTGACGTTAATTCCACTAACAATTGCTTTTTTCGTTCCAGTATTTTTTAACTACTATCATTATCCAACTCTTTCCTACTATTCAAGATTTGTCAAACTCCTCTCTGGAAAAATTTCTAAAAAGGAATATTTATTAAGTTTTGACAAGAATGTCATCAGAAATTATGACATTTCAAATTTTCTAGCTTCTTCTATGGGTAAAAAAGAAAAAGTTTTTGTTGTTGGAGATTCAGCCACAATCTACGCACTTTCAAAAAAGTTACCACCCATAAAATATGTTGCAGATTATCATATTAATGATTACTCATCTCTCCAAAATGAAATAGAACTTATTTCTCAAAATTTACCAAAATTTATCGTCCTTTTACCACAAAAAATGAATTTAGCTTCTCTTATTACAACAATAAGAGAGAATTACATTCTTATTTCAGAAATAGATGGTGCTGAAATCTGGAAGATTTCCACACTAAATCAATAACTATTGAGCATAAAACTCTAAAATAAGGTAAAATTCTAAAACTATGCAAAAAAAAGATTGGCTTAGCAAACTTTCTTATCAAAAAAATATCGAAAATAAAAAAGTACCTTTTACTAAACAAATTATTTATTGTTTAGTAATAAATTTAGTAATGATTATACTTGCCATTCTTTCAATATTCATGTTGCCACCAGAAATTCCTCTTCTTTATGGCTTACCAGAGGGAAATGATCAATTAGTCAAAAGTTGGGCAATCGTAATTCCAAACTTAACATCTTTAATAATAATGTTTGTAAATAGCATTCTCGCAATGAGAACAAAAGACGAATACCTTAAAAAGGTTGTTATTCTGACAGGTTTTACAGCTACTTTCTTTGCAATAATAACTGTATTAAAAATATTTTTCCTTATTGGAAGAATCTAAATGAAAAACAATATTATTTTATCTTTCTTACCTTGTTTTTTGTCATCAATTATAGCTTTCTTTATTACTCCTTTAATTATTAAATTTGCCTACAAAATAGGCATTATTGATAACCCTAAAAAAAATAAACATCCCAAAGTAATCCATACTTATCCAGTCCCTCGAGGAGGCGGATTAGCTATATATATAGCAGTTATTACTGCAGCTCTAATTTTCTTACCTGTAGATAAACACCTAATAGGGATTCTTACAGGAGCAACAGTTATCATGGTGATGGGCATATTAGACGACAAATATAATTTGAATCCATATCTAAGAATCTTGATAGGATTTATTGCAGCTGCAGCTCCCATTATCTCAGGAATAGGAATATCTTTTATTTCAAACCCTATAGGTGGTGGCATTATTGATTTATCAAATCCAAAAATCAATTTATTAATCCTAGGAGAAGAAAGAAGTATTTGGTTATTATCTGACTTATTCGCCCTTTTTTGGATCGTATTTATGATGAATATCCTAAATATGGGTGCGAAGGGTGTTGATGGTCAACTTTCTGGAGTCGTTGCCATTTCTGCAATTACCATCGCACTTTTGTCTTTAAAATTTTCAGCTGATATTACTCAATGGCCAGTAATCACTCTTGCCTCAATTACGGCCGGTGCATTCATAGGATTTTTACCTTGGCATTTTTATCCACAAAAAATTATGCCCTCTTATGGTGGAGCTACACTTGCAGGCTACTTATTAGCTGTTCTTTCAATACTATCTACAACCAAAGTTGGTACCTTAATCGTTGTATTAAGCGTTCCTTTAATAGATACTGGTTATACAATCCTTAGAAGAATTCTTTCAGGTAAATCTCCTGTTTGGGGAGATAGAGGACATCTACACCATAAACTTTTAGATTTCGGTTGGGGAAAAAGAAAGGTGGCTATTTTCTACTGGTTAATTACTGCCTTACTGGGTATCTTATCATTGTATTTGAACACCAAGTCTAAACTCTATACAATTATCGGGATAGTAATTCTTCTGGGAGGAATGATATTATGGCTAACTTATCGGTTGAAACTAACAAAATTAAAAAAGGACTAGAAAGTATTTTTCCATTTTTTCTAGTAGCAAGACCTATTCATTGGGTAAAAAACCTTACTATTTTTGCTCCCTTAGTTTTTACAGGTACTCTCTTTATTAAAAGTTATTTTATAAACGCTTTATTTGCATTTATTGTCTTTTGTTTTGCAACATCAGCAACCTATGTTTTTAACGATGTTTTGGACGTAGAAAAAGATAAAATTCATCCAATCAAAAAAAATAGACCAATAGCTTCAGGAAAGATCAGTGTCCCCATGGCCTTATTAGAAAGTATAGTTCTTGCAATAATTGCAGCTACCCTAGGTGAAAGCATAAATCATTTATTCTTTTTTATGGTTCTAGCCTACATATTTCTACAAGTTTTGTATAGCCTTTTTCTCAAAAATATTGCAATTATTGATATCTTAGTAATTGCAGCAGGATTTGTATTTAGAATTTATGCGGGTGCCTTTGTTATCAATGCCCACCTATCAGTCTGGTTTTTACTTGGCGTGATATCAATAGCTTTATTCTTAGCTTCAGGTAAAAGAAGATCTGAACTTGGAATGATTGATAAGACTGAAGGAGTAACAAGAAAAAGTTTATCTAAGTACTCAAAAACTTTACTTGATTCTTACGTGACAATGTTTGGGAATGCTGCTTGGATGAGTTGGGCACTATTTACTTTTTTTGAATCACCGCGAGTAACTTTACCTTTATGGCTTTTTTTAGCTGAAATTTCTAAAACAACTACAATTAACAAACTTTTAATGATCACCATCCCTTTGGCAATTTTTGGAATTATGAGATACGAAAGTTTAATCTTTGAAGATAGAAGTGAATCTCCGGAAAAAGTTCTTCTAACAGATAAACCACTTATTGCTTCTGTTATCTCCTGGGTATTAATAGTAATTTGGATATTTTATAGCGGGGTAGCCAGTTTCATCTAAATCCACTATTCTTCAACAATTTTAGAATATTCACTAGAAACCCAGCCTTCCTTATCTTTTTCATACTCTATTTTATACCAACCACCTTTTACATCTTCTTCGATTAAAGTATAAGAATTTCCAGAAGGAACTCTAGCAATTTCTTTCCCGTCCGTTGACGGCTCACTTCTTACTCTTAAAAAATTATTCGGAGTATCTAGAATTTGAACTTTTTTAACATTTAATTCTTGTGTGCTAGGTGTGGGTGTTGGCAAAACTGATAACTCTCCAGCTGCCAATTTAATAATTACTGTCAACTTGTAACCTTTATAAGCATTTATAGTTACACTCCTATCAAGATAACCTTGCGCAGAAATTGTTAAAGTATGTTCACCTGGCAAAATAGAATTTATTTTGTACGGAGCAAAACCTCTTACTTGACCATCAATTGCTATCTGAGCTGCATCGGGCATTGAAACAATTGAAATGCTAGCTTCTTTTCCACCAACTTTTTCAAACGAAGCTATTTCACCTGAAGATTCCTCTTCAGTCTGAGCAAAATCTCGTTTAATTACTGTTCTTATATTTGAAACAAGATTTATCTTTGTTTCAAAGCTAACAAGGCTTGTATCTTGTGGAACAATTTTAATTGTAATTTCTCCTGGATTTCTGACTGCTTCATATGGTGTGCTACCAACTAATGAGTCATTAATATACACATCTGATATTGGAATCGTATCAATATAAATTCCCGCTCCTTTTGGCTTAAAATAACCAATTAAAAATAAACCTAATAAAGCAAAAATAATTAATATGAAGATTGTTAATAAAACTTTTTTTGATTTATTCATGATGAATTGAAGTTTAACAAAAATTAAAACTCTTGACAATTTTATCTCTATTTACTAGAATCTTAATTAGCACTATCGATATTAGAGTGCCAATACAAAGGAGGTGAAAAATGACAGGAATAACAAGATTCGATCCTTTCAGAACTTATTTAACTTTTCCTAAATGGTTTGATGATTTTGACGAACAATCACCAAAAGGTCTTAAAATCCGAGAAACAGACAAAAGTTTAATTGCTGAAGCTGTTATTGCAGGAGTTCCAGCAAAAGATGTTGAAGTTGAAATTGAAGATGGAATTCTTACTATTAAAGCAGAAAAAACAGAAAAGAAAGAAACAAAAAACGAATACAAATCTTCAAATTACCAATACTATTACACCTGTGCATTAACAGGTGGAATCTGGAATAAAGCTGATGCAGAGATAAAAGACGGAATTGTTAAAGTTACAATTCCAAAAACAGAAGTTATTAGGCCTAAAAAAATAATTGTTAAAGAAAAAGGTAAATAGAAATTCTGTAAATAAAAAATAAACACCGAATTTTTTCCGGTGTTTTATTTTATTATCTTAATAAGCTAAAATAGCTTTACTAATCGGCCGGATGGCGAAGTGGAAACGCTGCGGTCTGCAAAACCGCGATGCGAGGGTTCGATTCCCTCTCCGGCCTCTCTAAACTTGACTTTTTGAAGTTTCATAGTGTAAAATTGCGTCTCTCGCTTTAAAGCGAGATTTTTGTTTTTTCAAGGCTGTTTCAGCCTTAGAAAATTCTAAATTTGAGCCTAAAAACAAGAATTTAGCTTTGATTAACCATAAAGGTTTTTCAATACCGTTGTCTCAGCGGAAACAATGAGACAATATGAAAAAAATTATTATACAGATACCTAAGTATCGTCTTGATGTAAGAATCATAAAAAGGCGAACTAGAACTATCGAAAAACCTCTTTTACCTTCAATTTCAGATATCAAAAGAACCAAATCTGGAAATAAGGTATCTAGGTTTTTCAGGCATATATTTGAACATAAAAAAATCCAGAGAATATTTGGAACAAATATTGCCTTAATGGTTATTGTTACCTCTTTTATTCCAAATAATACTCTTGGAAGTGAACAACAAATAGAAGAAGAAATTACTGTCATTTCTGAAACTGCAGTTGCCTTAAATACAGAAAAAGGCGTTCAATACCCCGTTGAAAATGTAGAAATTACCCAAGGCTATAAAATATTTCATCCTGGTATAGATTTGGATGGAATTACAGGGGATCCAATTAAACCTATTAAAGCGGGGTTTGTTGAAGCTATATCAAGATCTAAATATGCTTATGGGAATGCTGTTATTATTAACCATGGAAACCAATTAACCTCTCTTTATGCTCATCTTTCTAAGATACTAGTTACAGAAGGACAAGAAGTAACAATTAATACAGTTATTGGTGAAATGGGCGCAACTGGTAGAGCCTATGGAGATCATTTACATTTAGAGATCAGAGATAATGGAGTACCTATAAATCCAACATCAGTTCTTCCTTTCCCTAAAATATAAAAAACGACTTTATCTATTAAGTTGAAGTTAACTTCAATATAGTTTTAATAATCCATTCCTGGATTTGGCATTTGAGGAACGTTCTCTTTCTTCTCAGGAATATCTGTCACCAATCCTTCGGTTGTTAATACCATCATTGCAACAGAAGCTGCATTCTGCAGAGCTGATCTTGTCACTTTAACAGGATCTAATATTCCAAACTTAGTCATTGAACCAAATTCTCCTGTCAAAGCATTAAATCCAAAATCACTATCTTTTGTATCTAAAATTTTTCTTAATACGTAACCGTCATCTTCACCAGCATTCTTTGCAAGCCATCTTGTTGGTTGTTCTAACGCTTCTCTAACGATCTCTATTCCAATTTTTTCATCTTCAGTCTCCCCTTTTAAACTATCTAAAGCTTTCTTTGCTTGAAGAAAAGCTACTCCTCCTCCTGGTAAAATTCCTTCTTCAACAGCTGCCTTTGTTGCACCAACTGCATCTTTAACTCTTTCTTTCTTTTCGTTTAGCTCTATTTCTGTTGCGGCACCAACATTTATTTGAGCTACTCCACCTGTCAGTTTTGCTAATCTTTCTTCCAATTTTTCTTTGTCAAAGTCTGAATCGGTTTCAGAAATTTCTCTCTTAATTGAAACTATTCTTGCTTCAATTTTAGATTTTTCTCCTTTTCCACCAATTATTCTAGTGTTTTCTTTGTCGGACCAAACTTTATCAGCTCTTCCCAAATCTTCAACCTCAATTGATTCAAATTTCTTGCCAGTATCCTCGCTTATAACAATTCCTCCTGTCAATATTGCAATATCTTCAAGCATTTCTTTCCTTCTGTCACCAAATCCTGGAGCTTTTACTGCTAAAACATTAAAAGTACCTCTCATTTTATTTACAACTAAGGTAGCTAATGCCTCTCCTTCAATCTCATCTGCAACTATAACTAAGTTTTTAGATACTTTTACAAACTTTTCCAAAAAAGGAAGTAATTCTTGAATTGAAGTAATCTTTTTATCTGTTAAAAGAATATAAGCATCATCAATTTCGGCTTCCATCTTTTCAGTGTTTGTTACAAAATAAGCTGAAGCATATCCTTTATCAAATTCCATCCCTTCTTTATAGTCAATATCTATAGTTAGTCCTTTTCCATCCTCAACTGTAACTACTCTATCTTCTTTTCCTAAAGCTTCAGCAATTTTTGCCCCGATTTCAGAATCCCCTGCAGAAATAGTTGCAACTTGTGTAATTTCTTCTTTATTTTTAATAGGTTTTGCCATCTTTTTAAGCTCAGCTATTACCGCAGCTACGGCTTTTTCAATTCCTTTTTTAACTACCATTGGATTAGCTCCAGCTGTAATATTCTTCATTCCTGCCTGGGTCATACTTTGAGCGAGAAGTGTTGCTGTAGTTGTTCCATCTCCAGCGTTGTCATTAGTCTTACTAGCTGCTTCTTTAACCAATTGAGCACCCATATTTTCAAATGGGTCTTCTAAATCAATTTCTTTTGCAACTGAAACTCCATCATGAACAATATTAGGTGCTCCCCATTTCCTGTCTAAAGCAATATTTCTTCCTTTAGGACCTAGAGTAGTCACAACTGCTTTTGCAACTGTATCAATCCCTTTTAAAAGGGATTGTCTAGCTTCGTCTGAAAATTTTAGTTGCTTTGCCATATTTATTTTTCGATAGCCAATATATCATCAAATTTAGAAAAAATATATTCTTTTCCACCTATTTTTACTTCATTTCCTCCCCATTTTTTGTAAATAACAATATCATGTACTTTACATGGATTTTTCTTTTTTATTCCTGATTCAGTAACTTCATCTTCCCCAACTGCTAATACTTTAGCTTTTTGTGGTTTTTCTCCGGCTGAATCTGGAAGATAAATACCAGATTCTGTTTTTGTTTCAGCATCAAGAGGTTCTAATAAGACATAGCCAGCTGTTGGTTGAAGATTAATAATTTCGTTTTTAGTTTTAGTAGACATTTCTTATCTAAAAAACTGTTAGCAATTACTAACAGTGAGTGCTATTTTACATAAGCACTTCAATATTTGTCAAGGGGAAAAATTTTAATAATTTTTAATGTAACTATAGGTTTATTTTAAGAAAGTCATTAAACGAGTATTTATATTTTCAGATCTATCTATAGGATGGAAAATAGCTTTTTTTGCATTTATTACTTCCCTAGTTATTTTATTTCTCATATAGAATTTTTGTAAACTAAAAGCAATTTTTTCTACAGTCTTACCAATCAAATCACTTTTTTTCTTTTTTTGAATCCTTCTAAGTTTTTCAAACTTAATTGAATTTGGCCAGTAATCTTTTAACCAAAGGTTTTTGTTGAGAAACATTTGGTAAGTTTTTTGTCTATCAAAAAGAGGAATTATTTGAGCAATTTCATGGGCAGTATAAAAATTTCTGTCTTTCCTGGGCCATACTAAGTTTGTTTCATCCATCCACATATTCATACAAATTTTGTTTTTTTCATTCTTATCTTTGAATCTCCTTACTTTAAAACCATAAATACTAAGTAAGATTAATGTAATTAACCTTGATATCCATAATCTATCCTTTCGTGTTACTAGTATAAGATCGATATCCGAACTGTCTTTAGCATTAAACATGGATAAAGACCCAGTTAGACCTATCATCTTAATAAAAGGTATCTTTTTGAGAAGTTTCGAAACTTTTCTGGCAATTTGAATCTTTTTTAAAGAATTTCTTTTTCTTAACATCCTTGAAGTCACAATTCCTTTACTTCCTTTCAAGTAAAAAAAACCATTCATATATTCATATTCCACTTGAGAAATTTTTAAATTCCTTATTTTTTTTCCAGGTTGCCATTTAATAAACTCTAAAGTAGTCAAAGGATATTCAAAAAGGCTATGATAAATAAGAGAAAAAACGTTATCGGAGGTTAATTTAGCAATTGTATTTTTATTCATTGACTCATTAAACCATATTGAGTCAATACCTGGCTAACTCCTGAGGAAACAGTTTCTAAAGAATCTTTTGAGGTTTCTCCACTATTAACAGCTGTTATTCCATCTTCGAAATATTTTGACAAAAGAGTATTTATACCAGTCTCACCATCCCAAGTTCTGCTATAAAGGTACCAACTTTGAGCATATGGAGCATCCGAAATAATTACCCCTACAATAGGGTCATCCGTAAGAAGATTTGCCATATCTATTCTTGGGTAAGGTTCTCCGAAAAGTCTAACTTTAGATGCGTTCTGATAAATTTTTTGTAAACTTTCTTTTGCTGAGAGGAACTTTAAAAAATCCCAAGCAGTAGATTTCTTCGCCGACTGAGACCAAACTCCCTCTACCCAATAACTTGCATAGGATGTACCAGAATCACTTATTGAAGATTTAGGAAGCTGGGGAACATTAATTGCTCGAATATTTAAATTAGGATTCTGTTGAAGAATTTCAAATATTCTCCAACTTGGTGCAAAATACATAGCTAATTTTCCTGCTGCAAAAGCAGTTGTGGATGGTGGAAGAGTTTGATCCCAAACTCCATCAACAGTAGAAAAAACTGTAAAAAATGTTAAAGCATCCTCAGCTAACTTACCTGTTGGATTAGACATATCTACTCCATTTTGAAGCATCATTAAGGCTAAAATTTCTTGCCAATGATCTACATTTTCTACTCTACCCAAAGCAACTCCAGCTTGAGTTATAATCCCATTTTCATCTTTGACAGTCAACTCTCTTGCAGTACTTCTTAATTCGTCCCAAGTTTTCGGTGCAGTTCTTCCTGCAGATGTAAAAATATCTTCATTTATAAAAAGAGATATTGCATCGTATTCTAAAGGAATTCCAACTATTCCAGTCTCACTAGTTAAATCAGATATAGCAACTGGATAGAATGTTTGTGCAAATTCACTTGCACTCATTACTGACGCAGGTAAATAATCCAGTTGTTTTTTAAGCATTGGTACCCATGAGTTATGAAATCTAAAAATATCTGGGGCTGTGTCTTTAGTCATTGCACTCAATAAACGTTCTCTATAATCTTGATGAGATTGTCTTACATACTTGATATTTACCCCAGGATTATTCGCTTCATATTCTGTAATAAGTGGTTCAATAATATTCGAATCTTCCCACAATCCCCAGTAAACAATTTCTGTTTCTTCAGGAGTTTTATTTCCAAAGAATTTCTTACCTAGAAAAAAAATTCCTGCTAATAAAAGAATTCCTGCTATGATAGCTATTGGGATAATTGGAATTTTAGATTTGGAAGAAGGATTAATAACATTAGGACTAGAATTATTCTGATTATTTACATCTGCAGCACTAACAGAATTGACACTTCCTTGAACTGTCTGATCAGTTTGATTTAAAGAATTTTGAATATTTAAGTTATTGAAAATCTTATCCATACCTACATATAAATGTTATCATACAAAGAAAGCCTATGTTTCTAAAAAAAAACAAAAAACCAAGAAAAACAATATATAAATATTTATACATCCCTTTAGTATTATTTTTAATAACCATTATTTCGATCACCTTCCTAGAAATTTACTCTTTCGGTAAAATTAGTCCGGGAATTAAGATTGTCAACTTTAATGTCTCAAACAAAACAAAAGATCAAGCATTTCAAATTTTGTCAGAAAATATACCACCTGTAGAAAATTTTTATTTACTAAATAAAAACGATCGATATGAAATAAATCCTTTAGATTTAAACCTCTCCTATAATTTAGATAAATCTATTCAAAAAGCATATAACAGTACAAGGTCCGGTAATTTTTTTTATGATCTTAGTAAAAAAATTGAGTTCCTTTGTAAAAAGAAAAATTTCGGACTTGAAATATCTATTAACGAAACAGCTCTTAAACAAAAAATAGAAGAATTGGGAAAGGAAATTGAGATTAAACCAGTTAACCCCAGTATTTCACTTATTGATAGTTCCATTAATGTTCAAAAAGGAACAAAGGGAGTCATCGTAGATTACATAAAATTAAGGTCAGATATTGGAAAAAATCTTACCTTTTTAGAAAAAAATGACATTGAAATTCCTTTAAAAGAGGAAGGTGATATTTTAAACGAAATTGAAATTAAGGCAGCTTTTGATAGAGCTTCAAAAATTATTAATAAAAACATCAAGCTTAGGTTTAAAGAACTAAGTTTCACTTTAAATGATCAAATTCTCGTTAGCTTTATGAATCCAAAACAAGAGTATTTTGAAGATAAAATACTGACCAAAATTTCAGAAATTTCTTCTCAAATAGAAAGAGAACCGCAAAATTCTGTTTTTGTTTTTGAGGAATCGAAAATAAAGGAATTTAAACCTTCTTTGGATGGTTATAAAGTTGAAACAGATCTTTTAAAAAATATGATTATTGGAAACTTAAGAACACTTGAACAAAGCACTGAAAATTCAATCCTCCTTGATATTCCAATTAAAACAACTGCCCCAAAAATTCAAACAAAAGATGTAAATAATTTAGGAATAGAAACTCTTTTAGGGAGTGGCTCATCTAAATTCGTAGGTTCAATCGCTAATAGAATCTATAATATCAGTCATGCATCTGCAAAGTTTAAAGGAATAATTGTCGCTCCTGGAGAAAATTTTTCATTTAATAAAACTTTAGGAGATGTTTCTCAAGAAACTGGATTTAAGCAGGCATATATTATTAAGGAAGGTAAAACAATTCTTGGAGATGGTGGCGGTGTGTGCCAAGTATCTACTACTCTTTTTAGAGCAGCTTTATCTGCAGGCTTACCAATTCTTGAAAGACAAGCTCATGCTTATAGAGTAGGTTATTACGAACAAGATTCCCTTCCAGGCCTTGATGCAACAGTTTTTGATCCACACCCTGATTTAGTAATTAAAAATGATACTCCAAAGTATATCCTTATTCAGTCTATTTATAATGAAAAAAATAGATCATTAGTTTTTGAAATATACGGAACAGACGATGGAAGAATATCAACTGTTTCCAAACCCATTGTATCAAGTACAACTCCCCCACCTGAAGATTTATATCAAGATGACTCAACTTTACCTATCGGAACAATTAAACAAATTGAATATAAAGCATGGGGAGCTAAAGTTAAGTTTGACTATGAAGTCAAAAGAAATAATGAAACCATATATAAGAAAACTTTTTATTCAAACTATCAACCTTGGCAAGCTGTATACTTACGAGGAACTATGCCTCAATAATTATGAAAATTCTTGGAATCGAAACTAGTTGTGATGAAACCTCTGCTTCTATAGTAGAAAATGGAACAAAGATAATTTCAAACACAGTTTTTTCATCACAGGAAGTTCATGCTAAAACTGGCGGAATTATTCCAGAGAATGCCGCTCGCCAACAAATCACAAGTATAATTCCTGTATTAGAAAAATCAATAAAAAAAACAGGTTTTGATGCTATCGCAGTCACTGTAGGTCCAGGACTTATCGGAAGCCTTCTTGTTGGAATAGAAACTGCGAGAACTCTTTCATATGTTTACAAAAAACCAATTATCCCAGTTAATCACTTAGTTGCTCATATTTATGCAAATTTTTTAGAAAAAAAACAATTACCTTTATTTCCAAATATTTGTCTTGTCGTCTCTGGAGGACATACAGATTTAATTTATATGAGAAATCTTAAATCCATAAAATATTTAGGAGGAACAAGAGATGATGCAGCTGGAGAAGCATTTGATAAAACTGCAAGGCTTTTGAAACTACCCTATCCTGGAGGTCCTTCAATAGCCTTAAAGGCGAAAGAACATTCTAAAAATTTTCTTTCTCTTTTTCCAAGACCTATGATTCATGATAAAAATTTTGAATTTAGTTTTTCTGGCCTCAAAACCTCAGTATTTAATAAAGTAAAAGATACGAAAATAACAAATAACCTTCAATCTAAATTTGCAGCAGAAGTTCAAGAAGCAATTGTTGACGTCTTAATTCATAAAACTTTAATTGCAGTAGATAGGTTTAAACCTAAATCTTTACTCTTGGCTGGAGGTGTGTCAGCAAACCAAAGATTAAGAGAAAAACTTACAGAAGAAATAGAAAAAAAACAAATTAAAGTAGATGTATATCTCCCAAAACTAGAATATTGTACAGATAATGCTGCTGTCATTGCTTCCTGCGCTTTTTTTAATAAAAAATATATTCCTTGGCAAAAAATTAAAGTTAATCCAGAACTAACAATTACGGATAAGGTTTAGTATAATTTAAAGCCAGAAAAGACAATTTTATGGATAAAACATACGATCATAATAAATTTGAAGACAAAATATATAAACTTTGGGAAGATTCAAAAAGTTTCACTCCAGAAATAACAAATAAAAAGAAACCATTCTGTATTATTATGCCTCCTCCTAATGCCAATGAAAATCTTCATGTCGGTCATGTACGTTTTGTTGCAATTGAGGATATACTAACAAGATTCTATAGAATGAAAGGATATTCCTCTTTGTGGCTTCCAGGTGCTGATCACGCAGGAATCGAAACTCAATATGTCTTTGAAAAAAAACTTAAAGAACAAGGTAAATCTAGGTTTGAATATGATAGAGACACACTCTATAAAATGATTTGGGACTACGTCCAACTGAATAAAACAAACATGGAAAACCAATTAAAAAAATTGGGCGCTTCGTGTGACTGGAGTAGAAATACCTTCACTTTAGATCCAGAAGTTATAAAAACTGTATATAAAACATTTAAAAAACTTTATGACGATAATTTAATATATAGAGGTGAAAGAATAGTAAATTATTGTACAAAATGCGGAACTGCATATTCTCAACTAGAAGTTAATTCTATAGAACAAGAAGATAACTTATATTATTTAGATTATGGAACTATTAAAGTGGCTACAACTAGACCTGAAACTATTTTTGCTGATGTTGCTGTTGCAGTTAATCCAAAAGATAAAAAATATAAAAGTCTTATCGGTAAAAAAGCTAAACTACCTTTAGTGGGTAGAGATTTGCCTATTATCTCAGACATTTTGGTTGATAAAGAATTTGGAACCGGGGCTTTAAAAATTACTCCTGGACATGATGAAACTGATCTAGAAATTGGTAAAAAACATAACCTTTCAACAATTAATGTCATAGACGATTCAGGAAGAATGATCAATACTCCAGAAAAATATATTGGTTTGACTACTCTTAAAGCCAGAGAAGAAATTGTAACTGATTTACAAAAAGAAAATAAACTAATCAAAATAGAAAAAATAAAACATTTTGTCGGAGTTTGCTATAAGGATAAAAGTATTATTGAACCTAGGATTTCAAAACAATGGTATATAAAAACTAAACCTCTATCCAAAATTGCTTTGAAAGCAATTTCTAATAAAGAGGTCGATATCGTTACTAAGAAATACGAAAAAATCGCAAAATATTGGTTAAAGAATTTAAAAGACTGGAACATTTCTAGACAAATCGCCTGGGGAATTCAAATTCCAGCTTGGAAATGCAAAGACTGTCTTGAATGGACAATAACAGATGGCCAAATACCTACAAAATGCAACCATTGCGATTCATCTAATCTAGAGCAAGATACCGATACTTTTGATACTTGGTTTTCTTCATCCCAATGGCCATTTATAACCTTACAACTTAGAAAAAATGATTTTGAATATTTTTACCCAACATCTGTTATGGAAACGTCTTATGATATCCTCCCTTTTTGGGTAATAAGAATGATAATGATAGGGCTTTATTCAACTAATAAAGTTCCTTTTAAAAAAGTGATATTCCATGGTCTTGTCAGAGACAAATTTGGTGTAAAAATTAGTAAGTCAAAAGGAAATGTTATTAATCCTTTGGAAATGACTGAAAAATATGGATCGGATGCCTTAAGAATGAGTATGGTTTGGGGAACATTAATTGAAAATGATATTTCTCTTTCAGAAGAAAATATTAATGGCCAAAGACGTTTCGCAAATAAAGTTTGGAATATATCCAGATTTATTCTTGATGCTAATATCAACCCGAAGAAAAATTCTATTCAAAATGATAGTGACAAATGGATTATTAAAGAACTCAATAAAACAATTAAAAAAGTAACTAGTCTAACAGAAAAATATAAATTAAATGAAGCTACCTATGAAATTTATGATTTTATTTGGCACAAATTTGCCGATATCTATATAGAAAAGGTTAAAAACAGAAAAGAGGAAGCTTATAAAACACTCTATTTTGTTCTTAAAAAATCATTGCAAATATTACATCCATTTATGCCTTTTTTAACAGAGGAAATATGGCAAATAGGTTTTTTCGAAAAAGAGAAAACTTTACTTATTAATTCTTCTTGGCCAAAATAATTGCTTGTATTATTCATCACAAAACTTCATAATTAATTTTTAAATCTCTAATCTATGCCCAAAAGTAAAAGGAATACAATAAGGTTAATAGAATATACATCAATATTAATTGTTTTATTTTTGACTATGTTTAATCTAATTTCCTTTTCAAAAAAAGTACAAGTGCTAGGAGCTGCAACTGAAGATATTCCATCAGTAGGTGAAAAAATCTCTTACTTTGAAAGTATTATAAAGGAAAACCCATTATATTTAGATGCATACTACGAATTAGTGAAACTTAATATTGAAGAATCAAATTTTAATAAAGCAACTGAATATTTCAAAATCGCGAAAAATATCAACCCAAACTCTCAAATAATAAAATCGCTTGGAAATAATTTGAATATAGAAAACTAATTCTCTTCTTTTTTCTCTGTTTCGTCAGTATCTTCTGTTACTACTTCTGCTGAAGAAGATTCTTCTTTAGTCTCACCCTCTACCTCTTCTATCACTGTCTCTATAACTTCTTCCTTTTGTGGAGGTTCAACTTTTGTAATAATTTCTTCCAAATCCATCTTTATTTCTACTTTAGATTTATCGATATCTAAATCTTTAACGTAAATGGCTTGATCAACAGCTTCTAGTTTAGAAATATCAATAATAAATTTTTCTGGTAAATCTCCTGGAAGTGCTTCAACTTCAATTTCATCAATATATAAAACGACAGTACCAATACTCTGTTTTTCTGCAGGTGATACACCAGTTAATTCGACAGGCACATCTGCTGTAACTTTTTCCTTCAAATCAACTTGATGAAAATCAACATGAACAGGGATATCACTCACAGGATCCATTTGTACATTTGAGATTAATACTGCTCTATCCTCTTTTTGACCTTTATCTTTTATTTCAAGATTGATAAGACCAGTCTCACCCACTTCTCGATAAACCTTTTTAAAATCATCAAGTTTTATACTTATAGCTTTAGATTTAACTTTTTTACCAAAAATATTTGCAGGTACTATCCCTTCTTTACGAAGTTTTTTAACCTTTCTTCCTTTAATTACTCTTGATTCTGCATTTAGTATTTTTTTGTCCATTGTGTTTTACCAATAAATAAGAGGGAAAACGTCCCTCGTAAGTAATGTATTATAAACATAGCTACCCTGCCCGGTCAAGGTAAAGAATGAATTCTCACTTGCACTTGAATAACTTGGCAATGATAGATTAATTGATAATTCATCATTTAAGGTACCTGCCTGTTTCCTAAAATAGGTTCCAAATTCACCAGTTAAATAAAAGTTTAACCACCCTGGAATTTCATTTGTCCAAGTAAATTCCATTGTTTTTTCTTCGCCAGGATTCAGTAGTACAACTAGGCCAGCTTCCTTATAATTAGAAAGAGATTCAACTTCTGGAATCAGAATACTTTCTTGGCCATATTCAAAAATTTTTACATTCTCAAACGTTGAACCAGGTAAACCCAGTGCCCTTAAATAACTTTTATATCTTACTTTATCTCCCAATGCAGGATTGGCATTATTTTTGATAGAAATCCTTAGTACATTAGTAACGACATTATCTATTAAAAAAACATCTAATGATGCAGATCTTTCAATATAAAGATTTGCTTTATTCACCCCAATATTAGAATCTATATAGGAAACAAAATTATAAAAGCAATTACCCGAACAATTTTTAGGAACTACTCCCCCGTCGAAATTAAAATTGGCAATCTCTTTTTGAACTTTTTCGTTATGAAAAAATAACTGAATATGTTTTTCTTTTAATCCATTAATAAAGACTTGTGCAAGTTTAATATTATTAAAATCTTTATTGTTTACTAATGTATTTATTAATTCCTTCGAAAGAGCAGCTAAAAAACTTGATTTTTTCCTTGACCCAGGAAAAAAATCTTCTTCAACTTCAGTCTGAGTTACTTCATAAATATTTTTATAATCAATAGTCTTGTTGTAATCTTTAAGATTCAAAGATCCAGTTACTTTCAACAATTCCTTAACTATTTCTAAGTCAATCGCAAATACTCCGTCTACTTTTTGATCAATTTCTTTTTCCAAAAACCACTCTATTTTATTAGCTGAACTGGGAAAATCTGGATCCCAATTTGCATCGCGTAAATACCATCCTCCCTCACCTAAATATTGTTTTATTGGAAATGGTGGTTCAACGTGCCCTTTTAATTGTCCATCTGCAGAGTAAACATCCTGAACATTTATATCTATCATTCTTCCACTTTCAAAGGTAATTAAAGCAAAAGAACCAATAAAGCCACCTGTAGGCCTTAATTCCATATTATTTTGGAATAATACTAAATAAGTCTTCTTTTCCTTAGAACCCAAGATGTCATCTAAATTATCTGCGATGTTTCTAGAAATAAATATCGCTTCTTTCAAAGAATCAAAACTTTGTCTAGGAATATATTTATAAATCGTTTGTCTTAAGGGGTTATTAAAAGAATCGACTTCACTTATCAAAAAACTAATTTCCTTATATAAAGAATCAAATTCCAAATATGCATCATTTGAAATTGTAGAAATAGAATATAAATCATTACTCAAAATTTTTAATGGTAAATCGTTTAATATTCCATATAAATTTAACCCCCTATCAGCGATTCTATTTCCGTCATTAATTAAACTCACTATCAAATAAGGATTTTTATATAAGTTACCAATCACAGGAAATTTAGATAACAATCTCATATATTGTTTAGAAAAAGTTGAGGTATTTTTACTTAAACTATTTAATACTATTGACAAAGATTTATCTCCCTTTTTAAGGGAGTCGTAAGAAGCAATAAACGTAGATGCTGAAAAAAGCATTATTACCAAAGGAAGAACAAAAGAAATTATTATAATAAATAAAACATAAAATATATTTGTCTTAGTTAAGTTTGCCTTAATTTTTTTAATAAACTTAAATTTTAAATTGTTATTTTTGTTTAATCCTAAATTTACTTTAGGAAAAACAAAGTTATTTAAAGAAGATTTATTTTTAACCTTTATTAAAGTTCTTTCTTTAAAGATATTGTTATTTTTTAACCAATCTACAGTCTCTTTTATAGAATAGGTAAAATCTACTGCGAAAATGTTCTTGTTAAAGTTACCAACCTTTAATCTTCTTTGTTCGTAATAATTTATGTTTTCACTGGAAGATAATCTATTATTGGTTAAGCAATATATCAAAGTTTCAAGAGAAGTTTCTTTCCCAACTAAAGCAACTTCATTGTTGGGCGGACCAAAAGAAAAAAGGTTATTTGTTATTTCCTTAACAATATCCTTAGCTAATAGCGGATAAAGAAAAGTAGAATCTTTAACAACAATTCCGTTCTTAAATAAATTAATAATTTTATAAACGTAGGAGCGAGTATTAATGTTAGGACCAACAATATCCCCAATGTAAAAAAACTCAGCGTCTATATTTTTACTTGTCAACAAAGATTTCAAGTCTGACAAATTTTGTTTTTCTGATGAGTTTTCTATCTGAAAAGGTAGGAGTACAAACTTTTTTCCAAGAATACTATTATTTAAATCTATTACCTTTGATATTTCCTTTTTACTTCTATTAAGATAAACGTCCACGAATACCGAATAAGATAATTCAAAATTAGTTATTTTATCCTCTAATGAAATGATTTTAAAACTAAGATTACTTTTTAACATCTCTGTTTTTTCTTTCCATATTTCTACTCTCGGAGTGACAACAATAACGTTGCACAAGTTCGTAAGTAAATGTTCTATCAAAGAAATTCCTAAACTATCTGGGTCAGCAAAAAGATATATTGTCGGTTTAAATTGTAAGTTTTCAAAAATTTTTTGGGGCATAGATAGATCTATGTTAAATAAATTACCGCATTAATGCAATTTAATTTTTAGAACGGAAAACCTTTTAACGTGGAAACAATTTATTTTTCAAGTGGTACTTCATTTATTAAAACTTTTGGTCAACGTGAAATTTTATCAAGACATTTATTAACTAAATAATCTGCCATTTTATTTTTTTCTCTATAAATATGTTTATATATAATCTTAGAAGTAATTTGGCTCTCAAGTTTTCTAACCAACAAATAATATTTCTTTAAATTTTCATTTTTAATTTTATAAATACCCTTTAATTGATTTGTGATTAATAAAGAATCTAAATAAAAAATAATTTCTTCCGTTTTATTTTTGTCTGCATATTTTTTTAACCATTTTAACGCCAAAATAACTGCTGAGTATTCTGCAACATTATTTGTTTGAACTCCAATATATTTACTTTCACTAAATAATATTTTTCCATTTTTTTCTGCAACAAATGCTGATGCAGCAGGACCAGGATTTCCTCTTGAACCACCGTCTGAAAAAAGCTCAATGTTTTCTTTCATAACTATTAGTCTATTTAAATTGTTTGTTTTTAGAAAGACCTAAAAACAAGAAAATTATTATAAGGTTTTGCTGAAGAGTAAACCAATAATGGTCAAAAAAACCAGTCAAGCATATAGCTATTAAAACAATAATAAAACAAGTTTTATTATTATCAATTAAATATTTAAAATACTTAAAAAAATTAATAAAGAAAAACGTTATACCAATTAATCCAGTTTCAACCGAAAATAATAAGAAAATATTATGTACTGGCTGTAAAAGCCAGAAAGGCATTCTTAATTTACTTAGTGTTGGCATATAACTAATAAAATTATTTAGACCTATGCCAAACATAGAATTTGTTTTTAATATTTGTCCAGACATTTTGGAAAGTAATAATCTTTCTGTAACGTTATCTGGAAAAGCATTTCTATATTTAAGTAAAAATACAGAGAATATCGGAGACAATACTGAAATTATTATAATTAAAAAAGGTAAATATTTAATTGTTTGTACATTTTTAAAGACATTTAGGAAAAGAAGCATCGATACTACAAACAAAGAAAATAACACTGCTTTAGAAAAAATAAATATTAATAGAACACAAATAATAATAAATGTTAAGTATTTTAAATATTTATCTTTATTATTTGTTTTCCAAAATATTAAAAGAACAAGAACTATCAATAAATACCCTGCAAAAGAATTTGGATGAGAAAAAGTAGAATAAGGTCTTAGTAAATTTAAATTAAATACGTTAATAAGTGAAATACCTGGAGTTAGAGAAGTAAAACTCCTTTCGCCAAAATAATAAAAAATTCCTCCTAATGTAGATCCTTTTATGACTTGAGCTAGACCAATAATCCCAAAAAATATTATTGAAAAACAAAAAATTTTATATATAAAGTCGCTTTTTATAAATCTATCTTTTGAAACAAAAAAGGCAAACACCAGCAATTCTAAAATCTTAATCCACTTAAGAATAGATAATTCTCTCTGACTTGAGTAAAAAATGTTTATTGCAATAAAAAGTAAAAATATTAAAACATTAAGTAAATTACCTTTTTTATAAAGGATTGATCTTTTATTAGTAAAAAAAGATAAAAACACGTAAATAACAATTAATATATCTGTCAAATAAATAGCTACTGATAAATAGTCAATTTTTAAGCCATATACAAATGAATACTTGGGCCATATGTGATAAGCAATTTGCGTAGGAATTAAAAACACAATCGAATAAAAGAGAGTTTGTTGAAAACTATGAAGAATTTTTTTTATAAAATTCACCTACTTTTTCTTAGGTTTAACTAAAAGATATCTATTCTCACCTTCACCACTAGATTCTGTTTCAACATCCTTTTTATCAGAAAGAGTTAAATGAATTATTCTTCTTTGTGCAGAGGAAAGGTTATATACGGGTTGGGCTTCTCCTGTATCAATTACTCTTTGATATATTTGTTCAGCCATTTCTTTAAGTTTTTCTTCTTGTTTTTCTCTCCAATCACCAACATTGACAAAAACTTTCTTTTCAGCAAGTTCTTCTCTTAAGGATAGGGCAAGAATTGCTTGTATCGAATTTATTGTTTCACCATGTCTACCAATTAAAAGACCAGTTTCTTCGTCAGCCTCTAAATTAACAAAAAATGAATCATCTTTCTCTGAAACAGAGACTTTTGCTTTTGAACCAAGAAGTTCAACAATCTTATTGGCTTTATTTTCGATACTATCTATTAATTTATTACTCATTGTTTTTTGTCTTTACTAGATGCAGATTTTAGCAAACCCAGCTTAGAAATAAAAGGTGTCAATCCTCCCCACCCAGATGTTTTATATTGTTGTATTGTCTGAAGAACAGAAAATAAAAGCCAGTATATAGCAAGTCCTGAAGGGAATTTCATTCCGAAGAGAATAGTAAAAAGAGGAAAGGTGTAAATCATAGACTGTTGCATTGTAGCTTGCATATCTTCTTCCTGCTTTTTCTCAATCTTTTTCTTCTCAATATGCGTTTGGGTAATTTTTGCAGAAATAAATTGAAAAATAGCAGCTAATATCAACATAGGACCAGGAAGACTAACTGGAATTCCAGGAATCCTAAAAATATCAGGTTTGGTTATATCTAGGTATAAAAAATTAGTGGCTACTATATGTCCTTCTTTCAATTTAAGTGATTGATATAATAGTTCGTTTAGTTTTGAAGCAATATCTCCACCACCAAATACTTTATTAAAAACATTAAACAAAGCAATAAGAATTACTATCTGTAGTAAATAAGGTAGACACCCCCCTCCAGGATTTATCCCATTTTGTTTATAAAATTCTGTCTGGGCCTCTACAAGTTTCTTTTTATCATTTTTGTATTTTTCCTTTAGCTTATTTAGCTGTGGTTCAAAATCCTTTAACTTCTTCATAGACTCCATATAAGGTTTAGTTAAAGGATTAGTAATAATACGCAAAAAGATTGAGAAAAATACAATGGAAAGTCCCATGTTTTCACCTAGAATTTTATAAAATAAAACTAATCCATTTGTTAATGGTTGAATTAATAATATTTGAAATATGTTCATTTAATTATCAACTGGGTCCTCTCCAAACCCACCCAAAGGATTACATCTTAACACTCTATTAATAGATAATAAACTACCTTTAATTAGACCTTTTTTCTCAATTGCAGATTTTGCGTATTCACTACAAGTCGGATTGTATCTACAACCACCACCGAAAATAATCTTAATTAAAACAGAAAAAGAGTTTTTATAAACGTCTATTAAATACCCTATTAATCTTTTCATTTTTTGAGAAAACCTCCTTTATCAAGAGAGATTTTTACTTCTTTCATAATTTCATCTGTAGATTTTCTTGTACTTGGTTGCTTAGCCAAAAAAACAAAATTATACCCGTCTTTTATCTCTGTTAATAAAAATCTAACAGCCTCACTCATTGCTCTTTTTATCCTGTTTCTATGCACAGCTTCTCCGCTGATTTTTTTAGAAATAATAAAACCAAATTTCGAACATTCTTCATCTTCCCTTTTTACGTAGGCTATACCAAAAGAATCAGATTGATAAATCTTTCCTTTTTTTTCAACAATCTCAAAATTTTCTTTTCTTTTTAAATTATATTGACGAGCTAGCATGTTAATTAAAGAAGAAACCTAAAAAGGAGGTTAAGGGGTAAGTTTTTTTCTTCCTTTTTGTCTTCTCCTTTTTAAAACTAATCTACCTTTTTTGGTTTTCATTCTTTCTCGAAAACCAAATTTTCTTAATCTCTTTATTTTGCTTGGTTGGTATGTTCTTTTTGTAGACATAGTCTAGATTATATAATTGAACACAAAATCTTTCTAGAGGAAATTATAGAGGTTAATATAGTTTTATACAAATATTGGTAGTTGACGAATTGTGGATAACTTTGTAAATAATCAGTATATAGAAAAATGATTTTTTGAAAATATCTTGCCCCAAAAATCTTCTTGCCAAGTAACTATAAAAATAAAATGGAGGAATTAAATAAAAATGAAATATGGAAAGACTCTCTTGAGAGTATAAAGATATCAGTGTCCCCTGCTATCTTTTCTACTTGGTTTTCTCAAACTCACATCTCTGAATTAAAAAATAGTAACGATAGATATATCGTCCAAATAGGATGTAATTCGCCTTTCGTAAAAAGTACATTAGAAACAAGATATTACGGACTGGTCCAAGATGTACTATCAAAAGTTCTCGAAAAAAATTGTGATCTGGTGTTCATAGTTAAGCAGAACCCAAATGACCAACCACGTGGTTCCAAAGAAATAATAAGTCCACTTTTCGAAAAAGAAAAAGATAATAGTGCAGAAATAAATAATTCATTTAGATATTCAAGAATAAAATCAAGTTTTACTTTTGAGAATTTTGCAGTTTCCTCATCAAATCAAATGGCTTGGGCCGCAGCGGAAGCAGTATCTAAAAACCCTGGAAGTGCTTATAATCCTTTATTTGTTTGGGGTGGAGTAGGAGTTGGAAAAACACATTTAATGAATGCCATTGGTGTTTCAATTCTCCAGAAGAATTCTGATGCAAAAATACATTTTTGTACTGGTGAAGAATTCACTAACGATATTGTAGAGGGAATTAGAAATAAAACAACTCAAAGTTTTAGAAATAAATACAGAAAACTAGATGTTTTATTTGTCGATGACATTCAATTTATCGCTGGAAAAGATGCTGTTCAAGAAGAATTCTTCCATACTTTTAACGCAGTAACAGGTGCTGGGGGACAAGTTATTCTAACTTCAGATAGACCTCCTCATGAAATATCAAAATTAGAAGAAAGGTTAAGAAGTAGATTTGAAGCAGGACTTATTGTTGATATTGCACCTCCTGACTTTGAACTAAGGTGTGCAATTACTCAAATTAAAGCAAAAGAAAAAGGCTTAGATATTTCAATGGAAATAACTCAACTAATTGCAGGCAATTTAGAAGCAGCAAGAAAAATTGAAGGATTTTTAATTAAACTCATGACTGAACAGAATCTTAAAAAGAGTAGTCTAACAGAAGAATTAGTTCAATCACTTTTAGGAAAAGGTGTTGAACCAAATAATCATACGATTAAATCAAATCCAAACGATTTAATTAGTAAAGTTGCAGAATATTATTCTCTAGGAAAAAGACAATTACTGGGTGAGTCAAGGGCAAGACCAGTTTCACTTCCAAGACAAATATTAATGTATCTATTAAGAACTCAATATAATCTTCCTTTAGAAGAAGTAGGAAGACTTATAGGTGGAAGAGATCACACAACCGTTATGCATGCAGTTGATAAAATAACAAATTTAGTTTCAACCGATGTTAAAATCCGTGAGGATATCTTGGGGATTAAAAATAATCTTTGAGGATAAATGTATATAACAAACAAAGGCTTTTCAACTTATCAACAACAGCTTCAAACTTATCCACATTTCTATCCACAATTAACTAGTCATCTTTTAAACAAAAGACATTGTGCTTATTCAAACCTAAATATCCACTTATCAACAGTTACTACTACTAGAACTACTAATATATATATGATAAATAATATGAGAAGAAAAAAATATGAAACTAAATGTTTTACAAGAAAATTTGTCTAAAGCTCTAATAAGTGCTTCCAGATTCACAACATCAAAAGCTCAGTTACCAATTTTGGGGAACATAAAATTAGAAGCCAAAAAAACAAAACTTATTGTTTCTGCGACTAACTTAGAAATGTCCACATCTATTTCTTTCGGAGCTCAAATTGAAAAGGAAGGAGAAATAGCAATTCCAGCCAAAACAATAACTGAAATAATAAATAATCTTCAATCTGGAACAATATCTCTTTCTTCAGACAAAGAACAATTGAAAATATCTTGCAATTCTTTTTCTTCCACACTTTCTGGAATGAATACTTCGGATCTTCCTTTAATTCCTCAAAAAATTGATGAACAAAAATCTTTTTTGTTACCTAAAGAAAAAATTAAGGAAGCATTGTCTCAAGTAATATTTGCTACATCAATTGACGAGACTAGACCGATTTTAACTGGGGTGTTAATGATATTTAAAGGGAAGGATCTAATACTAGTTGGTACAGATGGATTTAGGCTTTCGCAGAAACACTTATTGATAGAAGGAAACACAAAGGCAGAACACCTGGTTCTTCCAAAGGGTATTTTAGGAGAATTAACAAAAACTTTGTCAGAAAAAGAAAAAATGTTATTTGAATATAAAAAGGAGGAAAATCAAGTTATTATTTTAGTAGATGGTACTATCCTTTCGACTAGAGTCTTAGAAGGGGAATACCCCGATTATGAAAAAATCATTCCGAAAAATTCGAGTATAAAAATAAATGTTGATAAAGAGGAACTCTTGAGAGCTGTAAAACTTTCTTCTGTATTTGCTAAGGATTCTGCAAATATTGTTAAGTTGGAAATTTTAAAAGATAGTATTTCTCTTTTTGCAGAAAGCCAATCTTCAGGAAATCAAAAGACGAAAATTGATGCAAAGGTTGATGGGGAAAACTTACAAATAGCGTTCAATTTTAGATTTTTGGAAGAATTTATTCATTCAATTAAAGGGGATGAAATTCAAATGGAGTTTTCTAATCCAAATGCTCCTGGTATTTTTTCTGATCCAAAAGATAGGGAATATCTTCATTTAATAATGCCTGTTAAAATTCAAGCTTAGTTATTTGAATGCGGGTAAATACAATACAATTGGTAGCTGTTCGGAGTATCCTATTATTTCAACGTTTCCTTTTAGTACATATATAGGTTGAAAGTATTCATCAGATTGATTTTCTAAAAAGTATGAGACGAAAATATTATCTATAAAAACATTTTTTATGTCAGAAGGATTAACGTCCGATAGATTTTCATTTCCGTTATTGATACTAACTATTTCTGCATTCAGAGCTTGTGATACTATCTCTTCAAAAGTTTTTGTCGAAAATTTTTCTGTACTTTCAACAGTTTCACTTATAAATGTTGATTCCATATTTAAGATGGTTCCATCTTTTAATAGTTGGACATAAATGTTCGTTGATTGTGGGTTTAAAGTCAGTATGGGATAAAGAATATTTCCTTCACTAAAGTTAAGTTGATATACTTGGGCATTAGTTTTGTCTGTTTCTTGGAAAAGTTCAAGACCTTCTTCAGGTTTTAAATAAGTAAAGCTTACAAATGAAGGGTTGGTAATAAAAGAACTAAGTTTCTCTTTCAAGAATTTTGTGGCATTATCAATCATTTCTTCTTCTGAATATTGTTTGTCAGCTACGCTACTGATTTTTTCGGTTGGGTTATAATTTGGACCATACTTAATTTTTCTTTCCTTAAGGGTTACGCTTAAAAAGTTCGTTTCACTATTCCAAATAAGAATTTCACCAGATATGGCATCTGTTACGTCTAAAGGATCACTAATAAAGCCTAGACTTGATGCAATTAAGGAAGCTTCATTTTTAGTTAATGAAAAAAGTTGTGTTTTTTCTAGGTAAGGGAGTTCTTGTGGCAAATTAACATCATTTTCTTTGATTGTAAAAGAAACATTATATTTGTTTTCAATAAATGAGGGGATAGAAAGATCTGGAAAAGGGGAAATATTTTCAACTTTTTCTGTATTTTTCTTTTTTAAGATAACGAACAAAACTAGTGAAACCAACAAAACTAAGATCACCGTAATAATTATTTTTATTTTTTTATTTTTTACCATAATTTATTTTAACAATAGTTTTAATTGGTACTCATGCAATGATCACAATTTGCTGGTACAGATTTTGGTATATGGGGAGTATTCATAAGTAATCCCCTAAATTCATAATGTAAATGAGGTCCAGTACCATCAGATCCTGAATAACCAATAGTTTGACCTTTTGTTATTTTTTGTCCAGTTATTACACTTGCCGAAATTAGATGGGCATATCTACTTGTAAATTGTCCTCCACATGTAGAGATAATGTCGACATATAAAGGTCTATAGGCGTTTGATGTATAGACAACAGTTGCTATTCCGCTGTGGGTTGCCTTAACTGGTGTACCTATGGGAGTACCAATGTCAATTGCTTGTACTGATGAATGAGAAAAACTTCCACCCGGTCCTTGGGTAATAGGATATGAACCAGAAATTGGCCATCCAGAAGGACATTGTTCAGGAGGATTACCAATTTTAATAATTGCTGAGGAGGCAGATTCAACGTTTTTTTGTTCTGGTACATCTGCAACTACAGAGATAGTGTCTATGATTAAAGAATCTTCAAAAGTAGGGGAAGAATAACTTCTTTTATATTTAAAAGAAAAAGATTGAGAAGTAGTAATATTTTTTGGTATTTCATCTCCTGTGGGAATTTTTGTTTCAGAAGAAATAGAAGGACAAGAAGGGGAGGAATTCTTTTTTGTTACAGTACAATTATCGTTTATTTGAATATTAGTTAATCCGCTTTTTTTAGCTTTAATTTCGACAGTATATTCTATTTCTAGTGGAAGTTCGCTGTTTTTAAATGGTCCAGCAGGATTTGCGGTTTTAGTTACATCTATATAAGGAGAAATTAGTTCTTGAGCAGAGATAGTACTGGGTTTTGCAGGAACTACATATGCTCCTGAATTGATAATAAACATAATTATCGCGACTAAAATTGGGAGTGTAATTATTGTTATTAAAAGTGTGGCAACAAACGACGAAGCAAAAATAGAGAAAGGAAGAAATATTATTGCTGCAACAGTAGCAATAGCACCTTTTGCTGCTTTTTTTGCACCATCCTTTATCTTTTGGAGAAACGGCAACAGTTTTTGGGCTATCCATCCCGCAATTGCACCAACTATAGCTCCAATTATATTTCCAATAATCGGGGCAAAAGATCCTAATGCTGCTCCAATTTTTGCACCAAGCGCACTTATTGTTTTACCAATTGCACTACTTGTTAACTTTGAGCTTAAGGATGAAACAGCTTTTCCTAATGCACTATTTGCTAATTTTCCACTAATTTGAGTTTTTATTTTTGAAAGAATTGCATCTGAAGCTTTATCTAATACTTGGTCTTTTGCAAGACTAGCAATATCTCCAATACCTGAGGAATTATCAAAGGCAGTGTAACTACCAAACGAATCCATATTAGGTTTTAATAAAATATTATTTTGTGCAGGAGTAAAATCAGATTTTGATATTTGAATTTCTAAATTTTCTATAGATATATAATTTTTAAATCTGGAAATTTCGTCGGGAAATATTTTCTCAATTTCCTTCATGGTGTAGGAGATTCTTAAAAGTGATTCTTTTTCAGGTCCTTCAGGTAAAGATTTAGATGCTTGTTCTAGATTTTTGGAACTGATTCCTTTTGAAATAAGATTTAAAGAAGGATTCAGATCTATAAATTCTGATTGTTGAGTTTTTAATGATGCAGCTAAAAATGGTTGTGTAGCATTTAATCTTTCTTCAACACTTCCTGTTTCTTTTACATCAAATTTAATCTGTACATTTTCTAATTTTTCTCCAACTGGAATTTCTTTCTTAATTTCTTCTTTTACTGTCACTGGAATGACAGCTTCTTTTGAGGATAACTTTTCCTTGATAAGAACTTCTTTAGGCTTTTGTTGTGTTTTTACTTTTTCTGCGGTTTTAGTTTGTTTTTGACTGATTGTTTCTTTTTCAGTTGCTCCAGTAGTTACCTGGTTTTCGATTGTTTTTTGTTCAGCTACTCTTTCTTTTAGTTTGCTGACCCAATACCTAACTTGAGATCTTTGTTCTTGAACTCTTACTTCCAAATCTTCTTTTGTGATATTTTGATTTGTTGCTCTTTCTAAAACATCTTGAGGTGTCGTGTTTGGAGAAATTTGTCCGCTACTGATTATTTCAAGGTCTTTTCTAATCTGTCCTATGTCATCTGTTAAAAAAATTTCAGATAACGAACCCAAAAAAGAAATTCTTGATGTTCCTTTCCACGACTGAACATTTGGATTTTCTATAAGATAATTTAATCCTTCTAGTAGTATTTGAGCGTCACTTCTTGCAATCATATTTTTTTAATTTTTATTCCAGGATGGTTTAATTTGTTGACCTTCAACCTCCTGAGGTTTAGTTGTTATTATTTTGTGTTCTTCTTCTGAAGATACAATCCTTACAGGAACGTGATTTTGTCCTGCAAAGAAAATTCCTTCTCCAACATTTGCTGATAAAAGAAGTTGTTTTTCTCCTTGAGAAAGATAAAAAATTTCACCCACCCTATCTATTGCAGCAGGAGACTGTTTTAAAAGAAGTTGCATTGATGAATTGGTAACGATTGCTTTGCCAATATCCTGAGCCAAAAAGTCTTCAACATCTTGAGTAATGGTTGTTAAACCTAAATAATATTTTCTTGCTCTTTTAACTACACTCCAAAGAAACTGAGCAGAATCTTCATATTGCATCATATGCCAAGCTTCATCAACAATTAGAAGTCTTCTTTTTAAGTCTTTTTTAACTCTGGTCCAAATGTAATCAAGAATGACAAACATGGCAATTGGTCTTAGTACATCTTGTAGATCTTTAACTGAAAAAACTGTCAGTTGGTTGTTGAGATTTATATTTGTTTGTTTATCAAAAATTCCCACAAAACTCCCTTTTACAAATTTTTCTATTCTTGCTGCTAAATCCATTGCATCAGGAGATTCCATTCCGATTAGGGTTTTGTATAAATCCTCCATTAAAGGAGGCTCTTTCTTTTGAGTTTCAGGGTCTTGAGTTATTCCTTTTCCTCTATAAGTTGCAACCAGAGCTCTATCAAGAAGTGCTTCTTGTGTTGGAGAAATTTTACCCATAATTACTTTAAAGAGTGAGTGAAGAGAAAGAATTTTAAGTCCAAGTTGGTTTTCTCCTTCTTCATATACCTGAGCTAAATCAAATGGGTTAATTTTAGAAGGAGAATTAAATGCAAATGAAATAAATTCTCCATTAACAGCATCAGCTAAGGGTTTATATTCTGATTCAGGATCAATAACAATTACTTCATTTCCAAGCATCATTGAACGTAGAGTTTCAAGTTTTACAAAGTAAGATTTGCCGGCTCCGGATGTGGCAAAAATACTCATATTGGCGTTTTCCATTGAAAATCTATCAAAAATAATGAAAGACTCATTTTGAGCATTGATTCCATAAAGAAGTCCTTTGTCACTTGAAAGTTCGGCTGAAGTAAAAGGAAATGTTGTTGCAAGAGAGGTTGTGTCCATATTTCTTGTAATCATCAGTTTGTCTATTCCAAAAGGAGCAGTTGTCAGAAACCCATTTTCCATATCTAAAGTTGCATGTTTTCCTACAATCATTAAAGAACCCAAAGTTGATTCAACTTGTTTAGTTAAATGGTTAAGTTCTTCTACACTATTTGCAGGAATGGTTATATAAAAAGAAAATTCAAAAAATCTTTCGGAACCTTTTACGAGTTGTTCTTGTAAGGCTCTTGCATCTTCTAATTTCGCTTCAGTTGAAGGATTAATAATTTTTCCTCTTTCTAAGTCACTTGAAATTTCAGCTTCCATTTCAGTAATTTTTCTTCTTAAATTATCCAAAACGCTTTTTCCCTCAACGGGGTAAATATAAAAAGAAACATCTAATGAACTATTAAAATTTACTACTGGTTCAAGCCATCCCGCAGAAACAGATCTTGGGTATCCTGACACGAAAAGGGTTCGGAAATATATATCGTTTATTTTAATATAGTTAAAATCCTCTTCGATTTTCTGAGGAGCGATTATTTCAAGTAAATTTAATTTTTTTTGTGTAAAAGAAATAAGAGGATTTAAGATTTCAGGTTTTTGTTCATTTAATACAGTTCCTTGTTTTGGATTGGAGATATTTTTTTCCTGTTTTTTAAATTTAGGTATTTTAATATTTGTTTTTAACATAATTATTTATTGGTTTGTATTTGAGCACTAATTTCTTCAGCTGTTTTTTCTTGCTTTATTGCTGGAGGCTCTGGGTTATAAACATTATAAAAAAGACTAATTAGTTCGTAGTCAGTTAGTTGTTTTAACTTAATTCCTAATCTTCCAGCCTGTCTTATTAAGTGGTCTCTTTTTGGATAAAGTATAATTTTTGCCTTTTTAATAACGTATGACTTTGGATATGGAAGAGGCCCCCCTCCTTTAAGAGTGGATTTAATTGATTTTCCAACTCCTAGTTCTAATGGACTAAAAGGAATAACAATATAAAACTTTTTTCCTAAAACATTTTTCTTTTTAACAGAAGTTAAAATAAAATCTTTGTAACTTCGAAGTAAGTTTGAAAGTTTTTGATTCTTTTGTTGTGTATATATCTCATCAAGGTACTTAAGATAATTTGAAATATCTTTTTTTTGAGATCTAACTAAAATTTGAATGGAGAAAGAAAGGGAATTAATAAGAGAAGCATATGAAGTTACAACCGCTTCCTGTTCTCTTTGCGAAAGAAGGCTAAAGTTCAAAGAACTTGATTCCATAATTAATCCCGCTCCACCGTCTTTATAAAATACTAGATCTTCACAAATATCTGAGATAGGTAGATGTTTCCAGGTAGAAGAAACAATTGGAGTATCTGGAATGCCTAAAATTGGGATGTCTTTTAAAGAATTTATTTTCATTTAATTAGTTTGTTGAATAACTTCAGGTACAGATTCTGCAATTGTTTGAACAATATTTTTCTTTCCTTTTACAAAAATAGGTGGAATTATTGACCCAGTAGCATCAAAAGAAACTGATTCAAAATGGTAGTTTTCTTTTTCTGTTGAAATTTCATATCTTCCTGTTGAAAGAGGGGTAACCACCAAAAAGTGTCCAAGTTTATTGCTTTTAAGTGCTCTAACTGGTCTTCCTGCAATATCTTTTACTTCTAAAATTGCTCCTTCAATTATTTTACCTTGTTCATCAATTACTTGACCTACAACAGTATTGGGAACTGTAGGAGGAGAAGGTGGTGCAGCATCTAAAGAAAATTCAGCCTGTTTATTAGCTGATAGATTTCCTTCCTGAAAAGTTTTAGTAACATTTTCTATTTTTAAGGTTTGTATGTTTTGGGTAGATTGTTTTTCTTCTACTACAACCTTTTTAGGTATAAAAATTGGAGGCGTTTGGGGGATATTAAATTGTTTTGTTATTTGTGGTTGGGTTTGTATTTTAGTTTCTCCAGAAGAAACTGTATCTGAAGAAAATATATTTCCCATAGATTGCAGAAATTTTTGTTCTTTTTGTTCAAGTTTTGAAAGGAAAGAAGACTCTTGGTTAGGTGTTTTTACAGATTGCTCTTGAAGTTTTTCTTGATTCTGAACCGCAGTATTTCCTTCTGTTTGAGAAGTTGTTTCATTTTGGTAAAAAACTGGTTGACTGTTAATTTTTTGCCAATTGAAAATTGTTGGAGAATAGATAGATTTGAAAAATGAAATAATCCAGGTTTCAAGTGGTCTGTCTTCGAAGGGTAAAAAAGCTAAACCAACTCCTAAAAGAACGAAAAATAAAATAAAAGGCCATTTAATTAAAGGGTGCAGTTTTGAAGCGTAAAAAATTAAAGAAATTAAACATCCTCCTGCAATTTGAAAAAATTGCTTTAGGGTCATATCTCCAACTAATCTAAATTGATATGAAGATATTTGTTGTGGTATTGGGTGATTTTCCATGTTTTTTTATAGCCTATATTCAGGTTATATCGTGAAGAAGCCATTTCAAGTAGTTGGGTTTTTCACAACCTCTTTTATTAATTGAATACCATTGGAAGGATGAGCTATACTTTTATTGTATGGCAGAGAATATTGTAAAAGAACATTTTTTTTATAGTCCTCCGGTTGAAAATGGAGGAACTCCTCCAGAAGGAATATCTAAACCTCCGGAAGGGGCGATAGCAATGAGTCTTGAGGGTTCTCCTTATTATAAACCAATGGGGGTAAGGAAAATTACTGATGATTTAGAAAAATTAGCTCTTATTAGGGAAGTAGCAAAAATAAAAGCCGAATCTAAAGATGTTGACGGAAAACTTAATTCAATTAATTTAGCACAAAAACTGAAAACTGAATTGGGTGGAGAAGCTCCAAAAACAGAACAGGTTGATTTATACCTCTCAAGAGAAAAAAGTGTCTTATCTGAAATTGCAAGACAATCTGCCATAGGAATAGAACAAGCTTTACAACACCACAAATGGATGGGGAAAGAAAATGATAATTTTAGGCTAGCTTCTTGGCAAGCATCTCACCACGAACAAGTTCTTGATGCTGACGTAGAACATGTAGACATTTCACTGGTCGCGAAAGACTGGTGGTTAAATAAAGAAACATCTGCAATTTTATCAAGGTTGCATATAGATACAAAGTACATGAGGTCTACTTTTCAATTTTTCGAGCATTTTAACCCTTTTGCTTTTGAATATCACGATGGAATGAGGGTTTTGAGAGTATTAAAATTAGATCAAAGGTTTTGTCCTGATGCCCACGATTTTATCACTACTTTTCAAAAAGATGAAAAAAGTTTTAATTTAAACGAAGAGCAAAAACAATTTCTCCCAGAAGGGATGAAAGAAGGAATACGAGAAAAAGGAATCGAATTTGATGATCTTTCTCAAGACTTAATGTTTAGTGTTGCTTCTGCTGGCCAAGTAATATGGGAAGATGAAGAAATTATTAAACGTAGTCAAATGGTTTTACCTAAAGAACAGCAAAAAAAGTTCCTTTCGAGTGTTGATGTAGGACGATTTTCAAAAGCTCAGTTGAATTTTATTTACAAAGTATTTGGAGTTTATCCTAACGAAAAGGAAGGAAGTGTTGATGGAATTTCCTTAAGAGACATTTATATTGACCCTAAGAGTGAAAAGAAAAAATCTTATAAAATGTTAAATGAAATAAGAGATGATTGGGATGTAAAAGTACCTAAACATATTCTTAACTGGTTTAGTATGGAAACGACACCAGAAAACCAGGATGCTTATACTGCAAAAATGATGGCATGTCTCCTTTTAGACTCTTGGAAAAAAGTACTAAATCTTGACCCAGACTTTGATTTTGAAGGGACAATTGCTGGTACAAAAAGAGAGGGAGGAGCATTTGAAGAACAACAGCAAAGTATGGAAGAGATTATTAAAGATACTAATGATTTAGCTAAAGAAATCCTTGATGTTTGGTTTATTCCAAATAAAACTGACTATTTTAGTGAAAGATTTAATCATTTGAAGCAGGTTGACTTGGATTTAGCTTCAATGATTGTTCAAAAAAATAGACAAGAAGCTTGGGCATTCTTATACGCTGGCCGATTGGCTTCTGAATTAAAATATGAATGGAAAGAAGATAGGATTCATCCTGAAAACAGTAAGTGGGTAAGAAAGCAAGATATTGGTTCGTTGCATGCGGCTTCAGATATGGGAGATATGTACCACTTTTTAAGACGCAAGATGAAATATCAGGAAGCTTCACGAAGTCAAGGATCCTTTTTTTTACCAGATAGTGCAGAAATGCGAACAGAATGGTTGAATGAACATCGCGCTGATTGGAAACCTTCTATAGATCCATATTTAGATTCTGAAAGTGAAAAATATGATCCATTTTTAGCAAAATGGTGGACACTTTTAGAAGATACAGATGAAGGTAAAGCATTTAGAAAGGAATTGGGATTAAGTTGGAAAGTAGACCCTTTATTGTCAAAATATATAAAAAATATTGCTATTGCTTGGGAAACTCCTTATATTCATCAAAAATCTTCAGTAGAGGGGAAAGATAATAAGAGGATTGTTATCCCTCTTTTTTTACAATATCCATTTGTAGAGTTTAATTATTGGGATACTATTACTTTAGACGATCAAGAAAATAATGAGGGTGGTGAAATTAGATCTGTATTTTACCGTATGACCAAAGAAAGAAAACCAAAATCTTCATTTAATTATCACAGAATGCTTAGTAACAATGTTGATTTTCACAATGTTACTATGGATCAACTTTCTAATATAATGACTGTTTTTTACGATACACCTGAAGCAAGAGATTTAGATCAAGTTTTTTTTGACAGTGTTGGTAAATTAAGGACAATTATTAAAAGAGCAGACTTAGGGTTTAGGTCAAATGGTTTTTATATGGCTGAGGTTCCTTTAAAAGATTCAAACGGTAAAATCGTTGGCCATGGGAGAGAAAGAGTACCTGTTACTTTATATGAAATGGGTATAGTTCCAATGCTTGTTTCTCACCATCTTGCTAAGAGATATAACTTAATAGGTGTTGGCGGTTTTAACCCAACAAATTTAAATGAATTTTTGGTAGATGTTTCAGAGTGGATAACCATGACAACTTATATCAATAAAGATAAAAAAGAAGCAAAAGCTTATAAAGATACAATGTGTCTTCTTACATTTTTTTATACGATGTTACTTAGTAGAATGAGTACTGTAAGTGCTGAACAAGATAATCCTGATATGAAAAATAAGCATGAAAAATTATATGAAGAAGTTAAAAAGATCAATCCTAATTTAGGGAAGATTAATAAACCTGAAATTAGGATAAAACAAACGCCGACAGTTGGAAAAGGATAGGATGGAAAGTAGAATTATTCTTCTTTTATTGTTATTTTTGATCAAGGGATATTAAGTCGTGACTTAGCTCCTGCTTCAATTGAGTCAATTAATCCCGGAGTTCCCCCGCCAGAAGCAGTTCTTAATCTCAAAGCCTCTGAAACTTTTCCTTGTTTTATTACGCTCTTAAGTGTCCCAGCGAGTTTATATGCTCCATAATCGGCACTGTATTGTCTAGCTGTATTGAGAGGCCCCCATTTTGCAATTGGATCGAATGCTTGTCCAATTGCTGTTCCATAATCAAAAGGTTTCTTTTCCATAAAGCCTTTTATTATATCAAAAACTTTAGGAATCATAATGATTAGTACATAGCTTACAGCAATCCAAACAATTCTTAATCCATTAAGTTCAAGTGCACTGAAAGGCACATGCCATTCATTTGTTGTAAACATCCAGTTTGGACTAAAAGCTAACAAGCCTGACACACGTGCCAAATGTTCTGGCATTCCTTGAGCAAGAAAAAAGTGAGCCATTAGGATTATTATTGCAATAACTGGATAAACAGCGAGATAGGATACTATTTTCATTAGCCAGCTTCCAAAACCTCCTGTTGAGGATAATGTTCCAAATAAGATTTCAAAAGGACCAGTAATAATCGAGATTAATAACATGGCTAGATTTTTAAGAAGTGCAATCATGCCTTTAAAAGATGCCACAAGTAAAATTATGATAAGAATTATCCAGAATATTAGCATAATGACGCCATATATTGCATTTAGGCTAAGTATTGTAGAGAGTGTTGTTATTCCGAAGCCAAACCAATATCCCAAATATATTGTAAAAATATTTTTGTTCAGAAGTGCTGCAATCATTTGACTGAAATTCATTTCGAATAAATTACTTTGTGTTGCTATGGCTGCAATTAAACCCATAAAAACATACATAATATCTATTAATAATCCGGCTATGGCATAAGAAAATGTGATTAATACTGCTGATATTACAATTTTCGGTAAGGCTGATTGGACGGTAACAACTGTTTGGGGATTAATCTTAACTCTAAACATGATCATGAAGGCAAAGACAATGATTACTAATACCATTAATCCGTATGTTATGTCTCTCGAAATTTTCCAAACTGCCAAGACTGGACTTGCTGCGGTAAATCCAAATCCAGCATTATTTTGGGCGTTAGCTTCAGGTACAAGACTAAACTTGTTAATTAAGTTATGGATGTATCCAATTCCTGATGCTGGATTTGAAGTAACTATGGCCAAGAAAGATTGAGGAGAGTTATTATCATAGGTGAGAATATCTTTAAAACCATTTTCGATCATTTCTGCACAACTACTAATATCTTTTCCTGCTAGACATACGGCAACTTCATAGTTTCCTCCAAGAAGAAGTCCAACAATTTGTGTTTCTAACGAATGTAAAATCCATTGAACTTGTGCAGCAGTATAACGTTCACCAAATATTTCTGAATCGTTCCCTGAATAAACCTTAAGAAACCAATCCTTGTAAGATTGGTTATACCAAGAAGTAGAAACAGCAGCTTTTGCGCTTGGAGCTAAGGACAAAGAAAGCATTAAGATTGTTAAGAATACTAGAACAATTTTTTTGAATTTTGTAAAAAATTTTTTCATTTTCTTTTAAATTTAATCATACAATACTTGATTGAACCTAACAATAATATTTATTGAACTGGATAAGGTGGGCATAATCCCATTTTATTACAAACAATGTCAGCATAATTCATTCCTGGTGGATCAGATCTTTTTTCTCCAAGTAAGTTGTACGAATATTGTTTTGTGAGTTCATCAGGTAAATATGAGCCATAATATTTCCATGCAGCGTTATAAACTTCCATTTTGTTTGATGTGCTTATTCCACCTGTTGCACTGCAAGTTTCAGGTCCATATTGCCATTTACCTGCTTTCCAAAGGACTATTCTTGCAGCAAGTTCAAAAGTATCTTCAATGTTGCAACGAGAAAGTTTTCCTTGGGTTTTCCCACATACGGCAATATCGTTTTCTATTCTTTCACTTTCGCAAGTAACTACATTATAAGCGCTCTTAGTAATTCCCATAATACCAGCAGCTCCCACTCCATTTTCTTTGCATCTATATGAAGAAGGATTTGCTATATAGGGAAGTGCTTCAATTTCGTAAATCGCTTTAAGCATTGAAGCAGGAACTCCATATTTTGAAGCTGCATTTTGGATAGCTGATTCAATTTTAGATGAATCAAAATCGCATGTACCTGGGTCATAATCGATTGGTTCACCAAAGGATATACTTTCTCCATAACCTTTTGGTCTAAGTAAAGTTTGGATTCCTTTTAGAAAATATTCATCAACGGCTCCTATATGGGGAAAATATATTTCTGCAGTGTCAGGACTTGCGTCAGCCCCTTGGGCTGAATAATTAGCCGTAGTTACAGTTGGTAAGTCTATTAATGTTCCTAAGCCATCAACTCCCAGTTTTGGGAACATTCTTCTTACAACTGCTGAATTACCATTAACAAGATTATTCCATACTTCATCTGCAAGTGGAATATTAGTATTAATTTTGCTGGTTAAAGTCATTGTTTTTGAACAGGAAGGATTTGAATCACTTTTAGAAAAGTTACAAGTGAAGCTAGCTTCATAATCAAATTCTGCTAAAGCAGTATTCCCGTACAATGAATCTCCAGGTGTATCTCCACTTCTAACTTGTAGGATTGTACAATCATTGCTTGTATCAACTGTTTCGCTATATCCAGGATTGTTATTCGTTCCTTCCTGGGGTACGTATGTGTTTTGTAATTTTACGGATAACTCAGAAATTTCTTTCATATGTGGAAAATACAAAGTTGCTGCATTTACCAGTTTAAAATTTTCAATTTTAACATCAATATCCTCTGAATTAATATCAGAAGGTTCATTAATGACAAGATTTCCTACCTTATCTTCCATAGAAGACATGGGGATATTAGTAAAAAGATCTGCATAATAATTTGGTTCTAAAGGACTTTCTATACAAATTCCTTGATATTTTAAAAAATCCGGAATAATTTTCCATCCAGGAATTACTAAACAAAATTTTCCTCTCCATTCCTCATATTTAATCCACCATTCTCTTGGATCTTGACCACTTTCCATAATTGGAGGGAAATTTCCATTCCATTCTGATAGTCTGTGTTCTGTTTTTAGTCCATCAAGACTTATATTAAGTATATTAAAAACGTTTAAGTTTATATGACATGGACCAACTATGTTTCCTACGGTTGAGCCAGGGATATTTATTTTGTCTTGACCTAAGACTTGAAGTAGAGTGTTTATTACATTTTCAATACCTTTTATGGGAGTATTTAATCCATAAGTGCATCCAACAACTTGGTCATGAACATCAGATTTTGAAGAACTATCAGTTGCTCTTTCTACTTGTTCAATTCTATATATGGATTGAATGTCTTGAGGTAAAAGTTTTCTTAAAGGGCCTGAATAATTTATGACGTTTTTGTAATATCCAGTCCACCATTCTTCAATAGCTGAAGCTAAGTTATCAATTGGATGAGGGTTTTCTGCATAATTAACAGCACCGTTTAAATACCAACTCACAAAGTCATTTACTTTGGTTGTATCATCTATCTGGTCTTCAGTATTATCTCGATTTGTAACAAGTTCGGTATTTCCCATTATTGGAAGTTTTGATTGAGATGTATCAACTTCAACTTTTATATGTCCGCTATCGCTAAACGTACAAAAATAATTATTTGAGTCGATGTTTTGACAGATTCCTTGGGATGGTACTCTTGAAAATTTTTTGATAATTTTCATATCATTTCCACAAAGAAGCGAAAGATTTGTGTATTCTTCATAACATGGATCTCCTGGATAGGGTCGGAAGGTATGATAATCTTCATAAACTTCTGAACAATCTGAGGCGATAATTTGTTTAGAAAAAAGAAAAAGGGAAGAAAAAAACAAAATTAAAATAGTTGAAATTTTTGCATACCTTTTTAACATAAGTTTTCCTTTTGTAGTAGGCAGGTACATTTTGTTTTTTGATTTTTATTGGATAGAAAATACCTTGAACTTAGTTACCTCTATTCCGGTAAATTGCTCTATAAATACTAGAAAGAGATATGAAAGAACTAGAAGTACTATTCCTGTAATTGCAGTAGTTATTGCTTTCTTTGCCCCCTCGGCTGCTTTAGGGTCATCTCCTGAGGTTAGAAACCTTATTCCACTAGAGATAAGCATAATAAAAAGTGCAAAAGCACCTAAACTTAACACAACAGAGATTATATTTTCGAAAATGGCTTCAAATCCTTTAATTGTTGGTACCCCTCCAATAACTTCATCACTTTTAAAATCTCTTGTTTGAGCGATTAAACCAGAAAATAAATTAACCATAAGATTGGCTTAAGTTTAATCTATGAGAAAGTTTTGAGCAAGAGTATTTATGTAGCAGAAGGAATTGAAAGCTCAAAAATATTAATTCCGAAGAATGTATTAATCAATTGGACTATTGCCCAAGCAGCAAAAACTATTACCAATCCAACTAAGGCTGCAGTTATTTGATTTCTTGCGTTTTCGGTTTGAGTTTTATCTCCACCTGATGCAATCCAGCGGATTCCACCGATAACTAAAATGAAGAAGAAGACTAAGGCTGCAACTACTAAAATTAACCTAATTCCTCCTGCAACAATACTTCCAATTGTTAGGTTTTCAATACCAGACCAAGAACCTCCTGGTTTTAAATTTATCTTGTCAGTTGCTGCGTAAACCGTTGCCAAATTAAGTAAATTTAACATTAATATTTGTATTATCTTATCTTAATTGCTCCGATGTCAAGTAGTGTTATGTTTATATTAAAGAAGCTTTCTATAAGTTGAACAATTGCGAAAGCTAGAAGAAGTATTACAAAACCAACAATGGCATTAGTTATTTTTGTTCTCGCACTTTCCAATTTGGTTTTATCTCCACCTGAGACGATCCAAGTAATGGCACCTGTGATTAAAATGAAGAAGAAAACTAAAGAACCAATTACAAAACCTAGAGTTACCAGTGCTGGAATTAAATCTTGGAAAAAAGCAATTCCCGTTTTAGTTTTTATTTGAGGCAAAGCAGGATTTTCAATTGGTTTTGCTAAAGTTAGGTAATTCATTAAAATTTCAAAACAGTATCAAGTAATGCTGCTGGATTTAACAAGTTTTCAATTCCGAGAATATTTCCAATAAGATCTGCTAGGAATATTGCAGCAACAGTAATGACAAGTCCAATTATTCCCATTGTTATATTGTTTTTTGCATTTTCTAAAGCTTGTTTATCGGATCCAGCAGATATAATGGATATAGCTCCAGTAATTAATTTAAATAAGAACCATATAAAGGCAACAATTGTCATTATCCCCACTGCTGTTGAGAGCATGTTGTTAAAAATACTGGGAGCGTTTGATGGATCTTCTCCTTCTAATCCTAATTTTCCAATGCCTTCTAAAGGTTCTCCTAAACTTGTTGGTACTTGAGTTAATAGATTTTTCATTACGGTGTAAATATTTTTATTTGTAATAATGCTTTAGGATCATTAAATATAATTTTCCCAAAAAGTGCTGCAAGGACAAAGGAACCTGCAGCAATTGCTAATCCTAAAATTGTTTGCCATATTTTAGACCAAGCAGCCGTGACTTTTTTTGGATCATCTCCGGCTGATAAAAATGCAAATCCAGCTAAAACTAAGTTGAAAACTGAGTAGATTCCTGCACCAATAATTAAAAGTTTTAGGATATTATTTACAAAAGATGGAAGACCTGCTAATTGTCCACCTTCATATTCGACTACTCCTGGTGGAGGACTGACGGTACCGAAAATGTTTGTTGTTGTTTGTGATAAATATTTCATTTTATAAACCTAAAAGGTTAGTACCTGTTATTTTACCAATAATTTGTACTATCCAGTAAGCGGCAAAAATAACTACAAATCCAATAATAGCTGAAGTAATAGTTTTTTTTGATTTTTCAGCTTTTTCAGGATTATCTTGTCCTGCACCAGAAATCATACCGATTCCTCCTGCGACAAGAAAAAAAAGTACTATTATTCCTGCAATTACTAGAGCATTTGAAATAATAATTGAAGTAAGTGTTCCAACACCTGTTAAACCCGAGCTTTTAACAAGAAAATGATCTTTTCCTAAGAGTGTTTCTCCAATATTTATTTCTGCAAGTTTATTCATTTTCCAAAGTTTAACAAAATTTGTTATTAATTTCCAAAAATAGTTGTTATGGATTCAATTCCCAACATTTGTCCCACAAATTTTACTATCCAATAAGAAAGAAAAACTATAATAAAACCAATTATTGCATTAACTAATCTTTTTTGACCAGCTTGCATTGCTTTTGGATCACCGGCAGATGTAAGTATTTGAAATCCAGAAAAAACGATCATTAAAAGAAGAATAATTCCAGATACTCCAAAAATATAGGGAATAATGGCAGATATTAAATCACCCAATGATTTAATATCTTTAATTTGGTGTTTTGTATTTAAAGCGGATATATCAAATGGTGATGGATTAGGTGTCATTTAAGTCCTGGTAATTTAAGTATATCAACTCCAATAACTTTAAGTATAAAAATAGAAAAAATTAGCATAATTAGTCCAGCAATTGCTGAAGTTAGGAGTTCTTTTCCAGCCTGAACTTTTTCAGGATTTCCTGAAGACATCATAATTTGGAAAGTTGCAACAATTATAAGCATTAGAGCAATTCCACCACCAATTCCTATTGCCCAACCAAGGATCCATGAAATAAATTCTGGTGTACTTGAAACTGGAATACAACCAATTGCTGTATATATTTCTCCTGAGGAGGAATCTGTTGTAGCGTTTCCTGCTGAATCACAAAAAATTTTGTCTGGTGATTCTTCATAGCTAGTAGTTTGGAATAATGGCTGATTGGTTTGTTTTGCCTGATTTGCTTTAAGAAAACAATAATAGGTTGGAAGTTGACCAGAACATGTTACAGATTCAAAACATCCGCTCTGTTTATCACAATCACTTTTACTATTTACGGTAAAACTGTTATTGCAATCAAATCCACTACTCTTACAATCTGAACCACTGACTACACACAAACTAGAACTAACACAATTGTCTGCATGAATATAGTTAGGTTTTATAGTTTTTATTAGAACTGTTGTTAGTAATAAGGAAAAAACAATTAAATAAATTTTTTTCATCTTTGCATTATTTTATTTCAAAGGAAGTCTCTCTACAAGTTGCTATAATAGATTTGATCATTAAATGAAAAAATATTTTCTTGTTTTTTTTACTGTTTTATTAACAATATTTCTCTTTGTCAGAAATAGTAAAGTTAGTGCAGAACCTGATTGTAGTAGTTCAACAATTTCTGTTGGAGATGCAGATTATTGTATTCAACAACTTCAAAAAGAAATAGATGCAAGACTTCCTGCACACGAAAAGAATAAAGAAGATTTAGCGGATTTAAGGACTCAACTTTCGACAATTAGTAAAAAGATTACCAATATTCAAACACAACTTAAAAAATTTGAATCAGAAATTAAAGAAAGAGAAGAAGAGCTTGCCTATACCAAAAAAATATTTGAAGAAAAAACAGTTAATCAATATAAATCCTTAAGACTTTATGACCCGATTTTACCCTTTTTATCTTCAGATAACGCATCAACTGCCTTTAGGGAATTGACTTTTAGACAAACAGCTGCAGATGAAGATAGAAAAGTGATGGAAGGATATGCAAATGATTTATCTAAATTAAAAAGTGATAAAGAGACTTTAGAAAAATCAAAAAGTTCTCTAGCTTCTTTACAAAAACAAGTTTCGGAAAAAGAAAAGACTTTGGCAAGTGAAGTTCAAAAAGTTGAGGGTTATCTTGCTACATTGACAGCAAAACAGCAGTCGATAATAGCTGCAAAAAGTGGGAGTTTTACGATCAGTGTTGGGGATGTCGAACTTGCGGATGATTATAACGCCTCGATAAAAGGTTTCAGAGAATCAGCTCCAGCGGGTTCGTTTGCTGTTTTTTCGTTTGGAGGGTACACGCACAGAAGGGGTATGAGTCAATATGGGGCAAAAGGAAGAGCAATCACAGGTAAAAACTACGATGAAATACTACGTGCATACTATAGTTTTGATGGGTATGAGGACAGAGGTGGAATTACTATTAAAGTTAACAATGGAACAGGAGTGAATCAGGGTTCAGTTATATGGACAGGAAGTTTGGAAGATTATGTTAAAAGAATATATGAAGTACCCGCGAGTTGGCCTGAAGCATCACTACAAGCTCAAGTAATAGCCGCCCGTACATATGTGTTGGCTGTTACTAATAATGGAGCTGGTACTATCTGTGCAACTCAGGATTGCCAAGTTTTTAAAACTCAACCTAAAGGTGGTAATTGGGAGAGTGCTGTCATTTCTACTTCGGGAAAAGTCATGGTTTCGGGTGGTAATGCAATAAAATCTTATTTTTCCTCAACTACCGGCGGATATTTGTTCACTACAGGTTGGGATACAGAGGGTGGAGGAGGATCAGATCTTTTGAATAGGGCTTATGAGGCAAAAGGCGGATCGCCATGGCTTTATAAAGCTTGGTATAGGCAAGGAACTAGTAAAGATGGAGCTGTTTGTGGTAAAGGAAACCCTTGGTTAACCAATGAAGAATTTGCAGACATAGTAAATGCAGCAGTTGTTTTAAAAAGAGGATCTGATGATAGAATTATTCCTGTTACGTCTTGTTCGGAAAGTGGAAATCCTTATAGTTATTCAGAGTTGAGAGAAAAGGGTGGAGTAAGTAGCATAACAAGTGTGGAAGTGATCCAAAATCAATCTAGTGGTGAAACCGAATATGTTATGTTTAATGGAAGAGGTGACTTGAAGTTTTCCGGAAAAGAATTCAAACAAGCATTTAACTTGAGAGCACCTGGTTACCTAAGGATTCCTCAGGGTTTAAAATTTGGAAGTTCTGTTGATTTTGCCTTTTTTAATATAGAAAAGAAATAATTTTGTCTTTTTAGGGTCTTTTCGTATATAATCAGCCTAGGATGCCAGATATATTCATATCTCAAAAAAAAGAAGAAATAAAAAAGGAAGAATCCCCAGTTCAAAAAGAAGTAAAAGAAATGTTAGGTGAGACTAACACTAAAAAAGAAAAGAAAAGTTATATTGCCTCATATTTAAGGAGACCCAAAGGAATTAAATTTGAAACTAAAGATAGTCAGGAAAAAATAGAACTTCTTTTAAGGATGCATCCAATTACTAATCTTAAATGGATTTTAATTACAGTTTTAATGTTTTTTGTACCAGCGTTACTTAAACAATTTCCGATTTTAGATTTTTTACCTAAAAATTATCAACTCGTTATATCGGTTGGTTGGTATTTAGTAATATTTTCTTATGCGTTAGAAAATTTTTTAACTTGGTATTTCAATGTTTATATTATTACCGATGAAAGAATTATTGATGTAGATTTTTATAACCTCATTTATAAAGATGTTTCAGAAGCAGAAATAGAAAAGATTCAAGATATTAGTTACAGGATGGGTGGAGTAATAAGAACACTTTTTAATTTTGGAGATGTATTTATCCAAACAGCAGCAGAAAAGCCAAATTTTGAATTTTTAGCTGTACCAAGACCTGATAAAGTTGCAAAACTTTTACAGGAACTCAAGGTACAAGAAAAACAAGAAGAATTAGAAGGAAGGGTTAGATAATATGGGAGAAATAAGTTTTATTGGTATTCCTGTTTGGGAAATAGCAAAGTTTTTTGTTCTTTTTGGACTTTTAATTTATGTAGTTTTTAGTTTCGTAATCGTAAGACAAGTAAAACTTATGATAGATACTTTACAAGTAGGTTATGAAGGACTAATTCGTTTTTTTTCTTATGTACATCTTTTATTTTCCATTTCGTTTTTTGTTTTTGCCATAATAATTCTTTAAAAATAGTTTTTAATAACAAGATATAGATATGCTTGAAATTTCTTCAGCAAAATTAACTGGGAATCCAACCTTACCTGGTTGGTCCCAAGCTTATGATTACAAACCTGAAGATTCAGAAAAACTTGAAAAAAGAGGACGTTTATTTGCTGTTATTGCAACCAATAAAGAGGATGAAGGAGTAGATAAAGTGTCTGCTGGACGGGAAATTTTAACCAGGCTTCATGAAGAATATTTTGGAAAATTAGAGGGAACACCTTTTAATTCACTCAAAAGTGCAATAGAAAAGGTAATAAATGAGTTTTCTCCAACTTGGGGAGACATCGAAATTGCAGCTGTTTCTTTAATTGATAATGTCATTTATTCCTCAGCAGGAGGTGGTTCGCAAGTAGCCATACTTCGAAGGGGTATGTTTGCTAAGATTCTTCAGAGTGAAGGAAAAGAAGTAGTAAGTGCTTCAGGTTATCCAGAAGAGGGAGATATTCTTCTTTTGGGATCCAAAGAATTTTTTGTAGGACTTACTGATAACTATGTAAAAGAGTCTTTAGAAAAATCTTCTTTAGAAGAATCTGCAGAGACTCTAAATACTTATCTATCTAATAAAGAAAAAGGAAATGTTGGTGTTGTACTTTTGAAGTTTTATAAAGAAGAAAAACTTTTTAAAGAGGAAAGTATTCACATACAGGCCAAAAAAGATTTTTCAGAAAATGTAAAAGGAATTTCAAAAAAGTTTTCTTCACTTTTTTCAAAAATAAACTTTTCTTTAACCAAAAAGCTTCCCCAAAGGAAAATTTTTGTAAAAGGAGACTTGACTGAAGAAATTTCAGAGAAAAGAAGAACTACTTTGTCAGTAGGTGCCATTCTTTTAATTCTTTTAATGGTAAGTATTGGTTTTGGCATAAGACAAAAAAGATTAAATGATCAAAAAGAGAAATATGCAGGAAGACTTACTGAAGCAAATCAAAAATACCTAGAATCAATATCTTTATTAAGTCTAGAACCTGAGAGAGCTAGAGAAATATTTCGTGAAGCATATGAATCTGCAAATTCTATTAGATCTGAAGGAGTTAAAGATACAGAGTTAGACAATTTGTTTGAAAATATGAATCAAAAAAAAGAAGAGATTTTAGGGGAACACAGCAAAGAAGCAAATCTTTTTATAGATCTATCTCTTCTCTCAAGCGGTTTTTCTGGAGATAGTCTTTCTTATTCTCTTGGTAAACTCTACATTTTAGATAAAACTTCAAAAAAAGTTGTTTCTTTGGCAATCGATACTAAAAAAACCCAGGTTGTTGCAGGACCAGATAAAGTAGGAATAGTTAGTCAAATGACTGCTTACGAAGAAGATGTTTATTTACTAGAGGAAGATGGAATTTATTTAGTTGATACAAAAAAAGATAAAAAGATTGAAAAAGATTGGGAAGGAGAAATTTATTTCGTAGCCTATGCTGGAAATATTTATCTTTTAGAAAAGGACCAGAATATGATTTGGAGATTTGTTGGAACTGATGGAAGTTTTTCAGAAAAACAGAAATGGTTAGCACCGGGGGTGGAAACAGACCTTTCTTTTGTTAAAAAGATTTCAATAGATGGATCAATTTGGATTTTGACTTCTTCGGGTAAGGTTCTTAAATTTACTCTAGGGAACCCACAAAATTTTAATTTCTCAGGAGAATATCCAAGTCTTACTTCATTAGATGGACTTTATACTAATGAAGAACTTGAAAATATATATATCTTAGACAAAAGTCAAAAAAGGATTGTTGTTTTTGATAAAGAAGCAAAATTTGTGTCTCAATACTATTCAGATGCAATAACAGAATCTAAGGATTTCATGGTTTCAGAAGAGGAAGGAAAAATAATTCTTCTAACTGGAGATAAACTCTATTCTTTGGAATTATAGAAGTTCTTGATTGTTGTCAGGTTTTTCCGATATCAATTTTCTTTTCATTGAACTTTCTTTCCATCCCCGTTTTTCTTTTATGGATTGAGAAATATGATTCAAAATCTGTTTAAGTACGGATTTTGTTTCCATACTCATAGCATCCCTATCTGGATCTTGACCAAAATCTGGAAATATTTCTATTGACATAATGGTTTGTGGAGACGGAGGGAATCGAACCCTCGTCCGAAAAACAGCTAAGTAAAAAACTACTACAAGCTTAGTTAATTATTAATTGTCCTTAAAGTTACCCAATTAACAGGAAAAACTTAAAGTAAGATTTACTTTATTTTGGAAGAAAACCATAAATCAAAGAATTCTTCCTATCCCAACAGGTTTATGCCTTTTTACAACGGTTGAGAATCATTAGTAAAAGACAGTAGTCATCCGTTTTTAGGCGTAGGCTACAGCGTAATTATTTTGATTGACGCTTGATTTTTAACTAATTTTTACAAGTACTAGTCAAACTTGGCTTGCAGTCTTTTAAAGTGCTTTCCGTCGAAACCGATCGTCCCCATTTATATTTTTATCCTAAATTCCTGTTCAATTTGTCTTTCAATGTCCTTTTTCTTGATTGACTCTCTCTTTTCAAACTTTTTCTTGCTCTTTCCCAAAGCTAATTCAGCCTTAACTAGACGGCCCTTAGTATACAGTTTGGTGGGTATTAGAGTCAATTTTTGCTGTTTTGCTTTAGTTATGATTGAAAGGATCTCATCTTTATGTAGAAGTAGTTTTCTGGTTCTTGTGGGAAGTGCTTTTGCGCCAAGAACTGGAATATTGGCATTAATTAAATAAATTTCTCCATTTAATACTTTTGCGTATGATTGGGAAATATCTCCTCTACCGCTCCTGATAGCTTTTACTTCTCCTCCAGAAAGGGTAATTCCTGCTTCAAAACGTTCACTTTCGAGTTTATATTGATAATTAGCTTTTCTATTAATTATTTTCATATATGTATATTTTACATTAGTTAATGCTTTTAGACCTTATTTACCCAAAAAACTGTTTAGAATGTAAAAAAGATGGGAGATATATTTGTAAAAAATGTGTTAGAAAATTAACACCTTCTTATCCTATTTGTCCTTATTGTAATAAATTCTCATTTGAAGGAAAGATACACACAAATTGTGGGAATAAATTGGGTTTAGATCAATTAACGAGTCTTTGGAAATATGAGGGAGTAATAAGAAAAGCAATTTTAGTTTTAAAGTATAAATTTGTGTTAGATATTTCTGACGAGCTTTCGGATTTGGTTTATAGAGAAGTTAAAAAGAGAAAAATTAATTTTGGTAAAAATGTAATTTTTACTTCAGTCCCGCTTTATAAAAAAAGATTGCTTTTTAGAGGATTTAATCAATCAGAAGAAATCACAAAGAAAGTTACGGAAAGGCTTAATTTTAAATTTATTCCAGACCTTTTAATTAGGTGTAAAAATACAGAATTTCAAACGAATTTAACTAAAAAAGAAAGATTAAAGAATCTTAAAAATGCTTTTCAATTTAACAATAAATACAAAATCAAAAATAGGGATAGAAAAATTGTTATTTTTGATGATGTTTGGACAACTGGAGCAACTATAAAAGAAATGGCTAAAGTACTTAAAAAGAAGGGAATAAATAATGTTGTTGGGTTAACAATAGCAAAAAGATAAATTAAGATTTAATTATTTTTTGTCCAATTTATCTAATTTAAGTAGTTTTACTCCGCAGTAAACAACAAGAGCTATAACTAAAAAATCAATTGTTGCACTTAAAAAACTGCCCCAGAGAATTTGAACAGAACCAATTTTAAGGGTAGCACTATCTAAATCTCCAACTGCTCCCAATGCAACTCCTAATACAGGATTAATGATATCTGTGACAAGTGAGGAAACAACTTTTGATACAGCTCCACCTAAAATAAATCCAACTGCCAAACCAATTACGCCTTGTTTACGAATAAATTCTATAAATCCTTTCATTTAATTCACCTCCTTAACAATTCTTAATTCATAAATTTATTATCCAAGTTTTAATATAAACTCAACTTTTATTAGGATTGCTCCTTTTGCAGGACAACCTTTGTTTTCCTTCATCTGCTTGATAAACTCGAACCACTTTCCCGAAGAATAATATTCGGCTTTACCGACGAATTTATATCCCTCTTCCCAGTCTTTTGTCCAAACAGCCAAACATACTCTCGGATCTCTCTTAATATTCTCTGGAGTATGTTTCATAAAGTTATCAGTAATAATAATTTCAGAAGGACTAACAACTTTTGCATAACCAACAGCAATAAGGTTAGGACTACCATCCTCATTAATGGAAGCAAAAGCTACGGCTTCGGTTCCTAATAATTTTGTTTGTCTTGAAGTAATTTCCATATAATTTCCTTTAATTTAATTCTTATTGTACTAAAAGTTGGCCAGTAACTAAAGGACAATGGGGCAAGAGTTCGGAAAGTCTTAGAAATTCTAAATAATAAATAGAAATAGCGGGTAATTTGTTTACCTTTAAACCCATTTGTCAAGCTTGGCGGAGAGGGAGAGATTCGAACTCTCGGTAGCCTTGCGGCTACACACGCTCTCCAAGCGTGCGCACTAGTCCACTATGCGACCCCTCCTAAAAGTAATTGAATTATATCAAAGATTTTTGAATCGGGGATTCTAACATTTCTTTTGCTTTTTTTAGGATACTTTTATCGTCCTTAAAGGTAAGAAGTTTGTGGGCTTTATCAAATTCTTTATATATGACTTTATCGATTTCTTCATCATGTCCTTCTTTTGTTTTTTTAATTACTTCCATTAAAAAATAGGTGACAGTTTTAAAACATTTGGTGTTATTAAAAACATAAAAATATGAAGAAGATCCAATTTTTTCAAGTATTTTAGTTTCTACCCCTCCTTCTTCTTTAACTTCTCTTAATGCAGCTTCTGTGGTTTTTTCTCCTTTGTCTATCTGCCCTTTTGGAAATTGCCATCTATCAGTCCCAGCAGGTTTAACAAGTAGCCATTTAATCTTATTTTCTTTAGAAGTTTTAAATGCTGCACCACCTGCAGAAAATTGCCTTTGAAACTTTTTTATCTTTTCTTTGGATGTAGTTTTTCCCACTCTTTTAATACTTTTTTACCTTCCTTTAATATATCTTTTTCTCTTTTTAAACTTAATGCTTTTAAGGCTTTGGAAAAATCCATCCATTTTGAATCAAAAAAACCGATAGGATCACTTCCTCCAGCTTTAAGCATCATTAGATAATAATAATATTTTTGAGGTAGGACTTTTCCGTTTACTGTTGCAGCTCCTGATGCTCTTCCTGCTTCTTCTAATACTTTGGCATTAATTCCAGCCATTTCACTAGTCATTCTAATTACTGATCTGACTGAAGATTCACCTCTTCTTACTGTAATTTTGGGAATTTCCCAATTATCTCCTTCATTTTGTTTTGTTAAAAGAAATGTTCTTTTTCCTCTTGAATCTTTAAATATTAAAGCTCCTCCTGTAGATATTATTTGTTTTTTATTTGTATTCATTTTTTGTATTATACCTTAAATTGCGGTGAGGGAGAGATTCGAACTCTCGGTAGCCATTACTGACTACAGTGGTTTTCAGGACCACCGCACTAGTCCGCTATGCGACCTCACCTTGGCGGTGGAGGTGAGATTCGAACTCACGTGACCCTTGCGAGTCGAGGTTTAGCAAACCTCTGCCATCGGCCACTAGGCGACTCCACCAAGTAAGGCAAATTATATCAGATGCCTGCTTGGTTTAAAAACTTGCTTTAGGGTATAATAATCTTATATGGAACCTGCCAATAAGGATAAGAACACCAAAAGCACATTACCAGAAGAAAATATCAAAGAACCTGTGGAAGTGACAGTAAAAAAAGAACCTGAAAAGGAACTTTTTTCCTGGATTGCACCAGCAAGACCTTTTAAAAGAAGGAATAGAGAATTTTATGTAACAGTAATTGCTATAACAGTTATTGTTGGGCTTATTCTTCTTTTGACAGAAGGATTTATGCCGGTAATTCTTTTAATTTCTCTTATTTTCCTTTTTTATATTTTAAATACAGTAGAACCGGAAAATATCCAATATAAAATTACTAATAAAGGAATAAAGGTAGGGGATAAAAAGACTGGGTGGGAAGTTTTAACTAATTTTTGGTTTACCAAAAGACATGATAATAATTTATTAGTTTTTGGAACTTTAAGTGTACCTGGAAGGATGGAATTAGTAATAAATGAAGGTGATATAGAAAGAATTAAAAGTGTTGTTTCAGGATTTGTCACAGAAGAAGAAACACCACCTTCAGGACTTGATAAAGCTGCGAACTGGTTTGCTAAAAAACTTCCAGGCAATAATTAAAATATGCACCCATAGCTCAATGGATAGAGTAGAAACTTGCGGAGTTTTTGATCCCAGTTCGAATCTGGGTGGGTGCACAAGAATTCTGGTGGGGTGCCGGAGTGGCCAAACGGGATGGTTTCGAAAACCATATCGGTTTATCCGATTCACAAGTTCAAATCTTGTCCCCACCGCCGAATGGGAAAGTTAATTTTAGTTAGACATGGAGAAACTAACAAAAACGTAAAAAATAACCTTCATACTTTTGACGATTCGGAATCAATTAATAAAACTGGAATTAAACAGATAAAAGCTACTGCAGATAGGTTATCAAGTTTTCTCCCATCGTTAGTTTTTTCTTCAAAAGAAAAAAGAGCTTTAGAAAGTGCAAAGATTATTTCAGACACTTTAAATATTCCTGTCGAAGAAATTGCAGGAATGCAGGAAAGAAATTGGGGAATCTTTACAGGTAAATCATGGAAAGAAGTTGAAAAAGTGTTGGGTTCCATGACATTGGAAGAACGATACAATTATTTACCACAAGGTGGTGAATCTTGGAAAATATTTGAAACTCGTCTTGTTAATGTAATTAAAAAGATTACAAAAAATCATAAAGATGACACCATTGTTATTGTTACTCATGGAGGAGCTATTAGAGCTTTGATGCCTTTTTTATTGGGTGTCCAAAAAGAAGAGAGTTTTAAATATGATTTTGATAATGCATCTTTAACTATTTTCAATTTTAATGAAGGAACTTTTATCAAGGAGATGATAAATGATATAACGCACCTTATGAGTTAGATTCTAATTTAGCTATTAGGTTATTATATTTTTGTTTTTCATTCGGTTTTTTATGATACAATCGGGACGAAATGGATCAGATTGAAGAAGTAAAACAAAAAGTAGATATAGTCTCAATAATTAATGAATATGTGCCTCTAAAAAAAGCAGGTAGAAACTTCAAGGCAAATTGTCCTTTTCATCAAGAAAAAACACCTTCTTTTATGGTTTCACCAGAACTTCAGATTTATAAATGTTTTGGCTGTGGAGAAACAGGAGATGTTTTTACTTTTTTAGAGAAACAGGAAGGAATGGATTTTGCTGAGGCTTTAAGATTTTTGGCAGATAAAGTTGGGGTGAAAATTACATCTTATAAACAAGGGGAAGAAAGTGAAAAAGAGAAGTTATATAAGTTAAACTACGATACTAATAATTTTTATCAATACTTTCTTTTGAAGCATTCTGTAGCTAAAAAAGCTTTAGATTATCTTAAAAAAGATAGGGGTTTAAAAGAAGAAACAATTAAGTTTTTTAAAATTGGTTTTTCTCCAAATGTAAGAGGTATTTTAAAGAAATTTTTGGTTGATAAAAAGAAATTTTATCCTAAAGATATTGAAAAAGCAGGAACTATCTATTTTAAAGGAAGCGATATAGTAGATAGATTTAGAGGAAGAATTACTTTTCCTTTATTTGATCATAGAGGTAATATAGTTGGTTTTTCAGGCAGAATCTTGCCTTGGGAAGGAAAAGAAATGGCTAAATATATTAATTCTCCAGAGACACCTATTTACCATAAATCCAGTCTTTTATTCGGGTTAAACTTCACAAAAGAAGCAATAAAAAAGATGGGTTTTGCAATTGTAACTGAAGGGGAGTTAGATATGATTTCCCCTTATCAGTTTGGGTATAAAAATATTGTTGCTATAAAAGGGAGTGCTTTAACAGAAGACCAAGTAAGACTTCTTTCAAGATTTACAAAAAGGATTGTTTTGGCACTTGATTCAGATATAGCAGGAGATATGGCTGCAAGGCGGGGCATAGTAATAGCTCAAAAACAAGGTATGGAGATTTCTGTTGCTAGGTTTGGAAAATTTAAGGATCCTGATGAAGTAATTAGAGCTGATCCAAAATATTTTGAAAAATGTATTAAGGAAGCTATCGGAGTTTGGGATTTCTTAATTGACTCGGTTTTTGAGAAAAATAATATAAAAACAGGAGAGGGAAAACAAAAGATAAGTAATGAAGTTGTACCGATTTTGATATCTATACCAGATAAAATTGTTCAAGCACACTATATTGAGATTGTATCTCAGAAACTAAATATTCCAGTAGAAGCTGTATATAATCAAATCCAAGAAACAGAAAAAGAGGAGAAAAAAGAGGAACAAAAAGTAGTAATTCTTCCCAAAAAAACAGAAAAAACGAGAAGGCAGTTGGTTGAAGAAAGGCTGTTAAGTTTGGCTTTTCAAGGAGTTCCTGAAGTTTTATTAAATGAAAAAATATTAGGTTTAGTTCAAACACCCCTTCCAAAAAGAATTTTGGAAGAATATATAGATTACATTCAAGAAGAAAAAACTTTTTCTCCGGTCAGATTTACGGAAAAACTTCCAAAAGAGCTTTTAGCAGGGTACGCAGATATGGCCTTAAAAGATTTAGAAGGAATTACTGAAGATCCAGCACTTTTGGAAAAGGAAATGAATCTTGTTTTAAAAGAATTATCAGTAATTAGCATTAGACATAAACTTGAGGAATTGGGAGTAAAGATAAGAGAACTTGAAGAAAAGAAAGATTTTGATAAACTAGTAAAGTTTCAAGAAAAGTTTAAAGAGCTTGCTGAAAAGCTTTCTAAGTATGAAGAAGACTCAAGTCGAGGTATAATTCTTCAAGAGACATAAAAAAAGATATTTAAAAATGATTCGTAAACCAGTCCAGGAATTAATTAAAAAAGGTAGAGATCAAGGGTTTTTAACTCAAGATGATATATTGGAAATCTTTTCTGATGCTGAAACAAGAATTGATGAATTAGATGATTTTTACGATAAACTTCTTGCCGAGGGTGTTGACGTATTTGAATCAGTTACTCCTGATGAAATTGAAACTGACGAAAAAGCTCAAGAAAAATTAGATCGTGAGATCGAAATTCTTTCTAAACTTGAAGGAATAGAAAGTACGGATCCTGTAAGACAATACTTAAGAGAAATTGGAAAAGTTCCACTTTTGGATGCTGAAGAGGAAATTGAACTTGCTAAAAGGTACGAAAAAGCTGAAAGAAAAGCTAAAGATAAATTAACTGAAAGTAATTTAAGATTAGTTGTTTCTATTGCTAAAAAATATATTGGAAGAGGACTTTCCTTACTTGATTTAATTCAGGAAGGAAATCAAGGATTAATAAGAGCTGTTGAAAAATATGACTGGCGTAGAGGTTTTAAATTTTCTACCTATGCGACTTGGTGGATAAGGCAAGCTATAACAAGGGCAATTGCTGATCAAGCAAGAACCATTAGAATTCCTGTTCATATGGTTGAGACAATTAATAAACTATATAGAACTTCAAGAAGATTGATGCAGGAATTAGGACGAGAACCAACTCCTGAAGAAATTGGAGCAGAACTTGAGATAGATGCAGAAAGAGTAAGAGAAATATTTAAAATTGCCCAGGAAGTAACCTCATTGGAAGCACCAGTTGGAGAAGACAAAGAAAGTTTTTTGGGAGATTTCATTCCTGATGAAAGTCAATTGTCCCCAGTCGATCAAGCTTCAAAACAACTTTTGAAAAATCACTTGGATGAAGTATTAGCAACCCTTTCTGATAGGGAAGCAAAGGTATTGAAATTAAGGTTTGGTTTAGAGGGAAATAAACAAATGACTTTAGAAGAAGTAGGAAAAGTATTTGGAGTTACAAGAGAGCGTATTAGACAGATTGAAGCGAAGGCACTTCGTAAATTAAAGCATCCTTCAAGAAGGAAGAAACTTCAGGATTATCTAGATTAGAATGTATACTCTTTAAAGTCTTTTTCTGATGGGTTTCCCTGGCAATAAAGGGTTTTAATATTTTTTGTGTCAAAAATAAACGCAGAAAATGTACAACATTCGTTTTCTTCTTTTGTTGTACAAATAGCAGTTTTCTTTTCTGCATTTTTTCTATCTTTTAGAATACTTTTTAAGTCTTCTAAAGAATTTGATTTATTAATTAGCTCTTTTGCCCTGTTGTATCGATCTGTTGTCCATTCAATAAACCAAGGATTAGAAAATTGTAAGTTTTTATATTCTTTGAGGTGAATATAATGATTGGTTTTAACACTAGGTTTAGTAATTTTTTCTACAAAATATTTATCTGGTACTCCTTCAATTCCATAACATTCATCTTTGTCCGCAACAAACATGTTTCCTCCGATTTTAGGATTAAAGTTTTTTATTATTTCAACAGCTTCTTTTGCAGTTGAGGCATCTAAAATAAGTCGGACATATGGTCTTCTAATATAGGAGACTTGATTTTCTGAAACGGGAACAAAGGTTGATATAAATGTAACTCCTTTTTCGTTAATTCCGCCATAATATCCATCATCATGAAGATCAGGATTCTGAATAATATATTTTTTTAATTTATCTTGTGGTGTATCAAATAGTTTTATTTCATCTTCCCATTTCATCCACGGTACTGGATCGCGGGTTTTTATTAGGAAACCAACTGTTATCAATATTTTTTGCAGCTGTCGTACACATATTACTCTCTACAGCAATCTAAAGCTTTTTGAAAGATATCTCCAATTTTTGAAAATACCGAAGTTTTTGTAACTTTATTATCTTTATCACTAATTAGGTTTAAATCTGAGTCTTTTTGAACCTCTTTTATGTTTACTGCCTTAAGGTTAATTCCCCAAAACATGGAATAGAGCTTATAAGCTCTATTAAATAAATCTTTTGCCTTTTCTTTATTTCCTTTTTTCAATTCTTTAGTTCCAACTTCTAAAAGTCTCATGGATGAGGCTAATAAGTGTTTAGAAATACACCAAACTTCTCCTTCGTAGTCTTTAATGATATCTCTTAAAAGTTCGGTTCTCATGAGCCTTACCTCATTTAAAAGATCCATATATTTTTCGTCTTTAGTTTTATTGAAAGTAAAGAAAAGATGCTCCTCAATTGAAATTAAGTTCATTATTCCAATAGAAAGATCTTCTCCTGAAGACAAATCAATTTTATTTTCTTTACTTACTTTTTGTACTTTTTTAAGTAGTTCTTCTACTTTTTTATCTTTCATCTGGTTATAAAGTAAAATATTAAACTGATAATTGCAAGTAATATTATTGGAAAGAAAACTTTTTGATAATTAAAGAGTTGTTTTCCTTTAATTTCTCTTACCTTTTTATCCAAAAAAGATGAAGCTAGAAAAGTCAATGTTCCCAAGAAAGTTCCGACAAGTAGTCTATCAATACCTAAAATTTTATTTAAAGGGTGTCCTATGATTTTTGTAAAATGTAGAGGCAAAAAAGTTAAGAGAATATAAAAAATAAAACTTCCTATATCTAGGTAATTCTTCTTCGTTTTTTTTAAAAAATCTTTTTTGTAAAGCCAATTTGAACTCATTAAAGATAGGGAAGTTAAAAAGCCACCCAACCAAATTCCAGAAATTAAATCATCAATTCCTAAGAATCTAGAAAGTCCAAGACCTGCTCCAACTGCGATTGTACATACTGGGCAAACTGCATAGCTAATTTTTGTTGAAAAAATAAAGAATAATAAAGTTAATAAAAAAGTTTTAAAGATTATTTTTACTATTTTTTTCATTTAAAGAGTTTTTAAATAATTAATTATTGGTTCATCACCCAGAAAACATTTTCCTTCGGGTGTAAAAAGTAAAGGGACTGATCCTAATAACTGATTATCGATCTTACAGTACTTACCTACACTTATAAGTTTTAAACCGTTTTGTTTATTAATTTGTGCTTCAAGTTTATCTATTTTTATTTGATCTTTTTTATCCCATGAATTAATAAATTCTTCAACATTTTCGCAATGAGAACATCCCTCAAGCCAGAAAAATTCTAAATTGGAAGGAAGTGTAATTGTTTCCAATTTTTTATTTTCTTTGGAAAATATTAAGATCCCTCCAATGATAATTAAAAAGGTAACTATGCCAATAATAATGGGAAACTTCTTCATAATTTTTAATGTTAGCTTGTAAAAACCTTAAAAACAACTTTTGTTTCTTGACTAAATAGAATATAATGAATATGTATTCATAATACAAGTATGAAAATTAAGGAGGTGATAAATTATGCCAAGATTTGATGGAACAGGACCTATGGGAATGGGCCCAAGAACAGGAAGAGGAATGGGTAGATGTAATTGTCCTTGTTGTATGAGAGGGTGTTGTGTTGGCGCTCTTTCAAAAGAAGATAAAGAGAAAGCCTTAGGAGAATACAAGGAATATTTGGAACAAGAGTTAGAAGAAGTTAAAAAAGAAATAGCATAAGATTTAGTCTTCACTTCGAAGGTACCTAGAAGTGAGGAGGGTATAATAAAAAAATGACAAGACCAAAACTTCCTAGATGCAATTGTTTTAATCCAGGGGTTAAATATTTTAAACCTCAAGGAGTTCCGCTTTGTGGTTTAGAGGAAGAAGTTTTACTTCCGGAAGAAGTGAGTGCTTTAAAAGCTTATGATGTTGATGAATTAGATCAAACACAAGCAGCAGCAGAAATGAAAGTTTCTCAACCTACATTTGCAAGAATTTTAAAAAGTGCAAGAAAAAAAGTTGCACAGTCAATAATCGAAGGAAAAGCTATAAGAATTGAAGAAGTCTAAAATAGTTTTTCAAATAATTTGAAAGATCCAGCTCCTAAATAAGAAAATCCTAGAAACTTAATAGTTTTTCCCAAAAAAGTAGCAATGAAAAATTTCCAAATAGGTAAATGGAGCATTCCAGATGCAATTCCAGCTAAGTCAAAAAGTGGATTAGGGATTATAGCTAATGCAAATATGGTCCAAAGTCCATGTTTTTTCATCCAGCCCTCAATTTTTTTTAGTTTTTTTTGATCTTTAACAATTTCTCTTCCACCGTAGCCAGCAAGATAACCAGTTAATTCACCGATTGTCGCACCGAAAGCTGCGATGATTCCTACATAAAGTGGATTTAAAACTCCTCCTCCAAGATAGGCTGCAAGAATAGAAGGAACAGGAAAGATTATGGTTGCATTACCGATGATGCTTGTAAGAAATATTCCCAAATACCCAAACGTACCAAAGTTTATCAACTTTTCCCTAAAAACAAGAACTAAGGCGGTTATTAAAATTGCCGATATTAAGGCAATTATTTTTTTGTAGTCAAATTTATTTTTCCCTTTTACTTTTGAAGTCATATTTCATTTTAACAGAAACTTTTTGGTTTTTTTGTTATAGTGTATATTCTAAGTAAAAAGGAGGTGATAAATAATGACAGGATATGTAGGAAAGATTGAAGAGGCTACAGAACAAAATTCCTTTTTCAGACAAGTAATTTTTACAGGAAAATACGAACAATTAGTTGTGATGTCTCTTAAACCTGGTGAAGAAATTGGAATGGAAGTTCATGACACAGTTGATCAGTTTTTTAGAATCGAGATGGGAGAAGGTAAGGTAATAATGAACGGTGAAGAGAATGTTTTTAGTGCTGGTTTTGGAATAATAGTTCCAGCAGGAACAGAGCATAATATTATAAATACTTCTCAGATAGAAGAATTAAAGCTCTATACCATATATAGTCCACCTAACCATCCAGATGGAACCATACATAAAACAAAAGAGGAAGCAATGAAAGCAGAAGAGGAACACCATTAATTTAGGAGCTCTTCTAATTTATTTTCAATTGCTAGTGCTCGTTTTTTGTTATTGCCGAATATTACATAGGCAAGTTTATTTTGTTTGAGTAAGTTTTCTGAGATTATAATTACTCCTTCTTTTTTCTTTTTATCCCAAAGTATTGGGGATAAAGTTTTTAGAATTTTAGTGAAACTATAACTCTTTTCATTTTTAAGAGGATATGTGTTTCTTGAGAAGATATAAGTATCATACAAAAAATCTTTGCCGAAGAGTTTTGCAGCAGTATGGTAAACATGTGTAGCCCCAGTTCTTCTTACATTTGATTCAGTGACAAGTACTTTTCCGTTTTTTGCTGCAACAAAATCTATGTCAAAATATCCTCTGTAACCAGCTTGAGAATATTTTTCTCCAACAAAAAACCCTGTATCCATTATCTGAGTCTCAATCCTGTCAGAAATTACATCGTCATTTATTTCCATACCTTTAAAAACTCCATCTTTAGTTACCCTCATACCTCCGAAATACAAAAACTCGATTTTTCCATTTTTTTGGATTTTAAATTCTACATTAGGAAATCCACCTGCAATTTTTGGATTTATATTTATTAAGCTTTCTATTATGATTGGAAATTTCTCCCAGTAAGAATCCTTCTTTAAAATATCTAGGATTTGTTTTTCAGTTTTGGTATATTTTTTAGACAATTCATTGGGTCTAAAAATTAATACGCCTGCTCCTGAATGGCCTTTATTGGTTTTGATGACTACTCCATTTTCTTTTATATACTTTTTGGCAGCTATTCTTGCAGCATCTTCAATTCCCATGCAAATAAAACCAGCTGGCATAATAAGATCTGGTTCTTCTCCTGAGGCTTGTTGTGCAAGTTGTCTTATGCCTGATTTACTTCCAAAAAAATTCACTGTCCAGGCATCCTCTTCTAGAGGAGATTCTGGTGTATAAGTCGAAATACCTTTTTTATTCAAGTAATCTAGAAGATTAATAAATTGTAAGGAAGTTGAATAGGGAATAAGAGTAAGTTTTTTCGATGAATTGGCAAGTTTAATTAGTTTATTAATAATTATTTCATCTTTTATTATGTCCTTACATATTTCTCCAGTGTGTTTTTTAGGAACAAGGATTTCTGCATTTTTTATATTAAAGAGATTTTTGAAGTAATTTAGAAATTTTGTAGAAATCCTTTTAGGTGTAATAAGGATAATTCTTGATTCTTGAGCCAGAGAAAATAAGTCTCTGTCTGCTAAGAATGCGTTTTCTTCTATTTCATTAAGTCTCTTTTGACGATTTGACATATTTTTAATGAACGGCCAAACGTCTTCGGATAAATTGGAAACGAATACAGTTATTTCTGGAATGATTGTACTTTTACTAGGGGGTTTTTCTGTTTCCATTAAATTCTTTTCCTATTTTTCATTAATATTATATATGAAGTATTTAATTTATTTTTTAAATTTCGAAAATATCAGCACATTCAATTTTAATGTTTACATTAGCTAACGGGTCGGGAGTATTGCTTGTATTTTTCGGGTCATAATCAACTGTTGTTTTTGTTATTAAACAAGTGATATTTTCTTTTTTATAGGCAACTTTTGAAATAAATGTTCCATCAGCAACATTATATTGATCTATTAAAAATTTTTCTTTTTCGAAATAATTTTCGATTTCTTTTGATTTAATGCTAGTGGCATTTTCGAGTGAAATAGTTTTTCCTGAGATCTCTTTTTCTAAAGGACTTCCATCACCTTTTGATTCTTCTGAAAGAAAAAATAACTTAAAAGTAGTATTTCCAATTCCTGAAAAAGAAATATCTAATTCTTTTTTTAATTGTGAGAGAATTTCAAATGCTTTTTCTTGTGTACAAGGTTCTTCCCATTCTTTTAAACACTTTTCTTTCTTCTGGCACCATGTATATCCTGCTGCAATAAGACAATCATGCTCGTCTTTATCCCCTCCTATTAATTTTTCTGGACCACAACCAGTTGTGGGAGGAGAAGAAACTGGTTGTCCGTGTTTTATCCATGAGCCATCTTCACAGATCCATGTGTCTTCATCACCGCCAATAACAAATCTTAAAACAAAAACTACTGCAAAAACTGAAAGCAAACTTGCAAGAAGGATGTAGAATTTCTTTTTCATAAGACTAATAATAGATCTTAAGAAAAGTGTTTGTAAAGTTTACGGTAGCTTTATTATTAATATATAGTTATATTTCTTTTAAAAATGTTTAAAAAAGAAGCTGAGAACAGTATTGAAATTGAGATATTTGAAAAACCACAAGAGTACGATAATTTTCTTAAGTTAAAAAATATGGGTAGTGGTTACGGGAGCAGGGCAAAAGCTTGTCTTAGTTCAGATAAAAAAATAACTATTGCCATAGATAAAGCTTATTATTTATCCGGTGGAATTTCTGAAGAAGAAATTGAAGCAATAATTATTCATGAAATAACAGAAATTCTTGATAATTCAAATAATGCTCATAAAAATGGAGTAATTAAGGAATATAAATATATTGGAAAAAAATTTGGATTAAATTCTCTTAAAAAATATCATTCTAATTTATGTAATTTGATGGGTGGAGATAATAGTGTAAGAAACGAAGCATTGAATTTATTTATTAATGAAGCTTGTTCTAGGCAATAGTTTTCCAACTTCCCGAAGCGTTTTTGATCATAAGTGTAGGTTTGCTGAGTATCAAGTTTACGTTGTCTAATTTTTCAGAGAGGCTAGTTAAGGATTTAGAATTAAAAGTAAAATCGTAGTCAAGGGATATGTGGGGTAAAAAAGGAGGAACTTCGTCAGTGTGATACAAAGAAGTCTCAATTTTTATTAAGTCCTTCGAAAAAGTATTTAATTTTTCATAAAATTTACTAATTTCATTTTTTGGTTCAACTGGTAAATAAAGAATTGTCTCCCCTGGATTTACGAAGAGATTTGGAGTAGAAATACTTGCGTTAATTTTAAGTATCTTATTTTTTCTTAGATACGCTTTTATTTTATTAAGTCCGTCTTTTTCAATTAGGGAAAAAGGAGGAAGTAATGTTAAATGTAGGTTTTTTATAGGTAAAGGTTTCTTGAATACTTCTAAGTAAGCTTTTCTTATTCTTTCCTCAATTGGTTTGGAAAGAGAATAGACGATTATGTAGTTTTGCATATATTAATATGATACATTAAAATTGCAAAACATATGGCCATGCACAATACAGACACAGGTTTCTATGGTCAGCAGACCAATGAAAGAATTTTGTTTGTAGTAAAGCCTCATCCTATTTCAGCAAATGTGAGAATGTTTTTCCTATATATTATTGCTATCGTAATTTTGGTGATTTTTTATACCTTTGGGAAGCTTATTGAACCGGTTCAAACCACTCTATTTATCGTAGGAGTAATTATTGCAGCATTTATTTCATTCATTGGTACATATATTCTCAAAAATTCTCAAGGAAGAAATATTACCTATATTACAGACAGAAGAATTGTTAGATTTGAGCCAACTACTTTATTTGCAACGAACATAAGAACGTTAAGTTGGGATGAAGTTGTTAAGGTAAAGACATATGTTCCTAATATGCTTTGGAAACAATTGGCTATTGGCAATATTTCAATTCATGCTAGGAGTACAACAAGTGTATTAAATGAAACAGATCCGGTTCTTTCAGTTGATGATATTGAAATAAAAGACGTCTATTACTATAGAGATCTGTGTAACTATATAGATAAAATTCTTTATACTTACAAACAAAAGCCAAAAGAGATGAATGAAATAAGACCTTTTGTTTTAAGACCAAAAGGGGAAAGATATTAACTTCGATTAATTCTCCATTAGTTACTAATAAAAATTATTTTAAGAGATAAGGCTAATAATAAATGTTGAATAAGTGAAGACTTATGTTAGAATACAAAACATGCAAGAAAGATTAGAAGCATTTAGCGGAGGGATAAAAGTTAAATGGGAGAGTATTTTTGGTTCAGAGGGTAAGATTATTGTAAATAAACCACCTAGAATAAATAAAGAGCAGTTTAAAGAATTTTTACTTGATTGCAAACAAGAATGTTTTTCATGTCCTCTTTCTAAAAATAAATCTTGTTCTGGTCTAAATAGCGATGGGGAAGCTCATATCAAAGTAGGAAACGGTGATGTTATTAATGATGCATTAGAGGAAAATCAAACACCTTGTAACAAAAATGGAATTAAATGTAGTCCTTTTTAATATTTTTTCTTATAATGCTTTTTAAGCTTTGAATATTTTTCAAAAAGCCTTATCAACTGAAGATTTACCCTTGACGATTCCTTCAATATTTTTAACCCAAGTTTCTTTATTCTTTTCTAAGGCTTCTTTAGTAAACCAACCAAATCCTTTAAAAATAACAGCATTTTCTAGACTTCCAAGAGGAGGAGAATCTAGCTCATCAGCTTCAAAAGCATAAGTATCAATTTTTCCAGATTCAAGAGCTTTTGCCATTGCCTTTTCATCAATGAGATCCCTGCCTGAGGTGTTGACAATAATTACCCCTTTTTTAAGTAAAGCGATTCTTTTGGTAGAAAGAAAACTTCTTGTTTTGGAACAATTTGTTAAATGTAAACTAATCGCATCTGATTGGGTTAGAACATTATTTAAAGATTCAATCTTAACCCCTTTTTTCCTTTTGGGTGTTCTGTTCCAAGCGATAACTTTCATGCCAATAGCCAAACCTAATTCTGCCATTCTTGAACCAATATGACCTAGACCAATAATTCCCAATGTTTTTCCTTTAAGTTCAAAACCCCTGTTAAGTTGATATTTTCCTTTTTGAGTTTTCCTGTCTGTTTGAAATAATCTTTTAGCACAACCTAATAATAAGGATAGTGTATGTTCTGCAACTGATTCAGTAAAGCAGTGTGGAACATGGGTGACTGTAATCTCTTTTTCGTTACAGTATTTTTTGTCTACATAGTCAAATCTTGAAGTATCTAAAGCTAATCCTTTAATTTTTGGCATAGCAGTCATTAGTTGTCTCAGTTTTTTAGGAGCATTTTCGAATCCTCCAACAATATCAGGTTCAAAAGCCAAAATATTAGAATTTTTAGCCAATTCAATGATTTTGTGAAGAGGATACTCTATGTGCTTTTTTACATAATTAACTTGTCCCAGTTTGGCTAAACGAGCTTGTTGGGTTTGAGTAAACTCTGATTTAGGGCTTAAAACAGTAATATTTATCATAGTGTCTAGAGAATGGGACATAAATTTGGGAAATGATATTTCTATATTTGTTTTTTGTCAAAATGTTGTCTATACTGGTGGACATGAATATTTATAAAGGCCTAAAATTTTTAGGTTTAACTGAAAATGAGGTTAAAGTCTATTTACTTTTAGCTCGAACAGGTTGGTGTACTGTGCTTCAGCTTTCTAGGCTTTCCTTAATTAAAAGAACAACGCTTTACAGGATTTTAGAAAGTTTAATTGATAAAGGTTTAGTAGAAATCCAAGTTTCCGAGAAAACCACTTTTTATGGAGCTTTTAATACTAATAATCTAAATAATTTAGTTGCAAAAAAAGAAAAAGAACTGAATTTGATAAAAAATTCTTTGAAAGTTCTTGATACAGAATTTAAATTGATTTCTTCCTTGTCACCACAAAAACTTTCCGTGCATTTTTATAAAGGGAAGGCAGGAATTCAACAATCCGAATGGAATATGGTTGAAAAAAAAGACAATCAGGTTTATATCATTGCTTCTCCAATTTCTATTTATTTACATAAAACAACTGGAGACGAATTTGCAGAGGAGATACGACAAAAATATATTGATCAAAAAATAAAACTTTTTGAAATCAGTAACAAGGATATAGCTATTAAAATCAAGCTAGATGGTTCGGTATCTTGGACAAAAAACAGGGAATATATTAAAGATCATTATGTTCATCGAGTGTTGCCTGATGAGATCCTGAAAATTAAGACTGATATTATTATTTTTGACGATAAAATTCATTTTTATTCTGTTGAAGAAAAAGAATATGTGATTGTTGAAATCATAAGTCAGAACTTAAAAGATATGATGTTTGAAATGTTTAAACAACTTTGGAATAAATCTAAAGCAATCGATAATTTCTCTGGTCCAGATCTATAACTTATTAGTAATAAATAACGATTACTTTATACAGTTTTAAATTTTTTAACTTGCTGTTATTAGCAATTCTTATTAATAATAAGATTATGAAAAAGAAGAAAACAAAATCAATATCAAAAGTAACCCCGTTAACTTTAGGAGAGAGAATACAAAAGGTTTTAACAGATTATCTTAAAACTCAATTTCTTTTGATGATCATTGTTACAGCTTTGGTTTGGGGAATTCTTTATTTGTTGAAAGTTAAATTTGCTTTAATCTTAGCTTTTGGGACAGGAGTCTTATCAATAATTCCTTCTTTTGGAATGATAATAGCGACAATTATTGCAGCTTTGGTAGCTATTTTTGATCAGGTTACATTTTTACCACATTTACCTACCTTTGTTGAGGGACTGACAATTTCGATCATTTTTATTTTGTTGAATAAATTAGTAGATTTGTTTTTAGCTCCTCTTCTTTTTAATAAAACTGTCAAAATCCATCCAGTAATTTTGGTTCTATCAGTTTTTTTGGGAACTGTCTTTTTTGGGGTTTTAGGAGCAGTTTTTGCAGTACCTGCAGTCTTAGTTTTTAAAACAATTTTGGAATATTTTAAAGAGAACTCTGATTAAAGTCTTGATTGATTTAAATTGCTTCACAAAGAATTTAAGATTCTATCAGTAAAGAAAGGGGAGATTAAAAATAATTATTTAATAACGTTTATATTTTGTAAAAAGCTCCGCTAATTTTGTTCTATCTTCAAAAGGCGGAAGATGTATTTCAGGATTTTCGATGTGAGTTTTATGTACAATCCTTACATGTAAAGGTGTGTTTGGAGTGGGTAAATAAATAACTGAATAATTTATTTCACTAAACATATCTGATCTAGGAATCATATATAAATGATCTTGTCTTCTGCAGTCTCTATCGAATATTGCGCCACAGGCAATATGGAAATTATCTGTAAAAGCTATATGGGCGGAAATTCCAGGACTATTGAAGCCAAACAGCGGAAAACGATCTTTTTTCTTTAGATCAAAATGAAAAGCATTTAAAGAATTGTTTCCAATTATCATTACAGGAACATCTTCTGGAATAGGTTTTGTTGGGGTAAGTCTATTTATTAGTTGATTATATTTTTCCCTATATGGGAACCAATATAAAGCTCTAGGTTCGCCATCGTGAATAAAATTTTTTGGATCTCTAACTATATACAAATTTTGATTTTCTTTAGACATGATGAGGAATTATAAAGAATTGTTTCCGAAATACCAATAATTTATTTAAAAACTATTATTTTTGTTTCTGCAATATGTTTTAAATAATTATTGGTATCTAACCTTCTTTGTTTTTCTGAAACTATTTCCAAAAAACAAATTCAGCTACTTTGTCTTCCGGTTCTGTAAACTTTATTACCTTAATCAACTGGCTACTGGTAATGATAAGATCAATATCTTTACCAATCGGAAAAATTAAGCCGTGAGGATTATTTAAATCTTTCTGACAATTCAAACATTCTATTTGGCTATCAGTTGTAAAATTAATCTTTTCATCATCAATCTCAACTTTCGTGAACTGAATAGTTTTAGTTAATGGTTCCTGCAATCGCAAATGATAAATATATTTTTTGCTGGATGAGTCAAATTTTGAAGTAAAATCGCCAGCCATATTATAACGATCTATAAAAGTAAGTGATTGTTTCGTATAAACTTGAGGCAAGTCTCCACCTACTGCGGTATTTACATTCATAGTCCTATCACGTAATTTCACACTATCCAATAACGGATAAATCAAAATCAATGTAGAAACAGTTAATAGAGAAGTTAAATAAAAAACATTACGCGAAATATCGGTTTTAAAGTAAGCAAAAATATTACCTAGTATGTTTCTAACCGTAAAAGAAACAAAAATAAATTGTGGAATTAAAAATAATATGGGAAAACTAAAATTAAATCCACTTAGTCGAAATTCTTTTAGGCTACGGAAAAAACCCCAGGTTATTGGCGGAATTGGAATAAAATAAGCACCTAGAGCAAAAATCAAAAAAATGATATTTCTAAACAAGCGGTATTTTTTGCCGAACCACAGAAAACTAGCAAACACAATATAAATGATGATTGTCGGTAGACTTAATATATTCAAAAAATACGGGATAGTTGTAAAAACTAACAAAACTGCAAAGATTCGGTTAAACACGATCTCCAGCGGAGTTAATAGAAGTTGGTTTTTGTCTGGGGAAGCATCGTTGGGTACATTTATCATATTTTTATAATATCAAAAATAGATCTCACTAGAAAATTCGGGGGTTTAACTATTCTTATTTTTTAAACAATTTTGAGGAAACCCCCAAAGCTTGTCCCCATTTACTAAATGGGGCAGGGGGGGTTTCTTTAGGAATATCAATATCCCTACCGACAATTACTCCTTGATATTCTACTCCTTGGCAAGGAAGCTCGATGTTTAAAATGTTTAGATTGTCCATCAAACGCTGGATTTCTTTTTCAATTTTTTCTGTGTTTTTAGGACTATTGTAAAAAATCTTATGTAATCTTAACCAGGTGTTTCCAAATAGTTTTTGTACTTCTCTCTGTTGAAGTTCATCTTTTGGGGGAGTTCCATACTCAACTGATGTTTCGGTCATTTTATCACAGTTATCTTCTTTATAATCAATGTTATCATTACGTTTACGTAAAACAAATAATTACATTCTGACTTCTGGGGTCGAAGTTGATATATAGGGGAGTGATAATGCGAGTTTGTCAATTTCGAAACCGTAAAATAACGAAATTCTTCTTCCTGTTTCTCTTCCCTCAAATTCATAACGGAACGAATCAAAAAAATCCCACAGAACTCCTGAAGTAGGCAAGCTTCTTGTTTTTTGAATTTATAAAAAGAATTTTGATATAATTATGATAGATGTTAAGGTTTAATTCTTCTAAAAGAGATTTTGTCTTCGTCAGGCATCTTTCAGATGTCTGACTTGTCATACTATCATTTCTAATACTTCGATAGGAACTAAGCACAGAAATCATTGCCCACTTTGCCTTTGGTCTAAACATGTTGACTTTAAAATTCCAGGAGACAGGAGATCAACTTGTGGTACAAGAATGAAACCTATCGGTCTAACTCTTAAAAATGTCAAGACAAATCTTTATACTGGTAGAACCAGTGGAGAGTTGATGATCGTTCACCAATGTCTAAGTTGTGGCAGAATCTCGTGCAATAGAATTGCTGGAGATGATAATCCACACGCTATTATTAGTTTATTAAATGATTCAACTAAATTATCCAGCCGAGGTATTAGGCTATTAACTCAAGATGATAAACAAGAAGTCTTTACCAGTCTTTATGGTTATGACTATCAAAAGTATTCAAAATAAGAATTTGGTTAAAATCAAAAGTTCGGGTGGTAAATAGAACCAATAAAGTAGCAATAGTTGCCATGGTAGATTCTTGTTTGTCATTCATGGTTTATTGAAATTACTTTATTCCCCATCTCCACACCCAAGTAGTGATATTTAACCCACCATTGGCAAGATTGATCGCCTTCTCAAGCTCATACTGGCTGATCATATCATCCAGAGGTTCTCTATCGGGAATGTTGCCAGTGTAGTATTTTTGAAGGACTGGTAAGGCACGAGAATCACCCATCGCACCCAATCCCCAAATAGCATAATTTCTGGATCTGAAGTCCTGATGTTCGTCGTCAAGCTGGGCAATCAGGGCTTCTACGCAATCAGAGGTTTTGTATTGTCTTTCTGCGTTAAAACACATATTTTTGGCGTCGTATCCGATCCAGACGCTACCGATAAAAAAGAAGAGAACAAAAATACTTAAACCTACAGCAAAAATATAAAACAGTTTTTCTTTAATAGCTTTAATTTTCATTGTCATCCTCCTTTCCATCACGGATAAAAATGTCTTCAACCTTGACCTTAAAAAGCCTGGCGATCTTAAATGCCAGTCCCAAGGACGGCAGGTATTTATCGCTTTCAATGGCAATGACAGTCTGGCGGCTTACTCCAATTTTATCTGCTAATTGTTCTTGTGTCAGATTGTGCATGGCTCTGAGAACCTTTAATTTATTCTTCATCGCTGCCACCCCCAAATTTCTTGTTGAAAAAATGATAGGAGATGGCATAGACGGCAATCAAAAACAGGGTCAGATATGCAAACACCATCCCCAAAGATTCAGTAAATAACCATTCGCCTTTGCTAAAAACATCAATACCACCCTTGGAAGGAAGGAGAAGAAGAAAAGCGGTAATTCCAATAGTTGGGGCAAAGATGGCATAGGTCATTCTTGCTGCTTTTTCCTGAACTGTTGATTCCCGCTCATCGGTTCTAATCTTGGCTTTTACCCTTACAAGAACTGTAAAGACCATCCCTGTTAAAACACCAGCCGAAGCCAGAAGGTAACTATCACGAATCACTGCCAGAGCTACAATAGCGGCAACAAAAAAGGCAACAATTACTCGAAGTTGTTTGTATTTTTTCCTATCCATAGTAATAATGTAATATATTTTTGACATTATGTCAAGTCTATAAGACATAGACCGTTGGCGTATTTGGGGAATATTTTATCTACTACCTCCAATGGAAAATTCGAACTCACAAAAAATCTCGACAAATCAACAAAAAAGGACGCTTTGTTGACTTTGCGTTCCATCTGATTCCTCCTAGCATACAAACTTCGAGATTATTTTTTTCTCAACCAATATTCTGTGTTTGAAAAAACGTTCGTAGACAATGAATTTACTGCTGTCCAATATCCTTCCAGTCTTTGTCCGTCCTCTATTAACCTGAACACACACGTCCCTAAACCAAATCTAGTTTTATCCTCAGCTTCATAAGTGAGAATTAGCGAGTTGTCATAAAAAACACCCGTTAATTTCAGTTTTTTATTTTCTCTTTCCCCATTAGGTTGCTTCAACAATAAAAGTTCACCGGAAATATTATGTCCCTTCTGTTTTAAATTGATTATTGAGCATTTTTCCTCAATTGGTGGTTTTTCTTTCCCTGTCTTATTGGGAAAAATCGCATAGCCCTCCCATTCGCCAGAAATATTTTGACCACGATAAACCAATGATGCGTACCAAGGAAGTAAAGTGTTTTGAAATAACTTTACGATAATCCATAATAAAGCTGATGTGACAATTCCACTTACTACTCCAATAAAAATACTGCCTAGAACAGATACTGTGGTTTCCATTTCTCAGCTCCTCGGGTAGGATTCGAACCTACGACCTTGTCCTTAACAGGGACCCGCTCTACCACTGAGCTACCGAGGAATATTAATTACTGAGCAATTATATCAAAAGAACTTTAATACTAAAACTATTTAACAGTGGTATTCGGCAGATTTTCCACATGAGGGACAACGAATTGATCCTGGCGTAATTATTGCAAATACCCTTTTGCCACAAAAAGGACATTTGCATTCAAGTAATTTTGTTTCTTGAGAACTTTCTGATATTTTTTCAAATGCTGTTTCTTTCGTTGTTGAACCTCCACCACAGCTTCCTTGAGCTGTTCCTATAAGGCCTTCTTGGTTAGCTATGTAACGAAGTTGTTGATAATAGTTATTCTCATAAAAAGGTAGTAGTAATGAAGTTTTCATTGCGTTTAGAAGACTATATGTTTCAAGTTTTATTTCCAAATCTTTATTATCCTTTAGCATTTTTACCTGTTGAGTAATTAAGGATAATTTATCAGTTATTGTGATAAGTTTGTCACTTTCTACTAGAAATGATGTTTTTCTTAATTCCTCCAAACTATTAAAGCGGTTTTTCCCAATTTCATTTGCAAGATTTAATAATATTTCATTGTCGCAATCAAACGTAATGGATCTGTTTAAAATCACCTTTTTGGTAAAGGTTAATAATATTTCTGAGAACAAAACTTTTGATATGTCGTATTTACCTGGATATTTGGGTGAAAACCAAATAATAATTCCTGAATCATTTTTATTAACAAGATCTTGCATTTGCATAAACGCTTTATATTCCTGCGACCCGATATAAGTATTTTTTTCGATCGTGTCTTCAACAATCTCTCCTGATGGGTTTATAATTTTTCCTAATTCCTCATCAAATATTTGTATGTAAGGATCAACAAAGTCTCTTGATTCATGACTATCCGAAGCAACTAATTCAACAGCTAATGGTGGAGGACTCTGAATTATTTGTTGGATGAATTGTTCTTTTAATAACATATCTTGCTCGAGAAAAAGTGATTGTTAGTTTTCTGACTTTAACAGTTGCGGCACAGTTTAGGATTTGCACCTAATTCCTTAAACACAATCTTGTGTAAAAATAAAAATAGTCCCTAAAAAATTCTCAGTCAAGTGTTAAAATGATTATTAAGATTTAAAAGGGGGTGAAGAAAGTGAAAAAGAAAGATTTAAAACAACTCTCAAACTATTTTATGTCAGGGGCTGTAATGGCAATTTTATTAGCAGGAGTAGGTTATGTGGGTTTTGATATTTGGTTAGCGTCAACACAGTGGTTATTAGTTGGAACAATTTTAGCCCTTTTTGGTTTGTTTTTTAAGTTGTCTTAATAGGCACAATTTATGCCTTGCGGATATTTTACGGAATATATGCGGAAAATAATATTTAGTATATCTTTAACTTTATTGTTTTTTGTTTTTGCTTTTCCAGTGAAAGCAGAAATTGTTACATTAAGAAAAGATGGAGAAGTAACTATTAATGTTTTATCTTATGAAGATTCTTTTGGTGTTGCTAAAAAAGAATCTTTAGAAATTAAAGATGTGTTAAATAGTGGAGTAGATAGTGAAGAAAAAATATTACTTGCAAAAGAGAATGATGAATATAAATTAAATATTCTATCAGACGAGGGAGAAAAAGAATTGAATGTTACAAACATCAATGGAGATTTAATTGAGATAGAAGAAAGACCAAGTGTTAAAAATATAAAAATTGGTCTAATAGATGGCAATTTTTATTTAGAAGAAGCTGGAATTGTTGCTAAAACAACTTTTCCTATTAATATTGATTCAAAAAATGCTGAAATTTCAGTGGAAACTCAATCTGGGGAACATTTTATTGCAGTTTCTCCAGTTGATGCTTATCAATATTCCTTAAGAGCAAAAAGTATTACAAAGCTTACAAGCGAAGATATTTTAATTACTGAAAAAAAATTGGGAGAAATTACATATGAGATTCCAGGAGAAAAAACTCTTAACCTTTTTGGGCTTGTAAGTTATGATATTCCAGTCAAAGTTTCTGTTTCGACCTTAACTGGAGAAATTACGAACTTAGAAACTGAAATGTGGATGAAAGTATTAAACTTTTTCTTTGGATAAAATGGATAGAGATTTATTAAATATATTAGGACTTTCTTTTATAGGAAGCGTAGCGGGTTTAATTGGGGGAGTAGTTTTTCTTCTTAATAAGAAATTTGCAAGAATTTTAGGTAAGTATGCAGTTCCCTTTGCAGCAGGAATACTTTTAAGTGTTTCACTTTTGCATCTTATTCCGGAATCGGTTGAAGAATTAGGTAACGATGGATATTTAATTACCTTGATTGCATTCATTTTTTCATTTTTGTTCGAAGAATGTTTTACTCACCTTCATCACCATGAAGATAGAGAACATACAATTGAACATCACGCTTCAACTTCATTGGTGATTGTTGGTGATTCAATTCACAATTTTATTGATGGAGTCACTATTGCAGCTGCTTATTTAACTGATCCACATTTTGGTGTTGTCGTCACTTTAGCCACTTTTCTTCACGAGACACCCCACGAGATTGGAGATTTTGGTGTTTTAATGGCTAAAGGTTGGGGAAGATTAAAAACATTTAAAGCTAACTTTTTTTCTGCCCTGACTACGTTTTTAGGTTCTCTATTTGTCTATTTTTTTGCACAAGAATCGCATCACTTAATTGGTATTTTATTAGGTGTTTCTGCAGGAATATTTCTTTATTTAGGTGCAAGTGATTTTGTTCCAGAAATTGGAGAAGAAAAAACCGGAATAAAAGCTTGGAAAAAGTTTTTGCTTTTTATTGTTGGGTCTTTGATAATGTATTTGATGACTAAATATTCTATTGGTCATAGTCATTAATATATGCAAATAACAATTTATGTAACTGGGGGATGTCCATACTGTATGATGCTTAAGGATTACTTAAATTCGAAGTCTATTTCTTTTACAGAAAAATTAGTTGATCAAGATGAAACTGCCAAAAAAGAGATGCTTTTAATATCAAATGGTTTTATGGGAGTACCTTTTACAGTAGTTACAAAAGATAATGGAGAAAAAATCACAATTATTGGATTTGATAAAGGAAAAATTGATGAAATATTGCAGTTGAACCAACAATGATTTTTTTGAATTTTAAAACATATGAAGAAGCAAGTGGTTCTAAAGCTTTGTCTTTAGTATCAATAGTCGAAGATGTAGCGCTTTCTACCCAAATAAAGATAATTCCAGTAGTTCAGACAATTGACTTAAAAGGGATTTCTTCATCAACTAAACTTGAAGTCTGGGTACAAAAAATTGATCCAATTGGATATGGAGCAAATACAGGTTCAATTTTACCTGAGGAAATTGTGATTTCAGGAGCAAGAGGAACATTTCTTAATCACTCGGAAAATAAAATAACAGATTTTAATTTACTTCAAAATACTGTTAAAAAAGCAAAAGAAGTAGATTTAAAAACTTTAGTCTTTTGTTCTACATTAGAAGAGTTGGAGAAAAATAAAGTATTAAATCCGGATTTTTTGGCCTATGAGCCACCAGAGCTTATTGGTGGAACTGTATCAGTAGCTTCAGCCCAACCTGAAATAATTGCAAAAGCTGCAACTTTAGCTAAAGATGCAGGAATTCCATTAATAATTGGAGCAGGAATTAATTCAGGAGAAGATGTTAAAAAGAGTTTGGAATTAGGAGCAGTTGGAGTCGCTTTGGCCTCTGCTGTTATTAAGTCTTCAAACCCAAGGGGAGTTTTGATGGACTTAACAGAAGGATTTAAATAAGAATTTGTTTTCAGATTATCATTTGATTAATCCAGAAAAATTATACAAATAAAAAATATGAAAGTTTATATAGGATCAGATCATAGGGGATTTAAATTAAAAGAAAAAATAGTTAAGTGGTTATTTGACTGGGGTTATGATTTTTTGGATTTAGGAGCCGAGAGTCTTGATATTGATGATGACTATACTAAGTATGCTTCACTTGTAGCTTCTTTGGTTTCCAAAGAAAAAAATTCAAAAGGTATTCTTCTTTGTGGAAGTGGAGTAGGAGTTGATATTACTTCCAATAAATTTGATGGAGTAAGAGCATCAATTGGGAAAAATTCCTTACAAGTAAAAGCAGGTAGAACTGATGATGATATGAATATTTTGGTAATTGCTTCAGATTTTACGAAAGATATTGAGGCAAAAGAAATGTTAAAAGTTTTTCTTGAAACAAAATTTGAAGGTAAAGAAAAACAGAAAAGAAGACTTGAAGATATAACTAAAATTGAAGCAAATAACTAAAAATGAATCTTCCATATTTATCTAAAACAGACATTTCTGGTAAAAGAGTTCTTTTAAGAGCTGATTTGGATGTTTCTTTGGAAAAAAGTTCTTCAGATATTTTAAGGCTTGAAGCTTTAGTACCAACATTAAAATTTCTAGAGGAAAGAAAATGTAAGGTAGTAATTATTGGTCATAAAGGAAGGCCTGAAGGTAAAGATGAAAAAGATAGTTTGAAAGATATTTGCTTGAATCTTTCAAAACTTTTAGGAAAGGAGATCAGATTTATTCCTGAGATTATTTCTGATTCAGTTAAGAATGAAACAAAGATGCTAAAAGAAGGAGATTTTGTGATGCTTGAAAACTTAAGATTTGATAAAAGAGAAGAACAAAACGATGCGGGTTTTGCCAAAAGTTTAAGTGAATACGCTGAAGTTTTTGTGAATGAAGCTTTTGCAACTTCACATAGAAGCCATGCATCAATAGTAGGTATTCCAAAATATATAAAGGGATTTTTAGGACTTCGTTTTGAAAAAGAAGTAGAAAACCTTTCGAGAGTTTTTAGTAATCCTCAAAAACCAGTTATAGCAATAGTCAGTGGTGTTAAAGAAGACAAGGTTATTTATGCAAAAGCATTAGTTGACGTAGTTGATAAAGTTTTAGTAGGAGGAAGATTACCAGAATATTTGAAAAATGAGAAAAGTATCAGAGAATTTAATGATAATGACAAAATGATAGTTGCCAATTTAATCTTTGATAAAGAAGATATAACTCTTCATTCAGTTGAGAGATTTAAGGAGGAGATTAAGAAAGCAAGAACAATAGTTTTAGCAGGAGCACTTGGAAGATATGAAGATGAAGGACATAGACAATCGACAAAGGAAATATTTGAAGAGGTTGCCAATTCATATTCTTTTAAAATAGTTGGAGGAGGAGATAGTCTTGTTGCAATACAGATGTTTAATTTAACTCCAAAATTTGATTGGGTTTCGGTTGGAGGAGGAGCAATGCTTGAATACTTAGTCAAAGGATCTTTACCGGGGATAGATGCGTTGTTACACTGATTTTATATGATAAAAGTTGGAATAAATGGTTTTGGAAGAATTGGAAGAATTGCATTTAGAATCGGTGTTTTAAAACACTCTGACGAAATTAGTTTTACTGCAATAAATACTTCGGGAAGTATGGATGTTGCGGGTTGGGCACATTTAGTTAATTACGATACATCATATAGAAAATTTGAATATGAAGTTAAATACCAAGAAGTTAAAAAACCTAATCAAATAACTGATGAAGATCCATTGATAGGTTATTTATTAATTTCTGAAAAGAATGTAAAAGTGGCAGTACTTGCTCAAAAGGATCCTGCAAAAATTCCATGGAACAGATTTGGGGCTGATCTCATTATTGAATCAACAGGAAAATTTGTTACTGAAGAAGATGCTAAAAAACATGGAGAAGGTGGTGCAAAAGGAGTAGTTCTTTCTGCTCCAGGAAAAGGAGGAAATGTGGAAACTTATGTTTTATCTGTAAAAGAGTTTAAGAAAGAGAATCCTCATAAAGTAGATGTAATTTCAAATTCTTCTTGTACAACTAATTGTGTAGCTCCAGTAATGTCAATTATTGATGCTAGTTTGGGAATAGAAAAGGCTGCAATGACAACTGTTCATGCTTATACAGATGATCAAAATTTGCAAGATAATTCGCACAAAGATTTAAGACGTGCTAGAAATGCTGCCCAAAATATTATTCCTACATCAACTGGGGCTGCGATTTCTACAACTGAGACAATTCCTTCTTTAAAGAATAAGTTTGACGGAACTGCACTTAGAGTTCCAACAGTTACAGGATCAATTACTGATTTTTCGATTCTTACCAAAAAAGAAACTTCAGTCGAGGAAGTAAACGATATATTTAAAAAAGCTTCAAAAAACCCGATATATAAAGGAATATTAGCTATTACTGAAGATAAAATTGTTTCCTCAGACATTATTGGAAGAAGTGAATCTGCAATTGTTGATTTAGGATTAACTCAAGTAATTGATGGAAATTTAGTCAAAATATTTGCTTGGTATGATAATGAATGGGGATATACAAATAGACTTATTGAACAAGTGATTAGAATGGGAAGAGTAATGGGTCTTAAAAAAGCTCCAACTGACCCAATTAGCATGTCTTGGGGATCAAAATAATAAATGATACTAGATACATTTAAAAGAAATAAAAATAAAATTCAAAAGATTTCCTATTTTGGATTTGCTGATACAAAACCAGGAGACGAGTTATTTAATGAAGTTTTTGATTGTTCTAAATTTATTGCAGAAAAAGGTTTTATTACTGTTAATGGTGGTGGACCAGGTGTTATGAGAGCATCGACTGATGGAGCAAGGTCAGTCGGAGGAAAAGTAATTGGAGTAACTTATTACCCTAAAGATATAACTAATTTTGAAGGAAGAGACAAAGGGAATATTCTTGATAAAGAAATTAAGAAGTCGAATTATTTAGAAAGAACCTTAAAGCTTTTAGAACTTGGTGATGCATATATTATCTTTAGAGGTGGAACAGGAACAATATCTGAATTTGGAATGGCATGGGGTCTAGCAAGACTTTATTTTGGAAAACATAAACCTTTAATTTTATTTGGTAGTTTTTGGGAAAATATAATTAAATCCTTTGTTGATAATATGAGAATTAGGTCTGAGGAAATGAAAACTTTTAGAATTGTAAATTCTCCAGAAGAGGCATATGAGGCCATTTTAGGTTTTGAAGCTGCATTAAAAGCAAATAATAAAAAAAGTAGGGAAGAACAAGCTTTTCAACAGTAAAAAAATAAAAATGGAAGTAGAAGAACTTCAAAAAATAGCCAAAGAAGTGAGGAAAGATATCATCAAAATGATTTATCAAGCTGGTTCAGGTCATCCTGCAGGATCACTTGGTATGACAGACGTTTTTACTGCTCTTTATTTTGGAATACTAAATCATGATCCAAAGAATCCAAAATGGGTAGAAAGAGATAGATTATTTCTTTCTAACGGACACATTTGTTCTGCCCTTTATGCAGTAATGGCAAAGTCAGGTTATTTTTCAGAATCAATTCTAAAATCCTTAAGAAAATTTGGATCAAATCTTCAAGGCCATCCTGAAAGGATGAAACTTCCTGGAATTGAATCTACTTCAGGTCCTTTAGGAGAAGGATTGGCTCAAGCAGCAGGATATGCACTTTCAGGAAGATTAGACGGAAAACATTTTAGAGTTTTTTGTATTGCCTCAGATGGTGAGCATGATGAAGGAAATCATTGGGAAGCAGTAATGTTTGTTAGTAAATATAATCTTTCGAATCTAACTTTATTTATAGACAGAAATCAGATCCAAAGTGATGGGCTTACAGAAGAAATAATGCCAATTAATCCTTTAAAAGAAAAATATCAAAGTTTTAATTGGAACGTAATTGAAATTGATGGACATAATTTTAATGAAATTATAAATGCTGTTAATAAAGCCAGAGTAGAGTATCAAAAACCTACTGCCATAATTTGTAATGTAGTTTCTGGTAAGGGAGTATCTTTTATGGAAGGAGACTATAAATGGCATGCTAAAGGAATTACTAAAGAAGAATTAGAGCAAGCCTTAAAAGAACTAAAATGATAGTAAAAGAAGAAAAATTATCAATAAAAATCTTTAGTAAAGATTTGGAGGAAAAACCTACAAGAGATGGTTTTGGTATAGCAATTGTAGAGGTAGGAGAAAAGAATGAAGCTATAGTAGCTTTAACTGCAGATTTGAAAGATTCAACTAGGCTTACAGAATTTGCAGAAAAATTTCCTGAAAGGTTTTTTGATCTAGGGGTAGCAGAACAAGCACTTGTTTCAATTGCTTCAGGAATAGCGAATTATGGAAAAATTCCTTTTATAACAAGTTTTGCTGTTTTTTCTCCAGGAAGAAATTGGGAACAAATTAGAACTACAGTTTGTATTAATAACGTTCCAGTAAAAATAATTGGAACACATGCTGGTTTAAATGTTGGAGCAGATGGTGCGACTCATCAAGCTTTGGAAGATATTTCTTTAATGAGAGTTCTTCCAAATATGGTAGTTTTGTCTCCTTGTGATAGTGAAGAAGCTAGAAAAGCAACAATTGAAGCATCTAAAACAAAAGAACCCACTTACATAAGATTAACAAGAGAAAAATTTCCTGTAATAACTACAGAAAAAACGCCATTTAAAATTGGAAGAGCTGAAATTTTTTGGCGTTCAAAAAGTCCACAGGTAGCAATTGTAGCAACAGGACCAATGGTTTATGAAGCTTTAAAAGCTGCAAAAGAATTAGATAAAAAAGGAATTGAAACATTGGTAATAAATTGTCATACAATTAAACCTTTAGATAAAGCGCTAATTTTAAATGCAGCAAAAATTACAGGTGCAGTTGTTACAGTAGAAGAACATCAAATAATTGGTGGACTAGGTTCTGCTGTTTCAGAAGTGCTTTCTCAAAACTTTCCGTTTCCTATAGAATTTGTGGGAGTAAAAGATTCATTTGGAGAATCAGGGAAGAAAGATGAACTATTTAAAAAACATGGACTAACTAAAGAAGGAATAATTGAAGCTACTAAAAATGTAATTGCAAGGAAGGGTGTTTAACTACTCTTTAGTACAAGAAGTGTCTTGACTTATATACCACTCAACATTTTCGTTTGCACAAGCTTGGCAGATTGTGCAATAACTTTTTCCATCAGATCCACAGATATATGGAGGATTTATAATACATTCTTCAGTACAGACTTCAGGTCTTGGGCTAGTACAAGTAACCTTACCTTCTTCATTATTATCTAAGAATTTGAAAGAAGAAATAATTTTGTTAACTTTTTCCTCATAATTTTGGTTAGTTGGATCTTTAGTAATATCTGAAATTAATATTATTTGAGATTTGGAAAGAGGAGACTGGATTACAGTGTGTTTTTCAGTCATCAATTCTCCAGTAATTTTATATGAATAAGCTTCATATTCTTGAATTTCAATTTTTGCTTTAGGTTCAACAATCTCTAAAGCTTGAAATAAATCATTTTTAATCCAATCATCTAAAGTTTCATTTTCTAGGGTTTCTGGACAGATACTTAAGTAAAGTCCGTCAAAAGGTTCTGTTTCGCTTGTTTGGGTTGGACCAATAATTTGTAGAGAGATACATTCACTTTTCTCCAATATAGCCTCTTTTGGATATTGAAAGCTGAATTTAAACTCAGAATCTGTGTATGTTTTCCAATCTTCAGCTTGATCTGGTGTTGCGGTTGGAGTAGGAGAAGAAAGATTTTCCTGCAATTTACTTTTTAGCTGTGTATTTTGAAAATAGAAAAAACCTGCAATTAATGTAGCAATGATTGTTGTAAAAGAAAGAATAATTGCTAAACCAGAATTTTTCTTCGGTTTTTCATCAATTTCTACAGGATTTGTAATAGGAGTTTGGACTGGTTGACTTGTTTCTTTGGTTGTATTTGTTGTTATTGGTTCTTCCATAGTTTTAAGTATCGGTTATAGTGTTTACGTTTTCAAGTCTAAATGTTAAATTTAGATATAACAAATGCCTGTCCAAGATTTAAATAATGTAGCAAGATTACTAGTTCCTCCTTCAAAGGGAATACTTGCTTCCGATGAAAGTTTAGGAACAATTAAGAAGCGATTCGATTCTATTGGTATCGAAAACACAGAAGAAAATAGAAGGAGTTATAGAGAATTGTTATTCTCCACATCTGGATTAGAAGAATATATAAGTGGAGTAATTTTATTTGATGAAACAATTAGACAAAAAGATTCAAATGGAAAACTTTTTACCCAGTTACTTTCCGAAAAGGGGATAATTCCTGGGATTAAAGTAGATTTAGGAAAAGTTAATTTTGTTAATTTTCCAGGAGAAGTTATAACTGAAGGATTAGATGGTTTACCCAACCGTTTAAAAGAATATGTTTCTTTAGGAGCTAAATTTACTAAATGGAGAGCAGAAATAAATATTGGAGATAAAATTCCGTCTCTTAGCTGTATTTCTTCAAATGCAGAAGTATTGGCTAGATTTGCTGCAATTTCACAAGTTGAAGGACTTCTGCCCATAGTTGAACCCGAAGTAATGATGAAAGGAAGCCATAGTATAGATAGATCTCGTGAAGTAACTGCCTCAACTCTTCAGAATTTGTTTTTAAGATTAAAGGAACAGAGAGTTGATTTTTCAAAGATTCTATTAAAGATAAATATGGTTTTACCTGGAGAGGATTGTCCCAACAAAGTTTCATCAAATGAGATTGCAGAAGAAACAGTAACTTTGTTTAGAAAATTTGTTCCGATGGAAGTTCCAGGAATAGTATTTTTATCAGGTGGACAAACACCAGATCAAGCTACTGAAAACCTTAATGCAATTGGTCAGATAAAAGATACTCCTTGGCAATTATCTTTTTCTTTTGGGAGAGCTTTGCAACAGGAAGCTTTGGGAGTTTGGGCTGGAAAATCTGAAAACACAGCTATTTCTCAGCAAAGTTTCTTAAAAAGGTTAAAGATGGTTTCTTTAGCGAGGCAAGGAAAATATAGAAAGGAAATGGAAAATGAATGAACTTAAACTTTTATCTGTTGGTGATGCATCAATGGATATTTATATAACTCCTTCTGAATCAGAATCGCTTTCTCAGATGGATGATAAACAATCTTTTATTTGTTTTGCTTTCGGAGAAAAAATTCCAGTTAAGTCTGCTGAGCTTTCTGTTGGGGGAAATGCTGCTAATAATGCAGTTGGAGCAACGAGATTAGGAGTTAAAACTGGGTTGATTCTAACTTTGGGTGATGATACTTTTGGAAATCAAATTCAAGAAAAACTTAATGCAGAGAGTGTTGATACGACTTATGTCATAAAACAACCTGGTATTTCATCAAATTTCTCAGTTATTGTTAATTATTCTGGGGAAAGAACTATTTTTACTTATAACGTTCCTAAAAGCTATGAATATCCAGTTAATTTACCAATAACCCCTTGGATGTATTTAACTTCGATGGGAGATACCTTTAAACCTTTTTATAATCACATTACAGATTTTTTAAGAACTAACACTACTGTTAAGCTTGCTTTTAATCCAGGCAGTAGACAAATAAAAGCAGGTGTAAATGAAATATTGGATATATTAAAACTTACAGAAGTTCTTTTTGTTAATAGAGAAGAAGCAGAAAAATTAACAAATTTTGGTCAGTCTTTAGGAAAAGAGAAAGAAATTTTACAAGCGTTATCCAATTTAGGAGTTAAGATTCCAATTATTACAGATGGAGTAAAAGGATCCTTTGCTTTTGATGGTAATAAATTTATTAAATCAGGAGTTTTACCTGTTGATGCATATGAGAGAACTGGAGCGGGTGATGCTTTTGGATCAGGAACTTTATCAGGAATAATAAAGGGAAAAACTTTAGAAGAAGCACTTTTATGGGGGACTTCTAATTCAGCATCAGTAATTGGTTACACTGGTCCTCAAAGAGGGTTAATTAAAGAAAATGAAATGGATATATGGCTTGAAAGAGCTAGGTCAAGCGAAGTTAAAGTGGAAGAATTTTAAGATGAAAATTTATATAACAAGAAGAATTCCAGGAGAAGTGACAGAAAAACTAAAAGAGAAAGGTTATGAAGTGTCTTTTAATGAATTTGATAAACCTGTAACTGAAGAAGAATTAGTAAGTGGAGTTAGGGGAGTTGATGCAATACTTTCTTTGTTGACTGAAAAAATTGATGGAGACTTAATGGATTTAGCAGGACCTCAGTTAAAAGTAATTTCTAATTATGCAGTTGGTTTTGACAATATAAATGTTGATGAAGCAACTAAAAGAGGAATAGTTGTAACTAATACTCCTTGTGATGAAGTAAACGAAGCTGTAGCAGAGCATACTTGGGCCTTAATACTTTCTTTAGCTAGAAGAATTGTCGAGGCAGATGAATCAGTTAGAAGAGGATCTTATTCAGGTTGGGATCCAGGAATTTTTCTAGGATCTTCTCTTAAAGGAAAAACTTTAGGGATAATTGGTTTGGGAAGAATTGGGTCAATGGTTGCAAAACGAGCTAAAGGATATGGAATGAACCTTTTATATAACAAAAAAGAAAGAGACGAAAATCTAGAAAATGAATTAGGTGTTAAATATGAAACATTAGATGATCTTTTATCAAAAAGTGATTTTGTTTCTCTACATGTTCCATTGACAGAAGAAACAAAAGGAATGATTAATAAAGGAACAATTTCTAAAATGAAAAAGGGATCTTATATAGTTAATACTGCGAGAGGAGAAGTAATTAGAGAAGACGATTTAGTTGAGGCTTTGAGAGATGGTCATTTGAAAGGAGCTGCTCTAGATGTTTTTGAAAACGAACCGCAAATAAATCCGGAATTAATTGGTATGGAAAATGTAGTACTAACTCCCCATATTGGATCTGCTACTTGGGACGCAAGAAATAAAATGAGTGAAATGGCTTTTAATGGGATAATTGACGTTCTGGAAGGTAGAAAACCTCAAAATATTGTGAATGAAAATGTATGGGAAAATAGGAGAAAATAGTGTTTTTTGAGTAATTAATTACACTTCAGAAATAGATAAATTTTAAAGATAGGGGAATACGAATAAAGTACGAAGTAGTTTGTTTAACTTGTTTTTTAAAGTTCCAATAAATTGTAAAATTAAATATGTCAATTTTTAAAAAAGAAATACCTCAAGAAGAGGAAAAAGAATTTAAAAATTTCTCTAAGAAAAAAAGTGTAACTATTCAAAATAAAAGACAGAAAAAGGAGGTGTTAAAACCTTGGGGTAAAAAAGAAAGGTTAGTTGTTTTTTTAACCTTTTTTATTACCGTTTTAGTTACAGGATTTTTATTTTTGAGTTCCAGAAGTTGGAAACTTCCAAATTTTCCAAGAATTGAAATACCAAATTTTCAAATATTAAAATCTGGTACAGTCTCGATTGGAAATGGAACAAATGTCCAAAAAGAGAAGGAAGATGAAATTATTAATTATTTTAAAGAAAATACTGATAAATTAACTGGAACTTATTCTTTTTTTGTTATTGATCTAAGCAGTGGATATGAGTTTGGTTTTAGAGAGAGGAACGTAATGCAAGCGGCTTCTTTAATAAAACTCCCAGTTTTTATATCTTTATACCAAGAGGTAGAATCTAATCTACTAAATTTAGATAGTATTTATACTCTAAAAAGTTCTGATATAAGAGGAGGATCTGGAAGCCTTCAATATAAAAAACCAGGGACTCAGATTTCATATAGAGAAATGCTAAAACTTATGGGTAAGGAATCGGATAATACTTCATTTAATATTTTCAGAAACATTTTAGGTGACCAAAAAATTCAAAAGACTATAAATGATATTGGAATGGTTTCAACTTCTTTAGCTGAAAATGAAACTTCTGCCCACGATGTTTCTTTGTTTTTTCAGAAACTTTTTAATGGTCAGTTGATAGATAAAAATAATACCGAAGAGATGTTGGGATATTTAACGGATACAATTTATGAGGATTATATCCCTAAAGGTGTTTTAGAAGTGAAAGTTGCCCATAAATTTGGGAGGGAAGTAAATGTAACTAATGACGCTGGAATTATCTATTCTTCTAAACCTTTTGTCCTTGCAATCCTTTCTGAAGGAATAATCTATTCAGAAGCGGATTTATTTATACCTGAATTTTCAAAATTTGTTTTTGAAAAAATAAAATAGGTTTGATTTAATTTCCAGTTGATGCTCCACTTTCAAGAATATTACTAGGATCTTCTTCCGGTTTAATAAAGACACAAGTTTTTATGGGTTTTGTTTCTTCCAAAAAATATTCAGATATAGTAGGGCATCCTGTACAGGGTAGAGTACCTGTAAGTGAACAGATAGATATTTTTACTAATCCATTAGGTTCTTCCCAAGAGACTGATTTTTTATCTTTTAGGAGATTTGTCATGATACGGTTAAAAATTGGGGCTGCTCCTGTTATTCCTGATGAAATATAATTCATGGGGGAAGAATCGTTGTTGCCGACCCAAACAGCTACTAAAAAATCTTGGTTAAATCCAACAGTTAAATTGTCTTTTAAGTTATTACTTGTTCCTGTTTTAACGGCTACTTCTGGATGATTTTTAATAACAAGTTGAGAGTTTGCTCCAAATGCTGGGGTTCTAGCTTTGTTGTCTTTTAATGTGTCTATAAGAAGGAAGGCAACTTTTTCATTTAATATTTTTTCTGTAGTTTTAAAATTTGTGTTTTTTTCTAGTACTTTTCCTTTTGAATTTTTAACTTCTAAGATTGGAAATATTTCTGCCTTTTGTCCGTAATTTGCAATTGTTGAATAAACTTGTGCCAAATCAATTAATTTAACTTCTCCACCTCCTAAAGTAAGGGAAAGTCCATAATTTGAAGGGTCAGACCATGTTGTAATACCCATTTTTTCTCCTTGCTCGATCATTTTTGTAACCCCAAAACTGGCTAATACCTTTACAGCCGGAATGTTTCTTGATTCTGCTAAAGCATTTCTTAAAGAAATTTTACCTCTATATTTTCCATCATAATTTTTAGGTGAATATGTTGGAGAACCTGGTACAGAAAAAGAAACTGGGGAATCTTCGAGTATTGTTGCAAGAGTATATCCATGTTCTAAAGCATATGCATAGTTTATTACTTTAATTGAAGAACCAGGCTGTCTTAAGGCTGTAGTTACATTAAAATTTCCTCCATTTTGAATATCAAAATAATCTTTACTTCCAACCATTGCGAGTATTTCACCTGTTTTTGGATTTATAACTAAAGAAGCACCGTTTGTTACATGATAATTTCCTAGTTTTGAAATTTCGCTTAATACAGTTTCTTCAGCCATTTTCTGAATTTCGTAATCTAAAGTTGTAGTTACTTCTAGACCACCTTTTTCAACCATTTCTTCGCCATATTCATTTTCAAGAATTTCTTTGACATACATAACAAAATGTGGAGCTTTGATATCAATTCTGTTTGGAACAAATATAATTTCTTCCTCAGAAGCTTTTATTGCTTCTTCTTGGGTAATAAATTTATTAATAACCATTAAGTTTAATATTTCTTTTTGTCTATCAAAAGCAAGTTCAGGATTATTACCGAATGGATTGTATTTGCTCGGACTTTTTGGTAAAGATGCTAGAAGTGCAGCTTCAGAAAGACTAATGCTTTTGACATCTTTTCCGAAATAAAGCTGAGAAGCTTCTTGAATTCCATATGCAGTGCCTCCATAACTTACTTCATTTAAATACATTTCTAAAATTTGGTTTTTTGAGTAAACAATTTCAACTGCAATAGAAAGTATTAATTCCTTTATTTTTCTTAGAATTGTTTTTTCTGGTGTCAGAAGTGCGTTCTTTACAAGTTGTTGAGTAATAGTTGATCCGCCGGATAGTTTACCTTCTCTAATATTTTTAATAAACGCTCTTGTTATTCCTTTTATTGAGAAACCGGGATGAGTATAAAATTCCGCATCTTCGGCTGCTAAAGTTGCAAAAATTGCATAACTCGGAATTTGAGATAAAGTAACTGGAGTTCTATTGACATCTTTATAGATTTTATAAAGTAGTATTCCATTTTTGTCATAAATTTTTGTAGAAATTTCTTGATCTCTTTTAGTAAGTTCATATGGAGAGGGAAGTGTTCTTAAAATCAAAAACCAAAAAGAAAATGAAAGTAGAAGTACAAAAGCAATAAAACTAAAAATTCTGAAACTCAACTTTATTGGGATTTGTTTTTTAGGAGTTTTTACCTTGGATTTTCTAATTAGAAAAGTAGGTTTTTTAATTTTAATTATTGGATATTTAAGTGTGAATTTCTTAATTTTTATCTTTTTGAATCTATTTACAAAAAGTTGAGGTATTTTAAAAACTATATTTCCTAATGAATAAATTCCAAAAATAATAAAAACCAAAGAAAATGAAAGGATTAGATAAAAAGGTTTTCCAATTGAAATAAGTAGTCTTTGGAGAATTTGAAGACCTTTTACCTTTTTATTTTTGGGCAGTTTTTCATTAGAAAGATTATGCCTTTTGGCCATCTAAGCCGTATTCTAGCACAAAAATTGCTTATTAAAGAGGATATTTTACTGTTGCAGAAACTGATGCAACTGTGCAATCTAAACAATATAAAGTCCCCAATGGGTCATAATAAACAGCATGATTTTGTATTTCTATTTGTTCAGGTAATGCATCTTCATTTGCGAGTTGACCTGTATCTCTAAAAATAGAAACATCAGCTCTTTCTCCTTCTGTCTTTTCAGGTAAAAAATCTGTCAAAAAATACTCAAATCTGGTAGAACATCCCGGATTTCCTTCATCACCAGGAGGAAGTAGCCCTGTAACTGCACATATATTTTTTCCCACTACTCCTTCGGGTTGGAGTGGCCAGGCATGACCTTCTTCGTCTTCATCATAAGTTCCTTTTTCTGCTCTGTCTAAAAGTTCTTTCATAACTTGGTTCCAAATAGGGGAAGCCCCAGATACTCCTGAAACTGCACCTGACATTGGAGAATTGTCATTATTACCAACCCAGGTAACAACAGTTCCTAGGGAAGTAAAACCAACTGTCCAATTATCTCGTCTATCATTTGTGGTACCAGTTTTTACCGAGACTTCAGGATGACCTTTTACAACTAAAAATGAGCTGGTCCCAAACGCTTGACTTCTGGCATTATTGTCATAGAGGATATGAGAGATTAAGAAAGATACTTCTGGAGATAAAACTCGCTCGCCTGAAAGTTCAATTTCTTTTGGTTTTACTTCTTCATATATTTTTCCTTTCCAGTCTTCAACTTTAAGAATGGAAATCAAAGGTTGTTTGATTCCTTGGTTTGCAAATACGCCAAAAGCAACAGCCATGTCATACGGTCTTACTTCTCCGCCTCCTAAAGTAAGTGAAAGTCCATAATTTGAAGAATCACCAAGAGTTGTAAGACCCATTTCTTTAGCAAAATTGACTAAATTTTCAATTTTATTTAAAGCTAAAACTCTTACAGCAGGGATATTATATGAATTTCCCAAGGCAAATCTTACCTGGGTAAGACCATGAAAACTTCCATCATAATTAACTGGACAGTATAAAGGTTGTCCTATTACGTTAAAGCAAGTAGGAACATCTGCAAGGGCAGTAGCTGCGGTGATTTTTCCATCTTTTAATGCTAGAGCATAATTAATTGGTTTAATTGAAGAACCGGGTTGTCTTTTTGCCAAAACTACATTTACTTTTCCGTCTTCATCTTCGGCAAAATAATCTTTACTTCCGACCATTGCGAGTATTTCACCTGTTTTTGGACGTGTTGCAATTAAGGCTCCATTTCCAACATTTTGTTTTTTAAGTTTTGCAACTTCTGTTGCTACAGCATCTTGGGCAAATTCTTGGAGATCTAAGTCAAGGGTAGTTGTTACTCTTAAACCTCCTTGTTCAACTACTTTTTCTCCATATTTTTCGACTAGTTGCTCTTTTACCAATAAGGCAAAATGGGTAGCTTTGGTAGGAGTGACTTTAGCATAATTTAATGGTTCTTCTTTTGCTTTATCAAATTCATCCTGAGATATTTTTTTATTTTCAAGCATTGCTTTCAGGACTGTTTCTTGTCTCCCTTTTGCAAGTTCTGGATGGGCTCCAAAAGGAGAGTATTTAGTTGGAGCCTGAGTGAGTCCTGCAAGAAGTGTTGCTTCAGAAAGAGAAAGATTTTTTGTTTGCTTATCAAAATACATCTCACTAGCTGTTTCAATTCCGTAAGCTGTTGATCCATATGGAATTTGGTTCAAATACATTTCGAGTATTTGGTCTTTAGAATAAATGGCTTCTACAACCATAGAAAGAACAAATTCTCTAATTTTTCTCCTAATTGTTCTTTCTGGATTTAAAAGTGAGTTTTTTACAAGTTGTTGAGTAATAGTTGAACCTCCTTGAAGCTTTCCTTTGAATACTATCTTATATAAGGCTCTTGCCATTCCTGTTGGAGAAAATCCATAGTGTTTATAGAAATCTTTATCTTCTATTGAAATAGTTGCATCTATTACATATTGAGGAATGTCCTCTAATTTAATTGGGGTTCTTCTTTGTTCTGAATAAATTTCATAGATTAAGTTTCCATTTCTATCTAATATTTTGGTAGAAACTGGAATTTTTTCGCTAGATAGTTTTGTAGGTAATGGAATTCCCCAAAATAGCCAAGTAATGATTATTATTAGTGGTGCAAAAAAAACGATTTGTTTTGTTTTCTTTTCGTTTTTTGTTATTTTTTTGATTTTATCCTTGACCTTATTTAGTAATTTCATACTAGAAGGGAAAAATTATATACTTTCTGTTATTTTAAATACTACCATTTTTAGTATAAAAAAGGTTAGAATAACTTAATTATAGATGGGGGTGATTAAATTGAAAGAAGATTCAAAAAAAGAAGTTAAAGAAAAGAAAAATAAAAAATCTTTACCTATTTCTCTAATTGTAATTGGAGTTATAGCTTTAGTTGCAGTTTTAGGTTATCTGTTTTTATATAAAGGAATAAAATCACGAATTTCTAACTATTTTGTTTCTAAGTCTTTATCAAAACAACTCGGTGGAGATGTAAAAATAGAAGGGGATGGAGAAAAGGTTAGTTATAAAGGTGAAGATTTTGAATTCTCTTATGATGCAGGTGGAGAATTACCTGAAGATTTTCCTAAAGATTTCCCGATTTACGATAATTCAAAATTAGTAAGTAAATGGTCATCTACCAATGAAGAGAATGAAGGAATATCAGTTGTTTTAGAAACAGAGGATGATCTGAGTAAGGTATCTGATTATTACAAGACAAAGCTGGAAAAAGAAGGATGGACTATTACATCTACTTTTTCTCAGGAAGATTCGTCTGTATTTTCCTTTGAAAAAGGAGATACAGAAGGAATTTTGGGAATTACTAATGCTGAAGATAAAGTAAGTATTTCAATTACTATTAGTAATAAATAATCTTATGGATGAACTAAAAGAGAAGAAATGGTGGCTTTATATTGAAGAAGACATCAGAAGTTTATTTATTGAAACTTTTGAACTTTTAGAATTTGCCCAAAATTCAGATCAGAAGTTTAAAGATTATGCTTTTGTGGTTTTTCCTGCAGCAAAAGGATATGAAGGAATTTTAAAAAAAGTGTTTTTAGATTTAGGCTTTATTAGTAGTGATGATTATTATGGTAAACGATTCAGAATAGGGAAGGCTTTAAATCCAAGTCTTGAAAAAGCTTTTAGAGATGAGAGTGTCTATGATCAATTAGTAGATTATTGTAAAGGTAGAGAAGTTGCAGATAAACTTTGGGAAACTTGGAGACTTTCTAGAAATCTAGTTTTTCATTGGTTTCCTAATGAAAAAAATAATTTAAGTTTTGGTGAAGCAAAAGATAGAATTATGATGATTTTATCTGCAATAGACTCCCTTTTCTTAAAGTGTAAAATAAATTAATGCTTAAAAAAGAAACATCTTTAAAGAATTTAACTATTTACGTAACGTATTTAATTATCTTTTGGGGATTTTATAGACTTTTAATTAAATTACCAGACCAAGTTGAAGAGGTTTTTATAAAACCTATTCTTTGGCTAATTCCAATAATTCATCTTCTAAAAACAGAAAAACAAAAAATTTCATCGTTGGGAATTAGTCTTAAAAATATTTTTCCCGCTATATATCTTTCTTTGGGTTTAGGATCTCTATTTATTTTTGAGGGACTTTTGGGTAATTACTTTAAATATGGTGGTTTGAATTTTTCTGCAAATTTTGGAGACAAACTAATTTTTTCAGCTTTCGGTCTTTCTATTATTACTGCCATTACAGAAGAAATAGCATTTAGAGGATATATTTTTAATCGCCTTTGGAAGATATTTGGAAAAGAAATTCCAGCAAACTTAATTACAACTTTTTTTTGGACACTTATTCATGTACCAATAGTAATCTTTGTTTGGAAATATCCATTGTTTGATTCTCTAATTTACTTATTATTGACTTCAATCTTTGGTGCTGGATCAGCCTTTATCTTTGCAAGGACTCAAAATATTGTTTCTTCAATACTTCTTCATGTTCTTTGGGAGTGGCCAATAATTTTGTTCAGATAGTAGTTCCTTGATTTAGATTGAGTACATAAAGTATGATTATGCTTAACCTAAATGATTAAAAAAATAATTACAGTTTTTCTAGTACTTTCATTTGCAACATTTATCTTATTAGCTTCTCTTCTCAGAGTTTCTTCAACGAGTTACTCATTTTATGAAGAAGAGAACCTTTCATATCTTCAAAATCTCGAAGAAAGCAATTCTAATAATGAAGAGGACATTGATATTAAATATTTTTTTCCATATCCTGGAAAAATATTGCCTGATAACTCAATTTATTTTTTGAAGGCATTAAGAGATAAGGCTTGGCTTTTTTTAAATACTAATCCTAATAAAAAAGCAGAAATTCTTCTTTTGCTTTCTGACAAGAGATTGGCATCAAGTAGAATATTGTTTGAAAAAGGTAAACCTAACATAGCCTTCTCTACATTAACTAAAGCAGAAAAATATTTGGAACAAGCAGCGTTTCAGAACGAAAAGAATAGAGAAAATGGGATTGACACTTCTTCTTTTGATTTGAAATTGGCAACTGCTTCTTTAAAACACTGGCAAGAATTAAGAGATTTGATGAGTTATGCCCCAGAAGAAATGAAACCAGAAATTATTAAAAATATATCTTATTCGAGAAAAGCATATGAGTTAGTTCGTGATAGTCTTCTTTCAAAGAATATAAATCCTCCTTCCAATCCCTTCGGTGAATAAGTGATTTTTTGTATCAATTAATCCTTCAATTTTTTTTATAAAAAAAATTAATTTTTTCTTCTTTAAAAAAACAAAAAATTTTTAGGCATATCTTATGCATAAGGTGATATTTTTTGACATAAATATTTATAGTTGACAGTCCATCTGTAGTGTTAGATCATCCAACAAAATACTTTGTATAGTGTTTTTATTTTTCATATATGAAATGTCCTTTTTGCACAAAAATAGATACTCAAGTCCTCGAATCAAGAGTAATTGAAGATGGTTTAGGAATAAGAAGAAGAAGGGAATGCAAAAGTTGTAACAAGAGATTTACAACAATAGAGAAAGTAAAAGGATCAGTTCTATGGGTAATTAAAAAGGACGGTAGAAGAGAACTTTTTGAAAAAGAAAAATTAAAAAGAGGAATATTAAGAGCGATTGAAAAAAGACCGGTTTCTATAGATTTAGTAAATCAAGCTATTGATGATTTGGAGAGAGAATTGTTAAGTCAGGAAAAAGAAGAGGTGTCAACACAACTTATTGGGAAATTGGTACTTAAAAAACTTAAAAAAATTGATAAAGTGGCATGGTTAAGATTTGCAAGTGTTTATTTAGAGTTTGAAGATATTTCAGATTTTGAGAAAGCTATTAATAAATAATATGCAAAAAAATATTAAACTTAAAAAAAATATAAATTTTGAAGATCTTAAATTTACACCTTTTGACGATGTGTTGGCTGAAATTTATAAAGTTGTTGGTAAAAAACCTTCCTTACCTAAAGACCTACCTAAAGGGAAATGGACAGAACAATCTTTAAAAGTATTAAACGAAAGATATTTGAGGAAAAATGAGGAAGGAAAAGTATCTGAAACTCCCGAAGATCTTTGTTGGAGAGTATCTTGGGATATTGCTTCAGCAGAAAGTCTTTATGGTAAGAAAAAGAAAGAAATAGAAGAAACTGCTAAAGAATTTTATAAACTTCTTGTTGCACATGAATTTTTACCAAATTCACCAACTTTAATGAATGCTGGTGTTGGCAATAAGCTTCAATATTCTGGTTGTTATGTAATTCCAATTGAAGATTCATTGGTGGGAATATTTGATGCTTTGAAAAATCAAGCATTAATTCATCAGACTGGAGGAGGAACTGGTTTTTCTTTTAGTAGGATTCGACCAAGAGGTTCAATTGTTAAATCTAGTATGGGAGTTGCTTCTGGCCCAATTTCTTTTATGCGCATTTTTGATGCTGCAACAAATGAAATAAAACAAGGTGGAAAAAGAAGGGGAGCAAATATGGGAATTTTAAGGGTTGACCATCCTGATATTGAGGAATTTATTCATTGTAAAGAAGATGGTGGAATTACAAATTTTAATATTTCAGTTGCTATAACTGATAGATTTATGGAAGCTTACAAAAAAGATACTAATTATGATTTAATTTCTCCTAAAGATGGTAAAAAAATAAAAAGTTTAAGAGCAAAAGATGTTTTTAATGAAATAGCTAATCTTGCATGGAAGACAGGTGATCCAGGTTTAATTTTTATAGATAGAATTAATGAGGGTACGGCAAATCCAGTTCCTTCTTTGGGTCCAATTGAATCAACTAATCCTTGTGGTGAACAACCTTTATATCCCAATGATTCTTGTAACTTAGGAAGTATTTTCTTAACCTTTTTTGTAAAAGAAGAAAACGGGAAAAAAGAAGTTGATTGGGAAAAACTCGATAAAGTGACAAGAATGGCAATTAGGTTTTTGGACGATGTTATTGATGTAAATCCATACACTATTGATGAAATAAGAAAAACTACTTTAGCAATAAGAAGAATCGGTCTTGGAGTGGGGGGATGGTCTGATCTTTTAATACAATTAGGAATTCCATACGATAGTGATGAAGCTCTTTTGTTGGCAGAGAAAATAATGAAGGCTATAAAAGATTCAGCGATAGAAGAATCTCGAGATTTAGCTAAAGAAAGAGGTCCTTTTCCTTTATGGAGTAAAAGTATCTACAAAAATCAAAAACCAAGAAGAAATTCAACACTAACTACTATTGCACCAACTGGTTCAATATCTATTATTGCCGGTGCATCATCAGGGATAGAACCTCTTTTTGCTTTAGCATTTCAGCATATCGTCAAAGATAAAAGCTTGGATAGAAAACTTACCTTTATCAATCCTTACTTTGAAGAACATGTCAGAGGTAAAGACTTTTGGACAGATTCATTGAAAGAAAAAGTATTATCTAGTGGAATAATAAGACATATCTTAGAAATTCCTGAAGAAATTAGAAATATTTTTGGAACTGCACATGAGATAACTCCTGATTGGCATATTAAAACCCAAGTTGCTTTTCAAAAATATACGGAGAATGCTGTTTCTAAAACTATTAATTTAAATCATACTGCGACAGTTGAAGATATTAAAAATGCTTATCTTTTAGCTTGGGATTTGGGATGTAAGGGTACTACTATATTTAGAGATGGTAGTAAAAGTTCACAAGTTTTAAATTTAGGAGTTAAAAAGGAGGAAAATAAAAATGAGAGTGGTGAACCAAATAAAGTTGAGGAAACAGTAAAGCCTCAAGCGACATTGTCTAAAAGACCATATGTAATGAAAGGATCTACTTATAAATTAATTACTCCTGTAGGAAGCGCTTTTATAACAATTAATGAAGATGAAAATTATAATCCAATGGAACTTTTTATTAATGTTGGAAAAGCTGGAAGCGATGTACAAGCAATGGCGGAAGCTTTAGGAAGGACTATTTCAAGTTCGTTGAGATTTGGAGCTAATTTAGATCATAAACAAAAAATAAAAGAAATTGCTGAACAATTATCCGGAATTGGTGGAAGAAGAACAGTAGGTTTTGGTCAGAATAAAGTAAGATCTCTTCCAGATGCTGTGAGTATTGCAATTTCCAAACGTTATAATTTCAAAATGAATGGTAATGGTACTGAAACCTCTCCAGGTGTAGTTAAAACTGCTGACTTGGCTTTAAATCCCAGTCATTTGGGACAAGAAGACCCTACAGCGGTTCCGACTGCACCTGAAGGGGTTTCAGGAGATATTTGTCCTTCTTGTGGTTTAAGTACTTTTGTTTATCAGGAAGGATGTGCTAAATGTATCTCCTGTGCATATTCTGAATGTTAGTGTTGTAAAAATGGAAAAGTTAAAAATTAAAAAAGTTATTAAATTAGATGGAAGAAATCAGAATTTTGATTCTAGAAAAATTGCTAATAGCATTTGGTATGCTGCCCAAAAAGTTGGAGGAAAAAATAAAAAACTTTCAATATCTTTAAAAGATGAAGTAATAACTTTACTTCATAAAAAATATCCCGATAAGAAAATAATCGAAACTTCAAAAATTGGCGAGATTGTTGAAAAAGTATTAATTGAGAAAGGTCATGCGAAAACTGCCAAAGAATATATTCTTTATAGAGAAAATAAAAGACATCAATTTCAAGATAAAGAAAGTATTGGAGTAACTGATGATATAGGTCTTTCTTATAACACTCTTTATATTCTTAAGAGTAGATATTTAAAGAAGGATGAAAAAGGAAATGTTTTAGAAACCCCTAAAGGGATGATTGAAAGGGTGGCAAATTTTCTTTCCAGTGTAGAAAAGACTCCTGAAGAAAGGGATAAATGGTTTAAAAAATTTTTTGGAATAATGATAAATTTTGATTTTTTGCCTGGTACAAGAACTCTTGCTAATGCAGGTTTAAGAAACCCACAATTAGCTAATTGTTTTGTTTTTGATATTGAAGACGATATAGATCAAATTTTTAATACTCTTCACAAATCAACATTAATTAAAAAACATGGTGGCGGTTGTGGATATAATTTTTCTAAGATTAGACCAGAAGGAGATAGTGTTGGAGGAATTTCAAATCTAGCTGCAGGACCTGTAAAAATGATGGAGATGTTTGATTTGATGACTTCACTTTTTAAGCAACAAGGAAAATATGAAAGTGGGAATATGGCAATAATAAATTCTAATCATCCTGATATTTTTAATTTCATTTCAGCAAAACAAAACGATGGATATTTATCAAAAACTAATCTTTCAGTAGGAATTACAGATGAATTTATGAACGCTGCTTTAAAAGGGAAAAATTGGGATTTAGTAAGTCCTAGAACTGGAGAAATAATAAATACTGTTGATGCTAAATCAATTTTAAATTTAATGGCGCAAATGGCTTGGAGTACAGGAGACCCTGGAATGATTAACCTTTCAGCTATTAATAGAGGAACTAAACTTGCTAATCCACTTCTAAAGAGTAGAGGACCAATTTGGGCAACTAATGTTTGTGGAGAAATTCCTCTTTATCCAGATGAATCTTGTAATTTAGGTTATTTTAATCTTACTCATTTTATTACTGATAAAGGTTTTGATTTTATAAAGCTTTCCAAAATGATGAAGACAGTAGTCAGACTTATGGATAATGTAATCGACGCTTCTTGGTTTCCTGTCCGCGAAATCGAAAAAGCAGTAAGAAACCACAGGAGGCTTGGAATTGGAGCAATTGGTTGGGCTGAAGCTTTAATTATGCTTGGAATTGAATATGACAGTCAGGAAGCTTTTGATTTAGCAGAAAAAGTTACTAAAACAATGTATTTATCTGCATTTAAGGCTTCATGTGATTTAGCTAAAGAAAGAGGTCCTTTCCCTCTTATTAGTGATTCAATTTGGGCTAAAGCAAAAAATAAACCTAGAAATGTGGCTTTTCTAACATTTCCACCTTCTAGTGGAAATGCTGTTATTTCTGAAACTTCATATGGAATTGAGCCTTTGTTTGCTCTTGCGTATGAACAAAACGTTTTAGGTGGGGAAAGATTTCAAAATATAAATTCTCTTTTTATAAAAATCTTGAAAGAAAAAGGGGTTTCTCCTGATAAAATTATTCAAAAAGTTATTGAAAATAATGGAAGTGTTCAGGGAGTTGATGAAGTGCCAAAAAATATTCAAAAAATATTTAAAGTAGCACATGATATTGATTGGAGAGATCATATTAAAATGCAGGCGGCTTTCCAAAAATGGACAGATAATGCCATAACAAAAACTATTAATATGCCCTCAAGTTCCACAAGTGATGATATTCAAGAAGCATTTATTTTAGCTTGGAAATTAGGTTGCAAAGGGTTAACAGTGTATAGAGATAAAACTAAAAAAGACCAAGTAATTAATTTTGGAGGGAAAAAGAAAAAAGAATATAAATGTCCTACCTGCGATATTAAACTTACAAGAGAAAATAAGTGTCTTAAATGTAAAAAATGCGGGTTTTCGACTTGTGAGTTATAATTCTTCTCTAAGATGTCTATATATACGAAAAAAGGGGATAAAGGTCAAACGGACATATTTGATAATAAAAATCATAAAAAAATTAGAGTTTATAAAAATGATACTAGACTTCAAATTATTGGTTTAATTGATGAATTAAATAGCTACTTAGGATTAATTTCAAGTTTATTGAAAGAAAAAGAAGAAATTTTACTTATCACCAAAATCCAAAAAGACCTATTTTTAATAAATTCATCAATTGCAGGAATAACAAATATTAAATTTTCCAAAAATAAAGTTAATTACTTAGAAGTAAAAATAGATTTTCTTGAAAAAAAATTACCGAAATTAAATAATTTTATTTTGCCTGGAGGATCGCAAGTTTCAGCTCTTTATCATTTAGCAAGGAGCGTAACACGGAAAGTTGAAAGAAACATTGTTAGTTTTTCAAAAAAAGCAAATATTAATCCTAATATTTTAGTTTTTATTAATAGACTTTCTGACCTTTTTTTTATTCTTTCTAGATGGACTAACTATAGTCAAAGAATCACAGAAATTGTTTGGAAAAGATAACTTTTCTAAAAACCTTAACTTTCAATTTATAAAGCCAATGTTACAATTAAATAATTATGAGTTTATTTCCAGAAAGAGAACCAAAAATAAAACCAGTTGAAGAAAGACCTGAGGAAATTTCTCCTCTGACAATTGAGAGAAAAGAAGTAATTCAGCCTAAAGTAACTCAATTTACAAAAAAAGTTACTGATGATAATGGTAAACCTTTAGTCCAGACACCTGAAGATAAAGAAATAAAGATTGAATTGCCAGCAAGTTCTGAGCAATTGGAGAAAGCTTCCAAAGGATCAGCTGATAATTCTTTAACTTGGTTTGCAACCTTTTGGTTAAGGGTATTTAAAAAGGCTATTCGTTTTAATTGGAAACTATTTGAAAAGAATTCAAGTAGCCAGAGTTAATTAAATAATTTTAAAAAGTATATTAACCTTTATTCGATACTACTCTATACTAAAAGAGAATAAAAATGCCTGCACAAACAATAACTCTAGATTTAAATATAATTTTTGCTTATGTAATTTTAGTCCCTTTGGCTGGGTTAATTTTATATTTTTTAGGATATATAATTTTTACTCTTTTTAAATTTAGAGGTAGAGAAGAAAAGTCACTTGATTCGGTATTGCTTCAAGTTGCAGTAACTAGAAATAATGAAATTAAAATTGATGCAATGGAGCAATTATTTGCTTCTTTATATTCAATTAAAAAGGGAGGTTGGAAACAAAAGTTTTCTACCCAACCTGCAATATCTTTTGAGATAGTTGCAAAGCAAGAAGATATAAGGTTTTTTGTTTGGACACCAAAAGAATATAAAGATTTAATCGAGAAACAAATCAATGGTGCATATGCTGATGCAGAAATATTAGAAGTTGATGAACAGAATATTTTCAAAGAAAAAGGAAAAGTTGCTTATAAAGCTTTTCAATTTTCTAGAGATATTTTTTATCCAATTAAAACTTTTAAAGATTTATCAACAGATCCTATGGCTTCAATTACTTCAGCTCTTGCAAAAATGGGTTCTGATGAAGCAGCTTCTATTCAGATTTTAATTTCTCCTGCTGATTCCAAGTGGCAGAAATCAGGTAGAAAGTTTATTTCTGATACTAAAAAGGATGAATCTAATCCTGAAAAAGCAAAATTTGCAACATCAGCAAAAGTTTTGGAAGCAGTTGAGAGTAAGGTTGGAAAACCAGGTTTCGAAACTTCAATTAGAATTGTAGTTAGTGCCAGTGACAAAGATACAGCTAAAAGACACTTGGATAATATTTCTTCATCGTTTGAACAATTTTCTGGGGAAAATAACAGTTTAAAGAAAAGAAAAATAAAAATAAAAGGAACTTTTGTAGATGACTTTTTATATAGGTACCAACCAATGTTTAATCTTTTTGGTAATCATGTGATGATTCTTAATTCAGAAGAATTAGCAACTATATTTCATTTTCCAAATAAACAAATTATAACTCCTCATATTCATTGGTTAAATGCAAAAACTGCTCCTGCCCCATCTGAAATTCCATCAGAAGGAATCTTTTTAGGTAATAGTAATTATAGGGGATTAAAAAGAAAAGTATTTATCTCAAACGATGATAGAAGAAGGCATATCTATATCATCGGAAAAACTGGTGTTGGAAAATCGGAACTTTTAAAACAAATGATTATGCAAGATATTGAAGCAGGTCATGGAGTTTGTTTTATAGATCCTCACGATGCTGTAAGGCAACTTCTTTCTCAAATTCCACCTGAGAGGGCTGAAGATGTAATTTATTTTAATCCTGGAGATACACAAAGACCGATGGGGATTAATTTACTTGATGCAAAGACTGAAGACGAACAGCATTTTGCTGCTACAGCAGTAATAAATATGATGTATAAGCTTTTTGATCCTTATAAAACAGGTATTGTTGGTCCTAGATTTGAACATGCAATAAGAAATGCAATGCTTACAGTAATGCAGGCAGAGCCAGGAGCTACCTTTATTGAAGTCGTTCAAGCTTTAGAGAGGCCTGACTATGTTCAGTACTTACTTCCTAAAGTCCAAGATCCTATTATTAGACGTTACTGGACTGATCAGATTGCGCAAACTTCAGATTTTCATAAATCAGAAGTTTTGGACTATATTGTTTCCAAATTTGGCAGGTTTGTTACAAATAAGATGATTAGAAACATCATAGGTCAATCTCAATCATCATTTGATTTTAGAAAAGTTATGGATGAAGGAAAGATTCTTTTAGTCGATTTAGCTAAAGGAGAAATAGGGGAGGAAAACTCCAATTTCTTAGGCCTTATCTTAGTTCCTAGAATCTTAATGGCTGCCATGAGTAGACAGGATACTTTGGAAGAAAATAGACGAGATTTTTATCTTTATGTTGATGAGTTTCAAAACTTTGCTACTCCTGATTTTGCCCAAATTTTATCTGAAGCTAGAAAATATAAACTTAATTTAACCGTGGCAAACCAATTTATTGGTCAGGTTGAAGAGGAGGTTAAAAATGCAGTTTTTGGTAATGTTGGAACAATAGTTTCCTTTAGAGTTGGAGTAACTGATGCTAATTATTTAGCCCATGAATTTTCTCCAGTTTTTGGAGAAGATGATCTTTTAAACATTGAAAGATATCATGGTTATGTCAAAACTATTGTTAATAATGAACCTGTTCAACCTTTTTCAATGGATATGACAAAAGATTTAGCGAAAGAAAAAGAAAAAGAAAATTTAAGGGTAGCTGAGATAATAAAAGAAATGAGCAGGCTTAAATATGGTAGAGATGAAAAATTAGTTCAAGCTGAGATTGCCCGTAGGGCAAAATTGTGATAATTTATCTGAATATGGCAGAAAAAACAAAAATCGGAATAATAGGTTGGGGAGTAGTAGGAAGAGCAGTCGGTGAAGGCTTTGCCAAGAATAAAGAAAATGAAATTATGTGGTATTCAAGGACACAAGGTCCTTGGTCTCCAGAAGAAGTCATAAAAGAATGTGAATTTTTATTTATTTGTGTTCCAACTCCGATGTTTGATGATTATTCTGGAATTGATCTCTCAGTTGTTAATGAAGTTGTTAATTTTATTGCGCCAAAAATTAGTGGGTCAGATAAAATATTAACGATTAAGTCCACTGTAGTTCCTGGTACAACTGCAAGCTTTGCCAAGAAGTATCCAAAAGTAAATTTTGCAATGAATCCTGAGTTTTTAACTGAAGCAAATGCTCCTTGGGACTTTTTACATCCTGATAGAACTGTAATTGGTGCATCATCTCAATCAGTTGCAGGTAGACTAACTGGCCTTTATAGAGATTTATTAGGGGTAGATCATAAAATATTTATTACAGATCCTACAACAGCTGAAATGGTTAAGTATATGAGTAATGCCTGTCTTGCTAGTAAAGTAATTTTTGCAAATGAGATGTTTGATTTATGTACCGCTTTGGGAGTTAAGTACGAAGAGGTTAAAGAAATGGTTGCAGCGGATCCAAGAATTGGACCACATCATTTGGATGTAACAACTGTTAGGGGATTTGGTGGAAAATGTTTTCCTAAAGATGTTGTAGCTCTTCTAGCATATGCAAAAGAGAAAAATGTAGATATGTCAGTCTTAAGAGAAGTTTGGGAGAAGAATTTAAAGATTAGAAAAATTAAAGACTGGGAAGAAATAAAAGGTGCTGTAAATGGTAAAAAAAAGTAGTATTCCTTTAGTATTTAAATACAAAAATTGGGAAGGAAAAACTTCAATAAGACACATTATTCCTGAAAAAATCTATTTTGGAAAAACTCAGTGGCATCCAAAAGAACAGTGGTTATTAGAGGGAATGGATTTGGATAAAAAGGAAAAGAGAGTATTTGCCGTAAAAGAAATCATTAAATTCTTAAAATAGGTTTATTTTTGGTATAATTGCTTCAGGTTCATCATTAAGGCCCGATAACTCAGTGGTAGAGTGCGTTTCTTATAAAAACGAAGTCGATGGTTCGAACCCATCTCGGGCCACTTATTATTTGGGAAACTGACTTAATTAGCTTTTTGTACGAAGTCTTCTAAAAAACTGTTAATTTTATCTATTGTTTCTTGATTGTTATTGAACACTATTTGATTTTTGTCTGTAAAATGGAAACTTACAAAAGGAAAGCTCTTGCTGGGGCCGAATTTGTCAAAAGTTTCATCAATTTTTATTGCTAATCCTCTAGCTTTTACAGCTTCTGGAATTTTACTATTCCTCGATATTATTTGTTTAAAGTAGATACCTGTGAAATTTATTTCTCGGCTGTAAACTGCTTTGTATTCAGCTCCATCTACAACAAAGTTATAATTATATGATTTTGTTAGACTAAAATTATTTGTTTGGTTAAGGATTTTTTTGGTTTTATTAATTAGCTGTTTGGCAAGAATAGTTTTTTCTTTATCCGAAAGCTTATCAAATTCTTCTGTTTGCCTCTCTTTATGGTTTTCTTTGTTCATCTTTTATAGTTCTTGAAGTACTGGTTTTTTACCCGGTTCTTTTATGGATGCAAGTTCAAGATAACGCTCTGTAGTTGAGAGCCTTTTATGTCCTGAAACTTGTGATAAAAGTACTATATCAACTTCATTTTTAAGGTTTTCTACAATAAAGGTTGTCCTTAAATCGTTAACTGAGAATTTTCCGATTTCTGCTCTTTGCATATATCTATCAATTGAAGCTCTAATATTTCTAACCGCCAATGGTTTTCCATTTTTACTGACAAAGACATAAGGAGATTCAATTTTACTTGATCTAACTTTAAGATAGTTTGCTACCGCTTCTTTGGCGGGTGTATTTAAAGGAACTGTTCTTTCAGGTTGAGTAGCATAACTTTCAATTTTCATTTGGTTTCCTTTTACGTTTTCAACCTTAAGAGCTGCGACTTCAGAGATTCTTGCACCTGTTTGAAGGATAAGTTCAACTATTGCAGCTGTTCTTAAATCATTTCTAACAACATCTCTTAATGCTCTATATTCAAGAGGGGATAAAAACTTAGGTAAGGAGGCTTCGATTTTGGGATGAGCCACATTTTGGGAAACATCAGTTGTTAAATAATGTTCAGAAATCATCCATCTGAAGAAAGTTTTAACTGCGTTTAACTTTCTAGATACACTTTTGGGAGTATATTTTTCGACTAATAAAGTATCTCTAAAAGCCTCTAAATCACTTTGGATAACTTGATCTATTAATACTTTATTTTTAGACTGTAAAAAGTCTCTCAATTGTTCCAAATCTGCCCTGTAGGCAAGGATGGTTGATGGACTTCTACCTTTAACTTTTAGATAGTCTAAAAATTTTGGGAGTAGATTCTTTAATATTTCTTGTGTCATATACTATATTATAGAAGCAGGATGCGATTAGGTTTATATAATATCACATTTTCAAATTTAGTCAACGCATTATAGGTATAAAATGAGAAGGAAAAATAATCAAGAAATTACGGATTTTTTTAAAAAAAAGATTTCTAATTATTCTAAATATCTGCTTATCTTCGGAATAATAATTCTTACATTTTCTCTTATGAGGAATATTATAAGGGTTTTAAATGTTAGAGATAGAATTAGAGAAGAAGAAAAAAAGGTAGAAATATTAAGAAAAGAAAAAGAGGAACTGGAAAAAAAGGTTATTGATGCCGAAAGTGATGCTTATATAGAAAAACAACTTAGGGATAAGCTTGGTTTAGCTAAAGAAGGGGAAATTATATTAGTTCTTCCAGAAGATGAGATACTTAGGAAAATTGCACCACTAATTCAGGAAGAGGTAGATTTTCTACCTGATCCTACTTGGAAAAAGTGGCTAAAACTATTTATTTGAAGTTTTGAAGAAGCTACTCTTTAGAGTATAATACCTTACGTATATGCGGGGTAGTGTACGGCTGCACGCAAGGCTCATAATCTTGCAGACCAGGTTCAACTCCTAGCCCCGCAACACAATAATTTTTCAGCCAGGGTAGCTCAGTTGGTAGAGCACAGGATTCATAAACCTGCGGTCGTGGGTTCGACCCCCACCCCTGGTACTAGAGGCATTTTAACTGTATTGGTTGGAATACAGGAGCCTTATATAAATTAAGCTTTTAAGTCTTTCTTAAAAGAAAGAAAGGTGGCATCACGAATTTTACTTCGTCCTTTCACTCTAGAGGTATTTTTGTATTTTGATAAACTAATATATATATGAAAAAACGTGTTTTTTCAGGAATTAGAGCAACTGGCCGCCTACACTTGGGTAACTATTTAGGTGCGGTTAAGGGTATGTTGGAATTACAGAATAATCCTGAGTATGAAACCTTTTATATGGTAGTGGACTTGCATACTTTAACGACTCCTTTTGATCCAAAAATATTACAATCGAATATTAGAGGGATTGTATTAGATTACCTTTCGGTAGGTCTTGATCCTCAAAAATGTACACTTTCTATTCAGTCTAATGTTAGAGAACATGTTGAATTGGCGTATTTATTTGGGACTCAAATTTCAATTGCTAAGATGCAACATTTGCCAACTTATAAAGAAAAAGTTAAACAACACCCAGAAAATGTAAATGTGGCCCTACTTAACTATCCAGTATTAATGGCTGCGGATATTTTGCTTTATAAGGCAGAATTAGTTCCTGTGGGAATTGACCAGGAACCACATATAGAAGTAGCAAGAGAAATTGCTAGAAAAATGAATGAAAAATTTGGAACAAATTTAGTAGAACCAAAAAGATTTGCAACAGAAGGTGAATATGTGCCTTCATTACTAGCAAAGGGGAAGATGAGTAAATCTGTGGAGGGAAGTGCAATTTTTTTGACTGACTCTCTTGAAACTATTAAGGAGAGACTAGCTAAAACACCAACAGATTCAGGAAAAGGGGAAAAAGTCCCAACTGAGGGTGGAGTAAATACACTTTTAACCCTGGTTGAACTTTTTGGGGGAAAAGGAAAAAGAGAAAAATATGAGAAAGATTATTTAAAAGATGGTATTAAGTATTCTGAATTAAAAGAGAATTTAGCCAATACTATATATAAAGAGCTAAAACCTATCCAGGAAAAAAGAGCAGAACTTGAAAAAGACCCTGAATATATCGAAAAAGTATTGAAGGAAGGAAGCTTAAAAGCTTCTAAAGTTGCCTCAAAAACTCTTTATGAAGTTAAAAAGGCGATGGGATTAATTTAAATATGGATGATAATGTTTCTTTTGAAGATTTTTCAAAATTAGATATAAGGATTGCAAAGGTACTTAACTGTGAGATAGTGGAGAATGCTGACAAGTTATATAAATTAACTTTAGATGCTGGAGAATTGGGTGAAAGAACAGTTGTTTCAGGAATTAGAGAGTGGTATACACCAAAAGATTTGATAGATAAAAAAATAGTTTATTTATCAAATCTAGAATCTAAAGTAATTAGAGGAGTTGAAAGCCAAGGAATGGTATTGGCGGCGGAAGACGAAAAAGGCAATTGTGTTCTTCTAATTCCTAAAAAAAGTATAGATCCAGGTACAAAAATCCATTAAAGTGTTATAATTCCAAGGAAAAGTAAAGTTAAATGAAGAAAAAACAGATTAAATTAAAAATTAAATTAGATATTAAAAAGATTCTTTTAACTCTTTTTATTCTTTTTTTCCTGGTTCCTTCTGTGATTTCTCTTTTTGAATTTAAGGAAAACTCTATGAAATTAGAAATCTCCCAGGCGATGACTGATATAAAAGAGGAAAAGGTTAAAAAGGTTTCTATTGATGAAAATAAAGTAATTCTAACTTATCAGGATGACTCAATTAAATATGCCAATAAAGAATCTTCAGAAAGTTTTACTGATTTATTGGATAAATTTGAAATTGATCCTTATAAAGTTAGTTACAACATTGTAGATAAAACAATTTCTAATGCAGTTGGAGAAATATTGGGAGTAGTTTTACCCATAGCCTTAATGGCTGTGTTTTTTATTTTTATCTTCAAAGCACAAAACAAAGGTGCCCAAGATATATTTTCCTTTGGAAGAAGTAAGGCCAAGATTTTTGCAAAAGGAAAACAGAGTGTAACTTTTAAAGATGTTGCAGGAGTAGATGATGCTAAGAAAGAATTGGAGGAAGTTGTAGATTTTCTTAAGAATCCAGCTAAGTATAGAAGAATTGGAGCAAGAACTCCTAAAGGTGTACTTCTTTTTGGTCCTGCTGGAGTTGGAAAAACTCTTTTAGCTAGAGCTGTAGCAGGAGAAGCTGGGGTTCCATTTTTTTCAATGGCAGGATCAGAATTTATGGAAATGCTTGTTGGAGTAGGAGCCTCTCGTGTAAGAGATTTATTTGCACAAGCAAAAGCTTCTGCTCCTTCAATTATTTTCATTGATGAGATTGATGCAATTGGAAGGCAACGTGGTAGGGGAATGATTGGAGGACACGACGAAAGAGAACAAACTTTAAATCAGATTTTGGTTGAAATGGATGGATTTACTCCAAATGATAATGTTTTGGTTGTTGCGGCAACTAATAGAGGAGATCTTTTGGATCCGGCACTTTTAAGACCAGGAAGATTTGATAGAAGAGTAACTTTAGATATGCCTGATAAAGATGGAAGATATGCGATCTTAAAAATTCATGCTAGAGGTAAAAAATTTACTAAAAGGATTAATTGGATGAAAATTTCTGACAGAACAGTAGGTTTTTCTGGAGCTGACCTTGAAAACATGTTAAATGAGGCAGCAATTCAAGCTGCAAGAGAAGGAAAAATGGCTATTGAAATGAGTGATGTTGAGGAAGCTGCAACTAAAGTAAAGTTAGGTCCTGCTAAAAGAAGATTACAAACAGATGAGGATAGGCAAATTACTGCATATCATGAAGCAGGACATGCCTTAACAGCCCATTTCTTACCGAAGACTGACCCTGTTCAGAGAATTTCTATAGTTGCTAGAGGAATGAGTTTGGGACATACAGAAATTTCATCAACAGGAACTGATAGAACTCATGAGACTAGAACAAGGCTATTGCAAGCAGTTACAGCTATGCTTGGTGGAAGAGGAGCTGAGAAATTAATTTTTAATGAAATGACAGCTGGTGCTGCAAGTGATATTAAAAATGCAACTAAAATTGCACGGGCAATGGTAGTAGATTTTGGAATGAGTGTTTTAGGACCAGTTAATTTAGGAGCTAATTCGGAATATGGAGAATTTGGTTCTTTAGAATTTTATGAGGGGCCAACAATTTCTCCAGCAATGCAAGAAAAGGTCGACAATGAAGTAAATAAAATAATTGAAAGTTGTTATAAAAAAGCAGAAGAGATTTTAAAGAAAAATAAGAAATTACTGGATAAAGTAGTAGAAAATCTTCTTATAAAAGAAACCTTGGATAAGGACGAATTCGAGAAAATTGTAGGGAAAAAGGACTCAAAATAATTCAAGTGGATAAACTAGTATTAATTGATGGTTTTGCAATTCTTCATAGGGCGTATCATGCAGTGCCTCCTTTAACTAATAAAAAAGGACAACCTACAAATGCTATTTATGGATTTATTTCCATGCTTCTAAGGATTATTTCTGATTTAAAACCAACTCATATAGTAGTTTGTATGGATGAAAAGGCTCCAACTTTTAGACATAAAGCTTTCAAATTGTATCAAGCTCAAAGACCAAAAATGGATAATGATTTATCAACCCAAATCGAAAAAACGAAAGAAGTTATTAAAGCTTTTGGTATTCCAATGTTATCTAAAAAAGGATTTGAAGCAGATGATATTATTGGAACCTTAGCTCAAAGAAATAAAAATAAAATTAATATCGTCATAGTTACAGGAGATAGGGATATTTTGCAATTAGTTGATAGTAAAGTAAAGATTTTTATGCCGATATTAGGTTTATCTAATGGAAAATTATTTGGAAAAGAAGAAACAATAGAAAGATTGGGGGTAGTTCCGAACTTAATTCCTGATTATAAAGCTTTAGTTGGAGATCCTTCTGATAACTATTTTGGTGTAGTTGGAATTGGACCTAAAACTGCAATTAAACTGTTGGATGAATTCAAGAGTGTAGCTGGAATTTATAAAAATATTAAGAAGGTCCAACCTAGGGTAGCTGAAAAACTTATTAAAGATAAAGAATCAGCTTTAATGTCACATAAACTTGCAACCATTATTAAAGATGTAGATATTAAGTTAAATTTAAAAGATGCAGCTAAGTGGGACTTAGATAGTAAAAAAGTATTAGAATTATTTGAAGAACTTGGATTTAAAACTCTTACTGAAAGAATTAAAAAAGTAGGAAAAGAAAAAGATCAAGAAAAACAAATGACTTTATTATAAAAATGAAGATCGCAATTGTTCATGACTACATAAAAGAATATGGTGGAGCAGAAAAAGTATTGGAAGAATTGCATAATCTTTTTCCAAAAGCCCCTATTTATACAACAGTATACTTACCTAATTTTTTAGGTCCTCATAAAGAAAGATTTCAAAAGATGGATATAAGACCATCAATTCTCCAATATATTCCATTTAAGTCAAAGCTAATAAGTCCCTTAAGACTTTTGGCTATTCTGGTATTTAAATTTTGGAATTTTTCTAAATATGATTTAGTAATTGTTTCAGCAACTGGTGCATATCAGCCGAATTTAATAAATAAAGGTAAAGCTAAACAAATTTGTTATTGTCATACACCACCTAGATACTTATATGGCTATTCAACTGCTAGAAACTGGCAGAAGCTTCCCGTAATAAATGTTTTAGCTAGTATTGCTAATCATTTTTTAAGAATGGTTGATTTTAAATCTGCCCAAAACGTAGATTTGTTTATCGCTAATTCCAAAGAAATTAAGTCAAGGATAGAAAGATTTTATAGAAAAGATTCAATAGTTGTTTATCCTCCTGTAAGTTTATTTATAGCTCAAAAATCATATCAAAAAGAAAACTATTATTTAGCAGGAGGAAGACTTGCTAGGCCAAAAAGAGTAGATCTTGCCATAAAAGTTGCAAATAGATTGAAGCTTCCATTAATAGTATTTGGAAAAGGTTTTGCAGGTTATGGAAAAGAGTTAGAAAAAATTGCGGGTACAACTGTTAAATTTGTTGGTGAGGTAAATGAGGAAGAAAAAATAAAATTAATGTCTCAGGCAAAAGCTTTTATATTCTCAGCTGAAGAAGAAGATTTTGGAATAACTCCAGTTGAAGTAATGTCAGTTGGAACTCCAGTAATTGCTTTTTACTCAGGTGGTGTAAAAGAAAGTGTGATTGATGGAAAAACAGGAATATTTTTTGAGAAAGCTAATCCAGATTCTTTAGCATTAGCAGTCAAAAGATTTGAAAAGCTAAAAATTAGTTCAGAGGAATGTATCAAACAAGCAAATAATTTTTCTAAAGAAAGATTTGATAAAGAAATAATAAAGATAGTTAAATAAACTTCTTCTTTAATTAATTTAACTTCAAGGCTAAAATCAAATTGTGTTAACTAATGTTTTAGAAGTAAAAAACTTAACCAAAAATTTTGGCAAAGTATGTGCTGTAAATAATATTTCTTTTTCAATCAAGGAAGGAGAAATTTTAGGTCTATTGGGATCAAATGGTGCAGGAAAAACAACTACGATACAAATGCTTTTGGGAACTTTAACTCCAAGTTCTGGAGATATATATTTTTTTAATAAAGAATTTAATAAAAATAGAGAAGAGATATTAAAAAAGATTAATTTTTGTTCTAGTTATATTAGACTTCCTTGGAAAATGACTGTATATGAGAATTTGGACGTTGTAGCAAGGTTATATGAAGTTAAAGATAGAAAAAAAAGAATAAATAAACTTTTAGATGTTTTTGATATTAAGGAATTTCAGAATAAATTGGTCTCAAGTTTATCTGCAGGGCAATCAATGAGAGTTATTTTGGCGAAAGCTTTTATTAATTTTCCAAGACTAATACTTTTAGATGAACCAACATCAAGTTTGGATCCAGAAATTGCTGAAAAAGTTAGAACTTTTCTTAAAAGTGAACAAGAAAATTTTAAAGTTTCAATGCTTTTTACATCACATAATATGGCTGAAGTTGAAAGCATGTGTGCTAGGGTAATTTTTTTAAATAAAGGAAAAATAATTGCTGAAGATACACCTGTCAATCTTGCTAAAGAGATCGAAATTTCAAGAGTCGATCTGATAGTTGATAAAAACATTGACAGAGTTTTAGAAATTTGTACAGAAAATAGGTGGGAAGTAGGGATAGACAAACCACATATAAAAGTGGAATTGAAAGAAAAGGATATTCCTAGATTATTAAGTGTATTAAATGAAGAGAAGGTGGTCTATAGCGAGATAAGTATAGAAAAACCTGATTTAGAGGATTTCTTTTTGGAAATGTCAAAAAGGAGGAATGAAAAATGAATTTTAACATTGTCTGGGCAGTTGTGGTAAGACATCTTTATAATTTTAAGCATAGTCTAGATAGACTTACTGATGCTTTTTATTGGCCTGCGATGGACATTTTTATTTGGGGTTTTACGAGCATGTATATTGCAAAACAAGCCAATCAACTGCCCCAGATTATTATTATGCTTTTATCGGGAGTTGTCCTTTGGCTTGTTGTTTGGAGAGCACAGTATGAGATAACGGTAAATCTACTTGAAGAAATGTGGAGTAGTAACCTAGTTAATTTATTTGCTTCACCCTTAAGAATAAGAGAATGGGTCTTAGCGGTTTTTATATTAGGTTTAATTAAGATGATATTTTCTGTAGGTTTTTCAATTCTTTTAGCATTAGTTCTTTATAAAACAAATATATTTTCCTTAGGTTTTTATTTAATTCCATTTATTATGAGTTTAACAATAACTGGGTGGGCAGTAGGACTGTTTGTTTCAGGTCTAATTATTAGGTACGGAATGAGAATTCAAACTTTTGCTTGGGGCGGAATTGCCCTTCTTTCTCCTTTTTCAGGAGTTTATTATCCCATTTCAACATTACCTTTGTGGGCACAAAGAGTAGCAATGTACGTACCTACAAGTTACATTTTTGAAGGGATGCGATCAGTAATATTTAAAGGATCAATGCTTTATGGTGATTTAGTTAAAAGTTTTGCTATTAACATCATTTATATGATCGTTGGACTATTATTCTTTAATCTAATGTTCAAGAAGAGTAAATTGAGAGGTCTAGCTGATTTAGAATAATATGCCAGAACTTCCTGAAGTTGAAACAATAAAAATAGGATTAGAAAAGTATTTAGTGGGGCATAAAATTAAGGATATTATTATTAAAACTCCAAAGGTTTTTACAGGAGATAAAAAAGATCTTTTAGGATCAGAAATTGTTAAAGTTAGACGTTTTGCCAAGGTTCTTTCAATTGATTTATCTAATAGTTTTTCAATTCTCATTCATGTTAAATTAACAGGTCAGCCAATCTATAGAGGTCCAAATTTAATAAATCCTCCTGAAATTTCAAATAAAGTGATAGGAGGACTACCTGGTAAGCATACTCATGTAATTTTTAAATTAGATAGGAATGGATTTTTATATTATAACGATGTTCGGAAATTTGGCTGGATAAAAGTAGTCAAAACTTCAGATGTTGAGAAAACTGGTTTTATAGGAAAACTTGGACCAGAGCCCTTTAATGGATTAACTTTTGAAATATTTAAAAATATTCTTTCAAAATCAAAAACCAACATTAAAGTTCTGCTAATGAATCAGAAAAAGATAGCAGGAATTGGAAATATTTATGCCAATGATGCTTTATGGCTTTCAAAAATAAATCCGAAAGAAGTTTCAAACAAAATTTCTGAAGAAAAGGTAAAGGAATTATATGACGCAATCTTGAAAGTATTAAAAGAAGGAATAAAAAGAGGAGGAGCAAGTGAACTTAATTTTGTAACCCCTGACGGAACTGAAGGAAATTATCAGAAACATTTTTTAGTTTATGGACAGGATAAAAAAATCTGTCCAAGATGTAGAGAAGGAAAGATTGTCAAAATAAAACTTGGTGGAAGGGGAACTTACTATTGTCCAAACTGCCAAAAATAATATTAATTAAAACTACATTTTTTCTAATTGGGCATGTTATACTGGCTGACAAATGGAAATAAAGAAATTAAAACTTTTAAATTTTAGAAATCAAAAAAACAAATTATTTAATTTTTCTCCAACTATAACTGTAATATTGGGAACTAATGCTTCTGGTAAAACAAATATTTTGGAGGCTATATATTTTCTTTCTTTAGGAAAAAGTTTTAGAGCTAAAGTTGAAGAAGAGATGATTAATTACAATAACGATATTTCAAGGATTAAGGGAAGGATAAAACTAAGTACAGAAACTGTAGATTTAGAGGCGATATTAACTAGAGGAACTATTGATATAGGTACAGAAAGACCTGAAAAAGTAGCTAGAAAAAAACTTTTGGTAAATGGAATTTCAAAAAGACTAATAGATTTTGCAGGTAGATTTAAGATTGTATTTTTCGGGCCTGAGGATTTAGAACTTGTAACTGAAACACCAACTTTAAGAAGAAGATTTCTAGATTCAGTGTTATCTCAAGTTGATAGAGAATACAGGAGAGCATTTCTTTCTTATGAAAAAGGATTAAGGCAAAGAAATAAACTTCTCTTAAGGATAAGAGAAGAAGGATTATCTCGTAGCCAGCTTCTTTTTTGGGACAGACTTTTGATTAAAAATGGAGATTATATTTCAGCAAAAAGAACTGAATTTATTGAATATGCAAATAAATTTCCTTCTATAAATGAGATGGTTTTTAAACTTGAATATGATAAAAGTGCTATAAGCGAAGCAAGACTTGAACAATATTCAGAAGAAGAAGTATCAGCTGCAACTACTTTAGTAGGTCCTCATAGAGATGATTTTATTTTTAAAGTTGTTGGTAATGGGAAGAAATTTGATAGAGATCTATCTAGGTTCGGTTCTCGTGGAGAACAAAGAATGGGAATTCTTTGGCTTAAAATGGTTGAACTATCATTTGTTGAAGCAAAAACAGGAGAAAAACCAACTTTACTTTTAGATGATATATTTTCGGAATTAGATCATAAACACAGAAAAATCGTTATGGGTGTAGCAAAAAAACAACAGACAATAATAACAACGGCTGATAAACATTTTATTGAAGGATTTAAAAAGATAGAAAAAATTAGTCTTAAAGATTAAAATAATATTTGAAATGGAAATCAAAGAAAAAACACCAACAAAAGAGTACAAGCTAGGTGATATTATTCTTCATACAAATTTACCTGGAGAAAGGAACCCATTACCCAAATTACCAGGAAATCTTAGATGGATAGGTCACGAAAGACGTAAAGATACGGGAGATTTTATCAGTTATATTGTTGATGATCCAGATGGTCCACAACCTACTATTGATGAATTTTCTCCAATTGAAGGTGAACCAGTATTTAAAACAAAAGAAGAAGCTAATGAATATTCAAGAGAAAAACTGAAAGAAAAAATGGATACAGCTTGGGAAAGAGCAACCTCTAAGGATGGAAGGCCTCCCATTGGTGGAGCTCAAGATAATTAACAACAATATTAATCATATTCACAAAGCTTTATAATATTTAATCTAAGGCTTATATTTTATGGAAGAATTTAATCCTGATTTAATCAAGAAATTATATAAACCTAATGATAGGGTTTCTAAACGAGAAAATGGTCAAGTAACAATAATTGGAGGGTCATCGCTTTTCCATGGAGCCCCACTTCTTTCTTTAAAAGCAGCTTCAAGAATAGTAGGAATGGTATATTTTTCTTCTCCAGAAAAATCTGTTGGAGAAGTTGCAAATAAATTAAAATCTAGTCTTCTTTCTTTCATTTGGGTTCCTTGGGAAGAAGTAGGTGAATATATTAAGAAGTCTGACTCAGTTCTTATTGGCCCTGGTTTTATGAGATATAGAAGTGAAAAAGAAGGTGATAATGGTTTTTGTGATCCTTTCTGTATTGAAACAGAAAATATTACAAAGGAACTACTAACTAAATATCCTAACAAAAAATGGGTTATTGATGCTGGAAGTCTACAGCTTCTGAAAAAAGAGTGGATTCCTGAAAATGCTATTTTAACTCCCAATACAAAAGAGTACAAAATGCTTTTTGGAGATGAAGAAGTGAGTAAAGTGGCAAAGAAAAATAATTGTATTATTGTTTATAAAACTGCTAAGGCTACTGTTTGTTCACCTCAGAAATGTGTTGAAATTGGGAATGGAAATGAAGGATTAATTAAAGGAGGGACAGGAGATACCCAAGCAGGTTTAACTGTGGCGCTTTTAGCGAAAAATGATCCTTTTTTAGCAGCTTCAGTTGCTACTTATGTTGTAAAAAAGACGGCTGATAAGTTATTTGAGACAAGAGGAACTTTTTACAGTGCTGATGACTTAGCTGATAAAATACCAGAAATTTTTTATTCACTTCTCAAGTAGATTGTATTTTCCGCAAAATTTGCGATAATTGAGTTAAGATGTACTCTCCAAAGTATTCTATATCTAATAAAATATTAAAAAATATTGGTGCAATTGAAGCATCAAAAGAAGTTATTGAAAATGCTCCTTTAGTTCCATCATTTGAAAAACAATTTCAATCAGATGCAATAGTAAGAACTGTTTATCACGGAACTCATATCGAAGGAAATGATTTGACAATGATTCAGACTAAAAAGATTCTTGAAGGTCAAGATGTATACGGAAGACCAAGAGATATTCAAGAAGTCATAAATTATAGAAATGTAATGCAATTGCTGGATGATTTATCTCATAAAAGGGGAGGATATGATCCTGACATACTTTTAGAAATACACAAATCAACTGTTTATAAGATTGTTGCAAAGGAAAAAATAGGAGTATTGAGAACTACACAAGTTGTAGTAAAAGATGAAACAACAGGTAATATAATTTTTTCACCACCATCTTTTGTTGAAGTACCTTTTCTAATTAAGGATTTTTTTGAATGGTTAAATAGTGATTTTTCAAAAGATATGCACCCAATTCTAAAAGCTGGAATTGCTCATTATATTTTAGTCGCAATCCACCCTTTTGTTGAGGGTAATGGTAGAGCATCGAGAGCTTTTACAACTTTAGTTTTAATTAAAGAAGGATATGATATCAAAAGATTTTTTTCTCTTGAAGAGCATTTTGATGATGATCCAAGTAGTTATTATGAAGCGTTTTCTAAGGTAGATAAGCAATCTAAAAATATAGCTCAAAGAGATTTAACTCCTTGGCTTGAGTATTTTACTGAAGTTGTTGCTGTTGAACTTTCTAAGATTAAAGAAAAAGTAAGGAAGTTATCAATGGATACAAGGTTAAAGACTAAATTTGGAGAACAAATATCCTTAACTGAAAGACAAATTAGAATAGTTGAGCATATTTCAGATCAAGGTGGGGCAACTGTTCCTGATTTAAGAAGAGTTGTGCCAATGATTTCTGATGACACAATTTTAAGGGACTTAATGGACATGATTGAAAAGGGAGTCATTAGGAAAGAAGGAAGAACTAAAGCATCAAGATACGTAATGCTGGGAAGATAATATGAGTATAAATGACCCACAGTTTTACTATATTTTTTTAGTAATACCTTTTTTGTTTGGGATAACTTTAATCGGGGAGGGTATTTATAAAGTTTCGAAAGAAGAATGGAATGGGCTTGTCAACATTGTGTTCGGATTAATTTGTATTGCTTTTGTTGTTATTTCTTATTTTATGTTTACAACACTTTTTTAAATTAACGGTTCAAAATTTACTTGCAAAATGAGATTAGTTATGGTCTACTTCTAATAGATTTATGAAATTTAAAGTACTTTCCAGTTATTTAGAAAGGTTAGAAAAAGAAGCTTCAAGAAATAAAATTACAGAAATTCTTGCGGAGCTATTTAAAGAATCTTCAGCAGATGAAATAGATAAAATTGTCTATCTGGTTTTAGGTCAAATTGCTCCTAATTATCAAGGATTGGTTTTAAATATTGCTGATAAGATGATGATTAGAGTAATTGCCAAAGTTTCAAATGTTTCAGAAGAAAAAGTTAGGGCTCTATATAAAAAAGAAGGTGATTTGGGAAATGTTTCCTTAAGACTTATTAAAGGAAAATCAGATGGATTAACAGTTAACGATGTATATAAAAAATTGGTTGATATAGCAAATGATAATGGCTTTAAAAGCCAAGAAAGAAAAGTTAGCAAATTTGCAGAGCTTCTTTCAAACTTGGATCCTTTAAGTGCCAAATTTGTTTGCAGGATTCCTGTTGGTAAATTAAGGTTAGGTTTTTCCGATATGACAATTCTTGATGCACTATCATTTATGCTTAAAGGAGATAAATCAGCTAGAAAAGAAATCGAAGCTGCTTTTAACGTAAGTGTTGATACTGGAAAAATTGCTAAATTAGTTAAAGAAAAAGGTTTATCTAAGATCAATGAAATTGAAGCCCAAGCTGGAACTCCAATAAGACCAGCTCTTGCAGAAAGACTTCCATCAGCTGAGAAAATGTTGGAGAAAGTTGGAAAAAAAGTAATAGTTGAACCGAAATATGATGGATTTAGAACCCAAATTCATATTTTTAAAAAGGATGGACAAAAGAAAGTATTAATTTTTTCAAGAAACTTAGAAACCACAACTCATATGTTTCCAGATTTAGTTGAAGCTGCCCTAAAGATAGATGTTGAGTCTGCAATTTTTGATGGGGAAGCAATTGCGTATGATGAAAAGAATAATAGATTTTTGCCTTTTCAGGAAACGGTGCAAAGAAAAAGAAAACATGGAGTTGAAAAAGCTGTATTAGATGTTCCTTTGAAACTTTTTATTTTTGATCTTCTTTATAAAGATGGAAAAAGTTATTTGAATTTTCCATTTACCCAAAGAAGAAAAGAATTAGAAAAGATTAATTTTTCTGACAAAAGAATTGAAATTGCTAGACAAAACATTGTTGATAGTGCTAGTGGAATTAGGGATTTAGTTAAAAAGTATTTAGCAGAAGGGTTAGAAGGGGCAATGGTTAAAAAAATGGATGATCCATATAAGGCAGGAGCAAGAGGATATCATTGGGTTAAATATAAAAAAACAACTGAAGAAGGAGTTGCAGATACAATAGATTGTCTTGTAATGGGTACTTATAAAGGAAAAGGAAGAAGATCTGGTTTTGGAGTAGGAGCTTTTTTAGTTGGAATAAAAGATAAAAATAAATTTAAAACAGTTTCAAAAATAGGAACTGGTTTAACGGATGAACAATGGAGAGAATTGGAAAGAAGAACCAAAAAAATTTCAGCAGACAAAAAATCAGATTTTTATATCGTTGATAAAAATTTAAGCCCTGATACTTGGGTAACTCCTTCTTTGGTTGTAGAAATATTAGCTGACGAAATAACAAAAAGTCCGATCCATTCAGCAGGACTTGCCTTAAGGTTTCCAAGACTTGTTAAGTTTAGGGATGATAAAAGAGCAAAAGATACAAACAATCTAAACGAGTTAAAAAATCTCTTTGAAATGCAGAAAAATATAACTTAGTTTGAGTATTATTCTTTTTTTATTTTTCTTTGGGATAGAGGAAGTTTTTCCAGAGATAAATATCTATTTGGACAGTTATCAGGAATTCTGGTTATTTTAATACCTTCGTTTTTAGCTTCTCCAACAGTTGGTATTCTGTTTAAATTCCTTTCTAGTAAACCTAATTCACAATATGGTACAGGATATTCGGTATTTCTGGCGCTACATCCTTTAACATATATCTTTATTTGGATGTACTCTTTTGTGGTGTCTTTCAAAGTCCAGTATTACTTCATTTCGTGACATGATGCGGCTATTTTAATTACTTATTTATAAAAAGTCAAAAGTATATAAAAATGTTTTTAGGTATAATTTAATTAATATATTCGTTGTGATACAATCCTTTGCACTATGAAAATAATTAGTGATCTTCATTTTCATTCCAGGTTCTCTCGTGCAGTTTCTCCACAAATGAATATTCCTACTATTTCTTTATGGGCTCAAAAAAAAGGAATAGAACTTGTGACTACCTCAGATTTTACTCATCCCCTATGGTTTAGGGAACTTCAGATAAATCTTGATGAAGTTGGAGATGGAATATATAAATCAAAAGAGTCTAATAACAATGTTAAATTTTTACTTACAACCGAAATAAGTTCCATATATTCGAAAGGTGGTAAAGGAAGAAGAGTCCATCTTTTGGTTTTTGCACCAAATCTTTCTACAGCTGAAAAATTCAATAAAGAAATGACTTTAAGGGGTGCAAATCTATTAAGTGATGGAAGACCAATTACAGGATTAACTGCTAAAAACATTCTAGAAATTGCACTTTCAGTAAGCGAAAATTGTTTAATAATTCCTGCTCATGCTTGGACACCTCATTTTTCAGTTTTTGGAGCTAACTCTGGTTTTGATAGTTTAGAAGAATGTTTTGAAGAATTGACTGGCTATATTAAGGCTGTAGAAACAGGTTTATCTAGTGACCCTGCAATGAATTGGAGAATACAGGAATTAAAAGGAAGGAATTTAGTTTCTTTTTCTGATGCCCATTCTCCCACAAAAATGGGAAGAGAAGTGACTATTTTTGATGTTCCAGAACTAACTTATTCAAATATAAAAAAGGCAATTTTTCAGGAAGATAAGAATTGTAAAATTGATTCAACAATAGAATTTTATCCAGAAGAAGGAAAGTATCATTTTACAGGGCATAGAAATTGTCATGTTGTTTATTCACCAAATGAAGCAAGAAAAAAAGGATTAATTTGTCCGACTTGCGGAAAAAGATTGACAGTGGGAGTTATGAGTAGAGTTGAAGAATTGGCAAGAGGGAATGAAGTGCAAACTGAAACTAAAAAAGATTCAAACGGAGTTTTGTGGATAAAAAATAAGGATTTCGATAAACCTCCCTATGCAATGATTGTTCCTTTAGTTGAAATTATTTCTGAGTCTTTTAAAACAGGAGTCCAAAGTCAAACTGTTCAAACAATGTACGAAAAGCTTATTTTAAAATTTAATAATGAATTTGACATTCTTCTAAAAAGTGATTTAAGGGAAATAAAAGAGATTGCAGGTGAAAAAATTGCAGAAGGAATTTTAAAGGTTAGAAGTGGTGATATTGTAATTAAACCTGGATATGATGGACTTTTTGGAAAAGTAAAAATTTGGAAAGAAGAAGGAAAAAAATTAGTGAGTGAACAAATAACCAGTCAAAAAACACTGTTTTAGAGTTTTTATTATAAGAGTATTGACAGGCAAATTCGTTTTTGAAAAGATGAGATATAAGAATAGGGGGTGATTAAATTGAAAGGAACAGGATTAAAGAAAAATACAGCAGGAGCATTAGCTTACGTATTAGGTCCAGTTACTGGAATCATATTTTTAATTCTTGAGAAGGATCCTTTTGTAAGATTCCATGCTGTTCAATCTATAGTTGTTTTCACCCTTTTATGGTTTATTTTGCCATGGGTTTTAGGTTTGACTGTTATTCTTCTTGTTTTAGCACCTATCGTTTGGGTGGTTTCATTTGTCCTTTGGCTTATGTGTATATATAAAGCTTGGATGGGTGAAGAATGGGAAGTACCAGTACTAGGTAAATTTGCAAGACAACTTGCAAAGAAAGCATAAAGCTTTTTAATGAAAGTTAAACAAGAAATGATCCGGGAGATAACGGAGAAGTACAAACTTACCTCTCCCGGAGTTTTTTTTGCTTTAGAGAAAGTTCCCAGAGAAGAATTTATTCCAGAAAGGTTTAGACATTTAGCCTATGAGGATACAGCTATACCGATAGGGGAAGGACAAACTATTTCTCAGCCATATACAGTTGCTTTAATGACTCATTTATTAGATTTAAAAGGAGACGAAAAGGTTTTAGAAATTGGAACTGGTTCAGGTTACCAAGCTTCAGTTCTTTCCTTTTTGGCTAAAAAAGTTTTTACGATCGAAAGAATAGAAAAATTGGCTAGAAAGGCGAAAAGTACTTTTAAAAAGCTTGGAATAAAAAATATTTATACAAAAATTGGACAAGGGGAAAAGGGTTGGAAGGAAAAATCTCCATTTGATGCCATTATTATTACTGCAAAAATAAAAGAAGCACCAAAAATACTTTTTGATCAGTTAAAAGATAAAGGAAGATTGGTAGTTCCTATAGGTAGAAATAATGAAGGGGTAATGACTAAATTTACTAAAACTAAGGGAAAAATAGTTCACAAAACATATGGAATTTTTTATTTTGTACCTTTAATTACTTCTTAAGTGATAAAATACTTCTTGTAAGATGAAACTTATTGTTGGTTTAGGAAATCCAGAAGCTAAATATTTTAAAAATAGGCATAACACAGGCTATATTTTTGTTGACGAACTTTCTAAAAAGAATCCACCAAAAAATATTATTGTTAAAAAAACTAATATCTTTATGAATGATTCAGGTTCAGTTGTCAAAAACTTTTGTGATAAATACAAAATTAGCCTTAACGATTTATATATCGTACACGATGATTTAGATATTCCGCTTGGTGAATTTAAAATACAGAGAGGAGTAGGACCTAAACTTCATAATGGTATTTTTTCAGTCAATGAGAAACTTAATAGTAAAGATTATTGGAGAGTGAGAATTGGTGTTGATGCCCGCGAGAAAGATAATAGAGTATTAGGTGAGAAATACGTTTTAGAAGATTTTAAGTTAGATGAAGAAAAAGTATTAATGGGAGTTATTGATAAAGCTATTAAAAAATTATTATTTCAAATTAAAAATGGATAATAAAAAGATTTCTCCAAAAGTAAGAAGTTTTTCAACAATTGCTGATGTTTTAAAAGATTTTAAAGGGGATAAAGATAAATATATTTCTCAAGAGTTTCAAAAGTATGGATATGATTTGGCAATTGAATTAGGTGATTTCAAAAACATTTCTTTTTACATAAAACTTGCAAAAGAAAATAATAGGGGTTTAGTTGAAAAAGCAAGGAATTTTGTTAAAGATGCTAGTAAAGTAAGAAGTAAGCCAGCCTTATTTGTCTGGAAGTTAACTCAATTAAAAAAAGAGGCTAAAAATAAAAAAAATGATACAAAAAAATAATATCTTTTCTAAAATTTATGAGCTAGTTAAAAAGATTCCTTCAGGTAAAGTATCCACTTACGGTGATATTTCGAACTATTTACTTATTAAAAATCCGAAAGTAGTAGGATGGGCTCTTCATGCTAATAAAAGTGAGGGTGTACCTTGTCATAGAGTAGTAAATAAAAAAGGAAATCTTTCGAAAAGTTATGCTTTTGGTGGAGAAAATGAACAAAGACAGAAGCTTAAGAAAGAAGGAGTAAAGTTTAGTAAAGGTGTTGTTGATTTAAAGAAGTGTAAAGTCTGTTTATAATAAAAGTGCTGCCATGAAAAAAGAACTATTACTTCAATTCCCATTTTTTGTTTCTCTTTTTATTCTAGTTAGTGTTTTTAGAGGTTGGCTTTCTTTTTCTTACTGGCAATTCTGGTTGGGTGGAATTATAGGGATATTTTTTCCTTACTTAGATCATTTTCTATATGTTTTCCTGCTAAAACCATATGAATTGACCTCTCAAAGAGTTAAATTTCTATTTAATAATAGAAGATACAAAGAATCTCTAAGGCTTTTAGCTGACACAAAGTTAGAAAGAGTTGATTTAATAATTCATTCTGTGTATTTTCAAATTATTTTTGCAGTTTTAACTTTTTGGGTCTTAACTTCATCAGGAAGTTATTTGGGTAGAGGAATAGTTTTAGCCTTTTACCTTCATTTATTGGTTGATCAATTTAAAGACTACCAACATCAAGGTTCAGTGGATAGGTGGTTTAAAAATTTTCAAGATATTTTTGATCAAAAAGGGAAGATTTATTATCTTATTGTAGCTACACTTTTACTTCTAGTCTTTGCCTTTTTTATGTAAATAGTTATTGACTTAAAGTAAGAGTGACTTGTATAGTGAAAGACATTGAAAATGAGTGTAATTAACGTAACAGATTTAGATTTCGAAGAAAAAGTAATTAAAAATACATTGCCTGTATTTGTAGATTTTTTTGCTCCATGGTGTGGACCTTGTAAAATGGCTGAACCAGTCATTGAAGAATTGGCAAAAGATTATGAAGGAAAAGTTGTTATCGCAAAGATTAATGTTGATGAAAATCCCGGAATTTCTTCGAAATTTGATGTTATGAGTATTCCTACAACTATTATGTTTAATGAAGGACAAGAGGTAGGAAGACAAACAGGATTTTCAGGGAGAGACACATTTGAAGAATTGATTAAAAAAGCAGTTTAAAGGAGGTGATTATTTTGGATCCAATTAACCCAACAAACCCAACAGACCCAGCACAACCAGTTGTACCAACAACTGATGATCAAACAGTACCTATGCCTGAACCAGTTCAACCAGAACCACAGGCACCAGTTACACCACAACCTCAACCAGTAGTTGATCCAGTTCAACCACCAGTACAGGAACCAGTTGCACCAGTAGTTCCATCAGAACCAACTGTTCAAACACCTAGTAGTGTTCCTGAGGAAGGAGGAAATGATATGGGAGGAGGAACACCTCCAGCCCCAGTCATCTAATTCAAGTGTCAGAATTTTTTGTAGATAAACCAAAAGAAGGTAAACCTTGGGATGTAATTATTATTGGTTCTGGTCCTGCTGCTTTTACTGCAGCAATATATACAACTCGTGGAGCATTATCTACTTTAGTTGTTACTGGAGAAAAATGGGGAGGACAACTAATGAATACTTCAATGGTTGATAATTTTCCTGGTTTTGCTGAAGGAATTCTAGGTCCTGAATTGATGATGAATTTCAAGAAACAGGCTGAAAGATTTGGAGCAGAAATTTTAATAAAAAATGTTACGAAAGTAGATTTTTCTAAGAATACTTTTGAAATTTTTTCAGGAAGTGATAAGTATTTAGCAAAAAGCGTAATTATTGCTACCGGTGCTTTAACTAAATGGTTAAATGTAAAAGGAGAAAAAGAATTAATTGGTAAAGGCGTATCAACTTGTGCTCCTTGTGATGCTCCGTTTTTTAAGAATAAAAAGGTTGCAGTTATTGGAGGAGGGGATTCTGCAATGGAAGAAGCCCATGTCTTAACTAAATATGCAAATGAAGTAGTTTTAATTCATAGGAAAGATTTTTTTAAGGCAACTGAAGCTATGCAAGAAAAAATTAAAAATGACCCAAAAATTAGAATTCTTTGGAATAGTGAAGTTATTGAAGTTTTGGGAAGTAACAAGTTAGAAGCAATTAAGATTCTAAATAATAAAGATAATAAGACTTCAGAACTAAAACTAGATGGTTTATTTGTGGCTATTGGACATAAACCTGATAGTGATATTTTTAAGGGTCAGATCGATATGGATGATAAGGGATTTATTTTACATAAAAATTTTCATTGTGGAACGTCAGTAAAAGGGGTTTTTGTTGCAGGGGATGTAATGGATAAAGATTTTAAACAAGCAATAGTTGCAGCAGGTTCAGGATGTATTGCAGGAATGGAAGCTTTGAAGTATTTGGATCAAAAATAAACCTTGACTTTTATCTTTAATTAATTGAAAATGACTCCTATGTCAGTGAAGAAAAAGGCTTCTTTATCATTAGAAAAATTTACTCCAGTTGCATTCATTTTAATAGTAGTTCTAGCTTTCGCAGTTGGATTTTTGTGGCAAAAAGTAACAAATTTGGAAAAGACAGTCAATCCAGAAATTTTAGGTCAACCAACCGAAGAGCCAACTGATGCTTCAGGAAAATTAAGTGAAGAAAATGCTAAAAAGGTTCCAGGAATCAAAGGTGATGATCATATATACGGTAATAAGGATGCTGAAGTAACAATCATTGTTTATGATGATTGGGAATGTCCTTACTGTAAGAGGTTCCACGAAACTGCAAAACAGGCAGTAGATGACTATAAGGGGAAAGTTTCCTTAGTTTATAGACAATTTCCCCTTGAAATGCTTCATCAGCAAGCAAGGACTGAAGCAGAAGCGAGTGAATGTGTTGCAAAATTAGGTGGGAATGATGCATTTTGGAAGTTTATAGATTTAGTTCTTGAAACAACTGTGTCAAATGATGGTTTAGATTTAACCTTGCTTCCAAAATTTGCATCCCAAGCTGGTGTTAATGTAACTAACTATAATAGTTGTATGAAAAATGGTGATACAAAAGAAATAGTTGATAAACAACTGCAAGAAGGAGAAGAAGCTGGTATTACTGGGACACCAGGAGTACTTATTCTTAATAAGAAAGGTGAAGTTTGGAAAGTTGCAGGTGCAGTTCCTTTAGAGACGCTTAATTTAACAATCAACGAAGCATCAAAGTAATTTTTCAATAACTTTATAAGCTACAATTGCGCCAGATCCCCAGACATTAAAAGATTTATTTATTCCGTACATAGGTAGTTCAACAATAATATCTACCTCATCTAAAACTTCCTTTTCCATTCCACCAGTTTCGTTACCAACTACTATTGCACAAGGAAAATTTGGTCTTAAATCCTTATAAGAAATTGACCGTGAATCCTGCTCAACTGCGATTATTTGAATACCTTTTTTCTTCAATTCTTTGACTGTTTCAAGGGTAGAATTCTTTTTTTCCCAAGGAGTCCATTGTTCTGTTCCAACTGCTGCTTTATGAATTCTTGATGAAGGTGGATATTCCATTTCTCCACAGAGGAAAACTTTTTTCACTGCAATAGCATCGGCAAGTCTAAAAAGAGACCCGACATTGTATGTATCAATAATTCTATCTAATACAAAATAAATAGGGTTTCTTTTTATGTTTTTAAGTTCTTTGTCGGTTGGGTTTGATTTTCTTAATTGTTGGGCGTTAAGTTTAACCATTTTTTTCTTGGGAGAATTTAATTTTTAAGTTTTCAATCATATCTATAACCATTTTGTCTAGAGTATATGAATGATTCCAACCCCAATCGTTTCTTGCTTCTGAATCATTAAAGCTTTTAGGCCATGAGTCAGCTATGGCTTGTCTGTGATCAGGTTTATAAGTTACTTCAACTTTAATGTGTTTATTTATTTCATCTGAGAGTTCCTTTGCAGAAAAACTTAAAGCTCCTAAATTGTATGAAGTTCTAATTTTTATCTTTTCAATTGGAGCTTCCATGATATCAATTGTTCCTTTTATACAATCGGGGATATACATTAAAGGAATTGTAGTTTCAGGACCAACAAAACATTCATATTTTCCAGTTTTTATTCCATCATAAAAAATTGCAACTGAAAAATCTGAAGTTCCTCCTCCTGGGGGAGTTTTCCAAGAAATTATTCCAGGGTACCTAACACTTCTTACATCAATACCATATTTAAGATGATAGTAGTTACACAAATTTTCTCCTGAAACCTTAGTAACTCCATACATTGTTGTAGGTTGCATAATAGTATGTTGTGGAGCCTCTTTTGGCGTATTAGGACCGAAAGCTGCAATTGTTGAAGGCCAGAATACCTGTAAGTTATAATCTCTTGCTAAATCAAGGATGTTTTTTAAGCCTCCCATATTAATATTCCAAGTTAAATCTGGTTTTTTTTCACCATTTGCGGAAAGAATTGAAACTAGATGAAACACTGTTTTTATTTGGTATTTTTCAATTAAGGCTTTTAAAGCTTCAAAATCTGTTATTTCTGCACTTTCTACAACTCCATCAAAGTTTGAAGGGATATTAGTATGTCCCAAGGCAATAACATTTTCTTTACCATATTTTTTCTGAAGTTCAGGAGTAAGTTCACTCCCAATTTGTCCAAAAGCCCCAGTAACCAAAATCTTTGTGTTCATTAATAGAAAATATTTTAACAGTTTTTCGATGATATTATTAGAAGTATTCTTGAAAAAAAGGAAAAAATGAGTATAATCACCCTATAATGAAAAACTCAAAAGAGCGAATATGTCCAATTAATCCTAATTGTAAAGGGATACTACCCGATGGTACCTGTAATGGTAATTGTTTTTCAAGTCTTAAAAAGAGGGCACAAATAGCTGATCAAGTAAATGGGGACCCTAGAAAAAACGGTGCTATGTTCCAGTCGGGAACAGAAGATAACAAATCTGAACATTAATTTAAACTAAGGATTATAGAATTTAAATTTTTTCAGTGTTAAAATATTTAACTACTGATTTAGTTAGGCCCCATCGTCTAGTGGACTAGGACACGAGGTTTTCAGCCTTGTAACCTGGGTTCGAATCCCAGTGGGGTCACTTTAAGAGTTTTGGGCCCATAGCTCAATGGTAGAGCAACACCCTTTTAAGGTGATGGTTGAAGGTTCGAATCCTTCTGGGCTCACAAGATTTATCTTCTTTCTTTGAAGCTTCTAATAAGTCCTAAAGAAGTGAGTATTTCGACAAAAACTTCATCTTTTGTTTTTATTGAGTTTAAAGTTATTACTTTTTTAGTTTCTCCGATTTGTTCAATCATTGGAAGAGTAAATTTTTTAAAGTCTGTTAGTCTTTTTGAAAAAGAAGTTGGCTCATCTTCCTTTCTAGGAATTTTGTTACGAAGAATATCTTTCTTTCTTCGTCTTTGAGCTCTCTCTTCTGCAATTTTATTGGATACCTTTAAAAATATATGTTTTTCACTAGTATCGTAATTATTTTTAAGACCATCGAGCATTGTGTCAAATTCCTTTGCTTGTGGAATTGTTCTCGGGAAGCCAGTAAAAAGAAAAGTTCTTTTACCTTCAGAAATATAGTCTTTTATTACTTCGCCAACAATTTTAACAATTACATAATCTCTAATAAGGCCACCTGCATTAACAATCTCAATATCTTCTTTTAAGGCTTCATAATATTTACCAAATTTTCCTTCTTTGGTTTTTGCACCTCTAAATATTTCTCCTGTAGAAATTATTATTGAATTAGAAAATTGTTCTGCTAACCTTTCAGCCTGGCTATCTTTTCCTGCACAAGGTTTTCCATGGAAGCAGAAAATATTAATACTGTTATTCTCCATACTTAAAAGAAGTTGAATATTATAGTTTTAGGAAAAAGTTTTCAATATCTTCTTTGAGTTTCTAAATCCAAACATATTTGTTAAAATAGACCAGATTCAAAAAATATTGCGGGATCGTCTAATGGTAGGACACGGCCCTTTGGAGGCTGGTATCCTGGTTCGAATCCAAGTCCCGCAGCCTGTGTTGGTTTTGAAAATAACTATATGGAGTTACATAATAACGAAGTAAAAATATTAAACAACCCAGAGCTCGCTGCTTCAGAATATTCAGAAGGTGACCTTCTACTTAAAGAACTGTTGTTAACCTGTTGGAAACAAGGATTAATGACAGAAGGCTGTTGCAAAGGCCATAACGATAAAAGGTTGCCGTATTTATCAATAATTTGCACTGATGTAAACGAGAATCTATTACAAAAATTGTATACAGTTTGTTCAAACCAAAAACAATTTAATGTTGGATTAAGTAGTGGTAATGTAATAAGAGATCGAGTAATATTCTTTGTCAGATCAACTGGCTCAGATGTAAATTGGGATGTCGTTACAAACAGTCTCACTGGATTGGTCAAACATAACGAAGTGGTCCCAATTAGAGAAACTTGCAAGATCGCAGCGGGAATCGTGAAAAAACATTCTGGCATTTCAAGAGATATTGTATACACAGAATTGTCTAGAAACGGAAAGTTGTATATACACTTTCCAGACGCGGCTCTCGTAGATGAATTGCTATTTATAAAAGACATACCATTAATAAGATTCGATGACGAAGATGTTATGGGAAAAGAATTTGCACCTTACGGGTTCATTTTAAATTCAAGAGAGTTGGAAACTCCCGGAGAAAATGAAAGTAAAAGGCAAGTTGGAGAAATACTTGATGTCCTTAATAACGCAAAAACTATATTGCTGAAAGGACATCATATGAAATAAATAATCACCCGAGATGATTATGGGCTTGTATGGATTTAGACTCTAATGCTCAGCTTATCTTCTAAAATATATTAACATTTTTGTTATAATCACATAATGAAAAAATTTTTTACTTCAGACAAAATATATGTCGGTAAATCAAAGATTCACAATGCAGGACGGGGAGTCTTTGCTAAGTGTGATATCAAAAAAGACGAAATTATTGAAAGATGTCCAGTTATTATAGTTCCAAGGTATGATATGTCTAATTTAAAAGAAAGTATTCTTGTTACTTACTTTTTTTATTTTGGTAAAGACAAAGAACGTTTGGCTATAGCATTAGGTTTTGGGTCAATATATGACCATTCATATGAACCAAATGCAACTTATAAGATAAAACCTGCAGAAAAAATAATTGAATTTGTTGCTTTGAGTAACATAAAGAAAGATGAAGAGATAACAGTTAATTATAACTATGGAAACCCAAAAGATAAGAGTCCACTATGGTTTGAAGTTGGTTTACCATCAAAGGTAAAATAAAGCTAATTTAAGATATTAAATTTAAGTCTAAGACAATTATATGTATTATGTTTATATTCTTCGCACATCTTCTAATACTCTTTATACAGGTCAAACAAATGATTTAGAAAAACGTTTAAAGGAACATAAAAACAAATCTACAAGATCTGCAAAATATATTCGCTACTTTTCTTTTTTTGATTTAGTTTATTTTGAAGAATATGAAACTAGAAAAGAAGCTATTCAAAGAGAAATTGAGATCAAAAAATGGACTAAAAATAAGAAAGAAGCTCTTGTTGCAGGAAGTTTTGTTTTGAAGTAATGTGGTGGGGCGGTTTCGTTTTTATACATTACAAGCCGGAGTACCTAGATAAAAATATGGTTTGGAAGATTAAAAGTTCAAAAGAAGTATATAAAAATAAGTGGATGACAGTTACTGAAGATGAAGTAGAGACTGATTTCGGTGATAAATTAACTTATGGAGTTGTTCATAAAAAACCTTTTGCACTGATAATTCCTTGGGATGGGAGGTATTTTACTTTAGTTGGCCAATATCGTCATGCAATTCAAAAATTTTCTTGGGAGTTTCCGCAAGGACATTTTGAACATAGTTCGATTGAGGAAACAGCAAAGATTGAACTCAAGGAAGAGACAGGTATCTCAGCCGATGTTATAAAAATGATTGGTCATTTCTACCTTGGTCCAGGTCATCATTCACAAGAGTGTAAAGTTTTTTTAGCTGAAAAATTAACCGAAGGTAAATCTAACTTACAAGGAAGCGAAAAAGGAATGAAAATGATGAAAGTAACCCCAAAGAAACTTGAAGAAATGACTAAAACTGGAAAAATGGAGGATGGACCAACTTTAGCTGCATTGTCAATTTATTACAATTTTATAAAATAGTGGGATTAAATACTAAAAAGTGTCTTTATTAGAAATCTTTTTACTTCAGAAGTAGATGAAATTTGTTGGAGAATAACAAGGGAAATGAAGTATACTTCTCACTTAAGGTAACAATAAATAAATATTTCCATGTTAGAAAATATGCAATATTATTTATAAGGTACCATATTTTTATGGATAAGATTGCCAATACTAAAAAAAATGTTGTTTCTGCCATAGTACCTGTATTTAATGAAGAACGAACTGTTTCTGGAGTAATTGAAACTTTATTGAAAAATCCCTTAATCGACGAAATAATTTGTATTAATGATGGTTCAACAGATGATAGTTTAAAAAAATTAAAAAATTTTAAAAACAGAATTAAAATTATTAGTTTAAGAAAAAATAAAGGAAAAGGTTTTGCTTTAGCTAAGGGAATAAAGAATGCTAATGGTAAAATTGTTCTTTTTATCGATGCAGATTTAGTTAATCTTTCAGATGCTCATTTAGAAAAACTTCTTAACCCGATATCTAATAAAGAAACAAAAGCAGTATTAGGATATCCGGCTAAAAACGAATATTTTCCTGAAATTTTTTCAAAACTGACTGGCGAGAGAGTTTACTACAGGAAAGATTTGATTCCTCATCTTGCAAAAATGTCACAAACTAGATTTGGGGTAGAAGTATTTTTGAATAGTCTGTTCAAAGAAAAGGAAATTAAAAAGATACCCTTAAAACACCTAAAAGGGCTTTTAAAGTATGAGAAACGTAAATCTTCAGATGCAATTACAGAATATTTGAATGAAGCAGTAGAAATTGCATTAGAAATCGGTAGGAAAGAAGGTTTATTACCTGCAGATAAAAAAATTATCAGCAAGTTAAGGAAGGTGTCAAATTTAAATGAATTGAAGAAAACCGTTGAAAAATTATATAACAAATCAATAAAACAATTTTTTGAAAAATATATTTTGAAGTATATGAGAAGCGATTTTTTTAAATGACGGCTAAATAAATGTTTTGGTCAAATTAGTTTGAGATGCTTTTCTAGAAGCCATTTGGCACTGAATATTAATTTTAATTTTTTAAGTTCTTTTTTTGTAAACCATCTTGCTTCAATTACCTTACCTTCAGAATCTTTTCCCAATTTTGTTTTTGAAGTATTGGCTGAGAAGAAGAAAATCACACTATGATAGTTATATTCTGGAAAAATAGATTCGTTATAACAAAGATATTTAAGTTTTTTTGCCTTGATTCCAGTTTCTTCTTCTAACTCTCTTTTAGCTGCTGCTTCAATTTTCTCTCCAAATTCGACTTTTCCACCTGGAATTATCCACCAGGATTTATCGTCTTCTAAATTTTCTTTTACTAGTAAATATTTATTTTTATTTTTAACTAAGATTCCGACTACTAACTTTGGTTTTCTTTCTAGAAGTTTAATCTTAATGTTATCTGGAATTGGCCTACAGTTACATTCTCTTTCGTGATTAACATGCCATTGAATTCTTTGTTCTAAAGTTAGATTTTTAGGTATGGGATTTTTCTTATGCCAACTTTTATTTATTTTCATTTAAGGGTATTATAAGTCTAGTTTTCTAAAATCGAAAGATAGTTTTTCTTTCAAATCTCGTTTTCTGTTCTGATATACTCCTTGTTATGAAAGTCTCAGATGAAAAATTCGTTGGAACAATGGTGGTAGTCCTTGATAAGAAAAATGATAAGGTTTTATTAGGTAAAAGAATAAACTGTTTTGCTTCGGGAACATTTGGTATCCCTGGAGGTAGAGCACATACAAATGAAAGACTTGACCTTGCTATTAAGAGAGAATTGAAAGAAGAGACTGGACTTATTCCTGACAAGTTCAAATATGTTGGAGTAGTAAGAGATGTTTATTCTGATCACACTTTTGTCCACTTTGCATATTTATGTACTGAATATGAAGGTAAAATTAAAACAATGGAAAAAGATAAATGTGAAGGTTGGAAATGGTATTCATTTAACAAACTTCCAAAAAATATTTTTCCTGCCCACAGAGCTGCTTTAGAGATGTATTTAAATTCTAAAAAAGAAAATAAAAGAGAAATATTTAATAAAAACAGTTAATTTATTAAGTATGATAGTAAAACCAATCATAACTAACTTAATAAAAGTAGGAGACGATCTTTTTGAAACTATTTCGAGAAATATCAAAGAACTTCCTGAAAGATCGGTTTTAGTTGTTACTTCAAAAATAATAAGTGTTTGTGAGGGTAGAATAATTGAGAAAAAGACTGAGGAAAGATCTGAAAAACATAAGATTGTTAAAAAAGAAGCTGATTTATATATTAATCCAACTGAATCTAAGTACGATATTATGCTTACTATTAAAAACAATATTTTAGCTGTTAATGCAGGAATAGATGAATCAAACGCAAATGAACATTTTATCCTCTGGCCAAAAGATATCCAGAAAAAGGCTAATAGTATATGGAAGTTTTTGAGATTACATTACAAGGTTAATAAAGTTGGAGTAATTATTACAGATAGTAAAACTTTTCCTCTAAAATGGGGAATTGTAGGGACTTCTATTGCATCATGCGGTTTTAAAGGGCTTTTTGACTATAGAGGGAAAAAAGATATTTTTGGCAGGATTCTTAAAATGTCTCAAATTAATGTTGCTGAAGCTTTAGCTGTTTCTGCCGTATTTGAGATGGGGGAAGCAGATGAGAAGATGCCTTTATGTTTGATAACAGATATTCCTAAAATTGAATTCCAAAGTAGAATTCCTTCTAAAAAAGAACTGAATGAGCTTTTAATCAATATTAAAGATGATGTTTATGCACCTGTTCTGACTAAAGCCAAATGGAGAAAAGGAAATAGTATAATGGTTGTTAGAAATTAATCTGGTTTTGTTATAATTTATCGATGAAGCATCTGTTGCAATTTTTCTTTAAAAGACTCTTTTTAGTTAATGTTTTTTTTCTTCTAACTCTTTTCACTCCAAGTAAGGTATTTGCCAAAGATTATTCGATAAAATCTGCAAACATTGTTGTAGAAATTCAAAAAAACGGTTCAGCGAACGTGATAGAGGAGCGAACCTATAACTTCTCTGGTAGTTTTTCTTGGGCAGATGAATGGATTAGTTTGAAAGCTAAATGTGATGGGGATAGCTTTTGTGAGAATTACAAAGTATCAAATTTCTCTCTTTCTGAAAAAGATTTAGTTTATGCTTCTTCCGAAGCAGGAACTGCGGGAACATATATATTAGATATTACAAATGAAAAATTCTATGTTAAATGGTTTTATACAGCTTTAGATGAAGAAAAAACCTTTAAGTTAGAATACACGATCGATAATGCAGTAACTAATCAGGTTGATATATCTGAATTTTACTGGCAACTGGTTGGTGATGAATGGTCAAAACCAACAGAATTCGTTACTGCTAAAGTTTTACTACCTTTTAAAGTTCCTTCTGATCAAATTTGGGCGTTTGGACATGGTCCTTTAAATGGAAGAGTAGAAATTATGTCACAGGAAGAAATTAACTTTAGTGCAAGTAATCTTTCTTCTAATACGTTTTTTGAAGTAAGAGTACTTTTCCCTAAAAATGATTCATTTATAAATGCTAGGAAAGGAGATTCTTCTTTAGAAGAAATCTTAAAAGAAGAAAATAAGTTTATTATTCAGACGAAAAGACAATATTATTTGGGAATATTTTTAACTTTAGTTTTCGCAATTATTCCGGTTTGGAGAGTAATTTTTTGGTATAAAAGGTGGAAAAAGTATGGAAAAGACCTACCTGAACCAGAAGTTAATTTATCTGGGAAACTTCATGAACCACCAAGTGATTTGCACCCAATTTTTGTAGAAGCACTTCTTAACGGTAATAAAGTTACAGGTAAATCAATAACAGCGACGATAATTGAACTGGCAAGAAGGAAAATAGTCTCTTTTGAAAGAGAAAGAAAGAAAAAATTTTTAGGAGGAATGAAAAATGAATATTATCTTTGTTTGAAAGATAAGAATTATTCTACAAAAACTTTAAATAAATACGAGAAGGATTTAGTTAAACTTATTTTTGGTAATGAAGAGAAGGTGTCCTTTGATGAAATAAAAAATATAGGTAAACAAAAACCAACTGCAACTTCTAAATTTTGGAGGGAAATAACCTCAAAGGCAAAAGAAGAACTTATTAATTTGGGTTTTTTAGATAAAGAGGCTGATAAACAAAAAGTATTAATAATAGTTGAGGTTATTTTAGGTTTTATTCTTTTTGTAATTTTTGGAAGTTTTGTACCAGCTATTGGAGTTGCCCTGATGGGTGTGGGAGGAGCTTTTATGTTTCTTTTAATTCCTTTATATCTAGTTTCGTTTATTATTCTTATTTTTTTAGCTATTTTTATGGATAAAAAAACCCAAAAAGGTGCAATGGAATATGCATCCTGGAAAGCCTTCAGAGAATATTTGAAAGATTATTCGGTAACGAAAAATTATCCGATCGACTCAGTTATTTTATGGGAAAAATACTTGGTATATGGAACAGTACTTGGAATATCTATGAAAGCATTATCGGAACTTCCGATTAAATATTCAGGTCAGTTTCAGAGAAGTGGTCTTTATATGGCTGGTTTTTCTTCAGGTTCAGAGAAAGGAATTTCAAGTGATTTTTCAAATAGTTTTTTAAGTTTAGGAACTGCACTTTCTTCATTTTCTACTTCAGTAAGTTCTTCATATGGAGCGCACGGAGTTGGTTCATCGGGTGGCTTTTCTGGAGGAGGAGGTGGTGGTGGAGGAGGTGGTGGAGGAAGCGCAGGTTAAGAAAATATTTTTTGACTATTTATAAAAAACTGTTAATAATAAAAGTATGACAATTCGTCCTAAATCTTTTCTTCTTATTTTATCTGCATTAGTTTTTGTAATATTAGCAATTTTAGTAATATTTTCAGATTTTTCAAGTTCAAATTTAATTAAAAAATTCGAGAGCGTTTCTGGACAAAAAGTAGTTCAAACAGAATCAGAAACTAAAGTAATAGATCAAAGTACTACAAATTCAGAAGAACTTTTTCTTAATATCACTTCTCCTCAAGACAATTCCGTTGTTTCAAATCCCATATTAACAATTAAAGGAACTACTGTTAATAATGCAGAGATATTTATAAATGACAAAGAAACTAAGTCAAAAGCAGATGGAACATTTTCTACTACAGTAACTTTAGAAGAGGGAGAAAATATTTTGACAATTGTTATGAATGATTCTTTAGGAAATTATATAGAAAAAGAATTAGCAGTTTCCTTAGAAAGTTTTTAAAAGAATGAATAAAAAAATAGTTAATACTTTTTTGGTTAGTATGTTTTTTGTTGGTGTTTTGAATCCAAAACTTGCACTTTCTTGGGACAAAAATGAAGAAAAGATTCAGGAAAGAACTGAAAATACTATTCAAAATAACAATCCTGAAATGGGAGTTCAACAAAATTTAGAAGAAAGAGTCAAAAATTTCGTTGGTCAAAGATCTGCGATAAAAGAGGGTAAAGTTGTTGCAATAGATGGAGAAATTTTAACTGTTGTAAAAGATGATGAGACATATATAGTGACAACTGATTTTAAAACCAAGTTTAGAAGAAAATTTTGGGGAACTTCTTCCTTAGACGAAATTTCAGTAAATGATTTAGTTGATGTTGTTGGTAAATGGCAAAATGAGGAGAAGACCCAAATTGTGGCAGTTCTTGTTCGAAATTTATCTGTTCAAAAAAGGTATGGAGTATTTTTTGGAGTTGTAACTTTAGAAAATGAGAATGGTTTTAAGATAAAGAGTGCAAATAGAGAAGATCAGGTAATTACTATATCTGATACTACGAAAATTGTTGATAGGGTAATGACTGTAATTTCACTTTCGGATATTAAGGTGGGACATAGGGTAAGGGTGAAAGGGATTTGGGATAATGCTAATTCAACAATTACAGATGTAGTTCAAATAAAGGTTTTTTCTCTTCCTGTTATCTCTGATACAGTTTCCACAAACGATTCAGAATAAAATAAATTAAGTTTGTTAATAAATTCTATTTTAGATTATTTGACATTTCGTTTAATTCCTCAATAGTTCTTTCAGCCATATACTTTTTATTGGGTCTATTATCCAAGAATTCTTTCGTAAGTATGGGATGTGTATCTAAGTAGACAATATTATCAATATTCGTTTGATTATTTTTAATAACGAACAAATTGCCTGGATTAAGATCTATAGTATTTCCAGTTTTTGAATAAATTTGATTAATTCTTTCTGTCATAGTTTGAAACTGTTTTTTTAGGTATAAGTCATTTTTAAAAATAGAAATTAATTCCTTTTGATTGTTTTTTTCTAAAAGGTCTATTTTTTCTCCATAGACGAAATCTTGAATAATTGCAGTTGTTGCCAGTCCAGAAATGTTGCTATTTGTAATTATTACAATTTCATTTGGAATTAAATTAGGTAAATCATAAAACCATTCTTTTAAGGTTATATATTCTTTATTCAGGTTTAATGAAGATTTTATAGGTATTTCTTTTTCGAAAAGTTTTGGTGAGTAGAGTTTAAGTACATATTTTTTTTCGCTTGAGTTGAAAAAATAAATTATTTTTCCGTTATTTCTTACAAATTCAGGTAATGTAACCTGTTCTATAAAAGGTGGCTTTTTTAAAGAAAATACTTGCTTACCAATTAAAGTTGAAAAACCCTTTATTAAATAATTGGGGAGATTAATTAGTCCAGTTATTTTTTCAGTTTCAAAAGGAGAACTAAGTAGCTCAAAAGGTGTTTTTTTGTTGTTCAGAATCTCAAATTGAGAAATATAAAACTGTTTTAACCTTGGCTCAAAATAGTCTTGTTTTTCAATCATGGCAGTATGATACAGATTTATGTATTTTAAATCAAATTCAACTCATTGACTAAATACTCATAATTTGATATCTTATATCCACAAATGAAAAAGTAAGTTACCAGATGGCTATATAGCCAATTAGGTGAACCCACCAATCTGGTGGGTTTTTTCATTTTTAAAGTACTTTGACAATCAAGATTCGACTGGAAACGTCAAAAGATATTTATATCCAATCGTCAAAGATATAAATTATCTACTATTTGAGGATTTGATCCTGGTCCAGGATGAACGCTGGCGGCGTGCCTTAAGCATGCAAGTAGAGCGAACTGTAGCAATACAGTAAGCTGCGAACGGCTGAGTATAAGATAAGTATCTACCCTTTGGCGGGGAATACCCATCCGAAAGGATGGCTAATACCGCATAAGACCTACGGGTGAAAGCACTTAACTGTGCACCGAAGGATGAGCTTATCCACCATCAGCTTGTTGGTGGGGTAATGGCCTACCAAGGCTACGACGGTTAGGGGGCGTGAGAGCGTGACCCCCCAGAATGGGACTGAGATACGGCCCATACACCTACGGGTGGCAGCAACTGGGAATCGTGCACAATGGGCGAAAGCCTGATGCCGCGACGCCGCGTGAGGGATTAAGGCCTTCGGGTTGTAAACCTCTTTTGCTATAACTGAAAGGTTATGGAGAATAAGCACCTGCTAACTCTGTGCCAGCAGCCGCGGTAATACAGAGGGTGCAAGCGTTATCCGGATTTATTGGGCGTAAAGCGTTTCGTAGGTGGTTTGGAAAGTTACATTTCAAAGACTGGGGCTTAACTTCAGAAAGGGGTGTAATACTACTAAACTGGAAGTATTTCGGGGCTTATCGGAACTGTTGGTGTAGGGGTGAAATCCGTTGATATCAACAGGAACACCAAGGGCGAAGGCGGATAGCTAGAAATTACTTGACACTGAGGAACGACAGCTAGGGGAGCGAAAGGGATTAGAGACCCCTGTAGTCCTAGCCGTAAACTCTGCTCGCTAGGGATTCGTATTTATTTATGAGTTCCGTAAGCTAACGCGTGAAGCGAGCCGCCTGGGGAGTACGAGCGCAAGCTTAAAACTCAAAGGAATTGACGGGGACCTGCACAACCAGTGGAGCATGTGGTTCAATTCGAGACGAACCGAAGAACCTTACCAGGGCTTGACATGCTACCGTTTAGACACTCAGAGATGAGAGTTGATCCGAAATTTTGGATGGTAGCACAGGTGTTGCATGGCTGTCGTCAGCTCGTGCCGTGGGGTGTTCCCTTCAGTGGGGTAACGAGCGCAACCCCTGCTATATGTTGAATATTCATATGGGACTGACCAGTTTTATCTGGTAGGAAGTGGGGACGACGTCAAGTCAGCATGGCCCTTATGTCCTGGGCTACACACATGCTACAATGGAGCCGACAATGGGTTGCCAAGTGGTAACACGGAGCTAATCCCATCAAACGGCTTCTAAGTGGGGATTGAGGGCTGCAATTCGCCCTCATGAACGCGGAATTGGTAGTAATCGCAGATCAGCTAAGCTGCGGTGAATACGTTCTCAGGTCTTGTACAAATTAAATTGCGCTTTCCGGTTTTAGTTTCTATAAAGTTAAAATCTTTACAGAAAGAAATAAGCTTTCTGAAGCGAAATAGCATCCTTTAATGGTGACATTAAAGAGAGAAGGGCTAAATTAGCATTTTTTAGCTTGAAGTTTAAACGACTTTATAAGATGGCGATCCTACGTACAAATGGAGAAGCTACTTATCAAATAAAAAACTTATAAAGTAATTGGGCTCAAGATAAAAAGAAATGAAACTAAGACTACGAAAGGAGATCTGGTATTGACTTTAATATTAAAAATATTTCAATATTAAGTAAGTGTTGGTGTGAACTAACACCGATTAAATATCAGAAGTCTGCTGAGTTCATAGTAGCTTTTAAAAAGTGAAGGAACTCTGCTATTTCCAGTTTTCTAATATGCTTAATCCTTGGTATATAACGGGTTTAGTTGATGGAGAAGGATGTTTTTGTATCACAATTTCAAAACATAAAACAAAGAAACTTGGATTTGATCCTCGTTTAATGTTTGAGATTGAAATGATAATTGATGATGAAAAACTTCTCAGAAGACTAAAAGACCATTTTAAATGTGGTCATGTATATGTCTTAAATTATGAAAGGTATGGTTGGAGACCGCATGTAAAATATGCAGTCAAAAAACAAAAAGATATTATTGATAAAATAATTCCTTTTTTTAAGAAGTATCAACTTGAAGGAAAAAAATCAGTGGATTTTAAATATTTTTGCAAAGCAGCAAAGATATTTGAAAATAAAGAGCATTTAACAAAAAAAGGATTGATAAAACTTCGATTAATTCAATCGAAGATGAATATTAGGAAAAAACTGAAATAGTCGTCCGCTAGGGTACGGGAAAACCGTGTGCCCAGTGGGTAGAGAATTAGTAAGTGGTGACACTTTTAATATCTCAGAACACCGCCCGTCAAGTCAGCAAAGTTGGGGGCACCCGAACACTGCGCGAAGTAGTGGAAGGTGACACCAGCGATGAAGATTAAGTCGTAACAAGGTATCCCTACTGGAAGGTGGGGATGGATCACCTCCTTTCTAAGGAGTTTTTCAAAAAACACCTGGTTTTTTAATTCGCAGTTTTTCCATAATTAAACTGAATTCGTTTCCGGTCGGATCTTGGTTGTCAAATTAGTTCTTCTGTATAATGGATTTAATGTCTGAAGTAAGAGAAATTAATTTAGTATTAGCTAATTCGGCAAATATTTTTCAGATCAAGAAGGATATAAATTTGCCTCAAAAAATATCTGAACTTTTAAAAAATAATAAAATTAATGTTTCTTTAATAACTACTAACAATATTTCTGCGATTGATAATATTGTAAAAAATAAACCAGATATAATATTAGTTTTTGAAAACTATAAGAATATAGAACAATTAAATGATGATCTTGGATTTATCGAAAAAATAAAAACTAAAGTTTTAGATACTAAGATTGCTTTTCTTTCAGGAGAAAGTACTCCAAGTGATTATAAAATTGGATTGATTAAAAAAGGAGCAGATATATGGATTCCTTATAAACAAATAAATAATATCTCCGATATTTTAAAAAAACTTTATAAGGGAGAGAAAAATATTTATGAAGGAGTTATGACGAAGGATAATTTATCTGAATAATTATTTTCTACTCCAACGTTCTCTGGATACATTTATCACTTTTTCTCTGTTCTGGTTAACGGACTTGGGTAGGGGAAGAGTTTGGGCTAAGAAAGGTCTTGTTGATTGTCCATCTATTGTCATTTTGGTTGCAATTTGGAAATTGGAAAGATTAACTAAATCATTTTCGCTAAATACTTCTGCATATTCTTTATTTAAGATTGATGCATCTGAGGCCCCAATTGCAAAGGATATTATCGTTCCAGCATTACCCAGAATTGCTTTTTGTACATTTTCAGGAATTTGAGCCATATATTGATTTGCAAGCATAATGTTAAGTCTATACTTTCTAGCTTCTGATAGGACTTTAATAAAGCTTCCTGTGGCAAAATTCTGAAATTCATCAACATAAAGATAGAAATCTTTTCTTTTTTCTTCTTCAATATCAACTCTTCTCATTGCAGCAATTTGAATTTTAGTTATTAAAGTTGCTCCAAGAAGAGCTGCGTTATCTTCTCCCAATCTTCCTTGAGAAAGATTGGCTAAAAATATTTTTCCATCGTTCATTAAATTATCAATTGAAATTGAAGATTTTGAAGATCCAATAATTCTTCTCACAAGTGGAGAAGTAACAAATTGTCCGACTTTATTTTGAATTGGAGCAATTGCTTCTTTTTGAAGTCTATCTGGCATTTTATCGAATTCTTCTTCCCAGAAATTTGTTAGAGATTTATCATTAACTTTTTCCATTACCTTTTTTCTAAAAGATTTACTGACAAGGAGTTTTAATACATCTTCTAAGGTAGATCCTTCAACTTGAGACATTGTAAGAAATGAATTTCTCAAAATATATTCCATTCTGGCAGACCAAACATCAGGCCAAATTTTAGTAAAAATTGCCATAAGCCCACTTGTAACAAGTTCTGCCTCTTCTCGATTAGTTACTTCTAATGGGTTAATTGAAATAGGGAAATCTTTATCAGCAGGGTTAAAATAAATTACATCGTTAATCCTGTGACGGGGGATATAGTCTAAAAGTGTTTCACATAAGTCTCCATGGGGATCAATTACAGCAAGACCTCTATCTTTTTTCAAATCATCAACTGCCATATTTGCAATAAGGGTGGATTTTCCAGTTCCTGTTTTTCCGATAGTCCAAACATGCCTTCTTCTATCCTTGTCTTTAATTCCAAAAATTGTGTCTTTATTTTTAAATGCTGTATGAGCAAAGAAATTAATAGTTTTTTTATCTTCTTCGGAAATATTTATTGCAGAAGGAAGATTTTCAGGTGGTTCTGATAAGACTGATGTTCCCCAAGCAATAGTTGGAGTTTGAATTTTATTACTTGGTAAATGCCAAATAGTTGCTAATTCTACGATGTTTAATATTTGGTTATCAGTCACTTTTCTTTCTTGTAATTTATTATTTTTGTTTTTTAAATTACTTAAAAAAGTTTTTTTAGTAACAAAAGAATTTCCATCGGATCTTGTAAAAACTCCAAAGGCACTCGCGAGTTCAGTTAGGGTTTTCTTCGTATTACCAGCAAGTCGTATTGATACCTTAAATCCTGGGTAAGAAATTTTCTCTTTAATTATATTTTGGTCCGATCTTGGGGAATAATTACCATCATCATTTTTAGTACCTTTCTCAGCAAAAGATGTGCCTTTCGATTGCCAAGAGGAAGAAATTGACTCTAATGCAAATTGCACAATTGTTATTTGGTCTGGGTCTGATTTTGACAAAACTGAAAGTATTGAAGATAAAGGATCAACATCAGTAAATGTACTCCATGTAGTTATTGGATAAAAATTTCCATGTTTTAATGTAAGAAATTTTATAAAAAGACTTTTTCCTTCTAAGGAATCTTCTTCTTTTTCGATTATTACAAGGGGATAATTCGATTGAATTTGAGTTTGAATAAAAGTAGCTATCTCATCATTGCAGGTAATTTGAAATTTTATTTGTTGGTTAATAAGAGCAATCTCTAAAGCTAAAGAATATGGTTTTTTTCCTAAGAGCTTTTGCGAAAAAGATGCTGAATTAATTTGGGTTAGAGTAGATAAAAAAGTTTGTGTTGCTTCCGGAGTAACCTCGGTATTTCTAGGGATTCTTAATAAGAAAGTAGTTAATTTATCCATATATATTAATTATATACATAAAATTGATTAAGTTTTAGGAAAATAGCCCTAAATCTTAGAAAGGAGTTTTATAAAAATTTAATTTTTTATTAGATAGTTTCTTTGAGATGAAGTAATGATTGTTTTCTAAATTCACCAAATTTCTTTAAATTCTCAAAGACAAATTTTTTGTTCTGTTTATATTGTTGGTAAAGTTCGGAATCGTTTTTGATTTCCTTACCACCTTTATGGATTAAATTATTTAGCTCATCCATTAGTGTTTTGTCTAGAGTAACCAAACTATTTATAGCTTTATGTCTAATAAACCAAAAAACATTTTCGTCTGAGATAATTTTTTCCAAAACTATTTTTTTATCTTCTGGTTGATAATTACCTTTTTCTACGTTTTCTATTGCTGTAATATTCGTAAAAAGATTAGGTTCTTTTGAAAGTTTAATTATTTCTTCCTGGTTAATTTGTTCGTATTCTTTCATAACAGTTGGATTTTATAGTTCAACTACTCAAAAATCAAGCTTTTCAACAATTGTTATAGCCTTAGTTTTATGATAAATTATCAAGGCTAGAAGGGCGGTTAGTTCATCGGCTAGAACGCTTACCTGATAAGTAAGAGGCGGATGGTTCGATTCCATCACCGCCCACTTAGTAATTGCTGTTGACTATTAGGTTTAATAACCTATATAATTGGTCTCAGTCTTTTGAAGCAAAGAGTTTTTAATGAAAATAATTTACCTAAAAACTAAACAAATTCTAGCCCGTTTGCGTGGTTAATCTTTAGGCTATTTTTATTAAAATTACCGGCTTCAAAAAGCCGGTTTTTTAGTTTATGGACAAACTAAAGCGTTATAAAGAACTTTTAAAAAAAAGAGAAATTGCCCGAGAAAAGCTAGATTCAGCTAAGATGCGCTTGGGACATCCGCACTTGGATTTTATGAGTGCACATGATTTAGCAGAAAGTGAATTTGGAGTTTTCAGTGCGCACTTAGAGGAAATCGAAAAAGAAATTTCGGAGCTTGAAAAAGCATTAAAGATTAAATAACTCGGGCCCGAAGTTTACCTGGCTTGAACACCTCATTTGCAATGAGGAGGCAGGCGGTTCGAGTCCGCCCGGGTCCACAAGTGTTTAGTGGTGAGCGATCGCAATGTCGATCGCTGTCCATTAAACATTTTCAGATTTGTACTTTAATATCTGAAGAGAAAGGTCGCTAAGTTTCACATACGCGAACAGTGAATGCCTTGGTGTAACCTACCGAAGAAGGACGTACATAGCCACGATAGTCGTCGGGGAGCTGCTAAGAAGCTTCGATCCGGCGGTGTCCGAATGGGGAAACCCAATCTTTTAAAGATTTACTTTTGTCCAAATATTTATCTTTATTGATAGATTATTAAGCAAAAAGTAGGGAACCACCCGAACCGAAACATCCAAGTAGGGTGAGGAATATAAATTAAATTAAGATTACCTTAGTAGCGGCGAGCGAAAAGGTAAAAGTCCAAACCTTGACGTTCCTTCGGGAATGTTAAGGGGTTGTGGGAACCTAATGTGAGAGTGAGAAAGGTAGTAGAACAGTATGGAATTGCTGACCATAGAAAGTGAAAGTCTTGTATATAAAACCAATTTTACCTCTAAGGAATTCCCGAGTACCACGGAGCAAATACTTTGTGGGAATCTAGGAGAACCATCTTCTAAGACTAAATATAAGGTTGCAACCGATAGTGAACCAGTACCGCGAGGGAAAGGCGAAAAGAAGGGCGAGACGCCCAGTGAAATAGAACCTGAAACTGTTTGCGAACAAACCGAGAAAGCCAAAGTTTACTTTGGTGATTTCGTGCCTATTGAAGAATGATCCGGCGAGTTGTTTTATCGTGCTTGCTTAAGTTCCTTAATAAAGAACGGAGGCGTAGCGAAAGCGAGTCTTAAAAGGCGTTTTTAGTGCGGTAATACAGACCCGAAACCGAGTGATCTAACCATGAGCAGGGTGAGTTTGTCAGAAATGACAAAGGAAGCCCGAACCCGTTGTTGTTGCAATAACATGGGACGACTTGTGGTTAGGGGTAATATGCCAATCGAACTCGGATATAGCTGGTTCTCCTCGAAAGGTCTATAGGGACCGTGCTTTGTAATGATACTACTGGGGTAGAGCTACTGAATGGGTAAGCGAGGGTAACTGAGTTTATTCAACCAAACTCCGAATACAGTATCTATCTAACAAAGTAGACAGTCATATCGGGCTAAGCTGATATGGCAAAAGGGAAACATCCCAGATTTTCGTCTAAGGCCTCTAAATTTACACTAAGTTTATAAGGAAGTTTTCTTTCTCAGACAGCCAGGAGGTTGGCTTAGAAGCAGCCACCCTTTAAAGATAGCGTAACAGCTCACTGGTCGATGGGGGGAAGCGCCTAAGATGTACCGAGGATTAAGTGTAATGCCGAAGACAAAGATGCGGCTTTTAGCCGCGTGGTAGGGGAGCGTTCCACTGGCAGTGAAGTCAGATTGTAAAGTCTGGTGGAGCCTTTGGAAGTGAGAATGCCGGAATGAGTAGCGAACAAGAAAGGTGAGAATCCTTTCCACCGAACACCCAAGGTTTCCGTCGCAAGGTTCGTCCACGACGGGTTAGTCGGTACCTAAGACGAGGCCAAAATGGCGTAGTCGATGGATGACTAGTTAAAATTCTAGTATTTGATTTAAATCGTTATCAGTTGGGGGATGACTGAATTGGAAGTTCAAAGCCAGTACATGAAGTCTGGTGTAAGCTGTTAAGTAGTTTTAGTTGGAAAATCCGCTAGAGCGTTTAATTGAGCAGCAATACAAAGTCCTAAGCGATTGGGGCGATTTTGACACTTTTAGTTTACAAGAAAAGTCTCGCAGCGAGATTTAAATTAAGCCGTACCGTAATCCGACACAGGTGGGTTGGGGGAGCACCCTAAGGTGAGCGAGAGAAGGATCTTTAAGGAACTCGGCAAAAAAACTACCCGTAACTTCGGGAGATGGGTTGCCTGTTGTAGCCGCAAGGCGAAGCAGGTTGCAACTAACGATTGTTTGCCGACTGTTTATCAAAAACACAAGTCTCTGCAAAGACGAAAGTCACGGTATAGAGGCTGACGCCTGCCCAGTGCCGGTAAGTTAAGAGGAGGTGTGGTTATCCGCAAGGTTAACTGCGCTGAATTCAAGCTCCGGTAAACGGCAGCAGTAACTATAAACACTTGTAGTTGTAAAAGTTGACTATATGCTGGAAAATCCGTACAGTAGTTGTATTTATTAGAATATGATACAACAAACGGTTGAAGTATCTGACGCTACCAGTTAAAATGGTAATAATGCAGTCAGTGCGGACAATCAGCAGGAAAGGCCTTAAAGAAAATGACAATCTTGGATATTTTATATCCGGATTTGTTGAGGGAGAAGGAAGTTTTAATATCTCTTTACGAAAAAAAGCTGATTATATTGTTGGCTGGCAAGTAGTAATGAGTTTTAATATTTCTCAAAAAGATCCCTCAATATTAAGAATTATAAAAGATACGTTAGACTGTGGAATCATAAAGGTTCGTAAGTTTGATAATCTTTATTCTTATGATGTAACAAATCCTAAAGATATTATCCAAAAAGTAATTCCTTATTTTCAAGAATATAATTTTCTTTCAAAATCCAAGATCAAAAATTTTGCAATCTTTTGTAAGGTAGCAAAGTTAATGAATCAAGGAGAACATAGAAATTTTAGAGGTTTAAGAAAAATTCTTAAACTTAGAGAAACTATCAATGAAGGAAAGGGAAGAACTAGAAAATATGGAATAAAAGATGTCTTTTCTTAAGGAATCCCCAGAGACTATACGTCAACTACCAATTAATTTGGTAATGATATAGTCCGAACCTCATGGCGATATGAGGAATTTAATAGAAATATTAAATCGCTTCTTTTTTAAAAGAAGTTTAAGTAACAGATTGAACTGTTCTACGGTAGCGAAGCCCCTTGTCGGGTGAGTTCCGACCTGCATGAATGGCGTCACGAGCAAACAACTGTCTTAAAGATTCACTCGGCGAAATTGCGTTGGCTGTGAAGACGCGGCCTACTTCCACTAGGACAAAAAGACCCCGTGGAGCTTTACTGTAGTTTGGTATTGTTTTGTGCATTTTAATTGTCTAGCGCAGGAGGGAGAGTAATCATCAATGTAACACCTCTCTTTGAAATGTGGCAAAACTTACTTAGAAACTTTGAATACAAGTTTGAGGAAAGTGCCAGATGGGCAGTTTTACTGGGGCGGTACCCTGCTAAATCGTAACGCAGGGGCGCCAAGGTTGGCTTACCACGGATGGAAATCGTGGGTAAAGCGTAAAGGTTAATGCCAGCTTGACTGCAAGAGAGAAGTCTCGAGCAGGTACGAAAGTAGGTCTTAATGATCCTCCAAACCATCATGGGTATGGTTGGAGCTTAACTGATAAAAGCTACCCCGGGGATAACAGAGTAGTCGCACCCGAGCGTCCACAGCGACGGTGCGGTTCGCTACCTCGATGTCGGCTTGATCCAATTGGATCCGGGCCCTTAAAGGAGTAATCCTTTAAGCAAATTCGGCTTATAACGGTGGAGCCCGATTGATATTCGTATTATCTTCGGATAATATGAAATTGTAAGGGTAATACCGTGGGAAGTCGGGAAGTGAAAAAACTAACTAAACAACAAAAAGATATTTTGATTGGTAAGTTATTAGGAGACGGTTTTCTCGAACATAATGGAAAATATTCTAGACTAAAAATTGATCATTCTTTTAAACAGAAAGATTATGTTTTTTGGTTATATAGAAAATTTGATCCATTTGTTGCAGGAAAACCTTATCAGATTAAATATTTTGATAAAAGAGTTCAAAAATTCTATTATCATTGGCATTTTTCAACTAAAAGTTTATTTTTATTTGAGGAATGGAGAAAAATATTTTATCGCGAAAAGCGTAAAATAATACCTTTAAATATCGATAATTTACTTATTTCGTCTTTATCTTTAGCGGTTTGGTATATGGATGATGGTTATAAAAGAAGAGACTGTAAAGGTTTATATCTTTGCACTTCTGCATATACATCCAAAGAGCAAAATCTTTTACAAAAGGTTTTGTTAAAAAACTTTGGAATTGAAACTAAGATTCATTATGCAGCTGGTCAAGCAAGAATTTATATTCCTGCTAAACATTCTTTTATCTTTTTTAATAAAATAAAAAAATATATCATTCCCATTTTTTCATACAAACTTCCTTGACCCCGTAACGACTGATCTTAAGATTTTATTATTCTAATAAAATTGAAAGAGAAATAAGTGAGTACTTATTACACGCCGAACTTCCATTTTTTGGAAGATGATATAGTCTATACCTTTAGTAATAAAGGATTCATATGCATCACATCCTGGCGCTGGAGAAGGTGCCAAGGGTTGGTCTGTTCGCCCATTAAAGTGGTACGTGAGCTGGGTTCAGAACGTCGTGAGACAGTTCGGACTCTATCCAGTGGAAGCGTTCGAGTTTTGAGGAGACCTGGGGACAGTACGAGAGGACCTCTCTGGAGGAATCCCTGGTGTGCCGGTTATCACGTCCGTGGTAACGCCGGGTAGCTACATTCCTAAAGGATAACCGCTGAAAGCATCTAAGTGGGAAGCCTACTCCAAGATTAGAACTCGTTATTAGATCTCGGAAAGAACATCCGGTTAATCGGCAGGCAGTGGAAGATCCGTAAGGATTTAAGCTTACCTGTGCGAATAGATCGAAAACTTTGCGAACTTTTCTCTTCAGTTTTAAAGTACAAATTTTTAGAAAAATTAACATTTTAAGATATTGGAATTTTTTCAGTTTCACTGAAAAAGGTCTGGTCCTTTGAGCGTAGTGGAACCACCCGATCCCATTCCGAACTCGGAAGTTAAACGCTATAGCGCAGACGATAGTTGTGGGGCAACTCACCGCGAAAATATGTCAGGGCCAGTCCTTTTTTAGTGAAATGTCTCGTTGATATAAATTAATTAAAAAGTTATAATTCCAGTATTAAAAGAAAGGTGGAAATGATAAGTGAACAAAAAAACTTCTAAATCTAAAGAGCCAACCTCAATGAAGGAGCTTCTTATGTTAAGTCAGTTTAAAGTAAAAGGTTTTTCCAAAGGAGAAAAAATTAAAGGTAAAGTTGTTTCAAAGAATCCTAAATCACTAATTCTTGATATTGGTGGAAAAGGAGAAGGTGTTGTTGCTGAAAATGCTTTTATTGAGGCTAGAGATTTGATAAAAGCATTAGAAATTGGAGATGAAGTGAATGCAACTGTACTTATTCCTGAGACAAAAGAGGGAACAGTTCTTCTTTCTTTAAGACATGCTGCTAATGATGCAATTTGGGAAAATTTAGAGAGCCACTTCAAAGAGAAAAAAGAAATATCTGTTAGAGGAAAATCAGCTTCAAGAGCAGGTGTAATGGTTGAAGTTGAAGGTATTTATGGTTTTATACCAGCTTCTCAGGTTGGTAAAAAATACTCCGATTTGGAAGAATTGGTAGAAAAAAGCTTTAAAGCAATAATAATTGATTTAAACAGAAGAAATAATAAGATTGTTCTTTCAGAGAAAGAAGTAAGTGAAGCTAGTGAAATAAAACTTAATAAAGAAGCTTTAAAAAAAGTAAAAGAGGGAGAAATTTATAATGGAAAGGTTATTACCATTACAAACTTTGGTTGTTTTGTAAAACTTGATATTGATGAAAAAGTAAATGTTGAAGGATTAGTTCATATTTCAGAGATAGCTTGGGAAAAGGTTAAGAAAGTAACAGATATATTAAGGGAAGGAGATAAGGTTAAAGTTAAGGTAATCGAAGTACGAGATGGAAGATTATCTCTATCCATAAAACATGCTCAAAAAGATCCTTGGGAAGATATTTCTGAGAAATATACCCAAGAACAAAAAATTGAAGGTAAAGTTACTAAAGTAAGTGATTTTGGTATTTTTGTTCAGATAGAGCCAGGAGTTGAAGGATTAGTTCATATTACTAAAATTCCACCTGCAACTAAGTTTAATGTAGGTGATAAAGTAGACTGTTATATTGAAGAAATAGATGCAAAAGAAAAAAGAATTTCTTTAGGGATTACACTAACTTCAAAGCCAATTAATTATAAATAAATTTAACTTAAATATTTTTTAATAGCTTCATTTAAGTATTTAACCTCTTTATTTGTTATTGGGATATTAAATCCTTGTCTTTTTGCCTCTTTCACTCGTTTTTCTTGAGCCACAACTTCTCTTATTTCACCAGATAAACCTATTTCTCCAATTGCAATAGAACCTTTAGGGAGTGATTTATCTAAGAAGGCTGATGCAATAGAAAGGCAAACTGCCAGATCACTTGCTGGTTCTGTTACTTTTATTCCGCCTGCAACGTTAATAAAAACGTCATAATCATATAAAGGTAGGGTACAACGTCTAATTAATACAGCAATTAAAAGTTCTAATCTTCTTGAGTCAATTCCTTGTGCGATTTTTTTAGGAAAGGCCATTTTTGTGGGCACAACTAGGCTTTCAATTTCGACTAAAATTGGCCTACTGCCTTGCATAATTGAAGAGACAACACTTCCAGGAATTGTTTTTTTTGATTTTGAAAGAAATACTTTTTCTGCATTAACTAATGAGATAAGTCCTTTTTCCTGCATTTCAAAAATACCTACTTCATCAGTTGGACCAAAACGGTTTTTGACTGCTCTTAAAATTCTTAAAGGAGTTGTTTTGTCTCCTTCAAACCATAGAACGGTATCAACAATGTGGGCCAAAACTGCAGGTCCAGCGACTGTTCCTTCTTTTGTAACATGACCAACCAGAAAAACTGGAACATTATTTTCTTTTGCATATTTTAAATATCTAAAACTACATTCTCTAACTTGTCCGACCGATCCAGCAAGACCAGTTAGATCATTAGTCTGCATTGTTTGAATTGAATCTATAATGACCCCATTTGGTTTTTTGGCCCCGTAGATTGTTTCTAGTACATTTTCAAGATCAGTTTCTTCTATCAAATTGACATCTTTTTTAATATCTAACCGTTTTGCCCTGATTTTTATTTGTTGGGCCGATTCTTCTCCTGATACATAGATAAAATTTCCTAATGAGTCTGCAAGTTGAAGAAGTAAGGTAGATTTTCCAATACCTGGTTCACCAGCAAGAAGAATTACTTGCCCAGGGACTAGACCGCCACCTAAAACTCTATCAAATTCAGGTATTTTAGTTTGAGTTCTTTGAATTTTGGTAAAAGAAATAGAAGATAGGGAGGTAAGTTTTTTAGCATGTCCTTTTGAAGAAATTTTAGCCTTTGTAGAAGAAGATTTAGATTCAGTTACTGTTTCAACTAATGATCCCCAAGTATCACAATTGGGACATTTTCCTGCCCATCCTACTTGAGAATAACCACATTGTTGACAGACATATTGCGAATGGAATCTTGCCATTAAAATTATTATACATTAATTATTTGTTCATTTTATAGTTATTTACAATTTATCCACAATTTATTTTAGGTACGAAAATAATACGAACTCTAAGGCTAATTTAATTGTTATTCTTACTATAGGAATCTCGAATAAAGAATAGGAGATTGTTATAGGGTTTGACAAAGAAAAAATTGGGTAGTAAACTTTTGACTAGAACCTTTAAAAATTTCCTAGGAGAACAAAAAAGAGCATCACCATCGTTGGGTTTTTACCTTAAAGTAAACCTAAGATAAACTCGCCACGAATAGCAATGCTCTTTATTATAATTTGTCTTGAGGACAGGTAAGTTTTAGGACTTAAGTGCAAGACAAATCAGAATTAGACTAGAACTTTTTGACATAGTTTGTCAATAGTCTTTTATAGGATAAATCGGCTCTAACTGGGATGGGTGGTATGTTGGGCAGGCGTACTACCCATTCCTAATGGAGCCGATTTTTTGTGGTTAAAATTAGTATTTATGATTCAAATTAAGATAAAATAGGAAAGAAAAAATAATATGCCTGAAGTTGAAATTTACCACTCCTATTTTCCAGAAGAAAAAAAAGAGGGAAAAAGAAGAAAAAAACTTGATCTTTCTGGGATCCTTTTGAAGCTTTCTAAATACCTTTTTATTTTAGGTTTATTAGTACTTTTAATCTCTTTTGCTCCATCGGTTTGGTATCAGATTAAGTCTGGTGGAATAGAAAAAATATCCAATTTAATTACAGAGACTTTAAAGCTTGGAAAAGAAGAGAAGATAAGTGAAGTTAAAAATATAGAGTATCAGCCTAGATATGATCAAAAACTTCCTATGGAATCAAGAATAAAAATTCCAACCGCTAAAATAGATACCCAGATTTGGGAGGCAACAATAGAAAATCATGAAGATGCATTAAAAAAAGGAGTTTGGAGAGCTCCTGATTTTGGAACACCAGCGGATAGGAAAAAACCAACAATTTTGGCAGCTCATAGGTTTGGGTATTTGGCTTGGAGTATTCCTTATAGACTTAAAAATTCCTTTTATTCGCTTCCAAAACTTAAAGTTGGGAATACAGTTGAGATTATTTGGAAACAGAGAAAATATACTTATGAAATATACAAAGAATCAAAAGGGGAAGAAATTGAAGATTATTCAGCTGATCTTATCCTATATACTTGTGAATCCTTAAACTCTCCAGAAAGGATTTTTAAATATGGGAAATTGCTGGAAATTTAGGCAAATTTCTAAAAGAAGATTATATCCTATAAGACTTGACTTTTGATTTTGTGGTCTATATAATGCTGGCACAAGTCTGGAAAGTAGTAATCTAGGCTATTTTTATTTAATAACCATGTTGAAAAAAGTAATAGTTTTAACAGCTGTCTTGGTTAGCTTCGTAGCTATCAAACCAGTATTGGCAGAAAACGAACAAATTTGTACCCAGGTATACGGTGGGGGTGTAGTTTGTGGTGCAAGCCATGAAGTAGTTGATACAGCTATTTCAGTTCATCCTGCAGTTTTAGGTGCAGGTTTATTGGGACTATCAAGAGTTTTTTCATATCTTTCAAAAAAATTAAAAGAAGATTCTTCTAACTTGGAATAATTCGAGGGTTGAGGAGAGCGATTAGCTTTACTCCAGAACCTAATTTTTCTCCTCTGCCCTTAATGATTAGTAAGTTTCCAAAAATGAATTTCCTAGCTTGCTAGGAAAAAGTTCGTTAATGGAGGCACTTTAACAGGCATGCGAGTATAAATTCCCTTTTGGACAGGTTCACATTGGTTATAAAGAAAGTTAGTTAGTATTTATTTATGTTAGTTATTTTGTAGCCAGTATGGACCTGTTCAGGTGTCACAGGACCAAAAAAATCCAATAAGACACTAAAGGAGTATCGAATGAACGCCAAAAAGTTTTTTGTTTTTTTTGTCATCATAATGTTGATGACAAGTAGCTGTACAAGGAGTGCAACTAAGGCTCCATCGTTTGTACAGCAGGATCCAACGCAAACCGCGTGGATTCAAATCAAGGAGATTGTAATTACCGCTACACCCCAACCTGAAAAGGTTGTTGTGCAGAACACACCAGAAGAAATACCTTCTGAAGGTGCATTGGTAACAACAATCAACGAGAGTAAGGTAATGGGACAGTGGACTGTTTCTTACTTAACCGGGGCGACTCAGTTAATGAAGGAGTTTAAGTTTACTGACTATCAACCTAACTGGAAGGTATTTCCAAATGAGGATTGGGAGGCTGGAGGCTTTCAGGCCAAAAACGGGTTAGAGTACGGTCAAGAACTGTCTGATTTTTGTCAGCAGGATAAGACTTGTGACTTTCCAGTCGCGGCGAGAAGTTTTCGATCAATCACTGCAGATTATAATATCGCAGGGATTGGGGAATGTTATGAAGGTGGTACTGGTATTGGATGTGCGATCATCTTGGTAAATATGGGAGACGTAACTGCCTCTTTTAGAAACCAAATGGTTGACACAGGGCACACTATAACAGGTCTCTATTGGAATGGAGATGAAATTGATCAGGCAATTTCTGCTTGGTCAAACCATGTGATTTATCGCATGGTCGGTGTGCAAAACAATCCAGCAAACCCTGGATCCAACTGTTCGGTTTGGAATGGATGTAGAGGCGTTAATTTACGTTTCGCTATCCTTTCTGGAAACGAACTTCTGGTTTTAGGGGAGTCAATAATAACAAACCCTACTTGGTAGGGTCCAGTGAGTTTGAGTCTCACAGCGGATCATAGATGGTCGAAGGATGCCCAAGGGCTAATTTTGTGCTTGCACAAAAAGGAGCCACAGGATGGTACTTCGACCTATTGGTCAACATTTGGCGTTAAGTCTCTATTTTTCCCTAACCGGACTAATAGTTTCTTACTCGCATGCCAGATGTTTTTAGTTCTTAATTTTTAAGGATTAAAATCATCTTTTTTATTTATGAATTCTAAAACTTCAATATTTGGGTTTATGATAATTGCTGCAGTAATTGCGGTAGTTTCTCTCGTGGCAATAAACAAGTTTTCTAAAATTTTGATTGAGAGAAATAACAATGAAGCAAAGTTTCATTGTGCAGAAATGTATCGATATACAAAGACTCAAGCTGATGGCAGTGTTGTTTCTTATCCAATGGATATTGAATACAAGAACTGTGTTTCCCAAATCGGTCTTTAAAAGTTTAATATAAAAGTATGGGAAAACTTAATAAAATTGCAGGAATAATGTTTCCTGTTTTTTTAGTTTTAATAGCTTCTTATATTGCTTTTAAAAATTATTCTTTTGGAACTTCTTTAATAGGTTGGGATTCTCTTCATCCTGAATTTAATTTCTCTCTTAATTTTTTTAGATCTTTCTTTGGAGTATGGAGGGAAGAACAAGGATTAGGAGTACTATCTGCTCACTCTCATATGGCAGATTTACCTAGAATATTTATTCTTTGGATTTCTTCATTTCTGGTTCAAAAAGAGCTGCTAAGGTATTTGTATATTTTTTTATGTTTAATATTAGGACCACTTGGAATGTACTTTTTTCTTGGAGAGATTTTCAAAGGTAGACTAAATGTTAAAGTAACTTCATTATTAGGGGGACTTTTCTATCTTTTAAATCTTATTACACTTCAACATTCGTTTGTTCTTTTTGAGATGTTTTTGGTTTGTTTCGCATTTTTTCCGTGGTTATTTTTCTTTGTTTTAAGATTTATTGAAAACGGAGAAAAGAAGAATTTATTATTATTTAGTTTATTTACTTTACTTTCTTCACCAATGGCATATGCAGCGACTCTTTTTTACGTTTATTTAATTTCTCTTTTTATCTTTGTTTTTTTCTATTCAATTTTAAAGAAAAAATGGTTTCTATCTCTTAAAAGGGGATTTGTACTTGTTTTGATTACCGTTCTACTAAATTTATACTGGATAGCTCCGAATATTTATTCGGTTATTAATCAGTCTGATACTATTTCTGAATCCAAAATTAACACTCTTTTTAGTCCGGAGGCTTTTTTAAGAAACAGTGAATATGGAGATGCTAAAAATATTACTACTTTTAAAAACTTTTTATTTGAATGGAGAATTTTTGATTTTAAGGAAGGAAAATATGTTGATCTTTTTGAATCATGGAATAGTTATCTATCAGATAAATGGTTTATAGGTTATATATTTAGCGGCATTTCCTTTTTAGGACTTATCATTTCTTTAATTAAACGAAATAGAATCGGAATTTCCTTTTTACCTTTAACACTAATTAGTTTATTTTTTCTTGTAAATATAAATCCCCCAACGGGAGAATTTTATCGGTATTTATATAACAATTTTCCTCTTTTAAGAGAAGGATTTAGGATGCCTTTTACTAAGTTTTCTCTTGTTTATTTATTTGCTTTTACCGTTTATTTAGGTTTATTTTTTGATTTTCTATTTTTACTATTCTCAAAACTAAAAATATTTGGAAAGTTATTATCAGCTATTTTTGTAATTGGCTTTGTTGGAGTACTTGTGTATTTCAATAAGCCAATATTCGAAGGAGAGTTAATTAGTTCTCAAATTAAAACTAAACTGCCTCAGGAATATTATCAATTATTTGATTATTTCAATGATAAAAAAGGAAGAATTGCAAAACTTCCCATGCAAACTTTATGGGGTTGGCAATATCATGATTGGAAGTATGAAGGATCAGGTTTTATTCCTTTTGGAATTAAGAGTCCAACTTTGGATCGTGATTTTGACAGATGGAGTTCATTCAATGAGAGTTTCTATAACCAAGCCTCTTATTATCTTTATAGTAAAAACTTAGGATCTTTCGAAAAAACTTTAGAAAAGTTTGATGTTAAATACTTACTTTTGGATGAGTCAATAATAAATGCAGGAGGGGATTCTAAAATTTTATTTACTTCTGAAATAAAGGAAATGATTTTAGGTTCAAAAAAGATTAAAGAGGTACAAAAATTCGGATTTTTGACCATATATGAAACAAGTTTTGGAATTCAAGATAAATATATTTCGTCACCTCAAAGCTATATCAGGTTAAATGTTGACCAGAATTATTCTCAGATTGATCCAATTTATGAAAAATATAGTACTTATGTTTTTGATAAGGAAGGTATTAGTTATCCGTTTGTTAACTTTGATAAAAGAGGAAGTTTAGAAATATTTGAAGACAAAGATTTTCTTAACTTTAAAAATGGAGATATTAAAGCAATGTTTCCATTAGAAGAAAAAATAACAGAGGATTTTTCTTTAAATAGAGGATTTAAAGAAGCATATAACTGCGATCTTAAAAAGATCGGGGAAGTTTGGAAGGAAATTAAGTACGATGGAGTTTGGTATAAAGCATTGGGAAGTGGAGTATCCTGTGATTTTTTTGATTATTCAAACCTTTCTTATGATCAAGGATATGCATTAAGAATAAAAGGAAAGAATCTAAATGGAAGATCTTTAAAGATCTATTTATACAACAAAAAAACTACAAGAATGGATTTAGAAGAACTTCTTCCTAATGGAGAGTTTGATGAATATTTTGTAATTTTACCTAAATCAGAGACTAAAGAAAAAGATGATAAAGGATATACCTTAAACTTAGAAACCAGATCATTTGGGAAGGTAGCTTCAGAAAATATAATTGAACTTATAGAATTTATACCCATTGATATTAATTTTTTGACAAGTTTGGTTACAGAACCGGAAAGTGTGGAAATAATTACAAATAATCTTAACGTTACAAATACTTACAAATTTGGAACAAGTAATTATGTTGTTGATTATGAAAACCAAGGTTTATTGGTATTAGGACAAGGGTATGATCAAGGATGGAATGCATTCATGCTATCAGGAAATCATGATGGCATGATAGCAAAGTATTTGCCTTTTATTTATTCAAAACCTTTAGAGCACGTAAAAGTAAACTCTTGGGCCAATGGATGGATAGTTCCAGAAGGATCAGGAACTGTATCTATAGTTTTCTGGCCACAGTATCTGGAGTGGGGAGGAATGATTCTAGGAGGCTTGACAATTTTGTTTATTATCTTTATAATGATTTCAGAAAAGTGTAAAAATGTATACTTTACTGAAACCAATACAAGTAAGAGAAGAACTTCTAAAAAGGGAAATTAAATTTTTTTCTCCTTTGGATTTTGTACGTATTTTTGAAATTTCTGCATCCAAAGCCAAGTATTTTTTGGAAAAGCAGAGTAACAAAAATGGTCTTTTTTTACGCTTGAAACAAGGTTTGTATTCTCTAAGAACGGATATGCCAAGTGAAGAGGAAATTTCCAATTGTCTTTATAAGCCTTCTTATATTTCTTTTGAATATGCACTTTTTCGTTATGGAATAATACCTGAGGCGGTTTATTCTATAACTTCTGCAACAACAAAACCTACTAGAGAATATAAGGTTTTGGAGACATCATTTTCTTACCTTTCTATTAAAAAAGAAGCGTATATAGGATTTATTTTACAAAAAGAAAATGAAAAACAATTTTTTATTGCTGAACCTGAAAAAGCTTTGGTTGATTATATGTATTTTGTTTCTTTAGGAAAAAAAACTAAAAATGAGCGTCTTTTTTTAGATGGTCTTGATAAAGATAAAGTTTTTTCTTATGCAAAAATTTTCAACAGAGCAAATCTAATAAAAAAAATGGAGGAAATTTTTAAATGATTACAAAAGAAAAAATTAGAGAAATAGCAACTAAGTTTCAGACAAACGAACAAAATGTGGTAAATGAGTATTTTCAACACCTTTTTCTTTCCTATTTTTATCAGAACAAAGGTAGTGAAAAAATACTTTTCAAAGGTGGAACTGCATTGAGAATTATTTATAAAAGTCCAAGATTTTCAGAAGATTTGGATTTTAGTGCTTCAAACATTGATAAAAAGGATATTGAAAATATATTAATATCTACTTTGGAAGAAATGGAAAGAGAGGGTTTGTCCACTAAATTAATGGAGGCCAAAACTACATCTGGAGGATATTTGGGAATAATCAAGTTCATTAATGGTAATTATAAATCTACTATACAGCTCGAGATTTCTTTAAGAAAAGAAAATATTAAAGGACAAGTGACGACTATTTCAGGAGACTTTACTCTTCCTTTTGCCGTGTTTTCTTTGGATTTAAATTATTTAATTGGAGAAAAGATCCAAGCACTTTTAACTAGAAGCAAGCCAAGGGATTTTTATGATCTTTATTATATATTAAGAGCCAATCTTATATCTAATGAACAGAAAAATTTGTTAGAGAAGGTAATAACCTTATTAGAGAAAACCAATATAAATTTTGAAAAAGAACTTAAGTACTTTTTACCCAAAAGCCATTGGGCAATTATTAGAGATTTTAAAAATACTCTGAATGAAGAAATAGAACGTGTAATATAATCTATTTTGTCTCAATTGATGTTAAATATATCAACTATTACTGCAAGTGAAGCCAGACAAGATTTAAATAATCTTATTGAAAAAGTAAATAAAGGTCCTTGTGCATTTGAAATTAAACTTAGGGGAGTAGGCTCTGTTGTTTTAATCAATAAAAAACAACTTGAAGAATTACTTGAAACTTTGGATGTTTTATCCTCTCCTGAGGAAGTAAAAATAATAAAGGAGGCGAAAAGAAGTAGGGAATTTATCTCTTTAGATTCGATTAAAAAAGAATTGAATTTGTAAATTTAGAGAATATCTAAAAATCCTTTTTCCTTTTATATAAGCAATTGAAGCGTAATTGTGTATACCCTTGGGTATTATTGATTTTGATGTTATTTATCAAATTCTTTAGTATCCAAGGGTAGTTTTTTCTATAGTTGACAGAGAGTAAGAAATAAAGATAAAATACAGCTGTCTACGTAAGGGAAATGAATCTTTTGCCCTCTCTATTTCAAAAATGAGATTTTTAATTTGAGTTTCAATTTTAGTTAAGATTCTTTATTTATATGTCTATTTCCACAAAAACTACAGCAGAGGAAGTTAAAAAACCAGAAGAAATTGTGGTTAGACCTTTCGTGGAAGAAAAAAAAACAATATCTGATTTGGTAGGTGAACCAGTTAGAGAAGAAAGAAGATATTCTCCTAGACCTTCTAATGGGGGTAACGAATGGAGAATACCTGATGCAGATTTACCAACAGAATATGTTGAAGGAGTACTTGATATCGCAAACGAAGGTTCAGGACTTTTAAGACCAAAATATCAAGCTTCAGATAAAGATGTTTATATTTCTTCATCTCAGATAAGAAGATTTAATTTAAGGGTTGGAGATAAAGTGGGAGGACAAGCAAGACGTCCAAAAGAAAATGAACGTTATTGGGGACTTTTAAAGGTAGAAAAAATTAATGATATAGAGGTAGAAAAAGTTCCTGCAGACAGAAAAGAATATGATGATTTAGTTGCAATATATCCTAATGAACAAATAGTTCTTTCTACAACAAAAGATGTCATGACAACCAGAATAATTGATTTAGTTTCTCCAATTGGTTTTGGTCAAAGAGGATTGATTGTTTCACCTCCTAAAGCAGGTAAGACTTGGCTTTTGAAAGATGTAATTGCAGGAATTGCCAAAAACTATCCAGAAGATGGAAAAGGGAAGACAAGAAAAGTTCATTTAATGGCAGTTCTGATTGGAGAACGTCCTGAAGAGGTAACTGACATCCAAAGACATGTTAGAGACCTTACCAATGGACTTGGAGAAGTTGCAGCAAGTAATTTTGATGAACCACCAGGAGATCAAACAAGAGTTGGGGAATTAGCACTTGATAGAGCAAGAAGATTAGTTGAACAAGGTCAAGATGTTGTAATTTTACTTGATTCTATAACAAGAATGGCAAGAGCATATAATTTAGCTCTTCCAACATCTGGAAGAACTTTAACTGGTGGATTTGATCCAATGGCCTTGTTCCCAGCTAAAAAATTCTTTGGTGCTGCCAGAAAAATTGAAAATGATGGAAGTTTAACCATTATTGGAACTTGTTTAGTCGATACAGATTCAAGAATGGATAATTTAATCTATGAAGAATTCAAGGGAACTGGAAATATGGAACTTCATCTGGTCAGAAAACTTGCTGATAAAAGAATTTATCCTGCAATTGATGTCTCAGTATCAGGAACAAGACAGGAAGAACTTTTGTATGGAAAAGAAACTTTAGATAAAATTCTTACCTTAAGAAGAATGCTTGAAATGATTTCAGAAGATGAAAGAACTGAAACACTTTTGGAAAGGCTCAAAAAAACTGATACAAACAAAGAATTCTTAAGTTCTTTGAAGATTGTTTAAGATTCAAAACTTCTTTTAGAGAATTCACCTCAGAAATAAATTGAACACATTTTGTTAACTCCAGTCTTTTTTGATTTGGTTCTTTTCATAAGGTAAGATTATGGTTTAAAGAAAATGGAAGATTTATTTGGAGATTATTTAAATTTTATTGAGGAGGTAAAAGAATTTTTTCTTCAGTTAACTGATTTTTTATTAAAGAACCTTCATATTTCTTTTATTAGTTTTGAAAAAGGAAAAGGTGCTTTTGTTGAAGCCTTATATAAACAAAGGGGAAAACTGGCAAGACGTTTTATGCATACAGGTATGGCAGGACTTGTTGCCTTGGGAATGGTAATTGCACCAGTTGTTGCACAAGAATTTCCAGGTAGATCTATTAACCCTTGGGAAGTAAATTCTCCTTCATCTGTGCTTTCTGCATCAACAGATGATATGGATGTAGATACATTAATTTCGGATAAGATGAGAGATAAAATTACTGAATATAAAGTACAAGAAGGGGATACGGTTTCTTCGATTGCAGAAAAATTTGGTGTATCAACAGATACTATTCGCTGGCAAAATGATTTAGCAAGTAAAGATTCAATAAAAGTTGGACAAACTTTAGAAATTCTTCCTGTTACAGGAGTTGCTCATAAAGTTAAAAAAGGTGATACAGTTTACTCTATTGCTAAATACTATGATACAGAAGCACAGGGTATTGTTGATTTTCCTTTTAATTCATTTGTTAATGATGAAACATTTGAATTAGCAATTGGTCAAACTATAGTTGTACCAGAAGGAATTAAACCTTCTCAGGTTTTATGGCAACCTTTAGCTAGAGTAAAACAAACTACACCTGATGCTGGAAGTGTTACTGCTTCAGGAGTTTTTGTTTGGCCTACAGGTGGAACTATAACTCAAAGATTTGCTTGGTATCATAAAGGAGTAGATATTGCCAATAAAGCTGCTCCGAGTGTTCTTGCAGCAGATTCTGGAACTGTAGTTGTTGCAGGTTGGCCTGATGGAACAGGATATGGTAATAGAGTAGTAATTGATCATGGAAATGGCTACAAGACTTTATATGCACATCTTTCAAGAATAAATGTTGTGGCAGGTCAAACTGTAGTAAGAGGAAATGTAATTGGACAAATGGGTTCTACTGGTCGATCTACTGGAACACATCTTCATTTTGAAGTGATTAGGAATGGAGTATATTTGGATCCTCTAAGTGTTTTGTAATACTTTATTTACTATTCTGATTTTTATACCTTAGATTATTGAACAATACCATATAAAAAAGATATGTAATGGGTAAGAAAAATGTTTGAATAAAAGAAAGATTAGAATTTATTGAAGAAATTATTATTCCAGGAAAAGAAGTAATTACATAAAAGACAATTAATCGGAAAAGTATTTGCCAGAAATGTCCTTTAACTAAGGTTTTACTTTCTTTCAAAGCTTCTTTAGTTTTCTTGCCTTCTGTAGCCGATATTATTGGAGCAAAGAAATATTTAACTCCCCAGATTACCGAAGGAACAAATAACAAGATAGATCCAGCAAAAACAATAAGTCCAAAAATAAGTGTTGTTCCAAGTGTTGGAAAACTTCTTTTATAAGCTTTATTGATATAACTTTTGATATCTTGTAGTGATTCGGCTGAAACGTCTAAACAGAAGTTATATACAAATGAGAGCATAAAACCAAGAAAGTATAAATATAAAAAAATAAATAATAATAAAGAAATTACAACAATAAAAGTTGGAAATTGATTAGTGGGCAAATTAATGAAGTAATTAAAAATGAAATTTGATAAATAGTTAGCAAGAGAAAGTGTAACTCCAATAATAATAAATTTATTAAGATATTCCTTTTTAAATATAAGTTTAAAAGTTTTTGTTATAACAGTTTTTATTGGAAGAATTTTAAACATTTTTTTCTTTCTCTATTATCTAAAGATTAAAGTATGGATGTCAAGTAAGTTTTGCTGAGTATATGAATATATATATTTGTATGATTTAATACATCTTAATGTATAGGTGTTTTTATTAATTTCTTACTATATATAAAAGATTATTGACGAATAGTGTGAAAACAATTTAGGATTAGATAATGCCCAGAAACAAAGAAACATTGAAATTCCATTTTTTGTTTTTTAAAAAGAGATTTACTTCAAAAGGTTTTATTAGTCCTATAAATTTAATTGGTGTTACTTTTTTGATAATTTCTCTTTTTGTTGGAATCGTAGCTGTTACTAAAAAAGATTCCAATTTTGATATAAGAAAATTGGCAAAATCTGTAATAGATACCGAAGTAGTTGTGAAGAAAACCTCAATTCCGGTATCTACAAAATCTCCTAATGCAACTACAAAACCTTCTTCCACCTGTTCTTCAGGAAGTACTTGTAGGTATGGATTAACGGATTGTGGTTCTGGATATGAAAAAACAGGTACTTGTTCAGGAGGAGTGTGTTGCAAAGCACAAAGTACGACAGATACAACCTCTTCATGTCAAAGTGACAGTGATTGTAGTTCAGGATATTTTTGTCAAAGTGGTGTATGTAAAAAGACTGCCCAAGGAACTGCTAATGTTGGTACAGCTACAGTAATTCCAACTCCAATTGCAGTAGGAACAGCAGGAGTTGGTGTAACTACAACGCCAACTATTACTTCTTCTTCGTGTCAAACTAATGATGACTGTAATACTGGTTATTATTGTCAGGGAGGAGAGTGTAAAAAAGAGGTAGTTACAACAACCTCTATTTCTTCAACCTGTTCTTCAGGAAGTACTTGTAGGTATGGATTAACGGATTGTGGTTCTGGATATGAAAAAACAGGTACTTGTTCAGGAGGAGTGTGTTGCAAAGCACAAAGTACGGACAACAAGGTTGCAGAAGGAACTGCCAATGTTGGTATTAATACGCCCCTTCCGACTACTTCAAGTACTACTAATGATGAGGGTAAAACAATAGCTGATTTATATACTTCTTCAACAGGCAAAAAGACGGATAGTATTATAGATCAAAAGATTGAGGAAATTATTAGTAGTAATTCAAAAGAAAAAAGCTGTAATGTTTCATCTTCTTTTGGAGAATGTGGACAGAGTGGTTGCAAAGAAAACCAAGTTTTGAAAATTTGGATTGCATCTGATTGTTCAAAAACTTCTGTTTGTGTTTATTCTTCTGATTGCGAATCAACTAAATTGGCAGATAACATTGTTGAATCTGATTCTAAAGTTGTTGATGTAGGTGCTGGTTTTAATATCTCTCAGTGGTTTTCCGAAAACGTAATTGATAAGATTTTATCTTTATTTAAAACTAAAGATGAATTAGAAAAACAAGCTACTTCAACTCCAATTGCACAAGGAACTGCTAATGTTGGTGCGGTTACAACAAATGAAGCTTTTTGTGATCCTAATTTAGAAAAAGATTGTTTATATAGCTGTGAGCCTACTTTTGATGGGGGAAAATGTAAGAAAAAGAGTTCAATTGTTTCAGAAGAAGTAGTAGAAAATCAAACATCTGTAATTGATAATCAAGGATTAATTTCAGAGAAGGTATTAGAGAAATTTGAACTATCTTCTCTTATAGATGGTAAAAAGTCATGTTCTAATAATTACAAAGCTGGACAAATAGTAATTTGGTCAGGGTATGTTCAGGGGTGTGATGGAGCTACAGGTGAATGGGTAAATCTAAGTTCAAAAGGATATGGACCAGAAGTTTTAACAGTAGTTCCTTCTTGGTTGACACCTGAATCAAATACTTGGAAGAGTTTAATAGATGCTTCTAAACTAGCTCCGAGTTATGTTAACAGTGACGGAGAATTTGTAGAACCAGAAAAAGAGAAATGGTGTAACACAGATGGTGGTGGAGTTCCTTCGGGTACTGTTTCTTTAGGTGGTTTAGGAGTTAGATCCAGATGTGATAATGGAGAGTGGAAAGCTTGTTCAAACGATCCAAACGATGTTAGTAATTATTGTTCTTTAACTTTAGTTCCTTCATACATAAAAAATAGTAAGGAAGAACTGGAAAAATTAGAAAACGAAACCCAAATATATGAACAAAATATATCAAATTACCTAGTTTTATATCAAGAAAAATACCAAGAATGTAATAAAAATAATGCTAATGAATGTCTTTCTGAGGCAAATCAATTTTTAGTCAACGAAGGTTTAAGTAAAGAAATTGCTGAAACAATTCAAAATCAGTTTGTTAACCAGATGACCGTATATGCGAATTTAACTCCTGTCTTGGAAGACTATCAAGATTGTTTAAATATAAAAAGCGAAAGTGAGTGTATTGATGAAAGGGCTTTAGTTACGAAAGTTGCAGGTTTTACAAATGTAGATACCAACTTATTAGTTCAGTCTACTAGTGAATATATTTCGACAGAATATCAGGATTTGGTTAGTCAATACATTGATTTGAAGTTTAAAGTGATAAACTGCTCTAATTCTGAAGGATCTTTGAAGAATTTTTCTTCTGAGTGTAAAAATATTCTTAATAAACTTACCCAAATAGAACGTAACCCAATTTTTAAATATTTTGAGGCTAGGGATAAAATGGTTAACTGTAATTCTTTTGAGGAATGTAAATATTGGGAAGAGCAGATGTCTAAAGTTAGTGAAGATGAGATTTTTGGAAACGTATCGGATTTTGAATTAATTGCAAAGAGTTATCTTTCACCAGAAAGAATTTTTGAACAAGCTGTAACAAAGAACTTATATATCCAAAAAGCTGTTCAAGCTTTGTACTTTAATGATGATTATGCTTTAAGAGAAGCTTGTTTGATGGAAAATCTAAGTAGCCCAAATAAATGTTTGGGCAATTTAGATACTTACAAAAACTCAGTTTTAGAACAACTTACTGATGAAGAAAGAAACATAATCCAAGAATACCAGGAAAAATATACATATCTAGATGAAAATATTAAAAGCCAAATTTCGTCAGTTCCTTATACTGCTTGTACTAGAAGTGGAGGATATTATTCTGCATCCACATTATCTTGTTCAAAAGGCTATAGTTGTCTTTCTGGTTTTTGTGTACCTGATAAAGGAACAGAAACTGAAGAATTAACCTTATCAGAAAGTGAAAGACAAAACTTACTTTCGGAAGTTTCCTCAAAACAAAGTTATTGTAATAGCGTATTACCTGGATCTTTGTATGAAAGGACAACTAATCTATGTGTTTTAGAAACTTCAAATGTTCCTAAAGTTGTTTCCATTGGTAGAGAAGTCACTAATTCATATAATTGTTCGAAGTCTGAATACTTTTATAACGACAGATGTTATTTAAAAGAAGAAGCAGCTTACGATCTTTTAGTAGGTACTTCTGGTTTTGGAAATTTTGTTGAAAAATATGAGGAGAAACTGGCTAAATGTAGAGACGAAGCCATTAATAATGAAAAGGTAGCTTGTGAGGGAGATACATATAGTTTTAAATCTTCTAAAACCAATCAAAATTTATTGATTCAAGAAGAATTGAGTTTGGAAGTTGATCCTGACGATAGATTAAATTGGTATGGTGAAAATACTTCTTTACTTTTAGAAATTGCCAAGATTGCAGCAATTAAAGATATTAAAGGAAATGGCGCACTTAGTGAATATTACTTGGAGGGGGAGGGAGTAATAGATGATGAAAAATTAATAGAAGAGGGAATTTTAGATCAAGTAGAGGAAAAGGCTTGGATTTATCTTAAAGCCAATGTGAGAAATACTTCTACAACTGTTTTCGGTTTTAAATTAGATGATGGTTATTCAATAGCCGACGAAGTAGCAGTAAATATTTCATATTTAGAAAAATATAGTGAGGAAAATGGATTGAATTTTGCTGAATTGGTTTCGTTGAATTATAACTCTTCCTTTAATGTAGATGAAAACAATAATTTAGTTAAAACAGGTGTGGTTTTAGAAGAAATGTCAGGAAGTCTTATTGAGAGAATGGGGGCTAATTTAATAAATCAAGGAAAGTTAAATGAAGCCCAAAGTGAAAGAGCTGCTGACTGGTTTGATTCTTTAGTTAATCCAGATAATCCTGAATATATTTATAATCAAGTTTATGGAAACGGAGTTAATTCCATTTCTTCAAGTTTATCTTTAGCTGGTGAGGGTATAGATTTTACTACTTCTTATTCTGATTGGATAAAAGAAAACCCTGTTAGAGAAACTCTTTTTGATTATGCAAGTGAGTCATCTTTTGAATATGCACAAACAGTTAAAAACAACTCTGGCTATAGATTCGCTTCTACTGCAGAAACTGTAGGAGCTGTGGTTATTGGTATGGTTTCTGGAGTAATTAAGCCAGCAGGACCAACAGGTTTTGCTATAGGTACAGCGATTGAAGTTGGTGGTGATTTAGTCTTACACGGCATCGTAGATGCTTCAACTCAAAATACTAAAGAGAGATTTGTTGAGAAATTAAATGCGGATGAAAATATTAATCAATCGGTTATTGCCCAGGTAAATAGTTCAATTTTTGTTTCAAAAGTTGGTGAATATGTTCAAGTAGCGGTATTTGATATAGTTGCCAATGCAGCAGGTGAAACTTTATCAAAATTTATTGCAGGTAAAGGGATAGTAAATAGATTTGAAGATAGTCTTGTATTTTCAATAGGTAAGAAAGTTGATCCAAGTGTTGTCTATAGTTTTGGTGATGAAGTATGGGATAGTTCGAGAGTTTTAGTACAAAACGAATTAGGTGAAATTGTTGAAGTTTCCAGCAAAGAAGAAGCATTAGAATTATTGAGTAAAAATTATGCTAATTGGACAATTGCTGATAATGTTGTTCAGTCAAATGCGAAGGATTTATTGATAAGTGCAAAAAATAGTAACTTAGGTAGTATTTTTACATCGTATTCAGAAAAGAAAATTGTCCAAAATATATCTGAAGAGTTAACTTCAAACCAGAGAGTAATTTTTGAAACTCTTTCTAATGTTGATGAAGTTCTTTCAGGTTCAGAAAAATCAATATTGAGAACTTGGATAGATAATAGAAATGCGCTTCGAGCACCTACAGAAGAAACATTAAAAGCTGGTCAAGATATTGCATTAAAAGGGGAATACAATATCAAACTCCAAAATGGATTATCAATTGATCCTCAAAAAGCTGCTGACGAAGGATTAAATATAACAATAGTTGGTGAAAGTAAAGTTAAATTTTCAGGGAGCGCACTTGATTATTTGGAAGCAATAAATACTGGAAAGTTAGTTCTTTCAGCAGATGACTTAATAGAATTTGGTGCAGAAGTTGCTGTTAGAAATCAGGTAGGGGAAGAATTAAGCGAATCTACATTAAAAAGTTTTAGTGGAATTGACTCAATTTCTTATCCTAACTATGTAAGACTTGCTAATGGAGACAAAATAATATTAGGTGCAAGTAGTGATGATATTAAATTAGAAGGAGTCAAGGCAGGAAATGTAGTAGAAATAGTCAGAGACGGGAAATTAACAAAAGGAGTAGTTGGCATTCAGGGAGACGTATCAGAATTAACTGGATTTTCTGCATTTGCAGTAAGTAATCAAAAAGGTTTAAGACTTGCTGCTGGAATAGATATAGATTCAGGAAAGTTTGAGTTTACAAGTTGGGTTAAAAATGGAGTTTTTGCAGATGATGTTCCTTTGGGCAAATTAGCAAATCAAGTAGATGAATTATTTGAAAGTGGGGAAAAGAAAGCTTTAACTAAAGAAGTAAAGCTCATAAGAGAGTATCACTCAGAGGGTTTAATTGATTATGAATATAACATTGTTAAAAATGCCGATGGTGAAGAAATTGGTATTACAGGATTTAAAATAAAGGTTAGTGATGAGATTGATTCAGCTGATAGGGAGTTAATTTTACAAAGAGCCTCAAAAATTGAAAAAAGTTCAGAAGAGTTGGTAGTCAAATACGATGCAGTAATGAGATCAAGTAATAAAATGTCTCCAATTACAGAAGTAGAGCTTAAAAATGGGACAGTATTAACAAAAGCTTTAGATGAATCTGATTCTGATTTTGCATATAGAATTGCTAATTTAAGAATTGAGAGTCCTGATGATTTTATTGATGCAAAAATTACTACCAAGAGTGGATTAGATACCAACTTTTTCAGTTGGAGGATAGATGAAGTAGGGGATACTATCCAACCAGATGTAATTTTAGATGCTGTTTTAACACCTGGAACTAAGATTATTGGAGCACCAACTGGTTTAGGTAAATCTATTGTAGCCATTGAAAATATAGCAATTCTTAAAAAAGAGATATTGGGTTCAGATACAAAAATTACTGTTATTCTTAAAAATTCTGAAGATCTTAATGCTTTTAGGACTGTTTTTGATGACAGAGCAGCTGAGTTTTTTGGATTTAAGGCTTATGTTATGGATAAAATTCCTCCTAATGCATCTGATTTAGCAATAATTGAAGAAGCTAATTTCTTTGTAGGTACTTCAGATACAATTTTCAATTCACTTGAAGATTCTGGTATGGGTAATAAGCTAGTACAAGCCTTCAAAGGGAGTATTTTAATTGGTGATGAGGGACATATTTCCTTAAGATCCGACGTTGACTATATAAAATCAATTGGTGGAAGTCTGGTTATTGAACCTAATCGGGCAGGTCGATTTCAAGAACTTTTCGATCCTGATGATGGACTTTTAAGGGAGTTAACGAATGGGCATTTGGAAGATTTGAGATTAAATCAAAAATCATCACAAATTGTTGATATTTTAGATACTAATGGAAATGTAATCAAAGAAGGTTTTAGTGACGAAGTTAGAGAAAAAGCATATAGAGTGATGATTGAATCAAGACTAAAAGATTTTTCTGATGTTCCTGAACTGAAAGTATTGTTAGAATCTGATGATTTAGTTACTTCTTTAGAAGAGTTTTTGAATGTTCCAAGAGTTACTGATTCTAAGATATCCGAAGTAATTCAAGTTTTAAGTGAAGATATCTCAGCCTTAAATTCAGTCGAAAAAGTATTAATAGATGTTCCTGTAAATGGGTATGATTTTGTTGAAAATGCAAAAACTTTTGTGGATAAAAATGGAGTAGGAGATAAAATTTCTGCAGTTGTTCCAAAAGAAAATAATGTACCTACAGGAAGACAGTATTCTCAAATTGACGATGAACTTGCTTATCAATATTTAGGTAGAAAATTTTTAGGAATACCAGTAGATGACATTGGTGAACTTAACCTTTTTGTTACTCCTGATTCAATAGGAACAAATTATGGAAGATTTTTGAAAGAAACATTTAATTTAGACGAAAGTGTTGTTTTAACTGCAACTCCAGGAAAGATACAAAATCAGTGGCTAAATAGATTTGGAATTTCAACAAGCCTTTATGGAACAACAAAACAGGATATTCCTGAGAGGCTATTAACAAATCTTCAAGAAAATTTTGTATCTTTTAAAAGCCTTGATGAGATTGAAGTTAGTGATGTTTTGAAGGTAGGAGATGATTCGCCAAGTGTATACGTGATAGGTGCGAATAAAACCAACAATAATGAGATTGTTGCAAGAATTCAAAGAAAGAGTACAGGAAATGGAAGAGATCTGGCTGTTATATCTGGGTCTGGTGATAGTTATTTATATAAAGTTAACGGCGAAAAGCTACTTATTCCTGATGGTCTAATTGGAATAGAAACTCTTGAGAATGCATATAAAGAGGAGGGGGAGGTTTTAGATATTGTTTATGAACTGGGTAGAAATTATGCAACTGATTTGAATACTCTTCCTGAGTCTAGATTTATTACTCTTTTTGATAATTCATCAGATGTAACTGATTTTGTTCAGACTATCGGAAGAGACAGATGCAAAGGTGGATGCAGAGACTTAGCAATAGTATTTTTAGGTGAGCAAGAAATAAGTTCAGATACTTTTTTGCAATTAATAAACAAAAATGAAGCTAATAATTTAGCAGAGATTTCAGTATCTGATGTAGATGGTGAAATTAAGAACGCTGGGTATAGATTTATTCAGAGGTTACAAGAGCTAGATAACCAAAAAGGTCTAGGAAACTTATTTAGAGGAGAGAATAATTATGATGAAATCTACAGAAAATGGAGATTAACTTCAGATTTGGATACTACTGTGAAGGCTACTGGAGTTACTCCGGAAGAATACATTGTTCAACAAACCAATAGACTTCAAAGTTTTATTAATGAACTATATGAAGACACATCATTCAGAAATAGTTTATCTAAAAAAGCCCAAGAATTTTTAGTTGAATCATATGGTGATTTATTTAATGCTAGTGATATTTCACTATTAACAGTTGCAAAGAATGTAGATAATCTATCTCCTTTAAGTAATTCAGTAAATGCAAAAGAATTGATAGAGAGTGTAAATTCTACGTTTAGTGCCAGTGATTTTCCTGAACATGTTGTGAGTAAAAACTTTTCTTCTGGACAAGTAAAAGTATTACAAGATGTACAAAGTGAAGTTCAAGAGAGTTTAACAGGAGAACAATCAAAGAAAACTACAGCTTCTAAAGTTCAGGATACTTTAAACAAAATTAAGGTAAATACAAAGACTATTAGTAGTAATATTTCGAATACGGTTGGAAATATTCCAATATTAAAAACCACACGAGATTTTATAGTTTTAGGTCCTAAAGGGTGGATAAACGCAATAGGGAATACAAAAGTAGCTGAATCTATTAGATCTTTATTTAGCAAAAAAGATTCTGAATTAGAAAAAGAATTAATTATTGATGAGTCTATTGAAGAATATCCTTCCTTAGAGGAAACTCAACCAACAGAAGAAGAAAAAACAAAAACAGAAAAAGAAACAGAGACGGCTGATAAAGGTAATAAACTAAAAGAGGAATATGGAAGAGAATTTGACAAAAAGGATAACATCCAATATTTAGGTTACACGACAGATTCATATTTGAGTCAAAAAGGTATTGTATCCTCGAAACCTAAAGAACAGAGTTTGTTAATGAAAATTGAATCTGGTTCAGAAAATAATGAGGCTACTCTTTTGCTCATAAATACTGGTTCCGAAAGTATTGAAGTAAAAGTGAATGATGAAATAGTAAAAATTAATCTTGCTGAGCAAATATCAATTACAGTTAATCAAAAAGTCGAATTAGAAAATTTCGGTTTTACTTTTGTAGGGACAGAAAATTCAAAAGGTTTTGAGAGAGTAAAACTTCAGATTTTAGGATCTTCAAATTCTATTAAAGTTACAGATGAAGGTATTGAAATTAAGAAAGACTTTTTCTTAGTAGGTTTAATTAAAGGTTTGTTTAAAGGAATTCAGAAAGGATTTTCTTTTGTATTCGATAAAGTTATTAATTTAGTAAAACCAGAAACAAGACAAAGAATAACAAATTCCGTTTCTAATTTCTTTAAAAAGGATTTCTTTTTGTTAAATTTAGCCAAAAATTTCTTTAAAGGAATTCAAAAAGGCATATCTTTTATGTTTGATTTAGTTATTAATTTAGTAAAACCAGAAACAAGACAAAAGGTAATAAATGTTGGTTCAAGTTTTGTTAAAAAGGAAAGAAAAGTTGAAATAAAACTTAATCTTATAAGTAGAGCTTTACTTAAATTTGATGAATTCCAGAATAAAGATAAAGGTCTTTATAAAATAATTAATGCAAAACCTCTTAAACTGAGATGGATAATTTCAAGAACATTATTACCAGAAATTTTTGGTCCTTATGACTTAACACGTTTAGGAGTTAATTTTGCAATTAAGATATTTAAGATTAAACCTCAAGAAACAGTAATAAATATCGGAGGAGAAACTGAGCAAACGATTTTTAAAGAAGATGAGTTTATTGTTGTCCCAAATGATTTATTACTTCTTCCTGCTCCAGGACAAACAAGTGTTCCTGAAAAATCTTTATTAGCCGAACAGCAAGAAAAACTGAAATTTGCTTTGGACGAAATTGAAAAACAGGTGGAAGAAAGAAGAAGTACTGAGACAATAATTTCAGAAATAATTCGAAACATTAGAATTAGATCTCGTTATAAAGGAGTATTAAATATAATTCCTCCTTTGGAATACTTATTAGATTTTAATCTTTTGACACAGAATTATTATTTACTAACTGCTCCTTCTCAAGAGGAATATATTAAGACTCTTAAAGAATCAAAAGTGCTTCTGGAGGAGGCAGAAAAACAAATAGAGGAAGTTCAAAAGAAGGATTATGAAGATTATCTTAATGAGATAAGTACTTTGGAAAGGGGACAATTAGAAGACCAAAGATTACAAGAATATCTTGATGCTATAGAAAAAATCTCTGAAGCAAGAAGGAAACTTGAATCATTTATTAAAGAAAATCCTGTTTTATTTAAGATATTAGATGATTCAGTAAAACTTCTTCCTGCTTCTGATGAATATTACGATTTAATTGAAAAAGCGAATCAGGAATCTATCCAAAAGGCAGAGGAGATGAAACAAAATGCTTTGAAAGAGCATGAGGACTTATTAGAACAGGTCAAAAAATTATCAATTGATTTAAAACAAAGTCCTTTTGAGGTTCCAAAAGATATTGGAAGACTTGCAACCGAAAGCATACAGTCTCTTAATGCGCAAATTAAAAGTTATATAGCTGAAGTTAATAAATTACGAGAAGAAAGTAAAATTATTGAGAATATTGAAGAGGGAGTAAGTAGGAAGTTAGCTTCGGAATGGCAAGATTTATGGTTAGGTAAATTTGATGATTTTGTCATAAAAAATGAAGAGAAGATTAAAAACTCTTTATCTGAATATAATTATCCAGAGACAAGAATAAATGAAGCAACCAAAAGAGTAGCTGCAAAAACCTACGAATATGTAAAAGAAGAAATTCAAAGTTATCTTCAAGAGGAGAAGAAGTTTGATTTAATTAATAGTGTTAATCTTGGCATAGATATTAAGTATAAAGAGCTTGAAAATCAAGAAATAAATATTTCTCAAATACTAGATGCTCCAAATATAACTGATTGGTCTTCTATTACTTTAAAATCTTTTAGTGATAATCGTTGGGAGAGTCTTTTTGAATTTATACAACAAACAAAAGATGGTGAAATTGTTGGAGACGACCCGTCTCTATCTGTAGAACTTAGACATTTGGGCGGAGGGGTCTATGAAGTTATAACTGGTACCTATAGAGTCATGGCAGCAAAAGCTGCAGGAGTAAAAACAATTACTGCAAAAGTTTATGAGTTTGAAGATACTTCGGTGTTAAGAGAGCCCTGGAATTACATTACTGATAGTAAAGAAGATAAAGTTTTTAAGGCAAAAAATGTAATCACAGAGACAAGAGAATATGTTTCTCTCCTCCCTGAATTTGATACTGGAAAGTATCAACAGCCTATTGAAGACTTTGATGACAGTACAAATCAAGAAGAGGTAATTCAAGCTATTAAAAATATAATTAATGATCTTTCTAATACTATAAATAAAAAGATAACATCAGCACTAGATGAGGAATACCAGAAAGTTAATGAAAAAACAGATATAGAGACAAAAGAGAAGCTAAGATCAATAATAATTACTTATATTCGGAAATACATTTTGTATTTGAAGGATTCTAAATATATAAGTAATGAGATAAGGAATAGCTTATTAAAATCAGATTTATTAAAGAAAGATCCTAATTTAATTGATCAATATTCTAGAATTATAGAAGAGATATTAATAAGTGAGACTGATAAATTCGTAGCTTCACAAATAAGTCCTGATTATTTAGCTATTAAGGTAACTAGTGATGCAAAAACTAAAGGTAGTACTGTTGCAGTTGGTGATGTTCACGGAGACTGGAATGCGTTAGTGAGAGTTTTAAGCGGTCAGGAGAAGACAAAAGAAGGAAAAGTTGTTCAAAAAGTACTACTTGATAAAAATGGAAACTGGATTGGAAGAGAAAATGATCAACTAATTTTAACAGGAGATCTTTTTGATCGCGCTCCAAAAGGAGTATTAAGTTCTCAAACTGTTGAAAAAATAATGAATCTTCAAAAGAAAGCAGGTAATTTACCGAATGGCCAGTCAAGAATAGTGGTTCTTATTGGAAACCATGACGTAAATGCAATTTTAGCTTATTGGAGAATGGTTAGGAGTATAAAAAGTGGAAATTCACTTAGAGACGCAGCTGAAGAAGTATCTATTAATATGGAAATGAGGCCTTCTATTTCTATGGAAGATTTACTTTATTTGTATCAACATTCTGACTTAGCTAAATGGGTTATGAATTTACCAGCGATTTTTATAAAGGATGAAAACATTTATATGCATAGTGATAATCGAAGATATTTGGAATATGGAAGAAGTGTAGATGAAATAAATAAAAATATTTACAACTTATTAAATGGTTCTAATACTATCGCTTTTTCTATAAGAGTGACGGGGATAGATGGAATAGAAAGGTCAAAAATGTTATTCCATTTAATGGAAGATCTAACTGAGAGAAGACAGCTTTCTTCTAGTATTGTTTCAACATACTTACAAGTATTTGAAGGTAAAAGAATAATACATGGGCATTCACAAGGTGATGTTTCAGAAGACTCTAGAGTTACTAATATTGATGGTGGTTTATCCGAAGGATATGCAAGATTAGGACTAAACAGAGCTAGATTTTTTGAATATGAGGATCAGGGTAAAACTAAACTTGTTGTAGAAAAATTGAAGACAATTCCTCAAATTCCTGTAATAAATATTTCAGAAGAATATCTTAATAAGTTAAATCAAATTGGCGAAAAATCTTCTATTAACGAAAAAGATACAGTTTCAGTTATAGAGGAAGAAAGACAAAAATTAATTAATGAATATGAAGAAGCACTTAAAAAATGTAGAGAACTAGATTCAAGTTTAGATGACATAATTGTGTTAAAAAATATAGAGGAGCAGCCAGATTCCCGTATTAGTTATCAAATAAATTTGATTAATGAAGAAATTACTAAGCTTGAGGAACTTAAAGATAAATGGGAAAAAGCTAAAACTGATTACCTAAATGCTTTGGAAACACTTGAAGCGATTTCTCCAGCTGATGTGTTGCTCAATAAAATTGATTATGAAAAAATTCCTTATCGTGATTATGATTCAATTGAAGCAAGGACGAAAATAATCATTAAAAAGATTAGTACTGATAGAAAAGATATACTTATCAATCAATTTAAAAATGACTTGAATGCACTGAAGATGCTAAATTCACCCTTCTTAAATAACTTAGCTGTAAGCGATATAACTAAAAACTTTAGTGGTGGTACTGCTGCTGTATATTCTGTAATTACCTTTGATAAAGAAAAACAGATTACGGAAAAAATTATCGCAAAAGTATATTTCGATGTAGAGGAAAGTGCCTTAAAAGAACAAAAAGCTTTTGATTTAGTGTCAGAAGCTTTACATAATGGTGAATATTCTTTACCTAAAGAGGTTTCTTACGTTCCAGAATTTTATCATTTTGATGAAGCCAATAAGATACTTTTTATGGAATATGCCAAAGAGATTATGGATTTGACAAAGCCAGTTGATTTAGCCTATCTAGTTCAACTTACCCATTTTGGTTATTTATTAAGACAATCTGGTGTTGTTCCGAAAGATTATAAATTTAATGATAATTTATACATAAATAGTCAACAATTAAAAGTAATTGATATAGGTTTATATGATAATAGTCTAGATGGTCAGGAATCTCACTATAGAAACTTTATTAAAGACTTCGGAGATTTATTAGGTACTTATACTGGTGTTTCTTATTTTGAATTCCAAAATGAGTTAAGTCAAAAGACAGATGAAGAAGTAGTTAAAATAGTTAATTCAAAAAATATTCCCAATTGGACAAAATACCTAATTTTATTCTCAAGAGGATTAATTAAAGGACAAACTGATCAAAGTAGTATAGAAGGTTATAAAGAGATGCTTTTTGATATTATTGCTGTAGCAAAAGAAAATGGAGTTAGTGAAGATCAAATTCCAGAAAGTTTACGGGAAATTTATAACAATAAAGAAGAAATAGACAAAAATAATGATAAATTCAATGGTTTAGGTGGTTCTTCTAAAGGAGAAGAAGTCCAAAAAGGTAAAACAAATGTATTTAAAAAAGGATTTAGCCTAGGAATGACGTTAGTGTCAGTCTTAGTTTCTGGAAGTGTTTTATTTACTATTTTAGGTGCATTATTTGGATTTAATCTTCTTTCAATTCCAAGAACAGATGTTTCTGTCAGAGATCCTGTACCAATAGTAAGTCAAGTTCAAGAATCAACTACAAATGAGGATATATTATTAAAAGGGATTCAACTAGAGAAAACATCTAAAGAATCATATCAACAATCTAATGTAATAAAGATTGGATTGTCCGAAAAAGAACCTATTAAACTAGTAAATTATGGTGATAGTGGCCTAATAAATGACAATTTAGCCGTTGCCAATGGAGTAAATCCATATAAGCAACATGCTAATCATGATAGTTTTTATGTCGCAATATTAAGTTCAGAAATAAGCTGTAATGATCCGGTGAGTTGTAAATTAAATCTTCAAAAGATTTCTCCAGTGGGTGGAACTACAGAAGAAGTAGGATATGTGATTAAATATCAGAATAATTATTCTCCAGAAAATATAGGTGTTGAATTGATTGATATTTCAAATACTTATTTAATTGCTCCCGAATCAGCTTACCCTGATTCAATAGTTCATTTACCACAGGAAGTAATAGATCAAATAGAGGAAGCTAATGAATTATTAACTGAGGTAGGATTTAATTATCAGATTAGGATTGTAAGTGGTTATAGATCATTTGAAGACCAGTTAATATATAGAAGTAAAAGTGCTAATGAAACTTCCGCAGCTGGAGAAGGATATAGTCAACATCAGAGTGGTTTTGCAGTAGATATAACACTTGTTGATTCAAATAATAAAAATTTAGGATTCAGTGCAAGTAAATATAAAGATGTTGTTACTATCTTAAATTCTGTTGGTATTGTTCATCCGAGACCAGATGATTCACAGCATTTATTTGCACTTGATGCAAATACAGGTATATCTGGATACACACAAAGTTTAATTGATCAAGGTATTGATGTTAATAACTATGAAAATACAGTTAGGGCATTACTCGTCGCACAGCAGACTTATGAGTATCTTTTAAGTAGGAATTTAGATAATTATTTAGTTGTGAAAGAATCATATTCTAGTCAAAACTTAGTTAATTCAGAAGCAGATAATAATTCTGCTGTTTATCTAAACAGTAGTCTTATTCCTTTTTTAAACGCTCAAACATTTCAGAAAATATCAGAGAAATATATATATTCAAAATGGCCTGAAATGGAGGAAAAAGGAATTTTGCCTGTTTTATATCAAAAGATTAAAGAAAAAATAATTAACAGTAAAAATGTAGTATCGAATATTGAATCTGATGAAAATACTAGTGCAGAACCAACAACTAAAGAACAAATATTAGCAAGTTCTTTAGCTATTGCCAAAGAATATAAACCAAATAGTTGTTCTGATTGTGGAACTTTACTTAATGATTTAGATACTCAACTTCAATTATTTAAAAATGCAGAAACTGGTAAAGAACAATTGGATTCACTTAAGAAAGCTAGAGAATTACTCTCAAATCATGCGATTGATAATCAAGTAATTTATGCTTCAGGACAATTGTTAACTGATGCTGAGATCTATTCAACTTTTAGAGTTAATCATGATGAATTTAAAGATTCAGTAAGATTATTGGTTAAAAATATTGATAGAGCAATGAATGAAGATTTATTAGTAGAGATTAAAAAATTACTTATTTTACTAAAAAGTCGACTTATTGAGATGCAGGTTAGATTTAATTTGGAAGACATTGATTTAGAGGATGACGAAGTAAAAAGAATGATTAAATATATTACAGGAATAGATTATGTTCTCGGTAAAGAATCTCTCCTGAGAGATAGGTTGTTGGAAGATCATGACATTGTCAAAAGTAAATATAATCTACCTGACAGTAGATTAAGATCTGATTCTCCTTCGGAATATATTTCTAAACTAGAAGAAATTGGAAAAAAGCACGATATTTCTATAAGAAATAATTATGAAATGGAAGTATTTTTTAGGGGGAATGAACAAATTAAAGCTGTATTTATGGAAAAATCTAATGAAATATACGTTCCACTAGTTAATAAAAACAATTATGAAGAGCTTATTGGTTACGCAGAAAACTTAGAGCACGAATTGATACATGCTCTACAGCATAAATATTATCCTAATTTACCAGTCGAAGCTATGGAATATGAGGCATATGTTGGAGCCAATGTGTCAATAGAATATTTAAAAGAATTTCCTCTTGATTCTATTGAAAAGGATTTTAGTGCTATAAAAAGTTCTATAGAATATTGGTATGAAAGTAATGAACTTATGATACCTTGGTCCGATGAAGCTAAAAAAGTAGATAATATTGGTGAGAAAACTAATGAAACAAATGAAATTATTCCTGTTACAGGACAAGGTCAGATTAAAGAAGTAATTTTTAAGGATCAGATTAATACGGATGAGCTCAAGAAAAAATTTGAGGAAGGATTTTTTAAAGGTTTGTTAACTAAAGATGGAATATTTGTTGTTGGTTTCACCAGACATGATGTAATAGCAGATTGGATTGATGAAAAGTTTCCTGAATATAAGAATGATCCGGATTCAATTATTGCAGCTTATGATTCAGGAAGGATTATATTGATGCCGACAAGTAAAGAGATAAATTTTGAAGTATTTCTACCCGATTTTGCATCTGATTTGTTAAGTATGGGTATCTCTGGCGAAATAGAGTGTGAAGTAATTGGTGGAGTAATCCCTTTTATAGGTTTGATTGAGTACGATGCGAAGTTGAAAGACATTTCTGAAGGAATAAACTTTGAAAGAATAAAATCAAATATTGTAATTAATGGATATTTAGGTGAGGAAGCTTATTTTAATAGTAAATATACTCCTATAATTTATCAAATAGTAGTTGGCAATAAATTTGAATCAGATAAATATGGTCAGTTTATGATTTCTAATTTTTCTAAAAAGGATGGTTTATATTATATAAAGTTTGAAAATAGAGATAACGAAGTATGGACAGAAAGAAAAATGATAGCTGAATTTGGTGAAGGAAAAATTGAGAAAATAGGTTCGAGACAAGAAGATTTTTCAGTAAATATCAATTATTTTGATGAGCTTAAAAAACAATTTATAAGTACTTTATATAATGATGTTAGAATACGTGGGTTTTTAACAGATAAAAATCAAGTTTATTGGACAACTAAAAATGTATATTTAGAACAATTGAAAATTAATTCCGTCTTACTAAATAGGGAAGTAGTGACAGACTTTGAATATTCGCCAACAGGGCAAATATTTTATGTTAATGGTTCTTCTTCAGGAGTTTCAAAACTAATGGATGAGTTTATAAAAGCTGGTGTTGGTAAAGATATGCCAATTTTTGCAACTGTTGATGGAGTGAATTTAAGTAAACTTGGTATAGAAAGTATTTCAAGTTTAATTATTTACCTTGAAGATCAGAAAGTAGTAAATTAACAAAGATAAATTGAAAGTATATGGGCCTGTAGGCAAACGGTATACTACACCCTTCGCATGGGTGAGTTCTGGGTTCAATTCCCAGCAGGTCCACTTTAAGTTTATTTAGATTCACTCTTCTATCGGTGGATTTGCTTCCTCAGGGAGTTCTATAGGAGGAGTTATAGTAGTTTCTTCCAAATCTTGAGGAGGAATTAAAGTCTCTGAACTTTCTTTTTCTGTGTCTACTTTTTTCTGTTCTAACTTTTCAAGAGTTTCTTTGGCTAGATCATAATCCGTTGTACCTTTTTCGACTAATGAAAGAACTAGTTCCATTTGTGTTATTGCTTCTTCAATATTCCCTTTTTCTCTTAATGCTATAGCTAAGTTATAGTGAGTATTCGCATAGTCAGGTTTTGCAATAACAGCAAGTTTAAATGCTTCTATCGCTTCATCATATCGTCCTAGAGCGTAGTAAACTCCTCCTAATGATATTCTAGTAGTTGGATTAATTGGATCAAGATAAACTGCTTGAGAATATGTTTCAATGGCAAATTGATCAGCTCCTTGAGCAAAAGGAATGATTGCTTGGTAAATACTTGCTAAATTAGTCCAGTTTTCACTTCTATTTATGTTTAAGGTAACTGATGCTTTCCCTTCAGTAATTGCTTGTTGAATAAGTTGAGCTATTGTTTCTGTATCTTTATCTGTTAAGTTTTCATTTTTAGCTAAAGAATTTGCAATTACAAATGAAACTTGAGAAAAAGATAATCTATATCTATCTACAAACGGATTTAATTTAGTTGCTTGTTGTAAATAGTCATATGTACCTTTTGCATCATTAAGAGACAAAGAATTGATAGCTTTTTTGAATTGAGCTTCTGCTTTAACAGTTTTTATTCCATTTATTGAAAAAATAATTAAACCTATGGTAGTTGGTAAAAGGATTAAGATTGCTGGAATTCTTGTTAAAAAATATGATCCTTTTTGGCCTTCTTGATTTTTAAGTGTCAGGTTTACTTCAAAGTCTTTTTTACTAGAAATAAGTGATAAAAGTACAAATAAAAGTAAGGTTAGAGAAATTGAAGAGGGGAATAAAACTAAAAGAATTATAGTTACGATTAGAGATATAGAGGTATCTAAGTCTTTTAGTAAGTTCTTTTTAATAATATTAAAAGCGACTACAACTAAGATTATTACACCAGCTAATCCCATAAGACCTGCTTCTGTTAGGATTGTTAGATAAATATTTCTTGCAGAAGTAAATTCTGTATTCCAGTTTATGCTTTCATTAAAGGTAATCGGACGATATAAATTGAAAGCTGTTGGGTAATTTCCAGCTCCAATTCCTAAAAGTGGGTTTTGTTTTAAAGAATCAACAGCTATTACCCACGAACTATTAAAATCGGGAATAATAACTTTTATATTCTTATCTGTTTTTAAATTTACTAAATTTAGAATTATTGCTGAGGCTATAAAAATTGAAGTTACAGCAGAAAAAATTTTTTTTGCAAAATCTTTTTCTTTTAAACTAGAAAAAATTGCAAAAGGTAAGATTGAGGTAAGAAACATAAGAAAGGGAAGAAGTGCTCCCTCAGTATTAAAGGTAGATGTTTTGATATAATCTGGAAGCTGTGGAATTTTTTCAAATATTCTTGAAATAGAAAGAATAGAAACTAAAGAATAGAGAAGTGCAGAGTAAAAAAGTGTTGATTTAATAGTTTTAGTTGAAAGTTGTGACTGATTCAAAAGGAAATAAAGAAGTGCTAATGCTACAAATAAAATTGCATTTCCTGGTACAAAAAATGCCTCCATTTTATTTGGTGTTACAAGAATTCCACTTAAGAGGAAAGAAATTCCTAAAAGAAAAACTGGAAAATCAAAATTTCCCGAAGATATTTTTAAGTTTCCTTCAAGAAAAGATCTAATTATTTTAATAAATAAAACCAAAATAATACCTGTTACTAAAAATACAATTTTAGAAATTTTAAAAGTATTTGAAAATACTGGTAAGAAAAATAATGGAGTTAAAAATATAGTTGCTAGAATAATATATTTTTCTAATTGATTAATTATTTTCATTTTTTATTAGACTTATTATATATAGTGTTTAAATGTTTTTTCTGATTTTGTCAAGGCTCTTTGTATCAAAATATAATTAAATATATATTAATATATATTAAAGTATTATTTTGATATATTTATCTAAGGTTTATTCCTTTTATGTTTAATCCTTTAAATTCGAAATTTCCTAAAGAAAGATCAGCAATTGTTGTTGTGCACCATTCAGAATTACTAGATCCTTCAGCTCTGACTCTATACTGATAGGTGTTTCCTGAACTGACAGTAGAATCAGCATGGTTGGTTGAGTCAGGATCTTTATTAACAAGTAATGAGAATCCTGCTGAATTAACATTTCTTTCTATTCTGTATTGGGTCTCTGTTGAGGAATTATCGTTCCATAGAAGAGTTAGGGAAGTATCATCAACAGCTGTTTTAATTCTACAACTTGTGGGCATATCGCCTTCAACCTCTTTATCCATTGCGAAAAATGCCTGTTGGGTAGACCAAATGCTTTCAATTGTCCATTCATCCCAAAATTTAATTCTCCAGTAATATATTGTCCCGTCAAGTGAAAGTGTAGAGCCGGCATATGAGATATCGGAAGACCTTGAACCTGCAAGACAATTGGACATTACAGTTCCGGATTCTCCAGTATCCCAAATAGTGGAACTAAAATTAGCATCATTGTCTACCTGGATTCGGTATTTAACCAAATTAGCTTCTTCTACAGAATGGTTACAAATAGCACTAAATTCCGGTGTTAGATCTGTTACTCCAACAGGATTACTAACACTTTCTACCCACAATTCGGTAGGTTGTGTTGGTTCATCACCGGTTGTGAATGAATAGGGAGTGGTTTGGGTTGAACTCCAGGTCTCTGAACCAACAGGATCTATAGCATAGCTTCTCCAGTAGTAGGTAGTATCGAAATCAAGTTGAGATTGAATTGTGTAGACAGCTTGAGTTCCTGATGCATATGCCAAGCCTCCGTTGGCATCTTGTCCACTCCATCCGTCCTGGGATGACGCTTGATTAAAGGTTGAACAATCAGTTGTCATGGCAAGGTCTTTGCAGATTTGAATTTTGTATTTTAAATAATCGCTGTCATTGTCGGTTGTTGTTGTTTTAAGAACAGGATAAACAGATTGGTTAGTTGCAGTATCTGTTGGTAAATCAAGAGACGGTATTTCCGGTATATCACTTGTTGTAAATGAATAAGGAGTTAGTTGGGTATCGCCCCATAGATTTAATCCGCCTGGGTCAATAGCGTAGCTTCTCCAGTAGTAGGTAGTACTTGGGATAAGGATGGTTTGAACAATATAAGTTGCTTGTGTTCCAGATGTATATGCTGTATTTGTTTCGATATTTTGTCCACTCCATCCGTCCTGGGATGACGTTTGATCAAAGGTCTGACAATTTTCTGTCATTCCGGAATTTGTACAAACCTGAATTTTGTACCTCAAATAATCGCTGTCACTATCCGTAGCAGTTGTTTTAAATATGGTTCTGGTTGCTTGAGAAACAGCACTGTTTGTTGGTAAATCAAGGGACGGAGTTCCAGTAATTGCATTAAAATAGACTCCCCAGTCATCCAGGGTAGGAGAGCCTTCTGTATAAACTAAATTACCTTTTAAATAGAGTGTGGGGTAAGTTGATGTTGATACTTCTGAAAGATCTACCGTTGTCTCGGAAAAACCATTCGAATTTCCGGATAAATCTTCATCTGGAATAATTGTTGGTGTGCCGGAATTGTCATAATAGGCTTGGACTTTAATACTTCCGTAAGTTTCGGTTTTGCCGATAACGGCTGTTCCCCAGTTGGTTTTACCTGAGTTTATATTTGCCTGGGTAATTGCAGTTGAGGTTATTGATCCTGTTCCACCAGTTGGACTTTCACCGTATAAATTATCAATATAAAAAGTATTTTCTGCATCAGCATTTACTATAGTAATAATAATTTGGTCTATTGCGTCTTTGTCTGCATTTGCAATTCCTGATATATCCCAAGACTTGGTTTGAAAAGTATTTGCAACTGTTACATTGGGTGTAGTTTCCGTTGTTGTTCCACCTGAATCATGAATGGCAATTTTTATATTACTGCCGGTCCTGGTTGATCTAATATCATATTTAAGGGTATTAAAATCTGATAAATTTATGGTTGGGGAAACTGTACGGGTTAAGGTCTTATTAAGACTTTCTGTAATCGTAGCAACTCCTTTAAGTGAATATGAACCTTGTGATTTAGTTGTTGATTCTGAGTAACTAAGAAGTGGTTGAATAGATGGATATTTAACAATGACAATTCCAGAACCTCCATTTCCTCCGTTAGTACCACCCCCACCTCCACCATTACCAGTATTAGAAGCACCACTGGATCCATCGCCAGAATAGCCAGCTGCACCACCTGTGGAATAGGTAACGGGGGAACCAGATATTGAATTGGATCTTCCTGTAGGTGTTCCACCAGCTCCACCACCAGAGCCAGCATAATTTACTCCTCCACCTCCACCATTACTACCATAACCTGTTCCACCACCTGAACTTCCCTGTGTTGCGGAACCACCAGAAGTTCCACCAGTTTTTTGTCCACCACCTCCACCTGAACCTCCATTTAATCCGTTGGCAGATTGTCCTCCTCCTCCACCACCACCATTTGCAGTAATATCTCCAAAAATAGAGTTATTTCCATTACTTCCAGAGGAGCTACCTGTTCCTCTACTTCCTCCTCCACCCACTGTTACAGTAATATCCCCACTTGCAGAATATGCAGAATGCTCAACCAATCCACCACCACCACCTCCACCTGCAGTTTGGCCTGTATAAGCGCCTCCACCTCCACCACCAGCAACAACAAGTACTTCAACATTTCTACTTGATGAAACGGAAAATGTTCCACTTGAAGTAAAAGTATGTATAGTATAACCAGATGCAGTTGCAATCGTTCCACCAGTTGCGTAGAAAAGTCCATCAGATAAATATGCTGTTTGAGCATCTGCGTCGGAGGAATATTCCATCATATCAATAGTTGTATTTGAAGGGGGAGTGTAAATATTATTATTAGTTTCATCGACAATAGTTGTAGAAAGAGTATCTGTTGAAAATTGATCAGCATGGGTTTCAAACCAGTGATTGCCGGCTGGTAAGGTTGTGTCAATAGTTAAGGATCGGGTAGAGGACCAGCTGCTATAAGTATTACTTCCTGTAGGATCTTTGGCTTTTACCCGATAGAAGTAAGTTGTTCCGTCAGTTAAAGCCGACTGGAAAGTATATGAAATAGTGTTTCCCGAGTCAAAAGGATCAGTATCGCCTCCATCGGTAATATCGACAAATCCGGCATCTGCATCTGATGTTTTAGTGGTTTCAGTTGCAAAGGATGAATCAGTATCCCAGGATATTTGATAGGTTAATTCATCACTCTCTGAATCTGTAGTGCTGAATCTTACTTCAGGAGTAGTGTCCGAAGTTTTGACTTTATCATGCAGATAATCGACTGAGAAGGTGGGTGTAGTTGGTGGCAGACCAGCTAAAACTTCATCAAAATAAAAAGTTTGATCAAATGAAGAATCGGTTATTTTAAAGGCAAACAGAGTAACTGCATTTCGGTTATCAATCGGGATGCTGGAAATATCCCAACTTTTCTTTTCCCAAATATTAGCTGAGTTGATTGTAATGTTATAGTTTTGCTCGGAACTATCCGTTTCACCAAATTGAAAGCGAAGTGTTTGTCCAACAAGATTAGATCTAATCCAGAAGGAGAGATTATTATAATTGGATAGATCAGTAGCAGTTTTAGTCAAAGTAACAGTATCATTGACGGAAGCTGGAGTTTCGCTTTTCATATTATCTAAGTAAAAAGTGTTGTCTGTATCAGCATTGACAATGGTAATGATGATTTGATCGATTGCGTCTTTATTAGCACTTGCCACACCGGTTAAATCAATACTTTCTGATTGAAAAGTATCAGTTTGTACGATATTTGGGGTAATTTCAGTTGTGGTTCCACCACTATCATGAAGACCAATTTTAATATTACTGCCAGTTCGAGAGGATCTAATGTCAAAGGTAACGTCTGTTATAATACCTGTTAAATCAAGAGGAGTATCAAGAGTTTTAATTAAAGTTTTATTAAGACTAGTTGTTGCTTGGGCGACCCCCTTAAGAGCATGTGTGCCTTCGGTTTTTATTGTACCTGTAGGAGTTGGATAACTAATAACAACTATTCCCGAACCACCGGTTCCACCGTAATTATTAGAATTATAATGTGATCCACCACCACCACCACCACCAGTATTGGCTCCGGCATTTCCCCCGGGGACATTTGTTTGAGAAAGTAAAGTACCAACAGCACCATCACTACCAGAGTTTAGAGCACTTCCACCACCAAGCCCGCCGCCACTGACTTTGGGCGCACCTCCACCTCCACCCCCCAATCCACCGTTACCGGCGATGTTGGAATATCCGGCACCTCCACCTCCGCCTGCCCAATAATAATTAGTGCCCATTATATCGTTTTGAATTCCAACTCCACCATTTCCGGGACTATTACCACCTGCTCCTCCGGCACCTCCGCCACCACCTGGGTAATAACTACCTCCACTATCTCCTCCATTATTGCCTTGTCCAGAGGTTCCATCGTTTCCATAAAGATTTGAACTTGAAGCTGCTCCACCACCAGAGCCTCCGCTTGCAGCAATATTGGTATTAGTTGAATATTCAGAACCACCCCCGCCTCCACCAAAGGCGAAAATATCGTTAAAAACAGAATCAAGTCCATTTGCACCCCTTAATTGATTAATACCTGCCGGACCACCAGCTCCACCAGTTCCAATAGTAACACGGTAGTTGTTGGCCACAAGTGGATAAGATGAATAGTAAATATACCCTCCGGCTCCACCTCCGCCTCCCATATCACTGCCTCCACCCCCCCCACCACCAATGGTCATAACTTCGAGATATTTACTTCCAGAATAAACTGTAAGATTACCACTACTAAGAAAAGTATGGATAGTGTTTCCACTTGAAGTAGAAATTGTGCCCCCCGTTGCCGAAAAGTCTACACTACTAAAGGCTTCAAGTGGTGGAATAAGATAACGGACAATGACTACACCTGAACCGCCACTGCCACCGTAATTATTAGAATTATAATGTGCTCCACCACCGCCTCCACCACCAGTATTTGCTCCACCGTTTCCTCCTGGTACATTGGTTTGGGCGCCTAAAGTTCCGGCTGTAGCGTTTTTACCTCGGCTTAAAGCATTTCCACCCCCCAGACCACCTCCGCTTACCATTGGACCTCCTCCACCACCACCCCCCAGACCACCATTTCCTGCTATTCCTGAGTATCCAGCTCCACCTCCACCTCCACCATAGTAAAGAGTAGCTCCTGTAATTGAAGATTGATAACCAATTCCACCATTAGCTGGAGTATTACTACCTGCTCCACCTGCACCTCCACCTCCACCTGGGTAGTAACAACCTCCGCTTCCACCACCGTTATATCCTTGACCGGATGTTCCTGTTCCGTAGGTTGTACTACTACATCCTGCAGCACCTCCACCTGAACCTCCATTTCCGGCAGGGGAGTTGTTGTTGCCGAATTCAGAAGCTCCACCTCCACCACCTATTGCAGTAATTGTTCCAAAGACTGAATTTTCTCCATTGTAACCTCTAATCTGGCTGACACCGGCCGGAGCACCGGCACCGCCATTGCCAACAGTAACTGCCATTTTTGAGGGTGTAACGGCATAAGAAGAGTCATAAACAACACCTCCTCCACCACCACCTCCACCCATATCACTTCCACCTCCACCTCCACCGGCAACTACCAAGACTTCAATATCTCCACTACCTGAGAGAATATTAAAAGAATCACTTTGTTTAAACATATGAACCTTGTATGTACCGCTTGTAGAAGCAACATAAGTAATTATTCCGCCAGTTGCATTTAATCCCGAAGCATTTGAAACATAACCTGATGTGGTATAACCGTTAGTTGGGTAACGGACAATGACTACACCTGAACCTCCATTACCACCATAATTATTTGAGTTATAGTGAGCACCACCCCCTCCACCACCACCAGTATTGGCTCCACCGTTTCCTCCTGGGACATTGGTTTGAGAAACTAAAGTACCAATAGTGCCATCACTGCCCGAATTTAGGGCTTGGCCACCTCCTAATCCACCTCCTGTTACAAGAACTTTAGGAGCTCCACCTCCTCCACCACCTAAGCCACCGTTACCAGCAATATTAGAATATCCGGCACCACCTCCTCCACCACCATAATATAAAAGTGTTCCGTTAATTGAGAAGGGAAGTCCCGGGCCACCATTGGCAGGACTATTGCGGCCGGGACCACCGGCACCTCCTCCACCACCCGGATAATAACTGCCTCCACTTCCACCACCGTTATATCCTTGACCGGATGTTCCTGTTCCGTAGGTTGTACTACTACTTCCTGCAACACCACCACCTGAACCTCCATTTCCGGCAGGGGAGTTGTTGTTGCCGAATTCAGAAGCTCCACCTCCACCACCTATTGCAGTAATTGTTCCAAAGACTGAATTTTCTCCATTGTAACCTCTAATCTGGCTGACACCGGCCGGAGCACCGGCACCGCCATTGCCAACAGTAACTGTTATTGGGGTTTCTGCTGTGACAGTATAATTATCGTCATAAACAACACCTCCTCCACCACCACCTCCACCCATATCACTTCCACCTCCACCTCCACCGGCAACTACCAAGACTTCAATATCTCCACCGTTGGCTGAATTAACATTAAAAGTACCACTCGTAGTAAAGGTATGTATTGTATAGCCGGATGCAGTAGCGATTGTTCCACCGGTAGCGGTAATTGCAGTGGTTGAAATTGAAGCTCTTGCAGCTTGATCTGTAGCAAAATCAAATGTATCAACATCTTCCGGTAAAGAGCCGACGGTGGTTCCAACTTTGACTGATCCAGTACCGCTATACTTAATAGTACTCTCATCAGAGACAACAGTATTAGTGGTATCGGAGCTGACCCAACTGCTTGCAGTGTCGGCGTTATTAATAACCAAATCAATTACAATTGGATATTGTCTTGCGGGATCATTAAGCCATTTTATACCCTCATCAGTGATTACTTTAGTTATAGAATAAACGTTATTCGAAGTTTTACTGATCTCATATTTGATTCCAAAAGAGGATATTTCAGTGTTGTCCTGTTCGTAGATTACAGGCTGAGGGATAATAAAGACTTCTTTCTCTTTTTTATAGAAAATTATTTTTCCGTCATCTTCTTTATATTCATCAACGTCAATTGTTTCTGCATCTTGGATTATTTTTTCTGTATTAATGGCTATATTTTTGTCTTTTACAATAAACTCCTCCAATAAGCGTGTTGAACTAACAGAATATTTAAGGTCAATATTTGGAAAGACATTTTCATAAGTAATTGCATTTTTCTCAACTTTTGGAGATTTTTCAAAAGAAAAATTCCCAAATGATTGTACTGGAGAAGTAGAAAAGGTTATGGCGGCTTTATTATTTGAAAATTTGATGGCTTTAGTTTGCAAAGGATTAGACTTAAAGTAACTTTTAAAAGTATTGGTTGTGTTTTCGAAGTTATATTGTCCTGTTGTGTGCTTAATAGTTGTGTCAACAACTTGTGGATCTCTAAAAATAGTTAACGTTCTTCTTTGTTTTCCTAACCGAAAAACGAAAATTAAAGAAGATAAAATAATAAAAACAATCAAAATTACCTTAATAAACAAAGATTTTTTATTTGATATTATTTTTATAATACTATTGATTTTTTTATTTTGGTTTAACTTCCAAAGAATTAACCTCCATATATATTTCGTATATCTTAAGTAATAAATAATTAAATTCTTGGCTTTAGTAAGATTTTTTTTAATTCTTAAAGTAATTTGAATGTTAAAATTTTTCATTGTGTTATATCAATTACCCACCAGTTAAAAGAGACATCAATATCCAAAGCTTCACTAAAACCAACTACAAAATAACCATTATCTTTTGCTTTAACATATAAAACATTATTTTTTGTTGATGAGGTTGGAGTTACATAGGTTAAAGTGTAATTTGTAACATTTGGATTTGTTATTGTAATTTCATTTACTCCTGCTGGAATAATAGCTTTACCTGCAGTTGCGTTAGTTTCTATATTTCCAGAAACTGTTTCCATCTCTCCTTCTTGAGTATTTCCTGCAATTATTACTTTATTTACAGATAATTCATTGAATTTAGCTGATCCGGATGAATCAATTGTAGCTAGACTTTGTCCTTCTGTATTTTGGATATCTAGTAAGTTCCCAAATCCTGATTCATTAAATTCTTGACTTGGTCTTATTGTTAATGATTCTGATTTAATGGCACCAGCAATAAATAAGTTACCATCAATAAAGACATTGCCATCAGTTTCAATCCTAAATTTACCTGCCATTATTTCAAGAGGGGCTAAAGCCAAAGATTGAATTTGAAGTGGAGCAGTTAATGTATCTATAGAACTTGTAAGTAAAGATCCATCGCTATTAGTTGTTGTTTGGATAACAAGATCGTTTCCTAAAGTAAGAGAATCGCTTAAAGATAGGAAAGATGCAGCTAAAGTATCAGTAACGAATAAGTTTTCTAAAGCTAGATCATTAATATTGGCTGAATTAGTTGCTGATGCTAGATTGTCTTGATTGAATGAAGATAAGTTAGCCAAATTTTCTTCTGCTTCCTTTAACATTTCTTCTATTTCTTCTCTTGTAATTCCAGATTGACTTGCTGATGTGATTTCTGCGAAATTTCCATTTCTAGCTACTATTTCATCAGCAAAAATCTTACCTGCATATAAATCATTAGTTTTAACTTCATCTGTTTCTAAAGTTCCACTAATAGTGGCATTTCCTGAAGCATCTATTGAAGCTACTTTTTTTCCATCTTCTCCTTTAACCACTAAATTCCCATATGTTGGTGTAGCAGAATCAGTTGCTGAATTTTCTAAATCAAAAATGAGGTCACTATTAGCTATTGGTGAGATTATATTTGTTTCAATAGTTGGGGAAACTAAACCTGAATTAACTATTAAATTATCTACTGTTCCTTGGAAAGCAAGAAAACTATCAGTTGTAAATTCTTTTGTTTCAATTGCACCAGCTTTAATATTTGCGGCAACTATGTTTGCAAAAACTCCAATCTTTTTAATTATTTCTCCAGTTAGGTTTGTTATTTCATAAAGATTATTTTTCTTGTCTTCTGCAATTTGATTTGAATCTGTTGCAACTTGAATATTTAATTCTCCTAAGTTAGTTAAATAGATATCAGGGTCATGCCATGATACGTTAATAAAACTATTAACTGTTGTAACATCAGATCCGTTTTCCCAATTTTCTAAAGATTTAGCAACAACATGTCCTGCAGTTACAGCTTTTGTTGCCATTCCTGGATAAGTAGTTGATGCAGTTAAAAATTCACCTGCTTCAAAAGAAGGGGAATCTGGTGCAATTTTAACTGGAACCCTACCTGATAAACCAACTAATCTTCTTTCTGGTGATTCAAGACCTAATTCCTGTCCTGCTTTAGTAGAAATAATTCCTAAGATTGCTGATTCTCCTTTTTTACTGGACTTTCTTATTTTAGGTATACCGTATCCATCTTTTTCTCCTGTTATAGAAACAACATCTCCAGCTTCTATAGATTGATCATTAGTTGCATACCATTCTGCTAAATCTGCACCAAATACAATAACATCTAACCTTACATTTTGAGTTTCACCAGTGTAGTTATATAAACGTACAGTATTATTATCAACCTGGACAACTTTATAACCGTTATTATAAGCAAAAGTTACATTTTCTACTGATGGCCTGTATGCTGTATTTGTAGTTGAAAAGATTATCCTATATTGGAAGTAATTATTTGGTGTAGATGTGATTACTGATCCATCTTGGTTTGTTAGATGCTTTTCAACACGGATGTTATCAAAATGGATTGTGTTCCAAGGATTATTTAAATTTGTAATTCTTATTAAAGTAATTTCATCTCTCGATCCTGTTGGAATATCTGATAAATTCCAGTATACTTTTTGCCAGGTAGATGTAGTATCAATTGTTACAGTTTCTTCTTGTTCTGTTGCATCTAATTCTCCTATTCCAATTTTTACAGTATTTCCTGAAGCAGTAGCATAAACCCAAAAAGTAAGATAATCATAGGAAGAAATATTTGTTGAATCTATTGTAGCTTCAGCATAGCCACTTCCTGCTACAGTATTGACAAATTTAGTTGTATTTCCAGCTGTTCCTTCATCTTCATTTTCAAACATATCAACATTTCTAGTGACCGACCCGTCAGAAACGGTGGCATTGGTGCCGGTCCAGTCAGTGTCGGTATCGCCCGACTGAAGTACTTTATAATTTGTGTCAAGAGTATATGGTTTCCAGGCTTCCCATGTACCGTCGGTTGGATCTGTGGAATTCCCGGAACGGGTTTGAAAAGTGATTTTTCCATAGGCCGAAGGTGTAGCTTCCCAGCGAAGTGATTCATAATAGACTGCATTTGTAGTGGCTACTATCGGTGAATGATATAAACCGTATGGATAATAAGGTTGTACGGTGTAGCTTGGAGTAGGGGAAGAAGCTGAACCAGAATAGGAAGTAGTGTAGTAAATTGCTGTGATTCCAAGTCCACCGTTTCCTGCTTGTGCACAATTATATCCTGTTCCTCCAGTTCCCCCAGTTGAAAATATTAGATTTGTGCCTAGTGTTGCTGTATTGGTATCAATTCTTATTGAGCCGCCCGCACCACCACCACCACCACATCCATGAGTAACTCCATTAGCCCCCGCGCTGCCATTAGCGTTAATATTCCCAGAGACTGTTATTGTATTAGCGCTAACATAAATAATTCCTCCTCCATTTCCCCCTGCTCCTCCATATCCACTTCCAGTTCCATCAGAGTAGCTTGAACCTCCACCACCCCCAGAACCTAGATATAATTTACTTAAGTCCGGTAAACCATAAATCAATCCGGCTCCATTTCCACCAGCCCCTCCAGCAGTTCCATAAGATCCTCCCCCTCCATTACGAGATCCATTATAAAGACCGGCAGCACCTCCTCCTGTGTTGTAACTTCCTGCATACACTGCCTGATAACCTATACCTTCACCGTTATAACCGTGGCTCTGATTGGGTGAAGCCCCTCCAGGTCCACCAGTGTGACCCCTTTGACCAGCATAAATATAACCAGCAGAAGTTACACTTCCGCTAGCTCTAAAGAAAATAACACCACCCTTCGTACCATTCCAGACACTGGGATAGAAATAGATACCATTATTAACTGTAACATTGGTGTAGTGTGGTACTCGTTGTAGCATAACCAATTGGTTAGTGCCCGCAGACGTGCCGATATTTGTGTCATCGCTTGCGTTGTTTCCGTAATTTTTATTTTTTGAAGTAGTAAAAGTGATTGTGTTGGTGCTGATATTATATATCTCCAAGGTTTCATAGTTGCCGACATTTGCCATTGCCGTGTTTATTCCCTGAAGGTTAATTAATAGAACTTCATCGCCAACAGCCAAACAACCTGCTGATGGGGTAGTGGAAAGAGTGGCAGTAGTGGATGTTAGAGCAGTGACTGAGTAATTAACTGCATCGCCACCATCAGCACAGCTTCTTCCAGAAATTAGGTTGGTATTATTGATATTGGTATCGGTAGAAACAGTAATCGCACCATCTTTGCCAGTGCCGACATTAACAGAGGGTTTAAGTTCGACATTAGTTTGTCTAGTCTGAGTACGAATAACACCAGAAGAGGAGGCATCATTCCATTCGTTACTAAGAGAATGTTTGATTGTGTGAGTAAAATCGGAAATAGTTTTCCATTGGGAAGAAAGAATGTCATAAAACCAGCCTGTTATTCCTATATCGTTGGTATTCTGGTTATGAGCAACTTCAATATAGCCTTGATTGATAATTCCTGCTGAATTTGATGCATATTTGGTCATATCCAGAGCAATTCTATGCCAGGTATCATCTCCACCACGCATGTAAATATGGTCAATATCGGTATCATAATAAATAGTTGCTTCATCCGTATTTGTTGTTGTTTGCATTGTGGCAAGTAAAATTGATCCATCGTTATGGATTGTAAATTTGGGAGTTCCTGAAGAACTGGCAGTAAAAATATCTCCTGCTTTTGTTTGATTAACTGTTAAAGCAGCTTCTCCCACATTGGCTGTATTTTCGATAAGCCAGGATGAGGATGATAATGCATTTTGTCCTATTGAAGGAGATGCTGTAAAAAGAATTGTTCCGGTTCCGGCTGAGTTTGATATATTTAATCCATCTAAAAATAAAGAACCTTCCAATTCCAGATTTCCTGAGATTAAAATATCACTTCCTGTTGTCAGGTTACCGACATGAGAAGTTGTTGTGGTTCCTAATCTTGAATAAATTTCGGCAGATGTGTGTGCAACCTGCAAAACCGATGAAAATATACCTGTTCCGGCATTAACTACATCAATATCTGAAAGGTCGTCTCCTGCAAATGAAATATTGTCGCTGGCCGCATCAATGGTTATATCTCCTGAATCATTTGTGATGGAGGATGTAGCATTGTAAAGTCTTAAAGTACCGTCATTTTTAAGAGTCATTTTAGTATCTCCTGAAGCTGAAGCCGTAAATATATCTTGATTCTCATATTGGTCGATAATTAAAGCTGCCTTACCTGTTAAATTGGTTGTATCGGTTGCTACATGTAGTCTTGAAATGGGTGAGGTAGTTCCAAGTCCCAACATATTTTTGGTTGCATCCCAGAAAAAATAGGAATTATCTTCTGATAAAACACCATTTGTACCTGCAAAGACTACAGAACCTTCTGTTAGAGTTGTATCAATTGTTCCTGCAAGAGTTAAATTTCCTGAGCTATCAACGTCAAAATTAGTAAAATCAATTGTTCCAGTTGTTCCAAGGATTGTATTTGCACCTATATTAATTGCATTTGTAATGGTTTCATCTGAGACATCAATTGCATCGGTTATAGTTGTAGAAGTTCCATTTTGCTGGAGTAGGAGAAGATCATCAACAGTTACAGAATTTGCTGTTGATTGAAGTAACATTGCAGCATTCGTACCTGATGTAGTAAAAGTTGCTACAGTTCCTGCCGATGAAGTTGCCGAAATCGTGTCTCCTTCGGTTGTTGGATATAAGTTTCCTTCGACTCTTGTCCAGTAACTTGATCCACCACCATCTAGTGCTTCCCAAGTATTTCCTGAATGACAGACACTTATTGTATCGTCGTATGCGTTGTAATAAATATCTCCTTCAGCACAAGTTCCAGGATCTCCAGTATCTGATTTTCCTGCAAGATTCAAAAAAGAATATGTTCCTTGATCTTTAATTGCAACTAAAGAGTTTGTTCCATCTCTGAAGTTTAGAGTTCCAGTATTTCCAATATCGAAGTTAAATGTAGTTGCAGTTGATGTTATATCTCCACCATTTATTGCTACATCTCCAGATATTGTTACATTTCCAAGGTTTGATACAGAAAAAGCTTGAGTAGCACCTGCATAAAGATCCATTATATTTGCAGTTCCATCTTGAACAACTGTTAATACTGTTTGATCAAAAGCAGCATTGTCAGCATAGAATTTTGCCAATGTGTCATCTGCTGTATTACCGACATTTGAGTAGACTTCAAAAGCTCTTGCAGTTCCTGCTTGATTAATTAATGCTGCTTGTCCAGTACCAGAATTATATAAACTAAGTCCATATGAAGTTCCATCGTTTTGTAAATAAAGAACTTCCTTATCAAAAGTTGAATTATCTGCAATAATTGCTGAAAGTGCTTGATTAGCTGATGAATCAACATTTGAATATAGGTAAAGACCTTGTGAAGCACCTGCTTGGTTAATAGAAAGAGCTACTCCAGTACCATCGTTTCCTATGTATAAAGCTTCTTTATCAAATAGGGGATTATCAGCAAGAATGTGTACTAAAGGGAGATTTGCAGTATCATCTACGTTTGAATATGCATAAATTCCTTGAGAAGTTCCTGCCTGATTAACATATAAACCTACTCCAGTTCCATCATTTTTTATATTAACTGCATTTTGATCATCACCTGCATTATCCTGAGTTATGTTTAATAAAGGAGAATCAGTAGAACCAGATGCTAAATCTCTTATTATTTCTAAAGCACTGCCTGAAGTTGTTGTTTGAGAAATGTCCAACAAGTCGTCAGGTGATGTTACTCCGATACCAACATTCCCAGTTGATGCGTTAACAATGAATTTTGCTGAAGCAGATGCTGTTCCTCCAATTGCTAAATCTAATGTAGTATTGTATGGAGAGATTACCTCACCATTCAATTGCCAATAATTTGTGCCGGTATCTCCACTACCACAAGTAGCCCATTCAAAGTATCCACCTGTTTCTTCATAAGTTAGACAATATTCATCAGTAGGGGTAGCTCCATTGTCATTAATTTCAGTTACTCCAATGGAATCATTTGGAAGAACTACTTCAGCATTTCCAGTTCCATCAGTTGCAAGTGTAATTGCAGTTGTTGAAGCTCCTCCTAGTGTAAATGCTGCGGCCCCTCCTGGAAGAATTGTTAAGGCAGCAGTTGAATCATCATCTGCTGAAGTTAAAGTGACTATTCCTGTATCATTTCTTTTAAGTAAAAATGTAGCGTCAGTTCCACCAATATTAATAGATTCACTGTTAGTTCCAAAAATATCTGCTCCTGAAATAGTTAAATCTCCTGCCATTTCAGTATTACCTGAACTATCCACTGCAAACTTTTCAGTAGGGGAACTTCCTGATTTAAATTGGATAAAATCATATCCAGATGCATCTGAAGCTACTTCACCATAATATAAAGCACCTGATGTAATATTTGCATTTGTTGCATTTATAAATCCATCTGCTGATCCACCAGGTGCAGTGCCTTCAAAAGTAAGATTTAATGTTCCTGTACCATCTGGATTGATATTGATAGATCCATTTGAAGTATCTGGTGTTGAGAGGGTCATTGTTTGTCCTTGGATCAAGAAATTTCCTGATACACTTTTTATTTTTGGATCGGTTTCACCAATTACTATTTCACCACCATTGTTCATAGTTACAACTGAATTTTTTGTAGCAGATCCTGTTGCATCAATGGGGAAGCCTTGTAAGGTTTCTGCATTTAAGGCATAGGCAACGGTTGCGATTTGAATTCTTGGAGTTGCTTCATTATCTGTAGCAACTTTTACCCCAAGCCATACTTCAGCGTTTTCGCTAAAGACATCACTGGTTATTTCTGTTGCTGATGCACAAGTAAAATCATCACCAGTTGTAGTTCCTAAAAGTACATTAAATACACCGTCTTCATCAGGGTCAACTGAACAAACTTGAGAGCTCCAGAGACAATTTTCATCACCGCCACCATTACAAGTATTTTCAGTTGCTTCAGTTATGTGATTCCAAAGTTTAAAAGTTATATTGGTTGCACCTGTTACAGGGTTACCATATTGGTTTGTAAGTCTACCTTGAAATGATAAGTATCTTTTCGGAGTTACTAAGGAAGTGGGATAGGCTGATGTGGATTTAGTTTTACTACTAAATTGATTATAAATGCCTAATGCTAATCCAACTGAAAAGATGGTAAGAATGGCAAAATGTAAATAACGCGTGAATGATATATTGTGATATGTCTTGTACCATTCAGGTCTTGAGTAAAAAGCCTTATAAAGAAAGTTTTGGATTCTTGGTTTTCCTTCAAATTTTGATATTAATTTAGCTTGAATAGAAGAATAGAAGGGTTGAGTCTCTTTGTTTACTTGATTATTTAATTTTTCTGCTTTAACTACCTTTGAAATGATTTGATTTTCTCTTTGGTTTAAATAATCTTCGACAGCGTTTTCTTGAAGATATCCTTGTTTTTGAGCCCAAGAAAAGAATTTCTTTAAAGAAGATAATTTTCTGTCATAAGTTGAGGAAGAAGATGTTTTTAAAATTCCATCTAAATATTTTTTAATATCCTCAGTTGTTATTTTGGGTAGGTTGGGCATGTATTTAATTTGTTATTGTTGGTTTTTGACTATTTATCCAAGATATAAACTGATTTATATCTGCAATGTAATTCTTTGATGTATTTTGAGATACCTTTTGAGATTCAAGGAATTTAGAAAAGTCTTTGACTAAATGATCCTGGAAAATTCCAGATTTTTCTTTTTGAACATTAGGAACATTACTCATAAAGTCAAATTGCAATAAGTCATTAAGAATTAAAAATCTAGAAAAATGTCTTAGGGTTGATAATCTTCTATTAATTGTTTTGAATGCAATTTTATTTGAGATTAAAAAAGACTTATACTCCTGTATTAAATCAGAACTTAAAAAGGGGATTATTTGATTTAAATTATCAGCTAGGATTCCTAAAGTTTTAATTTTTAAAAATATCCAGCCAGTAAAGTGAGATAAATCCGAACGATAGTACTTCAATGATTTTTTAGAAATCTTAATTGAGTTTAGTAAGTAATTTTCAAAGCTGTTAATTATATCTTTCATTTAAGGCTAAATTATACGAGTTATACCAGTTATACCATTTTTCAATGTAACTAAAGCCGTGTCAAGAGGCTTTTATAATATAGTAGATATATTTATAGAAAAATAATTAGTACATATTTCACAGACAACTATAGTATTATTTCCGCATTAGTATTTATAGACCTTTCTATATCATATGTATTCGGATTTATATCCGATATTTCGGAAATTTAATCTTAAATATTAATATTTTTGTGCGTAATATTTAATTTGCGGGAAATAGCGGTAATATTATTGTTTCTATTTTTGTTGCGTTAATAGAGAAAATCTAGGTATTTTGTATAGCTCAAAATAGATCATTGTAAATGATTATTAATAACTATTTAAAATGTGCTTATTTGGCAGATAGATCTTATAACTGCTACTATCTTTATAGGTGGAATTATTACCGAAATTTCGGAGAATTATTTTTTAGACTATACTTTTTATTTTTTTTGATCTTATAATCTATTAATATGGAAGATCAGATATTAAAAGCTGATGAAATAAAGGTAAAATCTAATATTAAACCTTATTTTTTTCTTTCTATTTCTATATTAGTCCTAATTTTAGGTTTAGTAATAGCAATTTATTTAGTTCAACAAAGAACTTATATTAAAAGTAATGCTTATTCATATTCAGAAAGCGAAATCGCTCCTGTTACAAGTGGGGAAGTAAGTCTAAGTAATTCATATGTTTTTGCAAGTCCTATTGAGGCAAAGATAGGTGGAGAATACATAAGAATTACTGTTTTTGTATTAGATCAAGAGGGAAGTGGAGTTGAAGGTAAAAAGGTTACAGTTGGAAATACTCCTGATTTGATTTTTGATCGTAATGTAAGAGAAACTGATGCTTATGGTAAAGCTTTTTTTGATGTCCAGTCTGATAAAACAGGCACTTATATAATAGAGATTTCTGTTGAGGGAAAAGCTTTGGAACAAAAAGTTAAACTTTCTTTTAGATAAGTTTTAAAGAGAATTGTTTTTCTTCTTTAAAAGCTCTTCATATTCTTTTTGTAAATTCTGATATTTATTTTGAAGCTGGGAGATATTTTTTGATACATTATGATGTTTTTCTTTCCTTGATTTTTTGTGCTTAGAATCTTCTTTTGAAATCGTAATTGAAAGAATGATAATTATTAGTATCTCAATTAAGATAACTATTATTAAATAACTTGGTCTTTTTGTTTTTAGAATATCTTCATATGTTTCTATAATTGTCATTACTGGACCTTTTACTTCAAAAGAAAGGGTGTAGCTTTTAGGTGAATTATTTCCTTGATAATTAGAAGCTGCATATACTTTCCAGTTATCTGAATCAGAAGTGGGTAGAGTAAATTCAAAGTATCCTTTTTGATTAGAAGTAATTGAATACTTAGGTAAGGTAAATGCAGATATCTGAGGTATTATTTCAAATATACTTTTGGTATCTTTTTTAGCGAGAAAAATGTTTATTTCAGTATTGGGAGTAGTAGTTCCATAGGCAATTATTTGTTTTCCTTGTGCGATTATTGAGCTTTCAATACCAAGAGTAGGTGAAAGAAGAATAGGTCCAACTTTATTTGTTATGATGGCTAAACCAAGTGGAGGAATACAAGTTGGAGGAGTTTTTCTGTCTAGTAAATCTTTTGACCAGATACAAATTTCAGGATAAAGGTTGCCTACCAATCCTGAAAGAAGTGTGGGAAAAGTAAGATTGGTAAATTCAAAATACCCATCTTCCAAGGTCTTAGTATTTTCAGAAACTCCGATTCCCTCCATGTAAATATCCGAAAAAGATGGACCAAATCCATAAATAATTAATTTTTCTCCTTCTGGAAGAGGGGTTGAAGAGGGAGTAACTGTTGGAGTAGAAGTAGCTTGTGCTGTTGATGTTGCAGTTGCTGTAGCAGTCGGAGTGGGAGTTGCTGTAGCCGTTGGTGAAGGAGAAGTTGTTCCTGTAATGGTTGTAGAAATTGTCGACTCATCTGACTCGACTGTAAGTGCTAATACCTTGTTAAAATTGATTAAGCAAAGCCAGGCTATTAAAAGAAAAAGGATAGTCAATTTCTTTATCATATAAGTATTATTTTAAGTTTACTTTACTTTTTTGAAAAACAAAAAATAAATAAATTTATAATATTTTTAATTTGCTAATTGAAGCTTATTTTTCTGAATTTGGTAGCTGATCTTTAAATTTATTTTTCAATTTTTCCAGCTCTTCAATTTTATCTTCTAGTTTTTCTTCTAATTTTCCTTGTTTTTTCTTTAAAGTTTTCCAAATATTTTTAGTAATAAGAACAAATATTATAATTCCGAGAATGATTATAATTGTTAATTTATATGGAAATACCCAAGTATAGGTAGAGGCAGTTAAAACTTGTCCTCCTTCTCCGTAGGAAGCTACTAGATCATAGGTATACTTTCCAATCATCCATTTTTTGCCAAAATTGTTTTCATAAATTCTAATCGCATCAGGAAAAATATTTTGTTCTTTTATTGTTTGTTCTTCTACTATTTTTCCAAACATGTTTTTTACTGTAATTGTTCCAGTTGGAGTTATATGATAATTTCCTCTGTTTAAAATTTGTGTTTGAAGGTTAATCGGTCCATATTCCATAAAAACTGGAGCATAAAACCTACTTACAAATGCACTTTCCTGAACTGGTCCAGATACTTTTAAGTAAACGAGTCCTGCAATTCTTGTTTCTATTGCAGTTCCGACTTCTTTTACTATTTCTTCCTCTTTTTCTTCAATTTTTCCTCCTGGTTCAAAATAAATACCAAAGTATCTTCCACCCCCTGCGGCATCTTTAGGAATTTCAACTTTAAATTGGATTGTTACAAAGTCTTTTGCAGGAATTGTTATTTCTTGGTAGGGAAGAGATACCCATGAAGCTGCTGAATATGGAGTAGAAAATCCTCCAAGTAAACTATCTATAAAGGTTGGTGTTCCTTCTTCGTCAGTAACAATAAAATCAGATACTCCCAAAATTCCATTAATAGCTTGAGCAGATTGGTTAACAAATCTAATATTCAAAGTCTTTGTGGTTCCAGGGTCAATCTTAAGAGTTTGTCTAGCTGGACCTACAACAATATTTCCTTCTTGGGCAAATAAATTTTTTTGAAACAATACAAAAAGGAAAAATATTGAGAAAATTGTTAATGTTTTTTTGTAGGCAGTTTTCATTTTATTAGAAAGTAGCTGTAGCTATGTATTTAACTTTATTGTAGTAATAACCGGCAGGTTGGGTTGCATCAACTGATAATCTCCAACAGACAAATGCATCATTATTGGCAACAGGACCTGATGAAGAGATTATGGTTTGTGGAACTTCAGGAGTACCAGGTTCCTGATCAGCAGCAGCCCTTGCACAGAAGGTGGGGGAAACGTCACAATCGTTAGTTTGAGTATCATATTTAACTGCAAAAGTAGGATCTCCAGTTTGTTCACCACTATCAGTTGAGAAGCAAAGACCGTTTGTAGCTGCGGTATCACAGTCATCAGATGTATCATAATTTAAAGTACCATCTCCTTTATTATCTGGAATACAGTTTGTAGCAACTGGGTCAGTTGGATCTCCAGCACAGGCAACTCCATTTTTGCCCATCTGGTCATTTTGCTGAATGGTTACGGCATAACCTGCATCTGCATTAGTTGATAACAAAAGATATTGAGCTGCATTATAAAAAGTTTCTGTTGAACTCATAGTTCCAAATGGAACAGAGTATGCATAGCTTGCGATAGACAATGTTGCTTGGTTACACACAGTTGAAGGAGTTGAAAAACAAGTTGCCTCTTGAGTAGAAAGATCAGTTTTTACACCACAGACTCTAAATGAAAGAGTTTCATCAACAGTTGCAGAAACGAAAACAGCTTCAATCGGAGCAACCAATGCGTCTGATTCATCTAATGTGTTATCTGATCCGTCTCTTGATTTAATGTTAATTGTGTAAACATCAGCTTGTCCTTGTGTATGATTTGATGTTATTGGAGCAGGGTTAATAATTTTTTTGTCAGTATCTCCAATAGTTACAGTTATTGCAGAAGTTGCGGCACATGCACCCGTAGAGTTATCTATTCTAATTGTATGATCGTCTGTTCCAGTTCCTGCAGAGACATCAGCAACTGAGAAAGTTCCTCCACAACTTTCTGTAATTGCAACATCACCAGTTGTAAGTCCATTTAGATCGAATCCGTTCGAACTAGTTGCTGCGCCATAATCAGGAAAGCCATTGTTACCATTTTTGTTATCAGCCATAGGAATAGTGATTAAAATATCTCCATTATCAGGGATTCCATTTGTTAAAGTAAAAGTTAAAGATATAGTTCCAGATTGGGTAGAGATTGCAAAATCACCTGAATCTAGAGTAGTTGTAAGAGCAGCCGAAGTATTAAAAGTTGTTGTAGATGGAACTGTTGCAACTGAATAAGCAGTATCATCTCTACATCCAACTAAAGTAGAGGGAGCAAAACAAATAGTATCTTTAATGAATAAATGATTTGTATCATTATCTGAATTTCCTGATCCATCAATTGTTATAAGGGTCTGTCCGCTTGTTCCAGAAGTAATACCAGCATAGTAGGAAAGTCGACTATTACTCATTGTTGCAGCTGCTGATGAAAAATTTGCAGATTTAGCTTTTTGAGGATTTATTATTTTGATAAAAATGATAGCACTAGTGAGGATAAAAATTGCAATACTAACCATGATCTTTCTAAATAAAGATTTTTTCATTTTTCACAAATTCTATTACTATAGTCAAACATTTTGATTCTTCTGTCAAGAAGTTTAGATTTTAATGTTGATTAATCTTTGTTTTTTGTTCTAGAAACGATTATTTTGTAGATAATGAGGATTATTAATATAGAAATAATTAATGAAAAAGGAAAAGCAAAAGTATAGGTTATTTCTTGATAATTTTTATCCTCTTCATCAAGGTTGTAATTTAAAGTTGATTTATAGAGTCCAAGAAGAATTTTTGGGGAAGATTTACAAGGGATTATCTCTTCTTTATCTAAACAATAAATCTCTCTTGAATATGAAGAAAGAATGTTAAGAGGGGACAAACTTAATGTTTCGGTATTTTTTGTTAGTAAATTCTCTATTGTTATCTTTCCAGTAGGTTTTGTAAAAGTTTTTCCAGTATTTTCTATGATTACTTTTAATTTTATATTTTGCAAAGAGTCAATAATAAAAGGAGAAGAAAAAAGAATTGTTTTAGCTGCTTTGTAAGAATCCTCTTTTTCTGATGCAGTAATTAATATATTTGATCCAATTTGAGCTACTGTTTGTAGAGAGTTTTCTGAAATTATAGTATTTAGTTTTTCAATGGAAAAAAGAATAGTAAAGTAGTAATCTTTTAGAGTCGCATTTTTAGGTACTGAAATTTTAACTCTGATCTCCTGTTCAGAATTAGAAGGTAAATTAAATTTTTCTCCAAAATTAACTTCAGGTTTTTCAATACTAAACCAATTTTTGTAAACATCTGATTCTATTAACCCTTCTTTTTCATTTAGGATGATTTCTTCAGGGTTTTTTATGTCAGGTAAAAAAGGAACGATATTTACTGAAATAAGTTTTGAATCAGAGTCATTGGTTATTTTGTAGCTTTGAACAATTTCTTTTCCTGGTACTATTAATACTTCTGTAATAGGGGGAGTAACAGAAATATTTAGTTCTTGAGCTGATACTTTATTTGTAAAAATTAAGAATACTGATGAAAGGACAAACAATTTAAGAAGATATTTATTTTTTGTATTCATTTTAATAAGTCGGTATTGCAATGTAAGTAATAAAGTTAGTATATGTTCCAGCTTCTTGAGCACTTGAAACATTGACTTTATAAGTAATAGTGGCCTCACGGTTTTTGCCAACGTAAATTGAAGACATTACAATCTGTGGAATTTCTGAAGAAGATATATCTGCAAATTGTCTGAAGTAATTAGTATTTGTAAAATCGTCAGGTATATCATCTCCGTCAATATTAAATCCAAAACCATATTTTGTATCCTGTGTCCATTCTCCAGCTATTTCTTCATCACAGTTTGTGTTACAGGCTGTATCAGTAATAGTACTAAGACCATTAAAGGTTTTTAAAGGATTGTTTTCAAATGCTTTTACTTGGTATCCTCCTGCTCCTCCTGCTGAAACAGTTAAAGTGTGGGAATCTGTTTTTGGTGTTTCTGGGTCTAACGTTCCAAAACTTATGGCAAGTTTACTTATTTGAAACGAAAAAGGAATAATTGAGTGAATATATTGGAAACCTGATTTGACTCTGTAACCAGTTGAAGAAAATAGTCCTGATGCGGTTTGACCAATTGTTGAATTTACTCCAAAGTTAGTTGAAGAGGGTATTCCAGCTCCTGAATTTAAGTTGGGCATTTGGATTTCATAATTTTCTGATTCAATTACTCCTTGGGCAGATATGCTTGTTTTAGATAGGAACGTTAAAAAAAGTGGAAAAGCTAACAATATTAATAACTTAATTGTTTTTTTCATTCTTCAATCTTTTTTTCCATTTCTTTTCCGCTTTTGAAGACTTGATATATTTGAAAGAAAATGTTTTTAAGTTCTTCTTTTTCTGATTCAGAGATACTTTTGTCTTTTAAGACACTGTTTAATCCTTTTTGTATTTGAACTAATTTTTGAGAAAGAATATTTGAAGTCCAGTTTTTGACTTCTTTTTCTTGTCTTACAACTTCTTCTTCTAAGGCTTTACCTTCAGTTTCTAAAATCTGAATCTTTGATTCACTTTGAAGTAGTTTGAGATACTGTTTTCCAAAAATTACTGCTAAAGGAGAAATTATTACGAGAGAAGAGAGTTGAAGTATCTCATGTAAAAAATCTTTCTTAGGAGTAAAAAGAAAAAATATTCCAGCTACTAAAGAAAGAGTTATTGCTGACTCTGGTTCGAAAAGAAGTGAAACTCCAAAAAGCAAAAAATACATTAAGAAAAATAGAGGGGAAAATAGAGCACCAGTTGAAAAAACAAGTAAAAAAACTACAAGAGAAATTATTGATACTTCAATAAGTATCTTGAATTTTAGTAGGTTAGGGTTTTTTTTGATAATTGATTGAAAAATTAGATATACAATTACTAAAAAAGCTGTAAGTTGGAGGGTATATGGGGAAAGAGTTTCACTTTTTGTCCAAATAAATGAAAAAATGAAAGAAATAGTAAGTATAAGTGTGTGTTTTAGTATTCTTTTTAGAACGGTTGTCATGCTACTCTAATAGTAGCCTTTTGTTCTAAGGATATTCAAGTTATATAATTTGGCTTATGACAAATAAATATCAAGCAAACGAAATTGAGAAGAAATGGCAGAATGTTTGGAAAAAGGAAAAATTATATCTTCCAAATATAAAGATTGGTAAAAATAAATTCTACAACCTTTGGATGTTTCCATATCCATCAGGTGAAGGACTTCATGCAGGTCATGCATTTGCTTCAACGGGGAGTGATATCTTTGGAAGATACCAAAGAATGAACGGAAAAGAAGTTTTTCAGCCGATTGGGTATGACTCATTTGGAATTCATTCAGAAAACTTTGCCATAAAAATAGGGGAACACCCAGAAGAAATGCTTAAAAGAACTACAAAAAATTATGAAAGACAATTAAGAAGTTTAGGCCATGGATATGATTGGACAAGAACAGTAACAACTTCAGATCCTTCATATTATAAATGGACACAATGGCTTTTTATAAAGTTATATAAAGCAGGATTGGCTTATAGAAAAGAAGCAGATGTTAATTGGTGTCCTTCTTGTAAGACTGTTTTATCAGATGAGCAAGTTATTGATGGAGAATGTGAGAGATGCCAATCAAAAGTTGAAAGAAAAAAACTAAGACAATGGTTTTTTAGGATTACTGATTATGCTGAAAGACTATTAGAAAATCACAAGAAAATTAACTGGACCGAAAGAGTAAAAGTTGCTCAGAGGGAGTGGATAGGTAAATCTAAGGGTGTAACGATTAAATTTAAAATTGATGGTAGAAAAGAAAGCATAGATGTCTTTACAACAAGACCAGATACCCTTTATGGCGCAACTTTTATGGTTATCTCTCCGGAATCTGTTTGGGTAGAAAAACTGACCAAAACTTCATGCGTAAAAAATGTATCAAAATATATAAATAGCGTACAACAAAAAACTGCTGAACAAAAAAAGCAGTCAATTGATAAAAAAGGAGTGTTTTCTGGCTCTTATGTTGTAAATCCTGGAAATAGCAAAAAAATACCTATTTGGATTTCCGATTATGTAGTTAGCGGCTATGGATCGGGAGCTGTAATGGGAGTTCCTGGTCATGATCAGAGAGATTGGGATTTTGCAAGAGAGAATGGGATTGAAGTTTCAGAAGTAATTAAGGGTGGAGATATTAAAAAGGAAGCATATGTAGAATCTGGAAGGATTGTTAATTCTGAAGACTGGAATAATTTAAGTTATCCGGAAGATTTGGAAAAAATTATTAATGATATTGAAAAGAAAGGTTGGGGAAAAAGAACAGTAAGTTATCATTTAAGAGATTGGCTAGTTTCAAGGCAGAGATATTGGGGACCACCAATTCCAATGATTTTTTGTGAGGAATGTAGAAAAAATAAAAATGGTTATATTAGTCAAAATTTAGACAATCTTTTACATAAAGATCAAAAAGATTGGAATAGTTTTGGTTGGTATCCAGTTGAAGAAGAAGAATTACCTGTAAAACTTCCTTATTTAGAGGATTTTAAACCAGAGGGAAATGGCAAAGGGCCTTTAGAAAAAGAAAAGAGCTTTTATGAAGTTAAATGCCCTTATTGTGGATCTAGGGCTAAAAGAGAAACTGATGTATCTGATACATTTGTTGATTCATCTTGGTATTTTTTAAGATACCCTTCAATTGATATAGATAGTTCTAATAATTTACCTTTTGATACTGAAATAACCAAAGAGTGGTTACCTGTTGATCTATATTTCGGTGGAGCAGAGCATTCTGTACTTCATCTTATGTATGCTAGGTTTATTACTCAGGTTCTAAATGATTTAAAGCTATTAGATTTTGACGAACCTTTTCTAAAATTTTTTGCCCATGGTCTTATGATCAAAGACGGAGCAAAGATGAGTAAAAGTAGGGGAAATGTAGTAAATCCTGATTTATATATAGAAAAGTTTGGAGCTGATGCCTTTAGGCTTTATTTAATGTTTATAGGGCCTATGGATGGAAGTCCAGATTTTAGGGATACAGGTATGGAAGGAATGGGTAGATTTATAAATAAACTTTGGAATATTTTTAATTCTAAAGTAGGAAATTTATCGAAAGAAGAAGAAAAAAAGTTAAATACTAAAATGCATCAAACTATAAAGAAAGTGACCAAAGATATTCAATTATTTTCGTATAACACAGCAATTGCTTCTATTATGGAATATGTTAATACCCTTCAGGATTTAATTAATAACTCTAAAGATAAAGAAAATAGTAGTCAAAGTTGGGATTTAGCTTTGACAAACTTATCTTTAATTACAGCGCCTTTTACACCACATCTTTCAGAAGAGGTTTGGAGAGGTATTTTTAGTAATAATTTTTCAATCCACAAGGCTAATTGGCCTAAATATGATGAAAAATTTGTTAAAGAGGATAATTTAGTAATAGCTATTCAAGTAAATGGTAAGTTAAGAGGTCAAATATCTATCAATTATTTAGATATTGAAGACAAAGAAAAGGTGTTAAATGAAGTTAAGGAAAATTCTAAAATAAAAAAATGGATTAATGATAAGAAAATAATTAAGGAAATATATATCCCCGGAAAAATTGTAAATTTAGTTACTAATTAATTATTTCTTCTTGCCATGTCCAAAAAGAAAGAACTTTCTAAAAACCTTTCAAATAATTTTTCTTCTAAAGTAGATAATTTTTTTTATAAATACCGTTACTTAGTTTTTCTTTTTTTATTGGGAATAATTTTTGTTTTGTTGGGAATTTTTATTTCCAAAAATTTTTCGTCTGGAAAAAATAACATTGAAATTATTGATGATAATGAAAAAGAAAAAAACGTTTCAGAAATAGTTGTAGAAATTGCAGGAGAAGTAATAAAACCAGGTGTTTATAAGTTACCAGATAGTTCAAGGATAGAAGATCTTTTAGTCTTATCCGGAGGAGTTAGCCAAAATGCTAATAGAGATTGGATGGAAAAAAATCTCAATAGAGCAGCTAAATTATCTGATGGACAAAAGGTTTATATTCCCAGTATTGATGAGCAATCGAATGTTTTGAGTGCTAATGATGGGGGTACATATCAAAATGTATCATCAGATTTTACATCTCAGGGGAGTGGTTTTATAGATATTAATGCAGCAACCCAAAAAGAACTAGAATCTCTTAGTGGAATTGGCCAAGTTTACGCCCAAAAGATCATTGAATACAGACCTTACTCAAACATCGAGGAAATTGTTACAAAAGCCAAAATTCCACAAAAAACCTTTGATAAAATAAAAAGTCAGATAATTGTTTATTAAATAAAAAATCGATAAATTTACAAATTACTTTAAAAATTTCTCTTATAAAATTATCTTTTTTTACATTATTTTAGTTTTAGTTTTTCTTGTTAGATTAATTACCTTTACAAAAAATTTAAAAAACTTTGATAGACATAAAATAAGAATTTCTGCAAAAGTCTTACAAGAACCTTCAAAATTTTCTAATTCTCAAAAATTTTATTTAGAGGGTTTTAATTTCTATTTACCAAAATATCCGCAAATTAATTATGGTGATAAGGTTACAGTGGAGGGAACTGTAGAAAATAATAAAATAATTAACGCAAAACTTGTTGATTTAGAAAAAGATGAAAATATTTTATTGGGTTTTCGTAAAAAGATTATAAGTTTTTATCAAAGAAGTTTTCCAGAGCCACATTCCTCTTTAGTCGCCGGAATTATTTTAGGATACAAATCAGAACAGACAGGTATTTTTTGGGATAGTTTGAAAAAAACTGGAACAATGCATGTAGTTGTAGCTTCAGGCATGAATGTTACCTTTGTTGCCGGTTTTTTGATGTCGATACTATTAATATTTCTTTCTAGAAAGAAAGCAATACTGTTCACTTTATTGGGTATTTGGATTTACGCTTTCATTTCAGGTTTTGAAGCTCCAATAGTTAGGTCTACGATCATGTTTTCTATAGCCTTAATTGCGCAATTATTTGGTAGACTTTCGTTTTCTACTAACGCTCTTTTTCTTTCTGCAATTCTAATGCTTATTATTAAACCAATCTGGATTTATGACTTAGGTTTTATTCTTTCTTTTACTGCAACAGGATCATTAATGCTTTTTACTAAAAAGGTAGAGAAGTTATTAGTATTTGTTCCTAAGTATATCAAAACAGATCTTAATACAACTCTTGCAGCCCAGATTGGTGTTGTACCAATCTTATTTGTTACATTTGGGCAATTTAATCTTTTATCACCCTTAGTTAATGTGCTTATTCTTTGGACTGTTCCTTTAATTATGATTATTGGTTCAATTGGTGGAGTAATAGGACTTATTATTCCGGAACTAGGAAAATTAATTTTATACTTAGCTTATCCTTTAACTTGGTATTTTATTTCAATTGTAGGTTTTTTTAACTAAGATATGAGAATTTGGAAAACTGTTTTTATTTCTGAATTATTAGTTATTGCTTCACTGACGTTAGCTTTTTTATCCTTTGATAACAGAAAGTTTAAAATTATTGCTTGTGATGTTGGCCAAGGTGATGCAATACTTTCAATCTACGGTAAGATACAAATCTTAATTGATGGGGGACCTGATTCAAAAGTATTGGATTGTTTAGGAAAGTACATTCCTTATTGGGATAATACTCTTGAGCTTGTTATTTTAACTCATCCTGACAAAGACCATTTTGGAGGATTAATTGATGTATTTGAAAGATACGAAGTTCTTAATTATTTAAAGACCAAGGCTATAAATAGCAGTCAGGATTATCAAGTGCTAGAAAGTATAGTGGGGAGTAAAGGAATAGATACTATATATGCAACTGACGAGCTTGATATAAGGTTGGGAAAGATATATTTAGATATACTCAATCCGAAAGATTCAAGTAAAGCTTACATTGAAGATAAAGATTTGAATAATTCATCAATAGTTTTTACGCTTAGATTCAAAAACTTTGAGGCTCTATTAACTGGAGATATTGAGATTGAAGGAATAAATGAATTAATTAAAGAAGGAAAGATTTCAGAGGTTGAATATATCAAAATACCTCATCATGGTTCTAAGAATAATATTACAAGTGGTTTATTAAGATTTAGTAGCCCTGAGGTTGCAGTTATTTCAGTTGGCGAAAATTCTTATGGTCATCCAAGTCAGGAAGTATTGGATTTACTTCAAAAATATAATATTAGTAAAACTTATGTTACAAGTAGAGATAGAGATGTGATCGTTGAAACAGATGGAGATTTTTGGTGGGTCAAAAATGTCAATTAGTATTAATTAGTGTAATTTTTGTATTTAAATTGTAAAATCTAAAAGTAATGATAAAAGATCTATTATTGGAAAGTCTTTCAAAAGTTTCTCTTGAAGAGAATATTGTAATATCTATTCCTGTAAATGATTCATTTGGTGATTATTCAACTAATTTAGCAATGATTCTTTCTAAGAAAGAAGAGAAAAATATTAAAGAGGTATCAAACAATTTGATAAAAAAGCTTAAGGAAGATAAATCTTTAATAGAGATATTCTCAAAAATTGAATTTAAGTCTGGTTTTATTAATTTTTGGTTAAAAAAGGAATATTTAGTAAATGAACTCCAGAAGATAAATTTAAGAAAAGATGAATATGGCAAGAAAAATATAGGGGATGGAAAAGTTGTGGTTATTGATTACTCAGCTCCAAATATAGCAAAACGTTTCTCAATAGGTCATTTGAGATCAACTATCATAGGTCAGGCTATTTATAATTTATACGAATTTTTAGGTTACAAAGTAATTGGAGATAATCATTTGGGAGACTGGGGGACCCAGTTTGGGACACTTATTGCTGAAATAGAAATTGAGAACGCTAACGTAGATGAACTTTCTATTGACGATTTAGAAAAGATGTATGTTGAGTTTAATAAAAAACAAGAAGAAGATCCTAAGTTGCATGACAAAGCTAAAGAGTGGTTTAAAAAGCTTGAGAATGGAGATGAAAAGACTAGAAGGATTTGGAAAAAAATAATTGATATATCTTTGGAGGAATTTAATAAAGTTTATGATCTTTTAGGAGTAAAGATTGATTATACCTATGGAGAAAGTTTTTATGAAGATAAAATGCCCGAAATAATTGAAGAATTAAAAGAAAAAAAGATTTCAAAAAAAAGTGAGGGTGCAGGAATTGTTAAATTTAATGATATGCCTCCGGCTATGGTATTAAAGTCTGATGGGACTACTACTTACTTTACTCGTGATTTAGCAACTATTAAGTATAGAATTCAAAACTGGAATCCGGACATTTTCATTTATGAGGTTGGAAGTGATCAAACACTTCATTTTAAGCAATTATTTGAAACGGTAAAGAAATTAGGTTGGATAAAAGACCAGGAATTAAAACATTTAGGCCATGGTTTATATAGATTGAAAGAAGGAAAGATGTCTACTAGGAAGGGAAAAACCATAAAACTTGAAGAAATATTAGATTTATCTATCCGAAAAGCTAGAGAAATAATTAATAAGTCTAATTCTTCAAGAGGCTTGAGAGAAAGTGAAGTTAATGATGTTTCAATTAAAGTTGGAATTGGTGCAATTAAATATTTTGATCTTTCGCACCAACCTGCAAGCGATATAATTTTTGATTGGGAAAAAATATTCGTTTTGGAGGGAAATAGTGCTCCATATTTACAGTACACTTACGCAAGAATTAATAGCGTTTTGGAAAAAGCTGATTTAAAAAAAGAGATAGATACTAATTATCAAATAAGTGAGGAAGAAATTGCAGTTTTAAGATCTCTTATTAAATTTTCAGACTGTATTTTATTGGCTGCAAAATCATATTCTCCAAATATTCTTTGTAATTATCTTTTTAACTTAGCTCAAAAATATAATACTTTTTATAATAAATATAAAATAATAGGGGGAGAAAATGAAGGATTTAAAATATTACTTTCCAAATCTGTGGGGCAAGTGCTCAGAAATGGGTTAGCCTTGCTGGGTATTGAAAATCCTTCAAAAATGTAATATATAGGTTTGTTATGTCGCCTGAGTACAGAAATTGGAATGTTGTCCCAGATAATCTGAAACTTGAAATTAAAGAGCTTGTTGGTGAAAAAAAGACTAGGATGTTAATACAACAAGGATTCTATTTTCTTCGTCCTGAAAACAAGACAGGAGAAATTAAGAAATTAATATCATGCTCTAGTAATGAAGGATTGATTACAGAGAATCAAAAGAAAGATGCCTTAAAAGAAAATAGTGAATGGAATTTAGTACGTGGTTTAAATAATCGCTCAAAACAAAATAATGGACAGGAACATCAAGGTCATATGACCAAAAAGAGAAGGGACAATAATTTGAAGACGAAATTAAAAAACTCCGTGAGAAGATGAATTGAATTTTTTGTCATAATAGACTAAATTGTTTTAGTAAGATTGAAATCATTTTTAATTATGAATTATTCTTTAAAAATATTACCTAATAAAATAAAAGTTTTATTTGTTCCGATGCCTTCATTAGAGTCAGTAACGGTTACGGTTTGGGTAAAAACTGGTTCGAGAAATGAAACTGATAATATTGCAGGTATTAGTCATTTTCTAGAACATATTGTTTTTAAGGGTAGTAAGAAACGCCCTTCAGCCAGAGAAATATCTGAAGCAATTGATTCTATGGGTGGAGAGTTTAATGCTTCAACTTCAAAAGAATGGACTAACTTTCATATTAAGGCAAGAAAAGAATCTTTGGATACTATCTTTGATGTATTAAGTGACATGGTTTTAAATCCAGTTTTAAATGAACAAGAAATAGAAAGAGAAAAGGGTGTAATTGTTGAAGAAATTGCTATGTATGAAGATACTCCTATCTATCAAATTGGAGAGGTGTTCGAAAGATCACTATTTAAGGGAAATAATTTAGGTCGAGATACAATTGGGTTTGAAAAAACAGTCAAAAATATCAAAAAAGATGATTTCCTTTTATATAGAAAGAGGTATTATTACCCAGAAAATATACTTATTTCTGTAGCTGGAGGAGTTAAAGAAAAAGAAGTATTAAATTTAGCTAATAAATACTTTGGCAGTCTAAAACAAAGAAATAAAAAAAAAGAAATTTATGAGATATTTAAACTAAACCAAGAAAAGCCTGAAACAATTTTAGTAACGAAGAAAAATGAACAGGCCCACTTAATAGTTGGTTTTCTGGGACAAAAAAGAGATTCTAAAGATAAATTTATTGAGGCAGTTACAACTTCTATTTTAGGTGGAGGAATGAGTTCAAGAATGTTTACTGAAGTAAGAGAAAAAAGAGGACTTGCATATGCTGTTAAAGTTTCATCAGATCATTATAGAGATATAGGTGAGACTTTAACTTATGTGGGTGTTGATCCTAAAAATGCCTTAAAAGCAATAAAAGTAATATTAGAAGAATACTATGCCCTAGCTAAAAAGACTAAAAAAGTAAGTAAAAAAGAATTAATTAAAGCAAAAGAATATCTTAAGGGTCAACTTGCACTTTCTCTTGAAGATACAGGAGCTGTAAATGATTTTTTTGGTATTAGAGCTTTGTTTAATTTAAATATAAAGACTCCAGAGCAGATATTTAAAGAGATTGATAAAGTTAAAGAAGAAGAAATTTATGAGTTTGCTAAGAAGATTTTTGTTCCTGAAAAACTTAATTTGGCAGTAATTGGACCATTTAGTGAAAAGAGCCTCTTTGAAAAAGCTCTGGAGTAATTTATAATTTTTTAAAATCCTATATGAAAGCACTTGAATTTCCGATAATTGGTACAAAAAAAGTTGGAGTTACTAAAAAATATGATTTGAATAATCCTACTTCAAGAAATGAATATTTTGAAGCAAAAGTAGGGGAAGAGATAAAACTTCTTAAAAAATATCTTAAGGATAATTCTTTTATAGCTTTCCTTTTGGGAAAGAAGAATTCAGGTAAGGGAACATATTCAGTTCTTTTTTCAGAAATATTTGGAAATGAACATGTAGCTCATGTTTCTGTTGGAGATATAGTTCGTGATATTCATGAAAATTGGAATGAATTTGTAAAAAGTAAGGATTATGAAGAACTTAAAAAGTTTTATAGAGGTTATATTTCCTTTGATGATGCTGTAGATGCACTTTTAGGTAGATCTACAGAGACTCTTCTTCCAACTGAGTTTGTTTTAGCACTTTTGAAGCTCCATATATCAAAACTTGGTAAAAAAGCGATTTTTATTGATGGACTTCCAAGGGAAAATGATCAAGTGTCATATTCTCTCTATTTTAGAGATTTAATTAATTTTAGAGATGATCCAGACCTTTTTATTCTTATAGATATTCCTGAATCTGTTATAGATGAAAGAATCAAGTATAGAGTTGTTTGTCCGTTATGTCACAGTTCCAGAAATTTGAAACTGTTACCTACGAGCAAGATTGAGTATGACGAGGAAAAGAAAGAGTTTTACCTTATTTGTGATAATCCCAATTGTGAAGGAGCGAAAATGGAAGCTAAAGAAGGGGATAATTTGGGAATTGGTCCAATAAGACCAAGACTTGAAAAAGACGAGGGAATATTAAGAAGCGTATTTAATCTTTATGGAATTCCTAAAGTTCTTTTAAGAAATCATGTTCCAGTTAATGAAGCAGAAAAATACTTTGATAGCTACGAAATTACTCCTGAGTATGTGTTTAAGCTAGATGGTAAAAAAGTGAAAGTTGAAGAAAAGCCTTGGAGTGTTAAAGATGATAATGGGGTAGAAAGTAATAGTTTACTTGCAGCTCCAGTAGTTGTTTCCATGCTTAAACAACTTGTAGAGGTATTGGGTCTTTAATACAAAAAATAAAATTTTTGTATTATCCTAAAGATTTTTTGTCACTTGTCTTATTTGCTCCTAATGCGGATTTTTTTAAAAAAGATGTTTTATCTGGAGCATCTTTAATTTGAGAATTTATAATAAGGTTTATAAGATTTCCAGTTTTTGAATCGATTGCAATTGACATACCCGTATTTAGGTTTTTAGTTCGTATATCTTTAATAATTTTTTCAATTCCAAGAGATACTGTGATAACGTTCTTAACGAGTTCTGGTAGCTTATCGTTTGGGTAGCCTCCAATAATTGAAACTTCCAAGTTTTTCCTATTTGCTCCTAATTTTTCCATTGGTGTAACAGTATTTACGATATCTTGACAAACTTCCTGCCATTTTGGTTCATGTCTAGGTTCAACTATATGAACTAATCCTGCAACTTTTTTGTCTGGATCGTATAGAATAACTCCGACACATGGTCCTAATCCTTTTGTTTTTAGAATTGGATACCCATGGTCAGCTTTTGTTATTCCCCATGTATTCATACTAACATTTATCATTTCTTCTGTTTCTTGAATACTTTTTGGACCAATTTCGATATTTTTTAATTCTGTCATTTTAATGTCGGGGTGCCCAGATTCGAACTGGGGATCTCTACTACCCGAAAGTAGCGCTCTACCAACTGAGCCACACCCCGAAAACCAAATAGTGATAAAATTATAGCAATGTTTGGAAATTTATACATAGTTGCTACACCTATTGGAAATTTGGAAGATATTACCTTAAGAGCTTTAAAAATTTTAAAAGAGGTTAATTTTATTTTGGCTGAAGATACAAGAGTAACAAGTAAGCTTTTGATGCATTACGAAATAGATATACCTACTTTGAGCTATCATCAACATTCTTCGGATTCCAAGAAATTTGAGATTTTGAAAATACTTCTTGAGGGAAAAAACTTAGCACTTGTTACAGATGCTGGAACACCAGGAATATCTGATCCAGGAAATGAACTAATTGATTTTATATTAGAAAAAGAACCCAATATTAAAATAATTCCAATTCCTGGAGCTTCTGCTGTTACTTCTGCTTTATCAGTTTCAGGCTTTAAAGCTTTTAATTTTATTTTTTTGGGATTTTTGCCTAAAAAAGGAAAGACCAAATTATTTGAATGGTTAAAGATGGGGAAGATTACATTTTCTTTTTATGAATCTCCAAAAAGGGTATTAAACACACTTAAAGTATTAGGAGAGTATTTTGGATATGATACCAAGGTTTGTATAGCTTCAGAACTAACTAAGATATATGAGAATTTATATAGAGGAAGTATAAAAGAAGTAATCGAAAAACTTGAGAAAAGTGTTTTAAAGGGGGAAATGGTTGTTATTGTATCTTTTTAAGACTTAGTTTGTTTGAAGAAGTCATTGTATTCTGGGATGGTTTTAATTATTTCTATAACTTCTTTACCAGATTCTAATTCCAATAACTGTTTTTCAACTACTTCACTTAATCCCGGGAAACTATGAGTGGCTCCACCATTGATCAAACTTGGAGCATCAAGATAATGCATAGCTTGTTTCATACAGTCAAAATTAACAGTTTCTGGATTATTTCCTGAAGCAGCTTGAACAATATATTCAACACCTTGGAGAGTAATAATAATACTTAAAACTTTATAAGTTTGGTGATTATCCTTTTACCTGATTGACTAACCAGTCTTGGATCTTAAAATATTGTTCAGGTATATCTCTACCTAAATATTTATCACCTCTTTTAAGTAAAAGAGCAAAACCTGGATCGGGGTTAGTATTTGTTAAGTGTTCTTTTTGCATAATTCATTATTTGAGATAATATAGCACTTTTTTGTGCCGCTGGGAGGAATCGAACCCCCAAACCTTTCCCTTAGGACGGGACTGCTCTTCCAATTGAGCTACAGCGGCTCGTTAAGCATATTTTAGCACAAGTTATTTTATGGAAAGAGAGTAAAGATTTGGAGTGGAAGAATCAGCTCCAAGGTTAGTTAGTATCATTATCTTTTCTGTACTGGCAAATGGGAAAGCATATGGACTAATATAGGCTCCAGAATATATTTCTTGTCTATTTGTCCCGTCATAATCCATGATATATATTTTTCCTTCTTCAGCTAAGATTAGATTATTGGAATTTGGAAACCAAGCTAATCTTTTTGTAGGATTGGTTGGAATTACTCCATCAACAATAAAACCTTCTGAATTTTCTGCGATTAGAAAGTTTTTATCTTCTTTTATATCGTATACATATATTTTACCTGTTTCAATATTTCTTTCCTGCTTTTGTGTGGAAGCTCCAGGAGTAGCTTTTATTAGATCTTCTTTAAGATTGGCGGAAGAACTAGCAATGTAGAGCATTTTCTTTCCATTTGGAGAGAATTCAATAACTTCTGTATCTTCTAAAAATACTTTTTCTAGTTCATCGGGTAATGGTTTTAGATTTGATTCTAACTTTTTTGATTTTTCTAATTCCCAGCTATTTAAGGTTAGTTGATACTTAGAAGCAATATTTACCCTTTCGTTTTGTGCTGTAAATGAGCCTGCCTTGAGGAGAAAAATACCTTGTTCGGTTTCTACTAATACTTCATTTCCATCAGGAGAAAACTTCCAACTAGAGTTAACAAAATTACCATCAGTTATATATCTTGAGTCTTTAGAGAACCCAATAGGGAGGTTAACACTTTCTATTACCCAAAGTCCTGTTTTATCTGTTGCTTTATTTTCTAAAGATGGAACAAAATATACAATCTTTGTGTAGTCACTTGAGGCTACAGGATTTATAGATCCGTTTAAAGTGACTGGAGAAAGAGAAGGAACTGCTTTAAAAAGCGATACGTTGATTTCAGTAACTATTTCTTTTTCTATCGTTAATCTTTTATTCCAAGTAATAAAACCATCTTTTTTAAGAGAAACATCGTAATTACCTGGTGCTAGAGAAATATTGGCATCAGAAGTCGTTTTTAAATTTCCATTTATATAGATTTCTGAACCTGTAGGGTCAGATTTAACTACTAAAATTCCATTAGGTTCAAATTTAAATTTTGTTATATTGAACCTGTAACCTCTTGCATAGAAAGAAGTAAAGATTCCAATAATTCCTACTGTTAGTATCGTAAAAGACAGTATGATGATCCTAATTTTTGTCATGGATAGTATTATAACGTATTTTCTACTTGTTCGTAAACGAAAATCTCATATAATGAAAAAATCAGCAAAAGACTTATTGAAATGTATCATAATATATATATTAAATATCAAAATATATGATTAGAAAAAATATTGCCATTGATTTAGGGACAGCTAATACAGTTGTCTGGGTAGCGGGTGAGGGTATAATTGCAAATGAACCAACAGTTGTTGCTATTTCTTCAGAAGATTCAAAAGTTGTAGCAGTTGGTGAAGATGCTAAAAAAATGCTGGGTAGGACTCCAGAAAGTTTAATAGCTTCAAGACCTATGAGAGAAGGAGTAATAGCAGATTATCAGGTAACTGAGGCAATGCTGAAATATTTTATTGGAAAAGTAATTGGTAGATTTGCTTTACTTAAACCGATTGTGATGATCTGTGTGCCTGCAGGATGTACACAGGTTGAAAGAAGAGCGGCTTTAGATGCGACTCTATCTGCTGGTGCTGGTAAAGCTTATTTAATAGAAGAACCATTAGCAGCTGCAATAGGTTCTGGGATTCCTGTTTCAGCACCTTCAGGACATATGATAGTTGATATGGGTGGAGGAGCAAGTGAAGCTGCAGTAATTTCACTCGGAGGAGTTGTTATTCACAAGAGTATAAGAGTTGCAGGTAACAAACTTGATGAAGGTATTCAAAGTTATTTAAAGAAAAAACACAATCTAATAGTTGGAGATCAAACTGCTGAGGATTTGAAAATTAAGATTGGATCTGCAACCCTTTTGAATAAAGAAGAAAAGATGGAAATTTCAGGGCGTGATTTAGTATTTGGTCTTCCAAGAAGTATTGTCATAACTTCAGCTCAAGTAACTGAAGCTTTAAAGCCAATTCTTCTTCAAATAATTGGAACGGTAAAAGCTGTACTTGAAGATACACCACCTGAACTTGCTGCAGATATAATAGATAAAGGGATTGTTATGAGTGGAGGAACTGCACTATTAAGAAATTTTGACAGGTTAATGACTGAAGAAACTGGTGTTCCAGCACATGTAGCAGAGGAACCTAAGCTTTGTGTTGTAAGAGGAACAGGCTTAGTACTTGAAAATATTGAACTTTGGAAAAGAAGTATAACAACAAAAAATTAGCTCATTGATTTATATTATAAGATTAAAATATATAAAAATTTTACTGAAAAATTGAAATTATAGGTAATTTTATATATTAAAAAATATATGATTTCCTGTTAATATAGGATATTCATATTTCCATATAGTAATTGACTTATTTAGAGTTTATTTCACAAATATGATTGAGGATAATGATATTAATTAGAATTAAAATAATGATAAATAATTGTGTACAATTTGTTTAAAGTAGATAATCTACATTTAGAAATATTAATCTTATAGTTATATTTTTATTTTAAAGGATACTAAAAATATGTCTTATTTTACTAAAATTATCGGTTTATTTCGTATATTAAATATAGGTTTTCATACCAGTTGTGATTACTTATCTTATAATAGTAAAAACTTTTAATATAAAATACTATAAGCTAGGTATGAAACGCAAAAAAGTAAGAAAATGACTATTAAAAAAGACCAAAAAATCGGACTAATTTTAAAAAAGGTTCAAAATGGCAACTCTAGAAGTCGAGTGCTACCTTTTGTGCGTAGTAAGCTTAATTCCAAAGTACATTTTTCAATTCTTTCTGCAAATCCAGAAATACTATTAATGGCTTTAAATGATAGTAATTTAGCTTCAATTTTACTTTCTTCTGATGTTTTACTAAATGATGGAGTAGGACTTTCTATAGCTTATGGTTTTTTGAATAAAAAAACATATAAAAATAAACTATTCGCTTTTTTTGCATATATTTCTCAGGGTTTTATAGAAGGATTTGAAATGTTGTTTACTAAAGATAAAAAAGTATTAAAAGGAAGAGATCTTTTTATGGACATTATTAAACTTGGGAACAAGTTAAATTGGAAAGTATTTTTGTTAGGGGGGAAGAAAGATGAGGCTTTAAAAACAAAAGATAAGCTTAGAGTTAGTTTCAAAAAAATCCAAATTGAGGCTGATTCAGGACCAATATTAGATAATTTTGGCCAGCCGATTTCAGAAATTGAAGAGATGAAAGAAAAAGAGACAATTAATAAAATAAATGTATTCAAGCCCGATATTCTCTTTGTTGGGTTTGGTGCCCCCAAACAAGAGTATTGGATTTCTAGAAATAGCAAAAAAATAAATTCGAAAGGGATTGTGGCTGTTGGGGGGACTTATAACTATATTGCAGGAAATATGGAACTACCATTATCTTTTTTTGATAAATCAGGTTTAGAGTGGTTATGGAGATTAATTATCGAACCCAAAAGGATTATAAGAATAATAAATGCTGTAATTATTTTTCCTCTTAGAATTTTTTTATATAAATTAAATCAAAATTAATGCTCTTATGAAAAGTATAGAAGAAGTAGTACTAGTGGATAAAAAAGGAAAGTTTAAAGGATTAGTAGAAAAGAATGAAGCTCATAAACACCCTGTAGGTCTTCATAAAGCTATATCAGTTTTAATTTTCGACAAAGATAAGGTTCTTATTCAAAAAAGGGCTAAAAACAAAAAAACTTGGCCAATGTATTGGGCAAATAGTTGCTGCAGTCATCCAAGGAAAGGAGAAAGTTATCAGAGAGCTGCAGAAAGAAGATTATTTGAAGAAATGGGTATGAGAACAAAACTAAAAAGAGCCTTCAAAATTATATATGAATCTAAATTTGATGGTGATTGGGGAGAGAATGAGTATGATTGGGTTTTTGTAGGGGAATATAGTGGAAGAGTCAATTCTGATCCGAACGAGATAGCAGAATATAAATGGGTTAATCTTGAAAAACTGAAAAAAGACATTAATGATAATCCTCAAATTTATACTCCTTGGTTTAAAATGATTCTCGATAGGTTTTGAAAATTATTCTTTGCTATAATAGCTTCAATCTTGGAGGTGGATAAAAAAGATGGAAAAAGATAAACAAAATCTACAAAAGCTTAGAGTATGGGATTATAAAGATATTCCCTTAGAAGTTCGTGATGGTTCTAATATTAAAAAAGTAAAAGCTTTTTTTGCTGGATTGGCTGATGGTTCAGTTGCAATTACAGAAGAAGCATTCACGAGATTGGTTGGTAATAACAAAGAAAATAATGATTAAAGTTTCTGTGCCTGGGAAAGTAATTCTTTCAGGAGAACATGCAGTCGTATATGGCTATCCTGGTTTATATGCTGCTACAAATTCTAGGATGAGTATAGGACTTATAAAAACTTCTAATAGTAAGATAACTTCTTCGTATGCAGATTATGCTTTTAAAAAGGCTTTAAGAATGTTTAAAGTAAAAAATTCTTCTAATTACTCATATGAAATTAAATCAAAAATTCCAGTAGGTTCAGGAATGGGTTCATCTGCAGCCTTAGCTGTAGGAATGTCAGCTTTGGCTCAAAAATTTGCCAAAAGAGAATTTAATTTAGAAGAAATAAACAAAATTGCTTACGAGATTGAAAAAAAACAGCATGGAAAACCGAGTGGAGGAGATAACACCACTGTTTGTTATGGGGGTTTTGTCTGGTATAGGAAAGAATCAGAAAACTTAAAGGTTTTTTCTAAAATTTCTCCAGTAAAAAATTTTCCTAATTTGTTCATTGTAAATTCTGGTAAACCAATAGAAACAACAGGAGAAATGGTGGGTTTAGTTAGAGAACAATATGAGAAAAACCAAAAAAGGGTTGTTAAAATTTTTAACCAGGTGGAATTTTGTTCAAAAGGTTTTTTAAGGTTTATTTTAAATGAAGAAAAAGAAGGTTTAGAAGATTTGATTACTTTTAATCAACGATTGCTAGAAGATTTAGGAGTAGTTTCTTCTGAAACTAAAAACTTAATTAGTTTACTCGAAAAACATAAAGCTTCTGTTAAGATATCAGGGGCTGGAGGAAGAAAAAAAGGTTCGGGAATTTTGCTTATTTATCATAAAGATCCTGAAAAGTTAAAGAATATTATAAAGTCACAAAAATTAAATATGATTCCAGTGTCTCTTGGAAGAAAAGGAGTTAAAATAGAAAAATGACTAAATTAACAAAAAAGTCAGCAATATCTCCTGCGAATATTGCATTTATTAAATTTTGGGGAAAGAGAAATCCAAAATTAAATATTCCCTACAATAATTCGATTTCAATGAATCTTGATAGTTGTTTGACTACAACGACAGTTCATTTTATGGATAATTACAAAGAAGATGAAGTAATAATTGATTGCAAGAAAGCTGAAGACGAGGCTAGAGATAGGGTAGTAAGAGTATTAGATATAGTAAGAGCTTGGGCAGAAATTAAAACAAGGGCAAAAGTATCTTCTATTAATAATTTTCCATCAGACGCAGGAGTTGCTTCTTCTGCATCTGCATTTTCAGCTTTAGCATTAGCTGCGAGTTCTTCGGCAGGACTTAAGCTTTCAAAAAAGAATTTGTCAATTTTAGCTCGATTAGGATCAGGATCAGCTTCAAGAAGTGTAATTGATGGTTTTTCAGAATGGAAAAAAGGAACAACAACAGATAGTTCATATGCTATTCAAATTGCAAAACCAAATTTCTGGGATTTAAGGGATATTGTTACGTTAGTTTCGTCTGAGAAAAAGAAAAATAGTTCTACTGAAGGACATAGTGTCGCAACAACAAGCCCTTACTTTGAAAAAAGACAGAAAGAGCTTGAAAAAAGAATAAAAATGCTTAAAAAGGCTTTTCTTACTAAAGATATTGATAATTTTGGGAAACTTTTGGAGGAAGAAGCTATGGATTTACATGTAATTGCCATGACTTCAAAACCTCCAATTTTTTATCTAAACCAAACTACATTTGCTGTAATGCAAATGTTAAGAGAATTAAGAGAAAAAGGTATAAAAGGATATTATACAATGGATGCAGGTCCTAATGTTCATGTTATTTGTAGACGAAAAGATGTTGATATTTTAAATAGAGCTTTGAAAAAAGTTCCTGGTGTTAAATCTACTATTATAAATAAAGCTGGATTAGGAAGTAGACTTTCTAATAATCATTTATTTTAAAATGAAAAAAAACTTAATTTTAGTAAAACTTGGAGGAAGTTTAATAACAGATAAAAGTAAAGCTTTTACAGTAAGAGAAGATGTAATTATTAGATTATCAAAAGAAATTAAAGATTCCTTAAAAAATATAGAAGGTGATTTAATAATTGGGCATGGAAGTGGTTCATTTGGTCATACTGTTGCTGCTAAATATCAAACTCAAGAGGGACTAATAAATAAGAATAGTATTATTGGTTTTCCTCTAGTTGCTGACGCTGCAAGGCAGATAAATGTGATTGTAATGAATAATTTATTGAAAGTTAAAGTAAAAGCAGTTTCATTTTCTCCTTTTAGCTTTATTTATACAAAAAACGAAAAAGAAGAGAGTTTTCTAATAAAACCTATTAAAAAAGCATTAGATATTGGTTTAGTACCAGTTATTTATGGTGATGTGATAATGGATGAAACTAAAGGATTTTGTATTTATTCAGGTGAAAGAACATTAAATCTTTTAGCAGAAAGATTAAAAGAATACTATTCAACTGTAAAAATAATATATTGTGGTGAAACTAACGGTGTTTATGATAGGAAAGGAAAAACAATAGATAAGATAACACTTAGAACTTACAAAAGTATTCAGGATGTCTTGAGAGGATCTGCAGGAATAGATGTGACTGGAGGAATGATACATAAAGTTGGAGAAGCAATTGAACTATTAAAATTACTAAATGCTGAGACATTAATAATAAATGGAATAAAGAAAGACTCTTTGAAAAATGCAATTTTAGGTAAAAAAGTTTTATCTACGCATATTTGTAGATAATTTTATCTTAAAATATTATTTCTCTTCATTTTTTTATTATATCTGGATTAATTTAGAAACTTATTTTATAAATATCCTATTGACAGTGATGAATTGCTTTGATATCTTGTGACTAATTATGATAAGTTTCAGGCTTGAAACATTATCAAAGTAATATAATTTATATTAAAGTATAAACATGGACGAGAATAAAAAGAAAAAGTTAAAGTTAGACGAGCTTCCAGATTTATTAACTGTTCGTGAAGTAGCAGAACTTCTTAGAGTTTCACCTTTAACAATAAAAAGATGGGGAAAAAGAGGAAAACTTCCTGCAATTAGAATAAACTCCCGTGGAGATAGACGTTATAAGAAAGAAGCTGTGCTTTGGCTTCTTGGAATGCAAGAAAAAAATTCATAAAAAAGCTTCTTGATAAAATTCATTTAAAAAATAGTATAATTATACCTAGGTTATCCAATGCGCAAAATAATTTCCATACTATTATCTTTAGGTTTACTTTTATTAGTGTCTGAGTCTTGTTTAGCCATAAGTACAGCAAGTCCATCTGCAAGCCCTGTGGTTACAGAAACTCCTGCACCAACAATTGCGCCAGATTTGACTCAAAAAACTATTGAGACCCTTGGACCATTAGAAGAATTACTTAGGAATCAGGAATTAGGTCCAATTTGGCCTTCTAATCCTATTAAATATGCAATAAGAGCGTCTGTTAAAGCAGGGATTCCTGTCAATATGATAGTTTTATTACTTTTACTTCCTTTTGTAGCCACTTTAATTGCGGCTGCAAGACATTTAATTGGTTTAAGGGGTTTTGGAATATTTTTACCTGCTGCCTTGTCTATTGTTTTTGTTGCGATTGGGCCTGTAGTGGGGATAGTAATATTTTTCTTGATAGTAATTATTTCCTGGTTTGTTAGATTTCTTTTAAGAAAATTCAAAATTAAACTTCAATATCTTCCTAAAACTGCATTATTATTATGGTCAGTTTCTTTGGGAGTTTTAGGATTAATGTTTTTGTCTCCTATATATAAGCTTCCTGGAATTGAGAACATTTCGATTTTCCCGGTCCTTCTTTTGACACTTTTGGCTGAAGATTTTACAAGAATTCAATTGGGAAAATCTTTTAAGACTGCGTTTTCTTTAACAATGGAAACAATGATTTTAGCCCTTTCTTCTTATTTCGCATTAACTTTACAATCAGTGCGAGAATATGCTCTATTAAACCCTGAAAAATTCTTAATTTCTATTGGTCTAGTTGATTATATATTAGGAAAATATGTAGGTTTAAGAATTTTGGAAATTTGGAGATTTAAAAAATTAATAAAATCATGAAGATTTCTTCAATCTTGGGATTAAATGCCAGAAGCCAGTTATATTCCTACAAATATAATAATAAGAAAGGTAGGAAAGTATGTAATTCTAAGATACTTACTGAAAGATTTTTAAAAAAGCTTGGAGTTCCAGTTCCTAACATTTTTAATGTTTTTAGAAGACCTCAAGATGTTTTAAATTTTAATTGGGATAGTCTTCCTTCTAGTTTTGCTTTAAAACCTTCTAGGGGTTTAGGTGGACAGGGAATAATTGTTGTTAAAAAAAGAGCAAACTCTCCTACTTCAGGTTGGATTACAACTCAGAGGACTATTGTGAGTATTGATGATTTAAAACTTCACACTTTAGATATTTTGGAAGGTGCATATTCATTGGGAAATGAACCTGATGTTGCATTTATTCAGGAATATGTGGGAAGACATAAAGCTTTCAGGAAATATGCTTTTAGAGGAACTCCTGATATAAGAATAATTGTTTTCAATAAAGTGCCTATTATGGCAATGTTAAGGCTTCCTACAAGGGAATCTCAAGGTAAAGCTAATCTTCACCAGGGGGCTATTGGAGTTGGAATTGATATTGCAACTGGTATAACAGTAAAGGCAATATTAAATGGAAAATTTATTAAATATAAACCAGGATCAGAAAGAAAATTAAATGGTATTAAGATTCCACTTTGGACAACTATCTTAAAAACAGCAGTAAATGCTCAAATTGCTTCAGGTATGGGTTATTTGGGGGTTGATATAGTTCTAGATCCTGAAAAAGGACCGATGGTTTTGGAAATGAATGCTCAACCTGGGCTTCAGATACAACTTTGTAACAGTTCTGGGTTAAGAAAAAGGCTTGATAGGATTGAAGATTTGGATGTAAGAGATGTTGATCATGGAGTTAATATCGCAAAAGCAATATATGTTTCGAGTTTTTCCAATAAAGTGAGACTGGAAGAGAGTATTAAAACTTTAAATACAATAGAAAAAGTGAAAGTTTTTAAATATAAAGCTAAAAATAAACTTGAGGTTTTGGCAAAAATCGACACAGGAGCGTATAGAACTTCAATAGATAGGACTCTAGCTAAAGATTTAGGGCTTTTAAATAAAGATAACATTCTTTGGAAAGACAAATATGAATATCGTTCGGCTGTTGGTCTTCAATCAAGACCTGTTATTGGAATTAAATATATATTAGGTGGAAAAAAAATTATTTCTTCTGCATCAGTTGCTAATAGATCGAAAATGAAAACAATGCTTCTTATCGGAAGAAGAGATATGGCTGGTTTTTTGGTTGATCCAGGAAAATAATTTCTAAAAGATATGATTATTAAAAAGAATATTGATTGTGGTAGAAAGATTATTGGGATAGGTGCAGCTAATGCGTTTCCCTTTATTATTCCTTCATACTTTCTAAAAGATTATTCTCTAATGTGTATTAGAGATAGAAAGGATACACGGCTTATAAAAAAACATGTTCAAGTCTTTTGTGTTGAAGATTTAATTCCAAATGTAAATGTTGCTAAAGTAAATCAACAGGAATTACTGGACCAAGAGGTTTCTCAAGAATATCTCTCTAAATTTGATAATCCATTTATCTTTGTTAGAAAAACCACTCCTAGTACCCAGCATTTGACTGATGAAAAACATCTTAAATTATTGGGTAACTCAAAAACAGTGAGGGATCCTTTTGAAAATAAGCTTATTTTTAGACAAACACTCGAGTCAATTGGTATTAAAACAATAGATGGATTTAGTATTTCTTATAGAGAAATGAACTTTGATGTGATTAAAAAGGCACAATCTAAATTGGGTAAAAAGCTTGTTTTACAGGCAGCAGAACTTACACATGGGGGAGGTGTGGGTACAGGTTTTATTGAGGATAAAAATGACTACGATACATATATGGATAGGATGGATAGAGTAATTAATTTGAACGGAAGGAAAATAGAAAATATTAATATTACAAAGTTTGTTTCAGGAACTCCTTCAAGCGTTTTGGGATGTGTTACTAAGTTTGGAGTAATCGTTGGTTCAATACAAACACAGATTCAGGATATTCCAGAGGCATGCAATTTATCTAAAGGTGATGGAGTATATTGCGGACACGATTGGTATTATAAGAAAACTACAAGAAAGATATATGATCAAGTTTACAAAATTACCAGTGAATTTGGAAAAAAGATTAGTCAAAGTGGATATAAAGGAATATTTGGATTGGATTTGATTATTGATTATGAAACTGGTCAGGTATATCCAATAGAATGTAATCCCAGATATACAGACGCTTTGCCTGTTGCTTCATTATTGGCAATGGAAAAAAGAGTTCCCAGTTTAGAGTATTACCATTTTTTGGAACATTTGGAACTTGATTACAAGTTAAATATAAAAAGAATTAATAAAAAGTACAGAAGACAATTTAAAGCAAGTCAAATATTGTTGATGTCTAAAAGTGATTCTTTAACAAAAAATAATGGAGAATTGGAAGCTGGTATATATGAATATAAAAAGGGAAACCTAAAATTTATAAAACAAAGTTTTGAGACTAAAGATATCAGAAACAATAATCAATTTCTCATTACAGATGGTGTAAGTTTTAAAAATACTTTATTTAAACCTAAATCAAGAATAGTAAGATTAGTTTTTAAGATATCAATTCTTAAAAAAGATAAAGAACTTAAAGATGAGATAAAAAAATTAATTAATTTGGTTTATGATAAATTAGATTTTAAAGTAGTTAGTGATTCGAATACTTTAGAATATGGAAAATAATATTACTGAAAGACATTCCGAAATAAAAAAAGCTTCAGACCAAGCAAAAACTTTGGGAATTAAAGATAGATCACAAATAGCTGAGGCTATTATTGATGCAAAGGGAGCACAAAAAAAGGGAATTTTGGATATATCCGAAGAAGATGCAACAAAAATTTCTTCTGTTGCACAAAATGATATTAGAAATGAACCTCAAGATGTTCAAGAAAGAGCAATAAATAAATATTTTGAGTTTGGGCAGGGAAATAAAAATGTAACTATTCTTGTAGATGCAATTCATGCAGTTATACCTAATCAAGAAGAAATTATATTTTTATATAAACAGGTTAGTAATGGGGATAATAACAGTTTGGAAAAGAGAAAAGAAATCGAAAAAGAAATAAAGAAACAATTTGTTGATGAGAGTACAGGAATAATTGCAAAAACTGTGGCAGAAAATGTTAATGCATCTTATCTTATTGCTAATCGTTCAAAAGCTTTTTCTGAGGCAAATAGATATTGGTGGAAAAGGGAAGAAAAAAGTTTGAAAAGTGCCAATGATGAGAGTATAGCCCCATATGAATATTCAAGAAGAGTTAAAGCAGCAATGTTTTGGGCAATAGATAAAGTGTTGCACGGTCAGGGGAACCTGGATAGTGAAAAAAAGCTTACAAAACCTTTTTACAGAATTGCCGTTCACGGTATGGATAATAATCCTGACTTTGATTTTGCAATTGCAGGATCAAGAGACATTGCAAGCGAAGAATCAATCCAATTGTTCAACAAATTACTAGTAAGTGAGATATATAATTCAGATCTAAGAGTTAACGGTCTAAATCCCAGTGTTGTAATTGCAAAAAAAGAGGACCAAAAAACCAAAAAATATTCAGGGGCAGCTAGTTTAAACCATTACAGAAAAGATGTTTCAGAAGAAAATTTTCAACATCCATCTTTTGGAGAAAATTTTCAAAATATTCAACTTGAGATAAGTGCAAGATTAAGAAAAGATGATAATAATAGAGAGAAAGTTATTTCTATTCTAACCAACGTGCTTAAAAGATTAAATAGAGAAGGTGCTAATTTACAACAAATTTAAGTTTGTTGAGCACAAAAAATCCACCCTTTAAGGTGGACTTTTTGTTGTAGAGAAGTAAAAAATAACAAAAAATTATTGTTTACTTTAACTCTACAGTTGCTCCAGCTGCTTTTAATTTTTCTGAAGCTGCCTTTGCATCTTCTGCTTTAGCATCTTTCAAAATTTCTGCTGGAACTGAATCAGTCATTCCTTTTGCATCCATGAGAGTTAAATTTTGATTTATTTCTCTTAATGCTTTGATGACTGCAATTTTATTTGAACCTGCATTAGTCATAACAACAGTTTGATTTGCTCCTGCTGCTGGTGCGGCTGCTGCTCCTCCTGCTTCTGCTGTTGCTGCTGGTGCGGCTGCTGTCATTACTGGAGCTGCTGCTGATACACCAAGTTTTTCTTGCAGAGCTTTGACTAATTCAGAAAGATCCATAACAGAAAGTTCTGCTATTTCACTCACTAATTTTTCTACTTTAGAAGAAACTTTAGTTTCTTTTTTTCCTTCTTTTTGTTTTTCATCTGCCATTAATAATCACCCTCTTTCTTTATTTAGATTTACTTTTTTGATCTAAAATTGAGACCAAATTCTGTAAATTTGCATTTAAAGTACCTGTTAAACCATGTAGACTTGAGAGTAATGATCCTAGAACTTGACCCATTAATACATCTTTTCCAGGTAGGGTAGAGAGTTTTTCTAAAGAAGAACTATCTTGAAAATTTCCATCTACTATTCCAACTCTTAGTTTGGGAGATTCATTTTCTTTAAAAAACTTTCCCAAAATAGAAATTGGAGTAATTGGGTCTTTAGTTGAGATGATTAAAGCATTTTGGCCTTCAAGGATAGTATCTTCTATAAAATTTTTATCTATCTTGGCTTTTTCTCCAGCAATTTTAAGAAGAGTATTTTTAACAACAATCATTTTAGCTCCTGCTTCTTTTAGGGCTTTTTTAAGCTTTTGCTGTGATTTAACATTCATACCTGAATAGTTAACTAGAACTACCCCTGTAGCATCTTTCAATTCAGCTGTTAGGTTATCTATAAAGAATGATTTTTCTTGTTTTTTCATAGGCATTAAAAAACGCACCCGAGGTGCGTAAAATCTGTTTTTACTCCTCGGTACGACTTGTTTTTATGCGTACTGTCTTAGGAACAAAAAATATTATATCTCAATATTTAAGTTATGACAAGGCTTTATGTTAAATAAAAAGTTTTACCTTAGTTCCCTTTCTCTTGTGCAAATACTTGATCCTTCATAAAGGTGGTTACCTGTAAGTTTACATTTACCGTTATTTGTACCTCTGTTCCACTTTCTTGTACTGTTTGATAAATCAATGTAATGAATACATCTATGATCACATAACCTAGTTTGTGAGAGTGGAGAAGTATTTTTAGAAATTTCTTGCCAAATTTCATCAGTAATTGGTTTAGGATCCTTGTCTCTGTGTTGGTATTGGTGTTTGCCCATTTAAATTTAAAGGGCAGAAAAAAACCTTTATAATATAAGCTTTATCTTGACTGATGGACCCATTGTAGGTTTTATATATGCTTTTACTATTTGCTTTGAACTAATTGAATCAATAATTGTTTGAGCGTTTTTTTGTAATTCCTCTTCTTTTTGGCTTACCTTTCCAAAAGTTGTATGAATTAAAGGTGCTTCTTTTTCAGTTTTTAAAGTAACTGAATTTGCTGAAAAATCTTTAGCCTTTTTAATATCAGTGATTAAAGTTCCGTTTTTTGGATTAGGCATAAGTCCTTTTGGTCCCAAAATTCTTGCAAAAGGAACCAATTTAGGCATCATTTCAGGAGTTGCAATTAAAATATCAAATTCAATTTTTCCTTCTTTTAGTTTTTTTATTGTTTCGTCATTTGCTATCTCGATTTTCTTTTGTTTACCTGTAGAGAATGGTAGGGAAATATTAGCAGACAAACCTTGTTTTTTGACAATTAAATGCATTTCCATAGTGCCGTCAAATTTTGAATAGGATGTCTTTTTACAAAGTTTTATTGCATCAGAAAGTTTATATTCTTTATTTCTATCAATTTGAGTTTTGGCTTCAGCCCACTTTTTTCCCCTTATCCTTGGAGCTTTTCTTTTCTTTACTTCTTTTTTCTCTTCTTCATCAGAAATTATAGGTTCAGCTTCAATCGCTTTTACTCTTTGTCCACCTTTAAGTCCAGAAATATGAATTTTTTCATTCTTTTTTTGAGCTTCCTTTTTGGTCTTTTTTGTTTCTTCACTTAAATTAGAAACAAATGCTGTTTTAGTTTTTCCCATGTTATTTTTCTTCTATTTTTATTCCCATTGAACGGGCTGTACCTGCAACTATTTTTTTAGCAGCTTCCAAGTCTTCAGTATTTAAATCGTCCATTTTATTTTTTGCAATTTCTTCAAGTTGAGCTTTGCTTAAAGTTCCGACCATTTCCTTTGGGGTAATACCAGATCCTTTTTCAAGGTTAAGTTTTTTCTTGATCATATCTGAAACTGGAGCTTTCTTAATATCAAATTCAAAACTTCTGTCTTCGAAAATTGTAATTACAGCTGGAACAACTTCACCTTTCATGGATGAAGTTTTGTCATTGTAGGCTTTAACAAAGTCCATAATGGCAACACCATGTTGTCCTAAGGCTGGTCCTAAAGGTGGTGCAGGAGTTGCCTCACCAGCTTTAAGGTTTACTTTAATAATTGTTTTTACTTTACCTGCCATATTAGTAATTTTTACTTTAAAACAAAGAACCGAGAAGCTAATTTGGAGCTTTTTCGATACCTTGTATCTGCCACACTTATTCTACGTGGTAAAAAGGATTATAACAGTTCGGTTTAAGCTAGTAAAGTAGTCTAGAAATATTTTTCTAAAGCAGAAAAATTGTTTGATTGGTCTAAAGTGTAATATAATATTTTCTGGAATGTCAGAAGATATTCAAGAAAAAATATCAAGAAGACAATTTCTTGCCCAAAGTGGCAAGCTGTTCGCAGCTTTAGGTTTTACTGCGCTAGGTTCAAGCTGTGCTCGATTCATAGAGAAAACTGAAGAAAAACCTGAATACTTAGAAATTGAAGAAAATACACCCATAACTTTATTAAAAGGAAACAGTGCTGATTCTATAAATTTAAAAATTATCTATACCAACTCTAACCCATTCAATAAGGATAATTTTGAAAATATTCAAAAGATATCTTTAAGAAAAGAAACGGGAAAGATTACATTTCTTCCTTTTCAGCCAGGAAATAAAAATTATCGTCTGTTAGGTGAAGTTATTGAACCTAAAATTTTTAAAGTTGTTATTAAGGGTAACGAAGAAGTGGGAAGATATTCAATTCCTGCAGGGTATAGAGATTCAAATTCAAGAAGAATGACAATCCCTGAAGATAAAGAAATTTACGGTATTCCTGTAATTGTAGGACCATGTAATTACTTTCCTGGAAATGAGTCTCCTAAAGAAATAAATGCAAATACTAATAAAAGAGAAATGGAAATGCTTCCTTCTTTTGGAATAGGTTTTTTTATTGGAACTCTGTCAAAGATTCCCGATGATAATGATCAATTTTTTTCATTAGGATATGTTTGTGATGCTAGGGCTTTAGAAGTTTCTAATCCATGATTTGAATTACTTCCTTTTTTAAAGTATATTTTGTCTTTTATGTCAGAAAAACTATTAAATCCAGCCTGTAATCATCCTTGTATGTTTGAAAAAGAGGGAAACTGCTTTTTTGCTGAACAAATAAAAAGTCAGGCAGATTTCAAACCCATAGATGAAGAAGGAAAGTGGACTAGGGAAAAGTGGAATGAATTCTTAAAAAGATTTAATCCAATTTTAGATTCTTGCAATAGTCCAGAAAGATTATTGGATGCGATATCGAGATGTAAGCCAGTTTTCAAAGGAGAATAATCGATTTTTGAGAAATTTTATTTTTTTGGTATAATACTCTTCTTATGGTAAAAGAAACATTAACTGGAGGTTTTATTTGTGATAATGAAGCTTGTTTAAAAAACGAAAACAATGTATGTTCTCTAGCTAAGAGAGCATTGGGTGTTATCCCTGAAGGTATTGTTACCAAATTAGGTTTAGCTGTTGTCAGGAAACAATTTAAACTTCTTGCAGAACAGAGTAATTGTGATAGACAAGAATCCTTTTTCGAAGAAATCAAAAAGATTGAACCTAAAAAAATAGTAGACGAAAAACAGAAGATTTCTTAAACTTTCTGTATTTGAAGAAAATCAAGCTCTACTGGAGTTTCTCGTCCAAAAATAGATACTAATACTTTTACTTTTCCTTTAGCTTCATCCATTTCGTGAATAGTGCCTAAAAAGTCTGCAAAAGGACCATCTGTAATTTTAACTGCTTCACCAACTGAGAATTTAGTTTTAAATCTAGGAGCTGGCGCTGAGACGAACTTTTGAATATTAATAACCTCAGCTTCAGATAAAGGTGTTGGTTTTCCTCCTGAACCGACAAAACCAGTGATTCCTGGAGTCGTTCTGACTGCTAACCATCCAGTGTCATCAACAATCATTTTAACAAGAAGATAACCTGGAAATATTTTTTCTTTAACAGTTGCTTTTTTTCCACCTCTTATAATAACTCTATCCTGGGTGGGGACTAGAAGTTCAAATACTTTGTCAGTTAAGTTCATTGTTTCTACTCTTTGTCTTAAAGTTTCCATTACTCTGACTTCATGGCCACTTGCTGTATGAACAACATACCATCTTGCTTTGTCATCTTTTTTGTCATTGATGACAATATGACCCGGGATTTTTTTGCTTCCGGTTCCTTTTTCTTCTATTTTTATGTTTTTAATATTGTCCATTGTTATTTATTAACAATAAATTCTAAAGATTTGGTAAAAACAAAGTCTAACCCTCCAACGTAGATTGCTACAATACCAGAAATAATAAAAACTATCAATGTTAGTTTTATTACTTGTTCTTTCTTGGGCCAGGTAACTTTGGAGAGTTCCAACTTTACCTCTTTAAGGTAGTTTATAACCTTATTCACGAGTACAAATTTTAACATAGTCTAAATCTAGAAACAAGAATGGAGGATAGATGCTATAATCTTATCAAAATGACAGCAGAATTTGATCCTAGAAAATTGGGTAAATGGGAAATGTTTTTGGGATTGGGAAAAGGTAAATATATTCATATTAATTCAGAAGGCAAAGTGACTGAATTTGGTAAAAAAATTCTTCCTTCGTATGTCTCTTTACTTTATCCGTTAGTCTCTGAACTTGTTCCTGAAGAATTTGAAGAGACTGGAGGATTTCCAGATAAACTATATCTTGAGAGTAAATTAGAAGAAGTTTTTCCGAATTCAGAACCTAAAGAGATATATAGTAATGTTTGTGCAAGATTAGTAAAAGATGGGATAAAAGCGAAAGAGGCATCAAAAGTTATTTTAGACATGTCTCCTTTTAAAACGTACTTAGATACTGGGAGAATATCAAAAGATATTTGGCAGGTCTTTCAGTCTAGATTAACTAATATAATATTAGATTATTATCCAAGTTCAGTTAGATCGAAAAAATACCATAAAAACTTACAAAATCAAATTTTAAATACGAAAGATAAAGATGAAATACCCTTTTAAGATTAATATTTTCTTTTTTTCTCAAGTTCGATCATGTGAGCAATTCTATATTTAGTCTCTTTCTTCTTTTCTGAAGGTTTTTTATATCTGTCTCTTTCTCGCACTTCAAGAATAATCCCTTCATCAAGGGTTTTTTTCTTAAATCGGGCAATTAATTTGTCTTCTGACTCTCCCTTTTTTTTCTTTACAATAAACACTTAAAATCGCCTCCTTTTTAGTTTTTATGATTATTTTCATAAAAATCACCGTCCTTAAAGCGTATTTTAGCAAATCTTATGTAAATTTGAAATGTTTGAATATAAAAGTATTTCTAGTATTGATTATTAATTGGTAATAAGCAAAAATAGTGATACTATATTTAGAATGTTAAAGGCTAAAGACAAGAAAAAAGCATTAATTACAGGAATAACTGGACAAGATGGAAGTTATTTAGCAGAATTTCTTCTCAATAAAGGATACGAAGTTTCAGGAATGGTTAGAAAAACGAGTTCTCTTTTATATCCAAATATTGGCCAGATTCAACATAGATTGAATCTTATTCAAGGAGATTTATTAGATCCAGTTTCCATTAGGGAATTAGTTCAGCATGTAAAGCCTGATGAAGTTTATAATTTAGCTTCCCAAAGCCACCCTTCAGAATCTTTTAAACAACCTATCCATACTGCTGAAATTACTGCAATTGGTGCTCATAGAATGCTTGATTCAGTTTTAGATGTCTGTCCTAAAGCTAAATTTTATCAAGCTTCATCTAGCGAAATGTATGGTTGGGTAAGACAAATTCCTCAAGATGAGGAAACTCCTTTCAATCCAGCCAATCCATATGCAGCTGCAAAATTATATGCATTTAATTTAACCAGGATTTATAGGGAAAGTTACAATATGTTTGCAGTAAATGGAATTCTTTTTAATCATGAATCTCCAAGAAGACATTTAGGATTTGTGACCCAAAAGGTTTCGTACGCAGCAGCTTGTGCAAAGCTGGGTATTAAAAACTCAGAACATTTAAACGAAGAAGGGGAACCTATTATGAAGAATGGCAAAGTGTCTTTGGGTAATCTTGATGCCAAAAGAGATTGGGGTTTTGCTGGAGATTATGTTAGGTCTATGTGGATGATACTACAGCACGATAAACCAGATGATTTTGTTATAGCAACTGGTGAAACTCATACAATAAGAGAGCTTTGCGAAATGGCATTTGAATATGTTGGGGAAAATTGGAAAGATTTTGTGATTGTTGATGACAGATTTGTTAGACCAACAGAAACAGGCCCTTTAGTTGGAAATTATGCAAAAGCTAAGAAAGAATTGGGTTGGGAACCTGAAGTATCTTTTGAAAAATTAGTACAGATGATGGTAGATGCAAATATTGCAAGACTTAAATAATTTTTAATAATGGTTAAAGCTGAATTATTACAGCTTGCCCTTAGAATTTCTCCAGATAATTCTCTTTTTATTCCAGATAGATTACAGGACTTTAATTTTGGAGAGGGTATTGTGGAAGTTCTAAAGGAAAGAAATTTTACTTCGAAAAATAAGGAAATTAAAGGAAATATGATTTTCATTCCTGATATAAGTTCCAATGTAACGGTTGAAGTTAATCCATATAACTTTCAAGTTATATTAAAACAAAATGATATAGTTGAGACTCCCAGATTTGGTTCGGGGGTTATTTTTATAGAAAAGAGTTTATCTGAGGTAGATCAGGATTTATTAACCAACAAATTGAAAAAAATGAATAATTTGTTAAAATTTTCTTCACCTCTATATCTAATTGTTAAAAACGATAGCGGTTTTAATAAAAAGAATATCAAAAACTTTTTAGTAGAAACAAAGTTACTAAGATCGGAACTTTCTTACTTTCCTAAGTTAACAAAAGAATTAAGTGTTTTTGAAACGAGAAAGTATAAAAAAGCAAAAAAAGTGGAAATAAATTTACTTTCTCTTAATGAAGAAGGGGAATTTAAATATCCTTGGGTACAGGATATGTTTCAAGAATTAATTGAATTCTATAGAATGCACGGTTGCTATATTATTGATCCTGAAAAATCTGAACTTTATAAATCGTTAGTTAATTGTAAAAATGTAAAAAAAGCCTTTGGAAATTTACTTGACGGTAACGGAATCAAATATATAGCTTCTTGTGGTTGCTGTTATGAAAACTTATTAAATGGTACAAAACAGAAATTGAAAGATTGTCATCAAGACATTCACAATAATTTCTCCGGGGAAATAAATTGGTTTGATCAAATGATTAAAGATGTGTGTGAGAAGAAAATTGAAGTAAATCTTTATTGTAGATGTGGAGAATTTCTAGAAAGACATGGAAGGTGTGTAAAAAAATATCCCAGGAGTGTTGCAATTGACTTTATTACATATTGCCCTCATTGTGGAAGTGATAACGGAAACTATCATGAAAAAAGAACCTATTTTAAAATAGAAGGTCTTATAAAAGAGTGGAATTCTTTAGTCGAAGCAAAAGCTAAAAGGGATTTTAAAGGGTAATATAATAACTTTATTATTCTTCAACTGTATTTTCTTCTATTTCAACATTCAATGTTCCTGTTGGGGTTGGAGTTGATGATGCAGAAGCAGTTGGACTTGAAACTAATGATTCTATCGGGCTCGGGTTTATTGATTCTTCAACTTCAATTATTTCCTCTTGAGTGGCAAAAGGAGTAGGAGACTCATCTACTTTTTTATTATTCCCAAAAAGATATGCTGCACCAGCAGTAACAACTAAAAGAAGAACAACTATAATTGCAAGAAGTACACTATTAACTGAATTCGATCCTTCAGATGAATTATTGTCTGATGTAGATTTGACTACTTGTTCTTCATCCATTGACCGAATATTAACTAACATTTACTCTCTTGTCAAGTTTATAAAATAGCTTCAAAATATATATTAGGAATGATAATAAGGAAACCTACTGAAATATTTAGTAAAGATAATATTTGGTCAAAAATAATAACATTATCATTAATACTATTTTTCGTTCTTTTAGGTGATGCAATATTGAGTTTTTGGGTACCTAACCTTTTACAAAATTCTCTCAAAAGTGCAACCGTCATGGGTTTTATTATGAGTTTTTCTTCAGTTATTGGTTTGGGGACAGATCTTGTTCTTCCACAACTACTAAAAGGTATTTCTGTTAAAAATTTATTGATATTAGCAGTTGTTACAAGCATTATTTTTTCAACTTCACTTATTGAAGCAAATTATCTTCCGATAATATCTTTATTTCTTTTTGCTATGGCTGTTTGGGGTATTTACTATGAATTCATAGGATTTGCTGAACAGCAATTTGTAGCAGATAGTGTCCCTTTAAAAATAAGATCAGGTGCATGGGGAATAATAAGAATATTTAGAGACCTGGCTTATTTTTTAGGCCCGATGATTGCAGGATGGCTTTTAGCTAGAGGACAAGTTTATCCAGGAATCTTTGCAATAGTTTTTATTTTAATAGGATTTATTATCTTATATTTTTCCAAAAAAACTCAGGAAAGGCCTGTTGAAATAGACATTAAGCAAGTCAATTTTACGAAAGAACTTGAGCATTGGGGAGTACTTTTTAAACATGTTTGGCCAATATTAATCTTAAGTATTTTCTTAGGATTAATTGATTCTTTTTTTTGGACAACTGGAGCCGTTTGGACCGAAAAATTGGCACAAAAAAGTTTCTGGGGAAGTATGTTTTTACCTCTGTATACTTTGCCAGCTCTCTTTATGGGTTTTATAGTTGCAAAACTAAAAATCTACAAAGGCAAGAAAAGACTTTCAATTAAATTTCTATTTTTGGCAGGTATATTTTTAGCTTTAATTGGAGTTTGTGATGCAATTACCTGGCAATTAGTAATGGTTTTTCTATCTTCTTTGATGCTATCTGTTGTGTATCCTTTAACGGATGGAGTGTATACAGATATTGTTGCAAGGATGGGAAGAGAAAGGAAACATATGATAGGTCTTTCCAATTCAACGAGTAGCATTGCTTACATAATAGGTCCTATTATGGCGGGACTAATTTCGTCTTCATTTGGAGAGAAAAATACCTTTGTAATTATGGGGGTTGCGACTGTATTTATTTCGACGATCTTGTATTTTTTAACACCTAGAAAACTTAAAGTTCCCCAGAGTGAGATTAAAACATGGGCAAAAACTTAATTTTTTTATGATAATATTAATTTATTAAGATGTCAGACATAAATCCAAAACCTTCAAAAATTAAAAAAGTTAAACTTTCTATAGATAAAGATGCATTAAAAAAGCTTTCTCTAGTAGCTGTTGCATATTCTCATGTAGAAAGAGAAGATTTTCCAACACAAGCTGCCTATGATGCAGAAGTAGAAGTTGAAGATAGAGCTGAAGAAGTTTCTCAAAAAGTAGGAGAGTTAGGACTTAATGTAAAGCTTTATCCAGGAGATCAATATTTTCTAACTAATCTTCTAGTTGATAAGCCAGATGTTGTTATTAATTTAGTTGATACTTTTAAAGGAAAAGATAGATTACAGACTTCGGTACCTGCAGCTCTCGAATTATCTAGTATTCCGTATACAGGATCAGGAATGGAAGGATTAATTATTGGAAATAATAGAAATTTAACTAAAAGACTTTTAGTTGCCTATGATATTCCAACTCCAGCTTTTCAGTTTGTTAGACGCGTAGGTTCAGCTATTGATACTGAATTAGGTCTTCCCTTAATTGTTAAATTAAATGAGGGCGGAGGAAGTGTGGGAATAGATGGTAAAGCTGTAAAAGAAACTATTGAGGCAGTCCAAAAGAGAGTTGATGAAATGATTACAACATATAGACTTCCGGTAATTGTTGAAAGGTTTATTGATGGACCAGAGATAACTGTTGTTGTGTTTGATGATGGGTATAAAAAGAAAGTATTTATGGCAGAAAAGGTTTTTAGAAAAAAGACTGGGAAGCATTATTTTACTTCCTTAGCTTCATACAATGATTTACATGCTTATAAATATAAAGAAGTCGAAGATGAACAACTAAGAGAAAAGATAAAAAGGCTTTCTATAAGAGCGTTTAATGCACTTCATCATAAAGATTATGCCAAGTTTGATATTAGAGTTGAAGGAAGTACCAATACTCCTTTTTTTACAGATAGTAATCCCAATACTGCTTTTGGGCCAGATTTAGGTTTACCTATGACTGAAGTAATGAAGATGTATGGGGTGGAATTTGAAGACACTTTAGCTGCCCTTCTTTCAAAATATGCAAAATCCCTTTCATAATCCGTTTTTTCCAACAATGAAAAGGGTTTGTCAAAAAACCAATTCTCATTGTGGCCCTGCTGTTTTAGAGATGCTTCTTTCTTTTGTTGGGAAGTATTTTGATCAGGACGAATTTAAAGAGACAACTGGTAAGGATGAAGAAAATTTTAGGATATATGGAATGACAGTTAAAGAAATGCAAAAAGCTGTGAAATTATTAACTCCTGATTATAATTTTTGGTACAAAGAAAATGCTACATTAATGGATTTACAAGAAGTAGTAAAGAACTACGGATTTCCAGTAGCAGTCGAATGGCAAGGTGTCTTTTATGAGGATTCCGATGAGGATGATGGACATTATTGTGTGGTAACACATATTGATACTGTTAATAATATAATCATGCTTTCAGATCCTTATAAGAGATTTGCAGGAAGTGATAGAACTTTTCATATTATGGAATTTAATAACAGATGGTGGGATGAGAATGAAATAATTGATCTTGAAACTCAAAAGAAATACATTGTTAGAGAAGAACATATGATGTTTGTAGTTACTCCAAAAGAAGCTATATTTCCAGAATATCTTGGAATGACGAAATCCTAACTTTAGTTAAACAAAAAACCTCTTTATTTTTAGGTTAGCTATTTTAAATAAAAACCCGCTTGGTTTTTAGAACCTAGTTTGATAGAATTCATCGAATCTGCCTATTTCTTATGAAAGAGATAGATATTAGAAACCAAAATTCTCAAAATCCTTTAGAGGTGGAAGAACTGAAAGATTTTGATTTATTTCAGGTTCAAGATCGCGGCTTAGATCCAGAAGAATTTGCTTTAGAAAAAATTCAAAACTCTATTGGTATAGATGATATAGAAGGTAATTTAGTTGAAGTTCAATTTATCGAAGATTCAGAAGAAACAAACTTAAGTAAATTGTTATCTAACAAAAATTTAAGTAGCCTAGGAATATATTTAAAAATTATTTCAGAAATTCCGCTTCTATCCGAAGAGGAGGAAAAAAGAATAGGGAAACAATTGTGCCAACATAGAACAATTATTAGAGATAAATCTGGAGATGTTGAAAAGGCTATTTTTGATACTGAAGGAAAAGAAGCTTCAGATACTTTAGTTAGACATAATCTTCGTTTAGTTGTTAGCATTGCTAAAAAGTATTTAGGTAGAGGCCTTAGTTTTGATGACTTAATACAAGAAGGAAATAAAGGATTAATTAGAGCTAATAATAAATTTGAAGTTGATAAAAATTATCGTTATTCAACATATGCAACTTGGTGGATAAGGCAGGCTATAACTCGTGCAATTGCAGATCAAGCTAAAAATATAAGAATACCTGTTCATCAAAATGATTTTAATAAAAAAGCCATAAGATGTATTGATGACCTTACTGTGGAACTTGGACGAAAACCAAAAGACGAAGAAGTAGCTGAAAGAATGGGAAAAAAATTAGATGTTTATAAAAAAAGAATGTCTCGAACAAAAGGTGATACTTTATCTTTGGAATATCCAACCGAAGATGAAGATAGTGAGTTTGGTGATTTTATTTCTGATGGTTTTTCTTTAGAGGATAATCTTTTAAAGAAAGATTTTATTGAACAAATTAAACGAATATTAGAACCTTTTCCTCCAAGATACAAACAGATTATATGGTTGAGATATGGATTTTATGATGGAAAATTTTATACTCATGAAGAAATAGGTGATAAATTAGGTGTAACAAGAGAAAGAGTAAGACAGATTGAGATAAAAGTATTAAAACATTTTAAATTCAAGTTTGAAGCCATTGGTTATAATAAGTAAGGTAAAATTCTAGGTAGATCTTTTTTGAAGTATTTTTCTAATTAAAGGGTCTTTTGTTTCTTTATAAATTCTTTTTGCTTCTTTTCTATCTTTTGCTTTTTGGGCTTCTTTTGAAGCTATTTTTTTAATGTCTGAATATTTTTTAAAATACTTAGGATTATTGATAAGAAAATCTCTAAAAAATGTAGCTTGTCTATAATCTTCACTGTTTAAAGAAGTCAGGTGTAAATGATAATAAGTTTCTTTTGAATATTCACTAGGTGCAATCCTTTTAAAGAAAAGTCTTTTTCCTTCTGTACTTGCATCTTTTTTATATTCATATCCCAGTTTTGTTTCTAAAGTATTTTTTGTTGTTTTTATCATATTTTTTGGGACAGAAATCATGAGATCGATGTATCCTTTCCCATCGAGTCCGGGAACAGAAGTACTTCCAATATGTTCAATAACAGATTTTTTGAGGTATTTTTTAATTCTATTTTTCTCTTTCTCAAAGACAATTGGGAAAAGGGGACTATAAGGAATATTTGGGTACCACCTTGAAATCATAATAAGTATTTTACCTTATTTATTAAACCTTTTTAAATTTATTTGAATAATCAGTTATTAATTTTTTATAGCATATTGACAAAACAAAAATTCGATATTATATTTGCGATTAACTTGCTCAAATACAAATGACAGAGAGAATAACAACGACAGGCGATCTTCTTAACAAATTAGGTGTACGTTCCCAATATTGTATTGATCTACAGGAAAATCTTGATTTACTACAGAAGCAAATAGAAGGTGCGAAACGAACAATAAGAGCAGAAGATGAAATTAATGAGTTAAAAATAGCAATTAATCTTCGTCAACAGGCAATAATTAGGGGAGTTCCTGAAGAATTAGAATTTACTGAATTATTCATGAATCATATTTTTAATCGAGGTAAAGCAGAAGATTTTTTATCTTTAGAAAAAAATAAGAAATTTAAAAGTTTTAATATTGAAAATTTAATAAAGCCAGAAGTTGAAGATACGATTTCAAAACTTCCGCTTCAATCTTTAATGGATTTTTTAACTTCAAAAGATATTGATTTATTTAGTCAAGAACAAGCTAAATTAATTGATGTAAAGGCAATATCAGCAATAGATAATCCAATAAAAAAAGATAATGATAAACAACTTTCGGTGAAGGAATTATTTGATACAGGTAATCTGTGGGTTATCCAAGACAAAGGTAAATATATGCATACTAGTTATACAGCTTTAGATAATTTAATTGTTTTATTAATTGGTAAAGGTTGGGATAAAGAAAAAATCAAAAAAGCTAAGATTACTTTTAAACATACAATATTACCTAATTTTAGAAAACAAGGACAAACAGTTTTGGATGAAGGAGAAGAAGGGATATTAATTCTTGAATATGGTAAAAGACAGGTTTTTTATTCTAAGGAATACGTAGAAGAAATCATTGGTTTTATAAATGATTATACTCAAAAACGAAAAACCAGTTATCAGATTGTTGATGAGAATATTACGAGATGGCCTTTTGATAATACTAAAAAAAAATTAAAGTACCTAACCCCCTACGAGTAACTCAGGAGTCTTTTAATATTAAAAAAGTCAAAAATAAAGATATTAAAAATATTAGTTATCAATCTCTTGCTGAAATTAAGATAGATGAACAATTACTAAGAAAGGCTTTTTCTTCACAAGACAATTGTAAGTTAATTGAACAAATTAAAAACGAAAAACCTTTAAATAGAATGTATAAGGGAGTTTGTTTAAACCGATCAGAAGAAATTTATTTTGATAATATTTGGGATGAACCTGATGGAGGCGGTCCAAAATTAGATATTCTTGGAAAAATACTTTGCTGGAAAGAAAATAATAGAAGCCTTTTTGATTCGGAAATATCAATTTATTACAACAATTTTATTGTTCCTATTTGGAATTTTGTTTACGAAAAAAAAGCTGCATTAATTATTGATGGAGATGATAAAGAACAATTCTTAGTCAAAACAAAAGGTGATTTAATTGACCTTATGTGGTTACTAACTAATTGTTGGAATATAGAAGAACTAGATTTTGGAATAACTGCTTTACCAAAAGAAAAAAGGAAGAAAATTAAAATAAAATAGAGCCTTCCTTTTTATTAAATTTAAATAAAAATCAAATAACTATTACTTATTTGTTAATATCAATTTGTTTCTCCAAATAAAAGAAGAGATATTTAATCCTCCATTTACCAGATTGATAGCTTTTTTAAGTTCATATTGGCTTATTCCTAAATCCAAAGGTTCTCTATTGGGAATTATTCCTGTATAGATTTTCTCTAAAGCAGGTAGCGCTTTTTTATCTCCCAATTGTCCTAAAGACCAAATTGCTGAATTTCTTAATCTAAATGGGTTATTTTCATCTTCGACAAACTGACTTAATGCTTCAACACAATCTCCTTCATATTTAGATTTTGCTATATTACAGTTTTCTTTTACGTCGTACCCAATCCAGATGCAAGATGCTATAAAAATTAAAAATAAGACTCCGAAAGAAATTAAAGAAAGATGTACAAAAATATTTATTATTTGTTCCTTGTTTTTAATTTTCATTTTATTCACCACCTTTTAAAATAAAGATTTCTTCTACTTTTTTATTGAAAAAATCTGCAATTTTTAATGCAAGCGGAAGGGAAGGAACATATTTTTTACTTTCGATAGATATGATCGTTTGTCTTGTAACCCCTAACTTATTCGCGATTTCTTCCTGAGTAAGATTTTTTGAAAGTCTTAATTGTTTTAAGTTATTTTTCATATTTTTTTACTGAAGTAATAAAAAAAGAGGGAGTAAAGTAAAACAATAAAAATGGTTATATAAGAAAGGATTATCCCTAAAGCTGTGACATAAGTTGCTTCAACTCTTCCTTTGACACCGAAAGTGATAAGTAGAATGGAGGAGATTAAAAGAACACTGGTTAGAACCAAGTAGGTTGATTTATAAGCTCTTAGACTTATTTGTTCAGTTCTTTCATCTTCAACTTTTTGTTTTGTTATTCTCTTTAAGAATGTTAGAAAGATTAGTCCTGAAATTACTCCGATTAGACCTAAAAGAATATTTCCTGAATAGACAGAAATTGCCATTAATGTAGAAGCATAAAAAACGATTAGAAATTTTAACTTCTGATAGGTTTTTATATTCATATAAAAATATTGTAAAACTGACTTTATAAAATGTCAAGTTAGCTTTACATTTAGAATGTTAGACTTACTTTTATTTAAAATTTATTTTGGTCTGTAATCGTTCCTAGATTGTATGTATAAAAACGAAACTGCTTACAATGAATGTTCTCAATTTTCTGTATATGTTTATTATTTTGAATGTAAATTAATTTTAGGAACTTCTTCAAGAATAATTTTGCACAATCTAGTATTATATTTAATTTTGATATAATGGACCTATGTCAGAGAATATTTCAAATGATATTGTTGGGTATCCAGTAAACAGAGGATTAGATGAATATGGTGAAGTGTTTGGAATGACAAGGGGAGAAATGCTAAATTGGTTAGAATCTAAAAAAAAGGTTTTAGATATAGGTTCAGGAGGAGGATTACTTCAAAAAGAAGTAAACATTTTAAAAAAACAGGGATTTAGATCTCATGTGCAAATTATTTCTATGGATATTATTTATGGATCTGAAAGTGGTGGAGATTTTGCGAAGTATGCTACCCATCTTGCTTTTACCCATTTGAATAAAATACCAACTAAAAGTGATATTTCAGAAATCAACAATCTTTTTGAAAATTCAGCTGCAGGAGGATCGTTTACTAAGTTGCCATTTGTTGACGAAAGTTTTGATGGTGTTTTGGCAAGTTATTCCTTTGGGATACATTCAAAAAGTAAAGAACAGATTTTACAGGCTTACAATGAACTTGAAAGAGTTTTAAAAATGGGAGGGGAAGCTCGAGTTAGTGTAATTTTCGATCCTGAAAAAGAAGTTTTTCGTACAGTAAATAGATCTAATCCTGTTATTTATTGTTTAAATGATCTTCCATTTTCGTTATCTAATATAAAATTGGATAAGTCTATTATTGGGGAAGGGCAAAATGTTTCTATAAATCATTTTTTAGTAATAAATAAAGAATAATTATTAATCCTGTTTTGTAACTCTGCCAGTAAACTGTATAAAGAACTGGTTTATATTTTGTCAACTTCGGAGCCAGCACTCCCTTTTTTAAGGCGTTTGCTATATTTTTCCAAAACCAAATTTAATGATTTTTCCAAGTTGATGTTAAGTTTATTTGCAACAACAATTAAAGAATACAAAACATCTCCTAACTCTGATTCTATTTCCTTGTTTTTATTAAGTGGACTAGTTCCATAATTAGTCATTTTTAAAATCTCTTTTGAGATTTCTCCTACTTCGGAAGTTAAATCAAGAACACGGAATTCTAAAGGAGAATCTAGTTTGTTTTTTTCTACAAACTTTTGTATTCTATCTTGTAGTTCTTGGATATTCATAAAAATATTATACCATCTGAAGTTAATTTGTGGAGGCTAGTAACTATGTGAAAGGACTTCTATAGATTTACTTCGGCAATTCCAAAAGATTTTCTTTCTTCGGGTGAAAGTTTATTGTATTCCTCTTGAAAAGTAGGTGAGTATCTCTTTAGCTCTTCAGCAAGGTTATTATATAGGGCGTAATAGTTCTGTTCATTTAGATGTCCTTGGGAAAGAGTGTTTTTCAAAACTTGAATTTTATCTCCATCAGTCTTAATAACCTCTTCGGACAGTTTTGCCAGCAGTTCCAAAGGAGAACTGATTTTCTGAGACGCAATTTTTTCCAGCATCTCTAACCCCTTTAATATTCTTTCTTTAGTTCTTTCTTCTCTTTTGCCGAATTGGTCAACTAGAATTCTTTTGAGAGAAAATCCCCAAGGGGTGTCAGGATAAGGGACCTTAACAGAGTAAGAATTCGGTACTGATTCTGGTTCATATTCTCCTGCTGGTTCATTGGGTTTTCTGATTACGTCTGCAATAAGTATTCTAAAGAGGTCAGGATTATGTTTTTTAATTTCCTCTTTAATTAACCTATCTGCAAATATAATTTCTCCATATCTTTTGGTAGCAGTTTCGGCTCCGTATTTATTTACTGCCTTTTTGGGTACTGGGCAGCCTTCTGACCAAGCGATTGCCAATACTTGCTGGTCAATTGATTTTTCTAAAAAATTATCTCCTTTATCTCCCAACAACGTCATATCCCCAAAGTTTCTACAATATCTATTGTTATTATCTTGGTGTTCGGTCATTTAAGGGTATTATATCATGGTTAAGCATAATCCTTTCTTGAAGCTTATTTCACTGTTGGGTTTAGTTTTATACTATATTTGGAACTTCTTTAGATGTTATTTTATATTATGTCCTGCAGATTCTAGAGTTTTGGTTGCTTTTTTTAAATTTTCTTTTTTAACCAGTAGGTAATCAGTGTTATAAGTAGAAATTGAAAAAATACTTATATTTACTTTTGCCAAAATTGTAGATAAATTAGCAAGAATTCCAACAAGTGAAAAATCTAAAGGACCTAATATTTTAAAAGCTCTCCAACCTTTATTTGCTTTTATATTTTTAGGTACAATATCTTGATTGCAAACTATTGAAAGTTCATCTTCTGTTCGTGTTATTGAATAGAAGTTTCCTGAAACCCAGTTAGGTATTTTTTTATCAGGAGGAAGTTGAACAATAGTTAATTCTTCTGTCAATATTATTAAGTTAAGTTTCATAATTGTATTATATCATTTGAGGCTATCTTGTAGGTGCTAGTAAACTATGTCAGGAACTTTTTTCTCTGCAATATTTCCCAAGGTAATATAAAATGTGGTTATGATTTTTAATGAAGTTAAATTTAAAACATTTGTACAACCACACATGTTGAGGTGTAGGGATGGTGATTGGAATCATGCTAGAAGAGTTGTTAGTTGGGTAAAGAAATTGGGACAAGGAAGAAAAGATTTATATATATTAATCACTGCAGCATATATTCACGATATAGGTTGGAGAGATGTACTACCTAAAGGAAAAATAACATTTAGTAAATTGCTTAATTATGAACATAAAGCTAATTCTAATTCAAAATCTTTTGTTGAAAATATATTGAAGGAACTGAAATATTCACAGGCAGACATAATTAAAATAAATCGTTTAATTAAAGCTGCTGATGTTCATAATTCAGATAATGATGATGAAGTAATATTAGTTGATTCTGACAACCTAAGTAAGTTAACAATAAACCACTTAAAAGAGAAGTTTGAAAGAAAAGAGTGGAATAAAATGTATAACTTATGGAGAAAGGAAATGCCAAAGAGATTAAAGACAAAAAATGCGTTGGTTTTGTATTCTGGACTACTTCAAAAACTTAAGAAGGATATTGATAAATTTTCAGACTAGGGGTTAGTAAACTATGTCAGGAACTTCTTTGTTAATCTTATGATGCTGTAAAATCTATTGACTTAGTTTATTTCATGAAGTTAAATAATCCTATGTCACTTACACAAAAAGACCTCAATGCGATAAAAGATTTAATAGGGATAACAATTGATGAAGCAATGGAAAGTAAGCTAGATGAAAAATTAAGTAAATTTCCTACAAAAGAAGAATTTTTCAACAGTATGGATGAGGTTATGAGTGAACTAAAAATTATTAGGGAAGAAACAACTGTTTTATCTCATCAAGTATCAGATCATGAAGATAGAATTTCACATGTTGAAGATAAATTGTCAATTCAAACTTTATAATATTTATTTTTAATTTTACTGGGCTGGCTAACTATGTGGGGGGACTCCTTTTTTGCTTTCATTTTGAGCCTGAAGTAAAATATATTATATGACAGAAGTTGATAAACTTAATCAAACAAGGCCGATTCATACAAAACTTATTGAATTTGTTGAAAACAACAACACTCCTTCTAAGTATCCGTTGAATATGCTGGAACTGCGCCAATTATTTGAAAGACAAGCAGAAGTAGATGATTCTGGAGACGAACCAAAACTGTTTTCAAATAGTGTTTTTGAGATAACTTCTGAAGGATTACATATTTTTACTCCTTATACAGTATCAAATGCAGATAAACCTTTAAATAGAAAAGGGTTGGTTATTGAAGGGACAATAAAAAATAACAATGAAGGCTATTTATCTGATGAAACAAAGGCAGAAATTTATCCAGAAGACATAAGAGTTGGAGTTTATGAAGCTTTTGAGGTAGAAGAAAGTTTATCAATGAAAACTTATATAAAATCAATGATAGAGGATGCTTTAAGGGGTAAGGTGAGTATTACTAATATGTCTTTAAAAAAAGATAACCTAGTTTTAGAGCTAGAAAAGAGTAATTGAAACTATTTTGTAGGGGTTAGTAAACTATGTCAGGAAATTCTTTCGATTCTTGATTTTAAATGTTACGGTGTAATAATGAAAAATATGACAAATGATACAAAAATGCTTCAGATGATTATGGATAGGATAGTTTCCCTTGAGAAAAAAGTTGGGGATGGAAATAAAGAATTAAAAGCTGAGATTGTTGAAAACAGAAAAAGAATTGACAAACTCGGTTTGAGCTTGGCAGAACTTTCCGACGACGCTCCAACAATTGAAGAATTTGATAAACTGGAAAAAAGAATAGATAATCTAGAACACAAATACGCTCCACTTTAAAGAACTCTTTAAGCGGGGTTAGTAAACTATGTCAGGAACTTCTTTCAATTAGCGGAAGAATTGCCACTTAGAGAAACATTCAATAAATTATCTTTAAATTGAAGTCCAATATTTGTTAAAACAATATGTTTTGGTTCAAGTTGTTTGGACAGAGAGTTAAAAAGAGCTTGATTTGGATTTTGAAGAGTCTCTCTTACTTTTCCTTCTATATCTACAGCGGCTAAAGCCATTATTGCAAGGAAACCAGCCTTTTCGTTAACATTCAAGGAAGCTAGATTTAATTCATTTTCTTTATCACTGTTTTTCAATACACAGTCAATTTCTATGGAAGCTGAAATTGGTTTATTAATTAATACTGTCCCGTTTACTTCTCCCTGACTATTTTCAATATTCACATCCATTTTAGATATATCAGCGTCTACTGTGTCTTGGTTGGAAAGAAGATTTGAAACAACTCCTTTCATAATTTGTTCAACATCTTGTCCAGTCATTGATTGTTCAAATTTTCCTGTTTGTTTAATGGAACTAGTAATATTTTCAAGTAGGGGAATACTTGAATGTAATTCAGAACTTTTATTTTCCATACATCAATTATACCTCATCTGAGCCTATTTTGCAGGGGCTAGTGAACTATGTCAGGAACTTCTTTAGTTTTTATAATTATGATAAAGGGGGTAAATGAAGATGGTTTTCTAATCTTTCAACTCTTTTTTGTGTTTTTAAACCCTCTTTGTCGAGAAAGTCAACTGTGTATCTTACATCCTTTTGAATTTTGTTTAATTTTACTTCAACATTTTTTATTCTAGTATTAAGTTCTTTTAATTCACCGATAGTCCTCATCATATTTACTTTCATTTCAGTTTGAAGTTCGTTGGTCATGTTTTCAGATTCAGCCTCAATTTCTTCACGAATTATTTTCCTAAATTCCTTGAATTCATTTTTTGTCAACATAGAATCAATATAATTCTCGGATTAGAAGTTTTCAATAAGACAAAACATATCAATATAAGTTATTAAACTATATCAGGAACTTCTTTTGCATTGATTTAAATATGATTTATAATTCTTCCCGATGAAAACAGAAACCAAAAAAATAATTGAATCAGTCAATAAGTATTTTCTAGCAATAGAGATTTGTAAGAAAATACCTGAAGATATTAAAAAAAATTATTCTGTTGAATACCCCGATTTATTAGTTGAAACTTTTTTAGTTGGTAGGATTGAAGAGTGGATTCAAGAAGGACATAATCCTGGTTGGATAGTTTATCCAGAAAATGATGAAATCTATTCCTATGGGGATAAAGTTTTGAAAGGACAAGTGGAATTTGTTTCACCAGAAGATATTGCAGTAAAAATTGAAAAAGGAAAATTATTTATTCCAGATTTTAAAATCGGGGATATTGCTATAGTATTTAGAGATATTCACTCTCGTCAAAGACTTAATATTGCCTTTTTAAGGCAAAAATAATTATCTTTTTACAAATACAAGTTGGAAAAGTTTCTTCTTCAATTTTTGAGCGTAGCAGGTCTTAGTTGCCCAGCTACGAACAATTTGGTACAAAATAAGCTTCTTTGAAATAGAAAAAATTTATAAACTTACTAACTCCCAACCAACTTTTTCTTTAACTTCATAGATGATAGTATTAATAAATGGATGCCAAAACAATATTTGTTTTTGTAATTACTTTCGTTGGCTGGGGATTAGGGACATTTTTCGGAAAACTTGCAACCAACAGAATAGGTGAAAAAGCAGTTTTTTGGGATATTCTTGGATATGCTTTAGCGGTAATAATTTATTGTTTTATGGCGTTTAAATCTTCTGAACTATTTAATGTAGAAAAAAGTGGAATGATATGGGGCATACTTGCTGGTTTATTTGGAGCAGTAGGTCTAGTAGGTTTTTACATTTTACTAGCTAAAAATGAAGCTTCAATGATTATTCCAATGACAGCACTGTATCCAGTTTTAGCTGTAGTTTTAGGAATTATAGTCCTTCACGAAGGTGTTACTCTTACTAAGGTTATAGGAATAATTTTGTCTCTTGTAGCTATATATCTTCTTAATAAATAAATTGCAGGGGTTAGTAAACTATGTCAGGAACTTCTTTTGCTTTAATTTTGGTTCCAATATAGAATATGCTTACTAATATGAAAGAGATAGCTTTTCAAGGACCAGACATTGCTTTTTTACAGGGTAAAGCAAAACAAATTGGATTAGAAATAAATATACCTAAAGATATTAGAGAAGCTCAAGTCTTAAAAGATAATGGCATAGAAGTTCCTGGTACTCTAGACCCAGAAGAAGCATATTTATTGTCTGAAATATGTAGAAAAGTTGAAAATGATGGAGTAGATGTTGGTCCAGATTTTGTAGTTTACTTAAACGATAGGGGAGATACCAATATTCCTGAAGATGATTTTCAGGTAGCTCTTGCACGCCAGACAAGAATCACTTTTAATAATTTGATGCAAGGTGTTAATCTAATTAATTCTTCTTTAAAAGGAAAACAAAAATAAAAGTCTTTCGTGCCTATTTTGCAGGGGCTAGTAGATGATTTCCGAACTTTTGAGTGGATAGAACTTATTCATTTATCTCAATGGAGTCAAGCATATTCAGAATTATTTTCAGCATATTGTTGTATTTAGAGTTATTTGTAATTGCTCCAGATATGGTATATTTCCATTTTGGTGTTATAACAAATGTATGTGTATAAGTGCTTAGTCCAGTATCGTCTTCCAGTGGCGGGGTAGTTATTTGTAAGGCGTTGTATTCAGATATATTAATTTCTTTAACTTCATAAGTCATTAATTCTGAGTCTTTAAGCCAATTTTTAACATCTTCCGATTTAGTATTTGATGTAAATGTTATGTATAGACGGGCGTTCTCGTCGGAAGTACGAGTTTGGGGACTAGTATTACCAAGAGTAGATGAAAATATTACAAACTTTCCATCTGAAAATGCATCACCATGGGGCATTCCAAAATAATACCAATTATCCGGATACTTAATTGAAAATATATTATCTTCATCTGTATATGTTTTCCAATTTGCAGTTTCATCATTTGTGTTTTCAACAAATTCGAAAGTTGTAAGTATCAGGTCAAATATCTCTAAATAAGGAGAAGAAGTTGTTGTTACCACACTTATTGCACCAGTTTTGTAGGGAGCTATAGCATCTCTAAACTCTATATGTTTAGTCATTTCACTGGTTCCTGTTCCTTGGAATATTTGCCAATTTCCTAGTTTAGTACTTTCACTTATATTGAGGTTTTCTTGGATTTGAGATTCAGCGTCGCCATAGTTTGACTTTCTATTTGATAACCTTGTGTCAATACTAATGCCTTTTTCTGGTATACCAATATCTTCCGATGAAGCTATCACAATGTATCCTGGAACTCTCTCTTCAACAACATAACCAATTTCTGGATATTTAAAAGAAAAGCCATATTGTGTATTTATATATATTTTCCAATTTTCAGTTGGGTTGGTTGTCGGCGAAGGTGTGGGTTCTTGTAACTGACTAATTTTTTGATTAAGTAAATAGTTTTGATACGCAAGATAACCAGATGTAGCTAAAGAAAGTAGAGTAATTATTGTCATTAAGATGATGGGTAATTTGGAAGTTCTTTTAACTTTTACTGGTTCAGCAAGTGTATTAACAGGGGGTTGTTGATTTTCCATTAATTTAGTGTATCAAATATGTGATAGTTGGAGAACAGAATAAATATATCAAGCTATATCAGCAGGGGCGGAGAGAATCGAACTCCCAATGACGGTTTTGGAGACCGCCGTTATACCATTTAACTACGCCCCTATATTTGAGCTTTATTATACCTTATCTTCTTTTAAAATGAGATATTGAGAAGATATAATGAATTGTTATGTCAGAAAGTAAAAAGTTTGAAATAGATTGGTTTAAGAAAGCATATGGAATTAATCTATTATCTTTGGATCCTGAGGTTATAAAAGTTGTAAAAGAATTAGGTGAAGAAGGAGTTAAAAAATTAGTTGAGGAAAATAGGGAAACTGAGGCATATAGAGATGAAAGAATAACTAAAGGAGATAGAGATTCTCTCTTAACACAAATTCAGCGTTTAGAGGATGAAGGTGGAGGAGAATGGGCTCCTGGTCAAAAACATATAGGAGATAAACCTAATGATTGGATAGAAAATGAAAAAGATTACCTTGAAGATAAATAATCTATTTTAGTTTTGTTGTCTCTTTGTGAAGAGTCATTTTTCTGCATTTGTTGCAGAATTTTTTCAATTCAAGTTTTTTTTCAATATTAATTTTATTTCTTTCTGTAATATAGTTTTGTTTTTTACAGACAGAACAGATCATCCCTACAAATTCTCTTGCGCCTTTTTTTGCCATATGCTGTATTTTACAAAATAACCTTTGAATAAACAATAGTGAGCCCGATGAGAGAGTCGAACTCTCGTCTGTAACTTACCAAGTTACTGTTCTACCGTTTAACTAACCGGGCTTATTAAAGAAATCTGTTCCATTAACCATTTTTTTAATTTCACATTGGTAGCTGAAACTGTACATACTCCATATTTAGATTTTTTCTTATATGTACCTTTTCCTTGGCTTGGAATTTGTACAATTTTACCAAATTTATCATCGGAAATCCCAAGTTGTTTAGACCAGTAAGATTTACATTCTAAAGGATCAGAATTATTAAAACAAACAATACTATATCTAATTTTTTTCTTTTCGAGTCGGCATATCTCTAATAAAAATCTGATAAATACTCTTATAAGTTTTGGATCTGTATTAGCTACTCTTAGGGAGTGGGGATTACCTTTATCTCCTTCACCCCAATATATTCCTATTCCCAATCCTTGTAATTGCTGTTCTTTTAGATTTAGTTTATTTTTTATTTTGAATGGATCTCCATTGGGATTTCGTTTAACATATGTAGCTTCGCTATTTGACCTTCTTTTTATTTTGTATTTATCCATCCAGTATGCAATTTTGTTTATAGAACATCCAATTTTCTTGGCTATTTCGGCCATAGAATATCCTTCAATATACATTTTATTGAGTACTTCTTTAGAAAGCGCCTTTTTTATAGTCATATCCCTCAAACTATCATAGAATGAGGTATACTGTTATTCAACTAATAGATTAAACAGGAATCTCCAAAGGAATAGAATCTGTAGTTTTCTTTAATTGCTTTTTTGTAAGCTTTACCAATAAGCGAAGAATTAAAATCTGAAAAACCCTTTTCTGTATTTGGAAAACTAATAAATGCTGATACTAATGCGAGTAAGGTGGTTTTAGGTAAATGAAAGTTAGTAATGAGTCCATCTACAAACCTATATTTATATGGAGGATATATAAATATATTTGTATATCCTTTTTTCTCTTTTAAAATACCTTTTTTATTTGAACAAGTTTCTAAAACTCTTGTAGTTGTTGTTCCAACAGCAATTATTTTTTTTCCTTCTTTTTTTGCTAGATTTAGACTATTTGTTGTTTTTCTATCCAATTCAAAATACTCAGAATGCATTTTATGTTTTGTTAAATCCTTTTCTCTAATTGGAGAAAAAGTACCTAAACCAACATGAAGAGTGAGGTATTCTATTTGAATACCTTTTTCTTTTAATTTATTTAATAATTTTTTAGTAAAATGGAAGCCTGCAGTAGGGGCAGCGGCTGAACCAACATTTTTTGCGTACACAGTCTGATATTCTGCTTTTAATTCTTCTTCACTCCGAAAATTTTTGATATATGGTGGAATTGGAGTATGTCCAATTTTATCTAAAAATAGGTATAATTTACTATTTTTGATGTTAAATTTTATACAAGATATTTCATTATTATTAGATATTATTCTTCCCGAAAATAAACCAAATAATATTTTGGTATCAATATTAATTCTCGGTTTTGTTAGTACCTCCCAAATATTTTCTTTTACTCCCTTAATAAGAAGAAGTTCTACTTTTCCACCAGATTCTTTTTTACCATAAATTCTTGCAGGAAATACTTTAGTTTTATTTAGAACTAAAACATCGTTTTTATTTAGAATATTCGTTAGATTATAAAAATGCTGACTTGATATTTTTTTCTTCTTTCTGTCTATAACAAGAAGTTTTGAATGATCACGGGGAGATGTGGGTTTTTGTGCAATCCTATTTTCTGGAAGGTGATATAGAAAATTGGAGGTATCCATTAGTGCTGAGGCCAGGATTCGAACCTAGGTAGGCCTTCCGGCCGTCAGATTTACAGTCTGATGCGATTGACCACTCCGCCACCTCAGCATGTTTCGATCCAAGCAATATTATACCATCAATTTTAGCCTTAATCTGTCCAAACATTATGTTATTAACTACTCCCAAGCATCTATAAGATCTTTATAGTTTGATTTTATTTCGAGATAGTGCTTTTTGAGTAGTAAGTCAAGTTTGACGTTTGGATATTTTTGTCTAAAAAGATGATCTCTTTGTAATGAATAGGGTCCCAGATAGTTTTTAACTTCAATATAAGTATCAAAATCTGGCAGATAAAAATCGGGTCTATAAGTATGTGTACCTAGATTGAAAATTTGTGGTGCATACTGCCACTTTAGATTTATAAGGTTGAATACTCGTGCCATATTTGCTTCCCATGTGCTATAAAAACAGATAGTTGAATCGATATCTTTCCTGATTCCAAATTTACCCTTAGAAGCTTTGGCAGATGTAGTCTGTTTGCCAATTGTTGTTATGGCACATAAATTACTGCAGTATTTTCTAGTTTTGCTCAAATATGGAACTACTTTAAAATTTTTGCCACATGCTTTGCAGGAAAGCAGAATTCTAGTTTTTCTTTTCATAAAAATGCGTTTTGGCAATAAAGACACAGATTTGGATATTCTTTGTCTTGTAGTGATTGTTTGCTTTCTACCAGTATTATTGAAAATAGCAGAACATTTACTCGTGCAAAACATTTTTTGATCCCAAGGTTTTGTTTTGAAAGTATTGATACAATTTGGATTTTTACAATGTCGTAGTCCGATTGGTTTTATACGATGTTTATATAAACCTTTTTTCCAGTTTGTTTTGGTTATCTTCGATTGTTTCTTTTTATATTCAAGACTGGAATAAAAAGATTGGGACATTATTTTAATTTAATCCGAAGAAAATACGAAATCAAGTTTTATGAGCCGACGGGGAGTCTTGCAATCCCGACCTTGGCTTTACAAAAGCCCTGCTCTGCTTCTGAGCTACGTCGGCAGTTAGATCTCTGTATGGATTATAGCAGAAAGGAGGTATTTCTTGAAGCTAAAAGAAAGACCCTGCGTCAAAAATAAGGCTGACTTCTCCTGGAATGAACCAGGTGGGTAGGTTGCTTCCAAATCCTCGGATTTGGTAGACTTTACCTTCCCAATAAGTCGTTGATCAGGAAAGTAGAACCTTTATTTCTTTCACAGGGTCTAAAAACATTTTACACGGTATTTGAAGTAAAGAAAAGTAAAAAATTTATACAATATAGCTTCCAGGGATAAGTAAATTAATTAAGAAGTTTGTCACTGGTGAAATTATTAAAGAAATTAAAGAATTTCCTCCAAAAACTGGAAAGATAAAAAACATAAGTATTATTGTTCCGTATCTTGTTAAGAATAAATCGACTTCTCGAGCTTCCTTTTCTGGTAATAGTCCTACGATTATTTTTCCTCCGTCTAGAGGATGAACTGGAATAAGATTAAATACAGCTAGAGAGATATTTAAGATGATAAATGGATAAATAAATTCTGATAGGATAGATAAAGGAGAGAATGGAGTAAGTGAAATCCTTAATATTAAAGATAGGAGTACTGCAAATAAAAGATTTATAAAAGGGCCTGAAAAAGAAATTAAAGCAGCATCACGTCTTGGATCTTTTAAATTAAATGGATCATATCTAACTGGTTTTGCCCAGCCAAAAGGAATAACTGGTATACCTAAAGCTCTTAATATTACTAGTACCAAAAGAAGTGTAGTCCCCACAGGATCGTAATGAACTAATGGATTTAAGGATAATCTGCCTTGGATTCTTGCAGTTGGATCACCGAGTTTATCTGCCATCCAACCGTGGGCAAATTCATGGATAGATATTGTAACTAAAAATGCCAGTATCCAAATTAAGAATAAAATCATAATTGTCAGTTAGTTTATTAAATAGTATAATCTTTCAAGTTCAATCTTAAAAGTTTGAATTTAAATAATATGTCAATGATTTGTCAAAATTGTGGAAAGATAAAGGTAGTTGGTAGGCAAAAGAGCCATAAACGTGGTGTTGCTGGAAAAAGATGGAAAAAACGTGCTCAAGTGACTCCAAGATTATTCAATATAAATCTACAAAAGGTAACAGTTATTAAAAATGGTAAAGAAGTTCAAATGAAACTTTGCACGAAATGTATAAAGAGATTTAAAAAAGAAGGTAAAATATTTACTTCTAAGAGAAAGAAAAAATAGGATATCCTTCTTTAAATTCTTTCCAGGTTACTTCTGACTTTCCTTCAAGTTTTACCTTTTTAGGCATTAGTTTTTTGTCTATTAGTTCAGTTTCAATTATTTTTAATCGTTTTTGCTCTTTTTTCTTTGAATCTACAAAAACAAATGTCCAAGCTCCAGGCCATGGGGAAACTGCTCTAACAAATCTTTCAATATTTTCAGGGCTCGGTTTTAAAGAAAAGTCCTTTATAAAATTTATTTTCCAATCTTCGTTTAATATTTTTCCTTCAATTGTTGCATTAAAAAAGTTTGGAGGAATAAATCCGTGTTCTTTTCTAAGAAGGGTAGTATATGTTGCATTTTTATGATCTTGGTCTTTTAAAGATATTTTTCCTTCAATATAGGCAGGCAGTAAATCAACTAATACTTGGGCTGATCTTTCAAAAATTCTCTCTCCCAATATTTTAGAATTATCTCCTTTTTGAATTTCTTCTTTAAATTGAGAGACTATTTGCCCATGATCCATTTTTTCATCAATTTTCATAATTGTTGCTCCAGTAATTAAATCTCCAGATACTAAAGCAGCTTGAAGTGGAGAAGCTCCTCTAAAATTAGGAAGAAGTGAAGGGTGAACATTTAGAATTCCAAAAGGGAAATAATTTATTAATTCCTTTGGAAGTATCTCTCCATATGCAACTATAATTCCCAAATCAGCATCAATATTTTCTTTCAAGAAATCTTCAATTGAATAATACACAGGAATTTGTCTTTTGAAAGCCCAAGTATCAACAGCAGAATAGGTAATAAATTGTTTTCTTCCAACTGGTTTGGGTTTTTGGGTAACTATAGCAGTAATAGGAGTATCATGTGGTTTTACCTTAAACTTTTTTTGAATCTTATTTAGGATTGGTAGACAATATGTTGGTGTTCCAAAAAATACTATTTTCATATTAATTCAATTTCTACCCATTCATCTTTTTCTAACTTATATAAAGGTTGTTTTTGTTCCAAAAGACGAGTAACAAAAACAATACCATTTAAATGATCAATTTCATGCTGGACAATTTGAGCAGATAATCCTTTAAATTCTTCTTCTTTTTTTGTTCCATCTAAGTCAAGGTATTTAATCTTAATCTTGGATGCTCTTTTTAAAGGACCATAATAATTAGGAAGTGAAAGACATCCTTCCATTATTTCTTTTCTTTGTTGTTTTGTCTTTTTTTCTTTTTCTTTTGATATTTTTATTATTTCTGGGTTTACTATTACTCTTATTTTTCCATTATCATTCATTGCAAAAATTCTTAAATTTTCTCCGATTTGTGGAGCAGCAAGACCAACTCCTTCGGGCTCTTTTTGAGCCTTAAGAGTTTCTTTTAAGTCTTCAGAAATTGAGAGAACTTTTTTATCAATTGTTTTAACTTCTTTACAAATTTGTGAAATTTTAGGATCTTTGGTACCCAGAATTTTCCGAATCATAGGCCAATTATAACATTTCAGGAAGGATTATTCAGATTCAAGTTCATTTAACTTTTCTTTGATAGAACTGTCATTTGGATCTATGTAATTAAGAACATATTCTAATTGTTCTTTTGCTTCACCTTTTTCATTTGCTTTCAAATAAAGTGTTGCAAGGCTTGTTCTTGCTTGTTTATAGTTTTCTTTTAAGTAGATAGCTTTTTCCATTATTTCTATAGCTTTTTGGGTATCGGTAGAATTGGCATAAATGATACCTAGATTAAAATAGAGTTTAGCATCGTTAGGGGAAAGCTCTATTATTTTTTCTAAATAGTCTTTTGCTTTATATAAATAATTAATATCAATTTGGGAGAGCTTTATATATATAGATACAATTTGTCGCAAAACCCCGATGTTTTTTGGAGAGAGTCTTTCGGAAGTTTCTAACTCAATAATTGACGATTCGACTAATTTATTAGAATTTTCTTCGTCTTTTGTCTCTTTTGAAACTATAGATAAGTCAGTACTATTTTCAGATAGTTCTGACCAAAAGATCGCTTCTTTTGAAGAATATTTTACTGCCTTAATAAGATATTCTCTTGCTTTTGAATAATATCCAGCATCATTTAATCTTTTAGCCTTTGCAAAATTTAAATCAGCTAACCAATAATGTCCTATTGAATTTAGAAGAAATAAGGTAATAGCACTTAATATAAATAGACTGACTTTTTGGAATGGTATTAATTTTTGATTTTTTTCCTCTTTTTTCTCTTCATCTTCACTGCTTAATACAACTGAAACTGCAGGATAAAGGTAAAATAGTAAATTAACTGGGACAACTGAAAATCCAAAGAAATTGGTAACTAGAATACTTACAAATCCTGAGAGAAGAGCGAGATGAAAAAATTTATTTTGATCATCTTTTCGAATCGATCTAATAAATTGAATAATTATAAAAGTGATAAGTGTTAGGTAAGAAAGAAATCCTAAGGTGCCTGTTGTTGCTAAGAAATTTAAATATTCATTATGTGCTTTGTTATAAAGAAAATCCCATTCAGAAACTAAGTTATGTTCTTTCGGTCTATATTTATAAAAAGAGAATGCAAATGTTTCTACACCACTTCCTAAGATAGGATATGCTTTCCATATATCTATCGCTCCTTGCCAGACGAATTTTCTAATTGTTCCGGATTCAGTTCCACCAGTTTCTAATACTGTACCAGAATTATTTTGAGTGACTGGAGTTGAGATTTCAGTTTTTTCTTGATTAATAAAACTTAATATGTTTGGAGTCCAAGGAGTTTTAACGAAAAGATTGATAACTAAAAATGTCAAATTAATTATTAAGAATATCTTAAGCATTTTCTTATTTTGTGATTTATCTTTGTTGAAAGAATTTATTAAGAAAGTTCCAATCCAAAAAATTAATGAAACAAAACTAAATCCTAGAAATCCAGATCTAGACTTCGTATAGAGGAGTGTCAGAAAAAAAATAACTGATACTATTTCCATTAATAATTTTTGTTTTTTATTTTTTAAAATAAAAGTGTAGGTTAAAGGGATTACTGCAACGACAAAAGCTGCTAACCAATTGGGTTGGCCTAAAGTTGAAAAAACTCTTTCTGAAACATCTTGAACCCAAATATCTTTATCAATACCAAAATGTTCTAATATTCCATAAACGCAAACTAAGATTAAAGAAGTGATAAGCGTTTTAATTAAATTTATAGATTCTTTATATTTTATATTTGAAACAAATGCCCAATAGAGTAGAGAGAAAGAAATTAAAGAAAGCAAACCTCCATTAAATCTTGAGTAGTATCCGAATATAGAAGTTCTTACATCAACACTTACCAGTGTAGAAAGTGTTTGTGTTGCTAAAAATATCAATAAAGGAATATCTAATATTGTACGACGAAAGATAATTTTCTTTTCTAGAATGGATTTTGATATCCAAGTAAAAGTAATGAGGATTGTAAATATATATATAGTAATAATTTTGTTGAATTCAAATAATTCGTAAGAATAAGGCCATAAAATAATTGGGACTAGAAAAAATAACAAATAAAAAAATATCTGGATAAGTTTTTGAAGTAATTTCATCTTTAAAAAGAATTTATCACATTAATTTAGGCTTTGAAATAGTTTACGCTTATGATTATACTTGGGAGCAATGAGAATTCCTCTAGTTGATAAAATTTTTGGACATTTTTCCTACGATGTTGGGATAGATTTAGGTACTGCAAATACTTTAGTTTTTGTAAAAGGAAAAGGAATAGTAATTAGAGAACCTTCGGCTGTAGCTAGAAACAGAAAGACAAAAGAAATTTTGGCAATTGGTTCATCAGCTAAAAAAATGTTAGGCCGAGCTCCGGCGACAATCGAAGTAATTAGGCCGTTAAAAGATGGAGTTATTGCTGATTTTGATGCAACCGAAGCGATGCTTACTCATTATGTTAAAAAGATTCATGAGACTGGTAATAATTTGCCTAAAATTCCAAAGCCAAGAGTTGTAATAGGAATTCCTTCAGGGGTAACAGAGGTTGAAAGAAGAGCTGTCGCCGATGCAACTATTGCTGCTGGTGCAAGAGAAGTCCATTTAATCGAAGAACCAATGGCTGCAGCTATTGGTGCAGGTCTTCCAGTTGAATCTCCTGAAGGAATTTTTATTGTAGATATTGGCGGAGGAACAACTGAGGTTGCTGTAATTTCAATGGGTGGAATAGTTTTGGGAAGATCTATTAGAGTGGCAGGAGATGAGATGGATGAAGCAATAATAAATTATATGAGACTTAAATATTCTCTTTTAATGGGCCAACCAACTGCAGAAGAAGTAAAAATTAGTATTGCTTCAACTACTTCTGGAAAGGAAAAGTTTACCGTAGTAAGAGGAAGAGATTTGGAAACAGGACTTCCTAAATCCTTAAAAGTTTCATCAGAGGAAATAAGAGAAGCTTTGGCTCCAATAATGCAAGAAATTATTACGAATATTTCTGACACTTTAGAAGAAACTCCACCTGAACTTTTAAGTGACATTATGGAAAAAGGAATAGTTCTTGCTGGTGGAGGATCTTTAATTTCAGGAATTGACAAAACAATAAGTGAATCAACAAAAATGCCTGTTTGGATTGCTGATGATCCGATAACTTGCGTTGTTAGAGGTTGTGGAAAAGTATTGGAAGATTATTCACTTCTTAATAAAATAAGAATAACTAAAGGGCTTTAAAATGGAAACACTAGCTGCCTCATCAAAAAATGAAAGTTGGCTTTCATGGTTTTTAAAAGGACTTCTTATTTTGTCCTTTTTATTCATGTTAGCTAGACTTTTTGAACTTCAGGTAATTAAAGGAGATTATTATAGAAATCTTTCAGAAGGAAATAGAATTAGAAAAGTCAAAATAGTTGCTCCAAGAGGAAAAATATATGCTAGAGGAGGAGAAATTTTAGTTGGTAATAAAGAGATAAAGAAGAAAATTGAATTTGCAGAAAATGGAGAAATTGAAAAAGTTAATGCTAAAGATATTAACGAAAATGATTTAATAGTAACTGAATATGAAAGATTTTATCCTTTAAACGAGGCTTTTTTACATGTTGGGGGGTATGTGTCTGAAGCTAACGAAGATGAAGTTGGCAAAATTAATCCGAAATGTCCTGAAAAAGGAATTGTTGAGTTGGGGTCCCTACTTGGAAGAGGTGGACTTGAGCAATATTATGAATGTGAACTCTCTGGAATTGATGGAGAAGAACTTATTGAAGTCGATATTAAAGGGAGAAAAATACGAGTTTTAGGAGTAAAAGAACCGATTTCTGGAAAAGATATTAGAACTACAATTGATTACGATTTACAGAAAGAATTGCCAAGTTTAATGGATAATAACAAAGGAGCAGTGATTGTAAGTGATTCAAATGGGCATGTAATTTCACTTTATTCAAATCCTTCTTTTAATCCAAATTATTTTGGAAAGCAGCAATATTTTGAAGAAGTTAATAATGTTTTAGCAGATGAAAATTTACCGTTATTTAATAGAGCAATTGGTGGAATTTATCATCCTGGTTCTGTTTTTAAACCAGTGGTTATAATTGGAGCTTTATCAGAAAATAAAATTGGCAAAGATTTTCTTTATATAGATGAAGGAATTATTAAGGTAAACGATTACTCTTACTCAAATTGGTATTTTACCCAATATGGAAAAACTGAAGGAGAAATAGGAATTGTAAAAGCTCTTGCACGTTCAACAGATACTTTCTTCTATAAAGTTGGAGAATTATTAGGACCTGATTATATTGCATATTGGGCTAAAAAATTTGGTTTGGGAGAAGGAACAAATATTGATATTCCAGGGGAAGTTAAGGGGTTAATTCCTACTCCATCCTGGAAATATGAAATAAAAAAGGAACAATGGTATTTGGGTAATACTTACCATATTTCAATTGGTCAGGGGGATTTAGCTGTAACTTTGGCTGAAGTAAATGTTGAGACATCTGTTATAGCAAATGGGGGAAAAAAGTGTGATTTAAAGATTTCCAATCATGAATCTAGCATTAATTGTAAAGATTTGAAAATTAAATCTGAATATTTAAGTATAGTTAAAGAGGGAATGATTGATGCATGTTCGCCTGGTGGTACAGGATATACATTTTTCGATTTTGAACCAAAAGTAGCTTGTAAAACAGGAACTGCAGAGACAAATGTTGATGGAAAAACTCATGCATGGTTTACAGCTTTCGGTCCAACTGATTATCCAGAAATTGTTGTAACAGTTTTAGTAGAAGGTGGTGGAGAAGGATCAAAAATTGCAGGTCCAATTGCAAGAGATATTTTTGATTTTTGGTTTCACAGAGAAGAATTTGAAAATAAAAAAACGAAAATAAATTTATTACCGTGACAGAAAAAGAATATCTTGTTGCATTATACGCTTTTACTTATTTTGGTCCAAAGAGGCTAAATCTTCTTCTTTCATTTTTTGGTAATGGAAAAAGTATTTGGAATGCAGATAGAAATGAATTAACAAATATTGGTTTATCTGAAGACATGGTTTCTAAATTTTTTTCCCATAAAAAAAGATTTGATTTCGTGAATTATTTCAAAAAACTTAAAAAACTTTCAATCAGCGTGGTTTCTTACAAAGAAAAAGAATACCCTAAAAATTTATTAGGGCTAGAAGATGCACCCATTATTTTATATATAAAAGGAAGTTTTAAAGATAAAGATGCAAAAAGTATCGCTATAGTAGGAACTAGAAAAAATACTTTGTATGGTGAAACTGTAACCAGGTTATTTACAAAAGATTTAGTAAAGGCAAATTTTACGATTGTTTCAGGTCTTGCAAGAGGTATTGATACATTAGCTCATAAAATTACGATAGAAGAAAGAGGTAGAACTATTGCGGTTTTAGGTTGTGGTCTTGATCAAGTATACCCACCAGAAAATTCTTACTTAGAGGAATTAATTATTAGAAATGGAGCAGTTATATCTGAGTATCCATTAGGATATCAAATTAGAGCGAGTAATTTTGTAAATAGAAATAGGATTATTTCAGGAATTTCAAAAGCAACTTTAGTTATCGAAGGTGCAGAGAAAAGTGGAACACTTTTAACTGCTTCTCAAGCAGCACTTCAGGGGAAAACTGTATATGCTATTCCTGGAGACATACGGTCTTTTTTATCTGCTGCTCCACATTTCTTAATTAGAGATGGTGCGATTTTGGTTAGGTCAGCAAAAGATATTATTGATGATTTTAATGTATGATATGTATGGTATTTTTGTACAAGTGTATATAATATAAAAAGTTTTTTATGAATTTAATAATTGTGGAGTCACCAACAAAAGCTAAAACTTTAGGAAATTTTTTGGGAAAAGATTTCGAACTTTTAGCAACTAAGGGACATATAAAGGATTTGCCAAAAAGCACTTTGGGAATTGAAATTGAAAAAAAGTTTAAACCTGATTATGTTCTTGTTCCAAAAAAGGAAGATGTAATTAAAGATATTAAGAAGTCCTCGAAAAAGGCAAAAGAAATATATCTTGCTACAGATCCTGATAGAGAGGGAGAAGCGATTAGTGCACATGTAAAAGAAATTATTGATCAAGATCAAAAAATTAAAAGAATTGTTTTTCATGAAATCACAAAATCTGCAGTTGAAGAAGCTTTAAAAAATCCTGGAAAAGTTGATAAAAATTTAGTTAATGCACAAATTGCGCGAAGGGTATTAGATAGACTAGTTGGTTATAAGCTTTCTCCACTTTTGTGGAAAAAAGTAAGAAGAGGTCTCTCTGCAGGAAGAGTCCAAACTGTAGTTGTCAGACTTATTGTTGAAAAAGAAAGAGAAATTGAGGCTTTTAAAAAAGAAGAGTTTTGGGAAATTTTTGTAGAGTTAAAAACTTCTAAAAAAGAAAATATCATTGTTAAGCTTTTGAAAGTAAATGAAAAAAAAGCAGTTATAAATAATGAAAAAAGTTCCAAAGAGATTGTCGAAGGTTTAGAAAAATCAAAATATAAAGTAATTAATGTTGATAAAAAGGAACTTAAAAAATCGTCATTTCCTCCCTATACTACTTCAACTTTATCACAGGCAGCTTCAAGGCTTTTAGGGTGGTCAGCAAAAAGAACTATGAGTATTGCCCAGAGTCTTTATGAAGAAGGTCTAATCACTTATCACAGAACAGATTCAACTAATGTTTCAGAGGGTGCAATAAAGGGATTAAGAAGTTTTATTAAAAACAAATTTGGACAAGAATATCTATCTGAGGATGTAAGACTATTTAAAACTAAATCTAAAGTTGCACAAGAAGCTCACGAAGCAATAAGACCAACTAATGAAAAGAAAGAAAAACTTGAAGATAGTAAGTTTAAAAAGGATCAACAAGTTTTATATAACATTATTTGGAAAAGATTTATAGCTACTCAAATGTCTCCTTGTGTATATGATGAAACTACAATAGATGTTCTAGGAGTAGAAAAAAATACTTATTTCTTAAGAGTAAAGGGGCAAATTATGAAGTTTGAAGGATGGAGAAAAGTTTTTAATGGTTTAGATACTTCAAAACAGGAATTGCCTAAATTAACAATTAATGAACCACTTCAGTTGATTAAGGTTGTACCAGAACAGAAATTTACCCAACCACCTGATAGATTTACTGAAGCAACTCTTATTAAAACATTAGAAAGTTTGGGAATAGGTAGACCTTCAACTTATGCTCCAACTATTTCAACAGTCCAAATAAGAAATTATGTAGAAAAAGAAGAGGGTAGATTTATTCCTACTAATGTTGGAATTGCAGTTAATGATTTTTTAATTAGTAATTTTCCTGAAACCTTTGATTATAAATTTACTGCAGATATGGAGAACAATTTAGATGAAATCGCTAATGGGAAGCTTATATGGAACGAATCAATACAATCTTTTTGGAGTCCTTTTGTAAAAATTTTGGAAAAGGTTACTGAAAAATCAAAGAGGGTAAAAATTGAGGTAGAGAAAACCGATAAAGAATGTCCTAAATGTAAAAAAGGAAAATTAGTAGTAAGGATTGGGAGATTTGGTAAATTTCTATCTTGTGAGAAATTTCCAGATTGTGATTATAAAGAAAAATATGTTGAAAAAGTTGGTATGAAATGCCCTGAATGTAAAGAAGGAGATGTGATAATTCAAAGAACAAGAAAAAGAAGAAAATTTTTTGGTTGTAGTCGTTACCCTGATTGTAAATGGGCATCATGGAGAAAACCTGCCTCTGATATAAAAAGTTCCAGTTGACATAACTTTTCACGGTTGGTAAAAAGTCAGTTAGACTTTTAATGAGAAAGCAAAATAAATTAAGAATTGGTGTTGTTGGCCCAATGGGTTCTGGAAAGACTTCATTAGTTAATTTTCTTTCAAAAAAATGGAATATAAATATAATAAGTGAAAATTTTAATAGGAATCCTTTTTTAGAGAAGTATTACGATGATCCAAAAAGATTCAGCTTTTCTTCTCAAATATGGTTCTATGAAAATAGAATTAATCAAATAAAAAATTTTAATAAATATAAAAAAGCAATTGTTGATAACGATTTAGAAGGAAACAAAGTTTTTGCTTTAGCTCAGTATAAGACAGACTTTATGAAAAAAGATGAGTATTCTCTGTATCAGAGAATAACTAATTTAATGGATGATATTAATAACTATCCAAAGACAGAAATACTTCTTTATACTTTTGCGCCATATAAAATTGTGGTAGAAAGAATCTTCGAAAGGGCAAGAGATTTTGAATTACAAAAATCAGAAAAAGAAAAGAAAGATTTTTCAAACTACATAAAAGTGTTATGTGAGAGTTTTGAAGAGTGGTATATAAAGAATAATAAAAGTTTAAATATTTTTAAAATAGATTCAGGAAAAATAAACTATTTGAGAGATAAAGAAATTCAAAATAATTTAAAAAAAGAGATTGAAGATTTTGCTATAAAAAGAAATATAAAAATAATTTAATCAATAAATTGACAAATGGTTAAAAAGAAAAAAACAAATAAAAATAAATATCCAGTTTGTAGTAAATGTAAACAAATATTAGGAAGTGAAGGAAGTGTTGAAGTAATTTGTGGGCCAATGTTTTCAGGTAAATCGAGTCTACTTATAAGTAGAGCAAGAGAAGCTTTTTATGCAAAACAAAAAGTAATAGCTTTTGCACCGAATAAAGACAATAGAAGAGGGGAAGACTGTATAAATACTTTTGATAAAGATAAATTTTCTGCAATTTCAGTTTCTTCTTCAAAACAAATATTGAGAAATATTCCAGAAGGAACTTCTTTAGTAGTTATTGATGAGGGAAATTTCTTTGATTTAGATTTAGCAGACGTTGTAAATAAAATTGCAGAAAAAGGAATTAGAGTAATTGTTGCAGGTCTTGATAGAGATTTTAGAGGTGAAGGTTTTGGTCCTATGTCTAGAATAAAACTTGAAGCGGATAAGGTAACACAACTATGTGCCCGATGTGCTGTGTGTGGAAATGAAGCCTCTAGAACTCAAAGATTAAAAATTGTAAAAGGAAAAAAAATTCCTGCAAGGTATTCTGATCCAATTGTTTTAGTTGGAGAAGAAGAATATGAACCTCGTTGTAGATTTCATCATCAAGTTCCAGGAAAACCAAAAATAAAAAGGAAAAAATGAGTATAAAAGCACTTGCAAAGGAATTAGAAATTTCTTCTGAATATTCCTTTCCTTATAAATTAGAAAAGTTTACTGATAAGGAAAAAAAGATATTAGATAATTTTTTTACAAATACAAATAAACCAGTTTTTGCAATTTACAATTTACCTCAAGAAGTAGTTGGTGCAATGTTTTCCAGATATTCAAGATCAGAAAAAAGTGTAAGAAGACTATTTTTAGATGAGTTTTGGAATTCTTCTCTTACAGTTTATAAAAAAGATAATTCTGAACTTCAAAAAGCCATGGGTAGGACAAGAGAGTTTTATCAAAAGGTTTTTGCCGAATTTGGAGATGATTCAGTAATTCAAATGGGTAGTATCCATATAGCTTTTGAATATGTTTCTCAAATTGCAGCTAAGGCGATAGAAGATCAAAGGATTGGTGCTTCGTATATTGAAAAATCTACAAGATATGTCAATTTTGGTTCAAAAGTAGGAAAACACTATTTATATATGGAGGCTCCAGAAATTAAAAATTCTAAACTATATAAAGAGTATTTAAAAGTTAATGATTTTGCATTTGATGCTTATAACAGAAATTTTAAAAACGCGTTGGAATTTTTATCTAAAAAGTATGATATCAATAATCAAATTGTTGAAGATATAAAAACAGGTAAAAGAATAAAATACTCTGAACTAAAAGATGAGGAATCTAAACAAAGAATAAATTTAGCTTACCAAAGAGCTTTAAAAGCTAAAGCCTTTGATACTATAAGAATTTTTCTTCCTACAACAACAGTAACTAATTTAGGTGCGCATTTTTCAGGACAGGCTATCGAAAACGCCATTAATAAAATGATGACATCACCTCACGCAGAAGTTAGATTTTTAGGGCTTTTAGCCTTTAAAGAACTTAATAAAATAATACCTAACTTCTTACAAAAAATTAATCATAAACATGGAGAAATAATGAGAGAGTATAGAAAAAATGTTAATCTTTATCAGCAAAAACTATCAAAAAAATATATCAAAGAGATTAAAAAAAGAGAAACTAAAGATGTAAATTTAGTTGACTACGATAAAGATGGAGATGTAAAAATCGCTGCACAAATTTTATATACAGGTCAAGTAAAGTCATATTATTCAAAAACATCAGTTTTAAATTGGGCTGAAAAGAAAATTAATTTAAAAAAGGTTCATCAGATAATTAATGAAACAGTTATTTATAGAGCTAATCAATATATAAATAGAAGACATAAACTTCCAAGAGCTTTTGAGCACGCATCTGCTGAAGTTGAATTTTATAAAGACTTTGGAATTTATAGAGACTTACAAAGAAATAGATTATCTTCAACTGAAAGACTTTATTTAAGTACTAATGAATTGGAAATTCCTAAAGAATATAAAGAAAAAGGAATGGAAGAAGTACTAAAAGATTATATGGAACTTCATAGGTTAACAAAAGAATTAAACAAAAAGATATCTAAGACAAACAATATTCCTCTTTCAAGCGCTGAATATGTTTCTATTTTAGGACATAAATTAAGGTTTAATATTCGTGCGAATATTAGACAGTGGGTATTTTTTTCCGAATTAAGAACAATTCCTGGAGGACATCCTTCGTATAGAAATGCAATGCAGCAAGCAATTAAAGAAATTGTTAATAAGATGCCTTATCTAGAGAAAGTATTTGCAAAAGTAGATTGGGTTGAAGATTATGGACTTGGAAGATTTATGGCAGAAATTAAAACTCAAGAAAAACTTTCGGAGCTTAATATAAAAAATAAATGAAAATATATTTAGCTGGTTCAATAGCAGGAGGGAGAGAGTTTGAAAAAAGTATTAAACTCATTTCTGATATTTTGGAGAAAATGGGACATGTTATTGTTACTAAAGATAACGTTGTAAACAATAATGATAAAACTAAAAGTAAGAAATTATTATCTGTTAGAAAATATATAGTAAAGAGAGATTTAAATTGGTTAAAAAATTCTGATTTATTTATTGCAGAAGTTTCTACATATTCTCACGGAGTAGGTTACGAACATAGATGCGCAGAAGAACTTAAAAAACCAATTTTACTTTTACGACACGGTTCACTTACTAAAGAAACCTATTCTGCTTTTTTAGATGGACATTCTTATGACAAATTATCTTTTTCATTCTATGATAGTAATAATATTAAAAAAATATTAGAAAGGTTTATCAAAAAATATGAAAGGTAAATTTATCGTTATTGAAGGAGGTCTTGGTTGTGGAAAAACAACTCAGATAAGTTTATTAAAAAAGAAATTAAAAAAATGGGAGTTTTATAGAGAACCTGGTGGAACTAAGTTCGGAGAAATGGTTAGAGATGCAGTTCAGGGGTTAAACAATTATTTAGTTGATGAATTTGCAGCATTTCTTGCATACAGCTCATCAAGAGCAAATTTAATAAGAGGGATAATTACTCCAAAACTTATAAAAGGAAAAAATATTATTCTAGATAGATATTGGTTTTCAACATATGCCTATCAAAGTATTGGTGGAGTATCAAAGAAAGAAATTGAAGAAATAAGTAATATTGCTACAGGTAAACTCTTACCCAATCTTGTAATTTTTTACGATTTAGATCCTAAAATTGGGATACAAAGGAAAAAAGGAAGTAAAGATGCTGATAGATATGATATTAAGGAGATAGAATTTCATAAAAAGGTTAGAAAAAACTATAAAGAACTTTCCAAAAAATTCAGTAAAATATGGATTACTATTGATGCATCAAAAACAATAGAAGAAATCCACGCAGAAACACTCAAAGTTTTAAAAGATAAAAAAATAATTTAATTTAGGAAATGGTAAGTTTAGATTCATTAGTTAAGTTGGAAGAAAAAAGACAGAAGGAAACTTTAATGTTAATTCCTTCAGAAAATTATGCTTCAAAAAAAGTAAGAGAGTATGTTGGAAGTAGACTTTCTAATAAATATTCTGAAGGATATTCAAAAAGAAGATATTATCAAGGAAACTATTTTATCGATGAAATAGAAACTTTAGCTATTGAAAAAGCTAAAGAACTTTTTAAAGTTCCTCATGCTAATATACAACCTTATTCAGGTTCGCCTGCAAATTCTGAAATTCTTTTTGCACTTTGCAATTACGGTGACAAAATCATGGGATTATCACTTTCTGCGGGAGGGCATTTAACTCATGGCCATCCTAATATAACTTTTTCAGGAAAATATTTTAAATCTATCCAATTTGGTTTAGATAGAGATGGACTTTTAGATTACAAAAAAATTGAAGATTTAGCTAAGAAAGAAAAACCAAAAATAATGATCATTGGAACTACTGCATATCCTTTAGCTTTTGACTGGGAGAAATTCGGAAAAATTGCAGACAGTATTAATGCATTTTTGATTGCAGATATTTCTCATGTTTCAGGTCTTATCTTGGGTGGAGTGTATCCAGATCCAACTCCTTTTGCTCATGTATTAATGACAACAACTCATAAAACCTTAAGAGGTCCAAGAGGAGCGATGATAATGGTAACTAATAAAGGTGTTAAAAAAGATCCAGAATTACCGTCAAAAATAGATAAAGCTGTTTTTCCTGGACTTCAGGGTGGACCACACAATAATACTACTGCAGGAATTGCTCAGGCTTTAATTGAAGCAGATAGTGTGGATTTTAAAAAGTATGTTCTGCAAATTACTAGAAACGCAAAATCTTTAGCAGAGTATCTTAAAAAGGGAGGTTTAACTTTAGTTGGAGGAAAAACAGAATGTCATTTGATGGTAGTAGATTTAAGGCCTCTAAAACTTTCTGGAAATATTGTGGCGGAGGCTTTAGAAGTTGCAGGAATTGTCGTAAATAGGAATTCAGTTCCTAATGATTTGATGCCACCTTTTTATCCTTCTGGAATAAGATTGGGTACTCCTGCTGTAACTACAAGGGGATTAAAAGAGAAAGATATGAAAATAATTTCCCAATGGATATTAAAGATCATTAACTATGTAAAAGAAAATAAACTTCCAGATGATATTGAAAAAAGAAGAAAATATATAAGTGATTTCAAAAAGAAAGTATATAAAGATAAATTTTTAATTAGTATTTCTATGGAAGTGAAAAAGTATTTATCTAAATATCCACTTCCTTAAATTGCTTCTTATCATTATTTAAACTAAAATTAGCCAAAATGACGGTATTATTTGACGGAAAAATGTTTGCAAAAGAAGGAAGAGAAAATTTAGCTAGAAAGGTTAAATATCTTTCCAATAAAGGAATAGAGCCTTGTTTAGCTAGTGTTTTTTTGTCTTCAGATCCTGGCTCTGTTCTTTATACAAGATTGAAAGGTCAAGCTGCAAAAGAAATTGGAATTAAATTCTTAAGTTTTGAAATTAAAAACAAAAATGTTTCTGAAGTTGTATCAATAATTAATAAATTAAACATAGATACAAATGTTCATGGTATTTTAGCTCAAAAACCTTCTGGTAATAATGATTTTACCAATAAAGAGTGGGCTAAAATTGCACTTTCAATTTCTCCACAAAAAGATATTGACTGTTTATCTCCTGAAAACTTAGGATTATTACTCATAGGTAACCCAAGGTTTATTCCAGCAACAGTTCTAGGAGTTCTGAAGGTTTTAGAATATTCAAAAACTAATCTTAGTGGAAAAAGAATAGTACTTGTTGGAGCAAGTGAAATTTTAGGGAAACCACTAAGTCATATTCTAACTGATAAAGGGGCAACTGTAAGCTTACTTCATAAAGCAACTGCTGATATTTCAAATTATTCAAAAGAAGCAGATATCTTAATAAGTGCTACTGGAAATCCTGGAATTATTGGGAAAGATATTATTAAAGAAAATTCCATTGTTATAGATGTAGGAGCACCAAATGGGGATGTCAAAACTGAAGAGGTTTTAGAAAAAGTTTCTTTTCTTTCCCCGGTTCCAGGGGGAGTTGGACCTATGACAATCTTTTGTCTATTGGAAAGTTTGGTAAATAGTCTGATTGAAAAAGACGAACTAAGCTGATAGAATACGAGTTAGCATAAAAAACACACACTTACCTTAGTTTCCTGGAATCTTCCGGTAAGTGGCGGAATAAGGAAACAATAATTTCATTTTAAATGACAATTAAAGTATCAGCTGAAGAATTATTAAAAGGTGGTGCACATTTTGGGCATCAAGCTAAACGTTGGAATCCAAAAATGGAAGAATATCTGTATGGTGTGGAAGATGGAGTTCACGTATTTGATTTGATTAAAACAAAAGCTTTAATTGAAGAAGCGTTAGAATTCATTAAAAATTCAATATCAGAAGGAAAAACAGTACTTCTTTTAGGAACAAAAAAACAAGTAAAAGATAAGATTATTGAAATTGGTAAAGAAACAGGTTGCCCTTATGTATCTGAAAGATGGCTTGGTGGAACTTTCAGTAATTTTGAACAAATTGGAAAGTCAATAAAAAGACTTTTCGAAATGAAAGAAAAGAACGCACAAGGCGGATATAAAAATTTTACTAAAAAAGAAAGGTTATTAATTCAAAGAGAGATAGAAAGATTAGAAAGATTTTTTGATGGAATTTCTACTCTTAAAAAAGTACCTGATGTTCTGTTTGTAGTTGATACACATAAGGAAAACTCTGCAGTGAGAGAAGCAGTTAGATCTAAAGTAAATATTGTTGGTATTGTTGATTCAAATTCTGATCCAACAGATATTGATTATCCTATTCCCATGAATGATGATGCTTCAAAAGCCCTAATTTATGTTTTGGATTTAGTAAAAGAAGCAATTCTTGAAGGTAAGAAGAACCCAAAATTAGAAAAAGTAAAAAAGACTGACAAAAAATGAAAATTTCTGTTGAATTAATAAAAAAAATTAGAGAAGTTACAGGTGCTCCAGTAATAAGAGTAAAAAAAGTATTAGAAGAATTTAAAGGTGATGAAAAGAAGACAATGGAACTTCTTAAAAAAGAAGGTTTTGAGAAGGTAGCAAAAAGAGAAGGAAGAGAAACTTCACAAGGAATTATAGAAATATATTCTCATCATTCAGGGAAAATAGCATCAGTGATTGAACTTTTGTGTGAGACAGATTTTGTTGCAAGGAATGAACTTTTTAAGGTCCTTGCCCACGATTTGGCTTTACAAGTTGCTTCTCTAAACCCAAAAAATGTAGAAGATTTATTAAAACAGGATTTTATTAAAGATCCTAGTAAAACAATTTCAGATTTGGTAAAGGAAGTAATTGTTAAAACTGGAGAAAATATTCGCATAGGTAGAATTTTTCGTATAGAATTAGGTAAGTAAATGGACGAAACTTCAATACGTACGAAAATGCAACAAACAGTTGATCTTGTTTTCTCAGATGCTGGTGGAATTAGAACTGGTCGAGCTAATTCTTCTTTGATAGAAGATTTGATAATTGATGCATATGGAGGAACTCAAAAACTTAAAATAAAAGAATTATCAACGATAACAGTTCCAGATGCACAAACTATTGTTTTAGATCCTTGGGACAAATCCATAATTGGAGATATAAGAAAAGGAATTACGCTCGCAAACATTGGTTTAAATCCTTCAATTGATGGTGAGATAATTAGAATTTCTTTTCCTCCATTAACCACAGAAGATAGAGAAAAATATGTAAAACTCTTATCAACAAAACTAGAAAATGGAAAAGTAATGATAAGACAATCGAGGGGTGAAGCAATGCGAGATGTTAGAGAGTCTTTTGAAAAGAAAGAAATTTCAGAAGATGAGAAATTTGATTTTGAGAAAAAAATCCAAGAAATAACAGATGAGCATATAGGAAAAATTGAAGAGATTGGAAAAAGAAAAAGAGAAGAGCTTTTGCAAATTTAATTTTCACTTATCAACTAAAGCTTCTTAGGATATACTTTATAAGATGTTTGGATCTTTATTAATAGCAGTACTAATTTTGTCGTTCTTGATTTTAACTCATGAATTAGGTCATTTTATTGTTGCAAAAAAGTCAGGTGTATTGGTTGAAGAATTTGGAATAGGTCTTCCGCCAAGAATTATTGGTAAAAAAATTGGAGGGACAATTTATTCCATTAATGCTCTTCCTTTCGGAGGTTTTGTAAAACTTCACGGTGAAAACTATGGCGAAGATATTAAATATCCAAGAAAATCCTTTTTAAATAAGAGTAAAGGTATACGTATAAAGATTATTGTTGCAGGTGTACTTATGAATTTTTTGTTGGCCATAATTTCCTTTGGTGTTGTTTATTCATTTACAGGAATTTCAAAAGATACTGGTAATGTAAAAGTTATTGAAGTAGTCCAAAATTCGCCAGCGCAAATAGCAGGTATTTTAGTTGGGGATATTATTAGAAAAGTAGATGAAAAAGATGTTACAGACACTTCAGAGTTCATAACTTTAATTGGTGAAAAACTTGATAAAAAGGTTTTGGTTGAAATAGAAAGAACATTGGGAGATAAGAAAGAAATTAAGAAAATACGTATGGTTCCTAGAGTTAATCCACCTGAGGATGAAGGACCTTTAGGTGTAGTTATAAGTTCAGCTGAAACGTATTATCCGCCTATTTGGCAAAGGCCTTTTGTTGGGATCTATTATGGCTTCAAAGAAGCAATATATTGGGGAATAACGATAATTCAAGGATTATATTCCATGATTATTGGGCTTTTTTCAGGTGAAGTTCCTCAAGATGTTTCAGGTCCTGTTGGAATATTTGCCGTCACAACAGAGGCTGCGAAGTATGGGATATTATCATTAATAAACTTTATTGGGATACTTTCTGTCAATTTAGCAATTTTAAATATAATTCCTTTTCCTGCATTAGATGGGGGAAGAATACTTTTTATTGCAATTGAAACTATTATTGGTAAAAAAGTACAACCAAAAATTGAAAATTTAGCTCACACCATTGGAATGATGATTTTACTTATTTTACTTATTATCTTGACTACGAGAGATATTCAGAGATTAATTGCGTCAGGAGGAAGTATTTCGAAATTTTTAGATTCAGTAGTAAAATAATTTCAAAATGAGACAGTCTATTTTATTTCCCAAAACGTTAAAAGAAGCTCCTAAAGATGCAGAAAGTATAAATCATAAACTTCTTGTAAGAGCAGGTTTTATTGATCAATTAATGACTGGAAGTTGGACTCTTCTTCCGATGGGAATAAAAGTAATAAATAAAATAAATAATATTATCCGTGAAGAAATGAGTTTGATTGGAGCTAATGAAGTTTTAATGCCTTTAATGCACCCTAAAAGTATTTGGAATGAAACTGGAAGATGGGATTCTGCAAAAGAAGTAATGTATAAGTTAAAAGATACAAGAGATAAAGAATTCGCACTTTCTTTTACTCATGAAGAAATTGTTCTTGATTTAATAAGAAAAAGTTTAAAAACATATAAAGATCTTCCAATTGCTTTGTATCACTTTTCAACAAAGTTCAGAAATGAACTGAGAGCTAAATCAGGAATTTTAAGAGGGAGGGAATTTTTGATGAAAGATTTGTATTCGGTTCATGCAACTGAAGAAGATTTTTGGAATTTTTACGAGAAAGTAAAAAAAGCTTACTCGAGAATTTTTTCTAGAATTGGTTTTGAATTTAGGGTTACAGAAGCAGCTGGAGGAGTTTTTACACAGAATGTAACTCATGAATTTCAAGTGATTTCAAAAGCAGGTGAAGATACTATTTATTATTGCGACAATTGTGATTGGGGACAAAATAAAGAAATATTTAAGGTTAAAAAAGGAGATATTTGTCCAAAATGCAAAAAAGGAAAAATTTTAGAGGCAAAATCAATTGAGGTGGGTAATATATTTCCTTTTGGTACTTGGTATTCAGAGAGAATGAAAGTCTATTTTACAGATAAGGATGGAGGTAAAAAACCTGTTTATTTTGGAAGTTATGGAATTGGTACGACAAGATTAATGGGAACTTGGGTAGAAGTATCTCATGACAATAAGGGAATAATTTGGAATAAAGAAATTTCTCCTTTTAATGTTCATTTGATTGGACTTGATAATAAAGGTGAAAGTATTTACAAAAAACTTGAAGAAAAGAGAATTGATGTTTTATTTGATGATAGAAAGGTTTCAGCAGGTGAAAAGTTCAGTGACGCTGATTTAATCGGAATTCCGGTTAGATTAGTTACATCTTCTAAAACAAAAGATTTAGTTGAATACAAAGAAAGAAAATCTGAAAAGATTGAAATTTTGCCTTTAGAAGAAATTCTAAAAAGACTAAATGCAAAATAGGAAAAAAGTAGTTGTTATTGGTGGGGGAACAGGAACCTTTGTAGTTCTTTCTGGACTTAAAAAATATCCATTAAATTTATCAGTAATCGTTTCAATGATGGATGATGGTGGAAGTAATAGAGTAATTAGAGATGAATTTGGTCTTCTTCCGACGTCTGATTTAAGACAGTGCATAGTTGCTTTAGCGGATGAAAATGAAAATAAGATATTAAGAAAACTTTTTACTTATAGATACTCTTTAGGAGTTGGGATTTCTGGAATGACTTTTGGAAATCTTTTCATGGCTGCTTTAACTGATATTTTTAAATCTCAAGATAGAGCGATTGAAGAAACTTGTAACATTTTACATGTTAAGGGAAATATTATTCCTGTAACTTTTAGTGATTCACATTTAGTTGCAAGGTATGAAAATGGAAAACAGGTTTTAGGAGAGCATTCAATCGATGAGCCTGGAGAAAAACAGGGAAATTTTAAGATTGTCGAATTTGAACTTATTCCTAAAGCTAAAGCTAATCCAAAAGCTATAAAAGAAATTAAAGAAGCAGATTTAATTGTTATTGGTCCTGGGGATCTTTATACGAGTGTTTTACCAAACTTAGTTGTTAATGGGATAGCAAAGGCTATTAGAACTTCTAAAGGAAAAAAATTATATGTTGTTAATTTAATGACCAGATTCGGACAAACTAATGATCTTTCTGCTAAAGATCATGTTTATATTTTACAGAAATATATTAAGGCAAAGGTATTGGATTATTGTTTGATTAATAATTCTAATAACTTTCCAAAAGGAATTTTAGAAAGATATAAAGAAGAGAAGGCACATCCTGTTTTAGATGATTTGGAAAATGAAAATGAATATAAAGTTATAAGAAAAGATTTTCTATCTTCTAAAATATACTCAAAAAATTTAACAGATAAATTAAAAAGAAGTCTTATTAGACACGATTCTGATAAGCTTGCAAAAGCAATTGTGGACTTAATTTAAAAATTCCCTCAAAATCGGTTGTTTTTTCATATTGTTTCCGTGAAATATTGTTTATATACTTGACTCTGATATGAACGAAGATTGTATTTTTTGCAAAATAATCAATGGAGATTTACCTTCGGAAAAATATTACGAAGACAACGATATTATTTCAATTAAGGATATAAATCCTATAGCTCCAGTACATGCATTAATAATTTCCAAAAAACATATTAGAAATTTGAAAGATGTTACAAAGCGAGACATACCTCTTTTAGGTAAGATGCAATTTGTTGCTTCGAAATTAGCAAAGCAGTTAAATATCTCTGATGGTTTTAGAATATTAAATGCCAACGAAGAAAAAGGAGGACAATCTATATTTCATATGCATTATCATTTAGTTGGTGGCTGGAAAGAAAATCAAAATTTTATGAATTCACAAGCAGAAAAATAAAATGATTACAGATACAATAAACAAAAAAATAGCAGATGCATTAAAAGCAAGAGACGAAATTAGGCTTTCAACTTTGAGGTTATTATCTTCTGCTTTAAATTACGAATTTATTGCAAAACAACATAAGCTTTCTGAAGAAGAAGAAATAGTTGTTGTAAGAAAAGAAGCTAAAAAAAGAAAAGAAGCTATTGAAGCTTATACAAAAGCTAATGCTTTAGATAGAGCTCAAAAGGAAGAGAGGGAACTTGATATTCTTCAAAAGTTTTTACCTGCTGAAATGAGCGATGAAATGTTGGAAAAAATTGTTGTTGAGACTATTTCTGAAACTGGTGCATCGAGTATTTCAGATATGGGTAAAGTAATAGGATTAGTAATGGTAAAAGCTAAAGGACAAGTTGAAGGTTCAAGGGTTTCCTTTTTAGTAAAAGAAAAATTAGTTAAGTAAATATTTTTATATATGATTTCAGTGCTTGTTTCAAAAACTGAAAACTATCCAATCAAAAGCCCAAAATTAAAAGAGGTATTAAGGGATTTTTTTCATAAAAATGGAATTGTTTCTGATGCAGAAGTGTCAGTTTCTATTGTTGGAGAAAAAAAGATGAAAGAAATATGCAAAAAATATTTGAATGATAAAAATATACATAACGTTTTATCTTTCACAACTGAAGAGATAAAAGGAAAGTTTGTTTACCCACCCGATAAAATTTACCTTGGAGAAATTATTTTGTGTTATCCAATGATAGTAAAAGAGTCTCAAATAGAAGGAAAATTAATTGAAGATAAGACAATAGAATTATTACTACATGCAGGGGAGCACTTATTAGGAAGGCATCATGAGTGATACTTATTTTTTAAAATACAGACCTCAAACTATTGAAGAATTAAATATTAAGGAAGTTCGTGAATCACTTTCTAAAATACTAAAGTCTGGAAAAATTCCTCACGCGTTTTTATTTTCTGGACCAAAAGGAACTGGAAAAACTTCAGCTGCAAGGATTTTAGCTAAGGTTGTTAATTGTGAGAAACCAAAATCAAAAGGAGTTCCTTGTAATAAATGTGACCAATGTAAAAGTATAACTAACGGTAACAATATTGACGTTATTGAATTGGATGCAGCTAGTAATAGGGGAATCGATGACATTAGAGCTTTAAGAGAGGCAGTTAAACTTTCTGCAGCTAAAGCTAAGAAAAAAGTCTATATAATTGACGAGGCGCATATGTTAACTATCGAAGCTTCGAATGCGCTTTTAAAAACATTAGAAGAACCACCCAGTCATGTTATTTTTGTCCTAGCAACTACAAATCCTGAGAAACTTATTTCAACTATAAGATCAAGAACTACAAATATCAATTTTAGAAAGGCGAAAAATGAAGAAGTTGTTGACTCTCTTAAAAGAGTTTGTAGAGGAGAAAAAATTAAAATTGATGATACTCTACTTAAATTAATATCTGAAAAGGCAGGAGGATCATTTAGAGATGCTGCAAAAATTTTAGAACAAATAGTGATGGAAAAAATCCTTTTGAAAAAGGAAAAAATTGAAGAATATTTGAATATCTCCCAAGGAAGTGAAATTGAAGAATTTATTGATTTACTGTCTAAAAAAGATGAAAAAAAATTAGTAAGTATTATTGAAAAAATTGTTGATTCAAGAGGTTCAGTAGATGATTTTTTAGGAAACATAATAGTTTTCTTAAAGCAAGGACTTTTGGAGAAGGTAGGAATAGGTGAAATAAAAATAGAATCTTTAGACAAAGAAGATCTAATAGCACTGCTTACTATATTTATGGAAGCTGAAGAATCTTCAAAAACTTCTTTGATAGAACAACTTCCTTTTGAGATTGCTGTAATTAAATGGTGTTCTTCTGTTGAAGGAAATAAAAATGAAGAGAATGTAAAAAAAGTCACGGAAAATACTGATAAAATTCAGGCTAATAAAGATGAAAATAAAGTTAAAGTTATTCAAAAACAAAGTGAAATTAATATTGACTCTTTTATTGTAACTAATACGAATAAAAAAATAAGTGAAGTAACAGAAGAAAACTGGAAAAACATTTTAGCAAAAGTTAGACCTATAAATGCAACTATAGAAGCTTTGTTAAGAGCAACTAAACCTATTGGTGTTACAGGAAATGTTCTTAAACTTGGGGTTTTTTATAAGTTTCATAAAGAAAGATTAGAAGATGTTAAAAATAGAAAAATTTTTGAAGATGTTGTTACTGAGATATTTGGTAAACCGATAAAACTTGTTTGTACTTTAACTGAACCTCCTGAAAGAAAGGAAGAACCAATTCAAAAAGTAGAAAATGTTTTGACCAAGGACGAAGATAAAGATATAATGAAAATCGCTGAAGAAATTTTTAGCAGTAATTAAAAAATATGTTTGATAAAGTTAAACAACTTGGAGATTTAGCAAAAATGAGATCTGAAGCTCAAAAACTTCAGAAAGAATTAGAAAAAATTTCTGAGACTCTGGAAAAAAATGGATGGACAGTATCTGTTTCAGGGGATCAGAAAATAAGATACATTAAAAAAGATGGAGAAGATTTGAAAGATTTGGCCGATCTTATAAACGATGTTATGAAAAAAGTTCAAAAAGAATCAGCTAAAAAAATGGTCGAAATTGGTGGTCTTTCCAGTCTCCTTGGAAAAAGATAAAATACAATTAAATGAAGATTGCCAAACCTCTTTTAAGACTTATAGAATCTTTTAATAAGCTTCCTGGTATTGGTCCGAAAACAGCACAAAGACTTTCTTATTATTTACTTCATGTCCCTCAAACTGAACTGGAGATATTCGCAAATAATTTATCCTCTTTAAAAAAAGATACAGTTTTATGTTCCATCTGTAAAAATGTATCTGAAAATGATCCTTGTGATATTTGTAGTGATTCTTCGAGAGATAAATCAATTATTATGGTTTTGGAAAACCCTTTAGAACTTGTTTCTTTTGAAAATACAAGGAGATTTAAAGGAATGTATCACATCTTGCATGGGGCAATAAATCCTTTGGAAAATATTGGACCAGATGAAATATATATTGAAGATTTACTTAAAAGAGTCAAAAAGGAAAGTATTAAAGAAATTATTATTGCTACCAATCCCACAATGGAGGGGGAGGCAACAGCAATGTATTTAAGTAAAAAGATTAAATCAATAAAACCTAAAATAAAAATTACAAGACTTGGAATGGGTATTCCAACCGGTGCAGATCTAGAATATGCTGATGAGGTAACTTTAACCCAGGCAATTGAGGGAAGAAGGGAAATATAAATATGATGAATGATCCATTAAAGTCAGATTCAACAAAACAAGCAAAAAATCTTGCTCAGCAGATTGCAAAACAAATAGCCCAAGAGCCATTTGAAATTGCCAAAAGTGCTGTTAAACAAGTATCTGGATTGGAAACTTCAATTAATTCTCAAAAACCTGAAAATTCACAAAGAGAAAATCAAGATATGTTGATTGAAAATGATCAATTATTGGAACAGCAAAAGAGAGCTCAAGGACAAAGACACCTTGAGGGTTTGGAAAATGAAATAAAAGAAATAATTGAGATAAAAAAGATGGAAAAACAAAAAGAAGAGGCTATTCAAGAACAGGAAAAAATAATAAAAGAAGAAGAAAAAGAAAGTTCTCCATTTGTAACTCCTACATCTAAAAAGACAAGAAACATGTTTGCAGGTTTAGGAAGAAAAACAAAACAGAATAATACGTTACAAGCTGATAGACAAAAGACCAGGGTTGAACGCGTTATGCCTCCAACAGGTTAATACTTTAATTTTTTGGTACAATTTAATTGTGGCTGAAATATATTTAACAAATACCTTAACCCGAAAAAAAGAAAAATTTATTCCTATTAAAGAAAACTTTGTTGGGATTTATTCTTGTGGCCCTACAGTTTATTGGAATCAACATATTGGCCACATGTTTGCTTATGTTCACTGGGATATTTTAGTAAGATTTTTAAAATATCTTGGTTATAACACTAAGTGGGTAATGAATATTACCGATGTTGGTCATTTAGTGTCAGATGAAGATGAAGGTGAAGACAAAATGGAAAAGGGAGCTGAAAGGGAAAAATTAAGTGTTTGGGATATTGCCCAAAAATATATTGATCAATTTAAAGATAGTTTAAATCTTTTAAATATAAATTCTCCAGATGTTTTATGTAGAGCAACTAACCATATCAATGAACAAATAGAACTTATTAAAAAGATAGAAAAAAATGGATTTACATATAGGACAAAAACAGGATTAGTTTTTGATACTTCGAAATTTCCAGATTATGCACAATTTGCCAATTTAAATTTAGACGAATTAAAGTCAGGGTCAAGAGTACAAATAGATAAAGAAAAGAAAAAACCTTGGGATTTTCTTTTGTGGGTTACAAATCAACCTAATCACATAATGCAATGGGATAGTCCTTGGGGTAAAGGTTTTCCAGGTTGGCATATAGAATGTACTGCAATGTCTTCAAAATATTTAGGGGAAAAGTTTGATATCCATACAGGAGGTAAAGAACATATACCAGTTCACCATACCAATGAAATAGCCCAAGCTTTCGGAGCTTTTGGTGAAAAAACTGCAAATTATTGGCTTCATAATGAATGGCTTTTAATTGATGGAAAGAAAATGAGTAAAAGTACTGGAAACTTCTTAACTGTACAGGATTTAATTAAAAAAGGTTTTGATCCTTTAGCTTTAAGATATTTGATATTAAATTCCCATTACAAAACAGGACTTAATTTTACTATCGACAGTTTAGCTTCTTCAGGAGCTGCATTACTTAAATTAAGAGAATTAACTTCTTCTTTTAAAAATAGTGTTAGAACTAATTTATCAACTGAAAAGAATATAAAGATAGACAATTTTAGAGAAGAATTCATTTTGGCATTATCTGATGATTTAAATATTCCACAAGCATTAGCAGTAACTTGGAACATGGTTAAAAGTAATATTCCATCTGAAGATAAATACGACCTTTTAGTGAGTTTTGATGAAGTTTTGGGATTAAAATTAACTCAAGAAAATGAATTTAAAATAACTGATGAAATAAAAGTTTTAAGTTATAAGAGGGAAGAGTTAAGAAGATTGGGAAAATTTAGCGAAGCAGATGAAGTTAGAAAGCAAATTGAAAGAAAAGGATATAATTTGGAAGATACGAAAGAAGGAGTTTTAATAAGACCTGTCCAAAATGCAAAATCTTAGGAAAGTATATTTGTTCATTTTTTTATTGGTAATTTTTTTTATTACTAGTTTTGGATATCTTTTTTACAAAGTCATATCTCTAGAACGAATTGTAACTTCACTTACAAATCAACTCATTACTACTAATAAAAGTGAAAATAAAATAGACATTCTGAGCCCAGAAGATTCTTGTTCAGAAGTATGTAAAAAAGAAATCGAAAATAAAATTAGTCAAGCTGTAGCAACTATTTCTGCGACGAAAACTACGATTTCTAAAAGTACTGTAGTTTCTAAAAGTGAAGCCAAAACAGCTTATATTCCTTTATCTGGTCCGATTACAACAACTTCAACAGGTTGGGTTGATGTAGTTGGGACTGATATTTATATTGATTTAGCTAATGACTATGGAAAAAATGCGTATGTTTCCTGGGAAGCTTTTTTAAAAGTTGCCTATGGAAATGGTCAAGCTTTTGCAAGACTTTATGATGTTACTCATGGGATAGGGGTTGATGGAAGTGAATTGTCACTTATTGGTATTGGTACTTCTACCCAAGTATCATCTGGAAAATTAAATTTATGGTCCGGAAGAAATTTATACAGAGTTCAGATAAAATCTTTAAACACCTTTGAAGTAACTTTTGGAAGTGGTAGGATTAAAATTACTTATTAATTATTTGATGAAAAGAAAAGTATCAAACATTGGAATTCTTGTAAGTATTGCAGTTTTAGTCTTTTTTGGTGTGTTTTTAAGTTTTGTTTCTGCACAAGAATTTGATTATTCAAAAGCTTATGAAGATTTTTCTTATAACCTTTCTCTTCATGATCAACAAAAGAGTGTTTATCAGAAAGCTAGATCTGAATATCTTCAGTTTGATACTTTGACCTCTAAAGAAACAGTAAAAGAGGATACATTAAAACTTCTACTTATAAGGGATGAAGTAGTAAAAACTTATTTAACATCTTTAAGAATGAAGATTAGAGAGCTTAAGGGTATTACGGATTCTGAAAAAGAGGGTTATTATTCACGAATTGATGAGGAATATAAATACTTTGAGGAACATAAAAACAAACTATCTTCAGCTGGTTCTTTAGAAGATTTAGTTGATGATTCTGACGAAGCATTAGATAGGTATGATAGATCAAGTAAGATTGTTATCTATTACACGCTAATAGGTATTGCTTCTGGAAAAAATTCTTATTTAAGATCAGAGATTGAAAAACAAATATCTGAAATTAAAAGTAAAATTTCTGAAATCAGATCAAATGGGGATAAGGATGTTTCTTCAATAGAAAGATCCATCATTGACATGGAAAATAAAATATCTAGGAGTAAAGAAAAGGATAGCGAGTCTTTAAATATGGTTAATCAAATAAAGACAACAGAAAATGATAAAGAGGATGTTTATAATGAAGCACTTTTAGGAACTCAGGATTCATTTTCTTACATAAAAGAAGTAAGTAATTATTTACTGGAGATAATTAAGCAAATAAAGACAAATTAATATGGATAATAAAGATATTAATAACCAACAAATTAATAAACAAATTAGTGATGAGAACATTAATTCTACTAATCAATCTACAGTAGATGTACAAGAAGGGGATTCTGTGAATACTAAGAATGCCAAAATTTCAGATGATTCTGTATCAGGAGAGAAAAAAAAGAATGTTTTTTTGGTCAAAATTACTGAGATGTGGATGAAATTAAATCCTGTGTTAAGAAAAGTAATTGTAATTACAGGATTTATTTTTGGTCTTTTACTTTTAGCTGCTCTAGTTTTTTCAGTTTCAACAAAGACCGTTAGTAAAGTAAAAATAACTCCAACACCAGTAACAAATATAGAACAGTCTCCACTTCCCGAGATTATTATTAATCCTTCTCGTTATGCAACTGATTCAGCAGTGTTGACAATTGAAGGAAATTTGAAATCAATAGAAAAAGAAATTGGGGGTACTGTTATAAATGACTTAAAACTTGCTCCACCGAATCTTCTTTGGGATATAAATTTTGAAGATTAATGTAAGTTTATTTTTTTCAAGTTAAATTTTTTAACAATAATTCCAATATGGTCAATCATTGGATATTCTTTTCTTACTTCTTCCATAAATTTTTCTGCTAAATTACCTGTGTATTGTGAATAAGTTTTTTCTTGCTGATGACAAAGTTTTGATTCCCATTCTTTAATTATCAATAATATTTTTTTCCCTTCTTTGTTGTATTTATCCTGGTTTCCATCTGGGTTTAGAGCATATTCATCATGAATAATTTTAAAAGATTCAAAGTCATTTTTGTTTTGTTCAACCATTCTTTGGAAATATTCTTTAAATTTTGTCATATAAAAATATATTAAAGACATATTTTGGTTTTAATGCAAGAGGTTATATTGTAGTTAAAATATATTCCTAATTCGATTTTGGTATAATATACTCTATTAGATATATAAAGATATGCCTGAAGACAATATTAAAGACAGTAAAGATTTAACTGGAGAATTAATTCATTTAACAGAAGATTATAAGAGGGCAATAGAAGAAGAAAAAACTCAAGGTCCTTTTATTCGCGTTGATGAAATTGCTTCAAAAGTTGCTCATTTCTACGAAAAAGTTAGAGCTGTTGTTGATTGGAAGGAAGAACACTTATTAAGAAGAACAGCTATAGAAAGAAATCTAAAGAGAAGATTGATGAATGAAATATCTGGAATAAAATCAACAAAAAATTTAGATGTTTACGAGTTTTCTGAGTCTTTAATAATTGAACTTATAAGGGGAGGACATTTACCAAATAATAAAATTCCTAGAGAAAAAATTGTTGAATTAGAGAAAGTGTTAAAAAAATATATCTACATTTTGGAAAACAATCCTTTGTCTCAAAAGAACTCGAACATGCAAATTAAAGACAGAGTAAATTTCTTTACTTGGGTAATGGAGATTGCAGCTTGCGAAATAGAAGAAGTATTAATTCCTCCATTAAGAGAAATGGTCTTTATAAATTTCATGACAGAAGTTATGTTACGTAAGATTCAAGTTGATCCTTTAATAAAAATTACAGATGAAGAGAAATTTATTCAGATATATATAGCTTCTCAAATGTCTCTTTTTAGATTGGATAATCCGATCATACTATATCGGCTTATAAAGCTTAAATATCCTAACTGGCAAAATTTAAAAGAAGAAGATTTAGATTTTGTTGCTAAAAATTCTATTAAAATTAAAGAAGATGTAGAGAAAGATTTAAATCATCCTTTAGCAAATGATTTTCTTATTGCTTGTGAACAGTATGATACTTTGTTTTTAGTTCTTTGTGATCTTTTTGAAAAACTAAGAAAAGAAGACGATTCTGATTTTCGTAGAACAATATCTAATTGGAATATTTTTGGAAAGAAGATAATTGATGTTTACAATGAAAGACTAGCTTCTTTGAAATCTAGACTTTTTAAGATGGCCACTTTGTCAACATTATCTGTACTTGTTTCTTCATCAGTTTCTTTATTTATTGTTGAAGTGCCAATCGCAAAGCTGTTTTATGGCAATTTTAATTTACTAGCTATATTAGTTGATATTTTTCTTCCAACTTTATTAATGTTTATTCTTGTTTTATTAGTAAAAGCTCCTTCAGAGAAAAATCTAGAAAGTTTATTATATGAGTTAAGGAAAATTGTTTATAAAGATGAAAAATTTGAATTTTATGAAATAAGAGCAAGAAGAAAGAAAAGTTTCATCTTGAAATTTCTTGTTACTCTTTTTTACCTTCTAGGTTTAGGAATATCTTTAGGTTTCATTTTCTGGGTTTTTTATACTGCAAAAGTACCGATAAGTTCTGTTTATGTAGATACTTTAAATGTTGCAGTGATAGTTTCTGCAGCTTTACTAATTCGACAAAAATCTAAAGAACTTTTAGTAGAAGAAAAAAACACATTTTTAGAATTTATTTTAGATACACTGTCTGTGCCACTTGGAAAATTAGGACAGTGGATTTCTCAAAAGTGGAAGGAATATAACGTTGTTAGTGTGTTTTTTACTGTTCTTGTAGATATGCCAGTACAAACAATAGTTGATCTTATTGAAGATTGGAGTCTTTATATTAAAGACAAGAAAGCAAGACTCCGTTAATAAAAAGGGTGAACTTTTGATTTTTACTTCAAGTTTCAAATTCCAAAACCGAACAAAGAAAGATTAATTATAGAAAGAGATATGTTGGGAAGAATTATAACGACAGAGGTATTATAATACTGGTCATATGGCAGTTAGAAAAACAATTCAAATAGGAGACCCAAGGCTAAAAGCTGAAAATGTAGTGGTAAAAGATTTTAGTGATTTAAAAGTTAAAAAGGTAATTGAAGATTTGAAAGATACCATGATTAAGAATGACTTAATAGGAATGGCTGCTCCACAAATAGGTTATAACTACAAAATATTTATAACTCAACCTCGTAAAACGAAAGCTAGAAAACTACTTAAAGGTGACAAACTTCGTATTTATATTAATCCAAAAATTATTAAATCTTCTAAAGAACAAAACATTATTTATGAGGGTTGTGGCAGTGTATTAAATGGTAACCTGTTTGGTCCAGTTGAACGTCCAAAGGAAATTACTATTGAAGCTTATGATGAAAAAGGAGAAAAGTTTCAAATTCGTTGTGATGGAATATTAGCAAGGGTTATTTTGCACGAAAACGATCACATGATTGGTATTGAATTTACAGAGAAAATATCAGATTACAAGAAGTTAATGGCAAAAGAATTTTATATGCAGAATATTAGAAATTCTGAAAAACAAATTCAGGCTTCCAAAATAACCACTCTAAAGTATAGAAAATTGTAAAAATTAGAAGATTTAGAAAAATGGTTGTAAAACATGACAATAAAATAGTAGTAAGAGCAATAATAATTGAGAAGAATGGTAAAGTGCTTCTTGGGAAAAGGCAAGAAGAAAGTGGAAGAAACCAATATGCAATTATTGGAGGAGAACCACATAAGAATGAAAATCCAGAACATACAATAATAAGAGAAGTTAAAGAAGAAACAGGTTTAATATTTGAAAACCCGATTTTCTGGAAAGAAATTGTTGATAAGAAATCAATCCCTGGAGAAATCTGGCGCATCTTGTTTTTTTATGGTCAAGCTAGTGGCAAATTAAAGTTTCAAGATGAGGAGATTACAGATGTTATTTACGTTAGCAAAAAAGACCTTTCTAGTATTGATGTTGCTTTTAATCATAGAGAAGTGCTAACACAGTTTTTTAATGAAATAGTTTGATTAACTGTGGCTAAAGTTTTAAAATTCTGATAATAAAATGAGACTGAAGGTTCCCCATTACAGACAAGAGAAAAGATTAACATGCGGCCTAGCAGTGTTAAGAATGGTGTTTGTATATTTTGGAGAATACGTTAGTGAAAAGGAAATATTAAATAAAATTACTTTACATAATTTTGGAAGTTTCACAACAGATTTAGGCGTAGTTGCATTGAGAATGGGCTATAAGGTTACGGTTTTTACTTTTCATTTGCCACTCGTGGCTCCTCTTAATTTACCTTTCGGTTCTGAAATAAGAATAAGCCAACTTGATAAACTTAAAGTTAGACCAAAAGATAAAAAGACCTTTGAAAGTTGGACAAAATATTTGAAATCTGGTGGAAAAATGTATTGGGATGTTCCAAAGATTTCTCAAATTGAATATTGGTTAAAAAGAAAAACTCCTTGTTTGATTAGCGTAAATACTGCGGCTTTGAACAAGTACTACAAAAATTGGGATAACGGGCATTTTTTACTTATTAATGGGTTTGAAAACAATGATATTTTATATTTAGATCCCGATGTTTCTGAAGAGAAAGCTAATAAAAAAATTGCTAAAGATGTCTTATTGCCTTCTTGGTCTATAAACTCAAGGTCTTCAAGTGGATATTTAATGGTTATAGAAAAATGTTAAAATTCTCTCATGAGTGTCTCAATGGGGATAGTTGGTCTTCCAAATGTAGGTAAGTCTACTTTGTTTAATGCGCTTTTAAAAAAACAACAAGCTTTTGTTGCCAATTTTCCTTTTGCCACAATTGAACCAAATGTTGGAGTTGTTCCAGTTCCTAATGAAAAATTAAAGAGACTTGCAGAGGTAACAAAAGAAACTGAAGGTATGGAAAATCTTCCTCCGGAAGTCCCTGCTACTTGCGAGTTTGTAGATATAGCAGGATTAATTGCTGGTGCACATAAAGGAGAGGGATTAGGTAATAAATTTCTTTCTCATATTAGAGAAGTTGATGCAATTTGCCATGTAGTAAGACTTTTTACTGATAAGGATATTGTTAAAAGCGGTTCAGTAGATCCTAAGAGTGATTTTGAGACTGTTGAGACAGAACTTAAACTTGCTGATTTTCAGACTTTAGAAAAGCAAAAAGATCCAGGTAATACTCCTAATAAGGAATTAAGACTTTGGTGGGAAGTTGTAACAAAACTTAAATTTGGTTTAGGTAAGGGTATACCTGCAAGATTAATAGAATTAAATGATGAAGAAAAAGTTGTAGCGAAACATTTAAGTATGTTAACTTCAAAACCGATTCTTATTGCTTTAAACTGTGATGAGTCTGATTTGAAAAATTCTTCAGAGATAGAGGAAAAATGGGCTAAACAATTTAATGTTCAAAAAGATCAAGTAGTTGCAATATCTGCAAAGATAGAATCAGAACTAGCATCTTTAACAAATGAAGAACAAAACCAATATTTAAAGGATCTGGGAGTTTTAGAAAGTGGACTAGAAAGACTGATTAGAAAAGCCTTTTCTACATTAGGACTAATTACTTTTTTAACAGCAGGAGAGAAAGAAGTAAGGGCATGGACTATTAAGAATGGAATCAATGCTCAGAAGGCTTCAGGAGTAATACATACAGATTTCGAAAAGAAGTTTATCAAAGCAGATGTTTGTTCTTTTGATGATTTTATTTTATTTGGTGGTTGGAAGAAGGCAAGAGAATTAGGGAAGGTAAAATCTGAAGGAAAAGATTATGTAATGACTGATTCAGATGTAGTCGAGTTTAAAATCGGAACATGAATAGTAAAAATCCAACTGTATCTTTCGTAATTAGAACAAAAGATGAAGAGAAATTTATTGGTAAGGTTTTAAAGTATGTTTTTACTCAGACATACAAAGATTTTGAAGTGATAATTATAGATTCCGAATCAAAAGACAAAACTCTCGAGATTGTAAAAAAATTTCCAGTAAAGATATTCAGATTACAACAGAAAGACTTTAGTTATAGTTATTCTTTAAATTATGGAATAAGTAAATCGAAGGGTAAATATATTTGTATTATAAGTGGACATTCCATTCCAATTACTGATATTTGGTTGGATGAAGGGATAAAAAATTTTAGAAATAAAAAAGTAGCTGGTGTAACAGGGGTGTGTATTACAACTAATCCTCTTGGTTATTTTTCAAGAAGACTTGGTTTGTTAATAACATCTCTTTTTTTAAGAATATATAAAAAGAAAGATACATGTTGTTTGACAAATACAAACTCAATAATTAGACGAGATTTGTGGAAAAAGTATCCTTTCGACGAAAAACTAAGTGAGTGTGAAGATTATGATTGGGGTATGGAAGTAATAAGTAGGGGATATAGAGTAATAAAGGATCCAAAATTTAGTGTTTTTCATTCTCATATTTTTTTAAAGAAACCCAAATATATTACTAGGTGGTTTAAGTGGATAAAGATAGGGAGAAATATTAAAAACAAAAGAAGGCCAAGTAAGTCTTTTTCAAGGATTTCTACCAATTGAGTTTAAAATCGGGAGTTGATATAATTCTCCAGTATGAATAAATATGAATTAACAATAGTTTTAGACGGAAAATCTACTCCTGCGAAGAGGAAAACCGTTATTTCAACTATTGAGAAGATAATAACTACCTTTAAAGGAAAAGTTACAAAAACTGAGGATTGGGGAGAAAAAGAGATATATCAGAAATCTGGAAAAAACGATTCTGGATATTTTATCCATTTTCTATTAGAATTTGAAAAAGACTCTATTAAAAGTTTGAACTTAAAGCTTAAAATGGAGGAAGATATAAATAAGTTTTTGTTAATTAAAGTTAAATAATGGCAAGAAGTTTAAACAAAGTAACACTAATAGGCAATTTAACTAGAGATCCTGAACTTAGGTTTACACCTCAAGGGACTGCAGTTTGTACCTTCGGTTTAGCTACTAATAGACAGTGGGTAACTGAATCAGGTGAGAAGAAAGAAGATGCAGAATTTCATAAGTTGGTAGCTTGGAATAAACTGGCTGAAATATGTTCACAGCTTTTAACGAAAGGAAGAAAAGTTTTTGTTGAAGGTAGACTTCAGACAAGAAACTGGACAGGTCAGGATGGCGCACAAAGGACTACTACAGAGATAGTTATAAATGATATGATTATTCTTGATTCTAGAAGAGATGGCGGATCTACAGACAGTTTTGATGTTCCTGATAATATTGGTGAAGAAGTTCAAGAAGAGCCTACTACTACAGGAGTTGTAGAAAAAACTGAGAAAAAAGGAAAAGAAAATAAAAAAGAAGATACTAAAAAAGATGAACCGGAAGATGAAATTCCCTTCTAAAAAATAATATGGCTAAAAAATCTTCAAGAAGAAAAATCATTAAATTAAGACCAATTCCAACAAATTGTGAATTTTGCCATGCTAAAAAAATGCCAGATTATAAAGATATAGATACTTTAAGAAAATATATGACTGATAGGGCAAAAATTATGCCTAAATCAAGAACTGGTCTTTGTTCTAAGCACCAAAGAAGAGTCGCTATAGAAATAAAAAGATCAAGAAGTCTTGGACTTTTACCCTTCACATCAGGCCTCTAATGGGTTATTATTTTTTGTATGAAGAAGAAAGTTAAACTGCCAAAAATTTCATTTATTAATGCAAGAAAGTTTATTTCGTACTTTCTAATCTTCATAGGTATTTTTTCAGCAGGGTATATTTTTGGATCTAAAGGATACAAATTAGATTTTGGTAGTAAAAAAAATGTCCAAATAGTTCGAGAAGTTCCTTCTGAGAAAGAGGATGTCGATTTTTCTCTTTTTTGGGAAGTTTGGGATATTTTAGAAAAAGATTATCTTCAAAAAGAAAACATTAATTATTCCGATATGATTTATGGCGCAATTAGTGGAATGGTAGCTTCATTAGGGGATCCATATACTTCGTTTTTATCTCCAAACGAAAACAAAATTGTCGAAGAAGATTTGAGTGGTTCTTTTGAAGGAATTGGAATTCAATTGGGTTATAAAGGAACTCAACTTTCAGTAGTGACACCTCTTCCAGATTCACCAGCAGAAAAAGCGGGGATAAAAGCTGGAGATTTTATAATTGGCATTAAAGATGAGTCTAAAAAAATTGATATTGGAACAAATGGAATGACTTTAACAGATGCTGTAGAAATAATTCGTGGTCCAGCCGGAACTAAAGTTTCATTAACTTTGTTAAGAGACGAGTCTTCCAATTCTTTTGTAACTGATGTTATTAGAACTAAGGTAGATGTACCTACTTTAGTTTTAACATTCGTTGGAGATAACGAAGAGATTGCTCATGTTGAACTTCTTAAATTCGGTTCAGAAACTTTAACTGAGTGGCAAAAGGCTGTGAGAGAAATTCTAAAGAAAGAAAGTGCAAGAGCAATAATCTTAGACTTAAGAAGTAACCCTGGTGGATATATGGATGGCGCAATAGATATTGCAGCTGAGTTTGTTGAAAACAATTCAGTAGTTGTTATTGAAGAACGTTCGAATGGAACAAGAAAAGAATATAAGACAGATAGAATAGGTCTTTTAACAAAGGTTCCTTTTGTAATTTTATTAAATGAAGGGTCTGCTTCTGCATCTGAAATTTTAGCTGGGGCATTAAGAGAAATTAAAGATGTAACTATTATTGGAGATACAAGTTTTGGTAAAGGAACAATTCAAGAACCAATTCAACTAGAGAATGGAGCAGGACTTCACATTACTGTTGCTAAATGGCTTACACCTAGTGGATTTTGGGTTAATGATAAAGGAATTGAACCAGACATTTTAATTGAAGATAATACAGATACAGTTGAAGACGAACAGTTATTGAAAGCTATTGAGATAATAAAAGAAAAGATATAACTAACTTAGTTTAATAGAACTTGAGAAGTTAATTCCACTACTTTTTCTAAGTTTCCATCTAAAATTGCTTCTAAATTTCCCCAAGATTTTTTTACTCTGTGATCTGTGACTCTATTTTGAGGGAAATTGTAAGTTCTAATTTTTTCTGATCTCATTCCGCGGCCAATTGCGCTTCTGTATCCCGCAATTTCTCTCTCTTTCTTTTCTTCTTCTCTTTCCCAAAGTTTAGACCTTAATAGATCTAGCGCAATCTTTCTATTCTGTTCTTGAAATCTTTCTTTATGGGCTGTAACAATTATTCCAGTTGGCTTGTGAATAAGTCTAACTGCAGTAGAAACTTTCTGTACATTTTGTCCTCCTTGAGTTGATGCTCTGAAAAACTGCCAATCTAAATCGCCAGGATTTATGTTAATTTCTTGGTCAGTGATTTCTGGAAGTACTACAATCGTTGCTGTTGAAGTATGTATTCTTCCATGTCTTTCAGTCGTTGGAATTCTCTGAACTCTGTGAACTCCAGATTCATTTTTGAGTAAATTAAAAATATTTTCTCCTGAAATTCTAATAACATTATCGCTTACTATTGATACCTTCCAGTTTTTTTTACTAGCAAATCTTAAGTACATTCTTAGAAGATCATTTGCCCAAATTTTTGCTTCGTCGCCACCAGTTGCACCTCTTACTTCTATATAGACATTTTTGTTTTCCATACTTTAAAGGTTGTAGAAAGAAAATTCTAGTTTTCTTTTGTTTCTTTTTTAGCCTTTTTTGTTTTACGAAGTTCTGCAAGAGACTCTGGTCTTTCTCTTTCTTCTTGGATTTTCTTCATTTTCTTTATCTGTCGTTTTTCTTTTTTAGAGACAACCTTTTCAACTGCTTTCTCTCTTTTTGCCCTAAAAGCTTCAACTCTTCCAGCAGTATCAATATATTTCATTTGCCCTGTGTAGAAAGGGTGACAATTAGAACATATTTCGACCTTCATTTCTTCTTGAGTCGAACCAGTAGTAAAAGTATTACCACAGGCACAAGTTATTTTTGCATCAGGATAGTATTTGGGATGTAGATTTGTTTTCATAGCCACAAATTATATCAGCCTTAAGCTTTTCTAGCAAGACTCTTCTTTTTATATTGGGCAATGAAAATTCCAATTATTATTGTAATTACCCCCAAAACGAAGCTGGAACTTACTTTTTCTCTTAACCAAAGTATAGCTAGTGGAGTTGAAAATAAAGGTTGAAGGTATGAAAAAACTGCAGCTTCAGATGATTCAATTGATTTTTGTCCTAATTGGAAAAGATAATATGCTAAAGCTCCTGAAATTACTGCCATATAAAAAACCCCAAGTTGGGTTGATAAACCAATGTTTGATATCTTTGATACAAGGTTTATTGCTCCATGATTTTCAAGTACTGCTAGTGGAAGAAGAGTAATAAATCCGACAAAAAAATTAGAGACAGTCATTGTAAGAGGGGATACTTTCTCTCTTATTTGCTTTTTGGAAATTATTACATATCCTACCCAAGATATATTAGATAAAAGAATTAATATATTTCCATACAAATTGTTGTATGCTAAAAAACCATTTCCTATTAATGGTTGAATTATTATTATAATTGTTCCTAAAAAGGTCAAAATAATTCCAATTTTTTCACTTTTTGTGATTTTATCTTTTAAGAAAAAAGAACTTGCTAGGATTGTTAAAATTGGTCCAGTTTCTGAAATAAAACTTTGATCCAATACTGTAGTGAATTTAAGACCAACAAATAACAGTCCTAAATTTACAGTTGTTCCTAAAAGAGAAAGAATTAAAAGTGTTAGATTCTGTTTAGAACTTTTCGGGAACTTTTCTTTTAGACCTATCATTATTGGAACTAAAATGAGTGAGCTAATAAAAAATCTATAAGTTAAAAATGTAAATGGGGGAAGCTCTTTTAAAGTAAATTTAATTACTGGTCCTGCAGCTCCCCAGATTGCTGCAACAATAATTAGGTAAATATAAGACCTTAAACGTTTAGGATTCATTATTGGGAAAGTTTTGAAATAAGGTCATCTAACGAAAGTTTTTCTTGTGTTTTTTCACTTAAATTTTTTAGAGTAAAAACATTTTCTTTTACTTCTTCGGGACCAATAATTATAACAAAAGGAATCCCTTTTTTATCTGCATATTTTAGCTGTTTATTTAAATTTTCAATATTCTGGTAGATTTCTGTATTTATGTTTTTCTTTCTTAATTTTTGAGAGATTTCTAAAGATTTTTCTACTAATTCTTCTGAGAAGAGTGTTATAAGGACTTTTGAATTAGTTTTAAGAATATTTGGCCAAAGATTTAATTCTTCAATAACATCGCAAACTCTATCTAACCCAATAGTCGTTCCTACTGCTGGTCGATCAACCCCTCCTAAGTTTTTAAGTAATTTGTCATATCTTCCTCCACCTGTAATAGAACCTATTTTTGGTTCTTCTACAACAGTTTCGAAAATTGGACCTGTGTAATAATCAAGCCCTCTTGAAAGAGTTGGAGAAAATTCTAATGATTTATTTACACCAAATTTTTTTGCAAAAGAAATTACTTCTGATAAATACTTATCAGGTATTGCATCTTTCAAATTATTAAACAATTTATCTATGTTACTTTTCTGAATACCCTTATCTAAAAGTTCTTTTTCCACCTCTTCTTTTTTCTTTTTATCTAATTTATCAATAGATTGAGCAACAGTTAACCATTTATTTTCAGAAATTCCTGATTTCTCCATTGAAGAAAATAATATTTTTCTGCTATTTATTTTTATTTTGAATTTTTCAAAACCTAATGATTTTAAGGAATCATTAATAATAGCTAATATCTCTGCGTCTGAAATAGGTGAGGAAGAACCAACAATATCAACGTCACACTGATAAAACTCTCTGTAACGTCCTTTTTGTGTATTTTCAGCCCTATAAGCTGGTTGTATCTGATACCTTTTGAAAGGTTTAGGAAGGTCCTGGTTTAACGCGATAACTCTAGCTAGAGGAACAGTTAAATCGTATCTTAAACCGACTTTTCTTTTTCCTGGATCTCTAAAAATATACATCAATTTTTCCGCTTCTTCTCCATATTTTCCTAAGAGAAGTTCTTGGTATTCTAGTGATGGAGTTTGTAATTCATCAAAACCATATCTTTCAAAGACTTCTTTTAATCTTCTAATAACTTCATTCCTAATAATCATTTTAGAAGGTAAAAAGTCTCTAAAACCTTTTAATGTTTGTATTTTTTGCATTGTTTTAATCATATCTTTTTACAATAAAAAAAACCAGCTATTGGCTGGCTATTTTTGCATAGAAATACCAACCAACTTCAAGCTGGTTGATTATGGTTAATATCTATATTTAAAAATCCCATAGTAAATACTATACTATTACTTTTATTTTTAAAGTCAAATTATTATTGTTCTTCCGAAATTGCTTCAGAAGAGGATGGTTTAGTTGAAGGGGAAATTAATGGTGTTGGAGATGGAGTTTCTGTTTCTTCAATAAGATAAACCGTTCTTGTTTCAAAATCTTTATCAACTAATGAACCAAAAACATATATAATTTGATCTTCTTCAAGATTTGATAGTTTTAGAGAAGATACTTTTGAATCTTTTAATAATACGTAGTCTGTATTTGAATCAACTGAAACAATCAATTCTTCTTGGTTATTAAGATAGGTTGTTGTGATTATTGTTTTAGCTAATTTAGTAATTTTTACTAAATTTATATTTCTAGTTGTATCTTCAGAAAGTTCTGTAACAATAATTCTTTTTGCTTCTAAAACTTCGTTACCATTTTTAAAACCCATGGCAATTATAGAGTCTCCAATTGCTACATCATCGGAAGTAATAGTTTTAGTTGTTTTACTAACTTTGGCAAAAGTTGTATCTTCAGCAAAAGAAAGTTGTTCGATTTCTCCTTTTTGATTCTTAATTTGGTATGTTGATTTCGAGATATCTGTAATTGTTCCAATATAGGCTCTTGGATTTTTTAAAGCATTGGCTATTTTTTCTTCTACTTTAAGTCGAACTGAATCTGCTTCATCTGTTGCAACTTTTTCCTCTTCATTGGTTTCCATATACTTTGCAAATTCTGAAGAATAAACCAGTTTAAGTTTTACTTCTGCGGAGTCTCCGTTTAAATCAAAAGCTTTAATAATTATTTCATTAAGGCCTGCGTTTAAAGAGATTTCTTTTTCAAAACTTCCGTCTTTTTCGGGATTTAAAATATAATCTTTTTCTTCGGCTGAAATTGCTATTTTAGTACCTGGTTTTGTAATTCCAGTTACTTTAAAGGGATTTTCTGTAACTACTTCTGAGTCTTCTACGTTTGCAATTGTTATTGAAAAACCAACATTGGGTGTAGAAGTTGCTTCAGAGGTTTGAGTTTGATTATTTTCTGATGGAGTAATTGTTTTATTTACTCTCCAAATACCGAAGGCAATAATGAGACCTAAAATAAGTCCAGCACTTATCGCAAAAAATAATTCTTTTTTCATTTAAATCGTTTCTATTTTACTTTGAAAGCATAAATATAGGCAAATTATAAGCCCTTGTCAAGGAAGGCTGGTTTTGTTACTATGCTTAAAGAAAACATATATGGATATTTTTTATTTAGGGCATTCATCATTTAAGTTAAAAGGAAGAGATGCTTCTGTTATTATAGATCCATTTGATTCTAAAAAAGTTGGATTGAAATTTTCTTCAAATGAAGCAGATATTGTCAGTGTTTCTCATGAACATGAAGATCATAATGCGATTTCTCTTGTTAAAGGAGAACCTAAAATTATTTCAGATCCAGGTGAATATGAGATAAAAGGGGTTTCTATTTTAGGTTTTTCAACATTTCATGATGCGAAAAATGGGGAAGAAAGAGGTAAAAACACTATTTATGTTTATGAGATTGATGGAGTAAGGATTTGTCACTTAGGAGATTTGGGTGAAAAGCTTTCTGATAATCTGATTGAGAGTTTAGGAGAAATTGATGTATTGATGATTCCAGTTGGTGGAATCTTTACCATAAGTCCCAGTCAAGCATTAGAAGTTGTGAGGGATATTGAACCATCATTTATACTTCCAATGCATTTTTATGTTGAGGGAATAGAAAAAACAGCATTTGGTAAATTAGAACCAGTTGAAACATTTTTAAAAGAGATTGGTTTGATTGTCGAAAAAATGCCAAAACTTACAATAAAAAAAGAAGAGATTGATTCGGAAGTTCAAAAAGTAATTCTTTTGGAGAAAAAATAATACTGCCTCTTTACAAAAGATCTGTTTTTTAATATTAAAGATCTAAAATGGTTGAATCAAAGCAAATTAGAATACCACCACATTCTCAAGAAGCAGAAGAATCAGTTCTTGGTGCACTTCTTCTTGATAAAGATGCTGTTATTGCTGTTGCAGAATTTCTTACAGCTGAGGATTTTTATGATTTAAAACATAAAGAAATTTTTCAAGTTGCAATCGAACTTTACGAAGAGAGAACTCCAATTGACATCTTAACTGTTTCAGAAAGATTGAAAAAGAAAAAGCTTCTTAAAAACATTGGAGGAAGTTCTTACTTATCTGATTTAGCCAATAAAGTTCCAACGGCTGCACATGTTGAACATTATGGAAAAATTGTCAAAGATGCAGCTACAAAAAGATCATTATTGTCAGCTGCTACTAAACTTGTTGATCTTTCCTTAGATGAAGGGCTTGGTGCTAATGAACTTTTAGATAAGGCAGAAAGTGAAGTATTTTCTTTAACACAAAGACATTTAACAAAGAGTTTTACTCAAGTAAAAGATGCTTTAGCAGAAAGCTTTGATAGATTAGATGAGCTGCATAAGCAAGGCGAGGGTTTAAGAGGTGTAGCAACAGGTTTTAAGGATTTAGATGATGCATTAGCTGGAATGCAGAGGTCAAATCTTTTGATTTTGGCTGCAAGACCAGGTGTAGGAAAAACTTCTTTAGCTTTAAATATTGCACAAAATGTTGCTGTTAAATATAAAAGACCAATTGGTTTTTTCTCACTTGAAATGAGTAGGGAAGAACTAGTAGATAGATTATTAGTTGCTCAGGCAGATATAGATGCTTGGAAGTTAAAAACTGGAAAACTTGATGAAGAAGACTTTACAAAGTTATCTAATGCTATGGGAGAACTTGCTGAAGCACCTTTATATATAGACGATACTCCAGGTCTTTCCATTCTAGAGATGAGAACAAAAGCAAGAAGACTTCAAGTTGAAGCTGGAATTGATTTTTTAATTGTTGATTATCTTCAACTTGCTCACTCTAGAAATTTGGAGAATAGAGTTCAAGAAGTTTCAGAAATATCACAGGGTTTGAAAAACTTGGCAAGGGAACTTAAAATCCCTGTTCTTGCCCTTTCACAGTTATCAAGAGCTGTCGAAACAAGAGGGGGTAAAAAACCACAATTAGCTGATTTAAGAGAATCAGGATCTATTGAGCAGGACGCAGATGTTGTTATGTTTATATGGCGTGAGGATGATGAAAAATTAGAAAATGTAGTTTTAGATATAGCAAAACATAGGAACGGTCCTTTAAGAAGCATTAACTTATTCTTTAAAGGGGATAGGATTAAGTTCTACGGAAGAGAAATGAAAAGAGATAAATAAGACTATTAATTCGAAAGTAATTCTGTTTTTCAATTGAAATATAGTTATTAATTTTTTTGCAATAAAAAACCCGAGATATTATCATGCTGCAAATTGCAGAATGTATCCCGGGTTGTTTTGATTACTGATCAAAGAAACTAACCCCCACGTACTGCAGGAACAACAACGACAATATCGTTATGTTTCAGCTGGGGGTTTTCTTTTCCCTTGACCAAATTCCCGTTGACCGAAATGCTTTTTGCATTGCTTCGACCAACGTCGGCCTTATTGAGTACGACATCTAGAGTCGGGTTTTTTTCAAAACAAAACTCTTTGACACCGTTACCCAGGTTGGCTATTTTGACCAACACAAAATTTTTGGGCTTAAACATTTTTAACCTCCTTTCTTCAGAATCGGATTTTTTAATCCCTATTCCGATTTTACTCGATTAGGAAAGTCATAGTTTTTAAACACATAGTCAACATCTTTTTTGGTTGTTCACCGCTTGAGAATTTTGCAACTTGCGTTGTAATTAGCCCGGCACAAACCATTGTGGCATACATTATAGCTCTTGCTGTGCATGGCTCTTTGAAAGCATTTTCGTCAGTATAGAGTGTTTGTTTATACCAGTTTCGCTCTTCTTCAATTTTGGGGTCAATTGTATGTATACAAATTACTTGACCGCCCATTCGAGCATCAATATATAGCGAAACGTCGTTGTTAGTAGTACACAATGCCTTCCAGATATTAGATCTATCAATCATTGTGTCTACGCCGGAGATTATGATTCCTCGACAATGTGTTGTTTCAGTAAATTTTTCTTTTTTTATGTCTATCTTGGTGCCTGTGAGGTCAAAAACAATTTTTCTTAGAGCATCGACTTTTGGTTTTCCGACATCTTTTGTCCTATATAGTTGGTTAGGTAGATTATGTGGTTCGACCCGGTCATAATCCACAACAGTAATGTCTTGAAAACCTGTTTTTGCCAAGGTCAGTACACAGGGTGATCCAATGCCTCCAGCACCGATAACAGTAATAGGTTGTTGTTTTGCATCGTCGGGTGAAAAGATATCTTTTTGTCTTAAATAATCTAGTTTTTTCATTACTTACCTCTTTTTCCTAGGATTTAATATATTACTGATCGGTTTCGCAACAGAATTTGCAGGAGATGACAATATTTTTACTTTTTGCTTTACCTCTTTTTCTATTTCAACTCGGTCGATTCCCAAGAAATTATTTTCAAGCATGACTTTTAATTCAAGAGTCAATCTGATTGGTTGAAAGAGATCTAATCTTGCTTTATGTTGGAAATGTTTATTTACAACGATTGACAACATATAGCTTGCGTCGGAAAATCCTTGAATTGTTATGTTGTCTGTTGATGACCAAAAGACATCGCTATAACCATGAGAATGAAACCAAAGTTTCAAATTGGCAGGATCTTCTCCAGCTATAATAAGATCGGTAATAAATTTTGCGACTGAATCTGAATTCAAGTCAGTACTTCCAACACCTGAAACTTGTTCTAAAAGAAAAATATTGTTAACAATGAAATCAGTTTCATTTTCATGCAACATGATTTTTCCCAGTCCCGATATTTCTCCCGATGCAATATCTGCATAAGCAAATAATTTTTTCCAGTTTTCTTCTGGAAAGTAAAGTACTGGGAGCTGTGGATCACTAAACATTCCGATTGTATTCATATCACACATCCTTTTATTTAGTAATTTCCTTGTCGAAAATATTCCTTCATTGCCAGGACGGTCAGAGAATCTTGTCTAATTTCTGGTTCAAGGAATTCTCTTACACCGCTAGAAATATTGCCAAGACAGTGATGTTTTTTTTCATATTTGTATTGGCGAAATCTTCCAACGGAAAACGGTTTTCTTGACATAATACTAAATACTTCCATTTCTTTTGTATCGAGACATATTGTTATATGAAAGCAGCGAAGTTGGCTGTTAGGGGATATTCCTTTACCTAAAGGTACAAGAATATTTTTATTTATAACATATACTTGTTTATTTGCTATTTTTACCAAATTCTTCCAACGTTCGTTGATTTCTTTTTTGTCTCTGTAAAGTAATTTGGTTTTCGGATCCATGAAAGTTTCAATATAAAGTTTCCGCTGACCAAACCTTGGAATGCTTAGTGGTATTTTAATTTTTCCAATTATTTTAAATCCTTTCTTTTTTGATACCATCTTTTTAAATAATTTATAGGTATTTGAACATTGATAGAAAATATGCCAAAAACAACGTACTATGGCTTTTTTATGACACAAGATGTCATATTCGTTCAAGATAAATTCTAATACCTTGTCCGAATATTCAAATCTGTGAGGAAGATCAAAAAGAACAAAAATATTATTTTTGTTTATGATCTCTGCAAGAATAATATTATTCTTATCAATGATAGGGATACCATTTCCAGTGGGATTAAATGCATCAGCAGATCTACCTCTTTCGAGATTGTAACCGCAAGCATTTTCCATAATAGTTATTCTACTGGTTGACATTTCTGGAACACTCCAAAATTTTATCCAAAGGTTTTTAAGATCATATTCATGAACGATGGAAATTTCTCCATGAGGGTTGCTTACATGAATAGTAAGATCTCTTTTATTGGAGTACTTTTTTAAAATAGGTTCCATCTTTTCCCAATCTTGTAAATGTGTTTTACCATTATCAGTTAATACTTTACCGTGTGACATTTGTTCCTCCTTTTAGGAATTATAAGATAGATTGTTTGCCAAAAATTTATTAGTCAAATTTATGTTAAAGAACTTTCTAAACAATATTAAAAGGTAACAGACTCGCATATTGAGCCTGGAATTTTAGTGTCTAGATAGGGAGAATGATAGCTTTTGTTAGTAAATATGTCAAATTTGTTATAGGTGGTTAATTTAATAAAAAAAATTTTTTGGTGCCGAGGGAGGGAGTCGAACCCTCATGAGGTATTAGCCCCACAGGTTTTTGAGACCTGCGCGTCTGCCATTCCGCCACCTCGGCTTATGTTCGTATATTTTACCTTCTTTCTGGGTATATTCTCAAATCAGTTTTCTAGATGTATAATACGGCCTTAATATGACAGCTGATCCAAGAATTTCAAAACAGGCCGATATTTTGGTTAATTATTCTCTTAAGGTTAAAAAAGGGGAGAAGATTTTAATTCAATCTGATTTTTTATCTAAGCCTTTAGTTTTAGAGCTTTATAAAAAACTAATTCAAAAAGGAGCCTCTGAAGTAAGAGTAAATTTTGGTTTAGTTGACTTTCAGGAAATATTTTTTAAATATTCCAGTTTTAGTCAAAGAAAAAGTTTTCCTAAGATTTCTATGTATGAAATAAAAAATGTTGATTGTTGGATAGGTATTTTATCTCCAGAAAATACAAGAGCACTGTCTTCAATAGATCCAAAGCTAATTTCAGAAAGAGCTTTAGTTACTAAAAAGGTGTCGGATTGGAGAGTTGAAAAAACTCGATGGGTAATTTCGATTTTCCCAACACATTCTTTGGCTCAAGAAGCAAATATGTCTTTAAATGAATATGAGGATTTTGTATTTTCTTCAATTAATGATGTTAACTGGGGTCTTTTGAAAGAAAAGCAAGCAAAAATTAAAAAACTTTTAGATAAAACAAAGTTGGTTAAAATTGTAAATAAAGATACAAACTTAATGTTTGATATTACAGGAAGAAAAGCAGAAAGTTGTTCTGGAGAATTTAATATGCCTGATGGTGAAGTATTTACATCGGTCGTTGAAAATTCAGTAAATGGATTTATAACATTTTCTTACCCTGCAATTTACTTAGGTCGTGAGTTTGAAAATGTGAGATTAGAGTTTAAAAATGGAAAGGTAATTAAAGCAAACTCCTCAAAAAATGAAAAAGATTTAAATAAGATTTTAGATACAGATAGGGGAGCAAGATTTATCGGAGAATTTGGAATTGGGACTAATTACAAGATTAAAAAGTTTACAAAAGAAATATTATTTGATGAAAAAATTGGAGGAACTATTCATTTGGCTTTAGGAAAAGGTTTTAAAGAAACCTTAAGTAAGAATAATTCTTCAATCCATTGGGATATGATTTGCGATTTGAGATCTGGAGGAGCACTATCCTTTGATGATAAACTAGTACAATTGGGAGGAAAGTGGAAGATATGATAAATGCAACTGAATTGAAAAATGGGACAGTATTTGTTTATTATGGAAAGCCTTTACAAGTAATTAAATATACTCATATAAAAGTGGGTAGAGGTGGGGCCATAGTAAAAGTAAATGTTAGAAATCTTCAAACTGGATCTGTTGAAAATTTTTCTTTTTCTTCTAATTTAGCTTTTGAAGAAGCCAATACTCAAAAAAGAAAATTACAATTTCTCTATTCAGATAATTTAGTTGCGGTATTTATGGACCCCAAAACTTTTGAACAGGTAGAAATTCCAATTGCTGTATTAGCTGATCAGATTAAGTTTGCCAAAGAAGGAGAAAATATTGATGTTTTGTTTTGGGAAGATAAAGCACTTTCGGTTGAACTACAACCCAAAGTTACTCTTAAGGTAACTCAAACTGATCCTGGAGTAAAAGGAAATTCTGCTACAAATATTTATAAGCCTGCAATATTAGAAAATGGTTTTAAGTTAAGAGTTCCTTTGTTTATCAAAGTAGGGGATTTAATCAGAGTTGATACAAGAACGGGTACTTACGTTGAGAGAGCCAAATAACTTCTTTTTAAGAAAAAATCCAGTAAAGTGAAGCTAAAACTGTGGCAAGTTGTGAAATAATCCCTGGAATAAATTTAGTATCAATTTGAATTGATTTTTGCCAATCTATCCATTTTTTAATTATTTTTCCTCTCATATTTAAAAAAAAGTACGGTCCTTCCACAATATCGGGTAAAGAAGCCATTAAACAACAAGCTAGAATATTGATTGTTTGTAAAGTATTAGAAGCCCTGAAAGCAATATAAGATCCAATAAGTAAGGAAAACGTTACGTCTGAAAAAGCTATTATGGTACTTTTTTTTGTTGGTTTCCCGTATTTTTCAGTTTCTGTATTAAGGTGTGGGTTCCAATGTGGTACTTTTTCTAATACAAAGTGGCTTACTAAACTTATTGGAATTGAAAGTAAGGGATTTGTAATTTTAGATGCGATTGCTGCGCCAACTACTACATGTGGTGTTTCAAGCATTAGATATAATCTTAAGAAGTATAGTAAAACATGTCAAATTTCTTATGTCTAGAAATTAATCTCAATATATAGTAGATTTTAGATAATGTTTATTGTTCTAAATATATTAGGTTTAATTATATTTCTTTTTCTTTTTTGGAAGAGATTAAAAGAAGATTATTTACCTAACCAGATTTTTTCTACATATTTTTATATATTATTTTTCACTTTAACTTTTTATCTTGTATCAATAAACTTATTTTCTTCTTGGTGGTTTTGGTTTACATATCTAGGATTTATTTTAGGTTTGATATCTGGTCTTTTAAGATTCAAATTAAAATTTTATGAAACTTTTGAAGCTGCATTTTTAGGATTTTTGATTTGTTTTTCCATGTATCTATTAGGGGACTCTGTGAGGAATTTAAACTTAACATCATTTATTGGTTTTGTTATTTCTATAATACTTGTTGGAATATCTCAGTTTATTGATATACATTATAAAAACTTTTCCTGGTATAAGTCAGGTAAAGTGGGTTTAACAGGTTTAATTTTATCAATTATATTTTTTCTTGTTAGAATATTAGCTTATATATTTTTTCCTAATACTCTATCTTTTATTCAGAATTATGAAATTTATCTTTCTTCCATTAGTTCTTTTATTTTTCTTGTATTAACGTATAATTTATCGAGGAGTTAATTAATGAGAAATAAAAATCAAAAAAAAGTTATTAAAAATAAGAAAACTTTAAAGAATAAAGTTGAGATCGGTTTTCCCAGAACTCTATTAAAACCAGTTAGAAATTTCCTTTCTTCTAGCTTACACATACTTCAAAAGAGGAAAAAGCAGATAGAAAAGGATGATCCCTTTAAGGATCAAGATAGAGTAATGGATAATGCATCTCCTGATACTGATGCAGCAGAACAGTTCGGACATGCTAAAACTTCAGCAATAAGACATGAGTTGGAAAGAAAGATTAATCAGACTAAAAAAGCTTTAGCAAGACTTAAAAGAGGTAAATATGGTATTTGTGAAGATTGTGGTCAAATGATTGATACTGATAGGTTAAGCGCATTTCCTGAAGCTACTTACTGTAAAAAATGTCAGACAAAAAGAGAGAAATAAAATTGTTTCTTAATACTTCTTTGTGTTTTATAAAAGTCAGTATTGTATAAATTTTGCTTATGGATAAACCCAATATTATTTTTGAAGATAAATATATTTTAATCTTAGACAAGCCTTCTGGTTGGATAGTGAATTCTGCTGTTACAACAAAAGAACAACCTGTTATTCAGGATTGGTTACGTGATAATTTCTTATTTGAGATTTCAAAAAATGATGACCTGAGGAGTGGAATAGTTCATAGGCTTGATAAAGAAACAAGTGGACTTCTTATCGTTGCTAAGACTGAGGCAGCTTTTAGAGAATTGCAGAGACAATTTAAAGAAAGAGAAGTTAGTAAGACGTATAAAACACTAGTTCATGGAAAATTAAGCCTCAAGGAAGGAACTGTTGAGGTTCCAGTGGGTAGATTGCCTTGGAGAAGAGACAGGTTTGGAATTATTGCAGGAGGAAGAGATTCTAAAACTGATTACAGGCTTATAAATCTTTTCAAAAAAGATAAAGATTATTTTTCTTTAGTAGAATGTTTTCCTAAAACAGGTAGAACTCATCAAATTAGAATTCATATGAAGCATATTAATCATCCAGTTGTGGGAGATTCTTTTTATGCAGGTAGAAAAACTTCAAGAAATGATAGGGAATGGTGTCCAAGACTTTTTTTACACGCTGAAAAAATTAGTTTCCTCCATCCTATTTTTGCAAAAAGAATTGAATTTAAATCAGATTTACCGAATGATCTGAATAAAGTATTAAAAAGCCTCAGTTTACAAAGGGAAGTATAAATACAAGTATAAGGTCAATAAATAAACAATGAAAAATATCTTCAAGTTAGATGTTTTTATTTCTTGTATTCATTGATAGGTTAAACTTAATTTGTGGTGCTGTGTTATTAATACTTTACACGCATGAAAAACTTAAATACACTTTAAATATGACGCCTGCCCAAAGACGTAAAAAATTACGTGAATTCAGGAAGAAAAAAACTTCTAAGAAACTGAATGTTTTTTTATTGTTATTTTTGCTTGTTATTATTATTTTCTTTGGATTTTTTTGTTTTGGTAAAAAACACTGTTTTGGAAATTTAAAGATATCTATGGTTTTTCCAGATGAAAACGGTAACGCAATCGTTTCTACTTTTAGTAGAGAAGATAAGGAAGTTACTTTAATTACTATTCCTCAAAATACTCAACTTGAAGCATCTAGACAACTTGGTAGCTGGAAAGTTAAAAGTTTATGGCAACTTGGTATAAATGAAAAATATGAAGGTAAATTATTACAGGAAACTGTAACAAAAAATTTTCATTTTCCTGTAAGTATATGGGCTGATAAAGAAGCTATTGGTTTTGTTAGCGGAAATTTTCTTAAATTAATTAAAGCAACTTTTTCCCCCTATAAGTCCAATCTTTCTTTTGGAGATAGATTAAATTTATTTTTTATTTCTTTTGGGATTCAAAACGAAAAAATAAATTACTATGATTTGTCGGAAAGGGGAGTATTAAGAAAAACTAAACTGACTGATGGGGAAGATGGTTACATTTTTTCAAAGGACATTCCGATGAATATTATGTCTTCATTTTCAGAATCAGTAAATTCAGATTCTGGATATATGGTTCAGATTATTAATGCTGCAGGATCAAGAAGTATTGCTGAAAATATTGGAAAAACAATCGAGTCAATGGGTTTTAAAATTACGTCAATTAAAGAAGAATCTGAAATCAATAGTAATATTGATTGCTTAATTTATGGTAAAAATAAAGACATTATTAAAAAAATTTCTCTTATATATTCATGTACAATGCAAGACAATAAAGACAGTGAAGAGTTTGATATTGTAATAAAAATCGGGAGCGATTTTTCTAAAAGATATTAGTTTTTTTATTTTTTATATTCAATATTATTTTTTTACAAAGCTAGAAGAAGTAGAAGAAACATAATCATTTTTTTCAGAGGGAAATGAAATTATATTTTTTGCTTTTTTCCCTTTTAGAACTTCCCTTATTATTATTTTTACTTCTTTAAGATCTGATGATTTTATTATTGCTTGGAACTGATTACCTAATTCGATAAGTTGTTTTATTCTTAAGGAAATATCATCAGGAAGTTTCCCTATATAATCATTTTTTAAAGTTGATACTTGGATTCTATGACAATGGTGATCAAGAATGACTTCGTCTCCTGCATCTAATTTTGCAATTATTGTTGGGTCTCCTGGGTGAATAAGTGGAACAATTTTTGTTTTTCCTGGTTCTTCAAGAAATACTTGGGTAAACGAAGGACCAGATGGGATTGTTTCTCCTTCTTTTAAACCTTTTATTTTTTCTAAAGTTTTTTGGGCAATTTTATTAATAGGGTCATTTTTAATAACTTTTTCTGCTGTAACTCTAGCTTTTTTGATTTCACCTAATTCTGTGTAAGCTCTAGCAAGTCTATTCAATGAAGGAATATCTTTAGGTACCTTTTTAAGGATTTGAAGGTTAGTATTAATAGCTTCTTTCCAATTTCCACTTAGGGCTTCTGAAATAGCTTTTTGGGCAAGTGTATCTTCCATATAATTCTGTTATTGAGTATAAGTATCAAAATATAGTTGTCAATAATTAACCCCTCTTTGAGGTCACTTTTTTTCGTAGTATAATTCCTTTTAGGTATATGTCAGGACATTCTCATTTCGCAACAATAAAAAGACAAAAAGGTTTAAATGATGCTAAAAAGGGAAAAGTGTTTTCAAAGATGGCAAGAGATATTGCGATTGCTGTTAAAGCAGCTGGTCCAGATCCAGATTCAAATTACAAATTAAGGTTAGTTATTGATAAAGCCCGCTCATACAATATGCCAAAAGTAAATATTGAAAGAGCAATTTCAAGTGGAGTCGGGGGGGAAGCTTTGGAGGAGATAACTTATGAGGGTTTCGGTCCTGGAGGAATTGGTGTAATTGTAAAAGCTGCAACTGATAATAAGAACAGAACTTCTCAAGAAATGAAAAATGCTTTTGAAAGGGTAGGTGGGTCTCTTGCTGGTCCTGGTTCAGTATCTTTTAATTTTGAGAATAAGGGATTTATTCTAGTTGAAAAAAATTCAAATCCCGAAGAACAAACTTTAAAATTGATAGATCTAGGAATAGAGGATATTGAAGAAACTACAGATGGTATTGAGGTCTATGTATCACCAGAGAAATTAAGTGAGATTAGAAAGAAAATAGAAGAGTTAGGTTTTATTATAAAAGAAACCGAATTATATATGAGACCTAAAACATATCAAAGTCTTGAAGATAATAATACAAAAAAAGCTCTGGACTTTTTAGATTCTTTAGATGATTTAGATGATGTGCAATCTGTCTACTCCAATTTAGATGTTTCTGACGAAACAATAAACTGATGAATAAAAGAAAAAGGTTCTTAATTACTTCATTAATTCTTTCGTTAGGTTTTACTTCTTTCCAGTTTCTTGAAAATCAGTATAGGTTTTATGCAATAGGTCTTTTGGCAATTATGACTATAATTTTATATTTTTTTTCATTAAGGGAAGGACTGGGAAAGAATATGACACTTTTGACTTTGATCCTTCCAACATTTTTTACAGTTGGTGTTGGTATTTTTTGGTTTTTACTTCCAACTAATTTTCTAACAAGACTTCCTATTATTGCATTTTATGCAATCGGAATTTATGTTCTTTGTTTGACAATGAATATTTTTACAGTTGCAGCTATTAGAACAATTGCCCTATTAAGAGCGGCGAGGGGAGTATCCTTTGTACTCACATTATTAACATCATTCCTAATATTCGATGCTTTTATGTCTCTAAGAATGCCAGTTTATTATTTAGTTGTTTTTATTACACTTTCCACTTTCCCAATATTTTTTCAGGGATTTTGGACATCTTCTTTAGAAAGAGATTATGAAAAAAGTATTTTTATTATTTCGCTTTACTCTTCATTAATTGTTGGAGAAACAGCAGCAATGCTATATTTTTGGCCTGTTACAGTTGTAGTTGGTTCTTTATGTTTAACAGTAGTTGTTTATATGTTATTAGGTTTAGGCCAAGCTAAAATTGAAACAAGACTTTTTTATCAAACTGTGAGGGAATACCTTCTGGTTGGAGTTCTAGTATTCATTGCAATGTTTCTTTCAACTCACTGGTCGGGATAATTATATTTATTAATTATAATTTTATTCTTATTAAAAAATTATAGACATAGTAAGACGGGGAGAGAGGGTATAGTGTCTCTTAAATATAATATTATCCTATAATTAAAAGGCATTGTTTTCACATATATTATAGGTAGTTTTCACGATTTGCGACGTATGTGGTTATCCAAAGAATACCCGAAGGTAACTTGATACATAATGATATAGTTACTAGGCACGAAAACATTAGGATTGTGCTTAAGTCACTATGTTCTTTGTGGATAAGTATCTATCAAATGCTAACAGTGAGTGCTTTCCCTTAAGAGAAGAGCTTTAATTAAATATGTTGGATCTATTGTGTAGATTAAATAATAAGAAAAAAGTAAGTGTTAAGGACATTATAAGAACTTTTGAAAATCATTATTCTCTAAGAGTTGGGTAAGTATCATTTTCACACATAGGTTACTTAGGGAAGCTAAACTATATATAGTCGTACAATAATACTTTTACGACGTTATGTAAAACATGAGGAGAAGGAGAGCTTTTTTACACGCTACATTGTTTCTATCTTTTAAATTGTTTTATAAGTCGTTAAAAATACTTAATATTCTCCATTTTTTGTTTATCTACCTAAAATTCTAACCCGAATAAAAACCGAATAAAATTTGCTCTTTTTACCCCTCCCCTGTTTTTTTTGGTATTTTTGAAAAAATTGATATTTTTACAAATTATATTTTTTTATTTAAATTTTTTATTAAATAATAAAATTAGTTTGTTATTAATGATTAACTAATCATCTATAGATATAAA